>Ga0255338_1000276_pt1 | contig 199328 bp, 174 predicted proteins | sample MeOH1_35cm_T4_19_FD_203715 | JGI IMG/M metagenome (GOLD analysis project Ga0255338, IMG submission 203715) | Sandy soil microbial communities from University of British Columbia, Vancouver, Canada - MeOH1_35cm_T4_195 | ecosystem: Engineered > Artificial ecosystem > Sand microcosm >...
CTTGGTCAGCACCATGCCCAGGTTGGCACCCTTGCGGCAGACGAAGCAGGCCACCTGCTGCTGGCGCTTGCCGCGCAGGAACACGTGGATCAGGTTGTCGCTGTTGACGATCATTTCCTGGAAATAGTGGTGGTCGTTGTTCTCCGGCAGACCGCGGGCCTTGCGGAACACCTTCTCGATGGCGTTGACGTTGGGCCCCTGGAACAGGTCGGTGGTGGCGGCGGCCAGCAGCTCGAAGACCTCCTTGGGGTGCGAATCCACGGTCTTGATGCTCAGCACCATGCCGGAGGCCAGATCGACGTAGCCGGCGGCCACGCACTCGGGAATGCTGGTGACAGCCCGCTGCAGGGTGGCGTCGAGATTGCTCATGAGGATAGTTTCCTATGGTTCAGGGTCGGGTTGAAGAACGTGGTGTCAGGGCGCCGGCGCCAGACGGCCCGCGCGCAGCGAATCGGCGAAGAGGGTCAGGAACTGTTCCTGCACGAGCGACTGCACCATGCCGGATTCGAGCCGGCGGATATGGGTCAGGGCGACGTCGCCACTGACCTGGCCGCGCTGGCGCCAGATCCAGTAGGCGCCGAGAACCGTGCCGGTGCGGCCCAGTCCAGCCTTGCAGTGCACGGCGACGCGCTCGCCGGCGGCGAGGAAGCGATCGAGCTCCTGGCAGATCTGCACCGCCTGGGCCAGCGAGGGGGCGTGCATGTCCGGCATCGGGCTGGCCGCGCAACGGATGCCGTGGGGTTCGCTCAATGCCGGGTCGAACGGCTTTTCCGTCAGCGAGAACAGGCGCGTGATGCCGACCTCCCGCAGCGCCTGGAGGTCGTGCTCGGTCTCGCGCACGATGCCCGGCCAGGGCGTGCCGGCCATCTGCCCCTCCAGCAGCCAGACAAAGCCGCGCGGGCCCCAGGCGGCGCTGCGGTAGGATGAGCTGGCGGGCGGTGGGACCGGAGGTTCAACCGGCGCCGGCTCTTCGGCCGCGACGGCTTCAGGCACCGGTCTGGCCTGCGCCACCTCTAACGCATTCGCCACGATCACGGCGGTGAGTTCGTCGACCCGCGGCTCGTCCGGCGCCTCCTCATCATGCGGGTTCAGTCCCATCTCGGGGCAGGAGCCGGTCCGCAGGAACTGCTGCGCGGCTTCGCTGCGCGGCGCAGTGAAAAAACGTTCGGTCGGCGCGCTTTCCTGCGTCACGCCGCTGGCGATCAGCAGCACCTGATCCGCCATGCGCCGCGTCTGCGCCAGGTGGTGCATGACCACCAGCAAAGGCATCTCCCGGGACAACCGGCGCAACAAGGCAACGACGGGCTCGGCGTCCTGCGGCAACAAATTGGCGGTGGGCTCGTCCACCATCAGCAAGGCGGGCGCGGCCATGGCCTTGCGCAGAATGGCCACGATGCGCTGCTGCCACACCGGCAGGTCGATCACCGGCCGGGTCAGGCGGTCGAGCAGCGCCTCCTGGCCCAGGCGCTCCAGCCGGGTACTGAGTTTGGCGATCTGCATGACACGGGTCAGGCGCGAGCGGTCAGGCATCTCGCAGACCAAATTTTCCAGCACGGTGGACACCAGCAGCTGTGACTTCTGCTCGACCAGCGCCGGCCGGTTGGCGCCGGCACAGGGCCGGCCAAGGTAGCTGACAACCCCACTCAGCCGCATCAGCGGGTGACCGGCGGTGAGGCCGGCCAGCGTGCGCAGCAAGGTCGACTTGCCGGTCCCCGAGGGCCCCAGCAGCACGGTGCAGCCGCGGGCCGGGACCTCGAAGCTGAGCTCGCGAAGAATCACGCGCGACTCGAACGCCAGCCCGAAGCCAACCAGACACAGGACCGGGGGCATATCAGTGGCGCAACGGAGCTGCCGCCTTCGGGAAGCGTTCGCTCATCTCCAGCATCGCGGTCATCGCCACCAGGGCTGCCTGCACATGCCTCTTCTCGCGGGCATCCATTTCCAGCACTGGCGGCATCATGTCGGACACCGTGCAGCCGCGCTGGCGCAGACGGTCCTGGTACAGGCTCAACGGACGACTGGGTTGCAGGTCGGCATGCGTGACGCCGATCACCAGCGGCATGCGGCGACCCAGCGTGCGCGCTTCCAGTGCCTGCAAATAGTGGTCAAGGTCCGCCACGGGGTCGGGGTTGCCGTGGTTGAGCACCAGAATCACCCCCTTGGACTGCTCCAGCAGGATGTCCCACATGAAGTCAAAGCGATCCTGCCCGGGCGCGCCGTACAGGCGCAGCTTGTCCTGGCCCACCAGGTGCAGCGTGCCAACGTCCATCGACACGGTGGTGTGCGACTTCAGCAACAGGGTCTCGTCGGTCGCCTGCTCGTCGGTGTCCACCACGTCAATGTCGGAAATGCTACGAATGGCCTGCGTCTTGCCTGCGCCGACCGGCCCCATGAACAGAACGTTCCACTCCATGATGACTCCTAGGGGCGCGCCACCAGGCGCTGCCAGAGCTTGCCGATCAGCGACGGACCGGCCGGTCTCTCCGCCGGCTCGACAGCGGCCGACGCATGGACCTGCTGGACGGCCGGGTTGATCGCCCCCTCCGCGCGGGGCTCGGCGCCGCTGACCTGCACGTGACCTTGCAGGCGCAAGGCCTCGATCAGCAGAAAGACCTGCGCCTCGGGCAGGCCCAGTGTCAGCGGAATCAGCGCGGCGGCGGTCGGCTTGCGCGCCAGCAGGGCGCAGATGCGGGCCACCGCCGGCAACACGTCCTCCGGCAGATGGGTCAGCGAAGGCCAGGACACCAGGCGAACCATGCTCAACTGAAACGTGAACGGCTGCGCCTGGCGCTGCAGGCGTTGCAGCGAGAGGGTCCAGTGCAGCTGGTCCAGCGGCTGCCCTCCTTGCCCGGCCGTGCTGTCCAGCAGGGGGGTGAATTCGGCGGCATCGCTCTCCAGCAGCGACGGCGTGGCCCAGTCCTGGATATTGCTCGCATAGCGGCCCTGACGGGGAAATACCGAGACATAGCCCGCGTCGGGAAACTCCACACGGATCGGACAAGGAGCGCGCAGGGCACGTTGCAGCCAAGGAGGCAGGTGAGTCGTTGATTGTTCCATTTTGCAGACCCAGGACAACAAATTAGCAAGAAAAATGCCAATCCCCAGGGACACCAGGAGCGGCTATCCCGACCATACCAGTGAAAGCACAGGCAACACATTGCAACCAGCCGGCATCCCCATGCTAGTTGATGTAAGACAAAGCCTTACATGCGTTACATGAATGCGCACGATTATCGTGCATATGTCACGCAATCTAGAGGGTCGTCAGACTGGTGCAAGCAAGAGCCCGTAAGCGCCAGAACGGCGGGATCGAGGCCGGGCGCGCCGCCCACTCGATCCCGGCGCCATCAGACGCGACGCGCGAGCTCGGCGGCCTTGCCGATGTAGCTGCCCGGCGTCATGGCCAGCAGCCGGTCCTTTTCGGCCTGCGGGATGTCCAGGCTGCGGATCAGCTCGTGCAGCGCCTCGGCCGTCACAGTCTTGCCGCGCGTGACTTCCTTGAGCTTCTCATAGGCGCCGGCGACGCCAAAGCGGCGCATCACCGTCTGGATTGGCTCGGCCAGCACTTCCCAGGAGGTGTCGAGGTCGGCGGCCAGTGCTTCCTCGTTGAGCTCCAGCTTGTTCAGACCGGTCATCAGCGAGGCATAGGCCAGCACGGCATAGCCCAGCGCCACACCCATGTTGCGCAGCACGGTGGAGTCGGTCAGGTCGCGTTGCCAGCGCGAGATCGGCAGCTTCTCGGCCAGGTGCTTGAGCACGGCATTGGCCAGACCGAGGTTGCCCTCGGCGTTCTCGAAGTCGATCGGGTTGACCTTGTGCGGCATGGTCGAGGAGCCGATCTCGCCGGCCTTGAGCTTCTGCTTGAAGTAGCCCACGCTGACGTAACCCCAGATGTCGCGCGACAGGTCGATCAGGATGGTGTTGGCGCGCGCCACCGCGTCGAACAGCTCCGCCATGTAGTCGTGCGGCTCGATCTGGATGCTGTAGGGCTGGAAGGTCAGACCCAGGCCCAGCGGTTCGGCCGTCTCGACCACTTTCTGGCTGAAGGCCTCCCAATCGAAGTCGGGCCAGGCGGACAGATGGGCGTTGTAGTTGCCCACCGCGCCGTTCATCTTGCCCATCAGCTTGACGCCAGCGATCTTCTCGCGCGCGCCGGCCAGGCGCACCACGACGTTGGCCAGCTCCTTGCCCACGGTGGTGGGGCTGGCGGTCTGGCCGTGGGTTCGGCTGAGCATGGGCACCGCCGCGAAGGTGTGCGCCATCTCGCGCAGCTTGGCAAGGAGCTGGTCCAGCGCCGGCAGCAGCACGGTGTCGCGCCCGCCCTTGAGCTGCAGGGCGTGGCTGGTGTTGTTGATGTCCTCGCTGGTGCAGGCGAAATGCACGAACTCCGCGGCCGCCTGCAGTTCGGGCCGGGCCTCGAACTTCGACTTGATCCAGTACTCGACCGCCTTCACATCGTGGTTGGTGGTCTTCTCGATGTCCTTGATCGCGGCGGCGTCGGCCTCGGAGAAGTTCTTGACCAGGCCGAGCAAGTAAGTGCGCGCGCCGGGCGAGAGCGGCTTGAATTCGGCGAATCCGGCGTCACTGAGGGCGATGAACCAGGCAATTTCCACCTGCACGCGACGGTGCATATAGCCCTGTTCGCTCATGAACGGGCGCAGGGTGGCGAGTTTGGCGGCGTAGCGCCCGTCCAGCGGCGAGAGGGCGGAAATGGTCGAGAAAGTCATACCCGGATTGTAGGTCGCAGCACCCGCCACGCGGTAACCCTCGGCCGGCACCCGGCGGGCGATCCCCCTAGAATCCATCCAGTATTTTGTTGCAATTTGAAGATTTTCCCGAGAGAGCCCATGAAACTGATCGGATCCGTGACCAGCCCTTACGTGCGCAAGGTGCGCGTCGTCATGGCCGAGAAAAAGCTCGACTACCAGTTTGTGACCGAGGACGTCTGGTCACCCGAGACGCGCATCGCCGAGTCCAACCCGCTGGGCAAGGTTCCCTGCCTGGTGATGGAGGGCGGGGAGGCGGTGTTTGACTCACGCGTCATCGTCGAGCACCTGGACACCCTGTCGCCGGTCGGCAAGCTGATCCCAGCGCAAGGCCGCGAACGGGCCGAGGTCAAGACCTGGGAGGCGCTGGCTGATGGCCTGCTCGATGCGGCCCTGCTGGCCCGCATGGAGGCCGTCTGGACCGAGCGCCGTGACAGCGAGCGCTGCCAAGCCTGGATCGACCGCCAGATGGGCAAGATCGACGCCACCCTCAAGGCCATGAGCCGGGGCCTGGGCGACAAGCCGTTTTGCTCAGGCATCCACCTGAGCCTGTCCGACATCGCGGTCGGCTGCGCGCTCGGCTATCTGGATTTCCGTTTCCCGGAAGTCGCCTGGCGCGCCGACCACCCGAATCTGGTCAAGCTGCAGGACAAGCTGATGCAGCGCCCGAGCTTCATCGACACCCAGCCCTGAACTCGACACGCCGCACCAGACGGCGCGCGCCAACCCGGGAAGATAAAAATGCTGCGAAGCGCCCCGTGGTGAAGAGAGGAGGGAGGGAGGAGGAGAACCACCCCGGGGATGCAACCGGATCAACAGCATCCGGAGGGCTTCGCAGCATGGAACCATCAAAACAGACAAAGTCTGTCCATATGCTGGTGGACTGCGCGCCCGCCGGCCAAGTTCCCGCCAGAAGCGACACCGCCGGTAAAGTTGTGTGACGCCGTGTAAGCCGCCCCGATCCGGTCAAGGCACCGTCGCCGGCCGGCGTGCCCAGTCCCCGCTCCACAGGGCGCCGCACAGCAGGCCCGCCATCGCTCCGATCAGGTGGGCCACGTAGACGACATTGAACCCCCAGGCATCATCAAAGCCGATCGGGTGCGCCCAGCCCTGCTCCAGCGCCAGCTTGACGACCAGGCCCGCCAGCAATGACAGCGTGAGGGGATGGGTGAACGCGGTGCGCGCCAGGTGCACGCAGAGCACACCGACGGCAGCGTGGATCAGCCCGGACAGGCCGTAATAGGCTCGTACCTCGGGCCAGCACAGCAGCGCCAGGGTGGCCAGCGGCCAGGCGGTCAGCAATGCCAGCACCTGGGCACGACCGGCACGCAGCGATTGCCCCAGCACCGCGATCGCCGCCAGCGCCAGCAGATTCGCCAGCCAGTGAGCGGCAGACCGATGCACCCAGCTGGCCGACCAGAGCGTCCAGGGCCGGACCAGCCAGTCATCGGCGCGCCAGACCAGACGGTCCGACCCACCGGCCAGCCAGGCCACGGCGCTGGCACAGGCGAGCAGGGCACACAGTGCCGACCACAGGGCCAGACCGGCCTGGCTGCGGCGACCGGCGCCGGCCGCCATGCTTCAGCCTTCCCCCGGACCGAAGACCGTCCGCCACAGCGTCAGCACCGCGTCGCGCTCGACCTGCAGCGCCGGCGGTTCGACCTGGGGCAGTTCCTCGTTCAGGCGGGCGCGATGCTGCACGCGGCGCAACTCGCGGTAGGCATCGGCGGCGGCCTGCCCGATGTCCGCGGGCAGCAGGCCGGCCTGCTCGGCCCGCCGCAGCAGCGCGATGTTGCCGACGTTCTCGGCCAAGGCCGGCTGGCATGCGGTCTGCGAGAGCACCAGGAACTGCACGGCGAACTCGGCGTCCACCATGCCGCCCGGACTGTGCTTGACGTCGAAGTGGCTCCCCCGGACCGGATGGGCGGCGCGCACCTTCTCGCGCATCGCCACAATCTCGCCGCGCAGAGCCTGGGCGTCGCGCGGCGCGCTGATCACGGCCAGCCGCACCGCGTCGAACCGCGCGCGCAGCGCGTCGCTGCCGAGCACGAAGCGCGCGCGCGTCATGGCCTGATGCTCCCAGGTCCAGGCGGTGTTGCTGCCGCGCTGCTGCTGGTAGTCGGCATAAGCCTCGAAGCTGGTCACCAGCAGGCCAGAGTTGCCGTTCGGCCGCAGGGCGGTGTCGATCTCGTACAGGTCGCCCTCGCCGGTCTTCACGGTGAGCCAGTTGATGAGCTTGCGCACGAACGCGGCGTAGATCTCCGGTGCGCGCTCGTCGTCGTCCTCGTAGACAAAGACGATGTCCAGATCGCTGCCGTAGCCGAGCTCCTTGCCGCCGAGCTTGCCGTAGCCGATGATGGCGAATTGCGGCTCCTCCCGGTGGCGCTGCCTGAGCCGGTCCCAGCACCAGCGCGCGGTGACGCGCAGCACGGCATCGGCCAGGGCCGACAGGTCGTCCGCTACCTGCTCCACCGTGAGGCGCCCTTCCAGGTCCCGCGCGAGGGTGCGGAAGATTTCGGCATGGCCCGCCCGGCGCAGCAGGTTGAGCAGGCTTTCCTCGTCGTCCTCGCCGGTGCGGCGCAGCGCGTTGCGCCGCGCCTCCAGTTCGCGCTCGAAATCGGCCGGCACGAAGCGTTCGGCCAGCAGCGCTTCGCCCGCCAGTTCGTCGATCACGCCAGGGTGCTGCAGCAGATAGCGCGCCGGCCAGCGCGCCGCGCCCAGCAAGCGCAGCAGGCGCTCGTGCACCGCCGGGCGCTCCAGCAGCAGCGCGAGGTAGCTCTCGCGGCGCAGCAGCGACTCGATCCAGTCCACCAGGCGCAGCACCGCATCCTCGTTGACGCGCCCTTCGCGCAGCCACTCGGCGGTGCGCTGCAACAGGCGCATGAGGCGCGAACGCGCCTCGTCGCGCAGCCCCTGCACGCGCGGATGCGCCTGCCACAGGGCCAGCCGCTCGCGCACGCGACTGGGCAATTTCTCCAGCAGCGTCTCCAGCTCCGGCACCGCCGGCTTGCCATTGCCGTTGCAGCCCTTGCACGGCTTGTCGCCGGCGCCGCCGAGCAGCTTGTCGAATTCCTGCGCCACCAGCTCCCGATGCGCATCAAGTTCGGACAGGAAGGCACAGCCATCGGGATAACCCATGGTCTGGGCGATCCAGGCCAGGTCGTCGTCCCCGGTCGGCAGCACGTGGGTCTGCTGGTCGTCCAGGTACTGGATGCGGTGCTCGACGCGGCGCAGGAACACGTAGGCGCGCGCCAGCGCATCGGCGGTCTCCTGCGGCATCAGGCCGGCCTTGGCCACGCGCTGCAACGCGTCCAGCGTAGGGCGTGTGCGCAGCTCGGGGAACTGGCCGCCGCGCACCACCTGCAGCAGCTGCACGGTGAACTCGATCTCGCGGATGCCGCCGCGCGAGAGCTTGACGTCGTTGGCGCGCTCCGGGCGCCCGGCGCTGCGCTTGGCGGCATGGTCGCGGATCTGCCGGTGCAGCGTGCGCAGCGACTCGAACACGTTGTAGTCGAGGTAGCGCCGGAACACGAAGGGCAGCACCACGCCACGCAGCGCCTGGGCCGAGCCGTTGTCGATGGCGCTGCGCGGCGCGATGACGCGACTCTTCATCCAGGCGAAGCGCTCCCACTCGCGGCCTTGCACCAGCAGGTACTCCTCCAGCGCGCCGAGCGAGACCACGCTCGGCCCGGAGTTGCCGTTCGGGCGCAGCGCCAGGTCCACGCGGAACACGAAGCCGTGCTCGGTGGTCTCGCCGATCAGCGCGTAGAGGCGCTTGACCGCGCGCGCGAAGTATTCCTGACAGGAAATGCGGCCCCGACCGTCCGGCGTCCCGGCCGTCTCGCCGTCTTCGTCGTAGACGTAGATCAAGTCGATGTCGCTCGACACGTTCAGTTCGCGCGCCCCGAGCTTGCCCATGCCGATCACCCAGAGCTGGGCGCGCTGGCCGGCCGGGGTCAGCGGCGCGCCATGCCGGGCATCGAGCTCGACAAAGGCCTGCCGGCAGGCGACATCGAGGCTGAACTCGGCCAGCGCCGTCACACCGGCGGTGATGACCTCCAGCGGCGCCTGCCGCTCGCCGTCGAGCACGACCAGCCGCTCCATGACCAGCTGACGCAGCACCCGCAGCGCCGCACCGGCTTCGAGCCCCTGCGCGATCAACGCGGCATGGGTCGCGCCCATGGTGGCAAGCGTCGGCGCGCCATCGGGCAGCAGGGACAACTGGGCTTCATAGCGGCGGCGCAAGCGCTGCACGAAGCGGGAGTGGACGGCGAGATTTTCAGCGTGGACGATGGTGGCGGCGCAAGCCGCAAGATCGATAGGCGATTCGCTGTTCTGGTTCGAACCCACGGGATCACTGCGGGTCATAATTCCTGCCACATTCAAGCACCCAATGAACGAATTGACGCCGTTCCCCTCGCGCCTGGTGAAAGCTGCCATGGTGATGCTGCGCGCGTTGTCATGGGTGGTGTTGGCGCTGCTGCTGGTGCTGGCCTTGGCCTGGGGAACGCTCCATGGCTGGATTGTGCCGCGAATCGGCGACTTCCGCCCACGGCTGGAAATGCTGGCCAGCCAGGCCCTGGGGGTTCCCGTGCAGATCGGTACGCTGCGGGCGCGCTCGGCCGGACTGGTGCCCGCCATCGAGGCGCGCGACGTGGTGCTGCACGACGCCCAGGGACGCCCGGCGCTGCGGCTGGCGCGCGTGCAGGCGGCGCTGAGCCTTGCGTCGCTGTGGCGGCTCGGCCTGGACCAGCTGGTGGTGGACGACCCCGAGCTCGAGATCCGGCGCACGACGGACGGGCGCTTGCTGGTGGCCGGCCTCGACGTGGGCGCCAGCAGCACCGGCGACAACCGGCTGGCCGACTGGTTCCTGGCCCAGAGAGAAGTCATCATTCAGCGCGGCACCGTGCGCTGGAGCGACGAGCGCATCGCCGCCGCGCCGCTGGCGCTGGGCGAGGTAGCGCTGGTCCTGCGCAACGGGGCACGCCGACACGAACTGCGGCTGGACGCGACGCCACCGCCGACCTGGGGCGACCGCTTCACCGTGCTCGGCCAGTTTCGCCGGCCGTGGCTGTCGCGCCATCCCGGCCGCTGGTCGGACTGGTCCGGCCAGTTTCACGCTGACTTCGCGCGCCTGGCGATCGCGCCATGGCGGCCCTATGCGCCGCCAGGCGTGCAGGCCAGCACCGGCCACGGCGCTCTGCGGCTGTGGGCCGACGTGCAGCGTGGTCAGTTCGTCGGCGGCGCAGCGGACCTCGCGCTGACCGATGTGAATGTGACGCTGGGCACGCGCCTGCAACCGCTGGCGCTGCGCTCGGTGTCCGGCCGGGTCGGCGGCAAGCGCCTGCCCGGCGGCTTCGAGTTCTACACGGAGGGGCTGCGTTTCGACACCGCGGACGGTCTGCGTTGGCCCGGCGGCAACCTGTTCGTCTCGCTCACCGAGGCCGTCGGCCGCCTGCCGGCCGTGGGGGAACTGCGCGCCGACCGGCTGGACCTCGCAGCCCTGAGCCAGATCGCCGACCGCCTGCCGCTGGACAAGGCCTTGCATGAAGGGCTGCGCGCCCATCCGGCGAAGGGGCTTGTCGAGACCGTGCAGGCGCGCTGGCAGGGACCGTGGGGGGCGCTGCAGAAATACCAGGCCCGGGGTCGCGTGTCGGGCCTGACGATCGCGGCAGCGCCGGCGCCGGTCAAGCCGGGCACACCCACGCCCGACCTGGGCGTGCCGGGCCTGCGCAACGCCACGCTGGACATCGACCTGGACCAGGCGGGCGGGCGGGCGCAGCTGGCGATCGCCGACGGTGCCGTGGAACTTCCGGGCGTGTTCGAGGAGCCGCTGCTGCCGCTGGACCGACTCAGCGCCGAGGCCAAGTGGCAGCTGCAGGGCGAGCGGATCGTGGTCCAACAGGCCAGCCTGAAGCTGGCCAACGCCGACGCCGAGGGGGAGTTCCGCGGCAGCTGGCAGACCAGCGACCCAGCGCGCTCCAGCAGCCGGTCACGCTTTCCGGGCGTGATCGACCTGCAGGGCAGTTTCAGCCGAGCCAACGGCGCGCGCGTGCACCGCTATCTGCCGCTGGGGCTGCCCGAGGACGTGCGCCACTACGTGCGTGACGCCGTGCAGCAGGGCACGGCGACCGGCGTCGCAGTGCGCGTCAAGGGCGACCTGCACGACATCCCCTACCTGAACCCGAAGCAGGGCGAGTTCCGCTTTGCCGGCAAGGTCCAGGACGTCACGCTGGCCTATGTGCCGCGCCGCCTGCAAGGCGCGGGCGACAAGCCCTGGCCCGCGCTGACCGCGCTGGGCGGCGAGTTGGTATTCGATCGCAACAGCATGCGCGTCAGCGGTGCCACCGCACGCGCCGAAGGCCTGCCCGGGCTGCGCTTCAGCAAGGTCGAGGCCAGCATCCCGGACCTCTCGCACAACACCACGGTGCAGGTCAGCGCCGAGGCGAGCGGGCCTGCGGCGGAGATGCTCGGCGTGGTCAGCGGTTCACCGCTGGGCCCCCTGCTCGGCGGCGCGCTCGATCAGGCCCGCGCCGCCGGCGACGCCAGCTTGCGGCTGCAGTTGCAGCTGCCCGTGCTCGCGCTCAGCCAGTCGCGCGTCAAGGGCAGCGTCACGCTGGCCGGCAATGACCTGCGCATCACGCCGGAGAGCCCGGCACTGAGTCGTGCACGCGGCACGGTGAGCTTCACCGAGCACGGCTTCACCGTCAGCGGCGGTCAGGCGCAGGCCCTCGGCGGCGAGATGCGGCTGGAGGGCGGCTCGCGCCCCCTGCCGCCCAACAGCGCCGAGGCCCCGATCCTGCTGCGCATCCAGGGCGAGGCGACGGCGCAGGGCCTGCGCCAGGCGAGCGAACTCGGCTTCGTCACGCGCCTGGCCGAACGTGCCACCGGCAGCGCGGCCTACAGCGTGCAGCTGGGCTTTCGCGGCGGTCAGGCCGAACTGTCGGTGTCCAGCAACCTGCAGGGCCTGGCGCTGGATCTCCCCGCGCCGCTGGCCAAGAGTGCCGAGACCGCCCTGCCGCTGAAGGTCGAGACCCGCTCATTGAGCGACCCCGCCCGCGCCGCACCGCCGGTGCGGCTGGAGCAACTGCAGGTCGAACTGGGTCGCTTGGCGGCCATCGTCTATGTACGCGACCTGTCGGGTCCGCAGGCCCGCGTGGTGCGGGGCAGCATCGGCATCGGGTTGGCCGCCGACGAGACACTGGCCCTACCCGTCTCCGGGGTGACGGCCAATATTCAGCTGGACCAATTCAACCTGGACACGTGGCAGGCGGTGTTCGCCCAAGCCGCCGGCGCGCCCGCGGCCACCCGCCCGGCCCCCGCGGCCGAGGCCACCACGCTCGGCTACCTGCCCACCAGCGTGGCGGTGCGCGCGCGCACGCTCACGCTGGAGGGCCACACCCTGCACGACGTGGTGGTGGGCGGCTCGCGCGACGGCCTGCTCTGGCGCGCCAACCTGGACGCGCGCGAACTGGACGGCTACCTGGAGTACCGCCAGCCCGCCGGCACGGCGGCCGGCGGCGTCTTCGCGCGGCTGGCGCGCCTGACCATCCCGCCGGCTGCCACCGGCGAGGTGGAGTCGCTCCTGGCCGAGGCTCCGACCACCCTGCCCGCGCTGGACATCGTGGTCGAGGATTTCGAGTTGCGCGGCAAGAAGCTGGGTCGCGTCGAGGTCGAGGCGGTGAACCGCGCCGCCGCTCGCGATGGCAACGGCGACCGGGAGTGGCGGCTCAACAAGCTGAACCTGATCACGCCCGAGGCACGCCTGGCCGGTTCCGGCTACTGGACCGTGGACACCGGCGGCGGCACCCGAGCACCCGGGCGCACGCTGATGAACTTCCGGCTCGACGTGATCGACGCCGGCGCGCTGCTGACGCGCCTGGGCATGAAGGAGGTACTACTGCGTGGCCGGGGCCAGCTCGAAGGCCTGATCAGCTGGTCCGGCTCGCCGCTGGCGCTGCACTACCCCACGATGAGCGGCCAGCTGCATCTCGAGGTGGAGAACGGACAGTTCCTGCAGGCCGACCCGGGCCTGGCCAAGCTGCTCGGCGTGCTGAGCCTGCAGTCGCTGCCGCGCCGGCTGACGCTGGACTTCCGGGATGTCTTCAGCGAGGGCTTCGCCTTCGACTTCATCCGCGGCGACGCCACTATCGCCCAGGGCATCGCCAGCACCAACAACCTGCAGATGAAGGGCGTCAATGCCGCCGTACTGATGGAGGGGCGCGCCGACATCGCCAAGGAAACCCAGGACCTGCGCGTGGTGGTGGTGCCCGAGATCGACGCCGGCACGGCCTCGCTGGTCGCCAGCGTGATCAACCCGGCCGTCGGCCTGGGCACCTTCCTGGCCCAGATGTTCCTGCGCCGACCGCTGGCCCAGGCCAGCACCCAGACCTTCCAGATCGACGGCACCTGGGCCGACCCGCGCATCACCAAGGTCTCGGCCCGCGCCACGACGGGAGCGCCACGATGAAGGTGGCCGCCCTTCAGATGGTGTCGGGCATGCAGCTTGTCGCCAACCTGGACCAGGCTCGCGACCTGCTGGCCGAAGCCGCCCGCGCTGGCGCCGAACTGGCCGTGCTGCCGGAGTATTTCTGCCTGCTCGGCCAGCGCGACACCGACAAGCTCGCCATCCAGGAGGACTTCGGCAGCGGGCCGATCCAGCAGTTCCTGGCCGACACGGCGCGCGCGCTGGGCCTGTGGCTGGTGGGCGGCACGCTGCCGCTGTCGGTGAACGACCCCGCGCAGCGCAGCGGGCGCGTGCACAACAGCACGCTGGCCTTCGCGCCGGACGGCCGGTGCGTGGCGCGCTACGACAAGATCCACCTGTTCTGCTTCGACAACGGCCATGAGCGCTACGACGAGGGCCGCGTGCTGCAGGCCGGCCGCGCGCCGACGCTCTTCGATCTGCCTTCGCGCGACGGCCACCGTTGGCGGCTCGGCCTGAGCGTCTGCTACGACCTGCGCTTTCCCGAGTTGTACCGTGCCTACGCTGCGCTGGGCGCCGACCTGCTGCTGGCGCCCAGCGCCTTCACCTACACGACGGGCCAGGCGCACTGGGAGCTGCTGCTGCGCGCGCGCGCCGTGGAGAACCTGGCCTACGTCCTGGCGCCGGCCCAGGGCGGCCGGCATGAGAACGGCCGCCGCACCTGGGGCCACTCGATGGTGGTGGACCCCTGGGGCGAGGTGCTGGGGGTCCAGGCGCAAGGTCCCGGCCTGGTGCTGGCCGAACTGGAAGCGACGCGCGTGGCCGACTGCCGGCGCCAGCTGCCGGCACTGAGCCACCGGGTGCTGGCGTGAGCGCGCCTCACCCCATCCTGTCACGACCGCTGACGCACTGGACGGCGGCAGACCGGCGCTGGTCGCTCTGGGGCCTGCTGGTCGTGCTGGTGGCGGCGCTGCTGGTGACCCTGGTCTGGCTGGCCGGTCGCTACGAGGCCAGCCAGGTGCAAGGCGAGCTGGAGCGCGACACGGCCGACGCCGTCTCCGACATCCGCAACGCGCTGACCCGCAACATCCAGGCCCTGCAGGCCCTGCAGGCGCGCGACCCCCACCCGGCCGACTGGCAATGGGCGGCGGTCGCGCTGCTGCGCCAGCACCGCGAACTGCTGCGCCTCGAATGGCGCGATGCCGAACTGGGCGAGATCGTGCACGCCGAAACCCCCTTGCGCGCGCCGGTGTTCCACCGGATCGGCCGCGACGGTGCCCAGCCCGAGGTGGCCCTGGCCTGCGCCACCGCGCGCAAATTCAACGGCCCCGCCTATTCCAGCAGCCACTTCGTGCCCCAAAGCGATGGCCTGGGGCTGGAGGTCATGGAGGCCTGCCTGCCGCTGGTCAGCGCCGGACGGCTGACCGGCTACGTGGTCGCCACCTACTCGCTCCAGGACATGCTGGTCGAACTGATCAGCAAGCAGTACACGCGCCGCCAGGAGGTGTCGTTCACCGAACCCGACGGCACGCGGCTGGCGCTGCACGGCACGGTACGGCGCGGCAACCGCATCTTCTCCGCGCACCAGCTGCTGGATCTGCCCGGCAACACCCTGGTGCTGCGCATGGACGGCTGGCGCCGCGCGCCGGACCTGTTTCCGAACGTGCTCACCGCGCTGGTCACCGCGATGTCGATCGCGCTGGTGTCGGTGCTGGTGCTGCTGGTCAAGGACATGCGTCGGCGCCTGAGGGCCGAGCACGACCTGGCCGACGCGCTGGCCTTTCGCAAGGCGATGGAGGACTCGCTGGTCACCGGCCTGCGCGCGCGCGACCTGCAGGGGCGCATCACCTACGTGAATCCGGCGTTCTGCCAGATGGTCGGCTTCAGCCCCGAGGAACTGCTCGGCACCGGGCCCCCTTCGCCCTACTGGCCGCCCGAGCTGATCGGCGAATACGAGCAGCGCCAGGCGATCCGGCTGGCCGGCCACCTGCCGCCGCGCGAAGGCTTCGAATCGGTGTTCATGCGCAAGGACGGCTCGCGCTTTCCGGTACTGATCATCGAGGCGCCGCTGATCAACGTGCTGGGCGTGCAGACCGGCTGGATGAGCGCCTTTCTCGACATCAGCGAGCAGCGCCGGATGGAGGAGCTCTCGCGCGCCTCCCAGGAGCGGCTGCAGGCGACCGCGCGCCTGGCCACGGTGGGCGAGATGGCCTCGCTGATCGGCCACGAGCTGAACCAGCCGCTGGCCGCCATCGCCAGCTACGCGACGGGCTCGTTGAACCTGCTGGACAGCCCGCCGAACCCGGCCGCGCCCTTCGACCCGCTGCCCGACCTGCGCATGGCGATACAGCGCATCGCCGAGCAGGCCGGGCGCGCCGGCCGCGTGATCCGCAGCGTGCAGGACTTCGTGCGGCGCAGCGACCCGGCCCGCGAGGCCGTGCCGCCACAGGCCCTGCTCGATGCCGTCATGCCGCTGATCGGTCTGCAGGCGCGCAAGCTGCAGGTGCGCGTGGTCACCGAGCTCGAAGACGGGCTGCCGCCGGTGCTGTGCGACCGCACCATGGTCGAGCAGGTGCTGCTGAACCTCACGCGCAACGGCATGCAGGCCATGGAGCAGACCGATCTGCGCGAACGCGTGCTGGTGGTGCGCGTGCGCCGCGCCGCCGAGGCCCACGAGGACGGCCGCTGGCTGGCGTTCTCCGTCGCCGACGTGGGCGCCGGCATTCCAGAGGAGGTCGCGCGCCAGCTGTTCACGCCCTTCTTCACGACCAAGGCCGAGGGCATGGGACTGGGCCTCAACCTGTGCCGCACCGTGATCGAGCAACACGGAGGCCACATGGACTTCGGTCCAAACCCGCCGCGCGGCACGGTCTTCCGCTTCACGCTGCCGATGGCCTGAAGAATGGCGCGCCACGCCGGGGCCGATCGCTGCCCGCCTAGAATTCAGCCATGCAGCCTGCCCTCAATGCCACCGTTTTCATCGTGGACGACGACGCCAGCGTGCGCGAGGCCATGGCCTGGCTGCTGCGCTCGCGCCGCCTGCTCAGCGAGACGTTCGACAGCGCCGAGGCGTTCGAGCACATGCTGGACGATCCGAGCCGGGGCTTGGCCGGCGGCGCCCTGCCGCAACAGGCCGGCTGCCTGCTGCTGGACGTGCGCATGCCGGGGCAAAGCGGCCTGGCTCTGTTCGACCAGCTGATCGCGCGCGGCTTGGCCGAGGCGTGGCCCGTGATTTTCCTCAGCGGCCACGCCGACGTACCGACTGCGGTGGACGCGGTCAAGCGCGGCGCCTTCGACTTCTGCGAGAAGCCGTTCTCCGACAACGCCCTGGTCGATCGCATCGAGCGGGCGTTGGCCGTGTCGCAGCAGCGGCTGGAGGCACGGCACCAGAAGGCCGGGCTGCAGGCGCGCCTGACCGAACTGACCGATCGCGAGCGTGACGTGATGCGGCTCGTCGTGGAAGGCCTGCCGAACAAGCTGATCGCCGACCAGCTCGACATCAGCGTGCGGACGGTGGAGGTGCATCGGGCCCGCGTCTTCGACAAGATGGAAGTGAAGTCCGCAGTGGAACTGGCTAATCTGCTTCGCAATTTATAGCAAAGAGATCTTCAAGACGGCGGCGGCTGGTCCCGGGGCGGCCCATCGGCCTGCGCCGGATCGTCGTGCTGTCGCCGCTCCCCCTGGCTTCGGCCGGCAAACATGGTCCACCAGACGATGCCGAGCAGCAGCAGCAGCGCTCCCAGCGCTTCAAGCACAATCACGACCATGAACCGACTCCTGTGGCAATGGATGGCTGCGGCCATTGTAGGAACGCTGGCCGGCTGCGCGGTGGTCGCCCCGCCGAGTCCCACGGAAACGGCACCGCCGGCCGCCACGGCCGAACCCGACGACACCGGCCCCCTGCCGCCCGCGCTGCAGCAGCCCAGGAGCCGCTGGGTGCCGGTGCGCTGGGCCGAGTTGCCCGGCTTCCAGACCGACGCGCTGCACGAGGCCTGGAACGCCTGGATCAAGAGCTGCGAGCGGCCGGGCCCGGCGCTGGCCGCGCTGTGCGGCGAGGTGCGGCGCCTGAGCATCGGCTCGGCCGACGAGCAGCGCCAGTGGCTGCGCACACATCTGCAACCCTACCGCGTGGAAGCTCCGACCGACAGCCCGACCGACGGCCTGCTGACCGGCTACTACGAGCCCGTGCTGGAGGCCTCGCGCCTGCCGCGCACCGGCTTCCAGGTGCCGCTGTACCGGCCGCCGGCCGGCCTGGGGCAGCGCCGCCCCTGGTACACACGCCAGGAAATGGAGACCCTGCCCCAGGCGCGCGAGGCGCTGCGCGGGCGCGAGATCGTCTGGCTGGCCGACCCGGTCGATGCCTTGGTGCTGCAGATCCAGGGCTCGGGCCGCGTGCGCGTGACCGAGGCGGATGGCACGCGCCGGCTGGTGCGCCTGGCCTACGCCGGCACCAACGACCAGCCTTACAAGAGCGTGGGCCGCTGGCTGCTCGACCAGGGCCTGGTGCGGGACGCCACTTGGCCGGGCATCAAGGCCTGGATTGCACAGAACCCGCAGCGCGTCAACGAGCTGCTCTGGAGCAACCCGCGCATGGTGTTTTTCCGCGAGGAGACGCTGCCGGAGCTGGACGCGGCGTTTGGCCCCCGCGGCGCGCAGGGCGTGCCGCTGACGCCCGGCCGCTCGATCGCGGTGGACCCCGGCAGCATTCCCTACGGCACGCCGGTCTGGCTGGCGTCCAGCGGACCGCTGGTCAACCTGCAGCGCCTGGTGCTGGCGCAGGACACCGGCAGCGCCATCGTCGGCGCGGTGCGCGCCGACTACTTCGCCGGCTGGGGCCCGGAGGCCGGGGAACTGGCCGGGCGGCTCAAGCAGCCGCTCAAGCTCTGGGTGCTATGGCCCAAGCCGACGGCGCTTCGGTAGCACGGACCCGCACTCCCATGCAAAAAGCGGGGCCGATGGCCCCGCTGTCTTGCTCGATGGTTCTGACGATCAGACGCCGACCGCGCCGCCGTCCTTGCGCGTGACCACCACGGTGGCCGAGCGCGGACGCTTGGTGGAAGCGACATTCGTCTGGCTGTCCGGCCAGTGGCTGGTCATGCTGCTCAGGCTGCCATCCTCGCCCGGGTGTTGCACGTTGAAAAACAGCGTCTTGCCGTCCGGCGTGACGGCGATGCCGGTGATCTCGCAATCCTTGGGACCGACCAGGAAGCGGCGCACCGTGTTCTCGGTGGCGTTGGCGCCCTTGAGCGTGGCGGTGCCACCCGCAGCCGTCGCCGCGCCACCGTCACCGACCTTGCCCGGCACGGCGGCCAGCATCATGCAGTTGGTGACATCGGTGTAGGCGCCGTCGTCGGTCTGGATCCACAGCAGGCCGCGCGGGTCGAAGTACAGGCCGTCGGGGCTGGAGAAGTCGTTCACAGCGGTCAGGCCTGACAGGTTCACGTTCGCTGCCGCGTCCGCCTGGGCGGCGAACAGGTAGATGTCCCACGCGAAGGCGGTGGCCGCCACGCTGCCGCCGTTTTCGCGCCAACGGATGATGTGGCCGTTCGGATTGCCCTTGTTGGTCTTGGTCGAGCCGTCGGCGTTGGTGTAGGTGTCGCTGTAGTAGCGCGGGTTGGCCGCGTCGGGCTTGAGCTGGCTGCCGCTGGTCGGCGTGGCCGTCGGGTCGATGCGGTTGCTGTTGTTGGTGAGGGTCATGTAGGCCTCGCCATTGAGCGGGTTCACGCCCCCCCATTCCGGACGGTCCATCTTCGTGGCGCCCACCTTGTCGGCGGCCAGGCGGCAGTTCGTCACCACGTCGCCCTGGTCAGCAAACGGGTAGGCGGTGTTGCTGGCGTCCAGGCCGTTCTTGCCGTAGGTCAGTTCCAGCCACTGGCCCGAGCCGTCGGCATTGAACTTGGCAACGTAGAGCGTGCCCTCGTCCAGGTACTTGGCGCCAGCGGCCATGCCGCCGTTGACGTCCTTGGGATCCCACACGGCCTTGGACACGAACTTGTAGATGTACTCGTTGCGCGCATCATCGCCCATGTACATCACGATCGGCTGGCCCGCGACGGCCGGTGCCGGCCAGGCGCCTTCGTGGTTGGTGCGGCCCAGTGCGCTGCGCTTGGCGGGCGCGGAGCTCGGATTGAACGGGTCGATCTCGACCACCCAGCCAAAGGTGTTGGCGATGTTGCGGTAGTCGTCGGCCGAGGTTGCGCCAGTCACGGACGAGGTCCAGCGCGTGAACAGGTCGTCGCTGCCGGCGGTGTCCCACTGGTAGGGGCTCTTGCGGTTCTCGGGCAGGCCGTAGCGGTTCAGGGCCGCGATTTCCTTGGCGCTGCGGCTGGCGTTGTCGCCGGCGGCACGTCCCACCACGTTGAGCCAGTTTTCCTCGCAGGTGAGGTAAGTGCCCCAGGGGGTGTAGCCGTTGGCGCAGTTGTTGTTGGTACCGCGGGTCTTGGTGCCGTCGGGCGAGAACTTGGTCCTGACCAGCGCATTGCCCTTGACCGGGCCCGTGAACACCATCTCGGTGGCCGAGGTGATGCGGCGGTTGAAGCGGGAGCCGCGCACCATGGACATGTCGTTGCCCGTGCCGCCGCGCTTGACCTCGACCACGCTGACACCGTGAGCGTAGATTTCCTTTTCGGCTTCCGAGGCGACGCGGGCCGCGCCGGCGGTCATGCCGTTCGGGTGCAGGCCATAGGGGCCGACCACGTACTCGTGGTTCACGCACAGCAGGCCGCGATCGGAACGGTCAGCCTGGAACTTGCCGTCTTCGGTCAGGCCGAAGTAGTACATGCCGTCATGGCCATCGCCGATGCGGCGGTTGTAGGACTCGGCGCTTTCGCTGCCGTCGTTCTTCCACGACTCGTCGCCGTAGTGCAGCGGGTCCCCCAGGGCGTGCAGGATGCTGACCTGGTAGCCCTCGGGCACGGTGACGAGGTCGTTCTTGTTCTTGGCCACGGCCGGGAAACCCAGGGCGAGCGGCTTGACCTCGGGCGTGGAAGGCGTCTGGGGCGTGCTGGCGGACGGCGTCTGCGGCGCGTCGTCTCCGCCCCCGCAGGCGGTCAGGCTCAGGCCACCCAGCAGCGCGGTGGCGGTCGCGCTCACGCCGCCCTTGAGCGTCTGGCGACGGCTCATTCGGGCCGTCAGGATGTCGTTCATGTGGGCGTTGGCGGACGGGTTGACGATGTCGTTGTCGTCGTACTCGGAGGGGCCCGTCGGGGCCGGCGCGCGGTTCATCATGAGAAATCTCCGGGGGTTGGATTCAAGTCACCCATTGTTCGGAGCGCACGTGACGGCGCCGTGACGGTCAAGCGTCGTTTTCGTGTCAGACGATGCCACATTCAGGCGGAAAACCGCAAAAACCACCGGTTTTGTCGCAGCGCTCGCCGCCCGCCATCGCCACAGCAGGCATGATGACGCCGCATACAATGCCAAGTTGCCCTTCAGCCCCCGTCCGGCGTCCATGACGGGGCGGGCTGGTTTCCTTGATCGACCCCTCGTGGAGTTTTGACCGTGTTGATTTCTTCCGCCTTCGCCCAAACCGCCCCTGCCGCCGCTGCCGGAGGCGACATGCAATCCTCCCTGATGAGCATGCTGCCGCTGGTGCTGATGTTCGTGGTGCTGTATTTCGTGATGATCCGGCCTCAGATGAAGAAGCAGAAGGAGCACCGCGCGATGATCGACGCGCTGGCCAAGGGCGACGAAGTCGTCACTGCCGGCGGCCTGCTCGGCAAGGTCACCAAACTGGGTGACGGCTTCCTCGGCCTGGAAGTGGCCGGCGGCGTCGAGGTGCAGGTGCAGCGCAGCGCCGTGGTCCAGGTCCTGCCCAAGGGCACGATGAAGTAAGCGCCTGGCCGCTGCGAACCCGTCATCAACCTAGCGTAGAGAGAAGCAAGAAGCGCGATCATGAACCGTTACCCGGTCTGGAAGTACGCGATCATCCTGATCGCGCTGTTGGTGGGAGCGCTCTATACGCTGCCCAATTTCTTCGGCGAAGCCCCCGCCGTGCAGGTCTCGTCGGGCAAGGCCACGGCGCGGGTGGATGCCAGCACGCAGGCGCGCGTGGAGGAGGCGCTCACGGCCGCGGGCCTGCGGGCCGATGCCATCACTTTTGACGGCAGCTCGGTGCGCGCGCGCTTCGACACCACCGACACCCAACTCAAGGCCAAGGATGCGATCCAAAAGGCCTTGATCCCCGATCCGGCGGACCCCTCGTACGTGGTGGCCCTGAACCTGCTATCGCGCTCGCCGACCTGGCTGAGCGCGCTGCACGCGGCGCCGATGTACCTGGGCCTGGACCTGCGCGGCGGCGTGCACTTCATGCTGCAGGTGGACATGCCCGCGGCGCTGACCCAGAAGGCCGACTCGCTGGCCAGCGACATCCGCACCAGCCTGCGCGAGAAGGATGTGCGCCACGGCGGCATCAGCCGCAACGGCCAGGCCATCGAGGTGCGCCTGCGCGACGCCGCCACGCTGGCGGCCGCCAAGCGCGTCCTCCAGGACCAGTTCGCCGACCTGCAGACCGTCGAGGCACCAGACGGCGCCGAATACAAGCTGACGGCGACCATCAAGCCCGAGGCCGCGCGCAAGGTGCAGGAGCAGGCACTCAAGCAGAACATCACCACGCTGCACAACCGCATCAACGAGCTCGGCGTGGCCGAGCCGGTGATCCAGCAGCAGGGGCTGGACCGCATTGTCGTGCAGCTGCCCGGCGTGCAGGACACGGCCAAGGCCAAGGACATCCTGGGTCGCACCGCCACGCTGGAGGTGCGCATGGTGGATGAAAGCACCGAGGCGCGCGCCGCTGCCGTGGGCAGCGGCCCGGTGCCCTTCGGCGCCGAGCGCTACCTGGAGCGCGACGGCCAGGCGGTGATCGTCAAGAAGCAGGTCATCCTGACCGGCGAAAACCTGACCGATGCCCAGCCCGGCTTCGACGGCCAGACGCAGGAGCCCACGGTCAATCTGTCGCTGGACGCCAAGGGCGCCCGCATCTTCAAGGACGTGACGCGCGAGAACGTCGGCAAGCGCATGGCCATCCTGCTCTTCGAGAAGGGCAAGGGCGAGGTTGTCACCGCGCCGGTGATCCGCAGCGAGATCGGCGGCGGCCGGGTGCAGATTTCCGGCCGCATGACCACGACGGAAGCCAACGACACGGCGCTGCTGCTGCGCGCCGGCTCGCTGGCGGCGCCGATGGAGATCATCGAGGAGCGCACCATCGGCCCGAGCCTGGGCGCGGAGAACATCACCAAGGGCTTCCACAGCGTGGCCTGGGGCTTTCTGGTGATCGTCGTTTTCATGTCCGTCTATTACGCCCTGTTCGGCCTCTTCTCCAGCGTGGCGCTGGCGGTAAACCTGCTGCTGCTGGTGGCCATCCTGTCGATGCTGCAGGCGACACTCACGCTGCCCGGCATGGCGGCCATGGCGCTGGCGCTGGGCATGGCCATCGACGCCAACGTGCTCGTCAACGAGCGCGTGCGCGAGGAATTGCGCAACGGCGCCGCGCCGCAGACCGCCATCCACGCCGGCTACGACCGCGCCTGGGCCACCATCCTCGACTCGAACGTCACCACCCTGATCGCGGGCGTGGCGCTGCTGGCCTTCGGCTCCGGTCCGGTGCGCGGCTTTGCCGTCGTGCACGTGATCGGCATCCTGACCTCGATGTTCTCTGCGGTCTTCTTCTCGCGCGGCCTGGTCAACCTCTGGTATGGCCGGCAGAAGAAACTCAAGGCCGTTTCGATCGGCACGGTCTGGCGTCCCGCCAGTGGTTCCGTGCCACAGGACAGCGACCGGGAAGCCGGTTGAGGGAGCGATAGAAAATGGAATTCTTCAAGATCCACAAGGATATTCCGTTCATGAGGCAAGCGTTGGTCTTCAACGTGATTTCCCTCGTGACCTTCCTGCTCGCCGTCTTCTTCCTGTTCTCGCGCGGCCTGCACCTGTCGGTGGAGTTCACCGGCGGCACCGTGATGGAAGTCAGCTACACCCAGCCCGCCGATCTGGGCAAGGTGCGCGGGCTGGTGTCCGGCCTCGGCTACAACGACGTGCAGGTGCAGAACTTCGGCACGGCGCGCGACGTCATGATCCGCCTGCCGGCGCAAAAAGGCGTCAGCTCGGCCCAGCAGAGCGATCGGGTGCTGGCAGCCCTCAAGGCCGACAACGCGGAAGCCACGCTGCGCCGCACCGAGTTCGTCGGGCCACAGGTCGGCGACGAGCTGGCGGCCGACGGCCTGAAGGCGCTGGCCTTCGTGGTGATCGGCATCATGATCTATCTGGCGATCCGCTTCGAGTGGAAGTACGCGGTGGCAGCCATCATCGCCAACCTGCACGACGTGATCATCATCCTGGGCTTTTTCGCCTTCTTCCAGTGGGAGTTCTCGCTGCCGGTGCTGGCGGCTGTGCTGGCGGTGCTGGGCTACTCGGTCAACGAATCCGTGGTGATCTTCGACCGGATCCGGGAGAACTTCCGCCGCTACCGCAAGATGAGCACGGTGCAGATCATCGACAACGCGATCACCTCGACCATCAGCCGGACCATCATCACGCACGGCTCGACCCAGATCATGGTGCTGTCCATGCTGCTGTTCGGCGGCGAGACGCTGCATTACTTCGCCATGGCGCTGACCATCGGCATCTGCTTCGGCATCTACTCTTCGGTGTTCGTTGCCGCGGCCCTCGCCATGTGGCTGGGCATCAAGCGCGAGGACTTGGTGAAGGGCGGATCTCGGAAGGACGGCGACCCGAACGATCCGAACGCCGGGGCAGTGGTTTGAGATCACCATGGTCACATCGCGTTCTGTAACGCCCCCGCCCGGTCTCGCACGCCAGGCGCGCGAGCGTTTCGTGATGGAGATGGATGGCGCGGCCGCCGCCATGGCCGCGGCCGCGCAAGAGCGGCTGGTGGCTCTGACCCAGCTGCCCGGCACCGCGAAAGAGATGCAGGAGCGGATGCAGGCATTCCAGGCGTTCCAGCAGCTGCGCGCCGCCTGGGTACCGGGCGTGCGACAGACCTGGCGGAAGGCCTGGACCCAGCCTCACACCACCCATGGCCACATGGACGGCGGCACGGTGGGCACACTGACGCTGATCGAGGATGACGAGGTCGAGACCCGCATCCAGGTGTCGCGGCTCGCGCTGGCGCTCACCCACACGGTGACCTGGGAACTCAACGACCTGCGGCTGCGCGTCCAGCACCTGGAGAAGATCAGCGAACTCGCCCCCCATGACGTGTTCAGGCCTGAGGTCCTCGCCGGCGTGCTGATCGAGCAGTGGCTGGCCTGCGGGCTGACGCGCGAGAGCTGGGAACTGGTCCAGGACCACATGCGTGCCGGCTTGGCCAAGCGGCTGCTGCTGGCTTACCACCATGCCAACGAATTCCTGATCCAGCAGGGCGTGCTGCCGGAAATCGACCTCAAGCCCCTGCTCAAGCGCAGCACGGCAGGTGCCCCAACCACGCGGCCGAGCGACAAGGTCCCACGCGCCGAAGGAGGGGGAAACGCAACGGGCGCGGGCATGGCGGCGGGCGGCGCATCGGCCGTCAAGGCCGAAGCGGGCCAGCCCGGCCAAGCCAGCGGTGCGGGCGCAAGAACAGACGCAGAAGGCCATGCAACGGCCGGCCATATGCCCCCCTCACGCGCACTGCAGCGCGCCCAGGGCGTATTCGGCCAGCTCAAGCGGCTGGTGACCGAGAAGATCTCGGGACTCCCATTCGGCGCGCCGGCGGCGGCCGTAGCCCCCTCGCCCGCACTGGCCGAGGCCCTGCAGCACTCGTCCGAACTGATCAGTCAATATGCGGCCTCGGAGGACATCGAGGCCATCCATGCCCGGCTGCGCCAGCAATCGGCCGCGATCAAGAGCAAGGCCAGCACCGCCAGCGAAAAGGCCACGGTCGAAATCGTGGCCCTGATGTTCCAGAGCATCCTGTCCGAGGAGCGCATCCCGGCCGGGGTCCGGGTCTGGTTCGCCCGCCTGCAGATGCCGGTGCTGCGCGTGGCCCTCGCCGAACCGGAGTTCTTCAGCGCCCCTAACCATCCGGCGCGCCAGCTGATCGACCGCATGGGCTCATGCGTGATGGGCTTCGACGCCGGGGTGATCGGCGGCAGTGCGCTGGAGACGGAGATCCGGCGCGTGGTGCAGGTCATCGAGCAGTACCCCGAAACCGGCAGCAAGGTCTTCCAGCTCGTGCTGGGTGAGTTCCAAAAATTCCTGGCCGGGTTCCTGACCGACAAGGACTTGACGCGACGCGTGGTCAGCGTGGCGCAGCAGGTCGAGCAGAAGGAGACGCTGGCCATCCAGTACACGATCGAGTTGCGCAACATGCTCAACTCGGTGCCGGTGCGCGAGGAAATCCGCGAATTCCTGTTCAAGGTCTGGGCGGAGGTGCTGGCCATGGCGGCGGTGCGCCACGGCGCCCAGCACGAGGACACGCTCTCGCTCAAGCGGGTCGCCACCGATCTGCTGTGGACCGCCAGCGCCAAACCCAACCGGCAGGACCGCGCCCAGGTGGTCAAGCAACTGCCGCAGTTGCTGCAGCGCCTGCGCACGGGCATGTCCCTGCTCGGCCTGTCGGCCGATGCGCAGGAAGCCCATATCAAGGCGATCAGCGACACGCTGGCTGATGCCTTCATGTCGCGTACCGAACTCATTCCGCAAAGCCAGTTGGACGACATGGCCCGGCGGCTGGCTAACCTGGCCGACGTGGTGGGCGAGGCGACCACGGAGGAGATCCAGCTCGACTCGGGCAGCATTGAGGCCATGCTGGGGCTGGAGTTCGCCCGCATCGATGTGATCGCCGAAGGCGGCTCGCATCCGAGCGACGCCATGCTGGCCTGGGCCCGGGAGCTGCAGCTGGGCAGCTGGTTCAAGCTTGACCACAACAACGAGGTGCGCCAAGCCCAGCTGGTCTGGCGCAGCGATCGTGGGCAACTGCACCTGTTTGTCGCGGCCGACGGCCGCACCTGCCTGTTCCAGGTCCGCCGGCTGGCGGCCTATCTGCAGGCGGGCCTGCTGGTTCCCGCCGAGGAAGACGCGCTGACGGTGCGCGCGACGCGCGACGCGCTGGCCAAGCTGGACGCCAATCCGGACCGCCTGCTGCGCTGAGCAGCGCCTAGGATGGGGCGCGATGCAGTCCTGCTCAGTGCGCCAAGCGCGTGCTGCGGTCGCTGCTGAGCTCGTCCAGCACCAGGGCATCGGGCTCGGCGCCAAAGCTCCAATAGACCAGCAGGATGATGATCTTCAGATCATCCAGACTGACCGGCTGGCCCGGAGCGGCCATGCCGCGGTCTAGCACGATCTCGCGCAGGGTCGGCGACAGCACGCCGGCGGACTCGAGAAAGCGCACGTAGCCCAGGCATTCGGCGCCCAGGTGATCCTGTTCCGCGACGGTGAACACACGCAAGCTGTGCTCGGCGGCCGCCACCGGGGCTGCCGGCTGCACGGCATTCGCCGCCGGGGAGGGCTGCGTGCCGCGCACGGTCACGTTCAGCCCCTCCAGCCAGACCAGGGCCTGCTGGATTTCATCCTCGTCAAAGCCGGCCACGCTGAGCTTGCGATGCAGTTGCGGCAACTCAGGACAGGCGTCGCCTCGCCAGTAGTTTTCGTAGACGAAGACGAGCACTTGGAACATGGCCCCAATATAGCCCAGAAAGCCACCCGGGCCATGCCGCCTCCTGGCCGCAGCCCTGACCGGTCATGACAGCGGGCGGGCCAACGATTTTCTCAGGCGCGGCCGAGACGCTGGAACAGTCCGCCCGGCAGGCGCCCGACGGCGCCGTCCAGCTCCAGCGTCAGCAGCCGTGCCTGCAACGTCGGCGTGTCCAGACCGGTGCGCGCCTGCAGCGCGTCCAGACTGACCGGGTCATGGCCCATGCTGACGAGCAGCGCGTCCTCGGGGACGTCGTCCGGCAGCGTTTCGGCCCCGACGGCGAGGGCGGGCACGGGACCCGCCGGCAGGCGCAGCTCCTCCAGCACGTCCGCCGCCGACTCCACGAGCTTCGCCCCTTGCTTGATCAGGGCATGGCAGCCGCGCGACTGCGTGGCATGGATCGAGCCGGGAATGGCGAACACTTCCTTGCCCTGCTCCGCGGCCAGCCGCGCGGTGATCAGCGAACCCGATTGCAGCGCGGCCTCCACGACCAGCGTGCCCAGGCTCAGGCCGGAAATGATGCGATTGCGCCGCGGGAAGTTGGCCGACAGCGGCGGCGTGCCCAGCGGGTACTCGCTGACCAGCAAGCCCTGCCGGGCGATGCGGCGCGCCAGCTCGTGATGCCGCCTGGGATAGACCCGGTCCAGACCGGTTCCGACCACCGCGACGGTCGCCAACTGGCCCACCGAGGCAGCGTCCAGTGCGCCCTCGTGCGCAGCACCGTCCACGCCCAGCGCCAGCCCCGACACCACGGTCAGGCCCGCGGCGGCGAAGGACGCCGCAAACTGTCGGGCATTCGCCGCCCCCTGGGGCGTGGGGTTGCGACTGCCCACCATCGCGATCGAGGTCGGCTCCGCCGCCGCCCAACCGCCGGTCTGACCGAGCAGGTAGAGCAGCAGCGGCGGATCCTCGATGACCAGCAGGCTGGCCGGGTAGCTTGCGTCGCCGAGCGTGACGACGGCGCGCGGGATGCCGTCGGTGCCGGCCTCCTGCAGCCAGGACCAAGTGGCCTCCAGCTGGGCCGCCAGCTCAGCCGGCTCGGACTGCAGCGCTCTGGCCTGGGCCGGCGTGACGAACTGGCGCAGCGCCGTCTCCGGCTGCATCCAGATCGCGGCCGGCAAGCCGAACGCCGCGAGCAGCCTGCGTGCCGTCTCGCGGCCGACGCCCGGGGTGAGCGTCAGCCGCAGCCAGCTCGACAGTTCGTCACGTGTCACGGCACGCCGCCATGCCGCCTGTAGGCGGCACGGAAGACCGCGCGGTGCCGAACGTCGCAGCGACGCCCATCTCAGCGCGGTTGGACCAGTCGGTCACCGACCTTCACGCTGTCGGTGATGTCCAGGATCAGCGCGTAGGAAACCCGCTCGAAGGTTCGAAAGACCATCGCCAGGCCGTTGCGTTCGTCGGGCAACTGCAGCACGGGCCGGGCCGGGTCGGTCTTGTCCACGATCTGCTCGCCCGCCTTGAGCACCGCCAGGACGTCGCCCGCCTCCGTGCCGTCACGCGTGCCGCGGTTGATCGCGACGACCTGGTTCTGCGCGGCGTAGCGCACCGCGCTGCCGTAGACCGACACCACGCTGGCTTCGACGGGCCCGGTCGGCGCGCGGGGCGTGTAGCTGCGCAATTGACGCGCAGGCTCGGGCAACAGGCGATCGCCGACACGCATTTCCTCCTTGGCCGTCAGGATGTCAATGGTGGCAGGCACCGGGCTAGTGGTGAGCTGCCCCTCCCGCCCTGTCACCTCGCGCGTCGTTTCGCCGCTCGCCAGCTCGGCCTGCCCGACGTACTGGGCCTCATAGCCGAGGATTTCGCCGGTGTAAGGGTCCTTCAGCGGCTTGGCATCGCGGAACACCCGGTAACGCGCCGGCCCCTCCGGGCCGTTCAGCAGCGGTACCCCCGCCTCCCCGCGCGCATAGGCCCGGTCGTTGCGGCTGAGCATCACACGCCCCTCCTGGGTGGCGACAATGCGCGGCGCCTGACGCAGCGTGACCTCGTCCACCACCAGCGGCTCGGCCAGGAACGGCTCGATCAGGTGCGATTGCAGGGTGGGCAGGGCCCCGCCAGCAGACGACTCGACGCGGGTGCGCGGCGAGAGCTTCACGGTCGCCGGCTGCGCCGACGCTCCGCTGGCGGAGCCGATACGCAGCACGGCGCGACCGTCGCGCTTGTCCAGGTACAGCTGCTGACCTGGGTAGATCAGGTGCGGATTGCGGATCTGCTGCAGGTTCATGCCCCACAGCTCGGGCCAGCGCCAGGGGCTCTTGAGGAACAGCCGGGCGATGGCCCAGAGCGTGTCGCCTCGCTGCACCGTGTACTGGTCCGGTGCGTTGGGTGCCAGCTCGGACAGCGGCACGCCGGCCTCGGCGGTCTGCTGGGCCGTCGCACGCTGGGTGGGCGTGACCGGGTACGAGGCCTGCGCCTGCGCCGGCAGGCTGGTCAGGGCGGCTGCGGCGAGCAGGGACAGCGCCGCCAGGGCGGGCGCGACGGAAGGGGTGCCTGTGTGTGGGGTGTGCATCGTGAGGTAACTGGATCCCTGCGGTGAATCTTGACAAACCACCGCCGATTCTGGGCTCAAGCCCTTGATTGGACAACGATAAATCGGTCCCGGAGCACGGCGGGACTTGAAAAGTGGTGAAAATAGCGACATCTTTAACGTGATCCCATGGCCCTGCTTTCCATTCTTCGCTATCCCGATCCCCGGCTGCACCAGGTAGCCCAACCCGTGCAGGCCGTGGATGCGCGCATCCGCGCGCTGGTCGCGGACATGCTGGAGACCATGTACGAGGCGCAGGGCATCGGCTTGGCCGCCACGCAGATCGACGTGCACGAACGAGTGGTCGTGATCGATGTCTCCGAGGAGCGCAACCAGCCGATGGTGCTGATCAACCCAACCCTGACCTGGGCCAGCGCCGAGCGGGTGCGCGGCGACGAGGGCTGTCTGTCGGTCCCCGGCATCTACGACGGCGTGGAACGCGCGGTGGCCGTGCAGGTGACGGCGCTCGACGGCGAGGGCCAGTCACGCACCATCGAGGCCGAGGGCCTGCTGGCCATCTGCATCCAGCACGAAATGGACCACCTGCTGGGCAAGGTGTTCGTCGACTACCTGTCGCCGCTCAAGCGCAACCGCATCAAGACCAAGCTGCTCAAGGCCCAGCGCGAGCATCAGGCCTGAATCCCGGGAGGCATCCCATGCGAATTCGCCACTTGCCCACTCCCCGCGGCCCCGGCTGGCCAGCGCGGGCCGGGGGGGCGGTCCTGCTGCTGGCGCTGGCCGGCTGCGCGAGCGACCCGGCCCGGCTGCCCACGGGCCTCACGCGCGCCCAGGCTCTGGAACGGCTGGGCCCGCCGACAGCGACCTACCCCCTGCCCGACGGCGAGCGGCTGCAGTACTCGCGCGAGCCTGCCGGGCAGCAGGTGTTCAACGTGGACATCGACGCCAGCGGCCAGGTCCGCTCGGTGGAGCAGGTGCTGGACGAGGATCTCTTCGCACAGACGATCCAGGTGGACCGCTGGCGCGAGGCCGACGTGCTGCGCGAGTTTGGCCCGCCGGCGGAGATCAGCCGCGTGCATTCGTTCAATGGCGTGGTCTGGACCTGGCGTTTGCGTCAGGTGACGCTGGACCGGCTACTGCACATCTTCATCGATCGCAGCGGCACCGTGCGCCGCTACCAGGTCACCGACGAACAGCGACGTGGCTGGGTGGACCGCCCCTGACCCCGCCACCGCCCATCCCCAGAAAGCCATGTCTTGAGAGTCATTTTCGCCGGCACCCCCGAATTCGCCCGCGTCGCCTTGGCGCGACTGCACGCTACGGGCTTCACCATCCCCCTGGTGTTGACCCAGCCCGACCGACCCGCCGGCCGCGGCATGAAGCTGCAGGCTTCGCCGGTCAAGCAGTTGGCGCTGGAGCACGGCATCCCGGTCGCGCAGCCTCGCAGCCTGCGCCTGGACGGCAAGTACCCTCAGGAAGCCGCCGCGGCACGCGACGCCATCGCCGCAGCGCAGGCCGACGTGATGGTGGTGGCCGCGTACGGGCTGATCCTGCCGCAGTGGGTGCTCGACGCGCCTGCCAAGGGCTGCCTCAACATCCACGCCTCGCTGCTGCCGCGTTGGCGCGGCGCGGCACCGATCCATCGCGCCATCGAGGCCGGCGACGCCGAAACGGGCGTGACCATCATGCAGATGGACGCGGGTCTGGACACGGGCGACATGCTGCTGCTGGAAAGACTCCCGATCGCCGCCGACGACACCACCGCCACGCTGCACGACAGGCTGGCGGCCCTCGGCGGCCGCCTGATCGTCGAGGCGCTGGAGCTGGCGGCCTGCGGTGGCTTCCACCCCGTGCCGCAGCCGGCCGAGGGCGTGAACTACGCCCACAAGATCGAGAAGACTGAAAGCGCGATCGACTGGACGCTGCCGGTGGCTCAGATTGAGCGACGCATCCGCGCCTTCGACCCCTTTCCGGGCGCCACCGCGCAACACGGCGACGACGTGATCAAGCTCTGGCGCGCCCAGGTCAACGACCAGGCGATGCCCGCCGGCACGGCGGCGGGCACGATCCTGTCGGCCGACGCGGAGGGCGTGTGCGTCGCCTGCGGCGACGGCGTGCTGCGCGTCACCGAGCTGCAGCGCGCGGGCGGCAAGCGCCTGCCGGCCGCGGACTTCCTGCGCGGCTTCGAACTGCGCACCGGCATGGCCTTTGACTGCCCGCCGGGGCACGGCTAGTGTCGTCGCCACGCGCCATCGTCACCCACCCCGAGTTCCGACGCGGCGCACGGGACATCCTCCACGTGGCACTCGGCATCGGCGCCTGGGCGCTGGTCACCGGCGTAGCGATGGTCAAGAGCGGGCTGTCGGTGCCGTTGGCGCTGTTCATGACCCTGACCGTGTTCGCCGGCAGCGCCCAGCTCGCTGCGCTGCCGCTCATGACCGCCGGCGCGCCACTGTGGGTGATCTGGGCCGCCGCCACCTGCGTGAACCTGCGCTTCGTCATCTTCAGCTCGTTCTGGCGCCCCTACTTCGCTCCCTATCCGCGCCGCCAGCGGTTGCTGCTCGGCTACTTCAGCGGCGACCTGAACTACGTGTTGTTCATGCAGCGCTTCCCCGAACCCCGCCCCCATCCGGACCAGTTGCCATATTTCTGGGGCGGCGTGGCGGTCAACTGGGCCGCTTGGCAAGGCCTGTCCGTCCTCGGCATCCTGCTGGCCGACGCCGTGCCCGCGGCTTGGGGGCTGGGCTTCGCCGGCGTTCTGGCCCTGCTCGGCGTGACGGCCTCGCTGCTGCACAATCGCGCCACCTGGGCCGCCGCTGGCGTGGCCGCATGCGCGGCCGTGGCGGCCTACGCCCTGCCACTGCGGCTGAACATCATCGCCGCCATCGCCGCGGCCGTGGCGGCGGGCCTGATGATCGAGGCGCTGGAGCGCGCCACCCGCGCCCGTGCCGCCGGGAGCGGCGGCCACCGCCGGAACGAGGAACCATGACTACTTGGTATTCCGTGCTGGCGATCGCCGGCCTGGCCGTGATCACCGTGCTCACGCGCAGCTTCTTCCTGATCCCGGAGCAGGAGCTGCCGATGCCCGACTGGCTCAGGCGCGGCCTGGCCTACGCGCCGCTGGCCGCCTTGGTGGCCGTCATCGCGCCGGAGATCGTCATGACCCAGGGCCGGCTGATCGACACCCTGCTCGACGCGCGCTGGCCGGCGGCCCTGCTCGCCGGCGGCTACTTCTTCTGGCGGCGCGGCATCCTTGGCACGATCGTCGTTGGCATGGCGGTGTACCTGCCACTCCACCTGGGACTGGGCTGGTAAGCACCAGAACAGGGCGGGGCTTCTAAAATCAGCAGGTTTCACTTCCTGCAAGCACCAACCATGAACGTCATCCGTTTCTCCGACCTCTGCGCCAGCGGCAAGGCCCGCAACCAGCGCGTCTTCATCCGCGCCGACCTCAACGTGCCGCAGGACGACGCCGGCCGCATCACCGAGGACACGCGCGTCCGCGCCTCCGTGCCCTGCATCCAGATGGCGCTGGACGCTGGCGCCGCCGTGATGGTGACCTCGCACCTGGGCCGCCCGACCGAGGGCGAGTTCAAGCCCGAGGATTCGCTGGCCCCGGTGGCCCAGCGCCTGGGCGAACTGCTGGGCCGCGAAGTGCCGCTGGTGGCCAACTGGGTCGACGGCGTGGAGGTCCAGCCCGGCCAGGTGGTGCTGCTGGAGAACTGCCGCGTCAACGTCGGCGAGAAAAAGAACAAGGAAGAACTGGCGCGCAAGCTGGCGGCACTGTGCGACATCTTCGTGAACGATGCTTTCGGCACCGCGCACCGCGCCGAGGGCACGACCTACGGCATCGCCCAGTACGCCCCGATCGCCTGCGCCGGCCCGCTGCTCGCCGCCGAGATCGACGCCATCACCAAGGCGCTGGCCCAGCCGAAGCGCCCGCTGGTCGCCATCGTGGCCGGCTCCAAGGTCTCGACCAAGCTGACCATCCTGCAGAGCCTGGCCAAGAACGTGGACCAGCTGATCGTCGGCGGCGGCATCGCCAACACCTTCATGCTGGCCGCCGGCCTGAAGATCGGCAAGAGCCTGGCCGAGCCGGACCTGGTGGGCGATGCCAAGGCCGTGATCGAAGCGATGGCCGCGCGCGGCGCCGAGGTGCCGATCCCGACCGACGTGGTGGTGGCCAAGACCTTTGCCGCCGACGCACCGGCCACGGTGAAGAAGGCGACCGAGGTGGCCGACGACGACCTGATCCTGGACATCGGCCCGGAAACCGCCGCCCGGCTGGCCGCACAGCTGAAGGCCGCCGGCACCATCGTCTGGAATGGTCCGGTCGGCGTGTTCGAGTTCGACCAGTTCGCCAACGGCACCAAGGTCATCGCCCAGGCGATTGCCGAGTCCGAGGCCTTCAGCATCGCCGGCGGCGGCGACACCCTGGCCGCGATCGCCAAGTACGGCATCGAGAAACAGGTGGGCTACATCTCCACCGGCGGTGGCGCGTTCCTGGAGATCCTGGAGGGCAAGACCCTGCCGGCCTTCGAGATCCTGAGCAAGCGCGCCGCCGGCTGAGCGGTTCAGTGGCCACGGCGGGCGCCGTGGTGGCTCTCTACCGGACCATCCCGGACCGAGCAGAAGTCGCAAAAAAGGGGCGGGGCCTGACGGCACCGCCCCTTTTCCATTCCCGAGAACGAACGCGTTACGCGATCCGCGGGCGCAGTTCGCTGGTCGCGCGGCCGCTGTAGTCGGTCCAGCAGCGACGCGTGAAGTCATACAGCTTGCAGTTGCGCGCCGTCTCGAAGTACCAGCCCCAGGAGAACGGCTGGATGATGATGCGCTCGGGCAGCATTTCCTCCAGCTTGGCCTGCGCTTCCTTCAGGCGGTACAGCGGGATGCTCATGTCCACGTGGTGCGCCGTGTGTTCCATGATGTGGTGCACCATGGCGCCGATCTTGAACGGGAAGGTCAGGTGCACCGTCGTCGAAACGAAGGGTTGCGCCTTGGCCCAGGCGGTCTTCTCGTCGTGCCAGGACACCTTGACGTGGGTGTGGTGCACGTAGATGACGAAGCCAATCATCGAATTCCAGAACAGGAAGGGCACGACGAAGCCGGTCGCCAGCACCAGGGCCACCGACTGCTCGGCCGCCAGCGCGCCGGCGATCAGGCCACCGCCCCAGACCAGGGCCGCCGCTGTCACCAACCAGCCGTCCTTGAAGAAGATCGGGCGGCGCGTCGGCATCTGGGTGCGGCTGGGGAAGTACATCTTCTTCCACCAGATCTCGACGAAGTAGTACAGGCCCGGCGCCCAGCCGCTGCGGTAGAGGCGATCCAGCAAGCGCTGCACCGGCGACAGCGCGGCGTATTCCTCGCGCGTCAGCGGGGCCCAGACGAAATCGACGCCCTTGAGATTGGTGTAGCCGTGGTGCACCACGTTATGGCCGACGTCCCACAGGCTGTAGGGCGTGAGCGAGGGCAGGAAGGCGATCCGGCCCAGCCACTTGTTCAGCCCGCGGTGCGGCGTCAGGCTCTGGTGACAGGCATCGTGGCCGATGATGAACAGGCGGCCGGTGACGAAGCCCGCAGCCAGGCCGCACAGCAGCTTGGCCCACCAAGCATCCAGCAGCACCGTGCCAGTGAAGGCGGCGAGCAGCAACGCATAGTCGAACGCCAGCAGCACGAAAGCCCATGCCGTGGTGCGGGTCGCCAGAGGGATCAGCCACTCGCGGATGTACTTGCGATGCGGCAACGGCTGGTCGGGAGGGATCGGGGTCAATGGAGCAGTCATGAAGTGAAGATCGGGGGGACAAAGGGGGGCCGGCGCGGGTCGGTGCGACAAACCGCCACCCCCATTCATCCGGGCGACAAGAACCATGCGCGGCATGTTAGGGCCTGGGGTCCATGCCGGCACTGACCGGGATCAAATGGAGGGGAAACAGTAAGGTCAAGCGGATCTTACCAACGCAAGTGTTTGATTTTATTGAAAAACAGTGCCGTTGTCAGCACTTGGCCGCTTTCGATGCACTGGCACCTGACGCGATACGGCAACGCGCCCGACAATAGTCGCCATGAAAGCACTTCAAGACATCGCCTTGTCCATGCTCGACCTGGTCGCCGTGCGCGAGGGCGGCACGGTGGCCGAAGCCCTGGCCATCGCGCTGCGCACCGCGCAGCATGCCGAGTCGCTTGGCTTCACCCGCTACTGGCTGGCCGAGCACCACAACATGCCGGCCATCGCCAGTTCGGCCACGGCCGTGCTGGTCGGCCACATTGCCGGTGGCACCCGGCGCATGCGCGTCGGCTCGGGCGGCATCATGCTGCCCAACCATGCGCCCCTGGTGGTGGCGGAGGCCTTCGGCACGCTGGCCGAGCTCTACCCGGACCGCATCGACCTCGGCCTGGGCCGCGCGCCCGGCACCGACGGCACCACCATGCGCGCGCTGCGCCGCGACCGCCCGGAAACCGAGGAGGACTTCCCGCGCGACGTGGCCGAACTGCAGCGCCTGCTGGCACCCGCCCAGCCCGGCCAGCGGCTGATCGCCACGCCCGGCGCCGGCACCAACGTGCCGATCTGGCTGCTCGGCTCCAGCCTGTTCTCGGCCCAGCTCGCCGCTGAGCGCGGCCTGCCCTATGCCTTTGCCTCGCACTTCGCGCCGCGCCTGCTGCTGCCCGCGATCGAGCTGTACCGCCACCGGTTCCGCCCCTCGGCCACGCTGGCCAAGCCCTACGTGGTGATCGGCGTGCCGCTGATCGCCGCGCCGACCGACGAGGAGGCCGACTACCTGGCCAGCAGCACCTACCAGCGCGTGCTGGGCATCCTGACCGGCCAGCGGCGCCTGCTGCAGCCGCCGGTGGAGCACTTCATGGCGCAATTGCATCCGCAGGAGCGCGCCGCGATTGGCGACTTCCTGGCGGCCTCGGTGATCGGCGGGCCGGACACGGTGCGCGACGGCCTGACGGCGCTGGCGCGGGCCACTGACGCGGACGAATTCATGCTGGTGAGCGACGTGTTTGACCCGGCGCTGCGCCTGCGCTCGCTGGACATCGCCGCGGCGGCGATGCGCGCCGCGGCCTGAGCGCCGCCCTGGCGAACTGGTACCGGACCGGTAACCTGTTCATGTCAGAATGAAAGTCTGAAACAAAATTACAGGAGCCACCGCATGTCACGCCGCGCCACCAAGATCGTCGCCACCCTGGGCCCCGCTTCCAGCGAGCCCGACCTGCTGGAGGCGATGATCCGCGCCGGCGTCAATGTGGTGCGACTGAATTTCAGCCACGGCAAGGCACAGGACCACATCGACCGCGCGCGCCTGGTGCGCGAGGCCGCGCAGCGCGCCGGCCGCGAGGTCGCCATCATGGCCGACCTGCAGGGCCCCAAGATCCGCGTCGGCAAGTTCGCCGAAGGCAAGGTCATGCTGGAGCCGGGCATGAAATTCGTGCTGGACGCCTCGCGCACCGAGCCGGGCGACATCGACGGCGTCGGCCTCGACTACAAGGAACTGCCGCGCGACGTCAAGCGCGGCGACCGGCTGCTGCTCAATGACGGCCTGATCGTGCTCACGGTGGACGCGGTGCACGGCGAACAGGTCCATACCACCGTCAACCTCGGTGGCGAGCTGTCCAACAACAAGGGCATCAACAAGCAGGGGGGCGGCCTCACCGCGCCGGCGCTGACGGCCAAGGACATGGAGGACATCAAGACCGCCATGAGCTTCCAGGCCGACTATGTGGCGGTGAGCTTCCCCAAGAACGCCACCGACATGGAGATGGCGCGCCAGCTGTGCAACGTGGCCGCAGCACAATACCGCCACAAGCCGGACCTGATCGCCAAGATCGAGCGTGCCGAGGCCATCCCGCGGCTGGAGGAAATCCTGCGCGCCAGCGACGGCATCATGGTCGCGCGCGGCGATCTGGCGGTGGAGGTCGGCAACGCGGCGGTGCCGGCGCTGCAAAAGCGCATGATCAAGCTCGCGCGTCAGCACGACAAGGTGGTGATCACGGCCACGCAGATGATGGAGAGCATGATCACCAACCCGGTGCCCACGCGCGCCGAAGTCAGCGACGTGGCCAACGCGGTACTCGACGGCACCGATGCCGTGATGCTGAGCGCGGAAACGGCGGCCGGCAAGTACCCGCTGGAAACCGTGCGCGAGATGGCCAACATCTGCGCGGCGGCGGAAAGCGCCGAATACGACGAGGAACTGGACGCCGACTTCACGGGCCAGATCTTCAAGCGCATCGACCAGTCGATCGCCATGGGCGCGCTGTTCACCGCCCACCACCTGGGCGCCAAGGCCATCGTGGCGCTGACCGACTCCGGCTCCACCGTGCTGTGGATGAGCCGCCACCGCATCCGTATCCCGATCTACGCGCTCACCTCCAAGCTGGCCAGCCAGCGCAAGATGGCGCTGTACCGCAATGTACGTCCGCTGCTGATGGACACCAGCGCCGACCGTGACACCGCCCTGCTGCAGGCCGAGAACTACCTGAAGGAGCGCGGCATCGTGCAAAGCGGCGACATCTATGCCATCACCTGCGGCGAGCCGATGGGCGCGCCGGGCGGCACCAACATGCTCAAGATCTGCCGGGTTGCCTGACGGCTCACCCGGCGCGGCCCGTTTCGCCCCGCGCCGGCGGGACCATGCCGCGATGACCGCGGACGGCGCCCCGCCGGGCCTGGGCGCGCCGCTGCAGCGCATGGCCCAGGCCGGCTGCGCTCCAGCACAGCCAGGCCGTCCACAGCGTGTGGCTCATGAAATGCGCGCCACGCACCTGCTGCGCCAGACCCAGGACCAAACCCGCGGTCAGTGCGGCCACCAGCCACCGGCGGGCGGCGCGCGGCGCCGTCTCACGCAACCAGAAATAGCCCGCAACGAAGGCAAAGCCGGTCGAGGCATGCCCGGCCGGAAAACAGTGGCCGCCGCCACCGTCGTACACCTGCCATTGCCAGTGCGACACGTAGCGCGTCAGACCGCCGAATTCCGTCAGGTCCCAGGGGCAACTGGTGTGGCTGCCGCCCTTGAGCACCGACACGGTCAGCAGCGCCAGCCCGACACCCGCCACCAGCCCGGCTCGCTCGCCGCGCGCGAGGGCGCGCAGCCCCCCAACCGGCCGCCACACCGTCAGCAGCAAGCCCCCCCACAGGACCCAGCCCAGACGGCGCGCGCCATCGTGCAGCACGCTCGTCAGCAACCAATCGTCGCGCAGCGCAAACCCTCCCGCGTCGCCAAACCAGCGCGCCATGGACAAGTCCAGCGCCAGTGCATCCCAGCCCAGCAGCAGCAGCAAGATCCCGAGCGTCCACAGGACGTGGCTGGAGCGCAAGGTGGACGACAAGGGCATGGCGGGGACGGAGGTGACAGGGAAACAGACAGTGTCAAAGGCTGGGCTTACCCCCATCTTAAGGCGCGGCGCACCGTTTAAAATGCCGCGGTTACCGCGCGGTTACCAGGCCGCCGGCGCTGTTTTCACCGGTTTTTCAACTTCTAGGGATCCCCACCATGGCACTCGTCTCCATGCGCGAACTGCTCGACCATGCCGCCGCCAACGGCTATGGCATTCCGGCTTTCAACGTCAACAACCTGGAGCAGGTGCAGGCCGTGATGGCCGCGGCCGACGAGGTGGGCGCCCCGGTCATCCTGCAGGCCAGCGCCGGCGCGCGCAAGTACGCGGGCGAGCCCTTCATCAAGCACCTGATCCAGGCGGCCGCCGAGATGTACCCCCACATCCCGCTGGTCATGCACCAAGACCACGGCACCTCGGCCAAAATCTGCCAGGGCGCGCTGGATCTGGGCTTCGGCTCGGTGATGATGGACGGCTCGCTGCGCGAGGACGGCAAGACGCCGGCCGATTTCGCCTACAACGTGGAAGTGACCCAACAGGTCGTCGCCATGGCGCACAAGATCGGCGCCACGGTCGAAGGTGAGCTCGGCTGCCTGGGCTCGCTGGAGACCGGCGAGGCCGGCGAGGAAGACGGGGTCGGCGCCGTCGGCAAGCTGGACCACAGCCAGATGCTGACCGACCCTGAGGAGGCCGCCCAGTTCGTCAAGGCCACGCAGCTGGACGCGCTGGCGATTGCCATCGGCACCAGCCACGGCGCCTACAAGTTCACCCGTCCGCCCACCGGCGACGTGCTGGCGATCTCGCGCGTCAAGGAGATCCACGCCCGCATCCCCAACACCCACCTGGTGATGCACGGCTCGTCGAGCGTGCCGCAGGACCTGCTGGCGATCATCAACCAGTACGGCGGCAAGATGAAGGAAACCTACGGCGTGCCGATCGCCGAGATCCAGGAAGCCATCAAGCACGGCGTGCGCAAGATCAACATCGACACCGACATCCGCCTGGCCATGACCGGCGCCGTGCGCAAGTTCATGGCCGAGAACCCGGACAAGTTCGATGCCCGCGAATGGCTCAAGCCGGCCCGCGAAGCCGCCAAGGCGATCTGCAAGCAGCGCTACATCGAGTTCGGCTGCGAAGGCCAGGGCGCCAAGATCAAGGGCGACAACCTGTCGGTCATGGCCGCGCGCTACGCCAAGGGCGAGCTGGCCCAGCAAGTCATCTGACGCGCACGCTGACCGCAGTCTTGCGATAATCCGCAGGAACCGTTCCCAAGCCCGTTGACCGTTCAACGGGCTTTTTCATTGCAGACCACCCTTCCGTCCGATCATGACCACTGCCCTGCACACCTCGGCCCTGACCTCCCTGCCCCTGCTCGCGCGCGGCAAGGTGCGTGACAACTACGCCGTGGGCAACGACCGCATCCTGATGGTCGCCTCCGACCGCATCAGCGCCTTTGACGTGATCATGGGCGAACCCATTCCAGGCAAGGGCGAGCTGCTCACCCAGATGGCGCTGTACTGGTTCGACAAGCTGGGGCCCAACGGCCTGAACCTCTGTCCGATCCACCTGACCGGCGAGGCGCCGGAGAGCGTGGTCACGCCGGCCGAGGTGCCACAGGTCCAGGGACGCTCCATGCTGGTCAAGCGCCTCAAGCCCATTCCGGTGGAAGCGGTGGTGCGCGGCTACCTGGCCGGCAGCGGCTGGAAGGAATACCAGGAGAGCCAGTCGGTCTGCGGCGTGGCGCTGCCGGCCGGCCTGAAGAACGCGAGCAAGCTGCCCGAGCCGATCTACACGCCGGCCGCCAAGGCCGCGGTGGGCGAGCACGACGAGAACATCACCTTCGAGCGCACCGTGGAGATGATCGGCGCCGACCTCGCCGCGCGCATCCGCGACATCAGCATCGCCATCTACCAGGCGGCCAGCGAAATCGCCGCCCAGAAGGGCATCATCATCGCCGACACCAAGTTCGAGTTCGGTCTGGACGAGAACGGCACGCTGACGCTGATGGACGAGGTGCTTACGCCCGACTCCTCGCGCTACTGGCCGGCCGACAGCTACGCCGAGGGCAGCAACCCGCCGAGCTTCGACAAGCAGTTCCTGCGCGACTGGCTGGAGACCGCGCAGGTCAACGGCAAGCCCTGGACCAAGACGCCGCCGGCGCCGCGCCTGCCGCGCGAGGTGATCGCGAAGACCGCCGCCAAGTACCAGGAAGCGCTGCAGCGGCTCACGGCCTGAGCGCCACCTGCGGACCGCCGGGGCCCCGCCGCCCCGGAACCTCCTTCAGTTCAGCGCCATGCTGAGCTTGCGCCGGTAGGCCGACACCAGCGCGGCCTGCGGGTCTTCCTCGACCGCGCTCTTGCCCATCAGCTCGATGCCGCTGGCGCTCTTGCCGCCGGCCTCGGTGCTCGGCTTGGCCTTGGGGGGGGTCAGCAGCTCCAGGATGGCGACAAAGGTCTTGCGCGGCGCCTCCTCATCCCACTTCTTGTCGCGCATGATGATTTCCAGCAACTCGTCCATCGCGGCCGTCCATTCGCCGTGGGCGATCAGCACCCGGCTCTTGGCAAAACGGTTCTCGAAGTCGCGTTTGTTCTCGCCGATCTTCTCGTCGAACTGTTCCAGCGCCCACTGACCGCGCGGGTCGTTGGCCACGAACTCCATCGCGTTCAGCCACTGGCCCAGCGCCTCGAAGCGCAACGCCACCGGGATGCGTGCCAGCGCCGGCGCCAGCGCGCCGGCCGCCTCGGCCAGCTGGCCGGTGCTGACCAGCAGCTTCACGTACTCGAAGCGGATGTCGTCGTTGTCCGGTTGCGCCGCCAGCGTGTCGGCCAGGCGCGCCTGCACGGCGTGCACATCGTCGCCCGCGGTGGCAGCATGTTCCAGCGCTTCCTGTGCCTCGGCTTCGGCGGCCAGCTCGTGCTCGCCCGGCAGATGCTTGTCCAGGAAGGCGCGCACCTGGCCCTCCGCCTGCGCCCCCATGAAGCCGTCCACCGGCTGGCCGTTCTTCATCAGGATGCAGGTCGGGATGCTGCGGATGCCAAAGGCACCGGCGAGTTGCTGCTCGTCGTCGGAGTTGATCTTGACCAGCTTGAAGCGGCCGGCGTAGGCTTCCTCCAGCTTTTCCAGGACCGGCCCAAGCGACTTGCAGGGGCCGCACCACGGGGCCCAGAAGTCCACCAGCACCGGGATGGTCATGGAGGCGGCGATCACCTCGGCTTCGAAGTTTTGGACGGTGACGTCAATCATGAGGAGTATTTCCGGGTGAAACCTTAAAATTCGGCGATTCCTTCGAAAAGCACCCAATGACTCAAGCGCTCATCGGCGTCGTCATGGGTTCCAGTTCCGACTGGGACACCATGCAGCACGCAGTCCAGATTCTCCAACAGTTCGGCGTTGCGCACGAGGCACGCGTGGTGTCGGCCCACCGCATGCCGGACGACATGTTCGCCTACGCCGAGGCCGCGGCCGGACGTGGACTGAAAGCCATCATCGCCGGTGCCGGCGGCGCGGCGCACCTGCCGGGCATGATCGCGGCCAAGACGCCCGTCCCGGTGCTCGGCGTGCCGGTCGCCAGCCGCCACCTACAGGGCGTGGACTCGCTGCACAGCATCGTGCAGATGCCCAAGGGCGTGCCGGTGGCCACCTTCGCCATCGGCGCGGCCGGCGCGGCCAACGCGGCCTTGTTCGCCGTGGCGCTGCTGGCCAACGAGGACCCGGCACTGCGCGAGCAGCTGAACGCCTTCCGGGCCGCGCAGACCGAGACGGCACGCGCCATGACGCTGCCGCCGGTGGGGGCCGCATGAGCGCGCCCATCCTGCCCGGCGCGCAGCGCAACGGCCAGCCGGTCACGCTCGGCGTCATGGGCGGCGGCCAGCTCGGCCGCATGTTCGTGCAGGCCGCGCAGGCCATGGGCTACTACACGGCGGTGCTGGACCCCGATCCGGCCAGCCCGGCCGGGCTGGTCAGCCATTTCCACATCGCCACCGACTACGAGGACGAGCAGGGCCTGGCCCAGCTGGCTCATCGCTGCGCCGCCGTCACCACCGAGTTCGAGAACGTGCCCGCGCCGGCCCTCGCCACCCTGGCCGCGCAGCGCCCGGTGGCGCCGGGGGCCGATGCCGTGGCGATCGCCCAGGACCGCGCCCGGGAAAAGGCACACTTCCTGCGCTGCGGCGTGCCGGTGGCCCCGCACGCCGTGATCGAGACGGCCGAGCAGCTGGCCGCCGTGCCGGACACGCTGCTGCCCGGCATCCTGAAGACCGCGCGGATGGGCTACGACGGCAAGGGCCAGGTGCGCGTGACCACGCGCGCCGAGCTGGCCACCGCCTGGCGGGAACTGAAGCAGGTGACCTGCGTGCTGGAGCAGATGCTGCCGCTGGCCAGCGAGTGCTCGGTGATCGTGGCGCGCGGCGCCGACGGCGCGATGGTCAACTTCCCGGTGCAGCGCAACCTGCACCGCGGCGGCATCCTGGCCGTGACCGAGGTCTACGACGGCGATGTGCCCGACGCGCTGGCGCAACAGGCCATCGCCGCCGCGAAATCGATCGCGGAAGGCCTGAATTACGTCGGCGTGCTGTGCGTCGAGTTCTTCGTGCTGCAGGACGGCCGCCTGGTCGTCAACGAGATGGCCCCGCGCCCGCACAACAGCGGCCACTACACGCTGGACGCCTGCGACCTGTCGCAGTTCGACCTGCAGGTGCGCACCCTGGCCGGCCTGCCGCTGCCGCAGCCGCGCCAGCACAGCCCGGTGATCATGCTGAACCTGCTGGGCGACCTCTGGTTCGACGAGCACGACCAGCCAGTCACCCCGGCCTGGGCCGAGGTGCTGGCCCTGCCCGGCACCCACCTGCACCTGTACGGCAAGCTCGGCGCGCGCAAGGGTCGCAAGATGGGCCACCTGAACATCACCGGCGCCAGCGTGGACGTGGTCAAGGTCACCGCCCTGCGCGCGGCCGAACTGCTGCGCATCGCCGCGTTCTGAAGTCCCTGCCATGATCCTCGACGGCCACTCCGCCGACGCGATCGCCGCCGCAGTGCGCGCGCTGCACGCCGGCGAGCTGCTGGGCCTGCCGACCGAGACGGTGTACGGCCTCGCCGCCGACGCCGCCAGCGACGGCGCGGTGGCGAAGATCTTCGCCGCGAAGGGCCGCCCCAGCGACCACCCGCTGATCGTGCACGTGGCCGACGCGGCCGGCGTGGCGCATTTCGCGGCCAGCGTGCCGGACTTCGCGCGCAAGCTCATCGACGCCTTCTGGCCCGGCCCTCTGACCTTGATCCTGCCGCGCCGCCCCGACGTGGGTGAGGCCGCTGCCGGTGGCCAGGACTCGATCGGCCTGCGCTGCCCGGCGCATCCGGTGGCGCACGCCCTGCTGACGGCCTGCGCCGCCGAGGGCCTGTACGGCCTGGCCGCGCCCAGCGCCAACAAGTTCGGCCGCGTCAGCCCGACCACGGCCGCCCATGTGCAGGCCGAGTTCGGCGACGCGCTGCTGGTGCTCGATGGCGGCGCCTGCCAGGTCGGCATCGAGTCCACCATCATCGACTGCACGCGCGGCGCGCCGGTGCTGCTGCGCCCGGGCCAAATCAGCCGCGCCCAGATCGAGGCCGCCTGCGGCCAGGCCCTGCGCGACAAGGAGGCGCTGGCCGCGCCCGACCCGCGCGCCTCGGGCACGCTGGAGGCCCACTACGCGCCCAGCGCCAAGGTGCGCCTGATGGACGCCAAGGCGCTGCAGACCGCGCTCGACCTGCTCGGCGCGGACGCGGCGCAGATCGCCGTCTGGTCGCGCGCGATCCTGAAGACGCCGTCGGCCCGGATCATTCGCCGGCGCATGCCGGACGATGCCGGCGCCACCGCACAGCAACTGTTCGCCGTGCTGCGCGAGTTCGATGCTCAGGCTGTGAAGCTGATCTGGATCGAGACCCCGCCTGACACGCCCGACTGGGAAGGGGTGCGCGACCGGCTGCGGCGCGCCGCAGCCGCCTGAACCACAGGGCGGCCCTGCTGCGCCGCGGGCCCGGAAGGTCGGCCTGGAACGCCGGCCGCGGGCTTGACAGGCCGCCGCTACACTACCCCCAGATTTTGGAGATCGTTCAATGATTGCATCCTGGTCCCGCCGCGCCGCCCTGGCGCTGGCCTGCGCCTCCGCCACCCTGCTGGCCGCCTGCGGCTCCAGCACTATCGAATCGGCCCTCACGCCCAGCCGCTTCCTCGCCGTGGGCGATGGGTTCAGCGACCTGGGACAGACCGGCACGCGCTACACGGTCAACGACGGCAGCCTCAGCATCTGGTCCGAGCAGCTGGCCTCCCGCTACGGCCTGACGCTGAAGACCTCGGCCAGCGGTGGCCTCAGCTACGCCCAGGCCCATGCGCGCGTCAGCCAGGCCACCGACGCCGTCGGCGGCAGCGCGCCCAGCATCCAGAAGCAGATCGACACGCTGCTGGCCGCCAACACCTTCGGCGCCAACGACGTGGTGCTGGTCGAGGGCGGGATCAGCGACGTCATTGCCGAAGTGGCCTCCGGGGCTGCCAGTGCCACCATGACGGCGAACGTGAAGCAGGCCGGCCGCGAACTGGGCGCGCAGGTGCGCCGCCTGGTGACGGCCGGCGCGAAATTCGTGATCGTCGTCGGCCCCTACAACCTGGGCCAGTCGCGCTGGGCCATCGAGACCGGCCAGCGTGACCTGCTGCGCGGCCTGAGCACCGACTTCAACACCGAGCTGAAGACGGTGATCGCCGACCTGGGCGCCAACGTGCTGTACGTGGACGCTGCGCTGTACTTCGACCTGGTGACCGCCAACCCGAGCTTCTACGGGCTGACGGATGTCGCCAACCTGGCAACCACCACGCCCGCCATCACCGCGGCCCAGGCCTCACCGTCGGCCTGCACCTCGGTGGATGCCGGCTTGGGCATCGGCACCGGCGCCGGCCAGGTCAGTTCGGCGCTCTGCACCACCGCCACCATTGCCAGCGGCGTGAACTACAACACCACGCTGTTCGCCGACCGGGTGTACCCGACGCCGGTGGGGCAGCGCCTGTTCGGCAACTACGCCTACGACCGCCTGCGCCTGCGCTGGTGATCGGCGCCCGCCACGCAAGCAAGCCGGCATCACGCCGGCTTTTTTGTGGCAAAGCCGGGTCCGCGCCCGGCCTCACGACCTCAACGCCAGCCGGCCCGCTCCAGCTCCCGGGCCGCCAGGTCGGCCATCAGTTGGTGGCCATAGGGCGTGGGATGCACATCGTCGGCGAACAGGTAGCGCGACACGTCGGCCGCGAGGGTGTTGCTGGCGTTGCACACCAGCGCCGTGTTGCCCAGCACGTTCGGCAGGCAGGCCTCGGTGGTGACGTTGCTCAGGCCGTATTTGCGCGGGTTGGCGGCCTGGTCCTTCCCGACGGCATAGGCATCGCCCAGGCGCACCTGCGGCAGGTCCTTCAGCTGGGCGGCCAGCTGCGCATTGAAGGCCTGCACCATGGCATCCGTCAGTTGCACGACGCCGGGCTGCAGCGCCTCCAGCGAGCGGATTTTCGGCGTGCCGGCGATGTCCGGCACGTTCAGCACCAGCACGTAGTTCGCGCCCTTGTCCACCACCTGTGTGCGAATGAGTCGGCCCAGCTCGGCACCGGCCGCGGCCACGTTGCTCACCGCCAGCACCGGGTCGGTGCCGGCGGCCAGCTCCATGAACACATCGTTGGCGCCGGCCAGCACGGTGACGAGTTCCCGCCCGCCGTAGCGGCCGCCGGCCGCGGCCAGATGGGCCGCCATCTGGTTCGCGATCGGCTTGGCGATCAGGCCCAGCGTGGTCTGGCCCAGCGCCTGCAGCGCGATGGAGTTGGGGCCGAGCGGACTGCTCACGCGCGCGCTGCCCTGCGCGTAGCCAAGGCAGCCGGCGTGATCGGTGATCGGCGCGCCGGTCAGGCCCGGGATGTTGGGCGACAGGCCAGTTTCGGCAGCGCAGGGCGCGCCGACGCCGAGTTGCGCGGCGATGCGCTCGGTCCAGATCTCGCCCCCGCTGCGGCTGTTGATGGTCCAGCGGCCCGCGCCGCCGCTGGCCGCGCCCAGCGCCGCGACACTGCCCACGTTGTGCGTGCCGACATCGCTGAGGCTGTCGCCAAACGAGACCAGCGCCTCGAACTGAGGCTTGTCGTCCCCGCCGCCGCAGGCGGCCAGCACCACGGCAGCCGCCAGGGCCGCGACTTTCCATCGAATCGTTCTGTTCATTCCCTGCCTCCTGTTGTTCCGTCGAGCCATGCGGCGCCTGGGGACCAGCCGCCGCAATCATTCTGTCACGCAGGGGCCGCGCTCAGCGGTAGCGCAGCTTCATGAACAGGATGGCCAGCGCCAGCGCCAGGGTCACCGCGTTGGCCAGCACGATCGGCCAGGCGCCCAGCAGCAAGCCATAGGCGAGCCAGAGTGCCACGCCCGCGGTGAAGGTGCCGTACATGCCCAGCGAAATGCCGCTGACGTCGCGCGTGCGGAAGGTGTGCAGCGCCTGCGGCACGAAGGCGGCGGTGGTCAGCGTGGCGGCGGCGTAGCCGGTCAGGTCGGAGAGGGTCATGTCACGATCATTCATGTCGCTGCTTGCGCCCATCCAGCAAGGGCTGCAGGCCGATTCAATGCTTGTTCAGGGCTGGTCCCTCACCACCCACTCGACCAGCCGGTCCAGCGCCGGACGGGCGGCGGACGCGTTGGGGTGGTTGATCAGCGCGACCAGGCTGTAGCGCCGGCCGCTGCGGCCGGTGGCGTAGCCGGCCACGGCGGCCACGTCGCGCAGCGAGCCGGTCTTCAACCGCGCGTTGCCCAGCACCTCAGGCGCCACCTGGCGCTCGCGCATGCGCGCCACGGTGCCGTCCACGCCGGCCAGGCCGAGCGACTGTTCGAAGGCCGCCGACTGCGGCCCGGCCGCGGCGCGGCGCAGCAGCGCGGTCAGGGCGGCGGCGCTGCTGCGCTCCTCGCGCGACAGGCCCGAGCCGTTCTCCAGCCGGGGCTGGGCGCGCGCGCCGAAGCGCTCGCGCCACCAGTGCGCCAGCCGCTCGCGCGAGGCGGCGAAGCTACCGGGCGGCCGCTCCTGGCTGGACAGCGTGAGGAAGAGCTGCTGCGCCATCACGTTGTTGGAGAACTTGTTGATGTCGGCCACGATGTCGGCCAGCGGCAGCGAGGGCGCGCTGACCCACAGCCGCGCCGTGGCCGGCGTCGGCGCCTCGCGCACCTGGCCGCCCAGGCGACCGCCCGCGGCTCGCCACATCGCCTGCACCACGCGCGCGGCGTAGGCGCCCGGCGCCACATAGGCCACGGACCAGCGCTGCTCGCCGCAGGCGGCCGGGTAGTCGCCGGCGAAGCCGACGCGCCCCGGGTCGGCGAAGTCGGCGCGCAGTCGGCCACGCCAGTCCGCACACGGACCCTCGGCCAGCGGCACGGCCGCGGGAATGGCCACGCCGGCGATCGGCGGCTCGCTGCCCACCCGCGCCAGGCCGGCGGCCGGGTCGGGCGTGAAGGCAAAAACCAGGGTCTTGAAATTGACCAGCAGCCCGTCCGGCATGGCGTTGTAGGGCCGCAGCGGCTCGTCGTCGAAGGCGCCGGGGTCGCGCTCGGGCAGCTCGAACACGCCACGGTCGAGCAGGATGTCGCCGCGCACCTCGCGCACGCCCCGCGCCATCACCTCGCGCAGCAGGGCGTCCAGCCGCTCCAGCACCAGCTTGGGATCGCCGCTGCCGCGCAGGACCAGATCGCCCTGCAGCACGCCATCCACGACCGGTCCATCGACGTAGACCCGGTTGGTCCAGGTGAAATCGGGGCCGAGCAATTCCAGCGCGGCGTAGGTGGTGACCAGCTTGATCACCGACGCCGGGTGCATCGGCCGGTCGGCCTGGTAGCTGAGGCGGGGATGAGGCTGGGGGCCTGCATCGGCCTCGCCCGGCATCGACGTCAGCGGCGTCACCAGCACGCTGACTGCCTCGCGCGGCACGCCGGCCTGCGTCAACTCGCGGGTGACTTCGGCAGGCAAGCGATGCTGGGCACAGGCTGGCAGGGCCAGCATGAGAAGCCAGAGCCAGAGCGAGCCGATGCGTTTCATGGGGCAAGTCTACTGCGCGGGCAGGGATGAACGGACAGGCCGCGGGCCATGCGCGCCGGGCCACGGATAATCAGCCCCCATGCGCTTTTCCCCCAGGACCGTCGGACTGGCCGCCGCCATCACCACGGTCGCCATCTGGACTTTCTTCATCCTCGTCGCCCGCGCCTCCGCCAGCCATGGCCTGAGGCCACTGGACATCGCACTGGCGCGCGTCGTCGGGGCCGGCTGCGTGCTGCTGCCCTGGGGGGGGTGGCTGGTGCGCCGGGATCGGCGCGAGGGGCGCCACGCCGCCTCCTTCTTCGGCCTCTCGCCGCTGCCGCTGCGCGTCACGGCCACCGCCGGCCTGTTCGGCGGCCTGCTCTACGCGCTGCTGGTCTACACCGGCTTCTTCTACGCGCCCGCCGCCCATGCCTCGGTGCTGATGCCGGGCAGCCTGCCGCTATGGACCGCGCTGTGGGCCGCGCTGATGCTGGGCGAGCGCATCACGCCGGCGCGCGCGCTGGGCCTGGCCTGCGTCGCCTGCGGCGGCCTGCTGGTCGGCGGCGCCAGCCTGCTCAAGTCCTTCCACGGCGGCGAGGTCTGGAAGGGCGACCTGCTGTTCATGTCGGCCGCGCTGTGCTGGTCGATCTACACCGTGCTCGCGCGCCGCTTCGGCCTGGATGCGGTGCGCGCCACCATTGCCATCACCGTGTTCGCGGTCTTCACTTACGTGCCGGCCTACGCGCTGGGGATGATGACCGGCGCGCTGCCGAGCCGGCTCGGCGCGGTGCCCTGGAGCGAATTCGCGTTCCAGGCGCTGTTCCAGGGCGTGGTCTCGGTGGCGCTGGCCGGCATCACCTTCACCCAGATGGTGAGCCGCTTCGGCCCGGTACGATCGACCATGATCACCGCGCTGGTGCCCGGCCTGTCGGCGCTGGGCGCCGTGCTGTGGCTCGGCGAGCCGCTGTCCTGGCCGCTGCTGGCCGGGCTGACGCTGGTCACGGCCGGCATCCTGTTCGGCGTGCGCTCGGCGGCACCGAAAATTCCTGAAACAATAGCTACCTGCGCCAGATCCACAGGCGCTACGGGCTGATGTCATGACCCATTCCCCTGCCTTGAAACTGCTCGCCTTTGACACCAGCACCGATGTCCTGTCGATCGCCGTGGCGCACGGCGACCAGCGCTGGCGCCACACCGGCCCGGGCGGTGCGCAGGCCTCGGCGACACTGATCCCCACCGCGCAGACGCTGCTGGCGCAGGCCGGCCTCACGCTGGCCGAACTGGACGCCATCGTGTTCGGCCGCGGCCCCGGTTCCTTCACCGGGCTGCGCACCGCCTGCGCCGTGGCGCAGGGCCTGGCTTTCGGCGCCGGTATCCCGGTGCTGCCGGTGGACACGCTGCTGGCGGTGGCTGAGGAAGCCCGCGCGCGGCACGGCGCAACCCGGGTGCTGGCCCTGCTCGACGCGCGCATGGACGAGGTCTACCACGCCGCCTACGCCTGGGACGGCAAGCGCTGGCAGCCCGAAGGCGAGCTGGCAGTGGACAAACCCGAGGCCGTGACACCCCCACCGGGCCCCAACTGGGTGCTGGCCGGCAACGCCTTCGCCGCCTATGGCGAGCGCCTGCCGGCCGGCCTGGCGCGGGTCGAGGTCCTGCCCACGGCCGAGGCGCTGCTGCGCCTGGCGCCGGCCCTGCTCGCCGCCGGCGAGGCGGTGCCGGCGGCGCAGGCCATGCCGCGCTACATTCGCGATAAAGTGGCGCAAACCACCGAGGAACGCGCGGCGCTCAAGGCCGCGCGCACCACCCCCTGAGTGCCGCTCCAACCGCTCCCGTTCCCGCCGTTCCCTCCGATCCCATGAGCGCCGTCCCCCAGCCCGTCGAAGCCCGTTTTGAACCACTCACGCCGGCACAGCTCGATGCCGTGCTCGCCATCGAGCAAGTGGCCTACGCCCAGCCCTGGTCGCGCGGCAACTTCATCGACTCGCTGGCCTCGGGCTACCAGGCGCAGCTGCTGGTGGCCGGCGACACGCTGCTCGGCTACTTCATCGCCATGCGAGGCGTGGACGAGGTCCACCTGCTCAACATCGCCGTCGCTCCGGCCCACCAGGGCCAGGGCTGGGCGCGCATCATGCTGGAGGCGCTGGCGTTGTGGTCACGCAGCCAGGGCGCCGAGTGGCTGTGGCTGGAAGTGCGCGTGAGCAACCTGCGTGCCCAGCATGTCTACGACCAGCAGGGCTTTCGCCGCGTCGGCCAGCGCAAGGGCTATTACCCCGCCGCGGATGGCCAGCGCGAGGATGCGGTGGTGATGAGCCTGAAGCTATGAACGACGCCACCCGCTTCGAACTCGACGAGCGCCAGCGCGCCATGCTGGCCGAGATGGGCGTGCGCGTCTGGCTGCCGGCCGCCGCGCCGCCCGAGACGGCCGCCGAGGCCCCGGCCAGCGAGCCCGCGACTGCCCAGCCCGCCCCGGTCATGACCCCGCCCCGCACCGTCCCGTCCGCCGTGCCGGCGGCGGTGGAGCCCCCACGCGCTGCGCCGCCCGCGCCGGTCAGGCTGACGTCACCGGTCGCCGCGCCCGCCGCCATACCCCTCGCTGTCACCGGCGCCCGCCCGGCTGGCGTCGAGCAGATGGACTGGCCCGCCCTGGAGGCGGCCGTGGCCGGCTGCCAGGCCTGCGACCTCTGCCAGAGCCGCCAGCACACGGTGTTCGGCGTGGGCGACCGGCAGGCACGCTGGATGGTGGTCGGCGAGGCCCCGGGCGAACAGGAAGACCGCCAAGGCGAGCCCTTCGTCGGCCCGGCCGGCCAACTGCTCGACAACATGCTGCGCGCCATCGGCCTGGACCGTGCGGCCGAGGGGCCCGAGCACGGTGTCTTCATCGCCAACGTGCTCAAGTGCCGCCCGCCGTCCAACCGCAACCCGCAGCCTGAGGAAATGGCGCAGTGCGAACCCTACCTGCGCCGCCAGGTGGCGCTGGTGCGGCCCAAGATCATCCTCGCCATGGGCCGCTTCGCCGTGCAGTCGCTGCTGCGCACCAGCGAGCCAATCGGCAAGCTGCGCGGCCGCGTGCACCACTACGAGGGCGTGCCGGTCATCGTCACCTACCACCCGGCCTACCTGCTGCGCAACCAACCCGACAAGGCCAAGGCCTGGGCCGACCTGTGCCTGGCGCTGCAGGTGATGCAGCAGCCGGGCTGACAGGTCTCCCAGGCGCGGCACAGGCGTGCGTCAGTCGAGGCTGATCTGCTGCGCCTTGATAAGTTTGTGCCAGCGCGCGGTCTCGCTGCGCAGCAGGTCGGCGTACTGCTGGGCCGTGTTGCCCACGGGTTCGACACCGAAGTCGATCAGCCGCTGCTTCACGGCGGGCTGCTGGATGGCGGCCGCCACCTGCTTCTGCAGCGCGTTCACGACTTCCGGCGAGGTCCTGGCCGGCGCGACCATGCCCACCAGCGCGGCCGCCTCGACGGTCTTGAGCCCCAGCTCGGCGAAGGTCGGCACCTCAGGCAGCTGCGGCAGGCGCGTGGCGTTGGCCACCGCGAGCGGCCGGATCTTGCCGGACTTGATGAAGCCCGCGCCGGCGGCCAGGTCCACCATCATGGCCGGGATCTGGCCGCCAGCCAGGTCGGACAGCGCCGGGGCCGCGCCACGGTAGGGGATGTGGACCATGTGCAGGCCGGCCTCCACCTTGAGCAGCTCCATGGCCAGGTGGTGCGGGCTGCCGGCGCCGGCGGAGCCGTAGGTCAGGCGTCCCGGGCGGGCCTTGACCTGGGCGATGAAGTCCCTGGCGTCCTTGGCCTGGGTCTCGGGCCCGACGACGAGGATCATCGGGAAGCGTCCCATCAGGGTGACAGGGGTCAGGTCCTTGGTCGGGCTGTAGGACAGCCTGGCATACAGCGCGGGGTTGAACACCATCGTGCCGTTGTCGGCCGAGAGCACGGTGTAGCCATCCGGGACCGCGCGCGCGGTCTCGGACGCGGCGATGGCGGTGTTGGCGCCGGGCTTGTTGTCCACCAGCACGGGCTGGCCGACCTGGGTGGACAGGGCCTGGCCGATCGTGCGCGCCAGGAAATCGGAGCCGCCGCCCGCAGGGTAGGGCACCAGCCAGCGGATCGGCTTGGCGGGATAGGCCTGCGCCTGCACCGCAGGGGTGCTCATAAGGACGGGCAGGGCCAACAGGCAGGCGGTGATGATCTTTCTCAAGCGGCGCTCCAAATGTGGACAAAGGTTGCGGTCGGTCAAACCAGGATGGCTTGCGTAATGCTACTTCGCATTGCGTAAACAAGGCGATGGGGTTTTCACCTAAGCCCCGGGCGGCCAGGTCCGCCGCCGAAACGACCGGCAGGCCACGGTGCCCGCCCGCCAGCGCGTCGCGTGCTATCGTTGCCGCTCCCCCATGAGCACGTCGAACATGCCCCAGGCGCCATCCCCCAAGCCCGCCCCCGAGCGGCGTCAACGCGTCCAGTCCGCCGAGATGGGCATGGGCATCCTCAAGGCACTGGCGCGCCTGGGCGGCGCGGCCAGCCTGACCGCCGTGGCGGCCGAGGTGGACGAGAGCACGGCCAAGGTGCACCGCTACATGGCCAGCCTGAACCAGGAAGGTCTGGTCGCGCAGGACCCGGCCACGCAGCGCTACTACCTGGGCCGCGAGGCCATCCAGATCGGCCTGGCCGCCATGCGGCAGTGCGATCCGATCCGGGTCGGTGAGCCGGCCCTGGTGCGCCTGCGCGAGACGCTGGAGGTGACCTGCTTCCTCGCCATCCTGGGCAACAAGGGCCCGACCATCCTGCGCATCGAGGAGCCCGCCCTGCCCGTGACGATCAATGTGCGCGCCGGTTCGGTGCTGCCCCTGCTCTGGTCGGCCGCCGGCCGGGCCTTCCTGGGCTACCTGGACGATGCCAACGTCCGGCAGCAGGCGGAGACGGAACTGGCCCAGGCCACGGCCGAGCAGCGCGCCGGCCTGGATGGCCAGTCGCCGATCGATGCCCTGCGCGAGGAAGTGCGCCGCCAGCACTGCGCCGTGGTGCGCGACACGCAGCTGCGCGGCGTCAGCGCCGTGGCCGCGCCCATCTTCGATCACACCGGGCGGGTGAGCGCGGTCCTGACGGCGCTGGGCGCCACCGGCGGCTTCGACCCCTCGGCGGACGGGCCCATCGCCCGCCAGGTCATCCGCGAGGCGCAGGCCATCAGCGCCGCGCTGGGCTTTTCCCGCCCCGCCTGACGCCCCGCGCCGCGGCAGCGGCGCTCAGAGTTCGAGCACGAGCCGGGTGCCAGCCGCGCGCGAGCAGCAGGCCATCATCTTGGTGTTCGCCTCCCGCTCGGACCGCGTCAGCACCACGTCGCGGTGCTCGACCTGGCCCGCGAGCACGCGCACCTCGCAGGAGCCGCACAGGCCCTCGCCGCAATCGCTCTGCACGTCGATGTTCGCGCCGCGCAGGGCGGCCAGCAGCGACAGGTTCGCCGGCACCTGGACGACCAGGCCCGAGTCCTTCAACTCGACCTCGAAGGCGTGCTCCTTGGCCGGGTCCAGCGTGCCCTGCGTGGACTGGAAATGCTCCACCCGCAGGGCATCCTCGGGCCAGTGCGCGCAGGCCGCCTCCAGCGCCTCCAGCATGCGCACCGGGCCGCAGGCGTAAATCTGGGTCTGCGCGTCAGGGCGGGCCAGCAGGGCGGGAAAGTCGTTGCGCCGCCCCTCGTCCTTCGCGTACACCCGCAGCCGCGCGCCGTGCTCGGCCGACAGTTCGTCGAGGAAGGCCATCGAGGCGCGCGAGCGGCCGCTGTAGTGGATCTCGTAGTCCATGCCCAGCACCTTCGCCCGGCGCGCCATGGTGCTGACCGGCGTGATGCCAATGCCGCCGGCAATGAAGATGGCCCTGGCGGCCCCCTCGTCGAAGCGGAAATGGTTGCGTGGCCCGCGGATCTTGAGCCGGTCGCCGGCCTTCACCTGCTCGTGGACCCAGGTCGAGCCGCCGCGGCTCTCGGGGTCGCGCAGCACGGCGATCTCCAGCACGCCCGTCTCGGCCGGGTCCCCGCACAGGGAATACTGCCGGGACAGCTCCGGGCTGCCGCATTCGACGTCGATGTGCGAGCCCGGCGTCCAGCGCGGCAGCGGCTTGCCGTCGGGGGCCGCGAGACGCAGGTGGAGGGTGTCCTGCGCCACGACCGTGACGCGCTCCACCACCACGGTGCGGCTGACCGCGTGCCGGGACGGCTCGCCGATGCGCACGGGCAGGGAGGCTTCCAGCAGGCCCGGCTGGCGGCGCTCCGGGTTCTGCTTCGGGTCCCACTCGACCCACAGGTGCTCGGGGCCGCGGAACGAAGTGTTCGGGACGTAGCTGAAGGCCTGCTCGCGCAGCCGCATGTGCGGCAGGCGCCTGGTGAACTCCTCCAGGAAGATCTGCAGCTCCATGCGCGCCAGGTTCTTCCCCATGCACTGGTGGGAACCGTAGCCGAAGGTGAGGTGCTCGCTGGCGTTGTCGCGCCGGATGTCGAACAGGTCCGCATCGGCAAAGTACCGGTCGTCGTGGTTGGCCGAGGCCATCACGATCAGCAGCTTGGAGCCGGCCGGAATGTGGGCACCGCCCACCTGCGTGTCCCGGGTGGCCAGGCGCCGCCAAGCCGCGACCGAGCCGTTGTGGCGCAGGCATTCCTCGACCGCGTTCGGGATCAGGCTCGGGTCCTCGCAGAGCTCGCGCCAGGCGCTCGGGTGCTGCAGCAGCAGCTTCAGCGCGTTGGCGGTGGCATTGGAGGTCGTCTCGTGAGCGGCGACGATGCCGGCCATCATCATCGAGTGCAGGTAGGAGTCGGTGACCACGTCCGGATGCTCGGCCTGCATGCGGATGCCGTACTTCATCCAGCCGGGACCGGACGGGTCCTGGCGCATCTTGTCGAGGATCTTGCCGGCCAGTTGCCAGAAGTTGCCCACGGCATGCGCCACCTTCAGCTGCTCCTGCGGCGCGGGCCGGCCCCAGGTGTTCACCGTGTGCGCGATGGAGTACTGGCGCAGCAGGTCCATCTCCTCCTCGGGCACGCCGAGGAAGTGCAGCGCGATGGTCAGCGGTACCTCCCAGAGCATCTGGTCGACCAGGTCCGCCTGGCCGTCGTCGATGAAGCGGTCCATGTACGTCCGGGCCGCCTGCCGCACCATGGGCTCATGATGCTTGAGCGCCTCCGGCGTGAACGGCTCCATGAGGACGCGGCGCCGGGCCATGTGCGCCGGCTCGTCCTCGTTGACCAGGGTGCGGCTCATGCCGTAGTTATACGAGGCGAGCACCGCGTTGGCCTCGTCGCTGGTCGGGGTGATCTTCTCCAGCGCGATGGACGGGCTGAAGGCGAGGTTGTCGCGGAACACCGCCTTGACGTCCTCGTAGCGGGTCACCACCCAGTAGCCCAGCTTGGGGCTGTAGAAGACCGGCTCCTGCTCGCGCGCCCAGCGCACGTACTCGGGCGGGTCCTGCTGGTAGGCGTTCTCGAACGGATCAAACGCGGCCGCGCGCGCGCTGACGGGGCAGCCGGTCGGCGCCTGAAGGGCCGAGAGGGCACGGTGATCAACAGGGCACCCCGAGGCAGAGGGGCGGGCAGCGGTGGCTTGGGTCATGTTCGTCATCCCGGTGGCTTGGAAAGCTGTGCCGCCGTCGTCATGTCGGAGAGGCACATCGATACGCGTAACTCTAATACGCATTGCGTAATTCAGGATGCGTATTAACCCGTGCATGGCCGGGCACCGGCGGCCGGAGGACTCGAAGCGCTGATGCCGCCAGCGAAGGGGCCCCGCGCGCACGGCTTGTTGCCGTGCCTCAAAACCCGGTTTGCCAGCCGATTTGCAGTCGCCGGTACTGCGTGCCGGCCCCCTGCCCGTCGGTGGCCACCACGAACTGCCAGCCCCCCCACGCCAGTTGCAGCTGGGCGGCATGGCGAAGTGGTTCGAACTCCATGCGCCAGCGCGGCGTGTCCCGTCCCGTCGAACCGCTGTCCCACCCCAGCCACCATTGATTGATCTCGGCCTTGCGGCTGGCCCGCAGCGTCACCGCACCGGGCTGACCACGGCCCTCGAACACGGACCACGCAGCCTCGGCCTGCCAGTGCACGCCCATCCGGCTCGTGACACGCCGCAGCGCCCTCTGCCCCTTGAGCAAAGGCCCGTAGTCCAGCGAACCGTCGGGCGCACGGCTGCTCACCTGCGTGTCCAGCGTGCTCGTGTCGGTGGCCAGATCGGGCCACTGAAGCCGAGAGAGCAGGTCGTCGGCACGCAGCTGGACACGCCACCCCGGTGCCGGCTGTCCCTGCAACGCCAGGGACAGGGAGGCGCCCAGGCCGGCGCTGCCCGAAGCCGGCATGAAGGGACTGGTGATGCGCAGGTTTGAACGCTGGCTTTGGAGCTGGGCGTCATAGGCACCGCCACCGTTGTACTGCAGCGACCCGGAAATATCGTCCAGACGCAACTGGCGCAGACGCAGAACCTGGGCATCGGCCTGCCATTGCCACCGCCCTGCCGCGCCCACCGGCCACCAGGGTGTGCCGACCTGCAGGCCCTCGCCCTGCCAACCCTGGCTGTGCGCCTGAACGCTGTAGCGGTGTGCCGCATCGGGGTCGGATTTCGTCTCTATCAGCGCCCCCAGCGTCACGGCATCGGCGCTGGCCTGCAGCCGCGCCTCGGCCCGCGCCAGGGCCCCGATGCGCCAGCCCGTGGGGTGCATCGCGTTCAGTTCGGCATGGATGCTGCGCCACGCGCGGGGATTGGCCGGTTGGCCCGAACGATGGCTGGGCCAATCCGGGCCATCCAGCGCCAGGACGGGCAATCCGTGGCCAACCGATTGCTCCGCCGCAGTGGCCCCGATGGTCCAGCCCGGGGATGCCCTCTGCGATGGGCTCGCGGGCGATTCTTGCGCGAGTGATGGCGCGCTGAAGCTTGCAAGGGCCGCACACGCCAGCGGCAGGCCCATGAGTTGATTTCGCATGCTTGAAATGAAAAAACGCCCGCAAGATGCGGGCGTGAGATTTACGGAAAACCGTCCGTCGAGCTTAGAACTGCTCGTAGCTGTTGTCGGTGTAAGTGAGTCGGCCGTTGGCTGGCGTGAATTCGCCCACCAGTTGACCCGCCTTGGTCAGAGGATAGGTGGCCTTGGACTTGTCGAGGACGAGCTTCACGCCCTCGGAGCTCTCCAGCGCAATCACGCTGGCTGCAGCGCTGTCAGAGCCGCTCACGTTGATCGTGATCGAACCCTGCTTGTATTGCCCGCTCAACACCGCCGTGTTGGTGGCGCTGCTGCCGGTTTCCTTTTCGACTACGGACAAATACACGCTCAACACCGGGCGGTTCGGAATGCTGACCTTGCCATCAAAGTCCACACCCGTACTCCGGTAGTTGGTGCTACTCAGAGGCTGGCTGCTATTGAACGCCGCATGGTTGAGCAGCTTGCCGGTCAGCGTGCCCTCGAAGAAGGCCGCCCCGTTGCGCTGCACGCTGCCACTGAAGCTCAGCAGCGTCGGCAGGTAGTTGGCCTTGCCGGCATCGAGCTTGAACTGGCTCAGCTTCAGGTCACCGGTGACGGTGCTGATGGCGCTGCCGGTTCTGAGCTTGAGCAGCAGCTCATGGCTGCTATCGGGCGCGCCGTAGCCGCCCGTGACGTCCGGCTTGGCCTGCAGGTAGGAACCGTCCGCCACCTCGATACGGCTTTCCAGGGCGCCGCTCTTGATCAGCTCGATCGCGCCGGAAACCGACAGCCTGTCCAGATCACCGACCTTGGACAGCGCCGCCGCCAGCGTCACGTTCTGCTTGTCGCCGAGCACGCGCGTCACACCGGGCTTGTAGACCCAGTAGCCCAGACCGCCATCGTAGTAGCTGGAGCCACCGTCGACTTGGAACGCCGGAGATTGCTCGCCGGCCACGTTGACGCCCGTGACCTGGCCACTGCCGTCGCGCTGCGCGACCAGCGTCGCGGCGTTGCCCGGGAACGGGGCGCCATAGTGGGTTCGCGCCTCGTTGTAGCTCGTCACATAACCGTAGCCGTCCAAGGTCTTGGCCGTGAACTTCGCCTCGCGGGTCTGCGTGTAGACCGTGAACTTGCCCGCGTCCACCGCGTCGGGGTGCAGGCGGACGCGAATGCTCCAGGTCGTGTGGCACAGCTCGCCCAGCGCCTTGCACGACTTGTAGATGCCGTTCGCATCGGTGGCGTACTGGTTATGCGCTGCAACGCTGCAAGCCACGTACTTGGCATCCGACTTGGAGGTCGCTGACACCTGATAGTTGGCGTCGCTGTAGAGGCCGCAACCGGCACCTAGGAACGAGCGGTTCGCCACGAACGGTGCACTGCCCTGGACCACCTCGCTCCAGAACTGCACCCCCAGCCGCGCCACGTCGACGGTCGCCAGATTGCCCTGGGCCACCGGCGCGGTGCGGCTATGCAGGTCATCAGCCACCTTCTGCAATTCGGTCTGCAGCGACAGGTCAGCCGCGTTCAACGCCTTGGCATTGCTGCGCAGCGTGCCGATGAAGGCCTTGGCCTGCTCCAGCGTTGTCGCAGCCGTCACGGGCGTGCCGGACGGGTCCGAGACTTTCACCACCGGAAGGCCGGCTTTGTCCACCACGGCGTCCAGGTTGGATTGCAAAGCCGCTTTCACCGTCGCGTTGGTCAGGCCCTTCGCTGCCAGTGTCTGAGTCACGCAGGCCACCTTGGCCGCCTGATCGCCCGCGCAACCGAGATCGCCCGCCTTGGCCATCTGCGACAGTGCCGCGAGGGCGGCGGCAGCAGCGTTCTTTGGCGTCTTGCTGGCGTCGAACTCCGCCGTGGTCGTCAGGGGGTTGAAGGTCAAGGCCTCGGCCAGATCCTTGTTGGCCTGCTCGACGTTGGCTGCGTTCAGCCCGCCGGTCTTGGCCAGTGCCGTGGCGGTGGCCAGGTCGGTGAACGGGTTGACCTGCACGCTGTAGGTCTGACCGCTGGTGGCGGGGAAGCTGGCGCGCAGCTTGAAGCCAGCCGCCGGCGTGATCGCCTGACCTGTGGCCTCGTCGTACATCGTGGTCTGGCCCGGCACCACACTGGCCACCACCAGCACAACGCCGCTGTACCCGGTTACCGTGACGCTGTACTTGCCGTTCTCGTCGGAGGTCACTTCCTGCAGCAGGTCACCCTGCTTGCCGTCGGCCGTCGTCTTGTACAGACTGATCTTGGCCTTGGCCAGCGGCCCCTTGATGGCCGTGCCCTGCACGGTCAAGGTGGAAGCCTCCGGAGCGGGCGTGCTATCGCCACCGCCGCCGCAGGCGGCGAGCAGCACCGTCAACGCCAAGCCCCCGGCCAAGAAGCCGGATTTATGCATCTTTTCCTTCATTTCCCTGCGTTCCTCTCCAAAATCTGTATAGGTTTTCTCGGTGTTCAAGAACCGTGACACTGGTCTTAAACAGTTACAGTATGACGCACCATGTTGCATGAACCCTGACATAGCTCATGACTTGCCGTGCTGACGTCTCGATGGAGGCGGCCCGCCTCCCGTTTGGCGCCGGGGGGAAAGGCGCCTTGGCAACCGCCGACAAAGCACAAGGCGACGCCGCTGTCTCAACGGCGCCCGACCTTAAAATCCGGTCCATGACCTTCCTCGACATGCTGCGCGCCACATCCGCGCAAAACGGCTCGATGCTCTGCGTCGGGCTGGACCCGGAGCCGGCCAAATTCCCCGCTGCGTTCAAGGGTGACGCCAGCAAGATCTACGACTTCTGCGCGCGCATCGTCGATGCCACGGCCGACCTCGTGAGCGCCTTCAAGCCGCAGATCGCCTACTTCGCCGCGCACCGCGCGGAAGACCAGCTCGAACGCCTGATGGCGCACATGCGCCGCGTCGCGCCGCACGTGCCGGTGATCCTGGACGCCAAGCGTGGCGACATCGGCTCCACCGCCGAGCAGTACGCCAAGGAGGCGTTCGAACGCTACGACGCCGACGCGGTGACGCTCTCGCCCTTCATGGGCTTCGACTCGGTGCAGCCCTACCTGAAGTACAAGGGCAAGGGCGCCTTCCTGCTGTGCCGCACCTCCAACCCCGGCGGCGACGACCTGCAGAACCAGCGCCTGGCCGACGTGCCGGGCCAGCCGCGCCTGTACGAGCACCTGGCCGGCTTGGCGCAGGGCCCGTGGAACCTGAACGGCCAGCTCGGCCTCGTGGTGGGTGCCACCTACCCGGCCGAGATCGAGCGCGTGCGCGAACTCGCGCCCACGCTGCCGCTGCTGATCCCCGGCGTCGGCGCCCAGGGCGGCGACGCGCTGGCCACGGTGAAGGCCGGCTGGCGTGAGAACGGCCCGATCATCGTCAACTCCTCGCGCGCCGTGCTCTACGCCTCGTCGGGCGAGGACTTCGCTGACGCCGCGCGACGCGAAGCACTGAAGACGCGCGACCTGCTGCAGGCCGCGCGCGGCTGATCCCCGCCTGGCGCACGCGCGGCGGGCCACATGCGCCCCTGCAACCGCCCTGGTTGCAACCGTTGCAATAAGACAAAAGTAGTAATTAGGCGTTAACTGACGCCCGACGGCGGGCCGGGGCCGCTGACAATCCGGGCTCGCCCCGACTCCGACGTACCGCATCGGCCTGTCCGCGCCGCCACTCCAGGCGGCCCGAGGCTAGACGAGTTGGGCCTGTCCAGCCTCGTCAATATCCCGATGACCCATCGCCCTACCCTGTTCGGGGCGGCCGAGGCCGCGCCCGCGGCATCGTCACGCCCGCTCTCCCCCTCACCGAATTCCACGGCGCCCCTGACAGCCTCGCTGCTGGCCAGCGCCGCGCTCGCCGCCTGCGGTGGTGGCGGCGGCGGCAATGACGCCAGCGCCGCCGGCAGCAGCGCCAGCGGTGGCGCCGGCCTGCCCGGCGACGGCACCGTCCCGATCACCCGCGACTACGCCTACGCCGCGCCGGCCAATGACGCGGAGGCCGCGCGCTTCCTGCTGCAGGCGCAGTTCTCCGCGTCCGACGCCGAGATCGCCAGCGTGCGCAACCTCGGCTACAAGGGTTGGCTGTCGCAGCAGTTCGCCGCGCCGGCCGGCATGTCCGGCACGGACTGGCTCAACAGCCGCGGCTACAACGTGGCGGATTCGCACGAATACTACGACGAGAGCGACCACGGCGACTACATGATCTGGCAGCAGCTCATGGCCCGCCCCGACGCCGTGCGCCAGCGCCTGGCGCTGGCCCTGTCCGAGTACTTCGTGGTCTCGCTCACCGGCCTGAACTTCGACTGGCCGGTGCACGGCCTGGCCGGCTACTGGGACCTGCTGAACACCCACGCCTTCGGCAACTTCCGCCAGCTGCTCGAAGCCATCACGCTGAACCCGGCCATGGGCTACTTCCTCGCCACCAAGGGCAACCAGAAGGAAGACGCCAACGGACGCCAGCCCGACGAGAACTACGCCCGCGAGGTGATGCAGCTGTTCACCATCGGCCTGGTCCAGCTCAACCTGGACGGCACGCCCAAGCTCGACGGCAGCGGCAACAAGGTCGAGACCTACACCCTGTCCGACGTGACCAACCTGGCGCGCGTGTTCACCGGCTACGACTTCGACGACAGCCTGGCGCCGACCATGCTGGGCGGGCGCGCCCTGCTCAACACCGAGTTCGCGCGCCGGCCCATGAAGTACGTCGCCAGCCGCCACTCCACGCTGGCCGCCAGCTTCCTGGGCACCACCATCCCCGCGAACACCGAGGGCCCCGCCGCGCTGCGCCAGGCGCTCGACACGCTGTTCAACCACCCCAACGTCGGCCCGTTCTTCGCGCGCCAGATGATCCAGCGCCTGGTCACGAGCCACCCCAGCCCCGGCTACGTGGCCCGCGTGGCGACCGTCTTCAACAACAACGGCTCGGGCGTGCGCGGCGACCTGCGCGCGGTCTGGACCGCCATCCTGCTCGACGACGAGGCACGCGGCCCGGCCGGGCTGACGCAGACGAACTTCGGCAAGCTGCGCGAGCCAATGCTGCGCCTGGCGCAGTGGGGCCGCACCTTCGGCGCCAAGTCCGCCTACGGCAGCTGGAAGATCGACGACCTCAGCGACGCCGGAACGCTGCTGGGCCAGAGCCCGCTGCGCTCGCCCTCGGTGTTCAACTTCTTCCGCCCCGGCTACGTGCCGCCGGGCACCGCCATGGCCAGCGGCAGCGTCACCACGCCCGAGTTCCAGCTGGTCAGCGAGAGCTCGGTCGCCAGCTACCTGAACTTCATGGTGGAGACCATCCGCAGCGGCATCTGGGTCGATGCGCCCAACGTGCCCTACGGGTCCAGCAACGCCACCGACGGCTACGACATCAAGGCCAGCTACACGACCGAGCTGGCCCTCGTCACCGACGCCACCGCGCTGGTGAACCGGCTGAACCTGCTGCTGTGCGCCGGCCAGCTGTCCGCGGCGACGCGCACGATGTTCATCAACGCGCTCAACGCCACCCGTGTCACCGCGACCAGCGGCAACGGCCGCAAGCTCGACCGCATCGCGGCCGCCGTGCTGATGGTCATGGCCTCGGCCGAATACCTGATCCAGAAATGAACGCCATGCACCCCGACACCCCCCAAGCGCTGTCCCGGCGCAGCTTCCTGCGCCGCTCGGGCCAGTTCGCGCTGGCCGGCGCGGCCACGCCGTTCGCACTGAACCTGGCCGCCATCGGCGAGGCCGCCGCCTTCACCGCCACCGACTACAAGGCCCTGGTCTGCGTGTTCCTGCACGGCGGCAACGACCACGCCAACACCGTCGTGCCCTATGACGACGCCAACTACGGCCGCTACAGCACCATCCGCCGCGGCCTGGCACTGGCCAAGACCTCGCTGGCGCCCACGCTGCTCAAGCCCACCGCCGCGCTGGCCGGCGGCGCGCAGTACGCGCTGCACCCATCCATGACGGGGCTGGCCGGCCTGTTCAACAGCGGCAAGGCCGCCGTGCAGTTCAACGTCGGCCCGCTGGTCGTGCCGCTGACGCGCGCCCAGTACGACAACCCCGACCGCAAGACCTATCCGCTGCCGCCCAAGCTGTTCTCGCACAACGACCAGCAGTCCGTCTGGCAAGCCTCCGCGCCCGAAGGCGCGGCCACCGGCTGGGGCGGCAAACTCGGCGACCTGGGCCGCAGCGGCAACGGCAACGCGCTGTTCACCTGCGTCTCGGTCAGCGGCAACGCGGTGTTCCTGTCCGGCGACAACGTGCAGGCCTACAACGTCGGACGCAACGGCGCGGTGGCGATCCAGGCGCTGAAGCAGGACGTCTACGGCTCCACCGCCATGCGGAGCGCGCTGGCCACGCTGGTGCAGCAGCCGCGCAGCCACACGCTGGAGAACGAGTACAACAAGGTCACCACCCGGGCCATCCAGGCCGAGGCCCAGGTCAACGCCGCGCTGGCCGGCGTCAACCCGACCACCGTGTTCCCGACCGGCAACAGCCTGGCCGACCAGCTCAAGATGGTCGCGCGCCTGATCGGCGCGCGCGGCACCCTGGGCAACAAGCGCCAGGTGTTCTTCGTCTCCCTGGGCGGCTTCGACGCGCACGACGGCCTGCTCACCCACCACACCGACCTGCTGGGCAAGCTCAGCGGCGCGCTCACGGCCTTCTACAACGCCACGGTGGAGCTTGGCGTGGCCAACCAGGTCACCACCTTCACCGCCTCCGACTTCGGCCGCACCCTCGCCTCCAACGGCGACGGCTCCGACCACGGCTGGGGCAGCCACCACTTCGTGCTCGGCGGCGCGGTCAAGGGCGCCGCGTTCTACGGCGCGCCGCCGCCGCTGAGCGTGGGCAACAGCAGCGCGGCGGAAGACCAGTGGCACGTCGGCCAGGGTCGGCTGCTGCCCAGCACCTCGGTGGACCAGTACGCCGCCACCCTGGCCAAGTGGTTCGGCGTCGCCGACAGCGAACTGCCCGGCGTGCTGCCCAACATCACGCGCTTCGGCACCGCGGCCGGCCGGCCGGACTACCCGACCGACCTGGGCTTCCTGGCCTGAGCGGCCGGCCCTCGCCCGACTGGGGCGGGGCCTGGTCGTCCGCAGCGTCAACGCTCCTGAAAAAGAAGCGACTGACGTCAGAATGGCGGGAACTTCATGCCTGTTGGATGGGCAGGATTCGCCGCTTCCGGCAGGGCCTTGCAACCGGCGTCGTTGCAACTGTTGAAATAAGACAAACGTAGTAATCAAACGTTAGCCAACGTCGAAATGGGTACCAACCTCCTCCGACAATCGGGCCCGTGCCGCAACTCAGTAGTTCCGCACCGGCCCTTCGCGACGCCCCACGGCCTGTCGCAGGCCGGACGAGTTGGGCTGGTCCCACGTTGTTCATACCCTGCTGCATGACTTTTTCCCATACCCTGCATGGGCAACCCCATGCCGAGGCCGCGACCGCGGCCGCGTCCGATCCGGGCACGCCGTCCCCTATCCGATCCACCCCTTCCACCCCCCTGGCCGCGAGCCTGCTGGCCAGCGCGGCGCTGGCCGCCTGCGGCGGCGGCGGCGATGACGCCGATAGCGGCACCGGCACGCCCGGCGCGGCCGGCGGCCGGGACCAGGCCCAGGCCTACACGACAGCTGCCAGCGACACGGACGCCGCGCGCTTCCTGCTGCAGGCTCAGTTCTCGGCCTCGGACGCCGAAATCGCCAGCGTGCGCTCGCTGGGCTATGTGGGCTGGCTGAACCAGCAGTTCGCCGCGCCGACCGGCATGTCCGGCACGGACTGGCTCAACAGCCGCGGCTACAACAAGGTCGATGTGCACGAGTACTACGACGAGAGCGACCACGGCGACTACATGATCTGGCAGCAGCTCATGGCCCGCCCCGACGCCGTGCGCCAGCGCCTGGCGCTGGCCCTGTCCGAGTACTTCGTGGTCTCGCTCACCGGCCTGAACTTCGACTGGCCGGTGCACGGCCTGGCCGGCTACTGGGACCTGCTGAACACCCACGCCTTCGGCAACTTCCGCCAGCTGCTCGAAGCCATCACGCTGAACCCGGCCATGGGCTACTTCCTCGCCACCAAGGGCAACCAGAAGGAAGACGCCAACGGACGCCAGCCCGACGAGAACTACGCCCGCGAGGTGATGCAGCTGTTCACCATCGGCCTGGTCCAGCTCAACCTGGACGGCACGCCCAAGCTCGACGGCAGCGGCAACAAGGTCGAGACCTACACCCTGTCCGACGTGACCAACCTGGCGCGCGTGTTCACCGGCTACGACTTCGACGACAGCCTGGCGCCGACCATGCTGGGCGGGCGCGCCCTGCTCAACACCGAGTTCGCGCGCCGGCCCATGAAGTACGTCGCCAGCCGCCACTCCACGCTGGCCGCCAGCTTCCTGGGCACCACCATCCCCGCGAACACCGAGGGCCCCGCCGCGCTGCGCCAGGCGCTCGACACGCTGTTCAACCACCCCAACGTCGGCCCGTTCTTCGCGCGCCAGATGATCCAGCGCCTGGTCACGAGCCACCCCAGCCCCGGCTACGTGGCCCGCGTGGCGACCGTCTTCAACAACAACGGCTCGGGCGTGCGCGGCGACCTGCGCGCGGTCTGGACCGCCATCCTGCTCGACGACGAGGCACGCGGCCCGGCCGGGCTGACGCAGACGAACTTCGGCAAGCTGCGCGAGCCAATGCTGCGCCTGGCGCAGTGGGGCCGCACCTTCGGCGCCAAGTCCGCCTACGGCAGCTGGAAGATCGACGACCTCAGCGACGCCGGAACGCTGCTGGGCCAGAGCCCGCTGCGCTCGCCCTCGGTGTTCAACTTCTTCCGCCCCGGCTACGTGCCGCCGGGCACCGCCATGGCCAGCGGCAGCGTCACCACGCCCGAGTTCCAGCTGGTCAGCGAGAGCTCGGTCGCCAGCTACCTGAACTTCATGGTGGAGACCATCCGCAGCGGCATCTGGGTCGATGCGCCCAACGTGCCCTACGGGTCCAGCAACGCCACCGACGGCTACGACATCAAGGCCAGCTACACGACCGAGCTGGCCCTCGTCACCGACGCCACCGCGCTGGTGAACCGGCTGAACCTGCTGCTGTGCGCCGGCCAGCTGTCCGCGGCGACGCGCACGATGTTCATCAACGCGCTCAACGCCACCCGTGTCACCGCGACCAGCGGCAACGGCCGCAAGCTCGACCGCATCGCGGCCGCCGTGCTGATGGTCATGGCCTCGGCCGAATACCTGATCCAGAAATGAACGCCATGCACCCCGACACCCCCCAAGCGCTGTCCCGGCGCAGCTTCCTGCGCCGCTCGGGCCAGTTCGCGCTGGCCGGCGCGGCCACGCCGTTCGCACTGAACCTGGCCGCCATCGGCGAGGCCGCCGCCTTCACCGCCACCGACTACAAGGCCCTGGTCTGCGTGTTCCTGCACGGCGGCAACGACCACGCCAACACCGTCGTGCCCTATGACGACGCCAACTACGGCCGCTACAGCACCATCCGCCGCGGCCTGGCACTGGCCAAGACCTCGCTGGCGCCCACGCTGCTCAAGCCCACCGCCGCGCTGGCCGGCGGCGCGCAGTACGCGCTGCACCCATCCATGACGGGGCTGGCCGGCCTGTTCAACAGCGGCAAGGCCGCCGTGCAGTTCAACGTCGGCCCGCTGGTCGTGCCGCTGACGCGCGCCCAGTACGACAACCCCGACCGCAAGACCTATCCGCTGCCGCCCAAGCTGTTCTCGCACAACGACCAGCAGTCCATCTGGCAAGCCTCCGCGCCCGAAGGCGCCACCGCCGGCTGGGGCGGCAAGCTCGGCGACCTGGCCATGGGCAGCAACGGCAACACGCTGTTCACCAGCATCTCGGTCAGCGGCAACGCCGTGTTCCTCACCGGCGACACGGCGCTGCAATACAGCGTCAGCCGCAACGGCGCGGTACCGATCGACGCCGTGAAGAAGGACGTCTACAACTCGACCGCGGTGCAGGGCGTGCTCAACACGCTGGTGCAGCAGCCGCGCAGCCACATGCTGGAGAACGAGTACAACAAGGTCACCACCCGCGCCATCAAGGCCGAGGCCCAGGTCAACGCCGCGCTGGCCGGCGTCAACCCGACCACCGTGTTCCCGACCGGCAACAGCCTGGCCGACCAGCTCAAGATGGTCGCACGCCTGATCGGCGCGCGCGGCACCCTGGGCAACAAGCGCCAGGTGTTCTTCGTCTCCCTGGGCGGCTTCGACGCGCACGACGGCCTGCTGACCCACCACACCGACCTGCTGGGCAAGCTCAGCGGCGCGCTCACGGCCTTCTACAACGCCACGGTGGAGCTTGGCGTGGCCAACCAGGTCACCACCTTCACCGCCTCCGACTTCGGCCGCACCCTGGCCTCCAACGGCGACGGCTCCGACCACGGCTGGGGCAGCCACCACTTCGTGCTCGGCGGCGCGGTCAAGGGTGCGGCCTTCTACGGCGCGCCCCCGCCCATCAGCGTGGGCAACTCCTCCGCCCCCGAGGACCAGTGGCACGTCGGCCAGGGTCGGCTGCTGCCCAGCACCTCGGTGGACCAGTACGCCGCCACCCTGGCCAAGTGGTTCGGCGTCGCCGACAGCGAGCTGCCCGGCGTGCTGCCCAACATCCGGCGCTTCGGCGCGGCGGCGGGCCGGCTGGACTACCCCACCGACCTGGGCTTCCTGGCCGCCTGACCGGGCGAGGGGCCGGACGGCACGGCCGCTATCTTTCGGATAGCGGCCGAAGCTCGTCCGGCAGGGGCTTCACAGCTTACGGCTTCAGCAGCCGCTGCAGGTAACGCCCCGTGAAGCTCGCCGGGTTCGCCGCCAACGCTTCCGGCGTGCCGGTGCCCACCACCGTGCCGCCGCCGGCGCCGCCCTCCGGGCCCATGTCGATCAGCCAGTCGGCGGTCTTGATGACGTCCAGGTTGTGCTCGATCACGACGATGGTGTTGCCCGCGTCGCGCAGCTGGTGCAGCACCTTGAGCAGCAGGTCGATGTCGGCGAAGTGCAGGCCGGTGGTGGGTTCGTCGAGGATGTAGAGCGTGCGGCCGGTGTCGCGCTTGGACAGCTCCTGCGCCAGCTTCACGCGCTGCGCCTCGCCGCCCGAGAGCGTGGTGGCCGACTGGCCCAGGCGCAGGTAGGACAGGCCGACGTCGAGCAGGGTCTGCAGCTTGCGCGCGATGCTGGGCACGTCCTTGAAGAAGGCGTGCGCCTGCTCCACCGTCATGTCCAGGATCTGGGCGATGTTGCGGCCCTTCCACTGCACCTCCAGCGTCTCGCGGTTGTAACGCAGGCCGTGACAGACGTCGCAGGGCACGTAGACGTCGGGCAGGAAGTGCATCTCCACCTTGACCACGCCATCGCCCTGGCAGGCCTCGCAGCGCCCGCCGGCCACGTTGAAGGAGAAGCGCCCCGAGCCGTAGCCGCGCTCGCGCGCCGTCGGCACCTCGGCCATCAGCTCGCGAATCGGCGTGAACAGCCCCGTGTAGGTGGCCGGGTTGCTGCGCGGCGTGCGGCCGATCGGCGACTGGTCGACGTTGATGACCTTGTCGAAATGCTCCAGGCCCAGGATCTCCTCGTGCGGCGCGGGCTCGTCGTGGGCGCGGTGGATCTGGTGCGCGGCGGCGGCGTAGAGCGTGTCGTTGACCAGGGTGGACTTGCCCGAGCCGGACACGCCGGTCACACAGGTCAGCAGCCCGACCGGGAAACTGACGCTGACGTCCTTGAGGTTGTGGCCGCTGGCCCTGACGATCTCGACGCGCGCCTCGCCCGGGGCGCGGCGCGCCGGCACGGCGATGGTCCGGGCGCCCGACATGTACTGGCCGGTCAGCGAGGCGGGCGTGGCCAGCACCTGCTCGCAGGTGCCCTGCGCGATGACGTGGCCGCCGTGGACGCCGGCGCCCGGGCCCATGTCGATCACGTGGTCGGCGGCGCGGATCATGTCCTCGTCGTGCTCGACCACCAGCACGCTGTTGCCGATGTCGCGCAGGTGCTGCAGCGTGCCGATGAGCCGGTCGTTGTCGCGCTGGTGCAGGCCGATGCTGGGCTCGTCGAGCACGTACATCACCCCCGTGAGGCCCGAGCCGATCTGGCTGGCCAGCCGGATGCGCTGCGCCTCGCCGCCCGAGAGGGTCTCGGCGCTGCGGTCCAGGCTCAGGTAATTCAGGCCGACGTCGTTGAGGAATTTCAGGCGCAAGCCGATCTCGCGCACCACCTTGTCGGCGATCTCGGCCTTGGCGCCGTGCATCTGGAGCGTGTTGAAGTAGCGCTGCGCCTCGCCCAGCGTGACATGGCTGATCTGGTAGATGGCGCGCGCCTGCTCGCCGTCGCCGATCATGACGTGGCGCGCCTCCCGCCGCAGCCGCGCGCCGCCGCAGTCGGTGCAGGGCTGGGTGGCACGCAGACGGCCCAGGTCCTCGCGCACCAGCACCGAGTCGGTCTCGCGGTAGCGCCGCACCATGTTCGGGATGATGCCCTCGAACGGGTGCTTCTTGCTGACCTTGCGCCCGCCCGAGGCGCCGTCCGCCAGGTAGCTGAACTTGATTTCTTCCTCGCCCGAGCCGTGCAGGATCACCTGCTGCACCGCCGGCGGCAGCGCCTCGAACGGCGCCTCGATGTCGAACTGGTAGTGCCGGGCCAGGCTCTCCAGCAGGGTGAAGTAGAGGGCATTGCGCCGGTCCCAGCCCTTGATGGCGCCGCTGGCCAGGCTCAGGCTGGGGAAGGCGACCACGCGCGCCGGGTCGAAGAACTCCATGGTGCCCAGGCCGTCGCAGGTCGGGCAGGCACCCACCGGCGAGTTGAAGGAGAACAGGCGCGGCTCCAGCTCGCTGATCGAGTAGCTGCAGACCGGGCAGGCGAACTTGGCGTTGAACAGGTGCTCGGCGCCGCTGTCCATCTCCAGCGCGATGGCGCGGCCCTCGGCCAGGCGCAGCGCGGCCTCGAAGCTCTCCGCCAGCCGCTGGCGCAGCGCGTCGCGCGCGGGCAGGTCGGCCTCGGCGCGCACCTTGAGCCGGTCGATCACCACGTCGATGGCGTGCTTCTCGGTCTTCTTCAGCGCCGGCAGGTTTTCCACCTCGTAGGCCGCGCCATCGACGCGAAAGCGCACGTAGCCCTGCGCCTGCATGTCGGCGAACAGCTCGGTGAACTCGCCCTTCTTCTCGCGCGCCACCGGCGCCAGGATCATCAGCTTGGTCTCCTCCGGCAGCGCCAGCACCGCATCCACCATCTGGCTCACCGTCTGGGCCTGCAGCGGCTGGCCGTGCTCGGGGCAGTAGGGGGTGCCGGCGCGGGCGAACAGCAGGCGCAGGTAGTCGTGGATCTCGGTCACCGTGCCGACCGTCGAGCGCGGGTTGTGGCTGGTCGCCTTCTGCTCGATGCTGATCGCCGGGGACAGGCCCTCGATCAGGTCCACATCCGGCTTGTCCATCAGCTGCAGGAACTGGCGCGCGTAGGCCGACAGGCTCTCCACGTAGCGGCGCTGGCCTTCGGCGTACAGCGTGTCGAAGGCCAGGCTGGACTTGCCGGAGCCGGACAGGCCGGTGATCACCACGAGACGGTTGCGCGGGATGTCGAGGTCGATGTTCTTCAGGTTGTGCGTGCGCGCGCCACGGATGCTGATGCGTTGCTGGCGCAGCGTGGCGGCCAGGTAGGCGGCGTCGGGGCCGGCGCCAGCATCGGCGGTCGGGCTTCGGTCGGAGGGAGCGTTCACGGTGCGGGCGCGTTCAGGGAAACCCTTGATTATCGCGGCCAGCGGCGTTTCCGGCAGTCCCGGCGCCGGCCGGCCTGTCAAGCTTGCCCAGACAGCACCCTTGCGGCAAATCAGGGAAAATCCCTGTTTTTGCCCCGGGCCGGGGTCACCGGCCAGCCGCCGTGTCCGCCACTTCCGTCTCCTCCCCCACCGCCCACCCCACTTCAGCCAGCCGCATGACGCCGGCGGAGCGCCGCGCCAGCGTCTCCCTGGCCGCCATCTTCGCCCTGCGCATGCTCGGGCTGTTCCTGGTGCTGCCGGTGTTCGCGCTGGAAGCCAGCCGCTACCCCGGTGGCGACGACCCCGCGCTGGTCGGCCTGGCCATGGGCGTGTACGGGCTGACCCAGGCGGTGATGCAGGTGCCGCTGGGCCTGGCCTCGGACCGCTGGGGACGCAAGCGCGTGATCGTCGCCGGGCTGGCGGTGTTCGCCGCCGGCAGCGTGCTGGCGGCGTTCGCGCCGTCGGTGCAGGCGCTGCTGCTGGCGCGCGCGCTGCAGGGCGCGGGCGCGATCTCGGCTGCGGTGACCGCGCTGCTGGCCGACCTGACGCGCGACAGCGTGCGCACCAAGGGCATGGCGCTGGTCGGAGCCAGCATCGGCCTCACTTTTGCCGTGTCGCTGATGGCGGCGCCGCCGCTGACCGGCTGGCTCGGCCTGTCCGGCCTGTTCGGCCTGACGGCCGCGCTGGCGCTGGCCGGCATCGCCGTGGTGCTGCTCTGGACCCCGGCCGAACCAGCGCGCCACGCCGTGGCGGCGCGCGGCGGGCTGGCCGCCGCCTGGCGGCACCCGGCGCTGTGGCGGCTGAACCTGGGCGTGTTCGTGCTGCACACGGTGCAGATGTCGATGTGGGTGGCCGTGCCGGCGCTGCTGGTGCAGGCCGGCCTGCCCAAGGCCAGCCACTGGCAGGTGTACCTGCCGGCGGTGCTGGCCTCCTTCCTGGTCATGGGCGGGGTGCTGTTCCCGCTGGAGCGGCGCGGCCACCTGCGCCCGGTGCTGCTGGGCGCGATCGGCCTGCTGGGGCTGGTGCAGCTCGGCCTGGGGCTGGCGGCCGGGCCGGCGCCCGGCCTCTGGGCGCTGGGCGGGCTGCTGTTCCTGTTCTTCTGCAGCTTCAACGTGCTGGAGGCGAGCCAGCCCAGCCTGATCTCGCGTCTGGCGCCGGCCTCGGCGCGCGGGGCGGCACTGGGCGTCTACAACACGCTGCAGTCGCTGGGGCTGTTCGCCGGCGGCGCGCTCGGCGGCGTGCTGGTCAAGGCGGTGGGTCCGCAGGGCCTGTTCGCGGTGACGGCGGCGCTGGCGCTGCTGTGGCTGGCGCTGGGCTGGGGTTTGCGCCTGACGCAGGCGCCAGCTGGCGCAGCATGAGATCCGCCATCGTCGGGTAGAGCGGCCGGCTGACCAGGCGCGAGACGAGACTGGCCAGCAGCGCGCAGGCCATCAGGCTCAGCACCATGGCATAACCATCGACCATCTCCATCACGATGATCATCGCGGTGATCGGCGTCTGGGTCACGGCGGCCAGGAAGCCGGCCATGCCCAGCGCGATCAGCGCCACCTGATGCTCCGGCGCGACCAGCCAGGCCACGTCGCTGCCCACGCCGGCGCCAATCGACAGGCTGGGCCCGAAGATGCCGCCCGGCATGCCCGCCCAGGCCGAAAGCCAGGAGGCGACGAACTTCAGCCAGGTCCAGACGACGGGCAGCGGCTCGCCCGCGCCGGCCAGCAGCGCGCGTGTGTGCTCGTGGCCGCCGCCGAGCGCGCCGCCCTGGGTAAGCAGGCCGATCAGCGCCACCACGAAGCCGCACACTGCGGCGAAGTGCACGGGGCGCTTGCGCTTGTAGGCGCAGAAGCGGTCCGGCACGCCGACCATCGAAACGATCAGCAGCCGCGCCAGCAGGCCGCCGAGCCCGCCACAGACCAGCGCCACCAGCAGGCCGGGCCCGAGCAGACCCCAGCCCACCGCCCCGATGTGGATGCGGCCGAAGTAGGACAGGTTGCCGTACACCGACACCGCCACCAGGCCGGCGATCACGATCGCGGCCAGCATCAGGCCGCTGCTGCGCTGCTCGATCCGGCGCGACAGCTCCTCGATCGCGAACACGATGCCGCCGAGCGGGGTATTGAACGCCGCCGCGATGCCAGCCGCGCCGCCGGCCACCAGCAGCTCGCGCGCGCTGAGGCCCGAGCGCGGCGACAGCCAGCGCCGCGCGCTGTACATGATGCCCGCCGCCACCTGCACCGATGGGCCCTGGCGCCCGATCGACAGACCGGCCAGCAGCCCGCCCGAAACCATCAGGATCTTGCCCAGCGACAGCCTCAGCGAGACGAAGGCGTGGCGCCGGCCCTCGTCCAGCCGCGGATCGAGCGCCGCCACCACCTGCGGCACCCCGGAGCCGGAGGCGGCGCGGAACCAGCGCCGCGTCGCCCAGACCACCGCCGCGGTCAGTGCAGGCGTCCAGAGCAGCGCCAGCCAGGGTCGGCCTTCGTGCACCGCCTGGAACAGCGCGAAGGCCCCGTCGGCCAGCCAGGTGAAGCCGACCACCGCCGCGCCGGCCGCGACGGCGAAGACCGCCACGACCAGCCGGTCCAGCCAGGCGCGGGTGTTGGCGAACTCGCTGCGCAGGTTCCCAAAGAAGTCGGGTTCGCCTCTCATGAGGGCCGATTCTGGCACGCTGGGCGCGGAGGGGGGCATGCGGCACAATGGCGGTTTTGGACCTCTCTCCCGGGCAGAACACCATGGCATCCGTCAACAAAGTCATCCTCGTCGGCAACTGCGGCCGCGACCCCGAAATCCGCTACATGACCTCCGGCCAGGCCGTCGCCAGCGTCAGCGTGGCCACCTCCAGCCGCCGCAAGGACAAGACCAGCGGCGAGATGGTGGAAGACACCCAGTGGCACCGCGTGACCTTCTACGACCGCCTGGCCGAGATCGCCGGCGAGTACGTGAAGAAGGGCCGCCCGATCTACGTGGAAGGCCGCCTGAAGTACGGCAAGTACACCGGCCAGGACGGTATCGAGCGCAACACTGTGGACATCATCGCCACCGAACTGCAGCTGCTCGGCGGCCGTGAAGGCATGGGCGGCCCCGCCGGCGGCGGCGACGAGGGCGGCTACGACAGCGCTCCAGCGCCGGCACCCCGCCGCGCCGCGCCAGCACCCCGCCCCGCCCCGGCACCGCGGCCCGCGCCCGCCCCGGCGCCGCGCGCCTCCAGCGGGTTCGACGACATGGACGACGACATCCCGTTCTGACCCGACGGACCGGCGCGGGCGTCCGTCACGGACGCCGCGCCTGCCAGCCTCACCTCCGCGGCGCGCAGCCCCGGAGGTTTTTTTGTCCCTTTTATTGTACTGCTAGGGGTATTTATTTATACTGCATACAGTATGAAGGAGATCCCGTGACCGCTGCCATGTCCTCTGCAGTTTCCAAGCCTCCGCGCCGTGGCGCCTGGCTGCTATCGGCGTCCCTGCTGCTGGCCGGCACGAGCTGGGCCGCCGCACCCGCTGGCGCGTCGATCGAGGTGCCGGTGGTGCCGGTGACGCCCAGGGCCGTGCCGACCGGCTTCGAACTGGACGGCGTGATCGAGCCGGTCCAGCAGAGCACGGTGTCGGCCCAGGCCGCCGGGCGCATCGCCACGCTGGCGGTGAAGGCCGGCGACCGGGTGCGCGCGGGCCAGCTGCTGGCCACCATCGACGACCGCGACACGCAGGCCGGCCTGCAGCGCAGCCAGGCCCAGGTGACACAGAGCGACGCCGAGCTGCGCAATGCCCAGGCACACCTGAATCGCACACGCGCGTTGCAGGCCCAGGGCTTTCTCAGCCAGGCCGCGCTGGACACCGCTGAAATGCAGTTCAAGGCCGCCCGCGCCGGACGCGAGCAGGCCGGCGCCGGTGCGCGGCAGTCGGCCCTGGCGCAGGAGTTCACCCGCGTCACCGCGCCCTACGACGGCTGGGTGCTGGACACCCAGGCCCAGGCCGGCGACCTCGCCGTGCCGGGCAAGCCGATCCTGACTTTGTACGCGCCGCTGCCGCTGCGCGCGGTGGTTCAGGTGCCGGCCTCGCGCGGCGAGGTGGCGCGCGCGGCCAGCCAGGTGGAGGTGCAGGTCCCCGACAGCCAGGGCGGCAGCCGCTGGATCAGCCCGGCCAGCCGCAGCGTGCTGCCGGCGGCCGACCCGGTGGCCCAGACGCTGGAATGGCGCCTGGAGCTGGCGCCGAACGCCGTGGCAGGCCTGGTGCCCGGCCAGCAGGTGCGCGTGCGCTTCGTCGGCGGCGAGGCGCGCCGCGTGGTGGTGCCGGCCGGCGCCGTGCTGCGCCGCGGCGAGCTGACGGCCGTCTACGTCGCCTCGGCCAGCGGCTTCGTGCTCAAGGCGGTGCGCCTGGGCGCCGACCATGGCGCCGCCGGCATCGAAGTGCTGGCCGGCCTGAGCGCCAGCGACCGCGTGGCGCTCGACCCGATCAAGGCCGGCCTGGCCGGCGCCCGTGCCGCCGGCACCGCAGCCCCGCAGGCAACGCGCTGAGGTGGCCATGCAGGAAACCTCCACCACCCCGCGCCTGGGCATCTCCGGCCGCATCGCCGCGGCCTTCCAGGCCAACGCGATCACCCCGCTGCTGGCCCTGGTTGCCCTGCTGCTCGGCCTGTTCGCCGTGCTGGTCACGCCGCGCGAGGAAGAGCCGCAGATCAACGTGACCATGGCCAACGTGCTGATCCCCTTCCCGGGGGCCAGCCCCGTGGACGTGCAAAACATGGTGGCACGCCCGGCCGAGCAGGTGCTCAGCCAGATCGCCGACATCGAGCACACCTATTCCGTGGCGCGCCCCGGCCTGGCCGTGCTGACGGTGCAGTTCAAGGTCGGCGTGCCGCGCACCGAGGCCCTGGTGCGCCTGTACGACGTGCTCAACGCCAACCAGGACTGGCTGCCGCGCGACCTCGGCACCCTGGCGCCGATCGTCAAGCCCAAGGGCATCGACGACGTGCCGGTGCTGGGCGTCACCCTCTGGAGCAAGGACGCGCTGGCCGCCAACGATCTGGAACGCGTGGCCCGTTCGCTGGAGATGGAGCTCCAGCGCGTGCCGGGCGCGCGCGAGGTGCAGACGATCGGCGGCCCCGGCCGCGCGGTGCACGTCTGGCTCGATCCGGTGCGGATGCGCGAGCGCGGCATCGACCTGCTGGGCCTGAAGGCCACGCTGGCCGCCGCCAACTTCGGCATGCCCTCCGGCGCCGTGCTCGACGCCTCGGCCGCCCAGCCGCAGATGCTCAGCGTGGAGACCGGCGAGTTCCTGCGCTCCGCCGAGGAGATCGGCGACCTGGTGGTCGGCGTCAGCCAGGGCAAGCCGGTCTACCTGCGCGAGGTGGCGAAGATCGAGGCCGGCGCCCAGCTACCGCAGCGCTACGTCTGGTTCACCCCGGGCGCCGCCGCGGCCAGCCAGCCCGCGACCGAGGGTGCGACGGCCACGGCGGCCGGCCAGGTGTACCCGGCCGTGACGATCACCGTGACCAAGAAGCCGGGCCAGAACGCGGTGGACGTGGCGCAGGCCGCGCGCGAGCGCGTCGAGGCGCTGCGCAACACGCTGATCCCGAGCAACATCGAGACCACCGTGACGCGCGACTACGGCGCCACGGCGGCGGAGAAGGCCAACAAGCTGATCCAGAAGCTGGCCTTCGCCACCGGCTCGGTGATCCTGCTGGTCGGCCTGGCCCTGGGCCGGCGCGAGGCGGTGATCGTCGGCGGCGCGGTGATCCTCACGCTCACGGCCACGCTGTTCGCCAGCTGGGCCTGGGGCTTCACGCTCAACCGCGTCTCGCTGTTCGCGCTGATCTTCTCCATCGGCATCCTGGTCGATGACGCGATCGTGGTGGTGGAAAACATCCACCGCCACCAGCAGCTGCATCCGGCCAAGTCGCTGCGCGAGATCATTCCCGAGGCGGTGGACGAGGTCGGCGGTCCGACCATCCTGGCCACGCTGACGGTGATTGCGGCGCTGCTGCCAATGGCCTTCGTCAGCGGGCTGATGGGGCCATACATGAGCCCGATCCCGATCAATTCCAGCCTGGGCATGGCGATTTCGCTGGCGATCGCCTTCACCGTCACGCCCTGGCTCGCGCTCAAGCTGATGAAGCCGCACGGGGCCGCGGCGCACGGCCATGACACGGCGACTGGCGGTCTCGGCGCCAAGCTGCAGGGCCTGTTCACGCGCCTGCTCATGCCCTTCCTGACCAGCGCACGCAAGCGCTGGCTGCTGCTGGCCGGCATCCTGGCCGCGCTCATGCTCTCGGTCGGCCTGACGCTGGTGCAGTGGGTGGTGCTGAAGATGCTGCCGTTCGACAACAAGAGCGAATTCCAGGTGGTGGTGGAAATGCCCGCCGGCACGCCGCTGGAGAACACCGCCGCCGCGCTGCACGAGATGGGCGCCTACCTGGCCCAGCAACCCGAGGTGCGCGACCTGCAGGGCTATGCCGGCACGGCCAGCCCGATCACCTTCAACGGCCTGGTGCGCCAGTATTACTTCCGCAGCGAGTCGGACCAGGGTGATCTGCAGGTGAACCTGGTCGATAAGAAGCACCGCAGCGAGCAGAGCCACCCGATCGCCCAGCGCCTGCGCCCGGAGCTGGAAAAGATCGGCCAGCGCCACGGCGCGCGCGTCAAGGTGGTCGAAGTGCCGCCGGGCCCGCCGGTGATGAGCCCGCTGGTGGCCGAGGTCTACGGCCCGGACGAGGCGGGCCGCCAGCAACTGGCCCGGCGCATTGCCAAGGCCTTTGGCGACACGGCCGACATCGTGGGCATCGACACCTCGCTCAAGGAAGACGCCCCCAAGGCCCGGCTCACGGTGCGCCGCCAGCGTGCCGAGTCGCTCGGCATCCCGGTCGCCGCGGTGGCGCAGGCGGTGCATGGCGCGCTGTCCGGCGCCGACGCCGCCTACCTGCACGACGGCCAGGCCAAGATCCCAGTGCCGGTGCGCCTACAGCTGCCGCGCGAGGCGCAGGTCGGCCTTGACCAGCTGCTGGCCCTGCCGATGAAGGCGGCGGTGCCGGCAGGCACCTCCGGTGCCGGCCAGCTCGTGCCGCTGTCCGAACTGGTGCGCGTGGAGCGCAGCGTGATCGACAAGCCGCTGTTCACCAAGGACCTGCAGCCGGTCAGCTACGTGTTCGGCGATGTGGGACGGCGCACCGGCGACGGTGCGCGGGCCGGCACGCCCGATTCGCCGCTGTACGGGCTGTTCGCGATCCGCCCGCACCTCAAGGACGCGGCGCTGCCCAACAGCGGCGAGCTCGGCGAATACTGGATTCGCCAGCCGGCCGATCCGTTCCGCCAGTACGCCATCAAGTGGGACGGCGAGTGGCAGATCACCTACGAGACCTTCCGCGACATGGGCGCTGCCTATGGCGTGGGCCTGATCCTGATCTACCTGCTGGTGGTGGCGCAGTTCCGCAGCTACCTGACGCCGCTGGTGATCATGGCGCCGATCCCGCTCACGATCATCGGCGTGATGCCGGGCCACGCACTGCTGGGCGCGCAGTTCACCGCCACCTCGATGATCGGCATGATCGCGCTGGCCGGCATCATCGTGCGTAACTCCATCCTGCTGGTCGACTTCATCGAGCTGCAGGTGAAACAGGGCCTGCCGTTCCACGAGGCGGTGGTGCAGTCCGCCGCGGTGCGCGCGCAGCCGATTGCGCTGACCGGCCTGGCCGCGATGATCGGCGCCTTCTTCATCCTCGATGACCCGATCTTCAACGGCCTGGCCGTGTCGCTGATCTTCGGCATCCTCGTCTCGACCCTGCTGACGCTGGTCGTGATCCCGGTCCTGTACTACGCCGCCTACCGGCGGCGTCTGGAAGCCTGAAGCCCCTGAAGGGCACCCCCAAGAAGGAGACAAGCCATGGCCCACATCGTCATCCTCGGCGCCGGCATCGGCGGCATGCCCGCCGCCTACGAGCTGCGCGAACTGCTGCCGCGCGAGCACCGCATCACGGTGGTCAGCGCGGTCGATTACTTCCAGTTCACGCCGTCCAACCCCTGGGTGGCCGTGGGCTGGCGCCAGCGCCCCGACATCGTGCTCAAGGTGGGCCCGCTGCTGGAGCGCAAGGGCATCGGCTTCATCGCCCAGCCGGTGACGGCGATCGACGCGCCGGCGAACCGCCTCACGCTGGCCGACGGCCAGACGCTGGACTACGACCATCTGGTCATCACCACCGGTCCACGCCTGAGCTTCGACGAGGTGCCGGGCGCCGGACCCTCATCGTCCGGTGGTGGCGGGCACACCCACTCGGTCTGCACGGTGGACCATGCCGAGCGCTTCTTCGCCGACTACCAGACCTTCCTGCAGGACCCAGGGCCGGTGGTGATCGGCGCCATGCCGGGCGCGAGCTGCTTCGGCCCGGCCTATGAATTCGCCTTCATCCTGGACGCCGACCTGCGCAAGCGCCGGCTGCGCCACAAGGTGCCGATCACCTATGTGACCAGCGAGCCCTACATCGGCCACCTGGGCCTGGGCGGCGTCGGCGACAGCAAGTCGATGCTGGAGTCCGAATTCCGCAACCACGACATCAAGTGGATCACCAACGCCAGGACCACGAAGGTGGAGGCCGGCAAGCTGTTCACCACCCAACTCGACGAGCTGGGCAACGTGGTCAAGGAGCATGAGCTGCCCTTCCGGCAGGCCATGATGCTGCCCGCCTTCAAGGGCATCCCCCCGGTGGCGGCGGTACCGGATCTGTGCAACCCGCGCGGCTTCGTGCTGATCGACGAGCACCAGCGCAGCAAGGCCTACCCCAACATCTTCGCGGCCGGCGTCTGCGTGGCCATCCCCCCGGTGGAGGTCACGCCGGTGCCCACCGGCGCGCCCAAGACCGGCTACATGATCGAGACCATGGTCAGCGCCATCGCGCGCAACATCGCCGCCGAACTGGCTGGCCAGCCGGCCACCGCCAAGGGCACCTGGAACGCGATCTGCCTGGCCGACATGGGCGACACCGGCGCCGCCTTCGTCGCGCTGCCGCAGATCCCGCCGCGCAACGTCAACTGGATGAAGAAGGGCAAATGGGTCCACCTGGCCAAGATTGCCTTCGAGAAATACTTCCTCGGCAAGATGAAAAGCGGCCATGTCGAACCCATCTACGAGAAGTACGTGCTGAAGGCGCTGGGCATCGAGCGCCTGGACAAGCCCTGAATTCCCACTTTCATTTTTTCAACATCTCAAGGAGTCTCACCATGACCGTCGAACGCTACATCCGCATCATTGCCGGGCTGTTCATCATGATTTCGCTCGCCCTCGGCGTGGAAGGCAGCCCGCTGTTCGTCAGCAAATGGGCGCTGGCCTTCACCGCCTTCGTCGGCGCCAACCTGTTCCAGTTCGGCTTCACCAACGTCTGCCCGCTGGCCATGATCCTGAAGAAGCTGGGCGTGCCTGAGTCCAAGCTGGCCTGCGCGCGCTGAGCCTTGCGGCCCGGGCGGGGGCCTGATCCCGCTGTGTCTGTCATTCACTTGGGGAGCTTTTGATGCGTTCAACCTTTCTCGCCCGCGGCGCCATCGCGACCGCCCTGGCTGGCCTGCTGGCCGCCGGCGCGCACGCCGGCCCGCTGGACAGCAGCGTCGCGCTGGACCAGGCCTACATCCCCGCGCTGGCGCTGACCACCGCCGCGCAGGGCGATGCCGGCGCCGTGGAAAAGGCGCGTGGCGCGCTACAGCGGCTGCAGGTGCGCTGGCCCGCCTTGCGCGCGGCCCTGCTGCAGGACCTGTCCAGCCCGGGCCCGACACAGGCGACCGCGGCGCGCCAGACCCTGGCCCAGGTGGATCGGCACCTCGCCACCGCGGCCCAGGCCGTGACGGCCGCCAACTACAAGGCCGCCCACGAGGCGCTGGAAGAGGTGCGCATCGAGCTCATGCACGCGCGCACGGCGCGCGGCATGGACTACTTCGTGGACCGGCTGACCGCCTACCATGAGCCGATGGAAGTGCTGGCCCTGGCCGGCAGCGGCACCCCGTCACAGGAGATGACGGCGGCGCGGCGCGGGCAGCTGGAGGCCGCGTTCGTCCAGGCCCGCGCACTCTGGCACGGCATTGAGCAGCACCTGCCGCATCCGCAGGACTACCAGTTGAACGACGCACGCAGCGCCCAGTTCCGGCGCGGCGTGGCCGAGGAAACCGCCGCGCTGGGCCGCCTGTCGCAGGCGCTGCGCGGCAGCGACGACGCCGCGCTGCTGAAGGCCGCCGCCGCCGTCAAGCCACCGTTTGCCCGCACCTTCACCGCCTTCGGCCAGGCCGACTGACCCCAGGAGCCCCCATGAGTGAGCAGACCCTCCAGATCCGGCTGACCCAGCAGCAGGACTACCGCTTCGACGTGGACTTCGGTGCCAGCATCCCGGTGCTGACCGGCGACGAGCCGCCGCCGCTGGGCAGCGGCCAGGGCCCCTCGCCGGTGCAGCTGCTGGCGGCGGCGGTGGGCAACTGCCTGAGCGACTCGCTGCTGTTCGCGCTGCGCAAGTTCAAGCAGGCGCCCGAGCCGATGCGCTGCGAGGTGACGGCCGAGGTGGGCCGCAATGGCGAGGGCCGACTGCGCGTGCTCACGATGCAGGCGGTGCTGACGCTGGGCGTGCCGGCCGCCTCGCTGCAGCATCTGGACCGGGTGCTGAGCCAGTTCGAAGCGTATTGCACCGTGACGCAGAGCGTCGGCCAGGGCATTCCCATCACCGTGGTGGTGCGGGACGCCGACGGCCTGCAGCTCAAGTAGAAGTCCGGTAGGCTGCACGCCTTCCCTGCCGCCATCCGCTTCCCCGCAAGGCTTCACCATGTCGCACCATCCCACTCCGCTCAAGTTTCTCATGCCCGGCTGGTTTGCCATCGTCATGGGCCTGTCCGGCCTGGCGCTGGCCTGGCAGCGCGCCACGCCCTTCATGGGCGACACGGCCGGTGCCGGCGCGCTGGTGCTTGGCGCGCTGGCGGCGGGAATCTTCGTGCTGCTGGCGGGGCTGTCGCTGCTGCGCTGGCAACGCTATCCGCAGGCGCTGGCCGAGGACCTGAAGCATCCGGTGCGCCACGCCTTCGCCGCGGCGGTGCCGGTGTCGCTGATCCTGCTGGCCACCGTGGCGGTGGCCGCGGGCGGCGCCAGCCCGCTGGCGGATGGCCTGTGGTGGGCCGGCGCGGCGCTGCAGCTGGTCGTGACGGTCTGGGCGCTGGGCCGCTGGCTCAGCCCAGTGAAGGGCCTGGGCCTGGTCTGGCCGTCCATCACTCCGGTGCTGTTCATCCCGGTGGTGGGCAACGTCCTGGTCCCGCTGGCCGGCGTGCCGCTGGGCCATGACAGCTGGTCGGCGGCGCAGCTGGGCATCGGCGTGCTGCTCTGGCCGGTGTTGCTGACGCTGCTGGCGGTGCGCATCGCCACCACCGGCCTGTGGCCGCAGCGGCTGCTGCCCACCACCTTCATCACCATCGCCCCGCCCGCGGTGATCGGCCTGGCGCTGCTGCAACTCGGCGCGCCGCTGCTGCTGGGCTGGGCGCTCTGGGGCATGGCGCTGTTTTTCCTGCTCTGGTCGGGGCTGGTGTTCAAGCGCAGCGTGTCGCAGCCGTTCGGCGTGGCCTTCTGGGGCCTGTCCTTCCCGCTGGCGGCCCTGGCCGCGCTGACGCTGCGCCTGGCAGTGGAGGCCGTGCCGGCCTTCCAGACCCTGGCGACGCTGGTGCTGGCCCTGGCCACGCTGGTGATTGCGGCCCTGGTGCTGGCCACCGTGAAGGGTCTGCGCGACGGCAGCCTGCTGGCGCCGGAGCCGATCGCCACCCTGACACCGGTCGGCAGCACCGACCCGGCCCGGCCATGAACACGCCGACCGAACGCCCCGACGACACCCCGGCCGCCGCGCCCGGCGGCCCTTCGGCGGCGCTGCACGATGCCTCGGCCCAGCAGGCCGTGCTGAACCGCCTCAAGCGCGCCGAGGGCCAGCTGCGCGGCATCCAGCGCATGATCGAGCGCGGCGAGGACTGCCGCAAGGTGGCCCAGCAGTTCGCCGCCGTGCGCCGCGCGCTGGACAGCACCTATGTGCGCCTGACCATGTGCCTTGTCGAACAGGAGCTCGACGCACGGCTGCCGCCCGGCAGCAGCGAGGCCGCCGGCCTGCAGGACATGCTGCAGGAAGTCGAGGAATTGCTGACCCGGCGCGGCTGAAGAACGCCATGAACTTCTGGGATCAGAACTACGCCGTGCCGGGCTACAAGTACGGCACCCAGCCCAACGCCTTCCTGCGCGAGCAGGCCTGTCTCCTGCCCGCCGGCGCCGAGGTGCTGGTGCCCGGCGATGGCGAGGGACGCAACGGCGTCTGGCTCGCGCAGCGGGGCCACCGCGTGACCTCGGTGGACGGCTCGGCCGTCGGCCTGCGCAAGGCCCTGGCCCTGGCCGCCGAACGCGGCGTGGCGCTGGGCACGCTGCAGGCCGACCTGGCCGACTGGACGCCCGCGCCGGCCAGTGCCGACGCCGTGGTGCTGACCTTCGTGCACCTGTCGCCCGCGATCCGCGTCAACGCGCACCGGCGCCTGGCCGCGGCGCTGCGCCCGGGCGGCTGGCTGTTCCTGGAAGCCTTCCACCCGCTGCAGCTGAACCACCGCAGCGGCGGCCCCAAGGACGCCGCGATGCTCTACACGTTGCCGATGCTGCGCGAGGATTTCGCCGACCGGCTGACCGAGGTGCTGGCCTGGGAGGGTGAGGTGCGACTGGACGAGGGAGCGGGCCACCAGGGCCTGGCCCACGTCACGCGCTGGGTCGGGCAGGCCCCGCGCTGAATCAGGGCGCCGGTGGCGCCGGCGCCTGCTCGGCCGCCGACAGCGGCTTGCCGATCGGTGCGGCGGCCTGGCCCTTCTGCACCGCCGCCATGTCATCCGCGTTGGGGTGCTGGCCGAGCAGCCAGTAGTCGAACACGCGGCGCGCGATCGGCGCGGCGGCGGCGCCGCCCCAGCCCGCGTTCTCCACGATCAGGGCGAGCGCGATCTTCGGCTGCTCGGCCGGAGCGAAGGCCATGTACAGCGAATGGTCGCGCTGGTGTTCTTCCAGCAGGCGCGGGTTGTACTTGGTGTTCTTCGCCATGCCCACGGCCTGCGCCGTGCCGGTCTTGCCGGCCGAGACGTAAGGCGCGCCGGCAAAGACACGGGTGGCCGTGCCGCCGGTGGTCACGCTGACCAGGCCGTTGCGGATCACTGCCACATGCGCCGGGCTGTAGCCCAGGTGCTCCGCAGGCGGCTGCTCCGTTGGCGTGGCCTGACCCGTCACCGTGTCCCGGATGGCGCGCACCACATGCGGCCGACGCTTGGTGCCCCCGTCGGCGACGATGGCGGTGGCCTGCGCCAGCTGCAGCATGGTGAAGCTGTTGTAGCCCTGGCCGATGCCCAGCGAGATGGTTTCGCCGGCATACCACTTCCTTTGCTCGGGCCGCTTGTAGGCGTTGCGCTTCCATTCCTGGCTCGGCAGCACGCCACGCACCTCGCCGCCGAGATCGATGCCGGTGATCTGGCCGAAGCCCAGCGGCTTCATGAAGTCGTGGATCGCGTCCACGCCCATCTCGTTGGCCAGGGTGTAGAAGTAGATGTTGCTCGACAGCATGATGGCGCGCTGCATGTCGAGGTTGCCGAGGTAACCCTCGGGGCTGCCGAAGCGGTGGCCGCCGAAATTGAAGTAGCCGGGGTCGTTGACCAGCGTGCCGGCGGCGCGCTTGCCGGTGTGCAGCCCGGCCAGGGCCATGAACGGCTTGTAGGTCGAACCCGGTGGGTAGGTGCCGCGCAGCGCGCGGTTGAGCAGTGGCTTGTCGATCGACTCGTTCAGGGCCCGCCAGTTCTCGGCATCGATGCCCTCGACGAACAGGTTCGGGTCGAAGGTCGGCTTGCTGACGAAGGCCAGCACCTCGCCGGTCTGTGGATCGAGCGCCACCAGCGCGCCGCGCCGCTCGCCGAACATGTCCTCGACCAGCTTCTGCAGCTTGATGTCGATCGACAGCACCACGGTCTGCCCCGGCGTAGCCGGGTGGCTGCCCAGCCGGCGCACCGCGCGCCCGCCGGCCGAGGTCTCGATCTGCTCGACGCCGGTGATGCCATGCAACTGCTGCTCGTAGCTCTGCTCGACGCCGAGCTTGCCGATGTAATCGGTGCCGCGGTAGTTGGCCTCGTCTTCCGAGTCCTCGATGCGCTCCTTCTCGCGCTGGTTGATGCGGCCGATGTAGCCGATCAGGTGGCTGGCCACGTCGCCGAAGGGGTACTGGCGGAACAGCCGCGCCTTGATCTCCACGCCGGGGAATCGGTAGCGCCGGGCGGCAAAGCGCGCCACCTCCTCGTCCGACAGGCGGGTGCGGATCGGCAGCGATTCAAAGCTCTTGGATTCCTCGCGCAGCTTCTTGAAGCGGCGTCGGTCGCGCGGCGTGATCTCCACCACCCGGGCCAGGGCATCGATGGTCGCTTCGAGGTCGCCGGCGCGCGAGGGGGTGATCTCTAGCGTGTAAGCGGCGTAATTGGTGGCCAGCACCAGGCCGTTGCGGTCCAGGATCTCGCCACGGTTGGGCACGATCGGCACGATCGCCGTGCGGTTGCTCTCGGCCTGCGCGCGCAAATCCTCATGGCGCACCACCTGCAGCACGACCAGCCGCGCCACCACCAGCAGGAAGGCCAGCACCACGACCACGCCGAAGGCCAGCGCGCGCACGCGAAAGCGCCACAGCTCGACCTCGACGTTGCGCAGTTCCGTCATGCCCTTCGCCCCGGTTTACAGGGGACGGTTCTCGTCCGGATTCGGCGCGCGCCGCTGCGGCGCGAGCAGCAGCACGCTGACAACCGGCCAGAGCAGCGTCTCCAGCAGCGGCGGCAGCAGCACGGTCCAGTCCGGGAAGCGACCGCCACCGATCAGCCGCAGGACGATCTCGATGGCGTGCGCGGCCACGAACAGCGGCAGCACGTGCAGCGCCTGCGCGGGCACCGAAAACCACAGCAGCCGCCGGTGGATGGCGATGGCGAAGTAGCTCAGCGCGCTGTAGGCCAGCGCGTGCTGGCCGAGCAGGCCGGCCTGGTGCACGTCCATGGCCAGTCCGAACATGAAGGCCGCGCCGACGCCGACGCGCCGCGGCTGGTGCACGCTCCAGAACACCAGCACCAGGGCCAGCCAGTCCGGCAACCAGGGCATGCGCCCCAGCGGCAGCATGTCCAGCAGCAGGGCGGCCAGCAGGCTGCCCCAGATGAAAACCGGTCTGGCGGGCAACAGCAGCTGCTGGCCGGGACGCATGATCATGACAATGCCTGCACGATGTGCAGCCTCACGGGCGGGCCCCGCGCGCGGGCGGGGCGGTGTTTTTCTCGGCCGGGGGCGGCACGTCCGGCATCCGGTCGGCCAGCGGCTGCAGCACCATCAGGTGGCGCGCGCCCAGCACCAGGGCCTGCGGCGCGCAGGTGATGCGGGCAAAGGCCGAATCCGCACGGCGCTCGATCTTGCTGATCTTGGCCACCGGCAAGCCGGCCGGGTACAGGCCGTCCACGCCGCTGGTGGTCAGCAGGTCGCCCGCCTGCACGTCGGCATTCGCCGGCGTGAAGCGCAGCTCCAGCATGCCGCCCTCGGTGGTCGTGTCGCCAAAGAGCACGCCGCGCACCCCGGTGCGGGTGTTCAGCACGGGAATCGCCTGGTCGCGGTCGATCACCAGCGTCACCTCGCTGACCAGTGGATAGACCCGCGTGACCTGGCCCAGCACGCCGAATTCGTCCACCACGGGCGATCCGGGACGCACGCCCTGGACCTGCCCTCGGTCGATCACGACCTTGCGCGCATAGGGATCGGCCGCGTCATACAGCACCTCGGCCGCCTGCGCGGGCACGGTGATCTGCTCGCGCAGCGCCAGCAGCTCGCGCAGCCGGCGGTTTTCCAGCGCGAGCTGCTCGACCTGGTTGGCGCGCAGGGATTGCTGGGCGAGCCGCTTGCGCGCCGCGTCCTCGCCCTGCTGGGCCACCGACAGGTCGGTGAGATACCCCTCGGTGAACTGCACCAGGTGCACCGGCTGCAGCGCCAGCCACTGCACCGGGTAGAGCACCGTGGCCATCACGGCGCGCAGCGGCTGCATCACCTTGAAGCGCGCGTCCGCCACCATCAGGAACAGCGCCAGCGCACTGAAGAACACCAGCTTGGACAGCGCCGAAGGCCCCTGCCGGAAGAAGGGGGGCGGCGTGCGATCCAGGGTTCCCAGGGTCATAGAACTTGTGCGCCAGAATCGACAAGGCCGGCCCGGACAACTCGCCAGCCGGCCCACTCAAGACGAGGAAGCTTACTCGCTGGTGAAGATGCTGCCCAGGCGGTCCATGCGCTCCAGCGCCATGCCGCAACCGCGCGCCACGCAGGTCAGCGGCTCCTCGGCCACCAGCACGGGCAGGCCGGTTTCCTCGGCCAGCAGGCGGTCGAGGTCGCGCAGCAGCGCGCCGCCGCCAGTCAGCATCATGCCGCGCTCGGCGATGTCGGCACCGAGCTCGGGCGGCGTCTGTTCCAGGGCGGTCTTCACCGCGGAGACGATCTGGTTGATCGGGTCGGTCAGCGCTTCCAGAATCTCGTTGCTGGAGATGGTGAAGCTGCGCGGCACGCCCTCGGACAGGTTGCGGCCCTTGACCTCCATCTCCTTGACCTCGGAGCCGGGGAAGGCGGAGCCGATGCCCTTCTTGATCGCCTCGGCGGTCTGCTCGCCGATCAGCATGCCGTAGTTGCGGCGGATGTAGTTGATGATGGCGTCATCGAAGCGGTCGCCGCCCACGCGCACACTGCCCTTGTAGACCATGCCGCCCAGCGAGATCACGCCGACCTCGGTGGTGCCGCCGCCGATGTCCACGACCATCGAGCCGCTGGCCTCGGAGACCGGCAGGCCGGCGCCGATCGCGGCCGCCATCGGCTCCTCGATCAGGTAGACCTCGGAAGCCCCGGCGCCCAGGGCGGCGTCGCGGATCGCGCGCTTTTCCACCTGGGTGGAACCGCAGGGCACGCAGATGATGATGCGCGGGCTGGGCTTGAGCAGCGAGCTCGGGTGCACCATTTTGATGAACTGCTTGATCATCTGCTCGGTGACCACGAAATCGGCGATCACGCCGTCCTTCATCGGGCGGATCGCCTCGATGTTGCCGGGTACCTTGCCCAGCATGGCCTTGGCTTCCTTGCCCACGGCCTGGATGGTCTTCTTGCCCTGCGGGCCGCCCTCGTGTCGGATGGCGACCACCGACGGTTCGTCAAGGACGATGCCCTTGTCCCGCACGTAGATCAGGGTGTTGGCGGTGCCCAGGTCAATCGCCAGGTCGGTGGAGAAATACCGACGGAATGCTCCAAACATGAATGGTCCTCTCGAGCACGGCACGCGCCTCGGCCCGCCGTCGCCCCTGTTCATCGATTCAGGAATATGGTGGTCAGAATGCAAATGCCAAGGGGTTGGCGAGCGCTCCACCAAACGCAGGATAATACCCCATCCCCCCGTGAATCACCCGGCCTCGAACGGTCTTGGAATTCACCGTTACATCTGGTTGCCTAGACCTTTTTGCTTATGTCGCTGACCCCCCAAGAGATTGCCCGGATCGCCAACCTGGCCCGGCTGGAGCTGCAGCCTGACGAGAGTGAGCGCATGCTCTCCAAGCTGAACGGCTTCTTCGGCATTGTCGAGGCCATGCGGGCCGTGGACACCTCCGGCGTCGAGCCGCTGGCCCACCCGGTGGCCGCCATCCAGGACATCGCCTTGCGCCTGCGCGAGGACGCCGTGAGCGAGCCGAACCAGCGCGAAGCCAACCAGCAAAGTGCCCCGGCCGTCGAGCGCGGCCTGTTCCTGGTGCCCAAGGTGATCGAATAACGTCAGCGGACCCGTCATGACCCAACTCCACGACCTCACCGTGGCGCAGCTGGCCGATCAGCTGCGTCAGCGCCGCGTCTCGGCGGTGGAAGCCGCGCAGCACTTCCTGCAGCGCGCCCGCACCCACGCCGCACTCGGCGCCTACCTGGCGCAGGATGAAGCCGCCACCCTGGCCCAGGCGCGCGCCGCCGACGCCCGGATCGCCGCGGGCGACAACGCGCCGCTGCTCGGCGTGCCGATCGCGCACAAGGACATTTTCGTCACCAAGGACTTCGCCACCACCGCCGGCTCGAAGATGCTCGAAGGCTACCGCTCGCCCTTCGACGCCACCGTGGTGGCCCGCCTCGGCATCGAAGCCGGCGGCGCCGGCATGGTCAACCTCGGCAAGCTCAACTGCGACGAATTCGCCATGGGCTCGGCCAACGAGAACTCAGCCTACGGCCCGGTGAAGAACCCCTGGGACCTGACCCGCGTGCCCGGCGGCTCCTCGGGCGGCAGCGCGGCGGCGGTGGCCGCTCGCCTGGCGCCGGCCGTGACCGGCACCGACACCGGCGGTTCGATCCGCCAGCCGGCCGCCTTCTGCGGCATCACCGGCATCAAACCCACCTACGGCCGCGCCTCGCGCTACGGCATGATCGCCTATGCCTCCAGCCTGGACCAGGCCGGACCGATGGCGCGCAGCGCCGAAGACTGCGCGCTGCTGCTGTCCGCGATGTGCGGCCCGGACCCGGACCGGGACTCGACCTCGCTGGACGTGCCGGCCGAGGACTTCAGCCGCAGCCTGAACGATTCGCTGGACGGCCTGCGCATCGGCATCCCGAAGGAGTTCTTCGGCGAGGGCCTGTCGGCCGACGTGCGCGCCGCCGTGGACGGTGCACTGAAGGAATACGAGAAGCTCGGCGCCCAGCTGGTTGAGATCTCGCTGCCGCGCACCGAGCTGGCCATCCCCGTCTACTACATCATCGCCCCGGCCGAGGCCAGCTCCAACCTCTCGCGCTTCGACGGCGTCAAGTTCGGCCACCGCGCCAAGGACTACCGCGACCTGGAGGATATGTACAGGAAGACCCGCGCCGAAGGCTTCGGCGACGAGGTCAAGCGCCGCATCATGACCGGCACCTACGTGCTCTCGCACGGCTACTACGACGCCTACTACCTGCAGGCGCAGAAGATCCGCCGCATGATCGCCAACGACTTCCAGACCGCCTTCCAGCAATGCGACCTGATCGCCGGCCCGGTGGCGCCCACGGTGGCCTGGCAGCTCGGCGCGCACGGCCGCGACCCGCTGGCCGACTACCTGGCCGACATCTTCACCCTGCCGGCCTCGCTGGCCGGCCTCCCTGGCATGAGCGTGCCGGCCGGCTTCGGCGAGAGCGACATGCCGGTGGGCCTGCAGCTGATCGGCAACTACTTCGGCGAGGCCAAGCTGCTCAACGCCGCGCACCGCCTGCAGCAGGCGACCGATTTCCACCTCCGCAAGCCGGAGGGCATCTGACATGACCGCCAAGCTCATCCAGGGTTATGAAGTCGTCATCGGCTTCGAAACGCACGCCCAGCTCTCCACCCAGTCCAAGATCTTCAGCCGCGCCTCGGTCGCCTTCGGCGCCGAGCCCAACACCCAGGCCTGCGCGGTGGACCTGGCCCTGCCCGGCACGCTGCCGGTCATGAACAAGGGCGCCGTCGAGCGCGCGATCCGCTTCGGCCTCGCGATCGGCGCCCATGTCGCGCCGCGCAGCATCTTCGCGCGCAAGAACTACTTCTATCCGGACCTGCCCAAGGGCTACCAGATCAGCCAGTTCGAGATCCCGGTGGTGCAGGGCGGCGCGGTCGAGTTCTACCTCGGTGACGAGAAGAAGTCGGTGCGCCTGGTGCGCGCTCACCTGGAGGAAGACGCCGGCAAGTCGCTGCACGAGGACTTCATCGGCCAGTCCGGCATCGACCTGAACCGCGCCGGCACGCCGCTGCTGGAGATCGTGACCGAACCGGACATGCGCTCCAGCGAGGAGGCCGTGGCCTACGCCAAGGAGCTGCACAAGATCGTCACCTGGATCGGCATCTGCGACGGCAACATGCAGGAAGGCTCGTTCCGTTGCGACGCCAACGTCTCCGTGCGCAAGCCGGGCGCTCCGCTGGGCACGCGCCGCGAGATCAAGAACCTGAACAGCTTCAAGTTCATGCAGCAGGCGATCGACTTCGAGATCCGCTGGCAGATCGAGCAGATCGAGGACGGCCTCGCGATCCAGCAGGCCACCGTGCTGTTCGACCCGGACACCGGCGAGACCCGCGCCATGCGGACCAAGGAAGACTCGGCCGACTACCGCTACTTCCCCGACCCGGACCTGCCGCCGCTGGTGATCGCGCCCGAGTGGATAGCCCAGGTGCGCGGCGAAATGCCCGAGCTGCCTCGCGCCATGGCGGCGCGCTTCGTCGCCGACTACGGCCTGCCCGAGTACGACGCCATGACGTTGACGCAGAGCCAGGCCATGGGCGCCTACTTCGAGGCCACCGCCAAGGCCTGCGGCCAGCCCAAGCTGGCGAGCAACTGGCTCATGGGTGAGGTCTCGCGCCGGCTGAACGCCGGCGAGATCGGCATCGAGCAGGCGCCGGTGTCGGCCGCACAGCTGGCCGCCCTGATCGGCCGCATCGCCGACGGCACCATCTCCAACAACGCCGGCCGGCAGGTGTTCGACGCGCTATGGAGCGGCGAGGGTCATGAGGTGGACGCGCTCATCGAGGCCAAGGGCCTCAAGCAGATGAACGACAGCGGCGCCCTGGAAGCCATCATCGACGAGGTGCTGTCGGCCAACGAGAAGAACGTGGCCGAGTACCGCGCCGGCAAGGACAAGGCGTTCAACGCCCTGGTCGGTCAGGTCATGAAGGCCAGCAAGGGCAAGGCCAACCCCGGCCAGGTCAACGAGCTGCTCAAGCGGAAGCTGGGCTGAGGCCCGGGCCGCGCGCCTTCCGACACACGGTCGGCGCCGGCGGGGCGCTCAGGGCGCGCGGGCGGTGTCGCCCGGGGGCACGCGTGCCGGGACGGCACCGGCCCAGAGCGGGCGCAGCTTGACCCCTTCTTCGTCAAAACGCGCGTTGACGCGTTTCTTCTCGCGCTCCTGATCGGCGATGAAGCGCCGCTGCGCCTGCTGGTGTTGCGTGTTTTCGTCCAGCTGACGCTTCAGCGTGGGCGGCGCCTTGGCTGGATTGCGCTTGTAGAACTCGAATTCGGCGTTGATCGTCTTGCGTTGCTCGATCAATTCTTCGACGCGCTTTTGCGCCGCGCGCATCACGTCGTCCACCTGCTGCAGCGCGCTTTCCCGCTCCTTTTCGTGCACCGCCAGGCTGGGATAACGGGTCAGCAGCGCCCGGTCGCGCCGCTTTTCCTCGTCAAGGCGCGCCTGCTCCTGGGCCGCTTGGCGCTCCTTCGCCTCCCTGGCGGCGCGCTCCTCGACCGTGAGCGAAGGGCCGATGGTGCGTCGCACCGTGCCGCTCGGGTTGAATTCGCGTTGCTCCCGGTCCATGCATTCAGCGATCGGCCGGTCGGCGGTGATCACCTGCCCCTTCTTGGTGGTGCAAGCGTAAATGCCGGTCTGGGCCCACGCCCCCGCCAGCCAGCCGCCCATGCACAGGCCCACGACGCACGCCCCCCTGACCCAATTCCTCCTCATCAACCCTGTTCCACCCCGTAGCGTTGTCGGTAGGCCAGCACGCGCTCATGGTGCGCGGCCAGCCCGTCACTGCTGTGAAGCGACAGATACTGCAGCAGGTCGGCCAGCTTGGCAATCGCGCAGACCTGCAAGCCCAGCTGGTCGCGGACATATTGCACGGCACTGTGCGGCACGTCCTGCCCGTTCTCGGTGGCCATCTCCTGGCGGTCCAGCGCAATCGCCACCGCATGCGGCGTGGCGCCGGCCGCCTGGATCAGCGCGATCGACTCGCGCGCCGCCGTGCCGGCCGACATCACATCGTCCACGATCAGCACCCGGCCCTGGAGCGGCGCCCCGACCAGCGTGCCCCCCTCGCCGTGGTCCTTGGCCTCCTTGCGGTTGTAGGCGAACGGCACGTTGCGCCCGCGCCGCGCCAGCTCCACCGCCACCGCCGCACCGAGCGGGATGCCCTTGTAGGCCGGGCCGAAGATCATGTCGAACTCGATGCCGCTGGCCAGCAAGGCTTTTGCATAGAATTCGGCCAGCCGGCCGAGCTTGGCGCCGTCGTCGAACAGCCCGGCGTTGAAGAAATACGGCGACAGTCGTCCGGCCTTGGTCTTGAATTCGCCAAAGCGCAGCACCCCCGCGTCCACCGAAAATTGCACAAACTCCTGCGCCAGCTGGTCCTGACCAGCTGACAGCGCGCGATCCGCCACCATGGGAAATTCCTTGTTCAAGTTAACCAGCCTCAACCTCAACGGCATCCGCTCCGCCACGACGAAAGGCGTCGAAGCCTGGCTGGCAAGAGCCATGCCGGATTGTATTTGCGTGCAGGAAATCAAGGCGCAGGCGGCCGATGTGGCCGGCCGCTTCGAGACGCTGGCCGGCCTGCGCGGCCACTTCCACTTCGCCGAAAAGAAGGGCTATTCGGGCGTCGGCGTGTACACGCGGCACGAGCCGAGCGACGTGATCGTCGGCGTCGGCGCGCCCGAGTTCGATGCCGAGGGCCGCTACGTCGAGCTGCGCTTCGACACGCCGACGCGCAAGCTGTCGCTGATCAGCTGCTACTTCCCCAGCGGCTCCTCCGGCCCCGAGCGGCAGGAGGCCAAGTTCCGCTTCCTCGACCTGATGTACCCGCATCTCACGGCCCTGAAGGCGCAGCGCGAATTCATCCTCTGCGGCGACGTCAACATCGCGCACCAGGCCATCGACCTGAAGAACTGGAAGGGCAACCAGAAAAACAGCGGCTTCCTGCCCGAGGAGCGCGCCTGGATGACCAAGCTGCTCGATGAGGCGCAACTGGTGGACGTGTACCGGCGCCTGCAGCCCACCGCCACCGACGCGGCCTACACCTGGTGGAGCAACCGCGGCCAGGCCTACGCCAAGAACGTGGGCTGGCGGCTGGACTACCACCTGGCCACGCCGGCGCTGGCGGAACGCGCGCACAGCGAGTCCATCTACAAGGACGAAAAGTTCTCCGACCACGCGCCGATCACGGTGGCGTACGACCTGACGCTCTGACCGGCCGCATTCGCCCCATACCCCTGGTGCCAGGACCGGCATCGGCGGCCGGCGTATGCTGTGCCCCAGCACGCGCGAGGAGCAAGCAGCATGGACATCATCACACCGCGTCCGTCCGACCTGGGCAATGGCTTTATGGTCCGGCGCGCCCTGCCCAGCGCGGGGCGGCGCGCCGTGGGACCCTTCGTCTTCCTGGACGAGATGGGGCCGGTGCGCTTCGAGCCCGGCCAGGGCCTGGACGTGCGCCCGCATCCGCACATTGGCCTGGCCACCGTGACCTACCTGTTCGAGGGCGAGATCCTGCACCGCGACAGCCTCGGCAGCGTGGCGCCGATCCGGCCCGGCGACGTCAACTGGATGACCGCCGGCCGCGGCATCGTGCATTCCGAGCGCACGCCGCCGGCGCTGCGCGGCCAGGGCTCCAGCCTGTGGGGCCTGCAGTGCTGGGTGGCGCTACCGCTGGACCTGGAAGACTGCGACCCGGCCTTCGCACACCACGAGGCCGGTGAGCTGCCTCGGACCGAGCGCGACGGCGCCCGGCTGCGCGTGGTGGTCGGCGAGGCCTTCGGCCTGCGTTCGCCGGTGGCCGTGTCCTCGCCCATGTTCATGGTGGATGCGCAGCTGGCGCCGGGTGCCCGGCTGGCGCTCGACGCCGACCACCCGGAACGCGCCGCCTATGTGGTGAGCGGCACGGTGCGCGCCGACGACAACGACGCCCCAGCCTGCGGGCCGGGCCAGCTGCTGGTGTTCGCGCCGGACGAGCCTGCGGCGCTGCAGGCCGGGGACGCCCCGGTGCGCCTGGTCTGGCTCGGTGGCGCGGCGCTGGACGCGCCCCGCTTCGTCTGGTGGAACTTCGTGGCGAGCCGCCGGCAGGCTATCGAGGAGGCGTCCACCCGCTGGACCGCGCAAGCGTTCCCGGCCGTGCCGGGCGAAACCGAATTCATCCCGCTGCCCGAACGGCGCCTCGCGCCAACCTCCCCCGCCGGCTGAACGACGCCACCCCATCGACGCAGCGCCGGATGGCCACGCGCGATCAGCGGAACCGACCGGCGGCGGGCCCGCCGCTGCCGCTAGGCCACCATCCAGCCCGGGTTCACAAACCCAGTTGGTCCAGGTAGGCATCGACCCGGCTGTCGAGTCGGCCGCTGGCGCGCGCCTGGACGGCCAGCGCAGCGGCCTCGTCGCGGCGGCCGAGCGCCTGCAGCGAGATCGCCTTGCCGGCCTGCCAGCCCGCCTCGCCGGGACGGCGCTGCAGCGCGCCGTCGTAGGCACGCAGGGCTTCCTCGTGCTCGCCCAGGCGCTGCGCGGCGTTGGCCAGCAGCAGCCAGCCTTCGGCGCCCAGCCGGCCCGTACCGGCCAGCGGCCGCAGCAGCTCCTGCGCGACGCGCGGCTGTTGCGCGGCCAGGGCCTGGCGCGCCTGGGCCAGTGCGGTCACCGCCTCCTCGCCCGGCTGGACCGCAGGCGTGGCCTCGCGCGGCGCCGGCCGGGCCTCCTCGGCCGGCGCGACGGGACGCGGCACCGGCACGGCGCGGCTGTCGGACACGGCTGGTCGATCGGCCGGGGTTTTCACGATGGCCGGGGATGGCGCTTCGACACGGGCCTGGATCGCCACCACCGGCGCGGGTGATGGCGTCGGCGCGGCAACGGGACGGACCGACTCGGGCGCCGGCACAGACGTCGTCGCTGGCGGCACCACGGCCGCAGGCTGACGCTGCGGCGCCGGCGGTGCGGTAACGCTCGCCGCCGCCATCGTCGGCGGCAGCGCCTGCGGCGCGACGGGCCTTGCGGCCGGCACAGACGCGGCGGGAGCCGCCTGTGCCTGTGCCTGTGCCTGTGCCTGTGCCTGTGCCTGTGCCTGTGCCTGTGCCGACGGACCACGCGGGGGCGACAGCGCTGTCGCCGCGGCGGGTGCCGGTGACGCCGACGCGGGCGGCGGAACCAGCACTGCCGCCGGCGCACTGCCCCCGCTCTGGCGACCAGTCCACCAGGCGCCGGCCAACGCCAGCAGGATCAGCAAGCCCCCGAGCAGCCGCCAGGCGGGGCGCCTCGCCGCGGGGAGCGGTGCCACCGGCACGGGCCGCTCGACCGCCTGGACGCCGGCCAGCATGGCGCTGGCGGCGGGGGCGGCCTGGCGCGCATCCAGGTCGCGCAGCATCTGGTTGATGACGCTCATCGCACGGAATCTCCGGAAAAGAGGGGACGCAGCGGACGCCCCAGCACCGCGCGCCAGCCGGCCCAGCGTCCGGGCTGGCTGGCCGCCGGCGTGTCCGCCGCGGCAGCACGCAGATGGCGCGCCTGCACCTGAACGGCGCCTTCGCCATAGGCCAGCAGCAGGGCCTTGTGCGCCAGCACGTTGACCAGCCGCGGCACGCCGCGCGCGGCCAGCGCCAGCGCCCGCAGGGCCTCGGGTGCGAACAGCGGCTGCCCGGTGCCGGCCACCGCCAGCCGGTGTTGCACGTAAGCCGCCACCTCGGCCGCGGTCAGCCCACGCAGTTGCTCTGCAAAGGTGATGCGCTGCAACAGCTGGCGGACCGCCGGGTTCCGCAGCTTGGCGTCCAGTTCCGGCTGCCCCAGCAGCACGATCTGCAGCAGCTTCTGCTGCTCGGTCTCGATGTTGGACAGCAGGCGCAGGCTCTCCAGCGTACGCAGCGGCATCGCCTGCGCCTCATCGATGCAGACCAGCACGCGGCGGCCCGCCTCGGCGTGGCGCAGCAAGGCTTCGGTCAGTGCCTGGCGCATCGCGTACAGGCTGCCATCGCCGAGCGGAACCGCCAGTTCGTCGCACAACGCGCGATACAGCTCCTGCGGCTCCAGTTCCGGGTTCGGCAGGTAGGCGCAGACCGCCTCGTCCCGCAGCGTGTCCAACAATCGCCGGCACAGCACAGTCTTGCCGCAGCCGACCTCGCCCACCACCTTGAGAAAGCCCTCTCCCGTGCGCAGCGCCACCAGCACGGTGTTGAACACCTGCTGCGCGCCGTCGTGCGCGAAAAAGAATCCCGCGTCGGGCGTGATCGAGAACGGCGCCCGATCCAGCCCGAAGTGCCGCAGGTAGATCATGGGGTCGCGGGCTTGGCCGGCGGCACCTGGATCACGCGCACCGGCTGCTCACGCAGCTGGCTGTCCAGCTGCTCCAGACGGGCCTGCGCATCGCGCGAGGCGTTGGCCCAGTCCTCGTTGCTGTGGATCACCGTCGGCTTGATCAGGATCACCAGCTCGCGCTTGCGCGAGCTGCGCTTCTGGTTGCCCAGCACCTGGTTGAAGAAGCCCTTGTCGGCCGTGCCGGGCAGGCCGGCGTAACCGTTGTTCGATTCCGCCTGCATCAGCCCGCCGATGGCGACGATGGCGCCGTCCTGCACGCGCACGATGGTGTCGGTCGCGTTCACGTTGCTGGACGCCAGCGGCAGCGTGAAGCTGCCCACCGTGCCGAGGTTGATGTCGCGATTGCGCTCCTGCACCGTGCTGACCGAGGGGTGCACGTGCAGGATGACGTTGTTGGACTCGTCGATCTGCGGCGTCACATCCAGCGAGATGCCGGAGAAGAACGGGGTCAGGTTCAGGTTGGGCAGCGTGGTCTGCGGCACGCCGGTCGTCGTGGTGGTGGTCGTGCCGCCGCTGATGCCGGTGATGTAGTAGTCGTCCGAGCCGACCTTGAGCAGCGCGCGCTGGTTGTTCAGCGTGGCAATGCGCGGGCTGGACAGCACCTGGGCGTCGCCGAAGGTTTCCAGGAAGCCGAGCACGGCCTCGAACTTGGAGGTGCCGATGGCCAGACCGAAGGTGCCGCCGCCGGCGGCGGGCAGACCCAGGGCACCGCTCAAGGAGGAGGCGGCGGGCAGGCCGCGCAGGCCCAGCGCGTCGGCCGTCAAGGCTCCTCCCGTGGCGCCGCCCTGCGGGCCGATCGCCAGCTTGCGGCCGCTGGCATCGGAGAACAGCTTGGTCCAGTCCACGCCGCTCTGGAAGCCGTCCTTCAGCTCGACGTCGATGATCTTCGCCTCCAGCATCACCTGGCGCTCCACCGCGCCACGCACCGACTTCAGGTAGGACTCGACCTGGCGCAGCTCGTCCGGCATGGCACGCACCGCGATCAGGCCGGCCTGCGGCGTGACCAGCACATGCCGGCCCGGCTTCTCGCCGACGATGGTCTTGATCGCCTCGGCCAGCTCGCTCCAGAGGTCGGACTTGGTGGTGGTCGCCACCTGCGTGCTGGGACGCGCGCTGATGCGCACGCTGCCTGGGGTGCCGCCCGGCAGGTAGCTGCTGCCCGCGGTCCCGGCCATTCCGGCAGTGCCGGTGCTACCGGTCCCGGTCGGCGTGGCGGCATCGCCAACGCCGCCCGAGCTGACGCGCAGCTCGCTGCTGCCGTTGCGCTGGACATTCAGGTAGTTGAGCGTGAACACGCGGGTCTGCGGCGCCGGCGGGAACACCGCGATGCGCGAGCCCTCAAAGCGGAAGTCGTAGCCATAGACCTCGCGGATCGCCTCCAGTGCCTCGCGCAGCGTCACGCGGCGCAGCGTCATGGAAATGGTGCCGCCCACGTCGGGGTGCAGCGTCATGCTGCGCTGCGTGTCGGACACCAGCGCAAGGAACACGTCGCGCGCATTGGCGTTGTTGAAGATCAGGTCGAAGCGCGGCTCGGATGGCGGCGGTGCAGAGACCGCGGACGGCATGGCCGACGCAGAGCCAGCCGCCGGCGCCGCCAGCAAGGCGTCGCTGATCGGCGCGGGCACGCGCTGGGCCATGGCCGCGTTCGCCTGGGCAATCTCTGCGCGCACCATCTCGCGCGTCACCGGCGGCCGCTCCGGCGAAGCGCAGGCCGCCAGCAGGCCCACCATGCCGGCGAGCGCGATGCGCAGGGAGCCGACCACCAGGTGCGGCGCGGCGGAAAACATCTGACCTTGATTCATGGTGCGGTACGTCTGGTCTGGGGCGTGGAAGGGGGAACGGGCGCGCTCGTGGAGCCCGGCGGAGCCGCCCGGCGCACGGTCACGGCCGGGTAACGGGCCCACTTCTGGGTGTCGCCGTCGGTCTGCAGCCAGACCTCGGTTTCGGTGATGCGGGTGATGCGGGCCGTGCCCAGGCGCTGCCCGGCCTGCAGGAAACGGCCATCGTGCAACACGCGGTAGCGGCCATCCGCCCCGCGCATCAGGTCCAGTACCGGCTTTTCGCGCGCGGCGTCGGCGGCGCTGGCGCCCCCGACCCCAGTCGCCGCCGGCGCCACGGTCGGATCGCGCAGGGCCTGCGCCGAGGTGCCGGCGGCGGTACAAGCCAGCACCACGGCCAGCCCGCCGCGCCGGCAGAGGATGCGCAACACAGGCATCATGCAGGCCTCCACCACATGTAAAGATTCAGACTCAGCCGCACGCCGCCAGTGTCAAGGACGGTCAGCTTCATGTCGCCCCAGCGAACCTCTGGCAGCTCGCGCTCCAGCGCTTCCAGGTAAGCCAACAGGTCGAGGTACGCCCCTTCCAGCGTGACGCTGACGTTGTAGCGTTGCAACTGCGGCGCAGATTCAGCCACCGGCGCCTGGGCGTCGGCTGACGTGGCCGACGTCGCCGCAACGGGCGCCGCGGTCGCCACCGGCTCGGCGCCGGCTTCCAGCGCCACCAGCTGCACCCGCTCGTGGCGGCTGAGCAGGCGATGAACGGCCGGCCGCAGCTGGCCCACTTGGCTGGCATCGCCAGCGCTGGCGCCGATTTCTCGCGCCAGCGCCGCCAGTTGCGTGCGCAGCGCCGTCACGCGGCCCGCCTCGGCCTGCGCCAACGGCGTCTGCTGTGTGGCGGCCGCGGCGTCCAGCTGCACGCGCAGCGCCGTGAGCTCCGTCTGCCAGGTCATTGTCTCGGCGGCCTCACGCGCGCGCGCCAGCCGGTACGGCTCAACCACGCCGACGTAAGCCAGCCCCGCGAGCGCCGCCAGCACCGCGACCAGCACCAGCACCCGCTCGCGCAGGTTCCACTTGGCCACCGCGGCCACGCCCTGTGCCCAGAGCCCGCGCATCATGAGCGACTCCTCGCCGGCGCGGGCGCACCGGTGCCGATCTGGAATTTCAGCCGCGCCGGCGAGATGCCGGTGTCGGCCGCGGGCACCTCGCGTTGCGCCTGCAACTGCTCCAGCGGCCGGCCCTCGAAATAGGGCCCCTGGTTCAGGCCCGCCACCCAGTCACGCAGCGCAGGCGCCTGCAGTGCCTGGCCTTCCAGTGTCACCTTGCCGGCACCGGCCTGCAGGCCGGTCAGCCAGACCCCGGAGGGCGTGGCCGTGGCCAGCAGGCGCAGCAGCGCGCTGTGCCGCTGCTGCGGCGCCAGCTGGCCGGCCTGCACACGTTCCAGCAGTTGACGCTGGCCCTCCACCTCGCCGGCCAGCCACTTCACTTCCTCGGCCAGCGCCTCGGGCTTGCGCACCGCCGGCAAGGCGGCCAGTTGCAGGCGCAGGCCCTCGCGTTCGGCCTGGTGTCGTGCCGCCGCGGCGGCATGCGCCGCCTTCGCAGAACGTCCGGCCTGGTCCAGCGCGACAGACAGCGCCAGGACCGCGAGCACGGCCACGGCACAGACGCCCAGCAAACGCTGCGGCGACAGCGGTCCGGGCTTGGGCAGCAGCGCCGGGTTCAGCAGGTTGATGTGTTGGACCATGGATGTACAGCGATTCGGTGGCGGCTCGGACGCGACGCTCAGGATGCCGTGACGGGCGAGGCCTCGGCGCGCAGGCCCAGTCCGGCCAGCGCCAGCCAGGACAGGTCGCCGCTGGCGTCCAGCGTGTCCAGCCCCTCGGTGTCGAACAGCGCCGCCGGGCGCAAGGCCTGGCAGCTCAACTGGGTCACGCCACCCAGCGTCGCCACGTAGTCGGCCGTCCAGGCGCCCAGCTCGACCAGCAACGCCGACAGGCGCAATTCGGGAAACTGACGCTCCAGGCGATCGATCGAGCGCTGCAACTCACTGACGACACGTTCGGACACGCCGCTCTCGCCGTCGTAGGGAAAGCGACGCTGCGCCAGCAGCTCACCGCCCTCGCAGAGGCTGAACCAGCATTCCGAGCCCTCCGCCACCAGCGTGGCGACGGCGCCGACCGGCTGCTGGGCGCTGGCCAGGTTGCGCAGGCCGAGTTCCGGGATGTCGATCGCGGCCAGCGCCAGCCCGGCCGCCTGGGCCTGCAGCATGGTCTGGCGGATCGCCTCGTTCGGCGCCACCACCACCAGCATCTGGCGCGCGGGCGCACCACCCGGGCTGGGCAGGCGCAGCACGTCGGTCGTGACCTGGTCCAGCGGCATCTGGATCATGTCCTTGATGCGCCAGCGCGCCGCCGCCGCCAGCTCGTCGTCCGGCACCGGGGGCAGGTCCACAGTCAGCAGCTGGTACTGGTGTGGTCCCAGCATCGCGGTGACCGGGCCGCCCAGACGCAGGGCCCGGATGCAGGAGGCCCAGCGCGCGTCGGTCTGCTGCTCGCGCGGCAGCCCCCCCCAGCGCAGGAGCCGGCGCCGCCCGCCAGCGGGACCGTCCTGCGTCAACAGGTAGCGGAACTGCTCGCCCTCGAAACTCACCGCCACGTTCTGGCCGGCGCCGCCTGCGGCCCGGCCCCAGCCGGGCAGGCGAATCTTGTCCGTCCAGAAAGAAACCGTCATCTCAAACCGTCAATTTGTAAGTAAAAGCAATTATCACCCGGGGTCGCCGGTTTTGCTGCCAACCAGGCGTGTAACGGTAGCCCATGGCCAGGCGCGCGTGGTGTCCGCCATGAAGCCGGCGCCGCGCGCACTCAGGGCGGGGTGCCATCGGCTACCACGGCCAGACGGCGCTCCACGTAACCGGCCTGGCCCGCCTGGCCGGGACAGAGGTTGCCGGCGTCGGGCAGGTTGCAGGCGGTGGCGACGATGCGGTAGACGTTCGAGCTGCCATTCACCGGCGTCGCTGCGCAGGTGACCGACACGCGCAGGCCGTCGAGCACGCCCAGGTCGGTCGGCCCGGCCGCGCAAGACGGCGAGCCGCCCAACGCCTGGTACAGGCCCCACTCGGTGCCGGCGCGCGCCGCCTGATAGGCGCGCGCGCCCTGCACGTCCAGCGCCGAGCCGGCGTGCTGCATGGTGGACACGCTGGCGATGAAGCCGCCCAGCGCCGCCAGCACGAGCAGCAGAAACAGGGCCGAGATCAGCGTGAAGCCGGCCTGGGCGGCGTTACGGCACGTTGTGGACATGGGCTTCATGGTACAGGCGCACCGACTCGTTCTCGCGCGTCAGCGTCAGCCGCATTTCGAGCAGACCGAAGCGCTGGAAGGTGGCGGCCGTCGCCGGCACCGCCGTGTAGTCGAAGCTGCAGCTGGCCACCTCGCCGACCAGCTGCTGCGCGCCGGCAGGCACACTGGCCGGGCAGCTGGCCAGCGGCGCCAGCGTGGCCGCCGCCGGCAGGGCCCGCGTGTAGCGGTAGATGCCGCCCTGCCCCTGCCCCCCGGACAGCCCGGCGCCGATGCAGGCGTAGATCACCGAATGGCTGGTGCCCCCCGCGCCCGCCGCCAGCAACTGGAAGCGCCGGCCGGGCGATTCGAACGGGAAGCGCTTGGCGCTGAACTTCAGATTGCCGCTACCGGTGGCGGCGCTCACCGTGCCACCCGCCGCCACCAGGCCACGCGTGCTGTTGGCCTGGGTCGGATCGTTGTAGGCGCTGGCGTCGGGCAAGCCGAGGTTGTAGATCACCAGGGACTGGCCCACCACCGGCGCAGCGTCGCCCGCCGAGGAATAGCCCGCCACGTCGGCGGAGGTGTCTGCGGCAACGAAGTCCAGGATGTCGTCCGTGGGGCTGTTCTTGTCCGTGACGTAGCGCCCGCCCCCCGCGACCGGCAGGAACTCGAAGCACCGGCTGCCCGTGCCGTCGTCCGGCTGGCGCAGGCTGTTGGGCAGCGCGCCGCGCGCGTCACGGGCGATGCGGCGCAAGGCATTGTCGGCCGCGTCACTGAGCTCGGCGCGGCGCACGCTGTCGAAATAGCCCTGCACCGGCTTGACGATGAACACGGCCACCACCGCCGCCAGGATGCCGGTGATGACGATCACCAGGATCGCCTCGACCAGCGTGAACCCCGCGCTGCGCGCGCGCAGACGCGGCGCGGGTCGTGTCAACAGGCGGGGCTTACTCATAGTTGGTGCGGTAGCCGGTCAGGGTGATCGCCTCGCCCTGGCCCGTGTCGACGAGGATGACGATCTTCTTGGCGTGGCTGGCATCGATGCCGGCCAGTTCGGTGGTGCCTGTCACGCTGATGGTGACGGCGTAGCTCTCCAGCCCGGTGATCGGCACGGCGGGGTTGGTCAGGCTGGCCACGCCCGTCCAGGCGGCCCCGTGGTAGTCGCTCACGTCGTCGAACAGCGGGCGCTCCGCCTGAGCCGGATTGCCCGGCGTCGTCGGCGAGGCGCCGCCGGCCGGGTTGGCGAACTCCTTGGACAACACCTCGTCCATCAGCGCCTCGGCCACCGCGAGCGCCTGCTTGCGCACCATCGGGTCGGCACTGCCGGCCACGGTGACATTGAGCACGAGCAGGATGCCGGCCACCCCCACCGACACGATGACGATGAACATGATCAGCTCGACCAGGGTCAGTCCACGCTGCGTCTTCACCGGAGGTACCCCGTTTCCGGCTCGACTGTGATGTCCGGCTGGTTGCTCACCGTGAGTGTGGCCGGGCTGCCCGCCACGGCGCCCGGCGCGGTCACCAACCGGCCCAATGGATCAAAGATCAACGTACCGCCGCCGCCCAGGCTCACGCCACTGGGCGCGCAGACCTCGTTGCTCGCGGCACAGCCGCGTCCGGGGGCCGGAAGATCCAGCGCGACGGTGCAACTGACCGGTCCGATCGCCTGGTCGCGCACCACGGGGTCCAGGGTCAAGGCCATCGCGCCGGCCGAGCCGCTGCCAGCCGTGACGGTGGCGCAGACGAAGCGCCGCTGCGCCACCGCCACGCGGCGCGCATGCTGCAGCGCCGCCTTGGCCGCGTCGCGAAAACCCCGCTCGTCCAACGACTTGTCCAGCAAATTCGGCAGGGCGACCACCGCCAGGATGCCGATCAGCACCAGCACCGTGATCAGCTCGATCAGCGTGAAACCGGCCTGGCGCGCCATCAGTACAGCTCCCGGCGCAGGATGACCTTGCCCGAGCGCATCGTGCCAAACGTGGCGCGCGCGGTCGGGTTCGGGTCGGCGGCGTTGCCCCAGTTGTATTGCAGCCACGGCTTGCTGGCAGGCGTGGTGGCGGGGCCGCTCGCGCCGGAGGCGGTGCAGGTATTGCCCATGGCGGCCGCGCCCAGGTTCAGCGTGATGTCCGTCCAGCCGGCGTTGCCCGCGCCGGGCTTCTTCAGCCCGAGCGTGAAGCTCGGCGCCGTGCTGGGCAGCGACGGCAACCAGGTCTCGCAGGCCTGCAGCTGGTTGCCGGCGCCGCCAAAGGCAAACGCGAGATTGGCCGGTGTGAACGAGGTGCAAGTGTCCAGGCTGTTGCGGCTCCACTTGCTGCCGTCCCAGTATTCCAGGCGCAGCGGCATGGGCAGGTCCAGCAGCTCCGAGCCGTTGGCATTGAGCAGGCGGGCACGGCCATAGCGCGTCTTCGTCGTGACCAGCGTCACCGATGTGCAGGTGCCGGGGCCCGGCACATCGGGCGTGCAGGCCGTGTTCGTGACATCGGCATCGCGGTTGCGCAGGTAGGGCCGCAAGCCGATCGGCACATTGGCATCGTCCACACGGGCGGTGATGGCGAGCTGGTCAAACGGCCCGTCCACCGCCGCGCCGCGCGCAAAGCCAGTGGCCGTGAGGGCGTAGCTGCCGGCACTCCAGGCCGGCGTGCCCTGACCGGTCAGCCGGGTGTTGGCAATTTCGCTGCCACTGTTGGCGTTTTCGAGACGGAAGCTGACCAGACCGGTACCGAAGGCGCCGCTGTAGTTCTGCGTGATGCCGTTGACCGAGTTGTGGGCCTCGATGGTGGCGGCCAGCGGCGTGGCGAAGGGCTGGCCCATGTAGCTGAAGCCGCCAGCACTGCAGCCCGCATCGAACGCGGTGCTGCCGGTCACGACAAAGTACGACGGGATGAAGCGACCGATGTTGACCGAGGGCGTGCCGACCACTTCACCCGCGCCCAGGTAGTCGCCATCACCGACGCTCGGCGTCAGCGTCATGATGCCCACCTCGGTCCAGGCCAGATTGGTCGGCGTCGCCTCGCCGTTGTTAAACGGACCGTTGACCAGGCCGCCGCCGGTTGCACCGACAAACAGCGCGCCGTTGGACGCGAGATCGGGGTGAGCCAGTCGGGTAGGCTTGAGCTTGATCCCCTCGGGCACCGCCTCCTTGCCGAAGTTTGGCGTCGGCGCGCCACCGGCCGTCACCGCGGTGAGCTTGGCGCGGAACTGATTGGCCGCCACGCTGCCGTCACCGGTGGCCACGAAAACGCTGGCGGCGCTGTTGTCCGGGCCGGACGGCGCCGGGTTGGCGGCGCCATCCGCCGTGCGCAGCACATTGGTCACCGTGAAGCCCGCCGGCTTCACCACGAAGGCGTTGCTCTGCGTGTTCAGCGCCTTGCTCACGCCCTGGGCCGAGGTGAGGGTCTTGGCCGCAAACAGGCGCACGCTGCCGACGTCGGCAAAATTCAAACTGAACGGCGCCGAACCATTGACGTCGAAGGTCATGTCGATCGCGCTGGTACTGGGCGTCGCCGCGCTGGCGTTGTTGCGCGCAATGGCGCCACTGCTGGTGGCGCTGAGCGTCATCAGATTGCTGGCCGAACAGGTGGCGGGGTTGGCGCAGTAGTAGCCCCAGTTCACGCTCTGCGTTCCGGTCAACAGCGCCTGACAGGCACCGGTGGTGGTGCTGGTCTGGACCGCGCGCAGGTAGTAAGTCGATGAAGCCACGCCAGCGGTCTGGGTCGGGAGGTTGGCGACGTCACCCGTGGCGCTGCCGGAAATGATGAGGCCCACGTCAGCGGCGGTGAAGCGGCAGGCTGGTGCACCGAAGTTGCAGGTGGTGACGCCGGTGGTCGCCGGGCTGGCGCCGAGCACGCCAAAGTCCACCGCGCCGGGCGTGGACACCTGCACGTTCTTGGCCACCGCGCTGCTGCCGGAGGGAATCACGAAATCCGCACCGGCCGCGCCCCCACTGGTGCCGTCCCAGTTCACCGTCGGCGTGCCGGCGGCGCTCAGTGTGCCGGTGACGCCGCCGGTGTAGAGGGTGGTACAAGCGGCATCGGCGCAGGCGCGCAGCGTCAGCGTGGTCGGCAGGCAGGTGACGCCCGTGGCCACACCCTGGATCTCCAGGTGGTCCAGCATGCCGGGGCAGGGGCTGCGCGTGTCCAGGCGCGCACTCTCGATGCCAGCCTGGCTCAACGGGCCGTCGTAGACGCGCACCTCGTCGAGGCCACCGACGAAGTTGCCGGCGCCGCCGCTGGTGCCGCCGATCGAGGTGGTCGAGGCGCCCGCTGGCGCCGTCCAGGTGCCGGCGAAGGTGGCCGTGACGCGCACGCTATAGCCCACCGCGCCGGCGGTGGCCGGATAGGCGTACAGCACCGCGTACTTGGCCATCGTGTCCACCGACAGCGCCACGAAGTACCAGCTGCCGGTGCTCAGCGCGGTGCTGGCGGCGAAGCTGCCGCCGCTGACGCTGCCGCCGGTGGCGCTGGTGAAGGTGACGCCGGTCTTGGTCAGCCCGAGCTGGCCCGCATTCCAGGTCAGGCGCCAGCCCTGGCTGGCATCGTTGTTGCCGACCAGCCAGCGCGCACCCGTCGCACTGCCGGCCCGCACCCAGCCCATCACCGTGTAGCCTGCAGTCCCGGTGATCGGCAGGCTCGACAGCCCGGACGGCAACGCGATCGTGGACGATGCGCCGCCATCGAAGCTGCCATAGCGGCAGGTGCTGGGCATCAGCGTCCCGTTGGGGTAGGCCGGCTGGAAGCCGCCGGCGGCCGGCAGCGCGTTGCCGGAGGCGGTGCCGTGGTAGGCGTAAGTGCCGCTGTCCAGCACCGCGTGACTAGTCGTCCAGTCCTCGTCCATCCGGTAATGCGCGCGCTGCAGTGCGCTGGCCGTATCGTCGTTGACGATGGTGCCGGTGCCGCTACTCACGCCCAGGTTGGCGTAGACCGGGCTGGACAGGCTCAGCGTGAAAATTTCATCGGCCTCGTAGCTGGTGTCGCCATAGACCGTCACCGGGATGGTGGCACTGGTGGCACCGGCCGGGATGGTCAGCGTACCGCTCGCCGCCAGGTAGTCGGAACCCGCCGTCGCGCTGCCATTCACCGTCGTGTAGTTGACAGTGATGGCCGCCGTGTAGGCGGCACTCAGCGTGACCGGGAAACTCAGCGTGGTGGAGCCCGAATTGCCTTCGGTCACCGAGGCATTGCCAACCGAGAGCAGCGGCAGCGGCGAGCAGGAGGGCCGGAACTGGATGTCGGCGAAGCTGCCGTACATGGTGGCCGGCGCCGCAGTGACCGAGTCGGTGACCGACACGTCGACCGTCTCGGCCACCGTGTCGCTGAGACGGAAGCTCGCCACGCCGTTGTCGAGAGGCGAAAAGGCGTAGGCGTAACTGTAGGTCGGGTTGACCGGAGTGCCGCCCACCGTCTCGGTCAGCACGCCGCTGCCCGACACCAGCTGCCAGCGCACCTTGGCCGTGCTAGACGAGGTATTGAGCGTGGCCGTGCCAGCGTAGCCGGTGAGCGTGTTGCCGGTGCCGTTGGCTTGATCCTTGGCCGTGATCGTGACTACCGGCTGCTGCACCGTGGTCGCACCGGGGGAAATGCAGCTCGTCTGCGTGCTGGAGCTGACCAGGAAGCTGGCCGTGGTCGGCGCCGCCACCGTGAACGTGGCCGTGTCCTCCTGCATCGGCGAGAAGTTCGTCGTCCTCGCGGTATTCGTGTAGGTCTCACCGATCGCCGCGCCCACGGGCACGGATGCTGTGATCGTCAGCACCGACCGACCGCCTTTGCTCGCCAGCGAAGATGCCCAGGTGATGGTCCGGGTGCTGTTGTTGTAGCTGACCGTGTCGGCCGTGTTGCTGGAGACCACCGACACATCGGTCAGCGGCAGCGACGAGAGGGTGCCCAGTGGCAGCACATCGGCCACCGTGATGTTGGCTGTCTGGTTGCCGGGGTTGGTCAGCGTCAAGGTGAACTGCACCGTCCCGCCGGGCGCTGCGCTGGAGGTGTTGACCGTCTTGGTCAAGTTGGTGTTGTTACTGGAACAAATCGTGTAGGTCGTGCCGGCGCCGGTCAGGCTGGTCACGTACCAGGGATAACCCAGCCCGTCGGGCATGCGCCCGTAATCCTTGTTGCCCTGGTTGTCCCAGATCAGCATGTTCGCCTGGCTTGATGGCCGCGTCGCCGTTCCGGCCTGGGCCGTCAGGCGACTGGCCAGGGCCGGGCAGCCGGTCGTGGCATCGGTCAGGGTCGAAAAGAAGTTATTGGTGTTGTTCGTCCAGGGCACCGGCGGCGCAGCATTGTCGAAGACGAAGGCATCGACATAGGCCCCGCTCGCATCCTTCAGCAGAACCAGTCCGTTGCTGCCGCTGAGGCCCGTGGTCGGGTAGGTCACCCAAGTCTTGTTTCCGCTCTTGGTGCAGGCAAAGGCGGTGTTGTCGTTGAAGGTGTAGGGGGTCTTGGCGTTGGCCGCCGTATAGATGTCCAGCGTCCAGCCCTGCCAGGCGGTGGGGAAGTTCTTGTCGTTGGAATACAGCTCCAGGAACTCACCCGAGGTGCCGAAAAAAAACTCGTTGAACCAGGCCTTGTCCAGCCAGGGCGAGCAGGTGGCTGAGGCTGTGGGCGCGAGCAGCAGCGCAAGCAGCGCCGCCAGCCAGCAGCGAACGATCAGGAGCCAAGACTTGCGGAGCATCGTGCAAAAAGGGATCGTAGCTGGACGCGAACAGACGGCGGCGCGCCATGTCACCTTGTTGAGCCTGCACGTTGAGCATCAAGCTGCCCCGAGCCATGACTGGCTGAAACAGGCCTCAACGACGACGGCGGTGGCCGGAGCAAGCTCCAGCCACCGCCGCAAACCCGGCATTTGCTCGACAAGGCGAGCAAAGGGGCTAAGCCATTGAGCGCTTACTGGCCAACGATGACGAAAGAGGCCGTGCTGCCACCGTCCGAGCTGGTCACCGTGCAGTTCGGCTTGGATCCGCCAATGGTGTGCTTGGTAGGCACGCCGCCTTGCATCAGGGCGCCGATGCTGGCATTGGTGCAGTCCAGAGTGCTCGGGGCCGCTGCGCCTACCTTGCCCGCCGCGTGTGCGCCGTAGTTGATGGCTGTGGCGCTGGCGGCCGCGCCAGCAACACCTTCGTTGGCCGCCGTGGCTGCTTCTGCCTTCAGATCGACAAACTTCGGAATGGCCACAGCGGCCAGAACGCCCAAAATCACAATCACCACCACGAGTTCAATGAGGGTGAAGCCTGCCTGCTTTTTCATAAAGACTCCTATTGAGAAGAAGATACCGAGGAATTAAAGTAACCAACGGTTACCAGCATACATCAAAATGGCTACTTTCAACAGCCGGAGATGTCCAAAGTGATGGCAGGTGTGGTATTTGGCGCAGTGGCGGAGGCGTAGCTGACCTGGCAGGCGCCGGGGGCGCCTGGCACGCGGAATACCACCGGGTCGCTGCCGCTGACCTCGTAGTCGTGCGGCGAGAGGTTGGCCGCAGCCTGGATGCCGGCGGCGGCCGGGTAAGCGTAGGCCATCGGGATCAGGGCGCCTTCCAGCATCATGTTTCCAGCCGCACCCTGACAGGGGCCACCGCTGACCAGGCACTGCGATTTCGTCAGCATGGCGGCGGAACGCAGCGCGCCGAACGCGGTCTGCGCCTTGGCGGCGCGCGCCGGGGTGGTCAGGGCCACCTGGCGCGGCAGCGCCAGCGCCAGCAGCACGGCGATCAGCACGATCACAATCAGCAGCTCCACCAGGGTGAAGCCGCGTGGCCGCGGAGGAATCGGTGTCGGTGTCATGTCTCAGCGTCCCATGGCGGCCTGGCCCAGGTTCCACATCGGCAGGAAGATGCCCAGCGCCAGGAGGCCGACCAGCACGGCCATCACGGCCAGCAGCACCGGCTCGATGGCGGCGGCCAGGCCCTTGATGTGGTACTCGGTCTCGCGCTCATAGATCTGCGCCACTTCCCGCAGCATGCCATCCAGGTCGCCGGTTTCCTCGCCCACGGCGATCATCTGCAGCACCAGCGGGGTGAAGATGCCGGCATTGCGGGCGCAGGTGTAGAAGTTTTCTCCCAGCTCCACACCCTGGCGCATGGCCTCCACCTTGGCGGCGACGTGGTCGTTGTCCACGATGCGACCGACCACGGTGAGCGCCTGCGCGATCGGCACGCCGGCACGCAACGCGATGGCCAGGCTGTTGGCCAGCCGGGACAGGGTGGATTTCAGGATGATCGGCCCCGCGATCGGCAGGCTCAGCTTACGCCGGCCCCAGCGCAGCCGGCCGTCCGGCGTTTGCAGGTAGCGGCGCAGCGCCTGCACGCCGGCCGCGCCCCCCAGCGCCAGCAGCCACCACCAGTGCACGGTGAACTGGGAGAAGCCGATCAACCCCTGGGTGAGCAGCGGCAATGGCGCGTTCATCTGGGCGAACACCTTGGCGAACACCGGAATGACGAACATGTTCAGGATGACCAGCGCCAGGCCCATGGCGATCAGCACGAAGCTGGGGTAGCGCAGCGCGGCCTTGACGCGCTCGCGCATGTCCTTCTGGAACTCCAGGAAGCTGAACAGCTTGAAGAACACTTCGGAGAGCTGGCCGGTCATCTCGCCCACCTGCACCATGGCGATGAAAAACTCGGAGAACACCTTCGGATAACGCGCCAGCGAGGTGGCGACGTCGCGCCCGGCTTCCAGGTGCTGGCGCAGCTCGCGCAGCAGCGCGGCGAAGCTGGCCTTGCTGGTGGATTCCTCCAGCCCGGCCAGGGCGCGCAGGATGGGCACGCCGGCCTTTTGTAGCGTGCCCATCTGGCGCGCGAACAGCATCAGATCCTCGTCATCGACCGGCGGCTGGCGCCAGCGCTGCCAGAGCGCGCCCACGTCAACGGCGCCGGCACGCGGCGCGGCGGCGGCGCTGATCTCGACCGGCAGCACGCCTGTGGCGGCCAGACGGTCGGCCACCTCGGCGGCGCTCACGGCCTCCATCGCTCCGGTGAGCTTCTCGCCGAGCGTGTTGCGGCCGCTGTACTGGAACTGGGGCATGGCGGCGGCGCGGCTCAGGCCTCGGTCTGGGCGGAGACCTTCATGGCCTCGGCGATGGTGGTGCGGCCCTCGGCCACCAGCTGCAGGGCGTGGTGAGCCAGCGTCTTGCCCTGCATGCGCTCGTAGGCCAGCTTGGAGAAGGCCCCGGTCTGGCCGTGCGCGGCCAGGTTCAGCAGCTCCGGGTCCATCTCGAACATCTCATAGACGCCAGTGCGACCAAGGTAACCGGAGTGATTGCACGAGGGGCAGCCGCGCCCGGCGCGCTGGCGCAGGGTCGGCGCGGCGTGACCGAGCATGGCCTCGGTCCACTCCCGTTCGGCGGGGGTGAGCTCGGTGGGTTCGCTGCAGATCTCGCAATTGACCCGCACCAGCCGCTGCGCCAGCACGGCGTTGAGCGCGGTGGCGACCATGAAGCTCGGGGCGCCCATGTCGAGCAGACGCATCGGGGTGCTGGCGGCGTCGCGCGTGTGCAGGGTGGACAGCACCATGTGGCCGGTGATGGCGGCGCGCAGCGCGATCTCGGCGGTTTCCTGATCGCGGATTTCGCCGACCAGGATCACGTCCGGATCCTGGCGCAGCGCGGCGCGCAGCACGCGGGCGAAATCGAGGTCGATCTTGTCGTTGACCTGGGTTTGCACGATGCCGGCCAGCCGGTATTCGACCGGGTCTTCCACCGTCATGATCTTCAAGCGCGCGCTGTCCAGCGAGGCCATCGCCGCGTACAGCGTGGTGGTCTTGCCGGAGCCCGTGGGCCCGGTGACCAGGATCATGCCGCTGCCGCGCTTGAGCAGGTGGCCGATGCGCTCGCGCATGCCCTCGGGCATGCCGAGCTGGTCCAGCCGGCCGACGGTAGCGGAGCGGCGCAGCAGACGCATCACGATCGATTCGCCGTACTGCGAGGGCAGGGTGGACATGCGCACATCCACCGGCTCGCCGCGGGCCTGGATCTCGAAGCGGCCGTCCTGCGGCAGGCGGCGCTCGGAAATGTCCAGGCTGGCCATCAGCTTCAGGCGCTGCGCCAGCGCGGCGGAGATGCGCTTGTCGAGCCGCGTCTGCTGGTGCAGCACGCCGTCGATGCGGAAGCGGATCAGGATTTCGGTTTCCTGCGGTTCGACGTGGATGTCGGAGGCGTTGACCTGCATCGCGTCCTCGAACACGGTCTGCAGGAAGCGCACCACGGGCGCCTCGTCGCTGGGTCCTTCCGCGCCGAGCGCGCCGAAGCTGAAGCTCTGGCCGATCTCCTTTTCCAGCGTGCGCGCGAGGTCGGTGATTTCCTCGGTGCGGCGGAACACCCGGTCCAACGCGGTATCGAGCTGGTCGATCGGCGCCACGGCCAACGCCACGTCGCGCCCGAGCAGGCGCACCAGTTCGTCGTAGATCTGCAGGTTGAACGGATCCGCCACCGCCACCAGCAAGTCGTGCGGGCGTTCCTCCAGCACCACGGCCTGCAGTCGCCGCGCGGTGCCCTGCGGCAGCAGCCGCACCAATTCGGGCTTGAACGGGTAGGCCTTGAGGTTGACCAGCGGCAGATGCAGCTGTTCGGCCAGCGCGGCGGCGAGCCGGTCATAGGTCAGCGCGCCGCTGTCCACCAGCACCTGGCCCAGCCGCTGGCCGGTCTGCTTCTGGCGCGCCAGCGCCTGCTCCAGTTGCTCGGCGCTGATCAGGTTCTTTTGCCGCAGCACGTCGCCGAGGCGGAAGCGCGTCGGCTTGGGGCTGGGTGATGGCACGTTGTTCATGCAGCAGGGGCTCTGTGGACAGCGTCAGGGAGTGGGCAACGGACACCAGGTCACGGCCCTGGCATTTGTATCAATATGTTCATTATCCAGGATCGCCGGCAGCGTCTGGATAAGAAAAAAGTATATTGTCACCGACTTGGCCGCGCCTTCCTGGCTGGGCCGGGTGGCCTGGCGCGCAAAAAGGGCCGCCCTCCCATCCGGAGGGGCGGCCCTTTTCGGGGGCGCCGAGGCTCAGTACACCGAGCGGTCGCGGATGCGGTGGAGGGTGGCGATGTCCACCGTCCAGACCAGGCCATCGCCGATCTGGCCGGTGTGGCAGGCCTCGATGATGGCGTCGCGGATGGGCTCGACCATGGCGTCGTCGGCCAGCACGCAGACCATCACCTTGTCGGAGAAGTCGGTCAGCTCGTCCTTCACGCTGCGCTTGCCCACCGCGGCCGGGGCGGTGAAGCCCTCGGCCTTGAAGATGGTGACGCCCGGAAAGTTCGGGATGGCGCGCAGGGCCTCGCGCAGGCGGTCGAGGCGGTTGGGGCGCACGATGGCGCGGATTTCCTTCATCGTCAGGTCCTTTCCGGTCAGGCTTCCGTGGGTTTCTCGTCGAACCAGCGGTACAGCGTAGGCAGCACCACCAGCGTGAGCAGGGTGGAGGAGATCAGGCCGCCGATCACCACGATGGCGAGCGGTCGCTGCACCTCCGAGCCCGGCCCGGTGGCGAACAGGAAGGGTACCAGCCCCAGCAGCGCCACGGTGGCGGTCATCATCACCGGGCGGAAGCGCTGCACGCAGCCCTCGCGCACGGCGGCGGCCACGTCCATGCCGTCCTCGCGCAGGCGGCGGATGCAGGTGACCAGCACCACACCGTTGAGCACGGCGATGCCCCACAGCGCGATGAAGCCGACCGAGGCCGGCACGCTCAGGTACTCGCCGGTGACGGCCAGGCCGATCAGCCCGCCGACCGAGGCAAAGGGCAGCACCAGGATGATCAGCCCGGCCAGCCGGACCGAGTTGAACAGCAGGAACAGCAGGAAGAAGATTGCGACGATGGTCAGCGGCACGATGACGGAGAGGGTCTCCATCGCGCGCTCCATGTTCTCGAACTGGCCGCCGTAGACGAAGTCGTAGCCCTCGGGCAGCTTCACCTCCTGGGCGATGCGCTGCTGCACCTCGGCGACGAAGCCGGCCAGGTCGCGCCCTTCCACGTTGGCGCCGACCACGACGCGGCGCTTGCCGCTCTCGCGGCTGATCTGCGCCGGGCCGTCCACCAATTCGATCTTCGCCACGGCGGACAGCGGCACCTGCACACCATCCGACGTGGTCAGCAGGGTGGCGCCGATCGCCTCGGCCGACTGGCGCACCGTGGCCGGGAAGCGCACCACGACGCTGTAGCGGCGCTCGCCCTCGTAGAGCGTGGTGACGTCCTTGCCGCCGATCGCGGTCTCGATCAGGTTCTGCACATCGGCCACGTTCAGGCCGTGGCGGGCAATGGCCTTGCGGTCAATGTCCACCGTCAGCGCCTGCTGGCCCGACAGGCGCTCGACGCGGATGTCGCGGCTGCCCTCCACGCTCTTGAGGATGCGCGCCACCTGCTCGGAGATGCGCTTGAGCTCGTCCAGCTCGTCGCCGAAAACCTTGATCGCCACCTGCGAGCGCACGCCGGTCACCATCTCGTCCACGCGCTCGGAGATCGGCTGCGACAGCACGATCTGCACGCCGGGGATGGTGGACAGGCGCTGGCGGATGTCCTCGTCGATCTCGTCCTGGCTGCGCTCGGACTTGGGATCGAGCAGCACGATCGGGTCGGACTCGTTGGGCCCGGCCGGATCGGCCGGCGACTCGCCGCGGCCCAGCTTGGACACCACCATGCGCACGCCCGGCACCTCGGAGATGGTCTTCATCGCCGCCATCTCCATGCGGATCGACTCGTCCAGCGAGATGCTGGGCACGCGGTTGATCTGCGGCGTCAGCGCGCCCTCCTTCATGGTCGGCATGAAGGACTTGCCCAGCAGCGGGAACAGCGCCAGCGAGCCCAGCAGCAGGGCCACCGCCACGCCCAGCGTGAGGCGGTGGCGCACGGTGGCGCCGTCGAGCAGGCGCAGGTAGTGGCGCTTGAGGAAGGCGATCAGCTTGGTGTCGTGGTCGCCGTCGCCGGGCTTCACCTTCAGGAAGTAGGAGCACAGCACCGGCGAGAGGAACAGCGACACGATCAGCGAGACCGCCAGCGCGATGGCGATGGTCAGCGCCAGCGGCGCGAACATCTTGCCCTCGATGCCTTGCAGCGTCATCAGCGGCAGGAACACCAGGATGATGATGGCGATGCCGAAGATGGTGGGCGTGGCCACCTCGGTGGTGGCCTGGAAGATGGTGCGCACGCGCGAGCCCAGGCTATCGCCGGCCTGGCCGAGCTTGTGGAACACGTTCTCCACCACCACCACGGTGGCGTCCACCATCAGGCCGATGGCGATGGCCAGGCCCCCCAGCGACATCAGGTTGGCCGAGATGCCGTAGCGGTTCATCATGATGAAGGTGGTCAGCGGGGTGATCACGATCGTGGCGACCACGATCAGGCTGGAGCGCACGTCGCCCAGGAAGACGAACAGGATCACCACCACGAAGAAGATGCCTTCCAGCAGCACCTTGCCCACGGTCCACAGCGCGGCGTCCACCAGGTCGGTGCGGTCGTAATAGGGCACGATCTGCAGGCCGCCGGGCAGCATGCCCCGGGCGTTGATGTCATCCACGCGCTGCTTCACGCGGGTCACCACCTCCTTGGCGTTGCCGCCGCGCATCATCAGTACGATGCCGGACACGCCCTCGGTGTGGCCGCCTTTGATGATGGCGCCCTGGCGCACCTCGCTGCCCAGCTGCACGGTCGCCACGTCGCGCACGAACACCGGCACCCCCGCCTGTTCCTTGAGCACGATGTTGCCGATGTCCTCCAGCGTCTTGATCAGGCCGACGCCGCGGATCAGGTACTGCTCGGTCGCCTGCGGCAGGATGCCGCCGCTGGCGTTGGCGTTGTTGGCGGCGATCGCATCGACCACCTGCTGCACCGACAGGCCGTAGTGGCGCAGCCGGCCCGGATCGACCAGCGCCTGGTACTGCTTGACGTAGCCGCCTTGCGAGTTGATCTCGGCCACGCCGGGGATCGAGCGCAACAGCGGCCGCACCACCCAGTCCTGCACGGTGCGGCGCTCGGCCAGCTCCTCTGGCGTCAGCGCGCGCTTTCCGTCATCCGGATGCTCCAGCGTGTACTGGTAGACCTCGCCCAGGCCGGTGGAGACCGGGCCGAGCACCGGCACGATGCCGGCCGGCATGCGCGGCGTGACCTCGATCAGCCGCTCCGTGACCAGCTGGCGCGCGAAATAGACATCGGTCTTGTCGGTGAAGACCAGCGTGATGATGGACAGGCCGCTCTTGTTGAGCGAACGCATCTCGACCAGGCCCGGCAGGCCGGTCATGGCGATCTCCAGCGGCACGGTGACGAAGCGCTCGATCTCCTCGGGCGAGCGGCCCGGCGCCTCGGTGGCCACCTGCACCTGCACGTTGGTCACGTCGGGGAAGGCGTCCACCGACAGGCGCGTGGCCGCGCGCAGGCCGAAGCCGCAGATCACCAGCGCGAGCACGATCACCACCAGCCGCTGACTGAGCGCGGCGCGAATCAGGGAAGCGATCATGGCTTACTCCAGCTCGGCGCGCTTGCGCTCGTTGTTCAGGTGGAAGGCCCCTTCCACCACCACCTCGGCGCCCTCGGGCACCCCCTTGAGCAGCGGGCGCACTCCGTTGCTGGCCGCGCCGAGCTCGACCGGGGCGAGGCGGTAACGGTTGTCCGCCTGCTTCACGAAGACGTGGTCGCGGTCGTTCTCGCGCACCACGGCCGCCGCCGGCAGCGCCAGCATCTTCTGGGCGCCGCCCTGGATGCGCAGGGTGGCCAGCATCTGCGGCTTGAGCTCGCGCTGGGCGTTGTCCACCTGGGTGCGGATTGCCACCGTGCGCGTCTCGGCCGAGACGGTGTCGCCGACGTGCACGATCTGGCCCGACAGCAGGCGCCCGCCGAGCGCCGGCACCTCGATCTCGACCGACTGGCCGGTCTGCACATTGCGCGCGGCCTGCTCGGGCAGGGCGCCGACCACCCAGACATTGCCCAGGTCGGCCACGGTGAACAGCGGGTCGCCCGGCTGGGCCACCTGGCCCTGGCTGATCTTGCGCTCGACCACCACCCCGCCCTGCGTGGCGACCACGGCGGCCTGCGCCTGCAGGCTGCCCGCGTCGCGCAGCTGGGCGATGGCACCGGCCGGGATGCCGATCAGGCGCAGCTGGTCGCCGGCGGCGCGCAGCTCGGCGCGGGCGATGGACAGTTCGGACTCGCGGCGCTGCAGCTCGGCCGAGCCGATCACGTCGGCTTGGATCAGCTGGCGCGCGCGCTCCACGGCGCGCTCGGCCAGCGCGGTCGAGGCGTGGGCGCGCAGGTAGCCGAGTTGGGCGGTGGTCAGCTCGGGGCTGGCGACGCGGGCCAGCACCTGGCCGGGACGCACCCGGTCGCCGACCTCGGCCAGCACCTCGGTGACGCGGCCGGTGACGGAAGCGCCGATGCGCGTGACCTGGCGCTCGTTGGCCTCGATGCGGCCGGAGACTTCCTGCACGGCGGCGATTTCGGCCTGGCCGAGCTTCTGGACCTTGAAATTGCCGGCCATCGCGGGAGGCACCACCACCTCCAGCGGATCGGTGGCGGGCGCGGCGGCTGCGGCCGGCGCGGCCGGTTTCTCGTCGCCGCAGGCGGCCAGGGTCAGCAGCAGGGCCGCGGCCAGTGCCGCAGCCAGCGCGCGGGGCGCGCGGCGGAAGGGGGAAGGTGTGTGGAAGGACATGACGAAATTCGGAATCAGGATTGGGGGGCGTCGGCGTGGCGGCCGGCGAGGAAGTCGAGTTCGATGCGCGCGGCCTGCAGCTGGTAGCGCGCCTGCAGCAGGTCGGCGCGCACGCCGCGCAGCACGCGCTGGGCGTCCAGCACGTCCAGGATGCCGCGCTCGCCGAAGCGGTAAGCAGCCTCGGCCACGCGCAACGCGGCTTCGGCCTCGCGCACCGCGCCCTGGCTCAGCGCCTCGACGCGCAGTCGCGCCATCTCCAGCGCCTTCCAGGCCTGCAGCACCTGCTGGCGCAGCTCGGCCTGGCGGCCGTCCAGCCGGACCTGGGCACGCTCCTGCTCGGCCACCGCCTCGGCGATCGGGCCGGCCTTCTGGTCCAGCAGCGGGATCTGCACGCTCACGCCGAGCACGCCCTGGCGCACCTCGGGCTCGCGCGTCTGGCCGTAACGCAGCTCCAGGCCGGGCCAGCGGCTGGCGCGGGCCTCCTGCTGCCGGGCCTGCGCGCGCTCCAGCTCGGCCTGCAGCGCGCGCAGCTCGGGGTTGGCCTCCTGGGCCAGGCGCTGGACCTCGTCCAGCCCGGGCCCGGCGGGCTCGTCTTTCAATGAGGCGGCCAGCGTCCAGCGCGCCGGCAGCCGGCCGGCGGCCAAGCGGTTCAGCGCCAGCAGGGCCTGCTCGGCCTGCAGCGCCGCGCTCTGCTGGCGCTCGCGCGCGTTGATGATTTCGGCGTCGGCCTTGATGATCTCGTAGCGCGCGGCCTCGCCGCTCTCAACGCGCAGGCGCACTCGCTCGCGCACCTGCTCCAGCAGCGCCAGCGCATCGCGCGCCGCGCCGGCCTCGGCCTGGCGCAGCAGCGCCTCGTAGGCACGCAGCTGGACCTGGGCCACCAGCTCGTTGCGCGTCACTGCGACCTGGTGCTCGCTGCCGCGCGCCTGGGCGCTGGCGCCGTCGATGCGGGCGCTGCGCAGCGTCGGGTTCTCGATGAGCTGCGACACCGCCCAGCCCTGCACCCGGCCCTCGCTGACGCCGGGCAGGCGGGCGCTGTTGCGGCCGCCGCTCCACTCCAGGCGCGGGTTCACCAGCGCCCCGGCGCTGCGCACGCCGGCCTCGGCACCGCCGCGGGCGCGCTGCGCGGCCAGCAGGTCGGGGTTGTGCGCCAGCACGGTACGCGTCAGCTCGGTCAGGGTCAGGGCCGGCACGCCGGTTTCGGCCGCCGGGCTGGACGATGTGGCCACCGCCGGCGCCGGGCCGGCGGGCGCAGCGGACGGGCCAGCAGCCTGGGCCGCCGCGCCGAGCAGACAGGCGGCAACCAGACCCGCCTGGATGGAATCGGAAAACGTGGACATGAATGAGCTCTGCCTTGCGCAGGCAGTCAATGGGAGGGTGAAAGGGGAGAAAGCACATGGCGTGCCGACCGGCCCTCGGCCGGTCAGCCGCCACCCCGCTCAAGGGGTCGGCTCAAAGAGGCCGCTCAGGCCAGCGTGCTGGGCGGGCGCTGCGGCACGCGCAGCCAGGGTCCGACATAGCGGATGGCCGGTGCCCGTTGCAGGTGCGGGAATTCGGGCGCGCTGACGGCCACGGCCGGGGCCGGGGTCCAGCACATCTCCGCACTGTCGTCCAGATTGTGCGTCGGGGATTCGGCGCTGACGCGCCGCTCCAGCTCGTCGGACTGGCCGCCGAGTTCGTCCCACCGCTCGCAGACACCGGCGAGCGCCTGCGCCGCCGTGCCCCGCGCGGGTTCGGCCGTGGCCCAGCGGCCATCCTCACCCGACCACAGGGCCGAGGCGAGCAACAGCAGGGACAACAGGCAAGACAGCGCCAGACGCATCAATCAACGGGAAGGAACAGGAGGCGGCCGGTGCATCAGGGTTGCCCCTCTTGTGCGCCCCAGGCCGGGGACAGGGTTGATTGTGTGCAAAAGTGACGTCGGAGTTCCCGGCACCGGCCGAAAAACCGGGATTTTGTCGGGTCGTTCGTCAGCAAAAATTTAATAGAAACGGGTCATTCAGTCCGTCAATACAGCGTAACGCGCTGCCATAACGATAGCAAAATGAGCCCGAAGGCAACCCGCCTCACTTGCCGATGCAGAACTTGGAGAAGATCACGCCGAGCAGGTCGTCCGGGGTGAATTCGCCGGTGATGTCGTTCAGCGCGTTCTGCGCCAGGCGCAGTTCCTCGGCCAGCAGGTCGAGTGACTGGGCCCGGGCCGCGAGGTGGGCGGCGGCCGTCCGCAGGTGCTCGTCCACCCGGCGCAGCGCCTGCACGTGGCGCTCGCGCGCGATGTAGAGGCCTTCGGCCGCGGGCTGCCAGCCGGCCACGTCGAGCAGGCGCTGGCGCAGCTCGGCCAGGCCGGCGCCGGTCTTCGCCGACAGCGCCAGACCCTGCGGCAGCACGGCAGCCACCGCCGCATCGCACTTGTTCCAGACATCGATCACCGGCACCTTGGGCGGCAGCTTCCCGGCCAGCGTGGCGGCGATGCGGGCGTCGGCCTCGGCGTAGTCGGGCTGCGTGTGGCGCGTCAGGTCGTGCAGGAACAGAACGGCGTCGGCGGCCTCGATCTGGCCCCAGGCGCGCGCGATGCCGATCTTCTCGACCTCGTCCACCTCGGGGCTCTCGCGCAGGCCGGCGGTGTCGATCACGTGCAGCGGCACGCCCTCGATCTGGATGGTCTCGCTGACCACGTCGCGCGTGGTGCCGGCGATCGGCGTGACGATGGCCAGCTCCGCCCCGGCCAGGGCGTTGAGCAGCGAACTCTTGCCCGCATTGGGCTGGCCGGCGATCACCACCTTGATGCCCTCGCGCAGCAGCGCGCCCTGGCGCGCATGCGCCTGCACCGTCGCCAGGCTCTGTTGCAGGCGGTCGAGCTGGCCGCTGGCGTCGGCCTGCTGCAGGAAGTCGATCTCTTCCTCGGGGAAGTCGAGCGTGGCCTCCACCAGCATGCGCAGGTGGATCAGCGCGTCGCGCAGCGCGTGGATCTCGCGCGAGAACGCGCCGGACAGCGAGCGGCTCGCGCCGCGCGCCGCCGCCTCGGTGCTGGCGTCGATCAAGTCGGCGATGGCCTCGGCCTGGGCCAGGTCGAGCTTGTCGTTGAGGAAGGCGCGCTCGGTGAACTCGCCGGGCTGGGCCACGCGCAGGCCGGCCAGGCGTGGCTGGCCGGTGGCGGGGTCGCGCTCGGCGCCGGCGGCGAGGCAACGCGCCAGCAGCAGCTGCAGCACCACCGGGCCGCCGTGAGCCTGCAGCTCCAGCACGTCCTCGCCGGTGTAGGAGTTCGGCGCCGGGAAGTAGAGCGCCAGGCCGTGGTCGATGGCCGAACCGTCAGCCTCGCGGAACGGCCCGTAGGTGGCCTCGCGGGCTTTCAGGGCCCGGCCGCAGACGGCCTCGATGACCGGCAGCAGCTGCTTGCCGGACAGGCGCACGATGCCCACCGCCCCGCGCCCAGGCGCAGTGGCGATGGCGGCGATGGGTTCCTGGTGACGGGCCAGCATGACGGGGCGTGCTCCACAAAGGACAAGGGCCGCTGGTGCGGCCCTCGCGGGGTTACTTGAACTTCGGCAGGTTGAACTGCGGCGGCACGCCCATCCGCGTATTGATCAGCCACTGCTGGGCAATCGACAGGATGTTGTTGGTCAGCCAGTACAGCACCAGGCCGGCCGGGAAGAAAAAGAACATCACGCTGAAGATCAGCGGCATGAACCACATCATCTTGGCCTGCATCGGGTCCGGCGGCGCCGGGTTCAGCGCAGTCTGCAGCAGCGTGGTCAGGGTCATGACCAGCGGCAGGATGAAGAACGGATCCGGCGCGGACAGGTCCTTGATCCACAGGATCCAGGGCGCGTTGCGCATCTCGACGCTGGACAGCAGCACCCAGTACAGCGCGATGAACACCGGGATCTGGATCACGATCGGGAAGCAGCCGCCCATCGGGTTGACCTTTTCCTCGCGGTAGATGCGCATCATCTCCTGCTGCATCTGCTGCGGGTTGTCCTTCAGGCGCTCGCGCAACTCCATGATGCGCGGGTTCACCGCCTTCATCTTGGCCATGCTGGCGTAGGCCTTGGCGTTGAGCCAGTAGAACGCGGCCTTGAGCAGCAGCACCAGCGCGACGATGGACCAGCCCCAGTTCAGCAGCAGGCTGTGCAGTTGGTCGAGCAGCCAGTACAGCGGCTTGGCCAGGATGGTCAGCCAGCCATAGTCCTTGACCAGCTCCAGCCCCGGAGCCAGCGCTTCCAGCACCTTCTCTTCCTGCGGGCCAACGAAGAAACGGGCCTCCACCGCCTGGCGGGCACCGGGCGCCACGGCCGGGAACGGGGTGATCATGCCCACGGCGTACAGGTTGCTGTCCACCTTGCGCACGAAGTTCTCGCGCTGCACGCCGTCGCCGAGCAGCCAGGCGCTGGCGAAGTAATGCTGCACCATAGCGACGTAGCCGTTCGGCGAGGCCTTCTCGATCTCGGCCTTGTTCTTCTCGATGGCCTCGAACTCGACCTTCTGGTATTTCTTGGCGTCGGTGAAAACCGCCGGGCCGGTGAAGGTGGAATAGAACGAGGATTCGCCGGCCGGCTTGTTGCCGTCACGCACCAGCTGCAGGTACAGCTGCGGCGACACGGGGGTGCTGCCGGTGTTGACCACCTCGTGCTTCACGCCGATCGCGTAGCTGCCGCGCTGGAGCGTGTAGGTCTTGACCAGCTTGATGCCGCCCAGGTCGGCCGATTCGAATTTCAGCGTCAGCGCGTCGGCGCCGGCCTTGAGCGCGCGATCGCCGCTGAAGCTCATCGGCGTCTTGTGGGTCGGGAAGGCGCCACCGATCAGGCCGGTCTGGGCCACGTAGACGCGCTCACGGCTCTCGTCCATCAGCACGAAAGGCTGATCCTTGTGCGCCATGTCCAGGTGCTTGACGAATTCGCTGCGGATCAGCGACCCACCCTCGCTGTCAAAGGTCAGCTTGAGCACGTCGGTCGCCACCTCGATGCGCTCGCTCGGCGCCGCCGCGGCTGCGGCCGGCGCGACGGTGCCCGGCACTTGCGTGACCGGCGCCCCGGCCGCCGTGGCCGGCACGCCCGACGGCGAGGGCACGCCCGTCGCCGCGGCCGGCGCCGGCGCCGGCGCCCCGCCGCTGGCGGTCACGGCCGGCTTGGCCGGAGACGGGAAGAAGGTGGCCTTGTGGCCGTTGTAGACCTGCCACTGGTCCCACAGCAAGACCATGGAGAAACCAAAAATCACCCAAAGGATGGTGCGACGGATATCGTTCATGAAGACTTCTTCGGGGAGGTGGAAGAAAGCAGTTGGCTGAACAGCCCGGCCTGGCCGGGCGGTGGCACCGGGTCGTGGCCGCCAGCACACCAGGGCTGGCAACGCACCAGGCGGCGCAGTGTGAGGTAGCTGCCGGTGGCGGCGCCGTGCTGCTGCAGGGCCTGCAGCGCATAGGCCGAGCAGGTGGGCTCGAAGCGGCAGGCCGAGCCGAGCCAGGGGCTCAGCAGCAACCGGTAGCCCCGGACCAGACCGATCAGCAGGCGCTGGATCATGTCGGGCCTCCCGGCTTGGCCGCGGCGCGGGTGAACAGCTGCTCCAGCTCGGCGCGCACGGCGCGCTTGAGCAGATCCGAGGTGGCGCTGATGAAGCGGCCGCGGTCGAAGCCGGCACGCAGGCGCACCAAGTGGGCCGCCGCCGGCAGGCGTGGCTCGTACTCGGCACTCACTGCGTGGATCTGCCGCTTGATGGTGTTGCGCGTGACGGCGCGTCGCGCCCAGCGCTTGGGCACCATGGCGCCCATCCAGACGTCGTCCACGACAAACAGGGCCTGCGGTCGCACGGACCCAGGCCCCGAAGATGCTTGCGCGGAAGCCGGCTGCGCGTCGAGCGCAGCCCGGTGCAGGGCGAAATGGGCGGTTCGGGCCACCGTGCCGCCAGCCAGCACGGCCTGAAACTGCGGACGCGTTTTCAGTCGCTGCATGGCACTGACTTGACGCGACACGCCACCCGCACGCCGAGGCCTGCCTGGGTCCGCCTCAGCGGACTCAGGCCGCCAGACGCTTGCGGCCCTTGGCGCGGCGTGCGTTGATGACGGCGCGGCCGCCGCGGGTCTTCATGCGGACCAGGAAGCCATGGGTACGGGCGCGGCGAGTCTTGGAAGGTTGGTAGGTACGTTTCATGATTTGGTGTCCTCACAGCGCAGCTTGGCTGCGGATTCGGTGGTATTCCGGACGGCCCGCCCATCCAGATGATGACCCGGCCGCGTGCGATCGCCCCGAAAGAGTTTCAGGGAAACCCGGCATTATTGCAAAAACTGAAAGCCAAGGCAACGCCTGAGGCTTGCCGACCGTGGAAAAGCATCACCCCGGAGGTTGTGGATAAATTCTTGATAATTTAGAATCGCCGCCTTCGCAAGTTCAACCTATCCACAGAAGCCGAGAGCCAGAATGACCGAAGGACACCACGCCAATCCGGCGGACCACGCGGGGCAAGCACTGTGGCAGGCCTGCATGGAACAGCTGGCTCAGGAGCTGCCCGAGCAGCAGTTCAACACCTGGATCAAGCCGCTGACGGCCCAGGTCGCCGACGACCTGTCCAAGGCCACGGTCTTCGTCGCCAACCGCTTCAAACTGGACTGGGTCCGCGCCCAGTACGCCGGCAGAATCAGCCACCTGCTGGAGAAGATGTACGGCCAGCCGGTGCAACTGGAGTTAGCCCTCGCTCCGCGTGAAGGCCCCGTCAAGACTTACACCACGCCCAGCATGCGCGTGCCGGAACCCCCGATGGAAGCGGCCGAACCGGTGGAGGAAAGTCCGGCCCATGGCTTCAAGAGCCGGCTCAACACGGCGCTGACTTTCGACACCCTGGTGGAGGGTACGGCCAACCGCATGGCGCGCGCCGCCGCCATGCACGTGGCCGGCATGCCGGGCCAGCTGTACAACCCGCTGTTCATCTACGGCGGCGTCGGCCTGGGCAAGACCCACTTGATGCACGCCATCGGCAACAAGCTGCTGGCCGACCGGCCCGACTCGAAAGTTCTCTACATCCACGCAGAGCAGTTCGTCTCGGATGTGGTTAAGGCCTACCAGCGCAAGACTTTCGACGAATTCAAGGAGCGTTACCACTCGCTCGACCTGCTGCTGATCGACGACGTGCAGTTCTTCGCCAACAAGGACCGCACGCAGGAGGAGTTCTTCAACGCCTTCGAGGCGCTGCTGGCCAAGAAGAGCCACATCGTGATGACCAGCGACACCTACCCCAAGGGGTTGACCGACATCCACGAGCGCCTGGTCTCGCGCTTCGACGCCGGCCTGACGGTGGCGATCGAGCCGCCCGAGCTGGAGATGCGCGTGGCCATCCTGATCAACAAGGCGCGCGCCGAGGGCGCCGAGATGCCGGAGGAAGTGGCCTTCTTCGTCGCCAAGAACGTGCGCTCCAACGTGCGCGAACTCGAAGGCGCGCTGCGCAAGATCCTGGCCTACTCGCGCTTCAACCAGAAGGAAATCTCCATCCAGCTGGCGCGCGAGGCACTGCGCGACCTGCTGTCGATCCAGAACCGGCAGATCAGTGTGGAAAACATCCAGAAGACCGTGGCCGACTACTACAAGATCAAGGTCGCGGACATGTATTCCAAGAAGCGCCCGGCCAGCATCGCCCGGCCGCGCCAGATCGCCATGTACCTGGCCAAGGAGCTGACCCAGAAGAGCCTGCCGGAGATCGGCGAGCTGTTCGGCGGGCGCGACCACACCACGGTGCTGCACGCGGTGCGCAAGATCGGTGGCGAGCGCCAGCAAATGACCGAACTGAACCAGCAGCTGCACGTGCTGGAACAGACCCTCAAGGGTTGAACGCACGGCGCCAATCCCGGCCCGAATTCAGGTGAAAATGCCGGATTGCCCGGGCCGCGCGCCACGACACCACACCAACCCGTCAGACCACCCCCACACTGAACCATGATCGTCCTGAAGGCCACCCAAGACAAATTCCTCGGCGTGCTGCAATCCGTCTCGGGGATTGTCGAGCGCCGCCACACGCTGCCCATCCTGGCCAACGTGCTGATCCGCAAGACCGGCGGCAGCATTCAGCTGACGACCAGCGACCTGGAGATCCAGATCCGCACCACCGCCGAGCTCGATGGCGACGAGGGCAGCTTCAGCACCACGGTGGGCGCGCGCAAGCTGATCGACATCCTGCGCACCATGCCGGCCGACCAGACGGTGAGCCTGGAGTCCAGCCAGAACAAGCTGATCCTCAAGGGCGGCAAGAGCAAGTTCACGCTGCAGAGCCTGCCGGCGGAGGACTTCCCGCTGGTCCAGGAAGCCGCCAGCTTCGGCCCGGCCTTCAGCGTGCCGCAGAAGACGCTCAAGCAGCTGCTGGGCCAGGTCTCGTTTGCGATGGCCGTGCACGACATCCGCTACTACCTGAACGGCATCCTGTTCGTTGCCGAGGGCAAGCAGCTGAGCCTGGTCGCCACCGATGGCCACCGCCTGGCCTTCGCCAGCGCCACGCTGGACGTGGAGGTGCCCAAGCAGGAGGTGATCCTGCCGCGCAAGACCGTGCTGGAGCTGCAGCGCCTGCTCTCCGACGCCGAGGGCGCGATCGAGATGCAGTTCGCCAACAACCAGGCCAAGTTCAGCTTCGGCGGCATGGAGTTCGTCACCAAGCTGGTGGAGGGCAAGTTCCCGGACTACAACCGTGTCATCCCGCGCGGCCACAAGAACAGCGTGACGCTGGGCCGCCAGGCGCTGCTGGCCAGCCTGCAGCGCACCGCCATCCTGACCAGCGACAAGTTCAAGGGCGTGCGTCTGCACATCGAGCCCGGCACGCTGCGCGTGGCCTCGAACAATGCCGAGCAGGAAGAGGCGGTGGACGAGCTCGACATCGACTACGGCGGCGACACCATCGAGATCGGCTTCAACGTGACCTACCTGATCGACGTGCTCGGCAACATGGAGCAGGACATGGTGCAAGTCGCCCTGCAGGACGCCAACAGCTCGGCCCTGATCACGATCCCCGAGAACGACAGCTTCAAGTACGTCGTGATGCCGATGCGGATTTGAGGCGACTGAACAGATAGCGTGCCACGACCATGATCCGCCCACTTCGGCGGATTTTGGCCATTGAAGAGATAGAGAACCCGACCATGACCGAAGAAAACAAGCCCAGCGCCGAGGACAACACCAGCGCCCAGCCACGCATTGACCCGAACCAGGCCGGCGCGTCGGAAGGCTATGGCGAGGGCTCGATCCAGATCCTCGAAGGGCTGGAGGCGGTGCGCAAGCGCCCCGGCATGTACATCGGCGACACCTCCGACGGCACCGGCCTGCACCATCTGGTGTTCGAGGTGGTGGACAACTCCATCGACGAGGCGCTGGCCGGCCACTGCGACGACATCGTCGTCACCATCCACACCGACAACTCGATCAGCGTGGTGGACAACGGTCGCGGCATCCCGACCGGCGTGAAGATGGACGACAAGCACGAGCCCAAGCGCTCGGCCGCCGAGATCGCCCTGACCGAGCTGCACGCCGGCGGCAAGTTCAACCAGAACAGCTACAAGGTCTCTGGCGGCCTGCACGGCGTGGGCGTGTCCTGCGTGAACGCGCTGTCCAAGAAGCTGCGCCTGACGGTGCGCCGCGAGGGCAAGGTCCATGTGCTGGAATTCAGCAAGGGCGTGGTGCAGAACCGCCTGGTCGAGACCGTGAACGGCTTCGAGGTCTCGCCCATGAAGGTCGCCGGCGAGACCGAGAAGCGCGGCACCGAGGTGCACTTCCTGCCCGACACCGAGATCTTCAAGGAAAACAGCGATTTCCACTACGAGATCCTGAGCAAGCGCCTGCGCGAGCTCTCCTTCCTGAACAACGGCGTGCGCATCCGCCTCGTGGACGAGCGCAGCGGCAAGGAAGACGACTTCTCGGGCGCCGGCGGCGTGCGCGGCTTTGTCGAGTTCATCAACAAGGGCAAGACCGTCCTGCACCCGACCACCTTCTACGCCGCGGGCGAGCGTCCGGCCGAGACCTATGGCGGCATCCCAGGCACCCACATCGGCGTGGAAGTGGCGATGCAGTGGAACAGCGGGTACAGCGAGCAGGTCCTCTGCTTCACCAACAACATCCCGCAGCGTGACGGCGGCACCCACCTGACAGGCCTGCGCGCCGCGATGACGCGCGTCATCAACAAGTACATCGAAGAGAACGAGTTCGCCAAGAAGGCCAAGGTCGAGGTCACCGGCGACGACATGCGCGAGGGCCTGTGCTGCGTGCTGAGCGTGAAGGTGCCCGAGCCCAAGTTCAGCAGCCAGACCAAGGACAAGCTGGTCTCCAGCGAAGTGCGCGCGCCCGTGGAGGACATCGTCGGCCGCCTGCTCACCGACTTCCTGCAGGAGCGTCCCAACGACGCCAAGATCATCTGCGGCAAGATCGTCGAGGCCGCCCGCGCCCGCGAGGCCGCGCGCAAGGCGCGCGAGATGACGCGCCGCAAGGGCGTGCTGGACGGCATGGGCCTGCCCGGCAAGCTGGCCGACTGCCAGGAGAAGGACCCGGCGCTGTGCGAGATCTACATCGTCGAGGGTGACTCCGCCGGCGGCTCCGCCAAGCAGGGCCGCGACCGCAAGTTCCAGGCCATCCTGCCGCTGCGCGGCAAGATCCTGAACGTGGAGAAGGCGCGCTACGAGAAGCTGCTGACCAGCAACGAAATCCTGACCCTGATCACGGCGCTCGGCACCGGCATCGGCAAGGCCGCCGCCGAAGGCATGGAAGGCAGCAAGAGCGGCGCGGACGACTTCGACGTCGCCAAGCTGCGCTACCACCGCATCATCATCATGACCGACGCCGACGTGGACGGCGCCCACATCCGCACCCTGCTGCTGACCTTCTTCTACCGCCAGATGCCCGACCTGGTGGAGCGCGGTCACATCTACATCGCCCAGCCGCCGCTGTACAAGGTCAAGGCCGGCAAGGAAGAGCTGTACCTGAAGGACGCTGCGGCGCTCGATGGCTTCCTGCTGCGCATCGCCCTGAAAGACGCCAGCGTGTTCACCGGCGGTGCCACGCCGCAGACCCTGACTGGCGACGCGCTGTCCGAGCTGGCGCGCAAGCACCAGGTGGCCGAGTCCGTCATCGCGCGCCTGTCCGCCTTCATGGACGCCGAGGCACTGCGCACCATCGCCGACGGCGTGGTGATCAAGCTCGACACCGTGGCCGAGGCCGAAGCCTCCGCCGCCGCGCTGCAGGCCAAGCTGCGCGAACTCAACACCACCGGCATTCCCGCCGAGGTGGCCGGCGAATTCGACGCCCGCAGCGACAAACCGCTGCTGCGCATCAGCCGCCGCCACCACGGCAACATCAAGAGCAGCGTGCTGACCCAGGACTTCGTCAACGGCGCCGACTATGCCGCACTGGCCGAAGCCGCCGACACCTTCCGCGGCCTGCTCGGCGAAGGGGCGAGAGTCATGCGCGGCGAGGGCGAGCGCCAGAAGGAAGACAAGGTCGGCGACTTCCGCCAAGCCATGCAGTGGCTGATTGCCGAAGCCGAACGCACCACCGCCCGCCAGCGCTACAAGGGTCTGGGCGAGATGAACCCCGCGCAGCTGTGGGAAACCACCATGGACCCCACCGTGCGCCGCCTGCTGCGCGTGCAGATCGAGGACGCCATCGAGGCCGACAAGGTCTTCACCATGCTCATGGGCGACGAGGTGGAACCGCGCAGGGACTTCATCGAGACCAACGCGCTGCGCGCCGGCAACATCGACGTCTGACCATGTCTGTAGATGAACCCATAAGCTGAGAAATTGAGACCCATAAGTTGAGAAACTTATGGGTTTTTTTCGTTGGTAGTCGCCTTCTATCGGCGATGGCGTCGGTCTGGACTCCTACGGCGTGTGAACGATGCCGCCTTTGACAAAGGGGCCGCGCTTTCAAGCGCATCCATGGCAAACGAGCTGAAGGCTTTTGGCGGATTCTCGGCAACAAGGCTGCGCGCAGCGCCTAATTTACACAGTTTTCTATCCATAATACTTTTCTTATAGGGTTCATTTTGGATAGAATTATGTGTAAATGAGCGAAAGCTGCACGATTCAACTTTTCGCTGACGGCGCTTGGCACGACGTGGCGACTGTGACGCTCTTCGGGCAAGAGCGAGAGGGATGGCGCGCCAAGACCTACTCGGGCTACTCTGTCGAGTGGGCGGTGGAACACACTGGCGCGCGGGACGCTTACGCGTTGTCCTGCCAGCTGCCGGTGGGGCTTGCTGCGTTCGAGGCCGCGACTTGGCCTGTCTTTCTCATCGACATGCTCCCGCAGGGTTTCGGGCGAGAGGAACTCTTGCGCCGCTTGAACTTATCTCCCACAGCCGCCGAGGAGGTCGATTGGCGGCTTCTCAAAGCCGGTGCCGGGAACCCGATAGGCAACCTTCGCGTCAAGGAAGCGGCCGAGTGGCTTCAGCAGAACACCGGCGCCATACGGGGCTTCACAGACGACCAGGTCGCGGCGCGCAGCGAGGACTTTGCCGAGTACCTGGCCTCGCACGGTCTTTTCGTCGCCGGGTCCTCCGGCGTTCAAGGTGAGTGGCCCAAAGTGCTGTTGACACGAGCGGAAGACGGCCTTCTGTACCTGGACCATACCCTGCCCGACGAACGCGCTCGCGAGCACTACATCGTGAAGTTTGGCCGCGGCACGGACGCAGACCTGGCCCGAATCCTTCGTCACGAGGCGCCCTACATGGAATTGGCCCGCCAGCTCGGGTTGCGCGTGCATGCGCCGTTGGCGCTGAAGGAGCGCGCCCTCTTCATCCGCCGCTTCGACCGCGTCCTTGATGGCGAGGCGGTGGTGCGTCTGGCCCAGGAGAGCATTGCCACGTTGACAGGAATGCCTGGCTTTGGGGCGGTGCCCAGCCACGAGCAGGTCTGCCTGGAAATCATCGCGCGCTGCACAGACCCGGAAGCTGAGCTTCTGGAGTACCTCAAGCGAGACGTGGCGAACATCGCCCTGCGCAATACGGACAACCACGCCCGCAACACCGCGGTGCAGCGAGACTTCCACGCAGGCGTGCGGCTTACGCCGCTGTATGACTTCGCGCCGATGTACATGCACCCTGATGGCATCGCGCGGCGCATCCGATGGAAGCTTGGTGACAGCGGAAGCCCGGATTGGCGACAAGTCGTCGACCGCGTGTGCGAGCTCGCGCAGCTGGCTCAGACCTCCGGTCGGCGTGGCAGGCGCAACCGTTCGCCTGTCGTGCGCCGAGAGGCTCTCGTCAACGGCCTTCGTGAAATGGGGCCTGCGTTGACGCACATCGCCCAGCACGGCACTGAAGCGGGTCTTGAAGGACCTGTGCTGGAACACCTGCGCCCGGGCATCCTGGCGCAAGCTAACCGTTTGCTGGCACTGGACTGACATCATGGACAAGCGCTACACCGCCCTGACACTCCAGCAGCAGTTGGAGTTGCGCCGCAAGGCGGTCGACGACGTGCTGGCGCATCCCGAGTGGACGCTTGGTGAGGCGGTGACCCACCTGAAGAAGTCGATGCGGCTGACGACGGTGGAACTCGCGAAGCTCGCCGGTGTGTCGTTTCGCACCCTGCAGGATATCGAGGGGGAGCGCAGCGAAGGTACGGTTCAGACCATGAATCGAATCTTCGGAGTTCTTGGATTGAAGCTTGGCGTGGTGCGCGCCGAGGCGGCAAGCGGCCAACATCACGCCGTGCCGTGAAAACATCACCGTAAACTTTCGGCATGACGACCTCACTGACCTCGCCCGCAACAAACGCCGAGAAATCCAACCCGAGAACAGAGGCGGCCCTCCAGCGGTTGCGCAATGCCATGCGCACCATCGAGGCAGAGGTCGCCGCCAACAATGGCATCTATCCGTTCAACTTTGGTCGGGTGACGCAGTCCGAACTCTGCCGCCGCGCGGACGTCAAGAAGGCAACGCTTCAGAACCCGGTCCACAAGGACACGACCCGGGTGGAAATCATGCGCTGGCTCGATGAGCTCGGCGCTCAACTGATGCAGACGCGCGAGGGCACCCGGGAACGGGTGACCGCCGTGGCGGACAACCTGACCGCCGAGGTGAGCCGCCTGACCGACGCCTACGAGGAAGCAAAGACGAGACTGGTGCAGGCGGAACAGCGCATCGAGCAGCTTCAAGAAGAAAACGCCGCGCTACGTCGTCGGCTTGCGACGTGAGCTGAGGATAGAGCCGCCAGCCCGGACGAATCCGTCCGCGCCCTGACCTCTTCGACGCTGTCTGACTGCCGACGCGATAGGCAGGCCCTCCAAGAAGAAGAGTTACATTTGGAGGCCGATTCGTCTGCCTTTGGCCACGCACCGCGTGACGCATGCTGACGGACTCATGAGGATATCGACAGTCCTTGGGCTGGGCATCCCGGTCACGTCATCGACGTTTCTTCTCCGCTTATGGGTTCCGTTGTCTCAACATATGGTTCTCAAATGCGCGTAAGTTCTTGATTTGCGAAATGGGCGTTTCTCGTGTTTTGGTTCCATCTACATCGAAAATTTCCGCCAGTCGCCAGATTGCCCTCGACTGGCGAACGCTGGTTGTTACGACTGGCCTGATGGAGGTGGATCTCACGCAACAATCATGCGAACGCTGCTTGCCCTCGTTGTCTTGAGCCTCCCATTTGTCGCGCCGGCGCAGGTTTACCGGTGCGGAAATACCTATAGCGACGAGCCCTGCAAGCATGGACGGGAGGTGGACGTTTCCTCCCCCGTGCGGTCGTCGGCTTCAAGGGGGACCACAACGTCCATCCATCTGTGCAAGAGCTACGGCGGTGCCCAGTTCTGGTCATCACAGCAATGCAGCAAACATGGGGCGCTGACGGATCGCATCGAGAATGTGCCCAGCGGCGTGCCGTGGGAGCAGCAGGTCGAGATGGCGCGCAGTCAGTTCAACAAGGCCGCAGTTCAATCGCAACAAGCACCCGCCACAGCTCGACCGACGACACCTCAGCCTGATGGGCGCACAGAGTGCCAAGCTCTGGAGAGCAGGGTCCTCTACCTGGACGCCCAGGGGCGCGTGGGAGGCAGTCCACAGTTCATGGATTGGCTGCGAGCCGAGCGCCAGAAAGCACGTGATCAGCAGTTCCGTCTGCGGTGCTGAACGATGGCTTCACTGGATGCCGCCACCCTGTTTGATCGCAACGCATCCGCCTCCTCGATGCGGGGGGCATTGCATGATTTCGCACCAACGCAAGTGCTGGGTATGAACCTGTCGGCCTATCAGGACAAGTTCAGAAGGCTCGTCGTCAACATGCGCGGCGGACGCACCAGCCCGCACAAGCTGTGCATGTTGCTGGCCGTGCTGGATCTGGCGCGTGGTGGAGGTCTGCCGGAAAATCGCATCTGTTTCGCACCTCCGTTGCTGGAGCGCTATCAGCGCTTCTTCTCGGCGACCAAGGCGCCGAGTGACCATGCCAACCCCTACTTCCCATTCTTCCATCTCGCCGGCAACCTGCGTGGCGGCGGCAAGAGCTTCTGGCACCTGAAGCCCCTGCCAGGGCGTGAAAAGGTGCTGGAGGCCATGACAACGGCCCGCAGCATGGCCGACATCAGCGCCAACATCGCTTACGCGGACTTGGACCCCGAATTGTTCGGCTTGTTGCAAGCCCCGGACGCGCTGGAGGCGTTGGCCGAAACCATTTCTATGCACTGGCTGGACCGCGGATTGCAGGAGCTACGCACGGTTGTCGCCCGCAGCAGCGAGATCAGCAACTATGAGCAACGCCTGCGCCTGAGTCGCGCCGTGGCGGCAACCGAAAGCCCACCGCCCGCCTACGTGCGTGACCCGGCGTTCCGACGTGTCGTCACCGAAATCTACGACTACCGCTGCGCGGCAACGGGCGTTCGCATCTTGTTGCCCTCAACCGGCGAGGCCATGGTCGAGGCGGCGCATATCCATCCTTTTTGCGAAGCGGGAGATGACGATCCGCGCAATGGCTTGGCACTGACACCGAACATGCATTGGGCGATGGACCGGAATCTGATTGCACCAGGTCCAGACCTGAAGTGGCATGTCAGCCCCGTGCTTGACGAGCGCATCCCCGACTTCGCCATGCTAATCGGTCTCCGGGGGCTGCCCCTGATTTCGCCCAAGGAAGCCCGGTTCTCGCCAAAACGCGAGTCGCTCGAATGGCGGCTCGACAATCTGCGTCGCAGATTCGAATGAATGAATGGCATCCCCTCATGAACAGCCCCATGCCCACCGACTGTCGCCTCGTTGACGTGACCGCCCTGGAAGCCGCACTGCAGCGGTTTGCCGACGAGCGCCATTGGCAGCCCTTCCACTCGCCGAAGAACCTGGCCATGGCGCTGACGGGTGAGATCGGGGAACTGGTCGAACTGTTTCAGTGGCTGACCGAGGACCAGTCGCGGCAGGTGGCACAGGATCCGCAGACCGCCCGCGCCGTGCGTGACGAACTGGCCGATGTGCTGCTCTACCTGGTGCGCCTGTCTTCGGTGCTGGGCGTGGACCTCAATGAGGCCGTGGTCACAAAGCTGGCCGCGAATGCGCGCAAGTACCCGCCGGGCGACTCGACGCCGAAGAGGCGATGATCGGCGGCAACCGCAGGCCACGGCGCTCGCAGATGCAAAATACGTGCAATGACGAAAGACACCACCCTGCCCGCCTGCCCGCAATGCGGCCTTGAGAACACCTACCCCGACGGCGACAACTACATTTGCCCCGACTGCGGCTTCGAGTGGCCGCAGACCGCAGCCAACGAAGAGACCGATGCCGAAGCCGGCGACGGCATCGTGCGCGACGCCAACGGCAACCCGCTGGCCGACGGCGATGCGGTCATCCTGGTCAAGGACCTCAAGGTCAAGGGCTCGTCCTCGGTGCTCAAGAAGGGCACCAAGATCAAGAGCATCCGGCTGGTGGACGGCGCCGACGGCCACAACGTGGACTGCAAGACCGACCTGGGCAGCATGCTGCTGAAGTCGGAGTTCCTGAAGAAGGCCTGATACGCCTTCATGCCCGGGCGTCGCGCAGCGACGCCATCGATGCCGCGTCCGTCAAACAGCTTGGCACTGAAGGACCCGGCGCCCCGCCAGATTCACGACCCCGCGCCGCTCTTCGTCTCCGCCATCGGCACCTGGCTCGGGGTGCACCCCCCGGCAACCTGCGGCGCCAGATACGGCTGCAGCAACGGCCCCATCGACTTCAGAATCTGCACCGGCAGCGCCGAGGTGAAGCGGTAGCCGGCCGCCTCGGGTCCGATGACGTAGGCAGTGAGCGTGCCGAAATGACGCGGACCGAGGTAGAAGACGAAGGTGGCCGTGCGGTTCAGCGCCACGCCACGGCTGCCGCCGCGGCCGATGACGATGCGGTTGTCGCCGGTGCCGGTCTTGCCGCCGACGGCCAGCGGCGTGCCGTCGGCCAGCTTGAACGCACCGGCGATGCGGCGGGCCGTGCCCCCCTCCACCACTTCGGACAGCGCGTTGCGCAGCGCGGCCGCAACTTCCGGCGCCATCACGCGCTCGCCGGCACCGTCCTTGGGCGCAAAGTTGCTCTCGTAGGGGGTTCCGACACCGAAGCGCAGGCGTTCGATGCGCTGGGTCGATGCGCGCACGCCGTCGTTCACGATGATGCCCATCAGTTCGGCCAGGGCCGCCGGACGGTCACCCGAACTGCCGAGCGCGGTGGCAAACGATGGCACGAGGTGGCCGAACGGGTAGCCCAGCCGCGCCCAGCGCCGATGGATGTCCAGGAAGGCCTCGACCTCCAGCATGGTGTAGATGCGCGAGTCCTGCGCGCCCTTGAAACGGGTGCGGAACAGCCAGCGGTACACGGCCTGCCGTTCGTCCTGGCTGGCCTGCACCACCTCCGTCCAGCCGGCCTGCGGCTTCGCCGACAGGAAGCCCACCAGCCACAGTTCCAGCGGATGCACGCGCGCGATGTAGCCGCGATCGGGCAGATCGAAGGCCTCGGGGCTGTAGCGGGTGTACAGCTTGGCAATGCGCTCCGCCGACAGATCCTCGCCGCTCTGGCGCTCTCGCAGGAAGGCGCCCAGCTCCGCCGGCGAGGCCTGCGGCGACAGGTAGCGGAACACGGCGGCCAGCCGGTCGGCGCCGGGACGCAGTCCGTCGAGGAAATCGTCGCGGATCTCTTCGGGCTTCTTGCCCTGGTACTTGTGCCAGAAGCGGCGCAGGAACACCTGGCCTTCGCGGTCGGCGAAGCGGGCCAGGTATTCCTGGCGGCGCGGATCGTCGTCGTCGTCGAGCAGCTGGGCCGTGCTGCCCGGCACCTGGTACATGGTGTAGCGCACCACGTCGCGCATCAGGCGCACGAAGGGCAGGTTGATCGAGCCCTGCAGCGCCTCACGCACCGTGGGCATGCGCCCGTTGTCTTCCTTGCGGAAATTCTGGAAGGTGTGCACGCCACCTCCGGTGTAGAAGCTCTCTCCGGGGCTGGCCGAGTAGTGGCGCTCCAGCGCCGCCTGCAGCATGGCCGGCAGGCTGCTGTCCTTCGCGGTGGACAGGTACTCGACCGCCCATTGCGTGAGCCGGTCGCGCCGCTCAACGCGCATCTGGCGCAGTTCGGCTGCGGGTGTGGCGGCCAGGCGCTGGTGCAGTTCGGCCACGATCTCCAGGTAGGTCGTCAGCACACGCAGCTTGGCCGTGGAGCCCAGTTCAAGCTTGCTGCCTTCGTTGATGTCCAGCGGCTGGTCGGTGGTGTCGGTCTGCACGCGCACGCGGTTGCCGTCGGACGTGCGTTCGACCAGGTTGAAGCTGTAGCGCACGGCTCCCAGCGTCGCGGGATTGAGCATCTGCTCGCCGATCAGCCCCTGGCTGCGCGCGAATTCAAGGTCGGTCAGCCCCCCCAGGAACTCGCCGGCCCGCTGCTGCAGCGCACCGTTCAGCGTGGTCGAGACATCGGCGTCAAAGCGGTCGAGCTGGTAGAGCGAGGCATCGAGCATGCCCGCCAGCCGGTTGCGGATCGCGGTCGTTCCCTTGCCGACGTCGGCGGGCAGCAGCGCGGGATGGGCCGCCATGTCGCGGAACTTCAGTGGCTGGGCCAGCGCCGCGTCGCGCAGCGACGCACCGATCATGCCGTTCTCGGCCAGCAGGCGCACATAGCTCTCGGACAGGTGCGCCAGTTCGTCGCGCCCGCTGCGCGACAGGTAGAACGATGGCCGCCGGTGGGCGATCATCAAGGCCACCACCTGGTGCAGCGCCCTGCCCTGCGCCGCCAGGGTTTCGCCCTGGCCTTCCGGCGCCGCGAGCAGTTGATTGACCTGGTCGAAATCGGCCGCGAACCACACCCACAACCCGTCGCCGAGGCCATTGACCTCGCCATGCCCCGGCGCCGCCGACAGCGGCACGGTGTTCAGGTAGTCCAGCAGCAGGCGGCGGCGCACCGGCAGGGTCTGCTCGCCATCGAGGTAGGCGCGCACGCTGGCCGACACCATCTGGCGCAGCTTCTCGTGCGCGTTGTAGGTCACGCCGTCAGGCGAATGACGGTATTTCTCGATCTGCGTCGCCAACGTGCTGCCGCCCGGGGCATCGATGTCGGCACTGACCATGCGCCCGAGCTGCCCCAGCACGGCGCGCGTGAAGCGCACCCAGTCCACCGCCGGGTTCATCGTCGGCCGCGCGGGGTCGAGCAGGTCGCGGTTCTCGACGAACATCAGCGCCTGCGCGACCCGTGGCGGCACGGCGGCGAAGTCGTCATAGCCACGGTACGGGTAGCGGAACTGGTAGAGCGTCTCGCCGCGGCAGTCGGCCACATCGAGGCCGGCACGCGTCTTCTCGTGATAGGGCGTGAAATAGCCGCGCCCGGTGTAGTCCATCAGCGCGTCCGAGAAGCGCGCCTGCTGTGTCAGCGTGAACCCGCGCTCGCCGAGACGTTCGACAATACGCGGCAGTTCCGTGTAGCCCATGCGCTGGTCGAAAGGGCCGTTCGCCGGGAAGCGGATGGCATTGCTGGCTCCGTCGGCCACGCTGTAGCGAAGACCTGCGGCATAGCGCGCCAGATGGCGGGCCTGCCACTGCGAGCTTTCGACCTCGTCGGCCACCAGAAAGCCGGCACCCACCAGCCCCAGCAACAACAGCCCCACCACGGGCCAGCGCATGCGTCGAAGGAATCCCGCACGAGGTGCTGGGGTTGGCAGGGAGTTGGCTTGATCGTCTTGAGTCACGCCACGATTATGAACACGCCAACGCGAGAAGTTGAGTCCTGCGCGCCACACCGGAGCGAATGGTCGGCATCCGGAAACAGCCGGTCAGATGGCGGGCGCTGCGCACCCGCTCCTGGCCATGGCCGTGCACGCAGAAGCATCAACCCGTCACGTCATACACCAGTCCCGAGGCCACCCCGCCGAACAGGTCGCCTTCGATCAGCGGCACGCCGGGGAAGGCCGCCTGCAAGGCCTCGCGGAACGGACGCAGGGCGGAGGAGCCGCCGGTCAGGCACAGCGCATCGAGCTGTGCCGTCTGCAGGCCGGCGCGGCGCGTGCAGTCGAGGGCGCTGGCCACGGTCCGGCCCAGCAGGCCGTGCAGGTGCTCGTGCAGGGCGGCGGGCGAGACCTCGGCCGTCAGGCCGCGTTCGGCGCAGGACAGGTCGATCGCGGCGGCCTGGTGCTGGCTGGAGCAGGCGATCTTGGCCTGCTCCACGGCGTTGGCCAGCCGGTGACCTTCGCGGTGGTCGATCACCGCCATCAGCCGGTCATGCAGTGGCAGCGTGCGGTAGAACGGGCGCAGTTCGCGCGCCTCGCGCACGGCACCCGGGCTGTAGCGCCAGTTGATCAGGTGCCATGTGGACAAGTCATGGAACACGGCGCTGGGCACCTCGCGTTCGCGTGGACCCAGATGGCGGTAGCCGAGCAGCGGCATGACCTGCTCCAGGCTGAGTTTCTGGTCAAAATCGGTGCCGCCGACGTGCACGCCCGTGGTGGCCAGGATGTCGTCGGCCCGGTCGGGGCGGCGGCGACGCTGCGGCCCGAGGCGCACCACCGTGAAGTCGGAGGTGCCGCCGCCGATATCGGCGATCAGCACCAGCGATTCGCGGGTCATGGCGCGCTCGTGGTCGAAGGCCGCGGCGATCGGTTCGAGCTGGAAGCTGACCTCGCCGAGCCCGGCATCGCGCGCGGCGTCGGCCAGGGTCTGCTGCGCCAGCGCATCGCGCACCGGGTCATCGTCGTGGAAGTGCACGGGACGGCCCAGCACCACGCGGTCGGGGCGACGGCCCAGGGTCTGCTCGGCGCGCCGCGCCAGTTCGTGCAGGTAAATGCCGATGATGTCCTGGAAGCTGACCAGCTGGTTGCCGATGGCCGTCTTCTCCTGCATCAGCGCGCTGCCGAGCAGGCTTTTCAGGGAGCGCATCAGCCGGCCCTCGGTGCCGGCCAGGTATTCGGCCACGGCCTCGCGGCCGAACTGGGTGCGGTGTTCCTCGGTGTTGAAGAAGATCGCCGTGGGCATGGCGTTCGCGGCGCCTTCAAGCGGGATCAGGCGTGGCACGCCGTCCGGGCCGTTGCTGGCCATGGCAGAGTTGGAGGTGCCGAAGTCGATGCCGAGACGCAGCTCGGCGCGGGGGGTGTGGAAATGCATGGGGGTGCCGATTGTAGGCAGGCAAGCGCCCGCCCTTGACGCAGCGCACGGCAACACGAAACCCACCGGCCATAATGATTGCTTCAATATGTTTCAGGGACGGAAGGCATGGCGCAATCAGCCTGTTCACTCACGGCCCGGTGGGCCGTGGCGATCGCACCGTTCCTGCTGTCGGCCTGTGCCTCCATCGTGGACGGCCAGAATCAGACCGTGTCGGTGCAAACCCCAGGCTGCGACGCGGCACGCTGCGAACTGAGCAACGACAAGGGCAAGTGGTTCGTGCCCAGCACCCCCGGTTCTGTCACCATCGGCCGCTCGTACAACAACCTGCAGGTGCGCTGCGGCAAGGATGATTTTTCGGCTGAACTGGCCAGCATCGCCTCGACCACCAAGGGGATGGCGTTCGGCAACATCCTGCTCGGCGGGATCATCGGCGCCGGCGTCGACATGCACAGCGGCGCCGCCTACGACTATCCACAGCTGATCTCGGTCCCCATGCAGTGTCAGCCCGGCAGCGCATCGCCTCCCGGCGCACGCCCGCCCAGGCTCGGCTTGCAGGTGAGCCGGACCGATCCGTCCGGCGCCGGCGGTGCGGGCGTGACCGTGCTGCAGGTGACGCCGGGCTCGCCGGCGGCGCACGCCGGCCTGCGAGCAGGCGACGTCATCCTGCGCATCCACGGCGTCGTGGTCTCCGACCCGGAGGACCTGGCGCGCGAGATCGAGCGGCTGCGCACCGAGCGGGTGCTGGAACTGCAGGTGCGGCAGGCCAACGGCGAAGCCACCCGGCAGATTGACCTGTCCCCGCAACGAGACCTTTGACCAACGATTCTTTCAGGAGGAGCCAACCGATGCATCGTCAAACCCACCAATCCACACGCCTGTGCGCCACCCTGGCGCTCGCCCTGGCCGGCCTGCTGGCCGGCTGCGCGCAGGTGGCCACCTACAACCCGGCGTATGTGGACAAGCCCAGCATCGCCACAGCCGACAAGCTCGCGGGCAAGGTGCTCGTGTACACGGAAAAGTCGGACGACGACACGCCCTTTGTCGGCGCGCCGACCAGTTTCACCGGCGGCGGCACCAAACTCACCATTCCGCTGAGCCTGATCACGCGTGAGATCGCCTCCACCGTGTTCGGCGAGATGTTCCGCGACGGGGTCAGCAAGTCGGCCTCGCTCGACCAGGCCGGGCCGTTCCGCGTGGTCATCCATCCCAAGATCCGCTCGTTCAGCTACGAATACAACTCGCTGAAGAATGCCGGCTTCGCCATCACGCCCACGGTCGTGCTGACGCTGGAGGTCTCCGTGCTCGACGCCACGGGCAAGGCCATGCGGCAGCGCAGCTACGAATCCGGCACGTTCGAGACGCCGGCCTATGTCATTTCGGGCTCGCCCGGCGAGGAAATCGGCAAGGCCGCGCACAAGGCCATCCTCGAGCTCATGACCCGCGCCGCCAACGACGTCCGCGACGACCTGCGCAAGTCCGGTGCGCCGGCTGTGAACCTCTGACCCCGCGGGCTGCCCTGGATGAGCACGATCGCCGTCATCGACTTCGAAACCACCGGCATCGCGCCCGGACAGGGCGCACGCGCCACCGAGGTGGCGATCGTGCTGCTCGAAGAAGGGCAGGTGGTGGACCGGTTCCAGAGCCTGATGAATGCCGGCGTCCGCATTCCGGCATTCATCACCCAGCTCACCGGGATCACGAACGCGATGGTGGCGGCTGCGCCAGACGCGGCCGCAGTGATGGCCGAGGCCAGCCGCTTTGTCGGTCAGCGGCCAATGGTGGCGCACAACGCGGCGTTCGACCGCAAGTTCTGGGAAGCGGAACTGGCACGGGCCGGGCTGGAGGCACCGCAGCCGTTTGCCTGCACGGTGCTGCTGTCACGCCGGATTTATCCACAGGCGCCGAGCCACAAGCTCGGCTCGTTGATTCAGCATTTGGGACTGCCAAGCAGTGGACGCGCCCACCGGGCGCTCGCCGACGCCGAGATGGCGGCGGCGCTGCTGGGGCAGATTCAGCAGGATTTGCGCCTGCGCTGGGGCGTGGCCCAGCCCGATCACGCCCTGCTGCAAGCGCTGCAACGCTGCGCCAAGCCGGCCGTGGACCGTCTGCTGGCGCAATACCGCCAGCCTTGAAAGCTTAGCGCGGGCGACGCGGCGCCATCGGGCCGCGGCCTTCCAGGTGGCGGAACTTGATGCGGCCCTTGCTCAGGTCATAGGGCGACAGTTCCAGCGACACCTTGTCGCCGGCCAGGATGCGGATGTGGTTCTTGCGCATCTTGCCCGCCGAATAGGCAATCAACTCGTGTCCGTTCTCCAGCGTCACGCGGAAGCGCGTGTCGGGCAGCACTTCGTTGACAACGCCCATCATCTCGATCAGTTCTTCCTTGGCCATGATGTGATCCTTTCGTGGTCGGTTATTCAGTTGATGCGCGTAGTCTCACGCACCCAGTTCAGCCCCTGCTCGATGGCGTAGCAGGCCGCTGCGTCATGCGTGGGGAAATCATCAACAAAGCGCATCACCCGATCGGTCGATGCGCTGCCGCGCCCACTCGCAATGGAGACCTGGGCGGCAAATCGCCCGCCGTCGAGCAGGCGGGGGCAAGCGGCAATGCGGTACTTGCCGATCGTGATAGGAGACTGCGAAGCCGTTTTATCGTTATGAATCATTAAAAGAATACATGGGCGCGGAGCCAAAGGCCAGCGACGCCCGGAAGCGAAACAGTGGCATGCCCTCGTGCCGGAGGAGCCCACCTGATCATCCGGCGACCGCCCGCAGAGGTCGGGGCCGGAAACGCACCGCAGCAGCGGCGGCGTCAACAGAAGGGTAAAAAACCTGCCGCATTTTGCGCTGTGCGGCGGGGTGCGCCCATGCGGGGCTGGACTGGGTGCCCCTCTGCCGGGGGCGCTAGCGTCAGGTCCGGGTGGTCAGGACGCCGATCAGTCGCCAAGAGCGATGGGCTAATGTACCACGCAGCCGCCAAGCCTGCCGGCCCACCCGTGAATGGCCCCGTCCAGTGCCCGCGCGGCGCTCTCCCCCCATTCCGGGACAAGCTTGTGGATGGTTTTGGCACAACTGGCCAGTTATCCACAGAAAAAGGCGTGGCGTCGAAGTTGTTCATCGGAAGGCGACAGCACCGTCACAGACCCGCCCACAGTCGTTCAGGCAAGCTAAGTCATTGTCAATGCTTGAAAAAATCTAGTTTTCCACAAGCTGGCGCGCCCCTTATCTACTACTACTATTTAAAAAGTAAAGAATAAAGAGAAGACAAGGAACAACTTGGACCCGGCTGAAAAAGGCGAAAGCATGCCATCCTGCCGCGTCAGCAGTTCAAAAGCCAAAGGACATGTCCGACAGGACGGGTTTCGCGAGAGGCTGTGGACAAGTGGCGGCACCTGCGGTGCCGCTGCGCGGATCAGTCCGCGTCCGGCAGGTCGCGCTCGCGGCTGCTGCGCCAGATCGCGCGCACCAGCCAGAGGCCGCAGACCACGGCACCGAAGAACCCGATGAAGCCAAAGGCCGGCAGGCCGAACAAGGTCGGGCCGCCCTGGACGGTCATGACGATGGAGGAGCCGACGATCAGCGCGGCAATGACCAGCGCCATGGCCAGCCGGTTCGCCGCGCGGTCGATCTGGTCGCCGACACGCCGCAGGTGCGTCAGTTCGATGTTCAGCTGCACCTGGCCACGGCGCGCATTGCGCAGCAGGCGCGACAGGTCGCGCGGCAGCTGCTCCACCGAGGCCAGCGTGCCGCGCAGCATCTGCCAGGCGCGCTCGGCCATGGCCTGGGGATGGTAGCGGGCGCGCACCAGCTGCTGCAGCAGCGGTAGCGCCTCGGTCGCCATGTGGAAGCCGGGGTCCAGGCCGCGGCCCATGCCTTCGAGCGAGATGAAGGCCTTGATCAGCAGCGCCAGGTCGGAAGGCAGGCCCAGCCGGTGCTCACGCAGGATGGTGGTGACGTCGGCCAGCATCTGGCCGAGGTTGAGCTGGGCCAGTGGCACGCCGTGGTACTGGTCGACGAAGGTCTCGATCTCTGTTTCCAGCTGGGCCTGATTGACCGCGTGCCCGTCGCTGGTCCAGTCGAGCAGCACATCGGCCACCGCCTGCGGCTGACGCTCCACCAGGCCCAGCAGCAACTGCAGCAGTTCCTCGCGCCGGCGCGCCGACAGGCGGCCGACCATGCCGAAATCGATGAAGGCAATGCGGTTGCCGGGCAGGTAGAACACGTTGCCTGGGTGCGGATCGGCGTGGAAGAAGCCGTCCTCGATGATCATCTTCAGCACGGCGTGGGCACCGCGCTGCGCGAGCAGCGTGCGGTCAAAGCCGTAATCGGGCAGCAGCCGTTCCAGCTGGCCGCCCGGCACGCCGCCGATGAAGTCCTGCACGTTGACGCGTTCGCCGGTGTAGTCCCAGTGCACCTGCGGAATCACGATGTGCTCCAGTGCCGCGAGATTGCCGCCGATGCGCTCCGCGTGGCGGCATTCGGTGGCCAGATCCAGCTCGCGGCGCAGCGAGCGGGCGAATTCACGCACCAGCTGCTGCGGCCGGTAAGGCTTGAGCGCGGGCAGCTCGGCCTCGGCCATGGCGGCCAGCCGGCCGAGCAACCGCAGGTCGGCCTCGACTACCTCGGTGATGCCTGGGCGGCGGATCTTGACGATCACTTCGCGCCCGTCCTTCAGCTGCGCGCGGTGGACCTGCGCGATGGAGGCCGCCGCCAGCGGCTCGGTGTCGAAGCGGGCGAACAGCTCCTCCGGCTCGCCACCCAGGTCTTCACGCAGTTGAGGGCGCAGCGTGTCCAGCGGCACGGCCGGCACATGGCTGTGCAGCTTCTCGAATTCGCGAATCCAGTCGGGGCCGAACAGGTCGGCGCGGCCGGCCAGGATCTGGCCGAGCTTGACGAAAGTGGGGCCCAGTTCTTCCAGCGCCAGTCGAACTTGCACGGGCGGCTCGACGCGCGCCAGTTCAGCCGCGTGCTCCCAGTTCAGCGCATGGCCCGCGCGTTCCAGCCGGTCCGCCAGGCCGAGCCGGCGTACCGTGTCGCCAAAGCCATGGCGGATCAGCACGCCCAGGATTTCATTCAGGCGTCCCAGGTCGCGCGCTGTGCCCAGGGTCTCGATCAGCATGGGACCATGATAGCCGCGGCGTTGCGCGGCCCGAGATCAGCGCACGGCGTCGGGCAGTTCGATCTTGACTTCGAGCACTTCGAGGTTGTCCTGGCGCTCCAGGTGGACCTTGATGTCGCGCGGATCGATCTTGACGTACTTGCTGATGACCGCCATCAGGTCGCGCTGCAGGTCGGGCAGGTAGTCCAGCGCGCCCGGGTTGTTGCCGCTGCGCTCATGCGCCAGGATGATCTGCAGCCGTTCCTTGGCGACGCTGGCGGTCTTCTTCTTTTCGCCGATCATGAAAGAAAGAAAGGACATGGCTCACTTGCCTCCGAACAAGCGCTTGAAGAAGCCGGGCTTTTCGGCGTCGATGAAACGCAGCGGTTTGTCCTGGCCGTGGAAGCGCTCGATCATGTCGAGATAGGCTTCCGAGACGTCCGTGCCCTTGAGGTGGATCGCCGGCGTGCCCTGGTTGGACGCCTGCAGCACGGCCTCGCTTTCCGGAATCACGCCGATCAGCGGGATGCGCAGGATGTCCTGGATGTCCTCCAGCGACAGCATCTGCCCATCCTGCACGCGGGCCGGATGGTAGCGCGTGATCAGCAGGTGTTCCTTGACCGGCTCCTTGCCCTGGATGGCGCGCCGGGTCTTGCTCGCCAGCATGCCGAGGATGCGGTCCGAATCGCGCACCGACGACACCTCGGGGTTGGTGACCACCAGCGCCTCGTCAGCGAAGTGCATCGCCATCAGCGCGCCGGTCTCGATGCCGGCCGGGGAATCGCAGACGATGTACTCGAAACCCATGCCGGCCAGGTCGTTCAGCACCTTTTCCACACCGTCCTGGGCCAGCGCGTCCTTGTCCCGCGTCTGCGAGGCGGCCAGCACGAACAGGTTGTCGCACTGCTTGTCCTTGATCAGCGCCTGGTTGAGGTTGGCTTCGCCGTGGATGACGTTGATGAAGTCGTACACCACGCGTCGCTCGCAACCCATGATCAGGTCGAGGTTGCGCAGACCCACGTCAAAGTCGATCACGACCGTCTTGTGACCCCGCAGCGCCAGCCCGGTGGCGAAACTGGCGCTGGTGGTGGTCTTGCCCACCCCCCCCTTGCCGGACGTGACAACAACAATCTTTGCCATGAAAAAAATCCTTTGCGAAATGTAGTGGTCAGGCCGGCGCGGGACCCCGTCGGGACTTCATGGCGTCAGGCCTTGATCGGCTCCAAGATCAGTTTTTCACCATCCGGGCCGCTCTGCAGGCGTACCTGCGTGGGCTTGCCCCGGACTTCGGCTGGCAACCCATTCTCACTGGTACGGTAAATGCCTGCAATGGAGATCAACTCGGGTTCCATGCACAGCGAAAAGATGCGAGCCTCGACGTTGCCGCGCGCGCCAGCCAGCGCCCGTCCGCGCAGCGGCGCATAGACGTGGATGTGGCCATCGGCAATCACCTCGGCGCCGGCGTTCACCATGGCCAGCAACACCACGTCGCGGCCACGTGCATAGACCTGCTGGCCGGAGCGCAAGGGCCGGTCGATCACCAGCGCGCCGCTTGGCAGGGTGACCACCTCGGGCGGCGCCTCGACCGCGGTTGTCGCCGCGACCTCGGGCTGATGCAGGCGCGCCTCGGTGGCAAATGTCAGGCCGGCGGCCAGCGCCGCCGCCATCTGGGCAGGACTGCCGCCGCGCACGGCCAGCGGCGCCACGCGGTGCGAGCGCAGCAAGGCCAGCAGGGCCGGGAAGTCCACCTCGGCGTCGGCCGCCGCGGCTTGCAAGGGACTCAGGTCGATGAGCAGCGGATCGTGGTTGAAGAAATCCGGCGTGTCGCCGAATCGCTGTTGCAACTCCTGCGCCACTTCCGTCAGATCAGCGGACTTCAGCAACAGGGCCACCAGCGGCAACTGTGCGCTCTTGATCTCGAACGTGGCGGGAACACGGCCAGCAAGGGCAACGGACATGGTGGACAGAGGTCGCGGAATGAGAAGCAAATCTTAACAGCGGGTGACGCGCGGCCAAGTCTGGCCGCGCACACCGTAACAGCTTGTTGCCCATTTCCTTGTACCGGCAGCTGCTGCGGGCCGACTCATCGGCACACCGGGCCGAAAAATTTGGGGCGCGAAAAGTTGTGTCTTGTCTTCTTCTTATCTTCTATTAATCAATAGTCGTAGTAGATAAGGACCGAGACCGTCTGTGGAAAACTCATTTTTCATCAATAAAAACAGTGACTTGCGTTGTTTCAACGGCTGTGGGCCTGCGTGCGACCGAACTGTCGCGAAAAGATGAACAACTTTGCCGCAGCCGATTTTTCTGTGGATAACTGGCCTGTTATGCAAAAACTATCCACAGCTTTGTGCTTTGACGGACTGTTGGGCGCTGCCTACAGTCGCGCCATGCCGAGGGGAATGCAGGGTGGAAAAAGGGCCGGGGCCGGGCGGACGACAGGCAGGACACAGCCCGCGCGGATGGCGCGGGCTGCGTTTTTTGGGGGGAAATCGCCCGGTCGTGGCTTGGGCGTGGGGCGCGGCTCAGTGCCGTCCGGGCGAGGCGGCTACTTTTCCAGAATCCACTGGATCACGTACTTGGCGACGAAGCCCACCATGCCGAAGGCCAGGCCGAGGAAGATGACGAAGGTGCCGAACTTGCCGGCCTTCGACTCCCAGGCCAGGTGGCCGATGATGAACAGCATGTACAGCATGAAGCCGCCCACGCCGAAGGAAAGACCGAACGCTGCGATCTGCTCTTCCGAAAAACCAAACATCAAACCTCTCCAGCAGATCCCGAACGCTCCGGCAGGGCACTGGCGTCCACCAGGTCCCGGTAGGCGTGCCAGCTGGCGTGGCCCAGCAACGGCACGACGACGAGCAGGCCGAGCAGCAATGTCAGCATGCCCAGCAGCGTGAGCCCCATGATCAGCGTGGCCCACAGCGCCAGCGGCAGCGGGTTGGCCAGCACCGCCTGCCAACTGGTCAGCACGGCCTGCAGCAGGCTCACGCGCCGGTCCAGCAGCAAGGGCATGGCGACCACGCTGGAGGCGAACACCGGCGCCGCCAGCAGGCCGCCGACCAGCAGCCAGAATTCGAACAGATACTGGCCCGGGGCCAGCATCACGTGCCGCACGAAGTCGAGTGGGGTGTGGATGGGTTGCGGCGCCTGCAGCGTGATCAGCGCGGCCGAGGTCAGCACCCAGCCGGTGCCGGCCAGGCCGAGCAGCAGGCCGAAGCGCACCAGACTCCAGTAGCCGGCCGGGTTGGTGTGGCGCGAGCGCTGCCAGCGGATCCAGGTGGCGCGCAGCAACTTGAAGCCAACCGGTTCGCCGCGTTCCAGCGCCCGGCTCAAGGCGTACAGGCTGGTGGCCAGCACCGGCGCCACCAGGAGAAAACCGGAGAAGGCGCCGGCCAGCAGCCAGAACTGGTCATGCGCGAGCAGCGCCAGCACGGCACCGAACAGCGTCATGGCGAGGCCGTGAAGCAGGCTCACCGCGCCGCAGCGGCCCAGGTCGCGCCAGCCCAGTGCCAGCCAGCGCAGTGGCTGACTCAGATGGATGGTGCGGACCGTCGGCTGCGGCGGGCGGCCGGCGGTGGGGGAAAGAGGGGTTGGGACGGCGTTCGGCACGATAGGTGCAACTTTAACGGGTGCGTCGCCGGTTCGATCCTGATGCGCGTCAATGCCCCCGGCGGCGGCGCGGGCCGCCAGGGGCGGGGGATCAGCGGCTGTGGTGGTGGCCCATGCCCTCACCCATGCCCTGCGGGCCCCAACCGTGGCCATGGCCGCGGTGGTGACCACGGCGGCCGTGGTGCAGCGTTTCCGTGTCAAACACCTTCTTCTGCTCGGCGCTCAGACCGGCGTAGAAGGCTTTCGTGGCGTCCGCGTGCTGGTTCATCACCTTGTCACGCTCGGCGTGGAAGGCCTGCATGCGGTCGATGCGCTCGGGCGTGGTCAGCTTTTCCCAGGCGGCGCGGTCCGGCCAGTTCTGCGGCGCGGCCGGGGGCTGCATCGTCGTGCTGAACGTCGTCCAGGCGCCTTCCTGGGCCGGGGTCAGTTTCAGCTTGGCCTTGAGGTCCGCCATGTGCTTGGCGTGGTGCTCGGCCATGCGTTGCTGCCATTGCGCCGGATCGCCGCGGCCCATGCGTTCGCCCATGGGGCCTTGGGGGGCCTGCGCGGTCGAAGCGGCGGGCGCTGACGGCGTGGCCGGCGCCGTCTGGGCGATGGCGCCGAAGCCCAGCGTGGCCAGCAGGCTGGCGATCAACAGGGGCTTGTGAACGAGGTTCATGAGAGCTTCCTTTCAATGAGAAGAAGTCCGATGTCCCAACGTGGGCATCAGGCTGAACTTCAGTGTGCGCGCGCCATGTATCGCGCCGCATGACGCGTCGCAAAGGCTTTGTAAAGTTGCCCGCGCCGGACGGCGCTTCAGCCCATGCGCCCGGCGCGGAAATCGTCCACCGCCTGGATCAGCTGCTCGCGCGTGTTCATCACGAACGGGCCGTACTGCGCGATCGGCTCGCGCAGCGGCTGCCCGGCGATCAGCAGCGCGCGCGCCGGCTCGGCGCCGCTCTGGCGCAGTGTCACGCCGTCGCCTTCGTTGGCCAGGATCGCCATGCGGTGCAGCGGCACCGCCGTGGCCTGGCCCTGGGCATCGATGATCTCGACAGTCCCGCGGTACACGTAGACGAAAGCGTTGTGCGTGGCCGGCAGCGGCTGGCTGAAGCGGCTGCCTGTGGGCAAGTGCAGGTCCAGGTACAGAGGCTGGGTCGGGTACTGGTCGGCCGGGCGCTGCATCGCGCCGGCGACGCCGTGGCTCTCGCCGGCGATCACGCGCACCGTCACGCCGTTCGCTGTGGACAACTCGGGAATCTCGGCGCTCTGGATGTCGCGGTACCAGGGCGCGCACAGCTTGTCCTTGCCCGGCAGGTTCAGCCAGAGCTGAAAGCCTTCCATCACGCCGGCTTCCTGCTCCGGCATCTCGCTGTGGATCAAGCCGTGCCCGGCGGTCATCCACTGCACGCCGCCGTTTTGCAGCAGGCCCTCGTGGCCGGCGCTGTCCTTGTGGCGCATGCGGCCGGCGATCATGTAGGTCACCGTCTCGAAGCCGCGGTGCGGGTGGTCGGGAAAGCCGGCGCCGTAGTCGTTCGGGTCGTCGCTGGCGAAGTTGTCCAGCATCAGGAACGGGTCCAGCCGCTGCTGCAGGTCCTGCGTCAGCACGCGGGTGAGCTTGACGCCCGCGCCGTCGCTGGTGGGCTGGCCGGTGACGAGGCGTTCGACGCCGCGCGCTTTGGTGGGAGCGAAGGTGGTCATGCGGAGCTTTCTTCAGAGGGCGGGCCAGGGTCAGGCCACCGGCGCATGATTCCACGTCTTGAATACGCATGTCCAGGTGAGGTGCTTGGCCCGGCGTCCGCGCCGAATCCGGGACAATCGACGGCTTTGCACGTTGAGAAAGAAAGACCTTTGCGATGAGCGATTCCCGCCAAGCCCCCCCGCTGCCCGACCACCTGTCGATCGACCCGGCCAGCCCGCACCATGTGGCCGCCGTGTTTGAACACGACGTCGGCATCCGTTTCAACGGCAAGGACCGGTTCGACGTCGAGGAGTACTGCGTCAGCGAAGGCTGGATCAAGGTGCCCGCCGGCAAGACGGTGGACCGCAAGGGCCGGCCCCTGCTGATCAAGCTCAAGGGCCAGGTCGAGGTGTTCTACCGCTGAGTGATGCGCCTCGCCGCGGCGGCCTGTGCGACGGCCGCGGCGGACCATCGGCCGATCAGGCCTCCAGGCCTTCGGCCTTGAGCGCCGCGGCCACGGCGGGACGGGCGGCCACGCGGGCCTGGTAGGCCTTCAGGTTCGGGTAGGCGGCCAGGTCCAGCTGGATGTAACGGGTCCAGCTCAGCACGGTGAACAGGTAGGCGTCGGCGACGCTGAAGTCGCTGCCCAGCAGGTAGTCCTTGCCGGCCAGCTGCGCGTCGGTGTAGGCCAGGCGGCGCTCCAGGTTCGCACGCGCCGCCGTCTTCCAGTCCTGCGAGGCAGCCGGGTTGAAGAACGGGCCGAAGCTCTTGTGCAGCTCGGTGCCGATGAAGTTCAGCCAGCTCTGCAGCTCATAGCGCGCCAGCGTGCCGTTGGCCGGGGCCAGCTTCTTCTGCGGTGCCTGGTCGGCCAGGTACTGCACGATGGCCGGGCCCTCGGTCAGCAATTCGCCGCTGTCCAGCAGCAGCGCCGGCACGTAGCCCTTGGGGTTGATGCGCAGGAAGTCCTCGCCGGAGGCGGTCGTCTTGGCCTTCAGGTCAACGACTTCGGTGTCATAGGGCAGGCCCAGTTCTTCCAGCACGATGTGGGGGGACAGGGAGCAGGCGCCGGGCTTCAGGAACAACTTCATGGATGAGGTCCAGTTGGATAGGTTGATGACAGGTCGGCCCTCGCGGAGCCGGGTCCGAGCTTACGCGATGGCCGTTGACCGGTCCCCTTGCCGGCACGGGGGACGCCTCCTCGCTCAGCGCATCTGCACGGCGGCGGCAAACTGCTCCAGCTGCCACGGGCGGCCCAGCAGGAACATCCGGGTGTGCAGGTCGTCCCGCTGCTGCGGCGAGATGTCCTGGCCCAGGTGGGTCAGGGTCTTGTCGCGCAGGTCCGCATACCCCCATGCGTAGTGCCTGGCCAGCTTGTGCCACAGCGCATGGGCGCCGGGCGACTGGCGCGCGCCGGTCATCAGGCACAGTCCGGCGTCCAGCCCCCAGCGGTAGACGGCGGTGGCCAGGCCGCGGCGCTGGTAGCGCTCATCGTACTTGGAATGGGGCGAGCGCAGCAGCCGGTCCGCGCGGCGGTCCACCTCGATGAGACGGTTGAACACGGTGTAGCCGGCCAGCTGGCCGCTGCGCCGGTCTTCCACGTAGACATAGAACTCGCCGTCGGCCTCGCGCCAGCGGATCACCAGGTCCGGGTGGTTCAGCCCGATCTCGGGGATGCCGTGCAGGCGGTCGCCCGGCGTCTTCAGGCGGTCGTACAACGGGGTGAGCTGCTCCTGCAGCGGTTTGCCGCCGGGCTGCTCCACGTCGATGCGCAGTTCGAGGGGACGGGTCAGCCAGGACGGCCAGAGGGTGGGCAGGCGCAGGGCCGGCATCGCAAGGATCACGGGAAACTCCACACGAGACAGGGCCGCGGCCAGCGAACGGCGGCCGCGAAACAACGGCTCCCGGCCGCGCGAGGCGGTCAGGGAGACAGGCGTTTTGTGTGTGTGAGGGGTCCGGCCGTGTCAGGGTGGGCGGCCGGTCGCGCCGACCTGCCACACCCAGGTCGGCGCCTCAGGCCAGTGCGGCCTGGCGGACGAGCGTGAGGTAGATCGGGCGGTTCGTGGCGCGGCGCACGCGCACGGCGGCGCCGGCCGGGCATCGGCACAGGGCGGCAGTGACGGGCGGGCGGGGCATGGCGCGCGGTTCCACGAAGCGGGCCGCGCGGAGCGAAGGCATCGCGGCGCGGCGGGGTTGACGATGGCCGGGATGCTAAGCCGCGGGCGATGTCGCACGGGCATCGTGCGGTATTGCGTGCGTGCCGCTTTGGATGCCCATGTCACGGCGAGGGCGTCGGTGCGGGCCAGCCGGGGTCCCGCGCCAGCCGCTGCACCACGGCCTGCTGGGGCTGGTGGCCCATGCCGCGCACCTGGCTCGCCACCCATTGCGCGCGCGGCAGGTTGATCCGGCCGGTGCGCGCCCAGTGCCCGGCCTCCAGCGTGGGGTTGTGCAGCATGGCCGCGAGCCACACCGCCTGCGCGGGCGCAAGCTGGCGTGCCGGGCGCCCGAAGTAGTGGCGCGCCGCGGCCTCGGCGCCGCACAGGCCCGGGCCCCAGGGCGCGTTGTCGAGGTAGAGCGCGAGGATGCGCGCCTTGCCCAGCGTCTGCTCCATCTCCACCGCGTAGAGCAGCTCGCGCAGCTTGCGCGCGGGCGTGCGTTCGGCGCCGGTCACGAGCAGCTTGGCCAGCTGCTGGTTCAGCGTGCTGCCGCCGCGTGCGATCTGGCCCTGTGCCTGGTTGAGGGCGTGGGCGGCCAGCCACTCGCGCGGGTCGTAGCCGGTGTGCTCGAAGAAGCGCTGGTCCTCAGCCGCGATCACCGCGTGGGCCAGCCAGCTGCCGGCCGTGAGGCCGCTCGGGCGGCCGCAGGCGGAGCGCGCGCCCAGCCAGGCCTCGGTGCCCAGGCCGCTCACCGCGAAGCCGCTGAACACCGGCTGTAGCTGCAGGCGCTGCTGCGGCAGGTCAAGCGTGGCTTGCAGCGCGAGCGTGCCCCGGATCTCGGCGCGCTGCAGCTCGGGCAGCGTGGGCGCGGCCAGCGCGACCCAGTGCGCGATGGGTGCCTCGCGCACGTCGAGCGCGAGGCGCAGCCCGTCCTGGGCCAGCGTGCCACGCCAAGTTGTCCACAGGCGCGCGCTGCCGTGCATCGCTTGCGCGGTGCCGGCCAGTTGCTCGAAATCGCGCCGCACCGTGACGGCCAGCTCGGGCACTTCCACGCGTTCATCGCCCAGCCCGGGCAGCGGCAGCCGGCAGGGCGCGCAGTGCAGCGCGAGCGTGCGCGTGCCGGCCTGCCAGGTGAATTGCACGGGGCCGAAGCGCGTGCGCAGCGCGCGGCCGTCCAGCCACGGGCCGAGTGCTGGCGACGTCGCCAGCCGGATCAGCGAGGGCACGCCGAGGTCCAGCGCGATGGGCCCCACGCGCCACCGGACCGACCATTCGCCCTCGGCCGGTGCCAGCAGCACGCGCGCCGCCAGGCCCAGCGCCAGCAGCGTCCCCATGGCGGCGAGCAGCGCGCCCCCGAGCAGCCGGCCCAGGCGGGGTTGCCGGGATGCCATGGGCCAGTTATCCACATCACTATTCACAGAAGTATTCACAGCGGCCTCGCGGTGGTGACGGCCTGCCACGGGCCGGGCGATCGGGTGCTGACCGCCGCCCAGTACCAGGCCGAGGTGTCGGTAAAGGCCTGGCCGCGCGCGTCCTCGATGCGCTCGCACACGCGCAGCGCGGGCCCGCCCGCGCGCCGGGCCGTGAAGCAGCGCCACAGCCGCTGCTGCGTGTCGTGCTCCAGGCGCTGCGCGTCGATGCGGTAGCCGAGGCTGCGGTAGCAGTCCGCCGCCGGGTGCAGCATGCGCGTGGGCTGCTGGACCTGGCGCAGCACCAGCACCTGGCGCCCGTCCGTCAGTCGCGCGATGTGGCCGGGAAAGCGCTCGGCGAAGCGCTGCTCCACCGCGCTGAGCGCCAGCGGGCGCAGCGGCGCGCCGTCCCATGCGCTGGGCCATTCCACGGCGGTCTGGCTGTGGGAAACCGCCGGTGCCTGCGTGAAAGCGGTCCCTGCGCTCCACAGCGCGCACAGCCCCATGGCCAGCGCGAATGCGCCCTTGTGGAGCACGCGGTTGGCGAAAGTGTTGTGGATAAGTTTGTGCACAGTGTTCTCCTGGCGTGACGGGCGCACCCTCACCGCGTGGCCGTTCCGGCCGTCGCCGGGGCCGGCCGCGACATGGCCCACGCGATGCCGCCGCAGACCATGGCGAGGCAGAGCAGGCCGAAGGCCTCGTGCGCGAGCGGGCCGAGCGGTCGGCCGCTGGCTTCGCCCGCCACCAGCACGCTGTTGCGCAGGATGTTGCCGGCCAGCACCAGCATGCTCACCAGCGGCAGCCGCGCCATGAAGTTCTTGTTCGGCAGCCCTGCCCACAGCGCGACGGTGCAGGCCGTGAAGTAACCCAGCCACGCCATCTGCACGCCCGAGCAGGGCGCATCGACGATCACCAGCCGGCCGGCCACCAGCAGCGTGCTGCCCTCGCGCTGCACCACGTAGCCGAGCGACAGCAGCCAGCCGCTGGCCTCGGCCGTGAGCACGCGCAGCGGGTAGCCGGCGTAGAACTGCAGCGACGACAGCAGCGGCAGCGCCAGCACGGCCAGCCCTGCCACCGGCAGCGTGGCGACCCGCGCCGGCAGAAAGGCGCGCAGCGTGCAGGCCAGCGCCAGCATGGCGACCACGCCGGCTAGAAGCGGCGGCAGCGCGCTCGCGGCGGCGGTCGCCGCCACCGTGCCCAGCAGCGCGAGCGCCAGCCAGGGAAGGAGCGGGGCGGCGCGCAGCGCCTGCCGAGTTGTCCATAGCAGCACGCCGAGGGCGCCGAGCGCGAGCACGCCCAGCGGATCGTCCGAGCCATCGGCCAAGCGCTGACCCATCCAGCGCCAGGTAGGCCAGAGCGCGGCGCATTGCGCGGCGATCCACCATCCAGCGGGGGCGGTGTCGAGCCGCACGCCCCAGCGCACGAAGCCGGGGATGTGAAGCAGGTTGGGGAGGGGCATGTCTTGCTCCTTGGTTCGGTGGTTTGGCGTTCCGGCGTCTGGATTCCCGCGTTCGCGGGAATGACAATTCCTCTGTCATCCCCGGCCTGACCGGGGATCCAGACCTGGGCATGCCAACATCTGGATTCCCGCCGGAGCCTGCCCCCGACCTGATCGGGGGCGGGAATGACAACTTCCTCCGCTGTCATCCCCGGCTCGACCGGGGATCCAGACTTGGGCGTACCAGCATCCAGCCCTCAGGCGGTGTAGCGCTCGGCCCGACGCCGCCGCGCAGCCCGCTGCATCACGAACAGCATCGACAGCACCAGCCCCGCCGCCGCCCACACGGCCGGCTCGGGCGTGCTCGGCACCTCGGCGCCCAGGGTCTGCGCCTCACCCACCGCGAGGTTGCTCACCCCTTCCGGCATGGGCGAAGGCTGGCTCACGCCCTCGGCGTTCTGCGGCGCCGGGTTGCGCACCACATGGTCCACCGCGATGAAGCTGGTGTACTGCGTCAGCAGGTGGTAGCGCAGGCCCAGCTCGGTGATGCGCTTGGCGTACTCGCCGCCGCCCTCCAGCGCCTCCTGGTCCGACAGGCTGGCGATGCGGTGGCGCGCCCACAGCGTGCGCAGCGCCGCCGTGTCCTGCCGGATCTGCGGGCCGATGGCGATGGCCTGCTGGTACGGGCCGCTGGCGCTCTGGCCCTCGATGAGGATGCGGCCCTTCACCTCGCCGCTGGCCGGCGCGCGCCATTTGCCGAACACGATCACCGGGCGCTCGCCCAGCACGTCGGGCAGCTCGGCCGGCTCCACGTCGTACACATCCAGCCCCTCGAACTTCGCCTTTACGCTGGTCAGCACGGGCGATTCGATCATGCGGCGAAAGCGCTCGGCCTGCGCCTTGGCCTGGCTCGGCTGGGTGATGACGAAGGGCTCGCCCATGCCGGCGCGGGCCAGCCCTTCCATCAGGTGCCGGTTCACCGAGGAGCCGATGCCAAAGGCGAACAGGTTGGCCTGCGAGAGGTGGCGGCGCACCAGCTCGAAGGCCTCGCGCTCCACCGTCACGTAGCCGTCCGTCACCACCACCACGGTGCGCGAGAGGTCGGCGCGCTTGGGCTCGGCGTACACGCGCTTGAGCGCCGGAATCAGCTCCGTGCTGCCGCCGCCCTGGTACTGGTCGATGGTGCGCAGCGCCTGTTCGATGTTGGCCGGCGTGGCCGGCACCGAGGCCGGCGCGAGCATCTTGCTGGAGCCCGAGAACAGCAGCACGTTGAAGCTGTCGCTCGGCCGCAGGCCGCCGATCAGCTCGCGCAGCATCGCCTTGGCCGTGTCCAGCGGAAAGCCGTGCATCGAGCCGGAGATGTCCACCACGAAGATGTAGTCGCGCGGGCTGATGGCCGCCGCGCTCACCGCCTTGGGCGGCTCCACCATGGCGAGGAAGAAGTTTTCATCGGCGCCCTTGAACAGCAGCGCGCCCGACTCGATGCGCTCGCCCGCCAGCCGGTAGTCGAGGATGAAGTCGCGGTTGTTGGCCGGGCGGCCCGGCGCCAGCGCCACCGTGGCGCGCTGCTCGCCGTCCGCCGTCACCGTGATCGGGTGGGTGGCCGAGCGCACCTCCTTCAGCCCCATCGGCATGGCCAGCGTCAGCTTCAGGTCAAACTGGGTGGCCGAGGGCTCGCCCGCCTTCAGAAACGGCTGGCCCACCCAGCCCGCGTTGGCCTGCGACGACTGCGGGCTGTTGTAGCGCGGCCCCACCACCGTGGGAAAGACGAACTGGTAATTACCCGCCTGCGGCACCAGCAGCTCGGTGTAGCGCAGCTCCACCCGCACTTCGTCGCCGGGCAGGATGTTGGCCACGTTCATCTGGAACACGTTGGGCAGCTGCTGCTCCAGCAGCGCGGCGGTCTTGCCCTCCTTCTTGGCCGCGTCGTACTCGATGCGCGCCTGCTGCTTCTCGCGGATCTGCGCCGTGATGAGACGGTCCGCCAGCCGCACGTTCATGCCGTACACCGCCGCGCGGGTGGAGCCGGGGAAGACGTACTTCGCCTCAATCGCGCGCTGGCCCTCGTTGCGGTAGCGCTGCACCACCGTCACGTCCGCAATCACCCCCGAGATGCGCACATCCACCTGCGTGGACTTGAGCGGCAGCCGGTCCACCGCCGGGTCGTCGCTCTTGACGAAGAAGTACGGGCTCTCCGTCTTCAGCCGCGGCGCATCACGGTCCTGTGCCCGCGCCGTGCCCGCGCTGAGCACCACGAAACACACCGCCGCCGCCCCGCTGACCACCAGCCACGCCCACCGTGCCCTGCCGCCTGTGCTGATCCCCATGATGAATCCCCCTGGCCCTCAGGCCCTGCCGTGCGAACTTGCACGGAGGGGACTTTGGCGGGGGAGTGGGGAGGGAGTTTGAAGGCGGTGGGGGGAGTGTGAAGTGGGGGTGAAGTGGGACAGTTTGCTAATGAGCGCGGGGCGCGATCCTCACCGATCGTTTGGAGCCCTCGAGATCGGATGTTCACCAGCATGCCGCATCGGCCAAAAAAGGTCTTTCATGCAACCTCCGAAAGTGTTGCCAGAAAGTGGATGCTCGTTTCTACCGACCCGGCAGCAGCCCAGTCAGAGTTGGGCGGTGATGCCGACGAAGGCCTTGTCGCCGCGTTTGTAGCCTGGGCGAGGACCAGCGAAGGTCTGCGGTTGCACGGTTACGCCGGCCATCTCGTGAACATGAAAGAGCTTCCAGCCGACGTACTCGCCTGATTCACTGCCTCCAGCAACCTGATACGCGCGCAATGCAAGGTGTCCCCTTGTGTCGGTGCCGTAGGTGTGTGGTTCGACTGTGCGCCGAAAGCCGGCATAGTTGAAGGTCAGGAGATTACGGTTCTGGATGGCGTTAGTGATGTTCATGCTGCTCCCCAGTGTCGGTCGCAATCAGCTGGCCTCATTCACAGCGCTGGTGGTCCTGGTTGTTCGTCGTCATCCCTGAGCGTCATGTACTCCAGGCGCCATTGCGTCAAGAGTTTTGCCTTGCTCACTGGCAGGTCATCCTCCGAGATTGGAAAGCACGACTTCAGCACCACGGCAGTTCCGTCCTTCAGACGTCCTCCCACAATCTCCTCTACCTCGGCCGCCACGTCCTCAACTTTGTTGGCCGTGGCCTCTGGATCATTGCCAGGTGGGAACACCAACACGATGCTCAGTTTGTACGGGTCGCCTTCTTCGCGCTCAATGTTCTGCCCGCTGTCCACATCGAAGTACACAAACGAAATGTGCTCGCCGCTCCTCTCCAACACCTTGGCTAGTTTCGAGTCTGCCTTGGTGCTGCGCATGCGGTTTACGAAAGTATCCGGAAACGCCGCACGGTTGTAGCGAGAACCCAACCAACTGCGTAGGACTGCCAGCGACTTGCCGTCCAGTACGTATTGCTCGTCGGGTTCGAATTGGGCAAGCTCGCTCTTGGAAAGAATGCACTTGCTTGTGCTGACTAGCTCGACATGCCGGGTTTCCCCGTTGCAGGTAACCGGGTAGTGCAGCGTCCGAGGTGCCTTTCCCCAGGTGTAGTTCCCATCGACCTTGTCCGTGGTTCGCCCGATGATGACCTCGACGTCAGGCTCGGCGGTCAAGTTGTCGTTGGCCAGATCGCAGTCGTGTGAAATAACTACGACGCAGGTGGTTGTGCCTGCGGCTGGGTGGTGCAGATCGAAGTGCTCGATGGCTGGAGCCGGTAGCACGCTGCCCTGGCGCCAGCGCGTCTCACGGGTCCATTGCTTCGGCTGCGCTTTCGCCATAGGCCATCAAGCCTCTTCGTCCAAAGAGGGGGCGCCGACGTCCGCTACCTCCAACTTGGCCTTTCGGCCCGTCAGCAGTGCATCGAGCTTGGCGCGGGACTCGCCGCCGCGCTGCACGATGCGAATTAGCTTCTTGGCGGTCTCTTTGCCATCGGCACCATCTGCCATAAGCTGCAAGAACGTCTTACCTTGGGCGACCGTGCGGTCGAGCATCACAGCAGTCGGCTTGACTCCTAACTCTATGAACATAGTCGCAGCCTGGGCTAGCTGGCGCAGGCGCTCCTGGTGTTGTTCTTTAGGCGTCTCGCCTTCGAGCCAGTTGTAGAGCGTTTGGCGAGACACTCCAAAGACTTCTGGCAAGCGCGACATGGTCCGGCCAAATCCAGCTTTGACCTGCTGCATGAGCTTGGCGAAGGGGGCTTGCTCGTCGACGGTGCTGGTCTCGATTACCTTGACCGGGCGGTAGCCATACGCCTGCAAGACAAACGCCTTCTGCGCCATGCCTCCTGTGCCCACCTCCTGATTTGGCCAGGGGCGGCCCACAATATCGGCGCGATGGTGGATAGCCGGCCGAGGACGATAGTGAGCCGGCGCGAAGTCCGCCGACATTGGTACGGGGAGGAATGCTGTGATCATTCTTCGTCCCAGACAGCCAATGCGTGGGGGGTCACGGTAGCGCGAAAAGCCACGCTGATGACGTCGTGAATCGAACTTAGGTGGTTGCTTACGCCGTCCAGAGAGAACAACTCCCGCCCTTGAACGAAGCCGTCCGTGTCAATAATGGCGTGCTTCCCGTTGGCCTTGGCGAATCTTGCGTCTACCAACATGCCCTCCGGTTGAAGATCTGGTGGGAAAGCTAGCCCACCTTCTTGAGTCAGGATGCGCGAGCGCAGCCAAACATTGCCTACAGCGTTGAGCATCTCCAGAAGCGAATGGACTGGCTGGCCACCCAGGCGAGCGCCCAGTCCCTGGGCCTCCGGTGTTAAGTAGCGATCTAGGGCATCCCCGGTTTTTGGGGATACATGGTCCAAATAGCGCAGGCCAACCCGTTCGGTGAAGTCGAGCTTGACTACGTCGTGGACCAGCGCTAGCCCCTTGAGGAAGGCGTCCGAGAAGCGCTCGTAGGTTCCGTAGTTTGTGGATTGGAAAGTCAGTGCATCAGCGCCCAGTACGAAGCTGTGGGTCTGCTCAACATTGGCAAAGAAGTATTGCTCGTGGGCAATTGGCTGAGGAACAGTCTGGCCTTCTTGGACGTTGAACTGAAGAGCAACGGTGCTGCGTGTGCTGAAGGCAGGATAGCCTGCCCGGCGAAGGCCGTCTTGGATGGGGGGCAGGTACTCGGAGAGCTTCAGTAGCGTGTTGAAGCGCACCTGAGCTACTGTGAAGTAGACCGGTGGATTCTTCAATGGCTTGCTCATAGTTGGGTTTCCTTATGAGGATAGTTTACACTTTGGTTGACAAAAGTAAAGCGCCGCTATGTCAGCACGCCCAGCTTGGGCTGCAGATTTCAGAGCCACCTTGTATCGGTGGGTGGACTGGCCTTGGTTAGATCGACGTCGGCCAAATCCGGTGGCGGCACTTTTCGGCTGCGTTCAGCGCGCAGCGCCCTGCGGCAGCGTGAGCGCAGCCAGCGCGCCGCCCGCCGCAGCATTGGTCAACTCCACGCGCCCGCTGTGCAACCCCGCAATCTCCCTCACAAACGCCAACCCCAGCCCCGTGCTCTTCTTGCTGGAGTGCGGCCGCGCCAGCGAATAGAACTTCTCGAACACCTTGCCCTGCGCGTAGTCGGGGATGCCGGGGCCGTGGTCGCGCACGCTCAGGGTGGCGTGGCGCGCATCGGCGGTGAGGCTGATCGTCACGGTGCCGCCCTGGGGTGAGAAGTCCACCGCGTTGTCCACCAGGTTGCTGAGGGCGCGGCGCAGCAGGAAGGGGTCGCCGTCCACGGTGGCGTCGGTGGGGGTGCGCGTGTCGATGCTGATGCCGCGCTGCGCGGCGGCGGGGCGGGCGCTGGCGGCCACGTCGTCGATGAGGGCGCGCAGCGGCACGGGCTGGGTGGGGCCGAGGCTGCGGCGCGTTTCCAGTGCGGTGAGCTCCATCATGCGGTCCACGGTTTCCTGGATGCGCTGGGTCTCGCGGGTGATGTTGGCGAGGAAGTGCTGGCGCTGCGCCGGCGGCATGCGTTCGGCCAGGGGCTCCTGCAGCAGCTCGGCGGCGCCGCGGATGGCGGACAGGGGGCTCTTGATCTCGTGGGTGAGGGTCTGCACGTAGTCGGCCACGTAGCTGCGGCCGGCCAGGGCGTCGCGCATTTCGCCCCAGGCGATGCGCAGGCTGTGCGCGGCGTGGCGCGCCAGGCGCAGGGGGTGGAAGTTGCGCTGGCGGCGCAGCCAGCGCAGGTAGTCCACGATGAGACCGAAGGGCCGCACCAGCCAGACCGAGACGATGACAGCCAGCAGCAGCACGGCGAGCGCGGAGATGACGAAGATGGACAGCGTCTTCTGCCGCGCGGACTCGACGAACTGGCCGAAGCTCTGCACCGGCTTGCCGACGGTGACGGCACCGACGATGCGGCCGTCCCACAGGACGGGGGCGCCGACGTACATGACGGTGGTGGCCGGGTCGGCGGGCACGTCGCGCGTGGTGCGGGCGCCGTAGCGGCCGGCCAGGGTCTGGCTGACGTCGCGCCATCTGGAGAAATCGGCGCCCTCGCTGCGGCCCATCGAGTCGTACAGCACGGTGCCCCTGTCGTCGGTGACGTAGGCGCGCAGTTCCACGCGGGTCTTGTGCACGCTGTAGATCTGAGCCGAGAAGGGGCGCGCGTAGAGCGCGCGGAACAGCGGCGCGAGGCGCGTGGTGTCGATGGCGCCGTCCGCGAGATCCTGCTCGATCAGGCTGGCGAGCAGGTGCGAGGTCTCGACCAGCGATTCCTCGGCCGACTCGCGGTAGCGCGGGTCGATGTCATCGACGACCCGGTAGAGGATGAAGGCGATGCCCGCCAGGTAGATGAGCAGGATGCCGAGGAAGATGCGGCTGCGGCGGCTCATGTTCATGGGTGAACGGGCGCTACAGGGTGGCGGGCAGTTCGTCGTGCAGCGCGTAGCCGGTGCCGCGCAGGGTGCGGATCGGGTCCACGTTCGGCGCGACGGCGCGCAGCTTGGCGCGCAGGGTCTTGATGTGGGCATCGACGGTGCGGTCGAGGCTCTCGGCCGCGTCGTCCCAGACCAGGTCGAGCAGCTCGTCGCGCGTGAAGACGCGGCCGGGGCGCTGCACGAAGAGACGCAGCAGGCCGTACTCGTAGCGCGAGAGGTCAAGCAGGCGGCCGTAGTAGCGGATCTGCATGCGCTCGGCGTCGTGCGCGAAGGGGGGCGGCGTGGCGGGAGCGGGGGCCGGCACGGCGGCGGGTGCGGCGGCCGGGGCGCGCTGGCTGCGGCGCAGGATGACGCGCACGCGGGCCACCAGCTCGCGCGGGGAGAAGGGCTTGGCGATGTAGTCGTCGGCGCCGAGTTCGAGGCCGACGACGCGGTCGATCTCGTCGCTGCGCGCGGTGAGGAAGACGATGGGCAGCTCCGCGCCGCCGGGCAGGGCGCGCAGGCGGCGGAACAGCTCGAAGCCGTTCAGATCGGGCAGGCCGAGGTCGAGGATGGCGAGCGCGGGCGGGTCGGCGGCGAAGGCAGCCAGAGCCTGGGCGGCGCTGGCGCAGAGCACGGGGGTGAAGCCGTCGGTCTCCAGCACGTACTGCAGCGTGTCGGCGATGCCGGGCTCGTCTTCCACCACGAGGATGCGGGGTTTCATGACCATGGCGGGCATGGTAACGCGCGGTTACCAGCGCGGGCCGCCCGGCTGCGTTCGTTCCGTCCGAAGGCCGATTTAGATGGCTGGGCCCCGGTGTGCGCCGGGGCTTGGCGCGGCAGTCTCTTTCCGCAGGATGGGCGTTTGCGTTTCGCGGACTATATTGAAAGAGTAACCGGCGCGCTTCGGTGGTCTTCTCCAGCGCGGCCGGCGGGCAGGAGCAGATCATGTTCAGCAAGGACCGGTTCATCCAGGACTGCATTCGGTCGGCGGCCGAGGGCCAGGCGGCCATCCGGGAGCTTGTGAAGGAGGCGGTTTCAGACAGCTCGGGCGTGCTGTCGGAGCTGGGCGAGCCGCAGCGTGCGGGCATCACGCCGCTCTACCGCTCCCCGGCGCTGACCATCCTCAACTTCGTCTGGGCGCCGAGCATGATCCTCATGCCGCACAACCACCAGATGTTTGCCGTGATCGGGATCTACACGGGCCGGGAGGACAACGTGTTCTGGCGCCGCACCGACACGAGCATCGAGGCGGCGGGCGCCCGGTCCCTCGGCGCCGGCGAGGTGGCGACGCTGGGTCGCGACATCATTCATTCGGTGATCAACCCGATCGGCAAGATGACCTGCGCCCTGCATGTCTATGGGGGCGACTTCTTTCAGCCGTCCGAACCGCGCAGCGAATGGGAGCACGAGACCTTGACCGAGCGGCCGTGGGATGTGGAGCGGGTCAAGCGGATCTTTCAGGAAGCCGAGGAGCGCTTCAACGCCACGAGGAAGTGAGGCCGGCGGGTCGGGCTGTTCCCGCTCACGGGATGGTGCTCCTGCCCGAACCGTTGGGGCGGCAAAGACCCGAACACGGGAGACGGCTGCGCTCATCGGCTGGCGCTGTGGCGGATGCGCTTCATGCCAGCTCGGGAAGTCGGACGGGCGCCGGATCTGTGACGGTTACAGTCTCGGGCACTTGTCCATTGCGTACCCATGGCCCTCAATCTCGTCTGGCTCGTCTTCTTCCTCTCGGCTTTCGTCGTTGCGTGCGCGCGGCTGCTGCAGGGCGACCTGGAGGTGTTCTCGCGGCTGCTGACGGCGATGTTCGATTCGGCGCGCACCGGCTTCGAAATCTCGTTCGGGCTGGTCGGGGTGATGACGCTGTGGCTGGGGCTGATGCGCATCGGCGAACGCGCCGGGCTGGTGGAGAGCCTGGCGCGCGCCGCGAGCCCGTTGCTGCGCCAGCTGTTCCCGGCGGTGCCGGCCGGGCACCCGGCGCAGGGGGCGATGATGATGAACGTCTCGGCCAACCTGCTGGGCCTGGACAACGCGGCCACGCCGCTCGGGCTGAAGGCGATGCAGGCGCTGCAGCAGCTGAACCCGGAGCCGGCGCGCGCGAGCAATGCGCAAATCATGTTCATCGTGCTGAACACGGCGGGGCTGACGCTGATCCCGACCTCGGTGATCGCGATGCGCCAGAGCATCGCGCTGCGCCAGGGGCTGACGAACTTCAACGCGGCGGACATCTTCCTGCCCACGCTGCTGGCCACGCTGGCCTCGTTCCTGGCCGGGCTGATCGCGGTGGCGGTGGCGCAGCGCCTGCCGCTGTGGCGGCCGCGTTTCTGGGCACCGCTGGCGGCGCTGGCCGGGGCCGCGCTGGCGGGGCTGTGGTGGCTCAATCAATTCCCGCCGGAGCAGGCGGCGCGCCTCGCGGGGCTGGTGGGCAGCCTGTTCATCTTCAGCGTGGTGGTGGCCTTCCTGCTGGCCGGGCTGTGGCGCCGAATCAACGTCTATGACGCTTTCATCGAGGGGGCGAAGGACGGCTTCGGCGTGGCGGTGCAGATCGTGCCCTACCTGGTCGCGGTGCTGGTGGCGGTGGGGGTGTTCCGCGCCGCAGGCTGCATGGACTACGTGCTCGGCGCCTTGGGCGCGTCGGTGGCAGCGCTCGGCCTCGACACGGCCTTCCTGCCGGCGCTGCCGGTGGGGCTGATGAAGGTGCTCTCGGGCGCCGGGGCGCGCGGGCTGATGGTGGACGTGATGCAGACTCACGGCGTGGCCTCGTTCCCGGGCCAGCTGGCGGCGATCATCCAGGGCTCGACCGAGACCACGTTCTACGTGCTGGCGGTGTACGCGGGCAGCGTGGGCCTGCGCGACAGCCGGCACGCGCTGGCCTGCGCGCTGGTGGCGGATGCGGTGGGGCTGGTGGCGGCGATCGCGATCGGCTATGCGTTCTTCCGCTGAGGGGCGCGGATTTTCTGGCGGTACGGGCCGATCGGTCCTGTCATCCCCGGTGGGATTCCTTTCGTCACCCTCCCTCCCGTCATCCCCGGCTGATTCCCTTTCGTCATCCCCGGCTCGACCGGGGATCCAGGCCTGGGCGTGCCAGCGTCTGGATTCCCGCCGGAGCCTGCCCCCGACCTGATCGGGGGCGGGAATGACAAGCTTCTCTCCCGTCATCCCCGGCTGATTCCCTTTCGTCATCCCCGGCTCGACCGGGGATCCAGGCCTGAGCGTGCCAGCGTCTGGATTCCCGCGTGCGCGGGAATGACAAGCCTCTCTCCTGTCATCCCCGGCTTGACCGGGGATCCAGACCCCGGCGTGCCAACGCGCGGGTCACGACGTCTGTTCGGGCACCTTGCAGGTCTTGATGCCGAGCAGGCCGTAGGCCGGGCACCAGCCGATCAGGCCGGTGGCCAGCGGCAGTACGCCGATCCAGCCCCAGACGCCGATCTGGCCGGCCAGGGTCAGGCCGATCAGGGCCAGGCCGACGATGACGCGCAGGGCGCGGTCCAGGCCGCCTTCGTTGATTTTCATGGTCGCTCTCCTTCGGGTGGTTGATCGGACTGATTGGACGATCTCCCGGGAGTATCGATCGTGACGTACGTCAAATGTTCAGGCGCTTATCCACAGGCGCCGTGCGCGCCGCGGGCCGGGGCGCCGGCCAGGTCGTTCAGGATCGGACAGTCGGGTCGCTCGTCGCCATGGCAGTGCTGCAGCAGGTCCTGCAGCGCGCGCTGCATGGCCTGCATGGCCTCGATGCGCTCGGCCAAGTCGTCCACATGCCGCTGCGCGATGCGTTTCACGCTGGCGCTGGCGCGCCGGCGGTTCTGCCAGAGGTTGACCAGCTCGGCGATCTCGGCCATGGCAAAGCCGAGGTCGCGCGCGCGCTTGATGAAGCGCAGGGTGTGGATGTCGGCGGCGCTGTACTGGCGGTAGCCGCTGTCGGTGCGCGTGACCCGGCCGAGCAGGCCGAGCGACTCGTAGTGGCGCACCATCTTGGCCGACACGCCGGAGCGCTGCGCGGCGCTGCCGATGCTGACCGGGAAGCCGACCGCGTCCAGCGCTTCAGCGGGAATCGCCGCCTTTGCCGGAGGGACGCGCGATGCGGCCCGGTCAGGCCGCGACGGCATAGCCTTCCTCGGCGATGGCCGCCGCCAGCTTCTCGCGCGGCTGCTCGGACTGCACCTGCACCAGGTTCTGGGCGCGGTCGATCTTGACTTCGGCTTGCGGGTCCAGCTGCCTGAGGGCGCGGGTGACGGCCTTTTCGCAATGGCCGCAGGTCATGCCGGTGACGGTGAAGGTCTGGTTCATGGTCTTGATTCCTTGTCACAATGGGTTGAACACGAGCATAGCCTGAACCTTGCCATGGTGGGAAGGTCAAGTGACCCTGCCGTCTGGTCGGATGATGGCGGACGGGCCTTGACCTTCCCATCATGGGAACGATGACACTGCAAGACATGAACGACATCACCGCAACCCCGACCCTGGACCTTGGCATCGGCGGCATGACCTGCGCCTCCTGCGTGACGCGCGTGGAGAAGGCGCTGAAGAAGGTGCCGGGCGTGCAGGACGCCACCGTGAACCTGGCCACCGAATCCGCGCGCATCGTCTTCGCGCCGGGCGAGCAGATGGAGGCGCGCCTGCGCCGCGCGGTGCGCGATGCCGGCTACGAGCCGCGCGCCGCCGACGCGCTGGAGCTGGAACAGGACGCCTCGCCCTGGGCCGGCTTCGCGCCGGTCGGCATCGGCCTGCTGCTGTCGGCGCCGCTCGCGCTGCCGATGATCGGCGACCTGTTCGGCCAGCACTGGATGCTGGCGGCCTGGTTGCAGTTTGTGCTGGCGACCCCCGTGCAGTTCATCCTCGGCGCGCGCTTCTACAAGGCGGGCTGGCATGCGCTGAAGGCGGGCAGCGGCAACATGGACCTGCTGGTGGCGATCGGTACCACGGCGGGCTGGGCGCTGTCGGTCTGGCTCTGGCTGAGCGCGGCGCCGGGCGAGATGGTGCACCTGTACTTCGAGGGCTCGGCGGTGGTGGTGACGCTGGTGCTGCTGGGCAAGTGGCTGGAGGCGCGCGCCAAGCGCCAGACCACGGCCGCGATCCGCGCGCTGCATGCGCTGCGCCCGGATGTGGCGCATTTGATCGGGCTCGACGGCGAGGTGGACGTGCCGGTGGCCGAGGTGCTGGTGGGCGACCGGATCGTGGTGCGCCCCGGCGAGCGTTTTCCGGTGGACGGCACGCTGCTGGAAGGGCACACCCAGGTGGACGAGTCGATGCTGACCGGCGAGCCGCTGCCGGTGGCCAAGGACGCGGGCGAGAAGCTGACCGGCGGCTCGATCAACGGCGACGGCCGGGTGCTGATGCAGGTGAGCGCGGTGGGCAGCGAGACGGTGCTCTCGCGCATCATCCGCCTGGTGGAGGACGCGCAGGCGGCCAAGGCGCCGATCCAGCGACTGGTGGACCAGGTGTCGGCGGTGTTCGTGCCGGTGGTGCTGGTGGTGGCGCTGGTCACGCTGCTGGGTTGGCTGTGGAGCGGCGCGCTGATGGAGACGGCCATCATCCACGCGGTGGCGGTGCTGGTGATCGCCTGCCCCTGCGCGCTGGGCCTGGCCACGCCGGCCGCGATCATGGCCGGCACCGGGGTGGCGGCGAAGCACGGCATCCTGATCAAGGACGCGCAGGCGCTGGAGATCGCGCACAAAGTGGACACGGTGGCCTTCGACAAGACCGGCACGCTGACGCTGGGCCGCCCGCGCCTGACCGCGCTGGTGCCGGTCGAGGGCGTGGAGGCGACCGAACTGCTGCGCACCGCGGCCAGCCTGCAAAGCGGCAGCGAGCACCCGCTGGCGCGCGCCGTGGTGGCGGCGGCGCAGGAGCAGGGCGTGCGCATTGAGGCGCCGGACACCCTGCGCGCCGTGCCGGGGCGCGGCAGCGAGGGCGAGGTGGGCGTCAGGAGCTACCTGATCGGCAGCCTGCGCTGGATGGAGGAGCTGGGCTTGGGGCTCGGTGCGCTGGCGGAAAAGGCCGTGGCGCTGCAGGCGCAGGGCGCCACCGTGTCGGCGATGGCCGAGCGCACCACCGAAGGTTTGACGCTGCGCGCGCTGCTGGCCTTCGGCGACGAACCCAAGGCCGGTGCGAAGGAGGCGCTGGCCGCATTGCGCGAGCGTGGCATCAAGGCGGTGATGATCTCGGGCGACAACCGCGGCGCCGCCGAGGCGATGGCGCGCCGGCTGGGCCTGCGCCCCGAGGACGGCGAGGTGATGGCCGAGGTGCTGCCGGGCGACAAGGCGGCGCAGGTGACGAGGCTGAAGGAAGGGGGCGATGAGCGCCGCCGGGCCGCCCCAAGGCGCGAAGGCCCCCTCGGGGGGCAGCGCAGCACACGCAGTGGCCAGCGTGGGGGCCATGTCGTCGCGATGGTGGGCGACGGCGTGAACGACGCGCCGGCACTGGCGGCGGCCGACGTGGGCCTGGCGATGGGCAACGGCACCGACGTGGCGATGCACGCGGCCGGCATCACGCTGATGCGCGGCGAGGTGGGCCTGGTGGCGGCGGCGCTGGACATCTCCGACCGCACCGTGGCCAAGATCCGGCAGAACCTGTTCTGGGCCTTCATCTACAACGTGGCCGGCATCCCGCTGGCGGCGCTGGGCTACCTGAACCCGGTGCTGGCCGGCGCCGCGATGGCGCTGAGCTCGGTCAGCGTGATGAGCAACGCGCTGCTGCTCAAGCGCTGGCGTCCGCGCAACAGCTGAGCGGATGCCTGTGAAAAACTTGATCTGCGTCATGCCGGGGCCGGGGTCGGCCCGGCATGCTGTGACCCGTTGCCATCACAAGATCAGGAGATAGCCATGAAACACACGAGCCTGCAGGTCATCCGGGAAGAGCACGCCTCGCTCGCGGCGATGCTGCATTCCATGCGCATGATGGTGGAGCGCGGGCCGGGCGAGCACCCGCAGCAATTCTTCGACGTGCTGCGCGCCATGCTGTTTTACATCGACGAATTCCCCGAGCGCCTGCACCACCCGAAGGAGTCGGACCTGCTGTTCCCGCGCGTGGCCAAGCGTTCCCCGCACGTGATGGAGGCCGTGACCCGCCTGGAGCAGGAGCACATGCGCGGCGAGGCGGCGGTGCGCGAGGTGCAGCACCTGCTGCTGGCCTGGGAGCTGCTCGGCGAGACGCGCCGCGCGCCGTTCACCGAGGCGTTCCGCCACTACATCGACTTCTACCTCGACCACATGCGGCTGGAGGAGACGGTGATCCTGCCCGAGGCGGAGAAGGTGCTGAGCGAATCCGACTGGCAGGAGATGGACGCCGCGTTCGAGAAGAACTGCGACCCGCTGACCGGCAAGTACCCGCCCGACCCGGTCTATGAAGGCCTGTTCAAGCGCATCGTGATGCGCGCGCCGGCGCCGATCGGCCTCGGCGACGAATAAGGCGTCAGGCGATCCGGCGCGGCGCGGGTGCTGTCGCCGGGCCGCTGTCCGATGCCGGCGGAAAGACCACGCGGGCGCACAGGCCCGAGCCCTCGGGCGCGGGGTCGAGCCGGAAGCGGGCGCCCAGCAGTTCCGCGTAACGGCTGACGATGGCCAGTCCCAGGCCGGCGCCCAGGCCGAGCTGGTGCCCGGCCGAGCCCTGTGCCCCGCGCTGCGGCAGGCGCTGGCGGTCCTCGGCGCTCAGGCCGGGTCCGTTGTCGGTGACCGAGAGCGCCACGCCGGCCGGGCCGGCCTCCAGGGCCACGGTGATGCTGGGTTGCGCCGCCGTGCCGCCATAGCGCAGCGCGTTGTCCAGCAGGTTGCCCAGCAGGCCCTCCACCAGACCCGCGTCGGCGCGCACCACGGTGGACGTGTCGAGCCCGACCGCGCCCAGGTCCACGCCCGCCGCGTCGGTAAGCGGCAGGTAGCGCAGCAGCACGTCGCGCACCAGTTCATCCAGCGCCAGCGGGCGCAGCTGCAGCGCGGTGCGCGCCTCGTCGGCGCGGGCCAGCGCCAGCAGCTGGTCCACCTGGCGGCTGGCGCGGGTCTCGCTGCGCAGGATGCCCTGCAGCTGCGCGCGCCAGGCCTGCGGGTCGTCCTGCGCCAGCGCGTACTCGGCCTGGGCCCGGATGCCGGCCAGCGGGGTGCGCAGCTCGTGTGCAACATTGCCGGCGAATTCGCGCTGGGCGTTGAGGCTGTAGGCCAGCCGGGCCAGCAGCGAGTTGATGGCCGAACCCAGGCCTTCGACCTCGCGCGATCGCGCCTGCGCGGTCGCGGGGTCCGGCAGCGGCGTCAGGTCGTTGGCATCGCGCCGGTTCACCGCTTCCTGCAGCTGGGCCAGCGGCCGCAGGTCTTCAGCGATGACGCGGCGCAGCCACCAGGCGATGCCGATCAGCAGCAGCAACTGCGGCAGGGCGGAATAGGCCAGCAGACGGTCCAGCAGCTGGTTGCGGCTGGCGGTGGTCTGGGCCATCACCACGGTGAACTCGTCCTTGGGGTCGCGGCGCAGCACCACCAGGCGCACGTCGCGCCCATGCAGGTGGCCGTAGCCGAAGCGGTAGCGCGTGGGCACGGGCAGCGGCGGCGGCTGCAGCCCGCCGTGGCCGGCGATCAGGCTGCCGTCGTCGCGCAGCACGGCGAAGTACATGGATTCGCTCTGGTCGAACAGCAGGGTTCCCATCTCCCGCGACGAGAGGTGAAAGCTCGGCTGGCCCTGCGCGTCGTCGCGCACCCGCGAGGCGACGGCGTAGGCGTCGTCGAGCAGGGCGCGGTCGTAGGCCTGGGCCACGAAATAGCTGGACAGGACCAGGGTGATCACGCCGCCCAGGGCCCAGGTCAGCACCAGCGGTCCCACCACGTGGCGGACCAGCCGCGTGCGCAGCGAGGCTTTCGCGCGCGCCGGCCGGCTGGTGTCGCTCACGCCGGGGTCTCCAGCACGTAGCCGAGCCCGCGCAGGGTGCGGATCTGCACGCCGCTGCCGACCAGTTTCTTGCGCAGCCGGGAGATGAAGGCTTCCAGCGCGTTGTCGCCGAGCGCGTCGTCGCTGTCGGACAGCTTCTCCGAGAGCACCCGCTTGCTGACGACCCGGCCGGGCGGGGTCATCAGCTCCCAGAGCACCTCGAATTCGCGTGCCGGCAGGTCCCAGCCCTCGCCCTGCAGGAAGAACCGGCGCGCCTTGCGGTCGAGCGTGATCTGGCCCAGTTCCACCCGGTCGTCGGTGCCGTGGGCGCGGCGCAGCAGCGCGCGCAGCCGGGCCTCGACCTCGGCCAGGTCGAAGGGCTTGCCCAGGTAGTCGTCGGCGCCGGCGTCGAGGCCGGCGATGCGCTGCTCAGTGCTGTTGCGCGCGGTCAGCACCACGACCGGGGTGCGGTCGCCGCGCGCGCGGGCTTCGCGCAGCACCTCCAGCCCGTTGCCCAGCCCGTCCGGGGCCCGGTGCGAGACCGGCAGGTTCAGGTCCAGCAGCACGGCGTCGAAGGCCTGTACGCGCCACCAGTGGCGGGCCTCTTCCAGGGTGGTGGCGACATCGACGCGGTGGCCGTGCTGCAGCAGGCTGCACAGCATGGTTTCGCGCAGCACGGCGTCGTCTTCTACCAGCAGGATGCGCATGGGTCGGGGTGGGGTCGAAAGGGGTTACGGGGTGTTACCAATGCGCGCGGGTCAGTGACTGGTCAGCCCGCCGGCGCGATAAACGGGCCATGAGCATACGACAGTTGTTTCTTGTTTCAAGCCTCGCGCTGATGGCGGCGGCGCCCGTGCTGGCCCAGCCGCAGCCGACTGGCGCCCCGGCACAGGCCCGCTCGTCCGGCGCGCTGACGCTGGCGCAGGCCCTGCAGGCGGCGCGCGGCAACCTCGACGTGGCGATCGCGCGCGGCGGCCTGGCCGCCGCCCGGGCGGACGTGGTGGCGGCCGACCGCGCGCCGCTGCCGGTGCTGTCCGGCAAGCTGGCCTCGATGGACCTGCAGCACGGCCTGGGCGGCGGCAGCCTGTGGAGCGAGAAGCGCATCGACAAGTCGATCGGCGTGGACTGGACCTGGGAGCGCGGCAACAAGCGCGCGCTGCGCACCCAGACCGCGCAGCGCGCCGCCGATGCCGCGCAGGCCGACCTGGAAGACGTCACGGTGCTGCAGTTGCAGGCCACGCATGGCGCCTACTTCGATCTGCTGGCCGCGCAGGAGCGCCTGGCCCAGGTGACAGCGCTGGAGCGCAGCGCCGCGCAACTGGCCGCCACGGCGGGGCGCCGCGTGCAGGCCGGCGACCTGGCCGCACAGGACGCGATGCGCACCGAGATCGAGGCCCAGCGCGCCCGTGCCGACCTGCAGGCGGCCCAGCTCGAACGCCAGCGCGCGGCGCTGGCCCTGCGCCAGCTGACCGGGCTGGAGGCGCCCGTGGACGGCCTGCAGGCCGCCGCCGACTGGCCGGCGCTGGAGCTGGCCCCCGGCGACGCGGCCAGCCTGGCCCAGGCCCGCCCGGACGTGCGCGCCGCCCAGGCCCGCCTGCAGGCGGCCCAGTCGGCGCTGGACGGCGCGCAGGCGCTGAAGCGCGCCGACGTGACCTGGGGCGCCTCGGTGGACCATTTCCCCGGCACCTCGACGCGGCTGCTGGAGCTGCGCGCGCAAATGCCGCTGCAATGGGGCTACGACTACCAGGGCGAGATCGGCCGCGCCCAGGCCCAGCTGGCGCAGGCCCGCGACGCGCAGGACAAAGTGCTGCGCGCCGCCACGGCCGAGATGCAGCGCCTGCAGCTGGAGGCACAGGGCAGCGCCCAGCGCGCCCGCGGCTACGAGGCCGACATCCTGCCGCGCGCACGCCGCGTGGCCGACGGCGCCGAGCTGGCCTACGGCAAGGGCGCGCTGTCGCTGACCGACCTGCTCGACGCGCGGCGCACGCTGCGCGCCACCCAGCTGGAGGCCCTGGCCGCCCGCACCGAGGCCGCCAAGGCCGTCGGTGCCTGGCAGCTGCGCGCCCAGCCGGAACTCTTCCTGAACACCTCTTCTTCCACGGAATCCACCCAGTGAAAACCGCCTTGTCCTCCCTGGCGCTGTTGCTCGGCCTGCTGGCCGGCTGCGGCGAAGCCCCGGCCCCCGTGCCGGAAGTGCCGGAACCCATCGTGCAGGGCCGGCAACTGCGCTTCCCGGCCGGCCATCCGCAACTGGCCCTGCTGGGCGTGACGGCGGCCCGCGCGGCCAGCACGGTCACGCTGGAGCTGCCGGCCCGGCTGGTCTGGAACGAGGAGCGCACGCAGCGCATCCAGCCGGCCTTCGCCGGGCGCGTGGCCGCGATCCAGGCCGACGTGGGCCAGCTTGTCAAGCCGGGCAGCGTGCTGGCGCAACTCGCCTCGCCCGACTTCGCCGTGGCTCAGGCCGACACGGCCAAGGCCCAGGCCGACGCGCGCCTGACGCGCCAGGCCCTGCAGCGCCAGCGCGAGCTGTTCGACGCCGGCATCGTGGCGCGCAAGGACCTGGAGCAGGCCGAGGCGGAGGCCGCGCGCGCCCACGCCGAGGTGGCGCGCTCCGAGGCGCGCACCCGCCTCTACGGGGGCGGCGGCACGGTGAACCAGCAACTGGCGCTGAGCGCCAGCCTGGCCGGCGTGGTGGTGGAGCGCAACCTGAACCCGGGGCAGGAATTGCGCCCCGACCAGGCCGGGCCGGGCGTGCCGCCGCTGTTCGTGGTGACCGATCCGACCTCGCTGTGGGTGCAGATCGACGCGCGCGAGGCGGACGTGGCGGCCCTGCGCCCCGGCACCCGCTTCCAGCTGGCGGTGCCCGCCCTGCCGGGCCAGACCTTCGAGGGCCGCGTCACGGCGGTGTCCGACGCGATCGATCCGGCCACGCGCATGCTCAAGGTCCGCGGCGTGGTGGCCAACCCCGAGCGTCAGCTGAAGGCCGAGATGCTGGCCACGGCGCGCGTCGAGCGCAGCCTGGGCGCCGGGGTGATGATTCCGGCCAAGGCGGTGACGCTGCGCGGCAACGGCCATGCGGTGATGGTGCAGGTGCGGCCCGGGGTCTTCGAGTCGCGCGAGGTGGTGCTGGCGCATGAGGGGCCGCGCGAGGTGCTGGTGGCCAGTGGCCTGAAGGAAGGCGAGCAGGTGGTGACCGAGAACACGCTGCTGCTGGCGCGCCAGTTCCGCATCGCGCAGGAAGAGGCCCGGGCGCCCACGGCGAACCCGGCCAAGCCGCCCGAGGCGGCGGCTCCGCAGGGAGCGGCGAACCGATGAAACGCCTGATCGCCTATGCGCTGCACCAGCCGCTGATCATCGTGCTGGTGACGGTGCTGTTCGCCCTGGCCGGGGTCACGGCCTTCAAGAACCTGTCGGTGGAGGCCTTTCCTGACGTCACCGACACCCAGGTTACGGTGATCGCGCTCTACCCGGGCCGTGCCGCCGAGGAGGTGGAAAAGCAGGTGACGCTGCCGATCGAGGTGGCCCTGTCCGGCTTGCCGAACTCGATCCGGGTGTTCTCGCACACCCAGTTCGGCCTGTCCTTCACCGTGGTCACCTACGACGACAAGGCCGACGTGCTGCAGGTGCGCGCCCAGGTCAACGAGCGGCTGCGCGCGGTGGACCTGCCGCCGGGCGTGGAGGCCAACATCGCGCCGAACGCCACGCCGGTGGGCGAGGTGATGCGCTACCGGCTGCGCGGCGACGGCCTGACCACCACCGAGCTGCGCACGCTGGAGGACTGGACCGTGGAGCGCGCGCTGCGCCAGGTTCCGGGCGTGGCCGACGTGGTGGCCATGGGCGGCTTCATCAAGCAGTACGAGGTGCAGCCGGACCTGGCCAAGCTGCGCGCGCACCAGCTGACGGTACAGAACCTGCTGGACGCGCTGGGGCGCGGCAACGCCAATGCCGGCGGCAGCTACGTGGCGCAGGGCGCGCAGCAGTACGCGATCCGCGGCATCGGTCTGCTGCAGTCGCCCGAGGACATCGGCCGCATCCCGTTGTCGGCCAAGGGCGGCACGCCGATCCTGATCCGCGACGTGGCGCAGGTGAAGATCGGTTCCCTGCCGCGCCTGGGCACGGTGGGTCAGGACCAGGACGACGACGTGGTGACCGGCATCGTGATCATGCGCAAGGGCGAGAACCCGAGCCTGGTGTTGCAGGGCATCAAGGCGAAGATCGAGGAACTGAACACCCGCGTGCTGCCCAAGGGCGTGCAGATCGTGCCCTACTACGACCGCACCTGGCTGATGGGCAAGACGCTGACCACCGTGTTCAAGAACCTGGTGGAGGGCGCGCTGCTGGTGGCGCTGGTGCTCTACCTGTTCCTGTCCAACCTGCGCGCCAGCCTGGCCGTGGTGGTGGTGATCCCGCTGGCCCTGCTGGCCACCTTCCTGGGCCTGAAGATCATGGGCGTGCCGGCCAACCTGCTGAGTCTGGGCGCGATGGACTTCGGCATCATCGTGGACGGCGCGGTGATCGTGATCGAGAACATCATGCACCGCCTCAGCGAGGAGGGCGAGGATCTGCCCGAGAGCGAGCGGCGCCAGACCATCATCGACGCGGCCAACGAGGTCGGGCGTCCCACGCTGTTCTCGATGCTGATCATCATCGCGGCGCACATCCCGATCTTCGCGCTGCAGCGCCACGAGGGCCGCATCTTCCAGCCCATGGCGCTGTCGGTCACCACCGCGCTGGTCGGCTCGCTGATCTTCTCGCTCACACTGGTGCCGCTGCTGGCCTACTGGATGCTGCGCCGCAAGCTGCCGCACGGCGACAACCGCGTGGTGGCCTCGGCCAAGCGCATCTATGAGCCGGTGCTGGACTGGGCGCTGAGCCATCGGCGCCAGGTGGTGGCGATCGCGCTGGGCGTGTTCGCGCTGGCCATGGTGGCGGCCTCGCGGCTGGGCTCCGAGTTCCTGCCCGAGCTCAACGAGGGCACGATCTGGGTCAACGTGCGCCTGCCCTCCAGCGTCTCGAACGAGGAGGCCACGCGCGTGCTGCGCCAGGTGCGCCTGGCCCTGCTGAAGGTGCCCGAGGTGCGCACGACGGTGTCCAAGGCCGGCCAGCCGGAGGACGGCACCGACCCGAAGACCATCAGCATGGTCGAGGTGTTCGTGGACATCAAGCCGCCCGAGCAGTGGCGCAAGGGCCTGACCAAGGAGCAGCTGATCGAGGAGATGGACCGGGCGGTGTCGGTGATCCCGGGCATGGAGCCGAACTTCTCGCAGCCGATCCGCGACAACGTGCTGGAGTCGATCTCGCAGATCGACGGGCAGATCGTGATCAAGGTGGCGGGTGACGACCTGACGGAGCTGCGCCACATCACCGAGCAGGTGGAGCGCGAGATCAAGCAGGTGCGCGGCGTTTACCGCGCCGAGATCGACCGCCTGGGCGAGATGCCGCAGCTGCTGATCGACATCGACCGCGACCGCGCCGCGCGCCTGGGCCTGAACGTGCAGGACATCCAGGACGTGATCGAGGCCGCGCTGGGCGGCAAGGCGGCCACCCAGCTGTGGGAGGGCGAGCGCAAGTTTGCCGTGGCGGTGCGCCTGCCGGAGAGCCGGCGCACCATCGCCAGCCTGCCGCAGACGCTGATTCCGACGCCGGACGGCGGCTCGGTGCCGTTGGGCAGCGTGGCCAGCATCAAGGAGACCAGCGGTGCCATGAACATTGCGCGCGAGGCCGGTCGGCGCACCATGGCGATCGGCATCTTCATCAAGAACCGCGACATGGGCTCGGTGGTGAAGGACATGCAGGCGCGCGTGGCGGCCAACGTGAAGATCCCGAGCGGCTACGCGCTGGCCTGGTCGGGCGAGTTCGAGAACCAGGAACGCGCGATGCAGCGCCTGTCGGTGGTGGTGCCGATCTCGCTGCTGCTGATCTTCGTGCTGCTGTTCGACGCGTTCGGGGCCTTCAAGCAGGCGGCGCTGATCCTGGTCAACGTGCCCCTGGCGCTGATTGGCGGCTTCGTGGCGTTGTGGATCTTTTCGATCCCGCTGTCGGTGTCGGCGGCGATCGGCTTCATCGCGCTGTCCGGCCAGGCGGTGCTCAACGGCGTGGTGATGCTGGCGGTGTTCCAGCAGCTGCGCAAGGACGGCATGTCGGTGCTGGACGCGGTCAAGCAGGGCTCGATGCAGCGCCTGCGCACGGTGCTGATGACGGCCATGCTGGCCGCGCTGGGCCTGCTGCCGATGGCGCTGTCGCACGACATCGGCTCGGAGACCCAGCGCCCGCTGGCGATCGTGGTGATCGGCGGGCTGGTGACGGCGACGCTGCTGACGCTGGTGGTGCTGCCGGCGCTGTACGTGGCGTGGTTCGGCAAAAAGGAGGCGGCGCCGTCGCACTGACGCAGGCGGTGCCCCCCGCATGAAAAAGCCGCCCCGTCCGGAGGCGGCTTTTTCTTTCCTGGCGAGGTCTTGGCATCCCCGGCCACGTTCCTCCGTCGTTACCGGCCACTTTCCCCCGGCATCCCCGGCTACTTTTCCCCGTCATCCCCAGCTACTTTTCCCCGTCATCCCCGGCTTGACCGGGGATCCAGACCTCGGCATGCCAGCGTCTGGATTCCCGCCGGAGCCTGCCCCCGACCCCGATCGGGGGCGGGAATGACAGGCGCGTGTCTCGGCATGCCGGCGTCTGGGTCTCCGCCGGAGCCTGCCCCCGACGCCGATCGGTGGTGGGAATGACAATCGTGCGGGGCGCTGCGGACCAGGCGGATCACCGCCTCCAGCCCCTGCGCCTGTCCCGGCGGTGGCGAGTGCAGCGAGAATTCGCCGCCCTGGCGCTGCACGATGGTGCTGATGATGGACAGGCCCAGGCCGTAACCGGGCGTCGCCAGGGGCGCGTGTCCGCTGCCGCGCTGGTGGCGCTGTTGCAGGCGCGCCAGCGCGTCGGCCGGAATGCCCGGCCCCTGGTCGCGCACGCGCAGGGTGGCCGGGGCTTCCACCACCAGTTCGATCGGCCCGCTGCGGGCGTAGCGGGCGGCGTTTTCCAGCAGGTTGCGCAAGGCAATCGCCAGGGCGTCGAAGTCGCCCCGGCCCCAGGGATCCTCCTGTTCGGGCAGGCGCAGCCGCAGGCGCCGCAGCAGGGCGGGATCGGCCCAGAATTCCTGCGCGACGGTGGCGGCCAGCCGGCCCAGCTCGATGGGTTCCTGCGTCAGCGTGGCGCCCGATTCGGCGCGCGAGAGCTGCAGCAGCTTTTCGGCGCGCCGGCTGAGCTGGACCAGGGCATCGAGCGCCCCCTGCACCTCGCGGCGCGCCGGCTCGGGCAGGTCGTGGCCCAGCACCGCCTGCAGCCGCAGGCGTGTGGTGGCCAGCGGGGTGCGCAGCTCGTGGGCAGCGTTGGCGGCCAGGGCCCGTTCGGTGTCCAGCGCATGCGACAGGCGCTGCAGCAGGTGGTTGGTGCTGTCGGTGATCTGTTCCAGCTCCGCCGGCAGCCGGCTGGCGCGCAGCGGCTGCAGGTTGTCGCCGCCGCGCCGCCGGATCTCGTCGGCCAGCTCGCGCACCGGCGTCAGTTCGCGCCGGGTGATCCGCTGGATCAGCAGCGCCAGCAGCGGCAGCAGCGCCAGCAGCGGCAGCAGCAGCCACAGCATGACTTCAAGCTGGGTCTCGCGGCGATGGCTGAGCGGGTCGGCCACGTGGATCAGCACCGGATCGCGTGGGTGGGCCTGCGTGTAGACGCGCCATTCGGCGGTTTCGGTGAACCCGGTCTGCTGGGGGGTGATCAGTGCCTCGGGCGCGTCGCTGGAGCGCATCAGCACGCGCCCGCCCGGGCTGCTCACCTGGTACATCAGGTACTTGTGCTTGACGTCCACCATGCCGGCGACCGGCACCTCGCTGGCGCCCGGGCGCGCGGACCCGCCGGGCGCGGCCAGGTCATGGCCGACCAGATCGAGCAGGCGCTGCGCGTTCTCCACCAGCGCGCTGTCCAGCACCTCGTTGACTTCCTTGCGCACGTACCAGGCGGTGCCCAGCGCCGTCGCCAGCCAGAGGCCGCCGATCCACCCCAGCAGCGCGCGGCCCAGCCGCCGCGCCAGGCTGGCCGAGCCGGTCTTCATGCGGCGGCCGCGTTGAGCCGGTAGCCCAGGCCGCGCAGGGTCTGGATGCGCTCGCGGCCGATCTTGCGGCGCAGGTTGCTGATGAACACCTCCAGCGTGTTGCTGCCGGTGTCGTCGTCAAAGCCGTAGAGGGCGTCGGTCAGGTGGTCGCGGGTGTGGATGCGGTCGGGCCGGCTGGCCATCACGCGCAGCAGGGCCCATTCCTTGGCGGTCAGCTCCACCGGCAGGCCATCCACCTGCACGCGGCTGTTGGCCAGGTCGATGCTGAGGCCGCCCAGGGCCAGTACGGCGCTGCTGGCGCCGCCGCGGCGGCGTTCGATGGCGCGCAGCCGGGCCAGCAGCTCGTCGGGATCGAAGGGCTTGACGAGGTAGTCGTCGGCGCCGGCATCGAGCCCGCGGATGCGGTCGGAGGTCTGGTCGCGGGCGGTCAGGATGATCACGCTGCAGTCGCGCGGCGGGCGCAGGAGGGTGGGCAGCAGGCTCAGGCCGTCGCCGTCCGGCAGGTGCAGGTCGAGCAGCACGGCGGCCCAGCGCGCCGCCGGCAGGGCCGCGCGCGCGGCGGCGAGGCTGGCCGCGGCATCGACCACGAAGCCCTTGCCGCGCAGGAAGGAGGCCAGGGCCTCGGACAGCAGCGGGTCGTCTTCCACCAGCAGGATTCTCACGGCAGGGTCCTTTGTCACTCAAACGGGCAGATGAAGCCGTCGATTGCCGCATTGTGAGCTGAAGCGGACCTGAAGCGCAGGCTCATCCGGGCCTCAGGTCGCCTCTCTATCGTCGCGGCAGTTTCCGGCGCGCGGTGTGCCTGGATCTGTTCCCAACCCTCAAGGAGAAGACGATGCGATGCATGAAGAAACCGGGCCTGGTCTGGACCGCCCTGGCGCTGGCCAGCGCCATGATGCTGGCCGCCTGCGGCGGTGGCGGCAGCGACCACGGCAATGGCAACGATGACCGGGGCGCCGCGCCGGTGGCGGGCGGGGGCACGCTGGCGCCCGCGGCGACGCTGGTGGCCGGCCCGATCGCCGGCTTCGGCTCGGTGATCGTGAATGGCGTGCGCTTTTCCTCGGTGGGCGCCGAGCTGGTGGACGATGACGGCCTGGCCGTGAACCTGGCGCAGCTGAAGCTGGGCATGACGGTGCGCGTGAGCGGCGAGGCCGACGAGGCCACGCAGCAGGGCACGGCCCGCCAGGTGGAGCTGGTGCACGGCACCCGGGGCCTGCTGACGGCGGTGAACGTGGCGGCCGGCACGCTCACGCTGCTGGGCCAGACCGTGAGCACCAACAGCGCCACCGCCTACCAGGGCGCGGCGGGCCTGGCCGGGCTGACGGTGGGCCAGCCGCTGGAGGTGTATGGCGTGCTGCAGGCTGACGGCAGCCTGCTGGCGACGCTGATCGAGGTCAGGACGGCGCTCTCCACGGTGAGCCTGAGCGGCCTCGTCAGCCAGCTGACCGCCACCAGCTTCCGGGTGGGCGACCTGACCGTGAACTACAGCCCGGCCGTGGTGAGCGGCGTGCTGGGGGCGGGCCAGCGCGTGAAGATCAAGGCGGCCAGCGGCCCGGTGAACCATGTGCTGACGGCCAGCGCGGTGCGGGTGCTTGGGGCGGACTCGGTGTATGGCTCCAGCGTCACGGCGGGCGCGCGGCTGAAGCTCAAGGGCGTGGCCGAGGCGGCCCCGGTCAACGGGGTGCTGAACGTGTCGGGGACGCCGGTGAACGTGTCGAAGGCGCTGGTCCGGGGTGGCGCCGCGATCGCGGCCGGCCAGTTCGTCGAGGTCACGGGCCAGTGGGATGGCGGCGTGCTGCAGGCCACCGAGGTGGAACTGGACGGCTACCGCGAGAGCCAGATCGGCGGCCGCAACGAACTGTATGGCGCCATCGGCAGCGTGAGCGGCAGCACGGTGGTGGTCGATGGCGTGACCGTCGAGCTGGGGGCGCTGCTGAAGGACGGCCGGCTGGCGCAGGTGCCGGCGGTGGGCCGCTATGTCGAGATCAAGGGCAACCTGGTCGGCAGCACCCTGCAGGCGACCCGTGTGGAATTCAAGAACGCCAGCACGGGCGTGGGGGCGAGCTTCGAGCAGTATGGCCAGATCTCGGGCTGGGTGTCGGCCGCCAGCTTCAGGCTCAACGGCCTGCAGGTGGACGCCTCCGGGGCCCGCTTCGAGCATGGCAGCGCCGCCAGCCTGGGCAACGGCGTCTATGTGGAAATCAAGGGAGCCCAGAACGCCAGCGGCGTGTTCGTGGCCAGCAAGGTGGAGGTCAAGAACGGCTTCCACGACTGAGCGAAGGCGCCCCGGCCACGGTGCCAGCCAGCGCCAGAGGGGCGCTGGCCGCTCTCACGTTCAGAGCGTGGGATAGTCGGTGTAGCCCTTGGCGCCGCCACCGTAGAAGGTGCCGCGGTCGGGCTCGTTGTACGGGCCGCCCTGGCGCAGGCGCGCCACCAGGTCCGGGTTGGCGATGAAGGCCTTGCCGAAGGCGACCGCGTCGGCGCCCCGGGCCAGAGCCTCCTCGGCCAGGCCCTTGTCCAGGCCGTTGTTCACGATCCAGGTGCCTTGGCCGCCGGCGGCGCGGTAGGCAGCGCGCAGCGCGGCGTAGTCGAACGGGCGCTCGCCCTGCTGGTGGTCGCGCGCACCGCCGGTGGCGCCCTCGATGATGTGCACGAAGGCCAGGCCCAGCGGCGCGAGCTGGCGCACCACGTGCTCGAACAGCGGCTGCGGGTTCGGGTCGGCCGCGTCGTTGGCCGGCGTCACCGGCGACAGGCGCAGGCCGGTGCGGCCGGCGCCGATTTCCTGGGCGATGCCCTGCATCACCTCCACCAGCAGGCGGGCGCGGTTCTCGATCGAGCCGCCGTAGGCGTCGGTGCGCTGGTTGGAGCCGGAGCGCAGGAACTGGTCGAGCAGGTAGCCGTTGGCCGCGTGCACTTCCACGCCGTCAAAGCCGGCGGCGATGGCGTTGCGCGCGGCGCGGCGGTAAGCCTCGATCAGGCCCGGCAGCTCGGACAGCGCCAGCGCGCGGGGTTCGGAAGTCTCGACGTAGCTCGCGACGCCATCCTGAATCAGCACGGTCTTGGCGTTGGCCTTGATCGCCGAGGGCGCGACCGGCGCCTGGCCGTTCGGCTGCAGGCTGGTGTGGGAGATGCGGCCGACATGCCACAGCTGCGTCACGATCTTGCCGCCGGCGGCGTGCACCGCGTCGGTGACCGGCTTCCAGGCGGCGACCTGTTCGTCGCTCCAGAGGCCGGGCACGTCGGCGTAGCCCTGGCCCTGGTGGCTGATGGCGGTGCCCTCGGTGATGAGCAGGCCGGCGCTGGCGCGCTGGGCGTAGTAGCTGGCCATCAGCGCGTTGGGCAGGGCACCGGGCGCGCGGTTGCGCGTCAGCGGGGCCATGACGATGCGGTTGGTCAGCGACAGCGCGCCGACCTGGATCGGATCGAACAGGGAGGTCATGAGGTCCTTGGGGGTGAGAAGGAAGGCAGGCAATCCGCAAGACTAAACCGATTGCCGGATTCCTGCAGGCCGGTGCGCGATGACCTGCCGCGTGATCAGGGCGCCGGCGGCGCCGGCCACAGCCGCTGCGCCTGCAGCAGCAGCCGGCTCTGGCTCTCCAGCGCGTCGAGCTGGGCCGCCTCGGCGTTCTGCGCGGCCTCCAGCGCGTTGCGGCGCGCCAGCAGCGCCTCGCTGATGCGGATCTCGCCAAGCGCGTAGGCGCGCATGGCGAGCCGGGCGTTGTCCTGCATCAGCTGGCGTGTGCGCTCCAGCGACTGCCAGGCGGCTTGGCTGCCGCCGGCCTGGGCGACGGTGCGCTGCGCGGCCGCCTCGACCCGGGCGCGCAGGTCGGCCGCCTGCTGCTCGGCCGCGTCGGCCTGGGCCAGCGCGGCGCGGGCCTCGGCCTCGCGCGCGGCGCCGGAGAGCGGCAGGGCGACATAGACGCCGAGCACGTTTTCCTGGCCGCCGCGCTCGCGCGAGGCGCGCACGCCGACCAGCGGGTCCGGCCGCCGCTCCTGCCCGGTGCGCTGCGCCTGCAGGCGGGCCTGCTCGGCGCTGGCCTCGGCATGGCGCAGCGCGGCGTTCTGCCCGACCAGCTGCCCGACCCAGGGGGAGGCCTCGTCGCCGAACGGTGCCGGCGCCGGCAGCGTGGCCGGGGCGGTGCGCGCGATCGCCGGGTAGCGCCGCGCCAGTTCGAGCGCCAGCCCCCGCTCGCGCAGCGCGGCCTGCTGCGCGGCGGCGGCCCAGCGCTGGCTCTCGGCGAGGGCCAGGCCGTGTTCCATGCGCGCGGCCTCGCCGGCCTGCAGCCGCTGCGCGGCGATGCCGGCTTCCTGTTCGGCCAGTTTCGCCTGCTCGGCCAGCAGCGTGGCGCCGCGCTGCTCGCGCAGCCAGCCGAACCAGGCGCCCAGGAACTCGGTCGCGGCGTCCTGCCAGGCCTGGGCCCAGGCGAGCTGGCCGAGGCGGTTCTCGCCATCGGCCAGCGCGTGGTCGGTGCGCTGCTTGGCCGGCCCGCGCAACGCCTTCTCCAGGCTGAGCTCGGTTTCGGCATAGCGGTTGCCGAGCTCGTCCTTGCGCCGCGCGGCGCCGGCGCGCAGGTTCCATTCGGCGCTGCCGGCGCGCAGGCGGTCGGCGCGTGCCGCCGCGGCGCTGACGCCAGCCGTGGCGGCGCGCAGGCTGGCCAGCTCGCCCAGGGTGGACAGCACCGCCGGCGTGGGTGGCAGCGCCAGCTGTTCGGGCGCGGTGGCGCTCAGCGCCGGGGGCGACTCGGCGGCGTGGTCCGGCGTGGCCGGCGCGGCGAGGGCGGTGGCGGCCCAGGCCAGGGCGCAGGCCAGAATCAGCGGACGCAGCGCGTTCATGCGAACCTCCCGAAGGCGAGCAGCGGCACGACCCAGTAGGCGATCTGGGCGCCGCCGAAGTGGCCGCGCAGGTGCTGCAGCAGCGGCTCGACGTCAGCCTGCCGCATGGCGACCTGGACCAGCACGCGCTGGGCCCGGCCCTGCACCTGTTCCATGGCGGTGGCCAGCGCCAGGTTCTGGCCGACGCCCTGGCTGGGCACGAGGGAGAAACCGGGCACCAACGCGGGTTGTTCGAGCAGCGCGTCGCTCAGTTCTTCCTCCAGCGCGCGCGGGGCGGCCAGCGTGAGCAGACAGTCCGCCGCAGGCGGCTGTGGCGTCGTGGCGGGGGGCAAGGACTCAGGGTTCATGGTGTCAACTCAACGGGAGGTGGAACGGCCGAAGCGCAGGTACAGCAGCGGCAGCAGCACCAGCGTGAGCAGGGTGGAGCTGAGCAGGCCGCCGATCACCACCACCGCGAGCGGGCGCTGGATCTCCGAGCCGGGACCGGTGGCGAGCAGCAGCGGGATCAGGCCGAGTGCGGTGATGCTGGCGGTCATCAGCACCGGGCGCAGCCGGCGCAGCGCGCCCTGGCGCACCACCTCGGCCAGCGCGAGGCCACGGGCGGCGAGCTGGTTGAAGCAGGTGACGAGCACCAGGCCGTTGAGCACGGCAATGCCCATCAGCGCGATGAAGCCGACCGAGGCCGGCACCGAGAGGTATTCGCGCGCCACGGCCAGCGCGACCACGCCGCCGATCAGCGCGAACGGGATGTTGACGAACACCAGCAGCGCCTGGCGCAGCGAGCCGAGCGTGGCGAACAGCAGCAGCACGATCAGCGCCAGCGCGACCGGGATCACCAGCGTCAGCCGCGCGGCGGCGCGCTGCTGGTTCTCGAACTGGCCGCCCCAGGCCAGGCGGTAGCCGGCGGGCAGCTTCACCTGCGCGGCGACGGCCGCCTGCGCCTCCTCGACGAAGCCGACCAGGTCCCTCCCGCGCACGTTGGCGCGCACCACCGACATGCGCGAGGAGTTCTCGCGCTCGATGCGCACCGGGCCGTCGGCAATCTCCAGCCGCGCGACCTGGCTCAGCGCGATGGTGCTGCCGTCGGTCAGCGGCAGGCGCAGCTGCTGGAACAGCTCGGGCGACATGCGCAGCGCGTCGCTGCCGCGGATGACCAGCGGCACGCGGCGGATGTCCTGCATCACCACGCCGACGCGCTGGCCTTCCACCAGCGCGCGCAGGTCGTTCTGGATCTGCTCGGCCGTGAGGCCCAGGCGGCCCGCCGCCTGGCGGTCGATGTCGACCTTGAGGTACTGCACGCCGCCGTTCTGCGCGGTCATCACGTCCTCGCTGCCAGGAAGGGCGGACAGGGTCTTGACCACCTGCTCGGCCAGACGGGCAAGCTCGGCCTCGTTCGGGCCGAAGATCTTCACCGCCAGGTCGCCGCGCACGCCCGAGAGCATCTCGGAGGTGCGCATCTCGATCGGCTGGGTGAAGCTGAGGTTGACGCCGGGGATCTGCTGGCCGGCGCTGCGGATCGCGTCGATCAGCGCCTCCTTGGTCTTGAAGCGCCATTCGGCCTTGGGCTTGAGCACGAGGAAGGTGTCGGTCTCGTTCAGGCCCATCGGGTCCAGGCCGAGCTCGTCGGAGCCGGCGCGGGCGACGATGCTCTGGATCTCGGGCACGTCTTTCAGTAGGCGCTGCTGGATCGCCAGGTCGGTGGCGGCGGATTGGGCCAGGTTGATCGAGGGCAGCTTCTCGACCTGCATGATGATGTCGCCCTCGTCCAGGGACGGCATGAAGGACTTGCCGATGAAGGGCAGCAGCAGGCCGGCGCCGAGCAGGGCGGCGAGCGAGGCGCCGACCACCACGCGGGTGTGCTGCAGCGCCCATTCCAGCAGCGGCTGGTAGCCGGCTTCGAGCTTGCGCACCAGCCAGGGCGTGTGGTGCGCGCCGGGCTTGAGCGCGAACGAGGCCAGGATCGGGATCACCGTGAGCGATAGCAGCAGCGAGGCCGCCAGCGCGAACACGATGGTCAGCGCCACCGGGCCGAACATCTTGCCCTCCAGCCCCTGCAGGGTCAGCAGCGGCAGGAACACGATCATGATGATCACTATGCCGGCGGTGACCGGCGTGGCCACCTCCTGCGTGGCGCGGTAGATGGTGTGCAGCCGAGGCGCGCCGGGGCTGGCGGGCCGCGCCTCGATGTTCTCCACCACCACCACCGCGGCGTCGACCAGCATGCCGATGGCAATGGCCAGGCCGCCGAGCGACATCAGGTTGGCCGACAGGCCCCACTGCTGCATCAGGATGAAGGTGCCGAGCGCGGACAGCGGCAGGATCAGCGCCACCACCAGCGCCGCGCGCAGGTTGCCCAGGAACAGCAGCAGCAGCACCAGCACCAGCACGATGGCCTCGGCCAGCGCCTTGGTGACGGTGGTGACGGCGCGGTCCACCAGGTGGCCGCGGTTGTAGAAGGGCACGATGGTCAGGCCCTGGGGCAGGGTCTTCTCGATCTCCTTGAGCCGGGTGTCGACCGCGGTGACGAGCTTGCTGGCATTGGCGCCGCGCAGCGCCAGCACCAGGCCCTCCACGGCTTCGCCTTTGCCGTCGTGGGTGACGACGCCGTAGCGGGTCAGGCTGCCGATGCGCACCTGCGCCACGTCGCCCACGCGCACGGCCTGGCCGTCGCGCGAGGTCAGCGCGATGGCGCGCAGGTCGTCCAGCGTGTGGATGCTGCCGTCGCTGCGCACCAAGAGCGACTCCTCGCCGCTGGACAGGCGTCCCGCGCCGTCGTTGCGGTTGTTGAGTTCCAGCGCCTCCTTGAGCTGCGCCAGCGAGACGCGGCGCGCGGCGAGGGCGGCCGGGTCCGGCACCACCTCGAAGGTGGAGACCAGGCCGCCGAGCGAGTTGACCTCGGCCACGTCGGGGATGCCGCGCAATTGCGGCCGCACCACGAAGTCGAGGATGCGGCGCTTCTCGTCGAGCGGGGCGTCGCCCTCGATGGTGAACATGAACACCTCGCCCAGCGGCGTGGTGATCGGCGCGAGGCCCCCCTCGGTGCCGGCGGGCAGGTCGCCCATCACGCCCGAGAGGCGCTCGCTGACCTGCTGGCGCGCCCAGTAGATGTCGGTGCCGTCGGCAAAGTCGAGCGTGATGTCGGCGATCGCGTACTTGGACATCGAGCGCAGCATCTTCTGGTGCGGGATGCCGAGCAGCTCCTGCTCGATTGGCGCGACGATGCGCGACTCGACCTCGGCCGGCGTCATGCCGGGGGCCTTCAGGATGATCTTGACCTGGGTGCTGGAGACGTCGGGGAAGGCATCGATCGGCAGCTCGCGCATGGCGAAGATGCCGGCCGCCACCAGGGCCATGGTGGCCACCGCCATCAGCAGGCGCTGGGCGAGGGCGAAGGCGATCAGGCGGGACAGCATCACTTGGCCGCCGGCTTGGCCTGGGGGGCGGCGCTGGCGGGCGCCGCGGGCCGGGCCGGCGCGACCGGCGGGTTGGCTTCCGCGCCGAGGCCGAGCCAGGCGCCCTTGAGCGCGGCGGTGCCCTGCACGGCGATCTCGGCGCCGTCCTTCAGGCCCTGGCGCACGGTCTGCCAGGCGTCGCCGCCCGGCGCCAGCGTGACCGGGCTGGGCCGGAAGCCGCCCGCCTCGCGCACGAAGACGTAGGCCTGGCCGGCCTGGCGCACCACGGCCTGGGCCGGGACGGAGAGCGTGGCCTGGGGCTGGGCCGCGCGCACGCGCCGCGTCTGCACGTACTGGTTGACGCGCAGGCAGTCTTCCCGGCCCGTCACCTCGGCCAGCACCATCACCGCCTGCGTGGCACTGAGCTGCGGGGCGATGCTGGTCACGCGGGCCGGGGTCTGGCAGCCGTCGACGGCCAGCGTGTCGCCGGCGCGCAGCAGGCGCGCCTGCTCGGCCGAGGCCTGCAGCTCCAGGCTCAGGTGGCCGGCGCGCGCCAGCCGCGCCACCGGCGTGCCGGCGTCCACGCGCTGGCCGGGCACGGCCAGCAGTTCCATGACGGTGGCGTCGGCGGGTGCCTTCAGTACCAGGAGCGGACTGAGCCGCCGGTTCGGTTCGCGTGCGGGGTCGTAGCCGGCGAGCTGCAGGGTCTCGCGCCGCTCGGCCAGCATGACCTGCGCCAGCTGGTGCTGGGTGCGGGTCTCGGTCAGCCGCACCTCGGCAATGATGCCCTCGGCGAACAGCTGCTCGTCGCGCTTGAGCTTGCTCTGCGCCAGCCGGGCCTGGGCCTGGGCCTGCACCCATTCGTGCTGCCACTCCACCAGCTGGTGGCTCATCAGCTGGGCGATCGGCTGGCCGGCCCGCACGGTCTGCGCGCGCTGCACCTGGATCGCCTGCACCACGCCCGGCACCGGGGCGCTGACCATGTCGGTGGCCTGCGGCGGCAGCACCACGGTGCCCTGCAGCAGCAGGTCGCCTGGCGCCGTGGCGCCGGCCTGCACGCGCTGGGTGACGACGCCGGCGGCCTGGGCCTGCGCCGCGCTCCAGGCGATCAGGGGTGGCTCGGCCGCGTGGGCAGGCCGGGCGGCCAGCAGAAGCAGGGTCAGCAGGGCAGCCGTCCCGCGACGGATGCAGATCAGTGAGGGCATGGCGGACATTCTTGTTGTCTGGCGAGTGGCAACGATAGCGCGGCCAGCTTACCGCCGCGTTAAGAGCACATCGATACGGGGCGAGCCGCGGCCAGGCGACCTGCTTCCAAGAACGGCCTGGAAGGCCGATGGACCGGCGGCGCGCGTCAGGCGCCCGCGCGCCACTCGCTCGGGCTGAGCCCGGCGTGCGCGCGGAACACGCGGCTGAAGTGGGAGACGTTGTTGAAGCCCCAGGACAGGGCGATCTCGGTGACCGGGCGCGTGGCCAGTTCCGGCGCGCGCAGGTCGCGCATGCAGGCTTCCAGGCGCTGGCGCAGGATGCTGTCGGCCAGCGTCTCGCCGCTGCCGGCGTAGGCGTTGTGCAGGTGGCGCTTGCTGCAGCCGAGCAGCTCGGCGAGCCGGTCCACGTTCAGGCCGGGGTCGCGCAGCTGCTGGGCGATGGTCTGGCGGACCCGGTCGCGCAGCGCCTCGCGCCGGGTGTGTGCCGTGGACTGCCCGGCCAGCTCGTGCAGCGACAGGTGGACCAGCCGCATGATCATCTCGCCGGCGCCGCGCGCGCTCGCCGCGCTCATGTTCGGCAGTTCTTGCCAGGTGCTGCGCAGCGTCTCCAGCGTGACGCGCGAGATGCCGAGCGCGCCGCCGACATGGCGCGCCATCAGCTCGCCGATCGGCAGCCCGGCGGTGATCAGGCGGGTCTTGGGCACCATCACGATCAGGTGGTCGGTGCGCTCCGGGTTGGACACCATGTAGCGCTCCGTGGTGTCGTAGATGGTCCAGCCGCCCGCGCCCACCAGGGTCCGGCGGCCCTGCTGCTCGACGGCGGCGCTGCCGTGCTGCGGGGCGATGATCTTGAGGTAGCCCTCCTCGCTGGCGCGGACCTGCGACGCGGTGCGCAGCACGCGGTGCCGGTTGGCTTCCAGGTGGGTGAGGATCACGTCGCCGGCATGGCCGACCGCCAGCTGGCCGTCGAAGCTGGTGTCGCCGTAGAGGTCGGATTCCAGCCCGCCAAAGTGGCGGCCCATCCACTCGCGCCACGCCGGCGCCCGCTCGCGCAGGGCGAGCGGGTCGGTGGACATCACGAGGGCGCTGGACATGGGGGCCGACACGGAACTGAAACAGGCGGGGCGTAGATTATGAGACGGATCCCTGACACGTGTCGGACAAGACCCTAGGGAAAACCCCGGGTCGTGTGCACGATCAGAACAGCGCGCCGTGCACGATCGGCACAGCGCGGATAAGCCGTTCTTCTTACGATCGCTGACCATGCGCTGCCCAGCCTCCGCCGCGCGCCGACTCCCCTGAGCCTTGACAGGCCACACCCTGTCGCCCATGCTAGGCGATCAGCCTTCAGTGGATCGGCCGTGGCCTCCGGTCGGTACGGACCGGGGGATGAGCCGGGGTGCCGCGTGCCTGACCGGGGCCTGTGGCCCGTGCACGATTTTTCCAGGAGATCCCATGAGCGACATCCAGATGCTGATTGGCGGCGAACATCGCGCCGCCGCGAATGGCGCCACCTTCGAGCGCCGCAACCCCCTTGATCACAGCGTCGCCACGCGCGCGCCGGCCGCCACGCCGGCCGACGCGGTGGCGGCCGTCGATGCCGCCGCCAAGGCCTTCCCGGCCTGGGCCGCGATGGGCCCTGGCGAGCGCCGCGCACTGCTGATGAAGGCGTCCCAGGCGCTGGAAGCCAAGGGCGAGGCCTTCGCCGCCGCCATGGCTGCCGAAACCGGCGCCTCCGGCATCTGGGCCGGCTTCAACGTGCACCTGGCCGCCGGCATGCTGCTGGAGGCCGCCTCCCTCACCACCCAGATCAACGGCGAGGTGATCCCCTCCGACGTGCCGGGCAACGTGGCCATGGCCATTCGCCAGCCGGCCGGCGTGGTGCTGGGCATCGCACCGTGGAACGCCCCGGTCATCCTGGCGGTGCGCGCCATCGCCACGCCGCTGGCCTGCGGCAACACCGTGATCCTGAAGGGCTCGGAGCTGTGCCCGGCCACGCACGGCCTGATCATCGAGGCGCTGCAGGAAGCCGGCCTGCCGCCGGGCGTGGTCAACTTCGTGACCAACGCCCCGGCCGACGCCGGTGCCGTGGTGGAAGCCATGGTCGCGCACCCGGCGCTGCGCCGCGTCAACTTCACCGGCTCGACCAAGGTCGGCAAGCTGATCGCGCAGACCTGCGCCAAGTACCTCAAGCCGATCGTGCTGGAGCTGGGCGGCAAGGCCCCGTTCGTGGTGCTGGACGACGCCGACGTGGATGCCGCCGTGGCTGCGGCGACCTTCGGCGCCTTCGCCAACTCGGGCCAGATCTGCATGTCCACCGAGCGCATCGTGGTGGACGAGAAGGTCGCCGACGAGTTCGTGGCCAAGCTGGCCGCCCGGGCGCAGAGTCTGCCGCTGGGCGACCCGCGCAAGGGTCCGGTGGTGCTGGGCTCGGTGGTCGACATGGCCACGGTGGAGCGCTGCAACGCGCTGATCGAGGATGCGCTGGCCCAGGGCGCCACGCTGGTCTGCGGCGGCAAGGCCGACAGCACGCTGATGCCGGCGACGCTGCTGGACCACGTGACGCCGCAGATGAAGATCTACCGCGAGGAATCGTTTGCGCCGGTGAAGGCCATCGTGCGCGTGAGCGGCGTGGAGGCCGCCGTGGCCACGGCCAACGACAACGAGTTCGGCCTGGCCTCCGCCGTGTTCGGCCGCGACCTGGCGCGCGCCTGGCAGGTGGCCGGGCGCATCGAGGCCGGCATCACCCACATCAATGGCCCGACCGTGCACGACGAGGCGCAGATGCCCTTCGGCGGCGTGAAGGCCTCGGGCTACGGCCGCTTCGGCGGCAAGGCCGGCATCGACGCCTTCACCGAGCTGCGCTGGATCACGGTGCAGACCACGCCGCGCCACTACCCGTTCTGACGCGGGGACGGGGCCGGGCGCCGGATGGCGCCGGACCACAGGCCCCGGTTCTCGCCGCATTCGATCGATTTCAGGAGACGAAAATTGAACACCACCATCAAGTCGGCGGCCATGGCGGCCGCCATGCTGCTCGCCGGGCTGGGTGCCACGGCGTCGGCGCAGGAGTCGCCCGCCATCGGCAAGGGCCAGCGCTTCTACGAGAAGGTCTGCGCCAAGTGCCATGAGGCGGGCATCGGGCCCGTGATCAAGGGCCGCGGTTTTCCCGAGGCCACTTACATGGTCATCGCGCGTACCGGCCTGAACGCGATGCCGGCCTTCCGCGTGACCGACATCGACGACGAGACGCTGAAGGACCTCGCGAAATACCTCGCGAGCACCCCGGTCACGGCGCCGGCCCCCAAGTAAACGAGGAGACCGTTCATGAGTACCGATCGACGCTCTGTCCTGAAGAGCCTCGCCGCCGCCGGTCTGGCGGTCGGCAGCCTGTCCTGGGCCCAGGCCGCCACGTCGGCGAACCCGGCCCCCGCGGCATCCGCCTCGCGCACCGTGACCTCGCTGGTCAGCGGTGGCGCGCTGGATGCCGCCTTCCTGGCCGGTGTGCGCGAGGCCGTGCAGGCGAACGCGGGCCAGGGCCTGGCCGCGCAGCCGTTGCAGGGGCTGGATGCCGCCACCTTCACCCGGTTGGGCGCGCTGCTCCAGGATGGCGAGCCCACGCTGCTGGTCGGCCTGATCGACGACGCGGCGGCCACGCTGGTGCTGGACCTGGTGCGCTCGGCCGGTGGCCGCGTGCTGTCCGTGCAGCACCACCGCGTGGGCCACGGCGCCGCTGCCGCGCCCTGGGCCACGACCCTGGGCCGTTCGCTGGTGGCGTCCGCAGCCGTCCCCGCCGCGGCCGACCCGCATGGCACCGCCTACGTGGCCCTGAGCTGCGTGATCTGAAGAGGAAACGAACATGGCAACCCAAAGCAAGTACCTGGCCCTGCCCAAGGGCGTGAGCGAAGCGCGCTTCGATGCGGCAATCAAGAAATTCAAGGCCGCGCTGGGCGCCGAGCAGGTGCTGACCTCGGCCGAGCACCTGATGCCTTACACCAAGGTCATGATGGCCGTGGACACGGCCAAGCACACGCCCTCCGCCGTGATCACGGCCACCAGCGTCGAGCAGGTGCAGGCGGTCGTCAAGATCTGCAACGAGTACAAGATCCCGGTGTGGACCATCTCCACCGGCCGCAACTTCGGCTACGGCTCGGCCGCGCCGGTGGAGCGCGGCCAGATCGTGCTCGATCTGAAGAAGATGAACAAGATCCTGCACATCGACCCCGAGCTGTGCACGGCGCTGGTCGAGCCCGGCGTGACCTACCAGATGCTGTACGACTACATCGAGGAGAACAAGCTGCCGCTGATGCTGTCGTTCTCGGCGCCGTCGGCGATCGCCGGCCCGCTGGGCAACACAATGGACCGCGGCGTGGGCTACACGCCCTACGGCGAGCACTTCCTGATGCAGTGCGGCATGGAGGTGGTGCTGGCCAACGGTGACGTGCTGCGCACCGGCATGGGCGGGGTCAAGGGCGACAAGGCCTGGCAGGTGTTCAAGTGGGGCTACGGCCCGACGCTGGACGGCATGTTCACCCAGTCCAACTACGGCATCTGCACCAAGATGGGCTTCTGGCTGATGCCCAAGCCGCCGGTGTTCAAGCCCTTCGAGATCAAGTTCGACAACGAGGCGGACATCAGCGAGATCGTCGAGATGCTGCGTCCGCTGCGCATCGCCCAGATCATCCCGAACGCGGTGGTGATCGCCGGCACGCTGTGGGAGGCCGCGACCTGCAACACCCGCCGCTCGGACTACATCAAGACCCCGGGCCACACGCCGGACGAGGTGATCAAGCAGATCCAGAAGGACAAGCACCTGGGCGCCTGGAACGTCTACGCGGCCCTGTACGGCTCGCCGGAGCAGGTCGAGGTGAACTGGAAGATCGTCACCGAGACGATCAAGCGGGCCGGCAAGGGCCGGATCGTCACGCAGGAAGAGGCGGGCGACACCCAGCCGTTCAAGTACCGCGCCCAGCTGATGTCGGGCGTGCCGAACTTGCAGGAGTTCGGCCTGTACAACTGGCGTGGGGGCGGCGGCTCGATGTGGTTCGCCCCGGTGAGCCAGGCGCGCGGCAGCGAGTGCGACAAGCAGGTCAAGCTGGCCAAGACGATCCTGAACAAGCACGGCCTGGACTACGTCGGCGAGTTCATCGTCGGCTGGCGCGACATGCACCACGTGATCGACGTGCTGTACGACCGCAGCAACGAGGAAGAAACCAAGCGCGCCAACGCCTGCTTCGCCGAGCTGCTGGACGAGTTCGAGAAGGAAGGCTACGCGGTGTACCGCGTGAACACGGCCTTCCAGGAGCGCGTGGCCAAGAGCTACGGCCCGGTCAAGCGCGACGTGGAGCGCAAGATCAAGCGCGCGCTCGACCCGAACGGCATCCTGGCGCCTGGCAAGTCGGGCATCCGCATCTGACGGTGCGGGTCAGAGGCCCGCGGCCAGCGCGCCGGCCCGGGCCAGCCAGCGTTCCCGCTGCCGGGCGCTGGCACCGCGGACCGGGCCGAAGGTGACGCTGCGCACCGGCCGGACGCCGCAGAAGGCCAGCGTGGTCCTCTGCATCTGGTGTAGCCCGGGCATGCGGTAGATCCAGCGGAAGTACCACGGCGGCGTGTCCATGGTGACCAGCAGGTGGGCGCTGCGCCCGCGCAGCAAGGGCTCGGGATAGCGTGCGCCGGGCCGGTACTGGAAGGCGAAGCCGGGCAGGAGCACGCGGTCGAGGAAGCCCTTCAGCAGCGCCGGCACGCTGCCCCACCAGATCGGATAGACGAAGCTCAGGTGGCTGGCCCAGTGGATCGCGGCCTGGGCCGCCTGCAGGTCCGGCTCCAGCGCCTGCCCGCCCTGGTAGCCGGCGTGCAGCACCGGGTCGAAGGCCAGCTGATCCAGCCGCAGCAGCCGGACCTCGTGGCCGGCGGCACGGGCGGCCTGCAGATAGGCCTCAGCCAGCGCGGCGCCCAGGCTGTGACGGCCGGGGTGACCCAGAATGACGAGAATGCGTTGCGGCGCCATCGTGACGTGCTCCTGAAATTGTGGAGCTGCCAGTGTCAACCCTGCCCCTGGGGGCAGAGTCAAGCCCCGGCGCCGCTCCCGGTGGGCCGCGCATCGCAGGGCTGGCGTTCGGCGCCGCCGAGGCAGGCGAGGATCTCGCCCTTCACTTCGGCCAGTTGCGCGTCGAGCGCGCGCAGCCGGCGCTGCTCCCGCGCGATGCCCGCGCGCTGACGCTCGATCTGGCTGGCCAGGCCGAGCCAGTCGGGTTCGGCGCTCGCGCGGTCTGCCAGGAACGGGCGCAGCTCGGCCAGCCGCAGGCCCAGGGCCAGCGCCTGACGGATCAGCGCGACCTGCCGCGCGTGCTGCGGCGCATACACCCGGTAGACCCCGGCGCGCGCGACCGGGCCGAGCAGGCCCAGTGCCTCGTAGTGGCGGATCGCCTTGGGCGAGGCGCCGGTCAGTTGGGCGAGCTTGCCGATGTACATCCATCCTCCCTTCATGCCGCCGGCGAACCGTTCGCCGGCGGGCCCGATGATGAGGCATGGCGCTGGCTGCCCGCGCCGTGGCGGCCTCAGCTCAGCTGCCGGTGCTGAAGGTGAAGGTGCGCGTGAAGGCGGCGCCGTTGGCCGTGCCGTTGACCGTTACGCGGTAGGCGGTGTTGGCCTCCAGCGGGGCGTCGGCGGAAATGAAGCCCTCGTTCGCGTTCACGTAGGTGCCGCCGTTCGGGTCGTTGGCCTTGGTGACGGGCTGGCGCAGGCTCACGGCGAGGCCGGTGGACACCTTGACCATGCTGGCGCCGGTCAGCGTCAGCGTGCTGCCGGCATCGGCCACCACGCTCACCGTGGTGCCCAGGGGCTGCTGGGCGAGATTGCGTCCGGGCACCGGGTTCGGGCTCTCGTTGGTCAGCGAGCGGGCCAGGCCGCTGGAGCCTTCGCACGGGTAGGTGCGCAGCGAGCCCGCGGCGGGTGCCTGCATGCCGGCGCTGCCCTGGTAGGCCAGGTCGATGTTCAGCGCGTGGCGGTTGTTCGGGCTCAGGCCGACGTCGGCCTTGTCGCGCACGGCGACGCCGACGTCGCGGTAGCCGCGCGTCATGATCAGCAGGTGGTAGGGCGCGTTGAACAGGCCGCGCACCCGCGCCGTGCCGGCGCCTGGCTTGGCGGTGGTGGCGTCCGCCTGGACCTCGGCGCTGCCGAAGCTGCCGCGCGCCGCGTAGCCGGCCGCGACCATGCGGTCCAGCGAGCTGGCGCCGGTGAAGCCGGGCGTGCCCGCGACCTGGCCGTGGCCGGTGTAGTTGTTCAGCAGCAGCCAGTCGGCATGGCCGCGCGCCGCCACGTCCAGCGCGGCGTTCTGGGCCAGGGCGCCGAAGCCGCAGCGGGTGCGCTCGGTGTTGAGCAGCTCGAAGGCGGCCCGTTCCTCGGAGCCGGCGGCGTAGCCGGAGGCCGGCACGCTCGGGGTCTGGCTGGTGCCCGTGCTGGGGCTGGTGCCGGTGGACGGGGTGGAGCTGCTGCCCGTGGAGGGGGTGGTGCCGCTGGACGGCGTGGACGAGGTGCCGGTCGAGGGGGCGGTGCTCGTGCCGCCCGAGGGCGTCGAGGTGGACGGTTCGGCGACGGCCTCGGCGCCCGAGGGGGCCGACGCGGAGGTGGAGGTCGGCTCGGCATCGCCGCCGCCGCCACAGGCGGACAGCAGGGCCGCCGTGGCGACCGCGACGGCGAGGGAGGAGAGAGGCGAGGCGTGTTGCTGCAAGGTCATCGAGTCTTCGTTCCTGTAAGAATGGGAACGAAAGTACTCGAAAACCCTGATACCCGGGCTATTTCCTACCGCGAAAAGGCGTTTCAGGATGCTGCCGCCGCTTGCAACTGCCCGGGGCGCTAGGCGGCTGGCGAGGCCGCGGCCGGCGCGGTCTGCTGTTCCAGCCCTTGCAGCCAGACCAGGGCCTTCTCGCGGGAGGTGCCGCACATTTCGGTGGAAAGTTGCAGGCCGGCGCAGCAGGCGGGGCGCCCGGGCGACGCAAAAAGTTTGCAACGCCACGATGCATCCAGTTGCACACACGGCACGTCCGCCGGCTTGCCGCGCGGCAGCCCCGGGATCGGGTTGGAAATGGACGGGGCGATACCGCAGGCGCCGCAGTTCGGTCGGCAGGCGGGGGCGCTCATGCGGATGTTGCTATGGTGTTGGTCGCTGTTGACGCCCGTCATGCGGGCGTAACAGGCCTTTCTGATTTGAAAAATCCGGGCTCAGGGCGTGCCGTGCAGCCGCCGCGCCGCCCACAGCACCTGGTCCACTACCGCGCGCACGCCGGCGCGCTGGGGGTCGTGGGCGAGCTGGCCGTCCGGGTCGAAGGCCTCCTCGGCCTTGCTCAGCGCGTAGCGTTTCGGCGCCACCCAGCACTGCAGGATGGACAGCAAGGGCGCGAGGTGGCTCTGCGCGCGCAGGCCGCCGAGCGCGCCGGGCGAGCTGCTGAGCAGGCCCACCACCTTGCCGGCGAAGGGGCGCAGGCCGTCGCGCCACTCGGGGTGGTCCGGCATAGGGCGCGAGATCCAGTCCAGCGTGTTCTTCAGCAGCGGCGGGTAGCTGCCGTTGTATTCGGGCGTGCAGAGCAGCAGGGCCGGGTGCGCGAGGAAGATCTCCTTGAGGCGGACCACGTTGACCGGCATGCCGAGCGCCTCCAGGTCGGCGTTGTAGAGCGGCAGTTCGAAGTCGGCCAGCTCGATGTGCGTGACCTCGGCGCCGTCGGCGCGCGCCATCTGCGCGGCCACGTGGGCGAGCTGGCGGCTCCACGCGCCGGCGCGGGTGCTGCCGGCGAAGACCAGGACTTTGATCGGTGTGCTCATGCCGGCCATTGTGCCGCCGCGCCGGCGGGCCGGGCAAGGGCGCGGCCTGCGCCGCCGGAGATGCGGTGACAATGGCTCCGCCCCTTTCACAGCCCTTGCCATGCCCGCCACCTCGCCTGCCGCGCGCGCCGCCTCCACCAGCCCCAAGTCGCTCTCCGGCCTGCTGCCCTTCCTGCGGCCGTACCGGGGGCGCATCGCCTTGGCCCTGCTGTTCCTGGCGCTGGCGGCGGCGGCGACGCTGGTGTTTCCGGTGGCGCTGCGCCAGCTCATCGACAGCGGCCTGGCGCCGGACGGGCGCGGCCAGCAGCTGATGGCGCTGCGCGGCCATTTCGCGCTGCTGTTCGGCGTGGCGGTGGCGCTGGGCCTGTTTTCTGCGGCGCGCTTCTACCTGGTGAGCTGGCTCGGCGAGCGCGTTACGACGGACCTGCGCAACGCCGTCTACCGCCACGTGCTGCGGCAGAGTCCGGAGTTCTTCGAGACCACGCAGACCGGCGAGGTGCTCAGCCGCCTGACCGCCGACACCACGCTGGTGCAGACGGTGGTCGGTTCGTCGTTTTCGCTCGGCCTGCGCAACGCGGTGATGGGGCTGGGCGCGCTGGTCATGCTGGTGTGGACGCACCCGGCCGTGATGCTGCAGGTGCTGCTGATCGTGCTGCTGGTGGTGTTGCCGGCCATGGGGTTCGGGCGGCGCGTGCGCCGGCTCTCGCGGGCCAGCCAGGACCGGGTGGCCGATGCCAGCGCCATCGCCGCCGAAGTGCTCAACGCTATTCCCGTGGTGCAGAGCTACACCGCCGAGGGGCGCGAGGCGCAGCGCTTCGCGCGCTCGACCGAATCGGCCTTCCAGACCGCCGTGCGCCGCATGCGCGCGCGGGCCGGGCTGGTGGCCTTCATCATCATCGCCAACGCCGCGCTGCTGCTGTGGGGCCTGTACCAGGGCACGCAGGCGGTGCTGTCCGGGCAAATGAGCGCGGGCGAGCTGGGCCAAGCCGTGCTGTACGTGGTGATCTTCGGCGGCGCGGTGGCGGTGCTGGGCGAGGTCTATGGCGACCTGTTGCGCGCCGCCGGCGCCACCGAGCGGCTGATGGAGTTGCTGGCCAGCGTCTCGCCGGTGCAGTCGCCGCGCGAGCCGGTGCAGGCGGCGGTACCGCCCGCCGGCAGCGCCGTGGCCTTCGAGGTCCTGAGCTTCCACTACCCGTCACGCCCGGCGCAGGCCGCGCTGACGGACTTCAGCCTGCAGGTGCGGCCGGGCCAGACCGTGGCGCTGGTCGGGCCCAGCGGCGCCGGCAAGAGCACCGTGTTCGGCCTGCTGCTGCGCTACTACGATCCGGCGGCGGGCACGATCCGGCTGGACGGGGTGCCGATCGGCCAGCTCAGCCTGCAGGACCTGCGCGGGCGCATCGGCCTGGTGCCGCAGGAGCCGGTGATCTTCTCGACCAGCGCGCTGGAGAACATCCGCTACGGCCGCCCCGAGGCGAGCGACGACGAGGTGCGCGCCGCCGCCCGCGCCGCGTTCGCCGACGAGTTCATCGCCGCCCTGCCGGAGGGCTACGACACCTTCCTCGGCGAGCGCGGCGTGCGCCTGTCGGGTGGGCAACGCCAGCGCATCGCCATTGCGCGCGCCATGCTGAAGAACGCGCCGCTGCTGCTGCTGGACGAAGCCACCAGCGCCCTCGACGCGCACAGCGAGCGCATGGTGCAGGCCGCCCTTGACTCCGCCATGCGGGACCGCACGACGCTGGTCGTGGCGCACCGCCTGGCCACCGTGCAGCGCGCCGACCTGATCGTCGTGCTGGACCAGGGCCGCCTCATCGAGCAGGGCACCCACGCCGAACTCGTCGCCCGAGGCGGCATGTATGCCCGGCTGGCGGCGCTGCAATTCAACGCGTGAACGTCATCACAGGAAAACCCATGTCGGACGACAACCAGATCGAGATTCCCCCTTCCTTCATCGCCCTGTTCCTTGACCCCGGGCGCACCAAGCCGAACGCGCCGCACGAGCTCATCGCGCAGCGCTACGAACTTTGCGAGGACATGGCCTGCCTGCTGACCGAGACCGCGAAGAACATGCAGTTCAGCCTCGGCATCACCGAGGGCGACGTGCTGCAGCGCTGCCGCCAGGGGCTGCGGGCCGAAGGCTCGGTGTTCAGCGAGCAAGAGGCGGAATGGGTGATCAGGCGGCTGGCCGAGCTGCTGGGCTGGGCGGGGTGAGCCGTATTTTTAGGTTCTTCGCGGAAGTCCGGGGTTCGGCAAAAAGAAGAGCGGTGCTGACTCCGCCATGATGGTTGTGCGACCAATCATCAACAAGCCGAGGGCACCGCTCAGATGCAAGAGGATAAAGCCTGTCTC
>Ga0255338_1000277_pt1 | contig 199284 bp, 180 predicted proteins | sample MeOH1_35cm_T4_19_FD_203715 | JGI IMG/M metagenome (GOLD analysis project Ga0255338, IMG submission 203715) | Sandy soil microbial communities from University of British Columbia, Vancouver, Canada - MeOH1_35cm_T4_195 | ecosystem: Engineered > Artificial ecosystem > Sand microcosm >...
GGCGAGTCAGTTACGAAGCGCTGCGCGCCCGTCCCCAGGCCAAGCCGCTTCGCCGCCACAGAAATCGCCGCCGCCGGGTACCGCCCGCCGCGCCGCGAGAGTGGTGGTATTCCACCGGTGGCGTGCCAACAGTGTTGGTTGCAAATCCGCGCGCGGCATGGCCCACCCCGCACGCGGATTTGCCCGTGAGGAAGCGGCGTGGCGAACTATTTCCGCTTGAAGCCCAGCGCCTTCATGGCCGCAGCCAAGCCGACCCGGCTGGATTCGTAATCCGCCCACGGCTCGTTGCCTTCGTCCAGCCTCGAGTGCGCCGAGCGCACCGTCCAGTGCGCGCCGCCCTTCAGGCGATCGAGTTCCTCCCAGCGCACCGGCACCGAGATACCCATGCCGGGCCGCGCGCGGGCCGACCAGGCACAGACCGTTGTAGCGCCATATCCGTTGCGCAGGTAGTCGATGAAGATCTTGCCTACGCGGTTGCTGCCGCCGCTCTTGGCCACGAAGCGTTGGGGGATGGTGCGCGCCAGATGCTGCACGACCGCCATCGAAAAATCCTTGACCGTGTCCCAGTCCAGCTGCTTCTTCAGGGGGACCACCAGGTGCAGCCCCTTGCCGCCGCTGGTCTTGAGGAACGCCGGTAGCCCCAGTTCCTGCAGGAAAGCGTGCACCAGGTGCGCGGCTTCACGCACTTCGGCCCAACCGACACCTTCGCCGGGGTCCAGATCGAAGGTCATTCGATCCGGTCTGTCGATCGCGCTCTTCACGCCATTCCAGGTGTGAAACTCGATCACGTTCATCTGCGCGGCCGACAGCAGGCCCTCGGGCTTGATCACCTCCAGCATGGCCTGGTGCCCGGGATAGGCGGCAGGATCGAGCTGCTCGATACCTGCCATCTTGTACCGCTCCAGGCGTTTCTGGAAGAACATTTCGCCGCTGATGCCCGACGGCGCGCGCACCAGCGCGACGGGCCGCCCTTTCAGGTGCACCATCATCAGGGTCCCCACCAGCGCGTAGTAGCGGACGATGTCGATCTTGGTCAGGCCCGATTCGGCGTCGACGACCCGCTCGGGATGGCTGACGCGCAGGGATGGGGGCAGACGCACGTCGGGCGTAGCCGCTTTCGCGGCCGGACTGGCTGTGGTATTCGCGGCCTTCGCGGGCTTGTCCAGGGGCGCCGTGTGGCGCGCCTTCTCGCGCACGATGGCCCGGGGCTTTTTGTCTTCGCGCAGGCCGTGGAACACCGAATGGCGGATCTTGTTGTCGCGAGTCCATTCGCCGAACGCCACTTCGCAGACCAGCTCCGGCTTCACCCAATGCGCGCCGCGAGGGATGTCGTTGTCGGCAGCAAACGGCCGTGTATCGGTCCCGAGTTCGTCCAGCCGCGATTTGAGCTCGCGCAGCGCCTTCTCGCTGAAGCCCGTACCCACGTTGCCCGCGTACTGCAAATAGCCCTTGGCGTCATGCACGCCAAGCAGCAGCGAGCCGATGCCGGTGCGCGAGCCCTTGGGGTCGGTGTAGCCGCCAATGACGAATTCCTGGCGCAGCCCGCACTTGAGCTTGACCCAGTCCGATGATCGGCGAAGCACGTACGCCGAATTCCTGCGCTTGGCGACGACGCCTTCCAGCCCGAGGCGGCAGGCAGAAGCGATCACTTGTTCGGGGGGCGCATCGAACACCGCGCTGAAGCGCACCTTCTCCTGGGGCTTGCGCTCCACGATCCGCTGCAGGACGGCGCGCCGCTCGATCAGGGTGACCTCCCGCAGGTCATAGCCTGCACAATACGGCAGGTCGAACAGGTAGTAGACGATGTTGGCCGTGCGGGCGCTGTCGAAAGCGCCTTGCAGCGCCTGGAAGTCGGCGGGTACGCGATCGCCGGGCATGATGATCTCGCCGTCGTACCAGCCGTCCGGAAGGTCCATGGACTTCAGCGCCCGCTCCAGGTGCGGTAGCTTTAATGTCCAGTCATTACCGTTGCGCGTGACGAGCTGGATGCGGCCGCCTTCTGCGCGCGTCAGCATGCGGTAGCCGTCGAACTTGATCTCGTAGATCCAGTTTTCCGCGTCTTTCGGCGGCGTGTCCACCAGGGTGGCCAGCTGAGGTTGCAGGTGCTGCGGCAGCGTCGCCCTGCGAGCGCCCGCGGGCGGCCCTGATGCCGCAGCCGGGGCAGGATCGCTTACCTTCGACGCCTGCTGCGCCGGGGGGTCGGCGAGGCTCTTCACGCTATCGGGCATTTCGTCCACCACGCTGTATTCCGATGCCGACAGTACGAATTCGTCCTTCTCCTTGATCAGCAACCACGGGTCCTGCTTGCCCTCTCCACGGCCCTTCATGCGCACCAGCGTCCAGCGGCCGTGCATCTTGTGGCCCCGCAACTCGAACTTGAGCTTGCCGTCGCGATAGCCCTTATGCGGATCTTCGAGTGGAATCCAAACACCCTTGTCCCAGATGATGACCTTGCCCGCGCCGTAGTTGCCCGGTGGGATCGTTCCTTCGAACTCGTTATACGAGATCGGGTGATCTTCGACGTGCATGGCCATGCGCTTGTCGGCGGGATCGAAACTCGGGCCCTTGGGCACGGCCCAACTCTTCATCGTGCCCTCGAGCTCGATGCGGAAGTCGTAGTGCAATCGCGTCGCCCAGTGCTTCTGGATGACAAACGCGCGCGCCACCTCGTTGGGCACGCCGCCGGTCGCCGGTTCAGGCGTGGCGTCGAAGTTGCGTTTATCGCGATAGGTCTTGAGGGCGTTGGGAGAACGCTCGTCCATGGCGTTGCAGCCTTTCGTGATCAACCATAGAAACTGCCGCGCGTGCCGGGTGTAGGACAAGCCGCCTTTTTACACAGGCCGCCCGGCGGGGCCTGCGCGTGGTGGAGCGTCGAAGGCCGACGTGGACGCCGGCCTCGGGCGTCAGGTCGCTCTGAACTGGTCCCGCAGCATCTTCATCTGGTCGTGGTTGCGCTGCACGCCTTGCATCTGCCGCTCGACGATCAGCTTCACGCCGGCGGGCAGGGGCTGCTTCAACGCCTTGCGATAGCGGGCCATGGCGTTGTCCTCTCCGCGCTCGGCTTCTTCCAATACGGCTTTGTCGTCGTACGTGGACAGCGTCGCCTTCACCGCGACCCAACCGCGGTGCATCGCGCCGGCTGCGCTGCCGCCCTCATCGACCTTGCCACCCATCCCGCGGATCTGCTCATACAGCTCCTGGGCGGCGCCGCGGCAGTCGTCGGCGCGCTGCAGGAACACGGACTTGAGGTCGGCACGCTTGGCTTGCTCGGCGCAGGAACGGAAGCCGTATTCGCCGTCCTTGCAGCATTCCGCGAGGTCGTTCAAGGCGTCGATCACGTCGTCGCGATCGCCGCTCTCGTTGCCGGCGCTCTGCATGCTGCCCACGACCGCGGCCGCGCCGCCAGTGCGCATGCCGTCAGTCATGTTCATGCGGCTGGCATCGATACGTTCCCATGCGGCGCGACTGGCCGGCTGGGCGCGATTCCAGTCCAGGGTCGAACCGGCGCGGGCCGACTGCCATTCCGAGGCCAGCTGCGGCTCGGCGGTGTCCCAGCCGCCCTGATAGCGGGTGCGGCCGGTCAGGCCCAGGCGATAGGCAGGCGCATAGTCATCGAAGGTGCGGCCCTGCTCGTAATACGGCTCGCGGGAATAGTTCTCGCGCCAGTAAGCCTCTTCGGCAGTCGGGTTGACGGCTTCACCCGCTGCCTTGCCCGCCAGGCCGCCCACCACGGCGCCAACCACGCCGCCCACTGCGGCGCCGATGGGCCCGCCGATCGAGCCGGCAGCGGCGCCCGCGACAGCGCCCCCGGTTGCGCCGATACCCGTGCCTACGGGGTGAGCGCCGGGCTCATCGGTGATGGGATCGCGATTGAGGTCCTTGTCTTCAGCAGCCATTGTTTGCTCCTTGTCTTGGATGGAAATGCATGTGAATTCCATCTTCGGCCCCACCACCGCACGGGCAGTCAGTCAAACGGGAGAGTGGCTGTAGGAGAAGTCCCATGCGCCTCGCGCGTGCAAAACGGGGCAACCCACAGGCGAATGCAGCGTTGTCCTACACCTGCCGCATGCGGCCTGTCGCAATCTGGGACACCACAAAAGTCATGAGATATTCCCTGCGCAAGACACCCTCTCACCTGCATCTCGCGTACAAGTACGGCGAGGCGAGCGACGGCTTGCTCGGGCGCAACTTCACGCTCGAGGTCGAAGACCGCGTGCTGACCCTCAGCATCGACCTGACTCCGAACTTCCACACCCGTAACAAGAGCGCCGCCGCCTACCTCGACGCGGTGAGCTTCTCCCGCAACCACCACAAGCTGCGCTTCCTGCAGTGCAGCGATAACCTGGTGCGTACCCGGCTGATCCGGGCGTGGGAGCAGGTACAGAACCCGGAGTTGAGGCTGTGTCTCGAACTGGGCCAGCGTGGCCACTTCCTGTACTCGGTGCAGCCGCATTCCCTGTTCATGGGTGGCATTCAGTTTGACGTCGAAGAGGCAATTGAGGAGCACGCGCTGGATGGACGCCCTCATACGCCAGAGCTCCACCATGCGAGGCATCACGCATGACGCCTCTCCACCGCGCAACCACTGTGTTCGGCCGTCTTCTGCGACTGGGGCTGGCGCTGGTCGTCCTCGCAAACGGTGTGGGAGCGATGGCGGGCGACGCCGCTGCGCTGCGGGCGAAGTACGACGAGTTGCGCAACGAATTGCAGAACAACAACTTCCAGCGCCCGCTGCACATCGTGTCGTCGGAATCAGGCGACGCGCTGCGCGGCGAGGTGTATGCCGTGCTGGAGCATCCTTTCAATGACCTCAGCACCGCGCTGAAGGAGCCATCCGATTGGTGCGACATCCTGATCCTGCCGTTCAATACCAAGTACTGCCATGCTGTGGAAGGCAACGGCGGCGCCACGCTCCAGGTTCGCATCGGCCGCAAGTACGACCAGCCCGTGCAGGACGCCTACCGCGTGGACTTCGCGCTGCGGCAGTTGGCGGCTACGCCCGAATACTTCGAGAGTCGGCTGAATGCGGCAACCGGTCCCGTCGGCACTCGCGATTACCGGATCACCCTCGCGGCGGTGCCACTGGACAAGGGGCGGAGCTTTATGCATCTGAGTTATTCGTACGGCTTCGGCGCGATGGGGCGCCTGGCCATGCAAGCCTACCTCGCCACGGCGGGAGCGGACAAAGTAGGTTTTACGACGACCGCCAAGGACGCCGGAGGGCAACCGATCCACATCGGCGGAGTGCGCGGCGCGATTGAGCGCAATGTGATGCGCTACTACCTTGCCGTCGACGCCTATCTGGCGTCGCTGAAATCACCGCCCGACCAGCGCGTGGAAAAGCGCATCCAGACGTGGTTCAACAACACGGAGCGTTATCCGCGGCAGCTTCGGGAGATGGACCGTTCAACCTATGTTGCCATGAAGCGCGGAGAGCATGTGCGGCAACAGGCGATGATCGAGTAGTCCCAACCTGGTCGGGCTGAGGCTGTCGAAGCACTGTTCACACGGCTGTACCTTGCGGCGGCGAGCGCCCGCCAACCACTGACGCTTACTTCAGGCCTGCAGAAGCACGCAAAGCGGCCGCCTTGTCTGTCCGTTCCCACGTGAATTCCGGCTCTTCGCGGCCGAAGTGGCCGTAAGCGGCGGTCTTCTCGTAGATCGGTCGCAGCAGGTCCAGCATCTGGATGATGCCCTTGGGCCGAAGGTCGAAGTGGTCGTGTACCAGCGAGGCGAGCTGGTCGTCGGGAATGACGCCCGTGCCTTCGGTGTAGATGGTCACGTTCATCGGCTTGGCAACGCCGATCGCGTACGCCACCTGGATCTGGCACTGTCGCGCCAAGCCCGCGGCGACGATGTTCTTGGCGACATAGCGAGCGGCATAGGCGGCCGAGCGGTCCACCTTGCTCGGGTCCTTGCCTGAAAACGCGCCACCGCCGTGGGGACAGGCCCCGCCATAGGTGTCGACGATGATCTTGCGGCCCGTGAGGCCGCAATCGCCTTGCGGTCCGCCGATGACGAAGCGACCGGTCGGGTTGATCAGGTAGCGCGTGTTTTTCAGCCATTCCTTCGGCAGAACGGGCTTGATGATCTCCTCGATCACCGCTTCGACGAACGAAGGCTTCATGTGCTTGCCGTCGCTCTGCTCGGGGCTGTGCTGCGACGAAAGTACCACGGTGTCGATGCTGTGGGGCTTGCCATCCACATAGCGCATCGTGACCTGGCTCTTGGCGTCGGGGCGCAGGAAAGGCAGTCGGCCGTCCTTGCGCAACTGCGCCTGGCGCTCGACCAGCCGGTGCGCGTAGTAGATCGGCGCGGGCATCAGCTCGGGCGTTTCGTCGCAGGCATAACCGAACATCAGGCCCTGGTCGCCGGCGCCGGTGTTGAGGTGATCATCGCTCGCATGGTCCACGCCCTGCGCGATGTCGTTGGACTGCTTGTCGTAGGCCACGAGCACGGCGCAGCCCTTGTAGTCGATGCCGTATTCGGTGTTGTCGTAGCCGATGCGTTTGATCGTGTCGCGCGCAACCTGGATGTAGTCCACGTGCGCGTTGGTGGTGATCTCGCCGGCCAGCACCACGAGGCCCGTGTTGGTCAGCGTCTCGGCAGCGACGCGGCTGCGCGGATCCTGCTTGAAGATCGCGTCGAGGATTGCGTCCGAGATCTGGTCGGCGACCTTGTCGGGGTGGCCCTCGGAGACGGATTCGGAAGTAAAGAGGAACTCGTTCGCCATTTGAATAAACTCCGTAGGTTTGCTTGAAGGCGCGTTGCCTTGTGCCGGAGCTTGGGGCGAACGCTTTAGCAGTTCTTTTTTAACGTCGCCCTGCAAGTAGTTCATAACTCGGCGACCAGATCATTCTAAACGCTTGTGAAGACCCTTTTTCGCGTGCTAGCGCTGCTGCCGCTACCCGTCCTGCACGCGGTGGGCGCGGTGCTGGGGTGGGTGTCTTTCCTCGCGTCGGGCACTTACCGGCGGCGCTTCCTCGAAAACGCGCACCAGGCGGGCTACGCGCTGGCCCAGGTGAGCGCGGCCGTGGCCGAGGCGGGCAAGCTGGTTTTCGAAGCCCCCCGCCTGTGGTTCGGAAAGACCCCTCCGATCGAGTGGGAGGGCGCGCCTTTGATCGAAGCGGCGCGCGCGAAGGGTCGGGGCATCGTCTTTCTCACACCGCACCTGGGCTGCTTCGAGGCCACAGCCCAGGGCTACGCGGCCCGCTACGGCCGCATCACCGTGCTGTACCGGCCGGCGCGCAAGCCCTGGCTGCGCGATCTGGTGGACACCGCGCGGGGCCGCGCCAACCTCGACACCGCTGCGACCACACTCGCGGGAGTCAAGCAGTTGCTCAAGGCGCTCAAGGCGGGTGAGGCCGTGGGCTTGCTGCCCGACCAGGTGCCCCCGGACAAGATGGGCGTCTGGGCGCCGTTCTTCGGCCGCAAGGCGTACACGATGACGCTCTCGGCGCGGCTGGCGCAACAGACGGGCGCCGCTATCTTGCTCGCGTGGGGTGAGCGCCTGCCCTGGGGGCGCGGATTTCGCATCCACTTGCGGGCGTGGCCGGACGAGTTGGCTCGCGATTCCCAGGATGCCGCCGCGCAGGTCAATGCGCAGATGGAGCGGCTCGTGCGCGAGTGCCCGCAGCAGTACTTGTGGGGCTACGCGCGTTACAAGTCGCCGGCGGGAGGGCGCGCACAGTGAGTCACCTCGGCGTGCTGTTCATGCGCGCGCTCGCGCACCTGCCGCTGGCATGGGTGAGGGCGATCGGCTGGCTGCTCGGCTGGGTGCTGTATTTCATCGTGATCCCGCGCCGGCGGGTGGTGCAGCGCAACCTGGAATTGTGTTTCCCGACGTGGACAGCAGCGCAGCGCAGGGTGCTTGGCCCGCGCATATTCATCCACGTGGCGCAAGCCTGGCTGGACCGCAGCTGGCTGTGGCATGGCGACCCGGCGGCGGCGCGCGAGCGCCTGAAGATTGTCGGTGCCGTGGATGAGCTTGCGGGCTCGCAGCCCACGGTGATCTTCGCACCGCACTTCGTCGGACTTGACGCCGGATGGACCGCGCTCACGCAACAGCTGTCCCGCGCATTCACCACGATCTACACGAACCAGGCCAACGAGGTGGTGGACGCGTGGATTCTCGCGGGACGGCGCCGCTTCGGCTCCGGCCGCCTCTTCGGCCGCGCGGACGGGGTCAAGACCATTGTCTCCGCGCTACGCGAGGGCGCACCGCTGTACCTGCTGCCTGACATGAACTTCGGCCCGGAGGAATCGATCTTCGTGCCGTTCTATGGCGTGCAGGCCGCCACCGTGCCATCGCTTTCGCGCTTCGCGAAGTTGGGGCGTGCCAAGGTGGTGCCGGTGACCACGCGCATGACGCGGTCCGGCTACGAGGTGCGGGTGTGGCCCACCTGGCCAGGTTTTCCGTCGGACGACATGGCAGCCGACACTGCGCGCATGAACGCGCACCTGCAAGAGTACATCGACACGATGCCCGAGCAGTACTACTGGGTGCACAAGCGTTTCAAGACGCGGCCGGCCGGCGAGCCGCCCGTGTACTGACCTCAGGATGCCCGCAGGAAATCGGCGAGTCGTTGCGCAACGAATTGCGGCCGCTCGTGGATGATCCAATGGCTGGCGCCCTCGACCTTCTCCAGCCGCAGCTGCGGGATGTAGTCGCCCAGGCCGTCAATCAGTTCCGGCGGCAGGGCAGCGTCGTTCATGGCCCACAGCACGAAAGTCGGCACGTCCACGGTGAGCATCTCGCGCGGCAGCTCGATGGCGGCCGCCCCCGGGTCTTCGGGCCGGGGCGGGCGCACGGGCGATGCCCGGTAGTAGTTGCAACCGCCCGCAAGGCTCGCGTCCCAGACCTCGCGGTATTGCTGCTTGACGGCGTCGGTCAGCCAGGGTGCCCCACCCCAATTGGTGAAGAAGGCCCACAGGCGCCGGTAATCGTCCTCGCGCAGCAGTTTCTCCGCGTCCGGCCGGATCAGGAAATTCATGTACGCGCTGGCTTGCTGCTGCTTCGGGTTGGACTTGAGCTCCCGCAGGAACGTGCCGGGATGCGGCGAATTGATGATCGCCAGCTTCTTGATCAGAGTGGGCTGCTGATTGGCCAGGTTCCAGGCGACGGCCCCGCCCCAGTCGTGCGCCACCAGGCATTCCAGCGGCGCGCCTTCCAGCGCGATCAGCGCCGCGATGTCCTGCACCAGGAGCTTGGCGCGATAGTCCTTCACCTGCGCGGGCTGGGTGGACTTTTCGTAGCCGCGCAGGTTCGGCGCAACGCACCGGAAGCCCCCGTTTTCCGGGCGCCCGAAGTGTTCCAGGATCTCGTCCCACACGAACGCCGCTTCCGGAAAGCCATGCAGGAACATCAGCACGGGCCGGCCGCGCTCGCCGGTCGCGCGGCAACTGAGGGTGATGCCGTGAGGAAGGGCTTGCTGGAAGGTTTCGATCATTCGTTGTTGGGGTGCGCCCACTGCCACAGCAGGAGCGAGGTTTCTTCGACGCCCTGTTTCCTCAGGGCGGAGAAGAGTTTGACCTCGCCCCCGCCAGCTTGCAGTCGCGCGATTGACAGCGCCTTGGCCTGCTCGCTGCGGTTGAGCTTGTCGGCCTTGGTCAGGAGCAGCAGGAATTTCAGGCCCTGCTCGACGCGGGGGCGGATCACTTCCAGCAGGATTTCGTCCAGCTCCGTGACGCCGTGGCGAGGGTCGCACATCAACACCACCGCCTTGAGGTTCTCGCGGGTGACGAGGTAGTTGGCCATGACCTGTTGCCAGCGCAGCTTGTCCTGCTTGGGCACGGCCGCGTAGCCGTAGCCGGGCAGATCGGCCAGGATGGCGTCGGTCACGCCCTGCTTGCCCAGGGCGAACAGGTTGATGCTCTGGGTGCGCCCCGGTGTCTTGGATGCGAACGCGAGGCGCTTTTGCTGCGTCAGTGTGTTGATGCAGGTGGACTTACCCGCGTTGGAACGGCCTACAAAAGCGATTTCGGGCACCTCCAAGGCGGGCAGGAACTCGAGTTTGGGTGCCGTGGTGAGGAAGCGCGCGGTATGCATCCAGCCCGTGGCGACAGCCACGGCGGTCTTGCTGTCTTGGGGTTGGCCCGGAGTCGGGTTCATGAGGTGCCTTTTGGTTTGCGGGGAAACCCGAGTGGGGTCATTGTAGAATCACGAGGTTTTGCGCCCCTAAACCGACCCCCCGAATATGAAGCCGTTTGCCTCCCTGTTGATGGCTGCCCTGCTGGCAGTTCCCGCCGCCACAGCGTTCGCCCAAGCCCAAGCACCGGCGCCGGCCGCCAGCGCCGCGCCTGCCGCGGCCAAGCCGGACCTCACGCAGGGCAGCGCCAAGTTCACGGCGGTCTGTGCGGCCTGCCACGGCGCCGATGGCAATTCCGCCGTGCCCGCAAATCCCAAGCTGGCGCAGCAGCACCCTGAATACCTGGTCAAGCAACTGCAGGAGTTCAAGGCCGGCAAGCGCACCAGCCCCATCATGCAGGGCTTCGCGGCGCAGCTGACCGACGCCGACATGAAAAACGTGTCGTACTGGGCAGGCTCGCAAAAGGCCAAGCCCGGCTTCGCCAAGGACAAGGACCTCGTCACGCTGGGTGAGCGAATTTACCGCGGTGGCATTGCCGATCGCCAGGTGGCGGCCTGCGCCGGCTGCCACAGCCCCAACGGCGCTGGCGTACCTGCGCAGTACCCGCGCCTATCGGGCCAGCACGCGGATTACACGGCGGCCCAGCTCACGGCGTTCCGCGACGGCGGCCGCAAAAACAGCCTGCAGATGTCGCAGATCGCCACCAAGCTCAACGACCGCGAAATCCGTGCCGTGGCGGATTACATCGCCGGCCTGCGTTGATATTCGACCGGCGCTAGAGTTGAACTAACCGCCGCGAACGAGACCCAAAAATGGGCGGGCACCTCCGTGGAGGGCCCGCCTTTTTTTGTTTGCCCTCTCCCGGCGTCAACATGTTCCTATCCGGGTTGCACGGCTGCGGGGAACTCTGAAAACTGTTTGAATCCCTGTAAGGACGCAGCGCGTATGCAGACCAACGGCCAGACCCAAGGAATAACCATGCTGATCAAGAGCTCCCGTGACGGATTCATCCACCCCGCTTCCAGCGAGATCACGCCACGTGCCCTGTATCGGGACCGGCGCGACATCCTCAAGCTCATGGCTTCCGGCGTCGCCGGCTCGGCGCTGGCGACGTGGGCTTCGCGCGAAGCGTTCGCCCAGCAAGCGCAACGGCCCGGCAAGGGCGCGGCGCTGGCGGGCGCGAAATCGAACGTGCCCGGTGCGGTGACCATGGAAAAGCCGACCGATTACAAGGACGCCACGACTTACAACAACTTCTACGAGTTTGGTACCGACAAGGCCGACCCAGCCAAGAACGCCCATACGCTCAAGGTCACGCCCTGGACCGTCGAAGTGGACGGCCTGGTGAAAAAACCGGCGAAGTACGCACTGGAAGACCTGCTCAAGCTGAGCGCTCAGGAGGAGCGCATCTACCGCCTGCGCTGTGTCGAAGGCTGGTCGATGGTCATCCCCTGGGTTGGCTACTCGATGAGCAAGCTGATCGAGAAAGTGGAGCCGCTGGGCAACGCGAAGTTCGTCGAATTCATCACGCAGGCCGACCCCAAGACCATGCCCTTCGTGGGCTCGCGGGTCCTCGATTGGCCCTACGTCGAAGGCCTGCGCATGGACGAGGCCATGCATCCGCTGACGCTGCTCTCGTTCGGGATGTACGGCGAAGTGCTCCCCAACCAGAACGGGGCGCCAGTACGGCTGGTCGTGCCGTGGAAGTACGGCTTCAAGAGCGGCAAGAGCCTGGTGCGCATCCGCTTCACAGACGCCGAGCCGAAGACCGCATGGAACAAGGCGGCGGCTAATGAGTACGGCTTCTATTCGAACGTGAATCCAAACGTCGACCATCCGCGGTGGTCGCAGGCTACCGAGCGGCGCATCGGCGAAGACGGGCTGTTTGCCAAGAAGCGCAAGACGTTGATGTTCAACGGCTACGAGGCGCAAGTGGGCCAGTTGTACGCGGGCATGGACCTGAAGAAGAACTTCTGATGCTTGCGGCCAAGGCGTTGCTCCACCCGGCCGCCAAGCCGACCCTGTTCGCGCTCGCGTTGCTGCCGTTCGCCTGGCTCGTGTACGGCGCCGTCACGAACAACCTGGGGGCGAATCCGGCCGAATACCTGATCCGTTCCACCGGCGACTGGACGCTGCGCTTCCTGTGCATCACGCTTGCCGTGACGCCGCTGCGGGTGATGACCGGCACGCCGGCGCTGGCTCGCTTTCGCCGCATGCTGGGGCTGTTCGTCTACTTCTACGTGGTGGTGCACTTCCTGAGCTACAGCGGGTTCGACATGGGCTTCGACCTGGGCGAGATCGCCAAAGACATCGCCAAGCGGCCCTTCATCCTGGTCGGCTTCACGGCGTTCCTGCTGCTCACACCGCTGGCGGCCACTTCGTTCAATCGCGCGGTGAAAGCCCTGGGCGCCAGGCGCTGGCAGATGCTGCACAAGCTGGTGTATGTCATCGCGGGGCTGGGCATCCTGCACTTCTTCTGGATGCGCGCCGGCAAGCGCAACTTCGCCGAGGTGGCGGTCTACGCGTCGATCCTCGCGGTGCTGCTGGGATGGCGCGTGGCGCAGGCCTGGGTCAAGAGGCGAGCCGCTCGGAGCGCATCTGATCCGCGGCGCTCTCCCGCTCACGGATAAGCGAGGCCCTGTCCCCGTCGACCAGCACTTCCGCGGCCCGGCCGCGCGTGTTGTAGTTGCTCGCCATGCTCATGCAATAGGCGCCGGCGGACATCACCGCCATGAAATCACCGGGCTGAACGGCGAGTGCGCGGTCGCGACCGATCCAGTCGCCGCTCTCGCATACCGGCCCCACCACGTCATAAGTCTGCGCCGCGCCCGGGCGCGGCTTCACAGGCACGATCGCGTGATACGCCTGGTACATCGCGGGGCGCGGCAGGTCGTTCATGGCGGCATCGATGATGCAGAAGTTCTTGCCTTCGCCGGGCTTGAGGTAGAGGACTTCGGTCACGCACACGCCGGCATTGCCGATGAGCGATCGCCCCGGCTCGATCATGAATTGCCGGTCTCCGAAACCCCGCGCGTCCAGCCGCGCGAACAGCTTGTGCCACAGTGCATCCGCGGCCGGTGGCTTGTCGCCGTCGTAGCTGATGCCCAGACCGCCGCCGAAGTCGATGTGGAGCAACGGGATGCCCGCGGCTTCGATGGCCTCGACCAGATCGATGATGCGGTCCATGGCATCGAGAAAGGGCGCCTCGTCGGTGATTTGCGAGCCGATGTGGCAGTCGATACCAACGACCTTCAACCCGGGCAGCGCCGCCGCCCGCTGGTAAGCCTCCAGCGTGCGCCCGTGGGCCACGCCGAACTTGTTGCCCCTCAGTCCGGTGGAAATGTAGGGGTGGGTCTTCGGGTCGACGTCCGGATTCACGCGAATGCTGACCGGCGCGACCTTGCCGGCGGCCACGGCAACGCCGCTCAGCACTTCCAGCTCGGCTTCGCTCTCCACGTTGAAGCAGCCGATGCCCACTTCCAGAGCGCGTCGCATTTCGGCCCGCGTCTTGCCGACTCCGGAAAAGATGATGTTCCCGGCCGCGCCGCCTGCGGCCAGCACCCGCTCGAGCTCGCCGCCGGATACGATGTCGAAGCCGCAACCTGCCTTGGCAAACACCTGCAGGATGCCGAGCGAAGAGTTCGCCTTCATGGCATAGCAGATCGTTGCCTTGCGCCCGGCAAAGCCGCGCTGGTAGGCGGCCAGCGCGGCGAGCATCGCCGCCTTCGAGTACACGAACAGGGGCGTGCCGTGTTCACGGGCGAGATCGCCCAGGCGGCATTGTTCGACGCACAGCTCGTCGCCGTGAAATGCGAAATGCGGATGGCCTGGCAAGGTGGTGAAGGTCATGGGGTGCGGATCGGCGTAGCAGTGCCAGTGGTGGTGGGCGCGGAGGCGGGTGGCGCGGGCATGATGGTCTGCGGCAAGGTGGCTCTTGCGGCCGATGCCTCGCTCGTCGGCAAAAACAGCGGGCCTTTTTGCCCGCATGCGGCCAGCGATGCGACCACGCCCGCGGCAAGGACAAGCCGCCTCGGGGACACGCTGACTAGAATTTGGTAAACACGCAACATGGTGAAATTGTAATGACCGACCCCGAATTCATGGATCGAGCCGAGGCGCTGCTCAAGCGCATCGAAGCCTGTTGCGATCGCATCAACGACGATTCCGATGCTGACATCGACAACCAGCGGGTCGGGGGAATGGTCACCCTCGTCTTCGCCAACGGCAGCCAGATCATCGTCAACCTGCAAAAGCCGCTGCACGAAGTCTGGATGGCGGCCAAGGCTGGGGGCTTCCATTACAAGTTCGACGGCGAGAAGTGGATGGACACCAAGGGCAACGGCGAATTCTTCGCCAACCTCACCCGTTACGCGGGCGAGCAAGCGGGCCAACCGCTGCAGTTCGCCTGAGCGCGGCGTTCAGTTCCTGAAGAGGTCCAGGATGCTCTTGCGCTCATCGCCGGGCGGTGAGGGCGAGCGATTGGGCGGCAGGCCGTCTGAGTTCATCAGGCTCTTGTCCTCGGGCCCCCGGGGCCCCGCGGGCAACGTGGGGATTCCGGGCACAGGTGTCGTGGTGCCGCTGTCCACGGAGGTGCCGCCCAAATTGCTGACACCGGCGCCACGCGCGTATTCCTCGTAGTACCACTCGCCGCCGACGTTGACCACGCCTTCGGGCGCTCTGGGCTCCATCACGGGCACGCCCTTCAGCGCGGTGTCCATGAACTTGATCCACACCGGCAGGGAGAGCCCACCGCCCGTTTCGCGATCGCCGAGCGAGCGCGGCGTGTCGTAGCCCATCCAGACGATGGCCACCATCGTCGGCTGGAAACCGTTGAACCAGGTGTCGATCGAGTCGTTGGTCGTTCCCGTCTTGCCGTACAGGTCGGTACGCTTGAGGTCGCGCTGTGCCCGGGCGGCCGTGCCGGAGCGCGCGACTTCCTGCAGCAGCCGGGCCATGATGAACGCGTTGCGCGCATCGATGGCGCGCACCGATTCATTGGGCAGCGGCGGCTGGCTCTCGACCACGGTCTTGCCTTTCTGATCGACGATGCGGGTGATCAACCAGGGGTTCACTCGGTAGCCGCCGTTGGCGAACACGGCGTAACCGGTCGCCATTTGCATCGGCGTCACCGAGCCGGCCCCGAGCGCCATGGTGAGGTAAGGGGGGTGTTTCTCGGCATCGAAGCCGAAGCGGGTGATCCAGTCCTGCGCGTTCTGCGTTCCCACGGCCTGTAACACGCGGATCGACACCATGTTCTTGGACTTGGCCAACGCCGTGTGCAGCGGCAGCGGGCCTTCGAACTTGCCGTCGTAGTTCTTCGGCTCCCAGGGCTGGCCGCCCGTGACGCCAGCATCGAAGAAGAGCGGGGCGTCGTTGACGATGGTGGAGGGCGTGAAACCCTTTTCCAGCGCCGCCGAGTAGATGAACGGCTTGAACCCCGAACCCGGCTGGCGCCAGGCCTGCGTGACGTGGTTGAACTTGTTCTTGTTGAAATCGAACCCTCCGACCAGCGCGTGGATCGCGCCGTCGCGCGGATCGATCGCCACGAAGGCGCCTTCGACCTCGGGCAGCTGCGTGATCTCCCAGGTGTTCTTGGGCGTCTTGGCGACGCGGATCACGGCGCCACGGCGGATGCGGATCTTGGGGGGCGCCTTCTCGGACAAGCCCGACTGGGCGGGACGCAGGCCTTCGCCGGTGATTTCCAGGCGCTCGCTGTTCAGGCGCACCGCCAGGATCTTCTTGGGCGTGGCTTCCAGCACGACCGCGGACATCACGTCGCCGTTGTCCGGGTGTTCAGCCAAGGCGTCGTCGATCGCGTCTTCGGCATCCTTGGCATCGGCCGGCAACTCGATGAACTCCTCGGGGCCGCGGTAAATCTGGCGGCGCTCGTAATCCATGATGCCCTTGCGCAGCGCCTTGTACGCCGCATCCTGCTGGGCCGCATTCACGGTGGTGAAGACATTGAGCCCTCGTGTATAGGCCTCGTCGCCGTACTGGGCATAGACGAGCTGGCGCACGGTTTCGGCGACGTACTCCGCGTGCACGCGGGTGGTGTCCGAGCCGCTTCGGATCTTCAGCTCCTGCTTCTTCGCGGCTTCCGCCTCCTCGGCAGTGATGAAGCCGTTGTCCTGCATCCGCTCGATGATGTAGAGCTGGCGGGCCCGGGCGCGGGTTGGGTTGCTGATGGGGTTGTAGGCCGAAGGCGCCTTGGGCAGGCCGGCCAGCATCGCCGCCTCGGCGATCGTCAGGTCCTTCATGGGCTTGCCGTAGTAGGCGTCGGACGCCGCGGCAAAGCCGTAAGCCCTGTTTCCCAAGAAGATCTGGTTCATGTAGATCTCAAGGATCTGGTCCTTGCTCAGCTGGTGCTCCAGCTTGAAGGTGAGCAGCACCTCATATAGCTTGCGGGTGAACGTCTTTTCGGAAGAGAGGTACACGTTGCGCGCCACCTGCATGGTGATCGTCGAGGCGCCTTGGCTCTTCACCCGACCCAGGTTCGCCAGCGCGGCGCGCAGCAGTCCGCGATAGTCGACCCCGCCATGGGAATAGAACCGGGAGTCCTCGATGGCCAGCACTGCATCCTTCATGACTTTGGGAATGTCGGCGATCGGGGTGAGGTTGCGGCGCTCCTCGCCGTACTCGCCGATCAGGACGCCCTCGGCCGAAAACACGCGCAACGGAAGCTTTGGCCGGTAGTCCGACAGCTCGGAGATGTCGGGCAGGTTCGGATAGGCGACCGACAGCGCAACCGCAACAATGATCACGAGTGACGCGAAGCCCGCCGCAGCCAAGCCGACAGTCCAGAGCACGAAGTGCACCAGGGCGCGTTTCCAGCCGGTCAGGCCGGAGCCGGGACGGCGCGAGGACGACCCGGGAGTCCCGGAAGAATAATCAGAAGGCATCAGGTTTCCACGTAGCGTCCCATTGCCACATTATAAAAATGGCGGCGCACGGGACCGGCTGGCACGTCAGATCAAAAAGTCAGCAGTTGGTTTGATCGGGAACTTGGGATTGGCCAGTATGGCAGGTTCACTCGTCGGTTTTTGGCAACGGTTGGTACGAGGCATTTCGGAAAATCCTTTGCGTGACAAGGATGTTACGGCTAGCATTGAAGTGAAATCTTAAGTTTGTTACGCCTGGAAATACGGCGTTTCAGGAGACCGAATTGATCTCTTTGGGGTCGTTGTTTAGCCGCCAGCCGGCGCCAATGCTGGGCTTGGACATCAGCTCATCCAGCGTCAAGCTGGTTGAGCTCGGGCGTGACAAGGAGGGCAACCTCGTGCTGGAGCGCTGTGCGATCGAACCCCTGGAACGGGGCTGGATCACCGATGGCAACGTCGAGAAATTCGACGAAGTCGCCCAGGCGATGCGCCGGGTGGTGAAGAAGAGCGGCACCCGCACCAGGAACGTCGCCATGGCGCTGCCGCCTTCGGCCGTGATCACCAAAAAAATCATCCTGCCCGGCGGGCTGACTGAGCAGGACCTGGAAGCCCAGGTTGAGGCCGAAGCCAACCAGTACATCCCCTTCTCGCTGGATGAGGTGAGCCTCGATTTCTGCGTTGTCGGCCCCAGCAGCACGTCCTCCGGCGACGTCGAGGTGTTGATCGCCGCGTCGCGCAAGGAAAAGGTGCAGGACCGGCAGGGGCTGGCGGAGGCCGCCGGCCTGAAGCCCATGATTCTCGACGTGGAGTCGTACGCCTCGCGCCTTGCGGCTGGCCGTCTGATCCAGTCCCTGCCGAACCAAGGGTTGGATACGATGGTCGCGTTGTTCGAGGTGGGCGCCTTCACCACCAGCATGCAGGTCATCCGCAACGACGAGGTTCTCTACGACCGGGACCAGGCATTTGGCGGGGCGCAACTGACCCAGCTCATCGTGCGCCAGTACGGCTTCTCCCCGGAGGAGGCTGAAAACAAGAAACGCAACGGCGACCTCCCGGAGGATTACCAGGCGGGCGTGCTCAAGCCGTTCATGGAAAGCATGGCCCAGGAAGTCGCCCGCGCCATGCAGTTCTTCTTTACCAGCACACCGCACAACCGCGTCGACTACGTGATGCTCGCCGGAGGCTCGGCGGCCCTTCCGGGCCTCACGGACGCCGTCACCATGCACACATCCTTCCCGTGCAACCTGGCGAATCCCTTCGAGGGCATGCACGTGGGCGAGGGGGTGCGCGAGAAGAAGATGCGGCGCGAGGCCCCGTCGTATCTGACCTCCTGCGGCCTGGCCATGCGGAGGTTCATGCAGTGATCCTTATCAACCTGCTCCCGCACCGCGAGGCAGCGCGAAAGCGCAAGCGCGAGGCTTTCTATGCCGCCCTGGCCACTTCGGCCCTTGCGGGTGGCGTGATGGCCGGCATCATCTTCCTTTGGTACGCCGCCCAGATCTCCAACCAGCAGGACAAAAACATGGTCCTGCAAACCGAGATCAAGCGCCTCGAGGGCCAGATCAAGGACATCGCCACGCTGCAGGCCGAAATCGCGGCCCTGCGCGCCCGCCAGCAGGCGGTGGAAGACCTGCAGGCCGACCGAAACATGCCGGTGCACCTGCTCAACGAATTGGTCAAGCAGTTGCCCGACGGGGTCTATGTCAGCAACCTCAAGCAGGAGAACCAGGTCGTCTCGATCACCGGCACGGCGCAGTCGAACGAGCGCGTCTCGGAACTGCTGCGCAACCTGGGCAACAACAGCCCGTGGCTGACTCGGCCGGAACTCGTCGAGATCACGTCCGGAAACGTAGCGCTGAGCCCGCGCGACCAGCGCCGTGTCGCCAACTTCACGATGCGCGTGCGCCTGCTGCGCGCCAGCGAAGCCCAGAAAGCCGCGTCTGCCGCCAGTGGCGCTTCGGCCGTCCCCGCCGCGAGCGCTTCCGCGCCCGCAAAGACCTGATCACCATGGCAACCACTCCCAAAGTCAAAACCGCTGCGCTCCAGCAGGCGCTGGTCGGGCAGTTCAAGGGCCTGAACCCCAACGACCCGGCTTCCTGGCCCGTGTTGCCGCGGATCTTGCTGTGCCTGGTGCTCATGGGTGCCATCGTCGCGGGGCTCTGGTTCGCGTGGCTCAGCACCTCGGACGAAGAGCTCGAGGCGGAACGCGCCAAGGAAGTGACGCTGCGCGAGGACTACAAGAAGAAACTCGCGCAGGCCGTGAACCTCGACGCTCTCAAGAAGCAGCGCGAACAGGTTCAGACGTACGTGACGCAGCTTGAGAAGCAGCTGCCCAGCAAGGCCGAAATGGACGCACTGCTCTCGGACATCAACCAGGCGGGACTGGGTCGCAGCCTGAACTTCGACCTGTTCCGGCCCGGCCAGGTCGGCGTGAAGGAGTACTACGCGGAATTGCCGATCGCCCTGAAGGTCTCCGGCAAGTTCCATGACGTGGGCGCGTTTGCCGCCGACATCGCCAACCTGTCGCGCATCGTGACGCTGAACAACATCAGCGTGGTGCCGACCAAGGACGGCAGCTTAGTAATGGACGCCACAGCCAAGACGTTCCGCTATCTCGACAATGATGAGGTCGCGGCGCAACGCAAGGCGGCTCCCGGAGCCAAGAAGAAATGACCCCGAAGACCGCAACCTCGGCAGTTTCGATCGTGCTTGCGCTTACGGCCTGCGCCCCTTCCGGCCAGGAGGAGCTTCAAGCGTGGATGAACGAACAGCGGCAGTTGACCAAGCCGCAGGTGACGCCGATCCCCGAGCCCAAGAAATTCACGCCGCAAGCCTATACGCAGGAGGCAGCGACGGATCCCTTCAGCAATCAGAAGCTGACGCAAGCGCTCAAGCGCGAGTCCGCCCAGTCGACCTCGAACGCGGGGCTCGTGGCGCCAGAGCTGACGCGCCGCAAGGAGCCGCTCGAGGGCTATCCGCTGGACAGCATGGCCATGGTGGGCAGCCTGTTGAAGGAGGGCAAGCCAGTGGCCCTGATCCGCGTCGACAACCTGCTCTACCAGGTGCGGCCGGGCAACTACCTGGGGCAGAACTTCGGAAAGATCGTCAAGGTCGCTGAATCAGAGGTCGTCATGCGCGAGATCGTGCAGGACGCCGCCGGCGAATGGATAGAGCGCAGCGCCACGCTGCAATTGCAGGAGAGGTCAAAATGAACAACAAGCACACCACATGGCGAATGGCATGGGCCTTCGCCGCCCTCTTGGTCACCGCAGGATGGTCATCTGCGCTGCGTGCGCAAACCGTCGTCGAATCCGTCACGAGCTCTATCCAGGGGGGTGTCGAAGTAGTGCGTATCGATTTCTCTCAGCCGCTCACGGCCGTGCCTGCCGGCTTCGCGATCCAGGCGCCGGCGCGAATCGCTCTGGACGTTCCCGGCGCGACCAACGGCCTGGGCCGTTCTACGGTGGACATCAACCAGGGCAACCTGCGCTCCGTCAATGTCGTGCAGTCCGGTGACCGCACGCGCCTCGTGCTGAACCTCAAAGCCGCAGCCGCCTACAAGGCGCAATTGCAGGGCAAGTCGCTCCTGGTGGTGCTTGACCCCGTGGGCGTCGCAGGGCCGGTGAGTACGACCCCGCCCGTGTTCGCCGAGAGCCGCAACGTCGAAACCCAGCCGATCCGCGACCTCGACTTCCGCCGCGGTAGCGACAGTTCGGCCAAGATTGTCGTGGACTTGCCCAGCAACCAGGTGGGTGTTGACATCCGCCAGCAGGGCCAGAACCTGGTGGTTGAATTCCTGAAATCGTCGCTGCCCGAGGGCCTGCGCCGCAAGCTGGACGTGTCGGACTTCGGCACGCCTGTCCAGACAGTAACGACGTTCCAGGCGGGCGACCGCGTCCGCGTAGTGATCGAGCCCCGCGGCGCGTGGGAGCACAGCGCCTACCAGAGCGACAACCAGTTCGTGGTGGAAGTGCGGCAACAGAAGATCGACCCCAGCAAGCTCACGCAGGGCCCGGGCTTCAGCGGCGAGAAGCTCTCGCTGAACTTCCAGAACATCGAAGTGCGCTCGCTGCTGCAGGTGATCGCCGATTTCACCAACTTCAACATCGTCACCTCGGATTCCGTGACCGGGGCCGTGACGCTGCGCCTGAAGGATGTGCCGTGGGACCAGGCGCTGGACATCGTCCTGCAGGCCAAGGGCCTGGGCATGCGCAAATCAGGCAACGTGCTGTGGATTGCGCCCAAGGACGAAATTGCGGCCAAGGAGAAGCTCGACCTGGAGTCCCGCAACGCCATCCAGAGCCTGGAGCAGCTGCGCACGCAATCCTTCCAGCTCAACTACACCAAGGCCGTGGACATTGCGGCGCAGCTTACCGCTGGAACCGGCGCGGCCCGCATTCTGAGCACGCGCGGCAGCGTGATCGCCGAGCCGCGCACCAACCAGATTTTCGTCACTGATATAGCCTCGCGCCTGGAACAGGTGCAGGGCCTGATCACGAAGCTGGACATCGCGGTGCGCCAGGTGTTGATCGAGGCGCGCATCGTCGAAGCCTCGGACACATTCGGAAAGTCGCTCGGCGTGCGCCTGGGCGGCAGCGACTTGCGCGGCATCCGGGGCGGCGATCCGGGCTATGCAGTGGGCGGCGGTAACCGCCTTGCACTCGGCGGCACTTACAACGCCGTCTCCGCAACCACGGGTGAGAGCGAGAACAGCCTGGACACGGTCAACACGACCTTCGTGAACCTGCCGGCCGCCGGCCAGGGCGGCTTCAGCGCCTCGTCCTTTGCCATATCGCTGTTCAGCGCCGCGGCCAATCGATTCCTCAACCTCGAACTCTCGGCGCTCGAGGCCGATGGCAAGGGCAAGCTCGTGTCCAGCCCGCGCATCGTGACAGCCGACCAGACCAAGGCGCTGATCGAGCAAGGCACGGAATTCCCCTACCAGCAGGCCACCTCCAGCGGCGCGACATCGGTGTCGTTTCGCAAGGCAACCTTGAAGCTGGAGGTGACGCCCCAAATCACCCCCGAGGGCAACATCATCCTCGACCTGGACATCTCGAAGGACAGCCGCGGTGAAACCACGGCCGCCGGTATCGCGATCAACACCAAGCACATCAAGACGCAGGTGCTCGTCGAGAACGGTGGCACCGTCGTGATCGGCGGGATTTTCGAGCTCACGGAAACCGAGAACGAAGCCAAGGTTCCGCTGCTGGGCGACCTCCCCGGCGTCGGCAACCTGTTCAAGAACAAGAGCCGCACCTCCAACAAGCAGGAGATGCTGGTGTTCATTACCCCGAAGATGATCGCGGACCGCGCCGCCGCACGCTGATCGCCACAAGTAAACGCAACCAGGAAGAGGACCCGAGAGCCATGATGCAATTTATGAGAATTCTGTGCGGCATGTTGTTCGCCGCACTGATGACTGCCTGCGGCGGAGGCGGCGGAAGCCCGGGGGCGACCTCGGGTGGTGGTACTACTGACGGGGGCTCCAATCCTGGGACGTCCACGGCGACCGCGTCGCTCACTGCATCCATCATCGACGGATCGGGCGCGACAACGACGTCGGTCACACTGGGCGGCACGTTTTCGGCGACCGCGACGGTCAAGGACAAGGCCGGGTTGCCCGTCAAAGATCGACTGGTGACATTCAAGCTGAGCAACGCGGGTATCGCATCCCTCGCCCCAGATACTGCGCTGACTGATTCATCAGGGGTGGCCAAGGTGGCCATATCAGCCGCCTCGATCACGGCCCGCGGCGCGGCCACCCTTTCTGCCTCTGCCGACGTCAGCGGCACCGCGGTAACTGGGCAAACGGACTTTTCCGTCTCGGCCAGCAACCTGACGCTCTCATCCATCACCGTCGGCAATCCGAGTCTTGCGTCCGGCGGCAACACGTCGGTTGCCGTAACCGCCCTCCTGAACGGGGCTGCTTCCAGCGGCGTCCCCGTGAACGTAACGTTCTCCGCGTCTTGCGGCCGCATTAACGGTTCGACCGGCCCATTCAGCACCACCACCAATGGCAGCGGTGTCGCTACGGTCACATATACGGCGGTTAATGCCGACGGTACCTTGTGCGCCGGTGCTGTCACGCTCACAGCAAGCAGCGCCGGTGCCGACCCGCGCTCCGCAACGCTAACAGTTGCTCCAGCGCAGGCGAACGCGATCACTTTTGTATCGGCCACTCCGGCGCAGATTTTCGTAGCGGGCTCGGGCGCACTGGAACAGTCGATCGTCAAGTTCAAGGCGCTGTCCGGCGTCACGCCGTCGCCCAACGTGTCGGTTCGGTTCAGTATCGTCACGAATCCGGGCGGTGTCGGTTTGAATGCGAGCGGCTCGACAGGCGACGTGACGGTCACGACGGACGCGCTGGGCGAGGCAAGCGTCACGGTTTTCTCCGGTACGATTCCGGGCCCGGTCAAGGTCAGGGCTTCCCTGATTTCTGACTCGACTGTGTTCGCCGAAACGCAGAACCTCAGCGTTTCGTCGGGCCCGCCCTCGCAACGTTTCATGAGCCTGAGCGTCTCGACGTTCAACATCGAAGGGTGGAACCGAGATGGAACGCCGACCACATTGACGGCACGCCTTGCGGATCGCCAGGGCAACCCCGTCGAGGATGGCACGGTGGTGAACTTCACGTCGGAAGGCGGGCAAGTAGCGTCCAGTTGCTCGACGGTGAAGGTCAACGGCATTTCGTCATGCTCTGTCGACTTCATCAGCCAAAACCCCAGGCCGGATGGCGGCCGGGTTTCTGTGCTCGCGTTTGCCTCGGGCACGAAGGACTACACGGATAACAACGGCAACAACCGCTATGACGCGGGGATAGACACGCTGAAGTCAATCGGAGATGCATATCGCGACGATGATGAAGACGGCGTCTACGATGCGGGCGAGTTTGTGGTCCCTCGCGGCGGCACCTCCGCCTGCAGCCCGGCCAGCGCGGGCTGGCCCTTCCCTTCGCGTGCGAATACCTGCGACACTGGCCTGGCCACTACGGTGAGGCAACAGGCGGTGATTCTTTATTCGTCGACCAATCCCGACATTTCGGTTACGACAAATTCGAGCGCATACTTCGAGTTCCGCTTGTTCAGCCTTCACAACCCGCTACTGCCAATGCCCTCGGGCACTACCGTGGCGGTCGAGGTAGGAGATAGCACGGACAACGCCCTCACGTGCGCCGTGGATAAGTTGTTCGGCTCCACAGTGGCGAACATATCGCCAAGCGCGACACCCGGCGAAACGTTGGCGACCATCCATTCCGTGACGCTCAAGGGTTGCGCGGCCACCGACCGCATGTCTATCAAGATCACGGTTCCCAGCGGGCTAGCGACGACGTTCAATGTTCCGCTGCAGTGACTCTCTCCCTCGTCGGTCTGCCCGGCTCGGGTAAATCCACCGTCGGGCGGCAACTCGCCCGGCGGCTGGGACTGCCCTTCACCGACACAGACCACGCGATCGAACAGCGGATCGGTTGCTCGATCCGCGAATTCTTCGAGCGCGAAGGCGAAGCCGCTTTCCGCGACATCGAGGAGGCGGTGATCGATGAACTTGCGCGCGCGGACGTGGGCGTGCTCGCCACCGGCGGCGGCGCAGTTCTCAGGCCCGCGAACCGCGAGCGGCTGCGCGCCGGTGGCCACGTCATTTACCTGCGCTCGACACCCGAGGAACTCTTCAGGCGGCTGCGGCACGACACCAACCGACCCCTGCTGCAGGTAGCGGACCCGCTGGCCCGCCTGCGCGCGCTCTACGACGAGCGCGACCCGCTCTACCGCGAGACCGCCCATTTCGTCATCGAAACCGGGCGCCCTTCGGTGCCGACACTGGTCAACATGATTCTGATGCAACTGGAGCTGGCCGGCGTCATTCCCGCCCGCCCTTAAACTTGCGGCTATGCCAGCCGCATCCACTGCCTCCGTCCTGCACCAGATTCCGATCGAACTCGGTGACCGCAGCTACCCCATCAGCATCGGCACCGGGCTCCTGGCCGATCCGGGCACGTGGGCTCACGTGCCTTCGGCCTCGCGTGCCCTCATCGTGACCAACACCACCGTCGCGCCGTTGTACGCCTCGCGGCTTCAGAAGGCTCTCGAGGGCCGCCATCGGGCGATCGATATCGTTGCGCTGCCGGACGGGGAGGAGCATAAGAACTGGCAGACCTTGAACCTCATCTTCGACGCGCTCCTGCAAAACGAGAGCGATCGCAAGACCGTGATTTACGCGCTCGGCGGCGGCGTCGTGGGCGACATGGCGGGCTTCGCCGCCAGCAGCTACATGCGCGGTGTGCCTTTCGTGCAAGTGCCCACCACGTTGCTGGCGCAAGTCGATTCGTCGGTCGGGGGCAAGACCGCGATCAACCATCCGCTGGGCAAGAACATGATCGGCACGTTCTACCAGCCGCGGCTGGTCGTGTGCGATCTCGAGACGCTGGCTACCTTGCCGGCGCGCGAGTTCAGCGCAGGGTTGGCCGAGGTGATCAAATACGGCCCGATCGCCGACATGGCCCTGCTGGACTGGCTGGAGGCGAACATCGAACGTTTGGTGGCGCGTGAGACGGCTGCGCTCGCCCATGCCGTTCGGCGCAGTTGCGAAATCAAGGCCTGGGTGGTCGCGCAGGACGAGCGCGAGGCGGGCCTTCGGGCGATCCTGAATTTCGGGCACACGTTCGGCCATGCAATCGAAGCCGGCCTGGGCTATGGGAAATGGCTGCATGGCGAGGCGGTTGGCTGCGGGATGGTCATGGCGCTGCACCTGTCGCAGCGGCTGGGCCTGATCGATGCGAATTTCGTCGAGCGCGTCGCGGCCCTATTGCGCAAGGCAGGGCTGCCCGTGGTGGGGCCGGCACTTGGCGCAGACCGCTACCTGGAACTGATGCGCGTGGACAAGAAGGCCGAGGCCGGGGAGATCAAGTTCGTCGTGATCGACCGCCCCGGCAGTGCCGTGGTGCGCGCCGCGCCCGACGCGGTGGTGCGCGAGGTGATCGATCTTTGCTGCCGGCCGGCCTGAAATGAGCCTTGCCTGCTACGCCTGCGATCCGGCGCGCACGCGTGGCCGTCGCCATCCCGAGGAAGCCGCGCCCACACGGACCGAATACCAGCGCGACCGCGACCGCATCGTGCATTCCACCGCGTTCCGACGGCTGGTCTACAAGACGCAGGTCTTCCTCAATCACGAGGGCGACCTCTTTCGCACGCGGTTGACCCACTCGCTCGAAGTGGCGCAGCTGGGCCGCTCCATCGCGCGGGCGCTCGAATTGAACGAGGACCTGGTCGAGGCCATCGCGCTCGCGCACGACCTCGGCCACACCCCCTTCGGCCACGCGGGCCAGGACGCGCTCAACGACTGCATGTCCGACCACGGCGGCTTCGAGCACAACCTGCAGAGCCTGCGCGTCGTCGACGAGCTTGAGGAGCGGTACCCGCGCTATAACGGATTGAACCTCACCTTCGAAACGCGCGAGGGCGTCCTGAAGCATTGCTCGCGCGCGAACGCGCAGCGCATCGAACAGGCCGAGCCGGGCGGCGTCGGCCGCCGGTTCCTGGATCGCACCCAGCCTGGCCTCGAGGCTCAGCTGTGCAACCTGGCCGATGAGATCGCGTACAACGCCCACGACATCGACGACGGCGTGCGCTCCGGCCTCATCACGCTGGAGCAACTGGAAGGTGTGGCCTTGTTCGAGGAGCACTACTTTTCGACAGTGCGCGAATTTCCGCAGCTGCAGGGCAGGCGCGTGCTGTACGAGTCCATCCGCCGCATGCTGAGCGCGCAGGTCTACGACGTGATCGATGCCACTCGCACGGCCATCTCGGCCGCGGCGCCGGCCACCGCCGACGATGCGCGCCGCTGCGCACCCCTCGTGAAGTTCAGCGAAGCCATGGCTTCCAGGTCTGCGGGGCTGAAGGCCTTCCTGCTGCACAACCTGTACCGGCACCCGCAGGTGCTAGCGACGACGGGCCAGGCCAAGGACGTGGTCCGCGAGCTCTTTGGCGCATATGTCCTGCAACCCGCGCAGATGCCGCCCGACTTCGCGGCCCGGCCCAACGTTCCGCGCGCCGTGGCCGATTACATCGCCGGCATGACGGACCGCTTCGCCGCGCGCGAGCACGAGCGCCTGACCGGGCGCAGGCTGCTGGCCTGAAGGCGATGCGCCGGATCGACCCTGCGCTGCTCGTCGTGCTGGGCGGCGTCAGCGCCGCGCTGCACGTTGGCAAGCTGCCGCCGGCGCTGCCGGTGCTGCAGCAGGCGCTGGGCGTCTCGTTGCTTCAGGCGGGTTTCCTGCTTTCGCTGGTGCAGCTGGCGGGCATGAGCCTGGGCTTGGCCGTGGGGCTGGCCGCCGATGGCCTGGGTCTCAAACGGACGATGGTTGCCGGCTTAGCCATCCTGTCCGCCGCGAGCTTGCTCGGGGGGTGGGCGGCGGATCCTTACAGCCTCATGCTCTTGCGTGCCGTTGAAGGGTTCGGCTTCCTGTTGGCGTCGATGCCGGCGCCGGGCTTGATCCGCCGGCTCGTTGATCCCGATCGCATGAGCCGCACCCTCGGCCTGTGGGGCGCCTACATGCCTTTCGGCACGGCCGTCGCCCTGGTCGGTGGTCCGCCGGTCATCGCAGCGGCGGGATGGCAAGCCTGGTGGTGGTTGATGGCGGCGCTGTCCACGGCGACAGCGCTGTGGCTGGCGGCGGCGCTGCCGCGGGATGTGGTGCCATTCCAGGCCGCGGACCGCCAAAGCTGGCGGCTGCGCCTGCGGCTCACGCTGTCGGCGGGCGGTCCGTGGTTGGTCGCTCTGGCTTTCGCGGTGTACTCGGCGCAATGGCTGGCGGTGATCGGATTCCTGCCGTCCATGTATTCGCAAGCGGGGCTGGCGCCGGCGCTCGTAGGCGTGGCGACCGGATTCGCCGCAGCGGTCAACATGGTGGGCAATATCTCGTCCGGACGCCTGTTGCATCACGGCGCGCGGCCAGAGCACCTGTTATACGCGGGCTTCGCTGCAATGGCGGCCGGCGGCTTCCTCGCGTTTGCCCCTGTGACAGCGGCGCTCGATCCCGTCCACGCCGCAACCATGCGCTATGGTGCGGTGCTGCTTTTCTCGTCCGCCGGTGGACTGATTCCGGGCACGTTGTTCTCGCTGGCCGTGCGGCTGGCGCCGGGCGAGGGCACCGTTTCCACGACCGTGGGCTGGATGCAGCAATGGTCGGCTGCGGGCCAGCTCGCCGGCCCCCCGTTGGTGGCATGGGTCGCCACGCGCGCGGGCGGGTGGCAGTGGAGCTGGATTGTCACGTGCGGCTGCGCACTGGCGGGCCTGGGGCTTGCATTCCTGCTACGGAACGTAAAATCGATGGTTCCACCCGAACGACCGAATCCTCCGTGAGCCTCCTGAACCAACTGAGATCGCAGGCGAGTGCGCTGAAGTACCTGCATGACCTTGCCGGAACTGCTCGACGAAGGGACCAAGCTGATCGTCGGCGAGTCCAACCGGTTTGTGTGACGTCATGAAACCATCGGCCGACGCGGTTGTGCAAGACACGCGCAACTGGCTCGAGCGGGCTGTGATCGGGCTGAACCTGTGCCCGTTCGCCAAGGCCGTGCACGTCAAAGGTCAGGTTCACTACGCAGTGAGCGAAGCAAGCGAGCCGCGGCAACTGCTCGCCGACCTGGGCGCGGAGCTCGACGCGCTCGTTGCGCTGGACGCGCGCGAACGTGAGACCACCTTGCTGATGGCGCCGCATTGCCTCGCGGATTTTCTGGACTTCAACGATTTCCTGGCCAGTGCCGAGAGGCTGGTTCGCAAGCGGGGCTTGGAGGGTGTGATCCAGCTTGCGAGTTTCCATCCTCTCTACCAGTTCGCGGACACGGATGCCGGCGACGTCGAGAATTTCACCAACCGTTCACCCTATCCCACCCTGCACCTCCTGCGCGAGGACAGCATCGAGCGAGCAGTAGCGGCTTTCCCCGAGGCCGAGGCCATCTACGAAGCGAACATCGAGACGCTGCGAAGGCTGGGCCCGGAAGGTTGGGCAGCATTGCGTGTGGAGCCATCGGAATGAAGCCCGACTCGCTGGAGCTGCGGCCGGGGCAATCGACAGAATTGCTCAAGGAGCTGCACATCCTAACTCGCGAGGGGCGAATCAACCAGGATTCGCGACGCAAGCTCAAGCAGGTCTATCACCTGTTCCAGTTCATAGAGAAGCTGCTGCTGGAATTGCCGGCCGAGCCCGGGCCGACATTGGCGGACCATGGCGCGGGCAAGTCATACCTGGGGTTCATCCTGTATGACCTGTTCTTCAAGCAGCGAGGCAACGGGCACATCTACGGCATCGAGGCCCGCCCGGAGTTGGTGGAGCGGTCACAGGCCTTGGCCGCGCGGCTGGGTTTCGAGCGCATGTCGTTCCTCAATGTCACTGCCGCGCAAGCAGCCGACGCCGCCGTGCTGCCGGCCACGATCGACGTCGTCACGGCCCTGCATGCATGCGATACCGCGACCGATGACGCGATTGCGTTCGGCCTGCGAAAGAAAGCGCGCTACATGGTGCTGGTGCCGTGCTGCCAGGCGGAAATCGCGGGCTGCCTGCGCCAGAACAAAGCGCTGGCATTGGCGCGAACACCGCTGGCGGAGTTGTGGCGTCATCCGCTGCACACGCGCGAGCTGGGCAGCCAGCTGACCAATGTGCTGCGCTGCCTCTACCTCGAGGCGAGCGGTTACCAGGTCACCGTGACGGAGCTGGTGGGGTGGGAGCACAGCTTGAAAAACGAACTGATCCTGGCGCGCCATACAGGCCAGCGCAAACACAGCGCCGCCGAGCGGCTGCGTGCGGTGCTGGGGGAGTTCGGGCTGCAAGGGCTGGAATCGCTGCGCTACCCCGGGCTTCCTTGAATGGCCGCTTAATTGGGGTCAGATTCAAATTTATGATGGATCTTTTCAGGACCGATCCGCCATGGCCCGCCTCCCTCGTTTGACTGTCCCCGGGTACCCCCACCACATCATCCAGCGGGGCAACAACCGCCAGGCGATATTCGCGGGGAGCGCGGACTACGAGGTGTTGCTGTCGATGCTTGAGGAGCATGCGGCGAAGTCGGAAGTGGCGATCCACGCGTACGTGCTGATGAGTAACCACTTCCATCTGCTGGCCACGCCGGAGACGGCGGAGGGGATCCCGGCGATGATGCAGTCCGTCGGCCGGCGCTACGTGCGGTACTTCAACCAGCAGCAGGGAAGGACGGGCACGCTTTGGGAAGGGCGCTATAAGTCAACGCTTATCCAGGCCGAGCGGTACCTGCTGGCCTGCATGGTGTACATCGATCTGAACCCTGTTCGGGCAGGGCTGGTGCGCGATCCTGCTGACTATCCATGGTCAAGCCACGGCCATTACGTGGGTCGGCGAAGCGACCGCCTGGTGACGCCGCATCCGCTTTACTGGGAGCTGGGAAACACGCCGTTTGCACGCGACGCAGCGTATGCCGAGCTGGTGCGGGCCGGTATATCGGCCCAGCAGCAAAGCGCCCTGACCGACTCCGCGCTGCGCGGATGGGCACTGGGCGAGGCGGACTATGTTGCGGACCTGCAGCGGCGAACCGCGCGGCGGGTCAGCAAGACGCGGGTTGGCAGGCCACCGCTCGCAGCGAACAGCCGAGGGAACGACTCTTAATCTGTCCCTAGTTTAAATGAAAAGAATCCGGATCTCAATTTAATTGGAGTCTGACCCCAATTAATTTTCTTGGCAAGGTTGTTGCACTGCAGTATTCTTGCTTCCCCACGACAAAATTGCAGGAGTGCGCCATGACGACGGCCGCCGAGATTTCCCATTTGCAACAACACGGCCTGTATTCGGGTGCCAATGAGCACGACGCCTGTGGTGTCGGCTTCGTCGCCCATATCAAGGGCGAAAAAAGCCACGCCATCGTCCAGCAGGGCCTGAAGATCCTGGAGAACCTGGACCACCGGGGAGCCGTGGGCGCTGACAAGTTGATGGGCGACGGCGCCGGCATATTGATCCAGTTGCCGGACGCGCTCTACCGCGAGGAGATGGCCCGTCAGGGCGTCGTTTTGCCGCCACCTGGGGAATACGGCGTCGGCATGATCTTCCTGCCCAAGGAGCACGCGTCCCGCCTGGCTTGCGAGCAGGAGCTGGAGCGCGCCGTGAAGGCCGAGGGCCAGGTGCTGCTTGGCTGGCGTGATGTTCCCGTCGACCGCGAGATGCCGATGTCGCCGGCCGTGCGCAAGAAGGAACCGATCCTGCGACAGATCTTCATCGGCCGTGGCAACGACGTGATCGTGCAAGACGCGCTGGAGCGCAAGCTGTACGTGATCCGCAAGACCGCGAGCGCCGCCATCCAGAACCTGCGCCTGAAGCACAGCAAGGAATACTACGTTCCGAGCATGTCGAGCCGCACCGTGGTCTACAAGGGCCTGCTGCTGGCCGACCAGGTCGGCACCTATTACCTGGACCTGAAAGATCAGCGCTGCGTCTCGGCCCTGGGCCTGGTGCACCAGCGGTTCTCCACCAACACATTCCCGGAGTGGCCGCTAGCCCACCCGTATCGCTACGTCGCGCACAACGGCGAGATCAACACGGTCAAGGGCAACTACAACTGGATGAAGGCGCGCGAAGGCGTGATGTCGTCGCCCGTGCTGGGCGCCGACCTCAAGAAGCTCTACCCGATCAGCTTCGCCGGCCAATCCGACACCGCGACGTTCGACAACTGCCTCGAGCTGCTCACCATGGCCGGCTACCCGATCAGCCAGGCCGTGATGATGATGATTCCCGAGCCGTGGGAGCAGCACACGACGATGGACGAGCGCCGCAAGGCCTTCTACGAATACCACGCCGCGATGCTCGAGCCCTGGGACGGCCCGGCTTCGATCGTGTTCACTGACGGCCGCCAGATCGGTGCGACGTTGGATCGCAATGGCCTGCGCCCTTCGCGCTACTGCGTCACCGACGATGACCTCGTGATCATGGCGTCCGAGACCGGCGTTCTGCCGGTGCCCGAGAACAAGATCGTGCGCAAGTGGCGTCTGCAGCCGGGCAAGATGTTCCTCATCGACCTGGAGCAGGGCCGCATGATCGACGACGAGGAGCTCAAGGCCAACCTCGCCAACAGCAAGCCCTACAAACAGTGGATCGAGAACCTGCGCATCAAGCTGGACGACCTGTCCGACACATCGGGCAAGGTGCCGCACAGCGATGTGGAACTGCTGGACCGCCAGCAAGCCTTCGGCTACACGCAGGAGGACGTCAAGTTCCTGATGTCGCCCATGGCGCAGGCGGGCGAGGAGGGCATCGGCTCCATGGGTAACGACAGCCCGCTTGCCGTGCTGTCGTCCAAGGACAAGCCGCTGTACAACTATTTCAAGCAGCTGTTCGCCCAGGTGACCAACCCGCCGATCGACCCGATCCGCGAGGCTATCGTCATGTCGCTCGTGTCTTTCATCGGCCCGAAGCCGAACCTGCTGGACATCAACCAGGTGAATCCGCCGATGCGGCTGGAAGTGAGCCAGCCCATCCTCGATTTTGCCGACATGGCGAAGCTGCGCGACATCGAAAGCCACACCTACGGCAAGTTCCGCAGCTACACGCTGGACATCACCTACCCGCTGTCCTGGGGACATGAGGGCGTGGAGGCCAAGCTCGCGTCCTTGAACGCCGAAGCGGTGGATGCGATCAAGAGCGGCAAGAACATCCTCATCATCAGCGACCGCGCCGTTGGCCCGATGCAAGTGGCGATCCCCGCGCTGCTGGCGCTGTCGTCGATCCACCAGCACCTGGTCCGCGAGGGCTTGCGCACAACGGCCGGCTTGGTGGTCGAGACCGGCACGGCCCGTGAAGTGCATCACTTCGGCGTGCTGGCCGGATATGGGGCGGAGGCCGTGCACCCCTACCTTGCGATGGAAACGCTGGTGTCCATCCACAAGGACCTGCCGGGCGACCTGTCGGCCGACAAGGCGATCTACAACTACGTCAAGGCGATCGGCAAGGGCCTGTCGAAGATCATGTCCAAGATGGGCGTGAGCACGTACATGAGCTACTGCGGCGCACAGCTCTTCGAAGCCATCGGCCTGAACACGGACACCATCGAGAAGTATTTCACCGGCACCGCCAGTCGGGTCGAGGGCATCGGCGTGTTCGAGATCGCGCAGGAATCGATTCGCATGCACAAGGCCGCATTCGGCGACGATCCGGTGCTGGCGAGCATGCTGGACGCCGGCGGCGAATACGCCTGGCGCGTCCGCGGCGAGGACCACATGTGGACACCAGACGCCATCGCCAAGCTGCAGCATGCCTCGCGGGCCAACAACTGGAACACCTACAAGGAATACGCCCAACTGATCAACGACCAGAACCGCCGCCACATGACGCTGCGCGGGCTGTTCGAGTTCAAGATCGATCCGTCGAAGGCTATCTCCCTGGACGAGGTGGAGCCGGCCAAGGAAATCGTGAAGCGCTTCGCCACCGGCGCGATGTCGTTGGGCTCGATCTCCACCGAAGCCCACACCACGCTTGCCGTCGCGATGAACCGCATCGGCGGCAAGAGCAATACCGGCGAAGGCGGCGAGGACCCGGCCCGCTATCGGCAGGAACTCAAGGGCATCCCAATCAAGCAGGGGCAGACCATCGCCGACATCATCGGTCGCGACGTCATCGAGGTGGATTACCCGCTCAACGAGGGCGATTCGCTGCGCTCGCGCATCAAGCAGGTCGCCTCAGGCCGCTTCGGCGTCACGGCCGAGTACCTGGGCTCGGCCGATCAGATCCAGATCAAGATGGCGCAAGGAGCCAAGCCGGGCGAGGGCGGCCAGCTGCCCGGCGGCAAGGTGTCCAAGTACATCGGCAAACTGCGCCACTCGGTGCCGGGCGTCGGCCTGATCTCGCCGCCGCCGCACCACGACATCTACTCGATCGAGGACCTGGCGCAGCTGATCCACGACCTGAAGAACGTCGCTCCGCATTCATCGATCAGCGTGAAGCTGGTGTCGGAAGTGGGAGTGGGCACCGTCGCGGCTGGCGTAGCGAAGTGCAAGAGCGACCACGTCGTGATCGCCGGTCATGACGGCGGTACGGGCGCATCGCCCTGGTCGTCGATCAAGCACGCGGGCAGCCCGTGGGAAATCGGCCTGGCCGAAACGCAGCAGACGCTGGTGCTCAACCGCCTGCGCGGCCGCATCCGCGTTCAGGCCGACGGTCAGATGAAGACCGGGCGCGACGTCGCCATCGGCGCGCTGCTGGGCGCCGACGAATTCGGCTTCGCGACGGCGCCGCTGGTGGTCGAAGGCTGCATCATGATGCGCAAGTGCCACCTGAACACTTGCCCTGTCGGTGTGGCGACGCAGGACCCGGCGTTGCGCAAGAAGTTCGCCGGTAAGCCGGAGCATGTCGTCAACTACTTCTTCTTCGTGGCCGAGGAAGTGCGCCACATCATGGCGCAACTGGGCATCCGCAAGTTCGACGAGCTGATCGGCCGTTCCGACCTGCTGGACACCAAGAAGGGCATCGAACACTGGAAGGCCAAGGGCCTGGACTTTGCGCGGCTGTTCGCGCAACCGAATGTGCCTGCCGAAGTACCGCGCTTCCACAAGGAGATGCAGGACCACGGCCTGGAGCGCAGCCTTGACCGTATCCTGATCGAGAAATCTCGGCCCGCCATCGAAAAGGGCGAGAAGGTGCAGTTCATCGAAGTGGCGCGCAACGTGAACCGATCCGTGGGCGCCATGCTCTCGGGCGCATTGACGAAAGTGCACCCGGAAGGCTTGCCCGATGACAGCATCCGCATTCAGCTCGAAGGCACGGGCGGTCAGTCGTTCGGCGCGTTCCTGGCCAAGGGCATCACGCTGTACCTGATCGGGGACGCCAACGACTACACCGGCAAGGGCCTGTCGGGCGGCCGCATCGTCGTGCGGCCCAGCATCGACTTTCGCGGCGTCGCCACGGACAACATCATCATCGGCAATACGGCGCTGTACGGCGCAACGACCGGTGAGGCGTTCTTCAGCGGTGTGGCCGGCGAGCGTTTCGCGGTGCGGCTGTCTGGCGCCACGGCGGTGGTGGAAGGCACTGGCGACCATGGCTGCGAGTACATGACCGGCGGAACGGCGATCGTGCTGGGCAAGACGGGCCGCAACTTCGCAGCCGGCATGTCAGGTGGCATTGCCTACGTCTACGACGAGGACGGCCTTTTCGCGAGCCGCTGCAACACGGCGATGGTTTCGCTCGAGCGCGTGGGCACGGCCGCCGAGCAGAAAGCCGCAAGCAAGACGCGCCTGCACAAGGACCAGGCCGACGAAACCCTCCTCAAGAGACTGTTGGAGGAGCACAACCGCTGGACCGGCAGCCGGCGCGCCCGCGAGCTGCTGGACAACTGGGCCGTGTCGCGCACCCGCTTCGTGAAGGTCTTCCCGAACGAATACAAGCGCGCCCTTGCCGAGATGTACGAACGCGAAGTGGAAGCAGCCAGCACCGGCAACAACGCACACGTGGCGATGAAGCACGACAGCGTCGCCGCGGCCTGAACGAGCACAGAGAGACGGAGAAGAGACATGGGAAAGATCACCGGCTTCATGGAATACGAGCGCATCGAGGAGGGCTACAAGCCCGTTCCGGAGCGCGTGAAGCACTACAAGGAATTCGTCATCGGCCTCGATGACGAACAGGCCAAGGTCCAGGGCGCTCGCTGCATGGACTGCGGCACGCCCTTCTGCAACTCGGGGTGCCCGGTCAACAACATCATCCCGGACTTCAACGACCTGGTGTACCGGGCCGACTGGCAGAACGCGTTCGCCGTGCTGGACTCCACCAACAACTTCCCCGAGTTCACCGGCCGCATCTGCCCGGCGCCGTGCGAGGAAGCCTGCGTGCTCAATGTCAACGACGAGCCGGTGGGCATCAAGTCGATCGAGCACGCGATCATCGACCGCGCCTGGGAGCATGGTTGGGTCAAGCCCAGGGTGGCGAAGATCAAGACGGGCAAGAAAGTGGCCGTGGTCGGCTCGGGCCCGGCCGGCATGGCCGCCGCGCAGCAACTCGCACGCACTGGACATGACGTGACCCTGTTCGAGAAGAACGATCGCATCGGCGGCCTGCTGCGCTACGGCATTCCAGACTTCAAGATGGAGAAATCCCATATCGACCGGCGTGTCGAACAGATGAAGGCCGAGGGCGTTACTTTTCGCACCAGCGTAATGGTCGGCAAGCTGCCCGAAGGCAGCAAGGTGACCAACTGGGCAAAGGAAACGATTTCGCCCGAGGAGCTGCAAAAGCAATTCGACGCGGTTGTCCTGACAGGCGGCGCCGAGCAGTCGCGCGACCTGCCGGTCCCGGGGCGCGACCTCGACGGCATCCATTTCGCGATGGAGTTCCTGCCCCTGCAGAACAAGGTGAATGCCGGCGACAAGGTCAAGGGGCAGATCCGAGCCGACGGCAAACACGTCATCGTCATCGGCGGCGGCGACACCGGCTCCGACTGCGTGGGCACCAGCAACCGGCATGGCGCGGCGAGTGTCACGCAGTTCGAGCTGATGCCCCAACCGCCGGAGAGCGAGAACAAGCCGCTCACATGGCCATACTGGCCCTACAAGATGCGCACGAGTTCCAGCCATGAAGAGGGTTGCGAGCGCGAGTTCGCGATCTCGACCAAGGAATTCGTCGGCGATGGCAAGGATGGGAAGTCCGGCAAGGTCACTGGCCTCAAGACGGTGCGCGTCGAATGGAAGGACGGCAAGATGGTCGAGGTCCCCGGCAGCGAGCAGATTCTCAAGGCGGACCTGGTACTCCTCGCCATGGGCTTCGTCAGCCCCGTGGCCAGCATCCTCGACGGCTTCCGCGTCGAGAAGGATGCCCGTGGCAACGCCAAGGCGACGACGGAGTTTACCGGCGGCTACGCGACCAGCGTGCCCAAGGTTTTCGCGGCCGGCGATATGAGGCGCGGCCAGTCGCTGGTGGTATGGGCGATCCGTGAGGGCAGGCAGGCAGCGCGCGCCGTGGACGAATTCCTGATGGGGTTTAGCGACCTGCCACGTTGACGGTTTCGGGGCGACGGGTGGTCCTCCGGGGAAACCCGTATGATTCCATGCTTTGCCACCACTGGCCGGGCTCATCCCGGCACCCGCTCCCTGGATGAATGATTCGGAAACCACGGACCTCGTAGTCTGCCGCAACCTCAGCTTCGGTTATGGGGAGCGCGTGGTGCTGGACGACATCTCGCTGACCATCCCGCGCGGCAAAGTCACGGCGCTGATGGGCGCCTCCGGTGGTGGCAAGACCACCATGCTGCGCTTGATCGGTGGCCAGGTGCGGGCGCAGCAGGGTGAACTCCTCTTCGACGGCCGCGATGTCGGCAAGCTCGACCAGGAGGGTTTGTATGCCATTCGCCGCCGAATGGGCATGTTGTTCCAGTTCGGTGCGTTGTTCGCCGACCTGAACATTTTCGAGAACGTGGCTTTTCCGCTGCGCGAACACACGGACCTGCCCGAGAGCCTGATTCGCGACATCGTGCTGATGAAGCTCGAGGCAGTCGGCTTGCGCGGCGCACACGACTTGATGCCGTCGGAGATCTCCGGCGGCATGAACCGGCGCGTAGCCCTGGCGCGGGCGATCGCGCTGGACCCCGATCTGATCATGTACGACGAGCCTTTTTCCGGGCTGGACCCGATCTCGCTGGGCACGGCAGCACGCCTCGTCCGGCAACTCAATGACACCCTGGGAATCACCAGCCTGGTGGTATCGCATGAAATTCCGGAGACCTTCCGCATGGCCGACCAGGTGATCGTACTGGCCAACGGCCGCATCGCGGCGCAGGGCACGCCCGAGGACGTGCGGGAGTCATCCGACCCGTTGGTCTATCAATTCGTCCATGCGCTCAGCGAAGGGCCCGTGCAGTTTCAGTATCCAGGGCCTGCCGTCGCGCAGGATTTCGGCGGAGGCCTTGCATGAGTTGGTACCGTCCCGCCGACGTCGGTTTCGCGACCCGCAAGACGCTGGCCGGCTGGGGCCACGGCGCGCGCCTGCTGCTGCGTCTCACGATGCTGCTCGGCGCAAGCGTGCGCCGGTTCGGCCTGGTGCGTGACCAGATCCATTTCCTGGGCAACTATTCGCTGGCCATCATCACGGTGTCGGGCCTTTTCGTCGGCTTCGTGCTGGGCCTTCAGGGCTATTACACGTTGCAGCGCTATGGCTCGTCGGAGGCGCTGGGCCTGCTGGTGGCGCTGAGCCTGGTGCGCGAGCTCGGGCCTGTGATCACCGCGCTGCTATTCGCGGGGCGGGCAGGGGCCTCTCTCACCGCAGAAATCGGGCTGATGCGCGCGGGCGAACAGATCGCCGCAATGGAGATGATGGCGGTGGACCCGATCAGCCGCGTCCTCGCGCCGCGCTTCTGGGCCGGCGTCATTGCAATGCCCTTGCTCGCAGCGGTCTTCAGCGCAGTGGGTATCTTCGGCGGCTACGTGGTGGGCGTCCTGCTGATCGGCGTCGATTCGGGCTCGTTCTGGAGCCAGATGCAGGGTGGCGTGGATGTGTGGAAGGACGTCGGCAATGGCGTCATCAAGAGTCTCGTTTTCGGCGTGGCCGTCACGTTCATCGCGCTGTTGCAGGGATACGAGGCACAGCCTACGCCGGAAGGCGTGTCCAGTGCGACGACGCGTACGGTCGTGATGGCCTCGCTGTCGGTATTGGGTCTGGATTTCGTCCTGACCGTCATGATGTTCAGTATCTAGGAGGAGCCTCGTGCAGCGTTCCAGAAATGATGTGTGGGTGGGCCTCTTCGTCATCGTCGGCTTGCTGGCGATCCTGTTCCTGGCCCTGAAGGCGGCGAACCTGCTCAACCTCAGTTTCCAGCCGGAATACCGCGTCGTCGCCAAGTTCGACAACGTGGGTGGCTTGAAGCCACGGGCCGCGGTCAAGAGCGCCGGGGTGGTCGTCGGGCGCGTCGATTCGATCGTTCTGGACGACAAGGCGTTCCAGGCGCGGGTGACGCTCACCCTCGAATCGCGATACGCTTTTCCGAAGGACAGCTCGCTCAAGATCCTGACCAGCGGGCTGCTGGGCGAGCAGTACATCGGCATCGAGCCCGGGGCCGACGGAGCCAATCTGGCATCGGGCGATACCATTACTGCCACGCAATCGGCTGTCGTGCTTGAAAATCTGATAGGGCAGTTTCTCTACAGCAAGGCGGCGGACGCTTCGAACCCTGGGACGGCACCGAAGAAATGACGAGAGTTACATCCTTTTCGGCGGCGCGCGCATGGCCGCGCCGCGCCGCGCTGATTTTGTTGGCCGCGTTGCTGCCGGCGCTGGCTGGCTGTGCGGGTTTCAACAAGAATCCGCGCGATCCGCTGGAGCCGATGAACCGCAAGGTCATGGAATTTAATGACGGTGTGGACTCCATGGTGCTCAAACCGGCGGCCACGGTCTACAAGAACGGCGTTCCCCCGTTGATTCGAACGGGCGTGAGCAACTTCTTCGGCAATCTGGGCGACGGATGGAATTTTGTCAATAGCGCCTTGCAGTTCAAGTTCCAGAACGCGGCCGAGAACTTCATGCGGCTGAACGTCAACACATTTCTCGGGCTCGGCGGCATCCTGGACATCGCCAGCGAACTGAACATCGAGCGCCACAAGGAGGACTTCGGCCAGACGCTCGGACGCTGGGGCGTGCCGGCGGGCCCCTACATTGTCCTGCCGCTGCTCGGGCCGTCCACGCTGCGCGATGCGCTCGTGTTGCCGATCGAGCGCAAGGGGGACCCGGTGCATGTGGTGGATCCCGCGGGTACCCGGAATTCGCTGTATGTGCTGCGGGCAGTCGACGTGCGGGCCAACTTGCTGCGCGTCGGCAGCCTGATCGAGGGAGCGGCGCTCGACAAGTACAGCTTTACGCGTGATGCCTACCTGCAAAGGCGCCGCGCGGTCATCGTCGAAGGCAAGGAATCGGAGTCGGAGGGGTCTGAACCCAAGGCCGATGGCACCCCGGCGCCGGTCGGGGCGCAGCCCGTCCCCGAACCACCGGCGAAACCCTAGGGCTTTCAGACGGTTTCAAAGCCGGGCGAGAATGACCGGAACCGGGCAGTGCCCCGGCGTTCCAATGATGCTGCGGATGTGTCCGCTTGAAAGGTAATCGATGAAAAGACGTGTTGTGGGCCGATTTGCGGCCGCAGTGGTGGCTCTGGCCGCTTTCGCCGGCGTCGTTCCGGTGGCGCAAGCCGCCGACGAGGCGCCCGATGTCATGATCAAGCGCCTCTCGGACGAGGTGCTGGCGGCGATCAAGGCGGACAAGGCCATCCAGGCCGGGGACACCAATCGGATCCTCGCGCTCGTGGACAGCAAGATCATGCCCAACGTGAACTTCCAGCGCATGTCGGCCGCGGCCGTGGGTCCAGCCTGGCGGCAGGCGACGCCCGAGCAGCAAAAGCGCCTGCAGGACGAATTCAAGATCCTGATGGTTCGCACTTACTCAGGTGCGCTATCCCAGGTGGATGACCAGACCGTCAGCATCAAGCCGCAACGCAGCGGGCCGACGGACACCGACGTGGTGGTCCGCACTGAAATACGCGGCCGCGGCGACCCCATCCAGCTGGATTACCGTCTTGAGAAAACACCGGGCCAGGGCGCGGGCTGGAAGATCTACAACCTGAACGTTCTGGGCGTGTGGCTGGTGGAAACCTACCGCACCCAGTTCGCGCAGGAAATCAGCGCCAAGGGCATCGACGGCCTGATCGCGACGCTGGTCGAGCGCAATAAGTCGAACGCTGCCGGCGCCAGCCCGAAGAAGGGCTAGCCCGTGTTGGTGCTGCCGGCCGAATTGACCCATGAACAGGCGGTGGCCTGCTGCCGGATGCTCACCCAAGGCCTGCGCTCGCAGCCCGGCACCGCCGTGGTGGCCGATGCGGGTGCCCTGGCGCATTTCGACTCTTCTGCCCTGGCCGTACTGCTCGAATGCCGCCGCGAAGCGATGGCACGGGGCAAGACTTTCGCGGTGGCGCGCCTGCCGACACGGCTGCGGGAGCTGGCGATGCTGTACGGCGTGGCCGAACTGCTGCCGGCTGCCCCGTAAGGCCTCTTCGGGCCCCCAGAAGCCCCGAAGGGCCGGGTCGTTAAAATCGCAGGCTCACATGCCCGCGATCTCCTTCCAGTCGGTTTCCAAAATCTACCCCTCCGCCCGCGGTGGCCCGCTCAAGGCCCTGGACGGCGTGAGCTTCGACATCGAGCAGGGCGAGTTCTTCGGCCTCCTGGGGCCCAACGGCGCGGGCAAGACCACGCTGATCAGCATCCTCGCCGGCTTGACGCGTCCCACGTCTGGCCGCGTGGCGGTAAGAGGGCACGACGTGCAAGCCGACTACGCCCAGGCCCGCCGCCAGCTGGGTGTCGTCCCCCAGGAATTGGTCTTCGACCCGTTCTTCAACGTTCGTGAGGCGCTGCGCATCCAGTCCGGTTATTTCGGCGTGAAGAACAACGACGACTGGATCGACGAACTGCTGGCCAGCCTGGGCCTGACCGATAAGGCCGACGCGAACATGCGGCAGCTCTCGGGCGGCATGAAGCGGCGCGTGCTGGTGGCGCAGGCCCTCGTTCACAAACCGCCGGTCATCGTGCTGGACGAGCCTACGGCAGGCGTGGATGTGGAGCTGCGGCAGACCCTCTGGCAGTTCATCGCCCGCCTGAACAAGCAGGGCCACACGGTGCTCCTGACCACGCATTACCTGGAAGAGGCCGAGGCCTTGTGCGGCCGCATCGCGATGCTCAAGCAGGGCCGCGTGGTGGCGTTGGAGCGCACCAGCGAGCTGCTGCGGGCGGCGTCGAGCAATGTGCTGCGCTTCAAGCTCGATGGCCCTTTACCGCCGGAGTTCGAAAACAAAGCGAGAGTCACTGGGCGCATCGTGCAACTGCCGGCCCTCGACGCGTTGGAGATCGAGCAGTACCTGGCAGTGATCCGCAAGGCCGGCTTGCGCGTCGACGACGTCGAGATCCGAAAGGCCGACCTGGAGGATGTGTTTCTCGACGTCATGTCCGAAAAGTCGGCAGCTTTGCGTGAGCAGGCCCTGGCGGAAGCAGAGGTTGTCGGATGACCGGCTGGCGCACGCTGTTCTACAAGGAGATCCTGCGGTTCTGGAAGGTGAGTTTCCAGACCGTGGCGGCACCGGTGCTCACGGCCATGCTGTACATGCTGATCTTCGGCCATGTGCTGCAAGACCAGGTGAAGGTGTACGACACGGTGAGCTACACGGCATTCCTGGTGCCGGGCCTGGTCATGATGAGCGTGCTGCAGAACTCGTTTGCCAACAGTTCTTCATCGCTCATCCAGAGCAAGATCATGGGCAGCCTCGTGTTTGTCCTGCTTACCCCCCTGTCGCACTGGAGCTGGTTCTTCGCCTATGTCGGCTCATCCGTGGTGCGGGGCCTCGCGGTGGGCCTGGGCGTGTTCCTGGTGACCGCCTGGTTCGGCCAGCCCGGCTTCGTCGCGCCCCTGTGGATCATCGTGTTCGCTGTCTTTGGCGCCGGCATCCTCGGTGCGCTGGGCGTCATCGCCGGGCTTTGGGCAGAGAAGTTCGACCAGCTGGCCGCGTTCCAGAACTTCGTCATCATGCCCATGACGTTCCTGTCTGGCGTCTTCTATTCCATCCACTCGCTGCCGGCCGGCTGGCAGCAGGTGAGCCACCTCAACCCGTTTTTCTACATGATCGACGGTTTCCGCTACGGCTTTTTCGGGGTCAGCGACGTTTCCCCGTGGCTCAGCCTCGGGATCGTCGGCACGGCGCTGCTGGCCGTCTCCGCCATCGCAATTCACCTGCTGCGCATTGGCTACAAAATCAGGGGATAACATGACTGCCGAAGAACTCGAAACCCTCATCGCCGCCGGCCTTGCCTGCGAGCACATCCAGGTGGCCGGCGACGGCCGCCATTGGGAGGCCGTGATCGTCTCTCCAGAATTCGAAGGCAAGCGCCTGATCCAGCGCCACCAGCGCGTGTACGCCACCCTGGGTGCGAGAATGCGCACGGACGAAGTGCATGCGCTTTCGATGAAGACATTCACGCCAGCCGAGTGGGCGGCGGCCCAAACCAACTGAACCCATCATGGACAAGCTCTTGATTCGCGGGGGGCGCCAGCTCCACGGCGAGGTGCGGATTTCCGGCGCCAAGAATGCGGCACTACCGGAGCTTTGCGCCGCGCTGCTCTCGGCGGAGCCGGTCACGCTGCAGAACGTGCCGCGGCTGCAGGACGTGACGACCATGCTCACGCTCCTGCGAAACATGGGTGTCATCGTGGAGCGCGACGATCATGGCAACGTGCGCATCGACGCTGGCAAGCTCAGCTCGCCAGAGGCACCGTACGAGCTGGTCAAGACCATGCGCGCCTCAGTCCTGGCGCTCGGCCCCCTTCTCGCCCGCTTCGGCGAGGCCACGGTTTCGCTGCCCGGCGGCTGCGCGATTGGCTCCCGGCCGGTGGATCAGCACATCAAGGGCATGCAGGCCATGGGCGCTGACATCGTGGTCGAACACGGCTACATGATCGCCAAGCTGCCCAAGGGACAGGAGCGGCTGAAAGGCGCAAGCATCCGCACCGACATGATCACCGTGACCGGCACCGAAAATTTCCTCATGGCGGCCGCGCTCGCAGAGGGCGAGACGGTGCTCGAGAACGCGGCGCAGGAGCCGGAGATCACCGACCTGGCCGAGATGCTGATCAAGATGGGCGCGCGAATCGAAGGCCAGGGCACGAGCCGGATCTTGATCCACGGCGTCGAGAAGCTTCACGGCTGCACCCACCAGGTCGTGGCGGACCGGATTGAGGCGGGCACCTTCCTGTGCGCGGTGGCGGCCACGGGCGGCGAGGTCGTCTTGCGGCACGGCCGCGCCGACCATCTCGAAGCAGTCATCGACAAGCTGCGCGACGCCGGCGCCAGCGTGGCGGCAGTCGACGGCGGCATTCGCATCCAGTCGCACGGCAGGCTCACGGCCCAGAGCTTCCGCACCACCGAATACCCCGGTTTCCCGACGGACATGCAGGCCCAGTTCATGGCCCTCAATGCCATCGCTGACGGATCCTCCAAGATCACGGAAACGATCTTCGAGAACCGCTTCATGCACGTGAACGAGCTGGTGCGCCTTGGCGCGAAGATCCAGGTCGACGGGCGGTTCGCGGTGGTCGAAGGCGTTGAGAAGCTCTCCGGCGCCGTGGTGATGGCGACCGACCTTCGCGCGTCGGCCAGCCTGGTGATCGCCGGCCTGGTGGCGGAGGGCGAAACGATCGTGGATCGCATTTACCACCTGGACCGCGGCTACGACCAGATGGAAGCCAAGCTGCGCGCGATCGGCGCGGACATCGAACGGGTCAAATGATGATCACGCTGGCCCTGTCCAAAGGACGCATCTTCGACGAGACCCTGCCGCTGCTGAAAGCGGCCGGCATCGAGGTCCTCGAAGATCCCGAAAAGTCGCGCAAGCTGATCCTGGCGACCAGCCAGCCCGACGTGCGCGTCGTGATCGTTCGAGCGAGCGACGTGCCCACGTACGTGCAATACGGCGGGGCCGACCTGGGCGTCACAGGCCTGGACACGCTGATCGAGCACAGCGCGGACTGGGGCGGCGGCGCGGGCTTGTACCAGCCGCTGGACCTGCGCATCGCGAAGTGCCGCGTGAGCGTGGCGGTGCGGGCCGATTTCGACTATGCCAGCGCGGTGCGCCAGGGCTCGCGCTTGCGAGTCGCCACCAAGTACGTCAACATCGCGCGCGAGTTCTTTGCCGCCAAAGGCGTGCACGTGGACCTCATCAAGCTGTACGGCAGCATGGAACTGGCGCCGCTCACGGGCCTGGCAGACGCCATCGTCGACCTGGTCTCCACCGGCAACACGCTGAAGGCCAACCACCTGGTCGAGGTCGAGCGCATCATGGACATCAGCTCGCGGCTGGTGGTGAACCAGGCGGCGCTCAAACTGAAGCGCGAACCGATCCGCCGCGTCATCGACGCGTTCGCGGACGCCGTGGGGAAGGGCTGAGCCATGAGCTGGACCGCCAAGCCGCTTCGCCTGGCCACCGGCAGCGCCGGTTTCGAGGAAGCCTTCAAGGCACGCCTGCAATGGTCCGCGGAAACCGACGCGGAAGTCGAGCAGCGTGTCGGCGAGATCCTCGCTGACGTGCAGCGGCGCGGCGACGCAGCGGTCCTCGCGTACACCACCCGTTTCGACGCGCTGGATGTGGCGGCAATGAGCCAGCTGGAACTCACGCAAGCCGAACTGAAGGCCGCCTTCGACGCCCTGCCTGCGGCGCAGCGCGAGGCCCTGCAGTCCGCCGCGGCGCGCGTGCGCACGTATCACGAGGCGCAGAAAAAAGCCAACGGCGAAAGCTGGAGCTACCGTGACGAGCACGGTTCCCTGCTTGGCCAGAAGGTGACGCCCCTGGACCGCGTGGGCATCTACGTGCCCGGTGGCAAGGCGGCCTACCCTTCTTCGGTGCTGATGAATGCGATCCCCGCGCACGTCGCCGGTGTGGGCGAGATCGTCATGGTGGTTCCCACGCCCCGTGGCGAGAAGAACGCCCTGGTGTTGGCGGCCGCGTATGTGGCCGGCGTCAGCCGCGCCTTCACGATTGGCGGCGCCCAGGCCGTCGCGGCGCTCGCCTACGGCACCGAGACCATACCGCGCGTGGACAAGATCACCGGCCCCGGCAACGCCTATGTCGCCAGCGCCAAGCGCCGTGTCTTCGGCCAAGTGGGCATCGACATGATTGCGGGTCCCAGCGAGATCCTCGTCCTCGCCGACGGCACGACACCGCCCGACTGGGTGGCGATGGACCTGTTCTCCCAGGCCGAACACGACGAGCTCGCTCAAAGCATCCTGCTGTGCCCCGACGACACCTACATCGACAAGGTTCAGGCCGAGATTGACCGCCTGCTGCCTGAGATGCCGCGCGCGGAGATCATCGCGAAATCGCTCAACGGCCGAGGCGCGCTGATCCACACCCGCAGCATGGAAGAAGCGTGCGAGATCAGCAACCGCATTGCCCCAGAGCATCTGGAGATCGCCAGCGGCGAGCCGCACCGGTGGGAGCCGCTCCTCAAACACGCAGGCGCGATTTTCCTGGGTGCATTCACCAGCGAATCTCTGGGCGATTACTGCGCCGGGCCGAATCACGTGCTGCCGACCAGCAGCACGGCACGCTTTTCCAGCCCGCTCGGCGTGTACGACTTCCAGAAGCGAAGCAGCATCATCGAAGTGAGCGAGGCGGGCGCGCAGGCGCTCGGCACCATCGCCGCCGAACTGGCTCACGGCGAGGGCCTTCAAGCCCACGCGCGCGCCGCTGAGATGAGGCTCAAGCGATGAGAAGCCGCGACCCAATGCGAGCCGGAGGTGTCTTCCGGCAGGATGTTCAGTCCATGCATGCCTATGCGATCCAGCCGTCGACCGGGATGGTGAAGCTGGACGCGATGGAAAACCCGCACCGCCTTCCGCCCGAATTGCAGGAGGAACTGGGGCGACGGCTGGGAGCGCTGGCATTGAACCGCTATCCAGGCGAACGCACCAACCAGCTGCGCGATGCGCTGGCGGCCCACGCGGGGATGCCCGAGGGGTTCGACATCATGCTGGGCAACGGCTCCGACGAGCTGATCTCGCTGATCGCCATGGCCTGCGACGTGCCGGGCGCGGCCATCCTGGCGCCGGTGCCTGGCTTCGTCATGTACGCGATGAGCGCCCAGCTGCAGGGCCTGAAGTTCATCGGTGTGCCGCTGACGGCCGATTTCGAGCTGGACGAGGCGGCGATGCTCACTGCGATCAGCGAGCATCGTCCGGCGGTGATCTATATCGCCTACCCGAACAATCCGACGGCCAACCTGTGGGACGACACCGTGATCGACAAGATCATCGACGCGGCCCCCGGCCTGGTCGTGATCGACGAAGCCTACCAGCCCTTTTCCAGCAAAAGCTATATCGATCGCGTCGCGCGACACGAGCATGTGCTGCTGATGCGAACGATGAGCAAGTTCGGGCTGGCGGGCGTGCGCATCGGCTACATGATGGGTCCGAAGGCATTGATCGGGCAGGTCGACAAGGTGCGCCCGCCCTACAACATCAGCGTGCTCAACTGCGAGGCGGCGCTGTTCGCGCTCGCCCACCAGGACGTCTTCGCGGCCCAGGCGCAGGACATCCGCAACCAGCGCATGGTGATCCAGACCGTGCTGCGCGCGCTGCCCGGCGTGAAGAGCTGGCCAAGCGACGCCAACATGATCCTCGTTCGTGTGCCCGACGCGCAAAAGACTTTCGACGGCATGAAATCGCATGGCGTCCTGGTCAAGAACGTTTCTAAAATGCACCCATTGCTGGCCAACTGCCTGCGCCTCACGGTCGGAACCGCCGACGAGAACGCGCAGATGCTCGCGGCCCTTCAAGCCTCCTTATGACCACCCCTGCCGCCACCGCCGCCAAAGACCAGGCCACCCACCGCCGCGCCGAGGTCATCCGCAAGACCGCGGAGACGCAGATCACGGTTCGCGTCGACCTGGACGGGACGGGCCTGGCGAAGCTCGCCACTGGCATCGGGTTTTTCGACCACATGCTCGACCAGATCGCGCGCCATGGGCTGATCGACCTGGACATCCAGGCCCAGGGCGACCTGCACATCGACGGCCACCACACCGTCGAGGACGTCGGCATCACCCTTGGCCAGGCGGTCTACCAGGCCGTCGGCGACAAGAAGGGTATCCGGCGCTACGGGCACGCCTACGTGCCGCTGGACGAGGCCCTTTCGCGCGTCGTCATCGATTTCTCGGGCCGGCCCGGGCTCGTCATGAACGTGCCCTTCAAGAGCGGCATGATCGGCACCTTCGACAGCCAACTCGCCCACGAGTTCTTCCAGGGCTTCGCCAACCACGCGTTCGTGACGCTGCATATCGACAACCTGCGCGGCGAGAACGCCCATCACCAATGCGAGACGGTGTTCAAGGCTTTTGCGCGCGCGTTGCGCGTCGCGCTGGAACTGGACCCGCGCTCGGCGGGCACGGTGCCCTCAACCAAGGGTTCGCTCTGATCACCCTTGCCGTCTCCGTGGCCTGATAGATTCCGCTTTCGGGAACTTCGCACCTGTCGCTATGAAAACTGTAGCAGTCGTCGACTATGGAATGGGCAACCTGCGCTCCGTTGCGCAGGCGGTGATCCATGTCGCCCAGGGCAGCGGTTTCGAGGTCGTGGTCACCTCGCGGCCCGAGGATGTGCGCGCGGCCGAGCGCATTGTGCTGCCGGGACAGGGCGCCATGCCGGACTGCATGCGCGAGCTGCGCGACTCCGGCCTGCAGGAGTCAGTATTGGAAGCCGCCGCGTCCAAGCCCCTGTTCGGTGTCTGCGTGGGGATGCAGATGTTGCTCGATCGCAGCCACGAGGGCCCGACGGACGGTTTGGGCCTGATCCACGGCGAAGTCCTCAAGTTCGACCTGGCCGGACGCCTTCAGCCCGACGGCAGCCGCTACAAGGTGCCCCAAATGGGCTGGAACCAGGTTTGGCAGACGCAACCCCATGCCCTTTGGCAGGGCGTCGCAGACGGCAGTTACTTCTATTTCGTGCATAGTTACTACGTCCGCCCGTCGGATGCGCGCCACAGCGTAGGGGAAGCCGATTACGGCACGCGCTTTACCGCCGCAATTGCACGCGATAATATTTTTGCTACACAGTTCCACCCCGAAAAAAGCGCAGACCAAGGCCTGGCCCTCTACCGCAACTTCCTGCACTGGAAACCATGACACCCCCGGCAGCGCCCACGCCCGCCGGGCTGCCTCATCACCCCCGCTATGCTTCTCATTCCCGCGATTGACCTGAAAGACGGCCACTGCGTGCGCCTCAAGCAAGGCGACATGGACCAGGCCACCACCTTCGGCGAGGACCCGGCGGCGATGGCCCGCAGCTGGCTGGAAAAGGGCGCCCGCCGGCTGCACCTGGTGGACCTGAACGGCGCTTTCGCCGGCAAGCCGCAGAACTTCGCGGCGATCAAATCCATCCTCAAGGCCGTGGGCGACGACATCCCGGTGCAACTGGGCGGCGGCATCCGCGACCTGGACACCATCGAGAAATATATCGACGGCGGCCTGCGCTACGTGATCATCGGCACTGCGGCGGTGAAGAACCCGGGCTTCCTGAAGGACGCGTGTACCGCATTCGGCGGCCACATCATCGTCGGCCTGGACGCGAAGGACGGCAAGGTCGCAACCGACGGCTGGAGCAAGCTCACGGGCCACGAGGTGGTGGACCTGGCGCGCAAGTTCGAGGACTGGGGTGTCGAATCCATCGTCTACACCGACATCGGCCGCGACGGCATGCTCACAGGCATCAACATCGAGGCCACGGTCAAGCTGGCGCAGGCGCTCACGATCCCCGTGATCGCCTCGGGTGGGCTGTCGAACATGGCCGACATCGAGAAGCTGTGCGCCGTCGAGGACGAGGGAATCGAAGGCGTGATCTGCGGCCGGGCCGTCTATTCCGGCGACCTGGATTTCGTCCAGGCCCAGGCCAAGGCCGACGAACTCGGCAAGGGCTGAGATGCTCGCGAAGAGAATCATCCCTTGCCTGGACGTCACGGGCGGCCGGGTCGTCAAAGGCGTGAACTTCGTCGAGCTGCGCGATGCCGGCGACCCGGTCGAGATCGCCGCGCGCTACAACGAACAGGGCGCGGACGAACTCACTTTCCTGGACATCACCGCCACCAGCGACGAGCGGGACCTGATCCTGCACATTATCGAAGCCGTGGCATCCCAGGTCTTCATCCCGCTCACGGTGGGGGGCGGTGTCCGCACGGTCGACGACGTGCGCCGACTGCTCAATGCCGGCGCGGACAAGACCAGCTTCAACTCGGCCGCCATCGCCAACCCCGACGTGATCGCGGCCGCGTCGGCCAAGTACGGCGCCCAGTGCATCGTAGTGGCCATCGACGCCAAGCGGCGCGGGGCGGAAGAAGCGGCAGTGCGGGGGCCCGGTTGGGACGTTTTCAGCCACGGTGGGCGCCGCAACACGGGGCTCGATGCGGTGGAATGGGCCCGCGAGATGACCCGCCGGGGCGCAGGCGAGATCCTGCTGACGAGCATGGACCGCGACGGCACCAAGGCCGGCTTCGACCTCGAGCTTACGCGCGCCGTGAGCGACGCCGTGACCGTCCCCGTGATCGCGTCCGGTGGCGTGGGCAACCTCGACCACCTGGCTGACGGCATCCAGAAGGGCGGCGCGGATGCCGTGCTGGCCGCCAGCATCTTCCATTACGGCGAATACACGGTGGCCCAGGCGAAGGCCCGGATGGCCGAGCGCGGAATCCCCGTGCGTTTGTAAGCCATACGTCCCGCATTGACAGGATGCGTTTTCGCCGACAATCCGCAGATGGATTGGCTCGATGAAATCAAGTGGGACGCGCAGGGCTTGGTCCCGGTCATTGCCCAGGAGGCGGGCACTAACGATGTGCTCATGTTTGCCTGGATGAACCGCGAGGCCCTGCAGAAGACAGCCGAGCTCGGCCGCGCCGTCTATTACAGCCGCTCCCGCGCCAGGCTCTGGTTCAAGGGCGAGGAATCCGGCCATGTGCAGACGGTGCACGAGATCCGGATGGATTGCGACAATGACGTGCTCCTGCTGAAAGTCACGCAACTTGGGCACGAGCCGTCCATCGCCTGCCACACGGGGCGCCACAGCTGCTTCTTCCACCTCTACCGAGATGGGCAGTGGCAAGTCGTGGCGCCGGTCTTGAAAGATCCGGGTTCCATCTACAAGTCCTGACATGAGCTCCAACGATTCCCTGGCCCGGTTGGCCGCGATCATCGAAACCCGCAAGCCCGGCAATGGAGGCGATCCAGGCACCAGCTATGTGGCGCGGCTGCTCGAGCGCGGCCCCGACGCCTTTCTCAAGAAAATCGGCGAGGAGGCGACCGAGGCGGTGATGGCCGCAAAGGACGCTCAGCACGGTGGCGACCGCCAGAAACTGGTCAACGAAGTGGCCGACCTCTGGTTCCACACCATGATCGCCCTGGCACATTTCGGCCTGAAGCCGGCCGACGTCATCGCCGAGCTGGAGCGTCGCGAGGGGACGAGCGGCATCGAGGAGAAGGCGTTGCGCAAGGCGCAGGGCCGCGAGCACAACGCAGACTGAGATGAACGATGGCCGAGACCGATTTCGCGCAATTCGAAACCAAGACTGCCAATGACCGGACGGTAATGAACGTCCTGTACGGCCTGCACACAATCGCCTGGGCCAGCATGGGCACGCTGGCCGTCATCGCGCTCATCGTGAACTACATCAAGCGCGCCGATGAGCATGACGCTGTCTATGCCAGCCACCACAACTACATGATCGCCACCTTCTGGTGGACGGTACTGTGGCTGGTCGTGACCGCGCCACTGTGGGTGCTGCTTTTCCTGCCGGGCGCGATCGCGTACACGATCATCGGCCTGTGGTACCTGTACCGGTGCCTGCGAGGCTGGCTGCGCTTTTCCGACGGCCGCATGCCGTTCTGACTCACCCCACGTTGACCGCCATGAGCGAACACGACCCCACCTGCATCTTCTGCAAGATCATCGAAGGCAAGATCCCGTCACGCAAGGTCCACGAAGACGATGAAATCCTCGTCTTCCACGACATCCATCCCTGGGCCCCCGTGCACTTCCTGATGGTGCCCAAGAAGCACGTGGCCTCGCTGGCCCAGGTGGGGCCCGAGCATTCCGCCATGCTGGGCCGGATGATGGCCCTGGCGCCCAAGCTGGCGTTCCAGGAGGGCTGCCGCCCCTATCCGCAGGGCGGGTTCCGGGTGGTGATCAACACAGGTGACGACGGCGGCCAGGAAGTGCACCACCTGCACGTCCACGTGTTCGGCGGTCCCCGCCCGTGGACCAAAGGCTGAGCCGCCTTAGGCCCCACGCGGCCTGAACTTCCCCTGCACGACTAGAATCCATCCAAGTCTGTTTAGGAGTAATCATGGGTTCATTTTCTATCTGGCACTGGCTGATCGTCCTGCTGATCATCGTGCTTATCTTCGGCACCAAGAAGCTCAAGAACATGGGCTCCGACCTGGGGGGCGCGGTGAAGGGCTTCAAGGACGGCATGAAGGACGGCTCCGCGCCCGAGACGCCGGTTCCGCCGGCGAGCCAGGTCACCGGCACCCAGCAGCCGGGCACCGACAAGACCACGATCGACGTGGAAGCGAAGAACCGGTCTTGAACAACTCCTGGTGCGGCGCCTCGCGGCGCCGCCCGGCATCCCCCGAATGATCGACCTCGGCATAGAGAAGTTGATGGTGATCGGCGCCGTTGCGCTGGTTGTCATCGGCCCGGAGAAGCTGCCACGCGTGGCTCGCACGGTAGGCACGCTGCTGGGCAAGGCACAGCGCTACGTCGCCGACGTCAAGGCCGAAGTCAATCGTTCGATGGAGCTGGAAGAGCTCAAGAAGATGAAGGACACGGTCGAAACCGCGGCGCGCGACGTCGAGAGTTCGATACGCTCCGGCGCCAGCGAGTTCGAGAAGGAATGGGCCGACGTGACGAGTACAGCGCAAACCGCGCTCGAGGTGCCACCCTCCTACCCGGAATACAAGAATCCGAAGAAGAATTGGCGCATCAAGCAGGGCGCCACGCCTAACTGGTACAAGGCACGTAACGGCATCCGCACCAAGGCGCTTTCCGGCGCCGCCCGCGTGGCACGTTTTCGCCCGCAGAAATTCAATTGATGTCCGAACCCGACAAAGAAGACGAGCTCGCCGGCACGGAGCAGCCCTTCGTCGCCCACCTGGTGGAGCTGCGCGACAGGCTGATCAAGGCCTCGATCGCGATCGGCGTGGTCGCCGCCGTGCTGTTCATGTACCCGGGCCCGGGCGCGCTGTACGACATCCTGGCCGCGCCGCTGGTCGCGCACCTGCCCAAGGGCGCGACACTGATCGCCACGTCGGTGATCTCGCCTTTCCTGGTTCCGCTGAAGATTCTGCTGATGGCGGCCTTCCTCATCGCGCTGCCCGTGGTGCTCTACCAGGCCTGGGCGTTCATCGCGCCGGGGCTCTACTCGCACGAGAAGAAGCTGGTGCTGCCACTTGTTTTTTCCAGCACAGTCCTGTTCTTCATCGGCGTGGCCTTCTGCTATTTCTTCGTATTCGGGCAGGTGTTCTCCTTCATCCAGAGCTTCGCCCCCAAAAGCATCACTGCCGCGCCGGATATCGAGGCGTATCTCAGCTTCGTGCTCACGATGTTCATCGCCTTTGGGCTGGCTTTCGAAGTGCCCATCGTCGTGATCGTGTTGGCGCGCCTGGGCTTCGTCACCATCGAGAAGCTCAAGCAGTTCAGGCCCTATTTCATCGTGCTGGCCTTCGTCATCGCGGCGATCATCACGCCGCCCGACGTGGTGTCGCAGCTCGCGCTGGCCATTCCCATGTGCCTGCTCTACGAGGTGGGCATCTGGGCAGCTCAGATCTTCATCAAGCACACGAAGGCGCCCGAGCCGGACGCCACGCAGGCCGATTCCTGAGGCCGCTAGCGCTCGGGCCGCTGCTGCGGCAGTTTCGGGGGCTTGGGCCGCAGGCCCGGTGTGACGGTCAATTCCAGGGCTTCCTCCCGGCGGAGCATCCTGAACTTCGACGGGGTTCCCGGTTTGAGTGCCGCCACGTTGGACAGCAACTCGGACACATTGGCGATCTGCTTGCCCGCCACCTCGACGATCACGTCGCCTGGGCGGATCCCGGCCTGGGCCGCGGGGCCGTTCTGCAGCACGCCGGTGATCAGGACGCCGCGCTTGGCCTTGACTCCGAAAGTTTCCATCAGTTCGGGCGACAGGTCCGCCGGCTCCACCCCGATCCACCCGCGCCGGACGACGCCGTCCTTGACGATGCCTTCCAGCACCAGCTTGGCAGTGGACACGGGAATGGCGAACCCGATGCCCATGCTCCCGCCTGAGCGGGAGTAGATCGCGGTATTGATGCCCATCAGTTGGCCGCTGCCATCCACGAGGGCTCCGCCCGAGTTGCCGGGGTTGATCGCGGCGTCGGTCTGGATGAAGTTCTCGAAGGTGTTGATGCCCAGCTGGTTGCGGCCCAGCGCGCTCACGATGCCGCTGGTGACCGTCTGGCCCACGCCGAACGGGTTGCCGATCGCCAGCACTGGATCGCCCACCTGAAGAGCGTCGGAGTTGCCGAGGGTGATCACCGGAAGCCGGTCCAGCGTGATCTTCAGGATCGCCAGGTCGGTGTCCGGGTCGGTGCCGATCACCTTGGCGCGGCTGCGTCGGCTGTCGTTGAGCACGACTTCGATCTCGTCCGCACCCTCCACGACGTGGTTGTTCGTAAGGATGTAGCCGTCGGGGCTGATGATGACTCCGCTGCCCAGGCCCGCCTGCGGCATCGCGCCCTGCTCGCCAAAGAAGAACCGGAACCACGGGTCGTTGGCATAAGGGTGGCGCTCGGGAGCCTTGCTGGTATTGATGCTCACGACGGCGGCGGACGCGCGTTGCGCGGCCAGCCGCAGGCTGCCCGGCGGAATGGCCGTGGGCGAGGGCGGTGGCGCTTCCACCAGCGACACGCCGCTGCTCATGGTCAATGTCCCGGCGCGGCCCACCCATTCCGGCTTGAGCGTCGCGACGACGAAATAGGCGGCCAGCAGGACAGTGACGGCCTGGGAAAAGAGCAGCCAATAGCGGCGCATGGTTGGTCTCGGATCACCCGCAAGTTGTTTCCTGCAAGTGTAGACGCGCGCGGCGTCACACCAGGCTGTCCGCGGATTGCATGAACGAATTTACTATCGGCGCTTGCATGACAATGAAGCCTTTCAAGAAGCACTCGCCCATGGCCACCGCCCAGCAGCTCCTGCAATCGTTCGATGTTCTGCTCCAGCCCGAGCGGTTCAAGGACTACGGCCCCAACGGCCTCCAGGTTGAAGGCAAGGACGCAGTAACGCGGATCATTTCGGGCGTGACCGCCAGCCGCGCGCTGATCGAGGCGGCGATCCAGGCCCGTGCCGACGCCATCTTCGTTCACCACGGCCTGTTCTGGCGTGGGCAGGACGGGCGCGTCACGGGCTGGATGAAACAACGCCTGGCGCTGCTGCTGCACCACGACATCAACCTCTTCGCGTACCACCTTCCGCTGGACGCCCATCCGGAGCTGGGCAACAACGCCCGGTTCGGGCGGACGCTAGGCCTGCAGGCCGAGGAGCGTTTCGGCGATCAGGATCTTGGTTTCCTGGGGCGGTTCATCGATGGACGCACCTTCGACCACGCGCAGGCCCTGGCGGCGCATGTGGAGCAGGCGCTCGGCCGGCGGGTGCTGGCCGTGGACGGCGGGCAGAGCCCCATTCGCCGCATCGGCTGGTGCACCGGGGGCGCGCAAGGCTATTTCGAGGGCGCGATCGCCGCGGGGGCCGACGCGTTCATCACGGGAGAGATCTCGGAGCCGCAGGCGCACTACGCACGCGAGTGCGGAGTCGCCTACGTGGCGTGCGGACACCACGCCAGTGAACGTTATGGCGCGCCGGCAGTGGCGGGCCACGTGGCCGCGCAGCTGGGCCTCGAGCATCTCTTCATCGACATAGACAACCCGGCATGAGACCGATCGCGATCACCATGGGGGATGCGGCGGGCATCGGGCCGGAGATCATCGCGAAGGCTTTTCGCGACACGCCTCATGAAACACGCGGCTGTTTCGTGGCGGGCGATGTCGCGACACTTCGGCGTGCGGCCCGCGTGATTCGGGGGGCCGGCGGCGTCGACCTCCCGCTGGCGGTCCTGGATGAGCCGGCGGAGGCCGTGACGTTGCCCCCGCGTTGTATGGGCGTGTTGCCCGTGGCGAGCTTCGACGCGACGGTCACCTGGGGGCAGGTCAGCGCGGCGGCCGGCAAGGCCGCGGCGGATTGCGTGGTGTGGGCCGCGCAGGCGGCCCTGCGCGGGGAGATCGCCGCCCTCGTCACCGCGCCGCTGCACAAGGAAGCGCTGTCTGCCGCGGGCGTGAACTTCCCCGGACATACCGAGCTGCTGCAGGCACAGGCCGCCGCGTGGCTGGGCAAGAGCGTGTCCGAGGTGCCCGTGCGCATGATGCTGGCCAATGATGAATTGCGCACGGTGCTGGTCAGCATCCATGTCTCACTGCGCGACGCGCTGGATGCCGTGACGTTCGACAACGTCTTGCAGACCCTGCGCATCACGCATGAGGCGTTGGCGCGCTCGATGGGCCATGCGCCTCGTATCGGCGTCGCGGGGCTGAACCCGCATGCGGGCGAGGGCGGCCTGTTCGGGCGCGAGGAAATCGAAGTCATCGTGCCCGCCATCGAAGCGGCACGCGCGGAAGGCATCTTCGCGAGCGGCCCGTTCGCGCCCGATACGGTCTTCATGCGCGCCCGCGCGGCGGAAGGCCGGCTCGGCGAGTTCGATGTAGTCGTGGCGATGTACCACGACCAGGGCCTGATCCCGGTGAAGTACCTGGGCGTGGAAAGGGGAGTTAACGTGACGCTGGGCCTGCCGTTGGTGCGAACCAGCCCCGACCATGGAACGGCCTTCGACATTGCGGGCACGGGACGCGCCGATGCGTCCAGCCTCGTGGAGGCCATCCGCGCCGCGCGGCGGCTGTGCGGCGAAGTTGCCTAGCGCGGTCGCAGGCTGTCGCGAATCTCGCGCAGCAGCAGGACGTCTTCGGGCGTCGCCACGGGAGCGGGCGCCGGCGCCGGTGCAGTGCGACGCAGCCGATTGATCTGCTTGACCATCAGGAAAATGATGAACGCCAGGATCACGAAATTGACGGCGACCGTAATGAAGCTGCCATAGGCCAGCACCGGAACGCCGGCCTTCTTCAGCGCATCCAGCGTCACCGCGGTTCCTGCCGGCACCTGGCCGAGTACCACGAAGAGGTTGGAGAAGTCCAGCTTGCCGACTACCGCGGAGATGACCGGCATGATCAGGTCGCCGACCAGCGAGTCGACGATCTTGCCGAACGAGGCGCCGATGATGACGCCAACCGCAAGGTCGACCACGTTGCCCTTGACGGCAAACTCCCTGAACTCGCTCATCATGCCCATATTGGTGCTCCCAAGTGGTGACCGGCCGAGTATGCCGCGCTTCCGGCGCAGCGTCAGCTTGCAAGCGTTGAAAACGCATAACACGGTCAGCTACAATCGCGGGTTGACCCTAATCAACGCGACTTCCCCCGAGGACCCCCATGAGTGACACCCCAGTGGACGCCAGCAAACGGACGTGGCTGATCGCGTCGAGTTGCGCCGGCGCAGTGGGCGCCGGTTTCGCCGCCGTTCCCTTCGTCAGCAGCTTCCAGCCCTCAGAGAAGGCCAAGGCCGCCGGGGCCGCGGTGGAAGTCGATATCTCCGCCCTCAAGCCGGGTGAAAAGGTGACCGTCGAATGGCGTGGCAAGCCGGTGTGGATCTTGAAGCGCACGCCCGAGCAGCTCGAGTCGCTGAAGAAGACGGAAGGCCAGCTTGCCGACCCCAACTCGGATCGCAAGACCTACCCCACGCCTGAGTACGCCAAAAACCAGTACCGCTCCATCAAGCCCGACGTGTTCGTCGGTGTGGGCATCTGCTCGCACCTCGGCTGCTCGCCGTCGGACAAGCTGCAGCCCGGCCCGCAGCCGTCGCTGCCCGACGACTGGCAAGGCGGGTTCCTCTGCCCCTGCCACGGCTCGACGTTCGACGTCGCAGGCCGCGTGTTCAAGAACAAACCGGCGCCCGACAACCTCGAAGTGCCGCCGCATATGTACCTGTCCGACAACCGATTGCTCATCGGTGAAGACAAGAGCACGCAGGCCTGAGGACGGGAAACATGGCTGAATTCAAGGAAATCTCCCCCAACTCCACCACCACCGCGAAGCTGGTGAACTGGTTCGACAACCGCTTTCCCACTGCCGGGGCTGCGTACCGCGACCACATGTCGGAGTACTACGCACCGAAGAACTTCAACTTCTGGTACTTCTTCGGCTCGCTCGCCATGCTCGTTCTGGTGCTCCAGATCGTCACTGGCATCTTCCTCACGATGCATTACAAGCCCGACGCCGCGGCGGCGTTCGGCTCGGTCGAATACATCATGCGCGACGTGCCCTGGGGCTGGTTGATCCGCTACATGCACTCTACCGGCGCCTCGGCCTTCTTCGTCGTGGTGTACCTGCACATGTACCGCGGCCTGATCTACGGCAGCTACCGTAAGCCGCGCGAGCTGGTTTGGCTCTTCGGCTGCGCGATTTTCCTGGTGCTGATGGCCGAAGCCTTCATGGGCTATTTGCTGCCGTGGGGTCAGATGTCCTACTGGGGCGCACAGGTGATCATCAACCTGTTTTCTGCCATTCCCTTCATCGGGCCCGATCTCTCAGAGTGGATTCGCGGCGACTACGTGGTGGGTGACGCCACGCTGAACCGCTTCTTCGCCTTTCACGTGATCGCGGTGCCGCTCGTGCTGCTGGGCCTCGTGGTTGCGCACATCTTCGCGCTGCACGACGTTGGCTCCAACAACCCGGACGGCGTCGAGATCAAGGCAGGTCCGAAGGATGCCAACGGCAAGCCGCTGGACGGCATCCCCTTCCACCCGTACTACACGGTGCACGACATCTTCGGTGTTGCGGTGTTCCTGATGGTGTTCACGGCCATCATCTTCTTCGCGCCCGAGCTCGGCGGTTACTTCCTGGAGTACAACAACTTCATCCCGGCCGACCCGCTCAAGACGCCTGCCCACATCGCGCCGGTGTGGTATTTCACGCCGTATTACTCGATGCTGCGCGCCATTACTACCGAGATGATGTACGCGTTGTCCGCCATCGTGTTGCTCGCCGTGCTGTTCGTCATTCTCAAGACCCGCGCTTCGGGCGCCGTCAAGGGTCTGCTGGTCCTGGTGGCCGTCGCGTTCCTGTGGATGTTCAACGCCTTCGGCTTCACCGGCGTCGGCCTGCTCCAGGGCATCGACGCGAAATTCTGGGGCGTCGTCGTGATGGGCGCCTCCGTCGTTATCCTGTTCTTCCTGCCCTGGCTGGACAAGAGCCCTGTCAAGTCCATCCGCTACCGGCCGGGCTGGCACAAGTGGATGCTGGCAGTATTCATCGTCGACTTCTTCGTGCTGGGCTACCTCGGCGTGCAGCCGCCGTCCCCGACGGGCGAGCGCATCTCGCAGCTGGGCACGCTGTTCTATTTCGGTTTCTTCCTGCTGATGCCGTGGTGGAGCCGGCTGGGCGAGTTCAAGCCCGTGCCCGAGCGCATCACCTACGCCGCGCACTGATAGCCAGGACCGCAAGACATGAAAAAAATCATTTTCTCCCTGATCGCGGCCCTGGGCATCGCCATGGGCGCGCAGGCTGCCGGTGCTGACAGCGTGGCCTGGGACAAGGCCCCCAACAAGTCGAACGACCTGCCGTCGCTGCAAAACGGCGCCAAGTTGTTCGTCAACTATTGCCTGAACTGCCACTCGGCCGCGTTCATGCGCTTCAACCGCCTGCGTGACATTGGCCTCACGGACCAGCAGGTCAAGGACAACATGCTGTTCACGACCGACAAGGTCGGCGAGACCATGAAGGCCGCGATCGACCCCAAGCAGGCCAAGGAATGGTTTGGTGCCAATCCGCCCGACCTCACCCTGATCGCGCGCTCGCGCTCGGGTCACGGCGGCACGGGTGCCGACTACCTCTACACTTACTTGCGCACGTACTACCGCGACCCGACCAAGGCCACCGGCTGGAACAACCTCGTGTTTCCGAGCGTTGGCATGCCGCATGTGTTGTGGGAACTGCAAGGCGAGCGCGAGCCGCAGTATGAAACGCGCCAGGAGCAGGGCCACGAGGTCAAGGCTTTCAAGGGCTGGAAACAGCTCAGCCCGGGCACGATGACACCCCTGCAGTACGACGCGGCGGTCGCCGACCTGGTGGGCTACCTGCAGTGGATGGCCGAGCCGGCGCAGAATTCGCGCGTGCGCGTCGGTGTCTGGGTGTTGCTCTTCCTGGGCGTCTTCACAATCTTCGCCTGGCGCCTGAACGCAGCCTACTGGAAAAATATCTAAGGAGAAACGCGGTCCGGCGTTGCCGGGCGCGCGTCCTTGCAGAGTGGGCGGCCTTGCCGGTCCACTCTTTTTTGATTTAAGGAGCCTTCATCATGATGGTCTTGTATTCGGGAACCACCTGCCCCTTCTCCCACCGCTGCCGCTTCGTGCTGTTCGAAAAGGGGATGGACTTCGAAATCCGCGACGTTGACCTGTACAACAAGCCGGAAGACATCAACGTGATGAACCCGTACGGCCAGGTCCCGATCCTGGTCGAGCGCGATCTGATCCTGTATGAGTCGAACATCATCAACGAGTACATCGACGAGCGCTTCCCGCATCCCCAGCTGATGCCGGGCGACCCGGTCGACCGCGCGCGGGTGCGCCTGTTCCTGCTCAATTTCGAGAAAGAGCTGTTCGTCCATGTGAGCACGCTTGAGTCGCGCGCGGCCAAGAGCAACGAGAAGGCGCTGGAGAAGGCGCGCGCCCATATCCGCGACCGCCTGACGCAGCTCGCGCCGGTGTTCCTGAAGAACAAGTACATGCTGGGCGAGAGTTTTTCGATGCTCGATGTGGCTATCGCGCCGCTGCTGTGGCGCCTGGATTACTATGGCATCGAGCTGTCCAAGAACGCGGCGCCGCTGCTCAAGTATGCCGAGCGCATCTTCTCGCGCCCGGCCTACATCGAAGCCCTGACGCCGTCTGAAAAAGTGATGCGCAAATAAGGCCTTTCCTGCAGTTTTGCGAATGAATGCACTCGAATCAACGTCCACGCGCCCGTACCTGATCCGGGCTCTCTATGACTGGTGCACCGACAACGGGCTCACGCCCTACGTCGCCGTGCTGGTGGACGATAGCGTGCAGGTGCCGCGCGAGTACGTGAAGAATGGCGAGATCGTGCTGAACATCAGCTTCGACGCGACCAGCTCTCTCAAGCTCGGCAACGACTTCATCGAGTTCAAGGCCCGTTTCGCCGGTTCGGCTCGCGAGATCATGGTTCCGGTGAACCGCGTCATCGCGATCTATGCACGCGAGAACGGCCAGGGTATGGCCTTCCCGGTGCCTGTGGCCGGCTCGACCGAAGAGCCTCCCACGCGCCCTTCGCCTCTCTCGAGCGTCACGGCCGCGGGCGGCATGGGCGACGACGATGCCAAAGTGGTCCAGTTGGTCACGCCCGAGCCCGGCGCTGGCGGGCCGGACGGCGAGCCCCCGCGCCCACCGAACAGCCCGCGACCTGCGCTCAAACGCGTGAAGTAACCCCGCAGTCCGAGCCCGCGTCTAGAATTCCTTCCCACCCGCCGATTTAGCTCAGGGGTAGAGCAACCGCCTTGTAAGCGGTAGGTCGTCAGTTCGAATCCGACAATCGGCACCAAATCACTATTTCAGGCAGTCTCAGGACCCCTCAGAACCCGCACGCTTCCTAGCGTGGCGGGTTTTTTCTTGTGTCAGGTAGATTCAGCGCATATCATGAGATACCGTCAATTTGACGGTACTTGTGGCGGTACCAGCGTGCCAGCTTGGCCGAGATACCGTCAAGAAGGGCCGACTATGGCGCTGGCAGACACATTCGTGAGGCAGGTAAAGCCAACGGGTAAGGCCATCGGTGACAAGTACCCCGATGGCGGTGGTATGTACCTGCTGGTGAAGACGGGCGGCAAGTACTGGCGGATGGATTACCGATACGCCGGCAAGCGCAAGACGTTGGCCCTGGGGGTCTATCCTGAGGTTCCATTGGCAAAGGCCAGAAAGCGTCGGGAAGCAGCGCGGGAGCTGCTGGCGGACGGCAAAGACCCCAGCGAAGCGAAGCGGGCCGAAAAGCATGCCAAGGCAGAGTCGGCTGTGAACACTTTCAAGGCTGTTGCGCTGGAATGGCATGCTATGAAAGCCAAGGGCTGCGCGGCGAACACTTCGGAAAAGCGGCTGACGCAGCTGAAGAACCATATTTTCCCGGCTATCGGGAGCCGTCCGATTGCGGATGTGAAGCCCCCGGAGATATTGGCGCTGGTTCAGGGCGTGGCGGCGAAAGGGACGGCCTACACGGCAAGCAGGCTGCGGGAAATTTGCGGGCAGGTATTCCGCTATGCGATCCAGACTGGGCGGGCAACGTACGATCCCGCGGCATCCATGCGCGGGGCCATTGAAAAACCGGGAGTCAAACACCGACCTGCGTTGACCACGCGGCGGGAATTTGGCCAGTTCGTTCGCGACTTGAGGGACACCACGCGCGCTGACCCTCTTACCAAGCTCTGCGCGAGATTCGGCCTGCTGACGTGGACAAGACCAAAGGAGCTGCGGCAAGCACGCTGGGAGCAACTCGACCTTGAGGCGGCTGAATGGCGCATACCAGCCATCGAGATGAAGACTGGCAAGCACTTGCAGGCGCATACCGTGCCGCTGTCGCCGCAGGCACTGGCGCTGTTGCCTGGACTGCGTGAATTGTCCGGCCATACCGACCGCATGTTTCCGAGCGGTGGCAACGCCGGAGGCGTTATCAGCGAGAACACCATCAACAACCTGTTCAGACGCATCGGGTACGCGGACAAGCAAAGCCACCACGGTTTAAGGGCATCAGCTCGCAGCCTGCTTAGCGAGCGCGGATGGACCACAGAGGCATTGGAGCGCCAGCTAGACCACAAGGAAGCGAATCAGGCGGTTGCGGCCTACGCGCGAGGACAGCACCTTGATGAGCGGCGGAAATTCATGGCCGATTGGGGGGCGCTGGTCGCTGCGCTGGAGTCTGGCGACAACATCATCCCGTTGCGTGGTGCAGCGTGACAGGGCGAAAGAACCGCGCCGCTCGGTAGGTGGCACTGCGACCAAAACGGGCTGGAAGGTTGGTGAGGCATGCCGCGCGCAAAAGCAAAGTACGATACCGATGGAAGTTGGAAGAATCGCGTCTATGGGGCGGGGCAGTGGGCCGCCATTGAAGTGCGACTTCAGGCGAAGCTGAGGCCCTTCTATCCCGACAAGAATGCCGTCGTAGACCCCCAATGGGGACATCCAGCCGACGAATGGGCACGCCGCCTGCTTGCTGCTGCATATGGCGCCGTGGACATGGAGCACTGGCTTGGCCGTCGCCTTACCAACGAAGAACTCAGGGCCGAGCAGCAGGACTTGCTCGCGACGGTGAAGAAAACCGCCGAGCGACTTGGCGCCGTCTCCCACGATTTGAAGCGACTGTTTGACTATGAGGTCGATCTGCTTGGCCCACAAGACAAGCTCAAAGAGCTAATTCCTCATATAGAAGCAATCGAAGCCAATATTGCCGCCCAACCCAAGGCGCAAAAATCGAACGAGGTCAACCAGGCAGCAGCCCTGGAAATGGCGATCCGCGCCTTACGCGTCTTGAAAGAGGCCGGTGGCTCCATCGCGGCCACCGTGGACAAGGACTTGGGCTACATATCTGATGCAGTCCGCATCCTAAAGATAGTCGGCGATGAACTGGGACTGGCGCTCGACGAAACAGTCTGGAAGAAGGTCATCATCAAAGCCAAGAACGAAGCTTCCGATCTTCGATAGTTCAGGGCAGCACCCCGTCACAGCACGGTCGTTTAGGACAGGAGCGGGAAGCACCCCAAGAATGGGGCGCATAGCGCACTCGCTTGGACTGTATGGGGGAGCTACTGTGAAGACTCACGAAGGAGCTTCACATGTCACATCCACCCAAGCGGAAGCCCCGGGCCGCAGCCGGCATTCCGGATCAACACACACCGGCCCCTGTCATTCTGTGGTTCGACAGACTGCCTGATGGTGCATTCATTCGGGAGGCGCAGCTGGTGCAAAGCCCGAAGCGACCGGAAACACCGGCGCCGTTGCCTTTCAGTGCGCCGACGCTTTGGCGGAAGGTCAAGGCGGGCACCTTTCCAAAGCCCATCAAGCTCTCTGAGCGAGTGACAGCGTGGAATGTCGGGGCCGTCCGGGCATGGCTTACCGCTCAGGCCAGAGCGACGGTTTGAAGGGGTGTGTCATGCACGAAGAGCAAGCCCACATGCCCGGCGCCATGCTTCTGATCCAGCCAGACGGTCTGCCGCGCATGGTAGAGCAAGTCGATGGCGTAGTTACCGGCTTGAACGCCATCGGGCTGGCGATTGTCGAAGCCGGCTTCACAGGCGTCCGTGGCCTTTATGTGCCCCGTAAAGACATTCTCTGGCAGGGGAAGCGCGATACCCCAGAGGGCGTTTACTTCGCGTGCCTGTGCGAGCGCGCGAAGCGAGGGCTATCGCTGCCGTCAGTTGAACAAGTGCTGGAGATCATCCGCCCCTTCGCCCGGGCTAACGAAGGGCGGATGCAATGAATACGGCCCCTGTCACCGAACCAAAGCCTATCACGTACGCAGTGATGCGCTACGCCAGCGAGAAAGACAACACCGGTAAGCAGAGAACGGGCACATGGCCTCAGATCGCCGCAATGCTGGGAAACCGAGCGATCCGTCAGCACAAGTCTGGTAAGGCATTCTCGCCGGTGGCACTGAAGCCGGGCACGACACGCGCGAACGGCAATGTAGTGACTATTTCGATGGCTGTTGCCGATATCGACAGCGAGGGCGTCAAGGACAGCGCAACCGGACAATTCCTGTCCGTGACAGAACGGGCGCCTCCGCTGTCTCAGCTCCGCCAAGCCATTGATGGTTACACCTGGGCCGCGCATTCGTCCCATTCGCACGATCCGAAACGACTTGGGGGAGTGATCAAGTATCGGATCGTTTTTCCGTTGTCGCGCCCATGCACCCCAGAGGAGTGGCCGGTCGTCTGGGATGGCTTGAACGTGCTGCTGGACGGGCACTGTGATCCCAATTGCAAGGACCCTGCGCGGCTCTATTACGAACCCAGTTGTCCCGAGGAAACGCTGGATACTGCCTTTTTTGAAAGTAACGATGGCGAACTACTCGATCCAGATTTCGTTAAGGAACTTGCCCGAAAGAGAGTACCGCAACACGTCGCGGCATTCCCATACGGCAATTTAGAAATCCTCAAAGAGCCGAGCCACCCCCCAACAGAAACCCCAGATGAAATTGAACGCGTGAAGTCAATGCTAGCGGCAATCCCCGCGGATTGTGATCGCGAGCAATGGCGCAATGTGGTTTGGGCCGTTGCCTCGACTGGCTGGCGCTGCGCGGAGAGTCTTGCCTGTGGATGGAGCAAGTCCGCGCCGGAAAAGTTTGATAACGTGGAATTTGGCAAGGTCTGGAAATCATTCAAGTCCGACAGCGGAATCGGGTTCGGCTCTTTGGTTCACTACGCCAAGCAGTTCGGCTGGGTGGATAGGTCGAACATGGGAGGCTCAGGAAGTTCGGACTGCACCGGTGACATCTTTAATGGCAGGGAATTTGCACGGCGATTCAAGGACGAACTTCTGTTTGTGCACGAGACTGGCGACGTGCTGAAGTTCGAGGATCAAACCGGGTGGGTCCATGCCCCACCAGGGGAAGCTGATCGAGCCGCCAAAGCAGTTGTCCGACTGCTCCGCGCGCAAGCTGCCGAGCATTGGAAAGAAGCGCACGACGAGACGAAAACCAAACGTTTTATAGCGCACGTGGACCGCAGCAGCACGGCGCCGAGAATTCAAGCCATGATCGCGATGGCGAAATCCGAAAAGGGAATGACTGTTCGATTGTGCGAATTGGACGCCGACCCGATGCTACTGGGGGTTGCGAATGGCGTCCTCGACCTGCGCACGGCGAAGCTCTTGGCAGCGACGCCCTTACTACGGGTGACGAAGCGTTGCCCAGTACCCTTTGAACCGACAGCGACGGCGCCACAGCTTCAAGCGTTCATTCATCGCATCATGGGCGGCAAGCCGGCCCTTGTGGCGTTCCTTCAGCGGCTGGCTGGGTACATCCTGACAGGGGAGGTTAACGAGCATTGCTTTGTATTCCTGTACGGGCTTGGCCGTAATGGCAAGACGACGTTCGCGGAACTATTGCGTTGGCTGATGGGGGATTACGCTGAAAATCTGCCCACCGCGACGCTGACCCTTGCGAAGCGCGACCCTGGAGCAGCAACGCCAGACCTGATGCTGCTGAAAGGCAGCCGTCTTGTGCTGGCGTCGGAGCTGGAGGAAAACGCCCGATTTGCGGAGGCGGCAATCAAGGCCATGACGGGTGGGGACACTATGCAGGCGAGAAATCCCTATGGGCTTTTCGCCAGTTGGACGCCCACGCACAAGCTGATGGTCGTGGGTAACCACCGTCCGGTCATTTCGGGTGGCGACCATGGCATATGGCGCAGAGTCAAATTGATCCCCTTCGAGGAGACAATCACAGACGGCGAGTGCGACGAACACCTGCCGGAGAAGTTGCGCGCCGAAGGGGCTGGCGTGCTCAATTGGGCGCTTGCAGGGCTGCGCGAATGGCGACAGCACAAGTTGAGTCCACCACCGGAAGTCAAAGCTGCAGGAGCCGCCTATCAAAGTGACATGGACATATTGGGGCAATGGATGGATGACCACGTCCTCACAGCAGCGGGAGTAACCACCCCCACGGCTGAACTTCACCGAGCCTATTCGAATTGGACGCGTGACGCGGGCTGGAAGAACCCCATGACGCGCCAGACTTTCGGTCGGCGCCTTGCGGAGCGCGGCATCACCCTTTCCAAGACGGCCAGCGGCAACAAGTGCGCGAGCGGTATCGCCTTGAATGACGAGGGAAAACGCGCAGCCCACCACTTTTTGTGACCGCCGGATGATCCGGATGATTACCCCCGGATTCCGGAAACTTTCATATAAATCTTCTCATGAGAGACTTTTCCGGAAACAGCCCTAAATCATCCGGATCATCCGGCGAATGCGCCGGCGAAGGTATGCAGAAGACTTAACCACCACCGAGAACTGAGATGAGTGCATACGTCGCGCTGCTAAAACAGGGGATCGCAGCACAGGTGCCGGCCTCGCCACCACTGAAGCAGCGCTTCCTGGACTGGTTTGGCTCGCTGCCGGAACCTACGCGGGAACGGCCATTTTCGATGACTGAATTCGAGAAAGTACTAGGCACGCAGGGAAGGTACATCAGTCCCATGTTGCTTGGACTAGGCTGGCAGCGGAAGCGCCGTTGGAGTTCGCAAGGACACTATCATCGCTATTGGGTGCCCGCCGAAGCCAGCCCCCGTGACATCATGCGGCATCAAGTGCGATGAAGCGCGTGGGGGCTGGCAGCGACACCCATCGCTCGGATATACGGGAGCAATCTCTTCACTTAGCCAGCGCCATTCCGTGGATCGGCCCAATGCTCGCTGTTGGCTGCCATCGTTCGCAGACGCAGCCGCTTCCCCGTGCTTAGGTGCGACGTTTCGCCGTATCAATCCGTAGAGACTTTTCTCCAGGCGGTCATGGACTTGATGCTCTCCGTCCAGCAACCACCACGAGAGAAGGAGACGCTGATATGTCGCGCGCGAATACGCGCAGGACGGTGGGCACCATGGCGCGTCAGTTCCGGCGAGCCGCTAGGGCCAAAGCGATCCCTGCGTCGGCGCCGACGTGGCCCAGATCTTGGCGGGAACCGGCCGCAGTGCTACTCTGACGGCGTGTATCACCCCCATCCCAGCCAGCGGCTCACAGACCTCTTCCGGGCTAAGCCCTACCAGGGGGCGCGGCCGCAGGATGCGGAATTTGTCTTTGTCGGGCTCGCGGACATTGAGCGCAGCCAGGCGCTTTTCGACAGTGTCATCGAATATCACGCTGACGGAGTGGCGTTCTGGCAGCGGTACGAAAAGCACCACCCCTTTTTGCTTGGCGGATACAGTGGCGACGGCTGGCGCTATCACCAGAACTTTGCGAAAGCAGAGTTCAGGCCCGAAGATGCTGGCCGCGTATCCTTTGTCGAACTACTGCACATTCCGACGATTAGGGGCAGCGACTTGGAATTGAAGGATCTTGACCCGCGGCACCTCGACGAGCTGAACGAGCTCATTCTGTGCGGCACCAGGCGGAATGTCTTCCTCTCAGACAAGGTGGTTAAGCTCATGCGTCGTTATGCCCCATTCCGGCGATGGCTGCGCACGCCGATCGCCAACCAGGTCCTTCCTGTGCTGCATAAGGAGGGAGCAACCACCGTCTACCAGCACCTGCATTTCTCGAATTACGGGATCTTCCATAAGCGCATGACCTTGGAAGCCGCGGCGATCGCTGCCGTCAGCGAAGGCCAAAAGCGGATTGGAAACTCGCTGAGCGCACTGGCCTCGGCGGCCTCTGGTGGTACTCGTCGCGATTTGCCCTGTTGGCAGCTCACGGATCCAGTGCCAATGCACAGCGTCTCTTGGCCGCTCCCTGGCCGAAAGCAGCCATCTCAAGTTTGGGCCGTAAGTGCGGTCGCATAAGATGGAGGCAGAACGCATTCCGGGATTCACGTGATCATCGCCCACTTCGACGCCCACGTCGCGGCCAGGATCTTCCAGCCTGAGTTTGACTGATGCCATCGAGCACATTTCCTGAGTTGTCTGCATGCCTGCTGTGCGGAGCCAAGAGTCCGCTGCAGTCGAGCCACATCCTCCCCGATTTTCTGTTCCGGAGACTGAAGGCAACGCGTCATGGCCGATTCTTTTCGGCGTCCGCGCCGCGCAAGTGGATTCAGGCTGGCCCCACGGCGTCGATGCTGTGCTCCGCTTGCGAACAGCTCTTTTCGAAGGACGAGAATTCGTTTCAACGGGTGTTCCATCCCACAAAGGGGCATCCGGCACTGCCGCTTCCCTATGGTCCCTGGCTTTATCGGCTCGCGACATCGGTGTCATGGCGCGCGCTATCGTTCCTCAAATACTCGAAGCCCCATTCCCACGCGAATTTGCCGCAGGCGGCCATAGCGCTGTTGCCATCGCTTGACAAGGCGAACCATGAAGCGGCGGATATGGCATTGGCGGTATGGTCGAAGGTGTTGCTCGGAGCCACCCACAGTGCGCCGGCGCCTTTCGAACAGCACATCGTGTTGCTCAATGGCAAGAACGTCCCGTACGAGCACGCGCAAGCGGTCGGCTTCACCGCCTACGAGACTGCGGATACCGCGGGCGTGATGTGTCAGCTCGGAATGACGGTCGTTCTCGGATTCGTGCGTAGCGACAGACCTGATGCCTGGATAGGAACGCGCATTGATCCCGCCGGCGGTGTGCTGACGGCGCATCCTTCCCAGATGGTCCCGGAGTCGTTTGCGGCTTGGCTCTACTCGTACTTTGCGAATATGAACGCGCTAAGGCCTTACCCCGCCGCGGCACATGGTCTGGCGACCGGTGGTCAATGAGCAGCCGAATCTAGGTCCGCTCTAGGGTGAATGCGATACCCTACGGCCCCGACCCTGATGCGCGACGTCTCCGTCGCATTGGCCGGATTCGGGGAAGGCGACCCAGTTGACAAGGAGGTAGCGTGGCGACTCGTAAGCGCACCGGCAATGACCGGTTGGGGTTCGGGAGTCTGGGCGTGTTCAGCGCAAACGCGTGGTTGGAAGAAGGTGATGGATTGGTCGCCTCCGCGCGTCTGATTCGGGCCCGATGGCTGCGCATGAAGCGCGAGATTCGCAGCAAGAAGACTGGGCCGCGCGGCAACCAATGGATCACGCTGTCGGGCTATCCGCGCGCTTCCGTGCTCCTCCTCGGTTATGCGGTGGAGATGTACTTGAAGGCCGGTTTGGCAAAATGGCTGACGAACTGCCCGGAATACGTTTTGCAGAAGGACCTGCTGGTGTTCGGGCACGACTACCCGCGACTGGCGGACGCGCTTGAGATCGAGCCCTCACTGGCTCCCCGCGACCTGCTTGAGTTCTTGAGCAAGGCCGTGAAGCTGGAAGCGCGCTATCCGGCGACGCCAGAGGACGACGAAACCATGATCGACGCCATCAATCGGCGCACGTCGCGTCTTTGGAGCTCAAAGCGATTCAAGGAACTGAGCGGAATGGCGAAGCGCCTGCGCGCCCACGTTCAGCGCATGGACGGCGACAACGACAATCCTTCATCGTTCGTCACTATGAAGATGGATCGCGATGGGTACCTAGTGTTCCGCGTGGGTGGACACCTTCCCTGGAGGGTCACTGTGCGACCTCCCCGCGGCTTGGCCATGGCCAAGCGAGACGTCGAAAACTTGCTCCAGACCATCGACTCGATCGAAGTCGGCTTATGCTGGCCTCAGTGCGACCTGTACCTAGACAACGGCAAACAAGCGGCCCTGTTCAAACCGGCGTAGGGCGCAGCTAGGGGCCGATAGAATCGCCCGCTGCAGGTTCGGTGAACGCACGGAGCGCACCGTACGCCAAGCCAAATGCCATGAAGTCTGGCCACACACACGATGTCCGCTTTCGACCCGAAGCGGACATCCCGGCAGCCGGGATGCACCCAAAATGCCCCGCTGCAATCAAGGGTGATGGCGTCGTCGATTGGGAAGTCGAGGGTAGCAAGGCCTAGCCTGCTTAATATCCTGGGCCATAAGGAGGCTGGACAATGACCCATAGTGACAATAGCGGTGCGGGCCCGGCAGTCAAGCCCTGCATGTTCTACAAGTACCGAGCTGACAACAAGTACACGGAAGAGTTGCTCGCGACCCGCCAAGTCTGGTTATCGACAGCACACCAGCTGAACGACCCCTTCGAATGCTCGCTCCAGGCGATCGCGGCCGATTGGATTCGCGAGAAGGTTGAAACGTCGAAGCGGGCACAACTGGCCGGCTTTGCCATGCAACTGCGTGATGCTATCGAGAGCGGAGCCCCGTTCTTCGGAGTACCGCGAGAACAGCTAGAGGCAATGCAGCAGTCGCTGTTTGCGGACGGTTTTGAACCCGCGTACCGACGCATCCGCAACTTCATCGAACTCGTTTCAGGCGCACCGTTCAGCGATCCCGAACGCCTGTACTCGGATCTTGACGACCGCCTCAATTCAGTCGGCATCTTCAGCATGTCTCAGTCGCCAGACAACGACTTGATGTGGGCCCATTACGGTGCCAGCCACACCGGCATATGCCTCGGCTTTCTTGCGGCGCCCGATAGCAAGCTTGCAGACCCAGCGCATTGTCTTCGCGTGATCTACTCATCCGAAGTGCCGGCCGCTCCAAAGGAAGGATTTCAAGTCACGCTGGCGTTCGTAACGGGCGCGAACGGCAAACCTAGGTCGACTACACAAATTGCCTTCTCCGACCCCACGTTCCAAGCCGCGATGGCTTCCAAAGCCACGAGCTGGGCATACGAAAAGGAGTGGCGTTACGTCGAGCCGGTTGGTGGCACTTACCTATGGCCCGGACCGCTACGCGAAATCACCTTCGGCCTTCGGTGCCCACAGCTGCGGCGTGATCATTACTCGGCGCTTGTCGAAACGTCCGCGTTCGGCGAAGTGCAGGTTTTCGAAATACAGAAGACGCCCAACAGCAACGCGCTTGTGCGAAAAGTGGTCGGCAAGATCGCGGGGAAAGGTTCTCCACCTGTGGCAGGCGAGGGCGATGACGGTGCCACGCGTGTGGCAGCAGGGAGTCTGATAGCGGAACGGGTCGAACAGCTCGTGCGGGACCAGGAATTCGGACAGGCACTGAGCATCGTCAACAGCATTCTCGACAAAGAGCCTGACCACTTTCCGGCGCTCTACCAGAAGGGAATGACGCTGGGACACATGGGCGACCACGAGGCTGCTCTCGTCTTTTTTCAGCGCTGCTGCGGAGAGGCGCCAGAAGATCCGATTTCATGGTATCAGTTGGGCGTTTCGCTTCACCAGCTCCGTAAAGAGACTGAGGCCATCGATGCGTTCCGCCGCGCGCTGTCCCTCGACCCGTCGGATGCAAGCACCGCGTTTAATCTCGGCATCGTATTGATCAAACAAGGTCGCAGGAAAGAAGGTCGCCGATATATCGAGGTCGCCGCAAAAAATGGACACCCTCGCGCATTGCTTGCCATCGACTCGCTGACGGAGTCCAGCGCGGGACCGCAGCGCCCTAAGATAGGTCGCAACGAACCGTGCCCATGCGGGAGTGGGAAGAAGTTCAAGAAATGTCATGGACGCTGACAAGCCTGCTTATGGCCGAAAGCGGCCATATTGCGGCGGGCGACTGGCGCCGTCGTCTCGGTCGGTGGGGTGGAAGACGAGCTTCATCGTCAAACTCGTGCGGCCCCGCAGGAAGCAAGGTTCGTCTACGATTCGTCGCTTCAACTAAAGACGGACAATGGGAATGAAAAATAAACTTGCTGTTGTGATCGGTGCCGGTGCGTCCGTGGATTTCGGCATGCCGTCCGTGAATGCAGTAGACGCCATATTTGATGCGACAGCACAGAGGTACGCGCCGTTGGTCAACAACCCGAGCTCGAACCTATACGCCTTCATCCGCGACGAGATGAATAAGTACTACGCAACCACGCCGCACCAGTACATGAAGCGGACAGCGAACTTCGAGGACGTCCTGTACAGGATGCGAGTGCTTGCGGGTGTAATCTCTGATGGACTCAAGCAAGTCGGCTCCAACGCCTTCCTACAGCCGCAGCCACTTCCGGACGTGACCTGGTTCAAGGCTGCGCGGCCCGCCGATGGAACAGTGCTTCTCCAACTGGCCAACATACTGGTTGACTGCCTCGCCGAAGATTTCGTCACTCGGTGCGCGTCGTTGCCTTCCAACAAGGCGAGTGAACTGGCGGAGCTTCAAACGTTTGTCAAAAGACTGTCGGACGACTTTGAGCTAGGCGTTATCACATTGAATTACGACGACGTCTTCCAGCACGCACTTCCGAACCTGTACACGGGCTTTGATCAGCATGGCCGGTATGCTCCGCGCGAGGTCGCGACGCGATCCAGCTGGAACTTCATCTACCACCTGCACGGGTCTATCCACTTTGCGATGAAGGTAAGCGAAGAAGACTTGCACGAGATTACCTGGACCGCAATACCCCAAGTCAATGCAGACATTCAGTCCAGTGGCCGTAGCCTCGGCGACTCCATCGAAGGGATCAACTTCTCGACGTCGACGATCGTAGCTGGATACGGCAAGACACAACAGATTCTGCGGCAACCCTTTCGTACTTACTTTGCGGCAGCAACGCAAGCTGCCGTCCAGGCCGATAGCGTGCTGTTCCTCGGATACGGATTTGCCGACTATCATCTAAACGCGCTGTTCAGCGACCATGCGGTCAGACGCCGGCCGACCGTGATTGTGAGCTGGGCGGATGCCACGGAAGATCCACTGAATCTCAGGCAGGACGATTGGACTTGGAATCTGGCGCGCACCCTCCCATACGAGGCCCAAACCATGACCGCGCGCGGCTCAAAATCTCCAGCCAACATCGCAGATCTGCTGGCGAACGACTTGCCCGAGGTCTCAAATGACCCAGCGCACCCTCTGGAGGTTTGGTATGGAGGAATGCGTCAGGCATTTCGCAACGCCGATGCAATTGCACGATCGCTCGTGCCATAGCGGCGTCCGCCATCCACGCGTAGGACGCGATCGCGGTGGCTGCGTCCGCTACTGGCTGGAAGCAGAAGTGCAGCCGACCGGCCGGTCTTTCAGGTGCTAGGTCTCTGGGGCATCTCAGAGCAGCAGATAGATAGGTGCGTTGCCCATCGAATGAAATGCACTGACAATGTCCTGCAAGTGATCAACAAGTCGTATTGACTCTCGATAAAAGGTACGAATGGGACGGGCATTTTCAGAAGAACTGGACCGCATAGAAGGCACACTGATGTGGTCGGCCTCGGTGGAGGTCCTGCCCCGTGCATCCGCCGAGCTGGCGGCGCCCGGCCTTCGCGTGATCATCGGCTCCGGCGGATCGTTTACCGTTGCGACAGCTCTCGCGGCACTCGAGTGCAATTCGGGATCCGGTATTGCTCTGGCCCTGACGCCACTTCAGTACGTGCAACGGGCTGACAAGTTGCCCCGTCACGCCGCGCTGCTGATTTCGGCGGAGGGAAAGAACCGCGACATCTTGCATGCGGCCAGCAAGGCCTTCGCAGTGGCCACCAGTTCCGAGGTCTTGACCTTCAGCAGTGTCTCGCCGCTAACGACTCTCGCCGCCCAAGCGACTTCCGCGCATGTGTTCAGCTTCGACCCGCCTTGGGAGCGTGATGGTTACCTGGCCACCAACAGCCTTCTCGCCGGCATTGTGCTTGGCCTTAGGCTGCGAGGATCAGGCGTGGAAGCCGGGCCGCTCGCACCATTCTTGGGCTTGTATCGCACCACGGACAAGCTGGATCGCATCGCTGTCGAGGTGGCACGCACGCGAAGGCTTCTTGTTTTGCATGGCACCAACGGGTTGATCGCGGCGGTGGACCTTGAGTCCAAACTATCGGAAGCGGCATTTGCCTTCACACAGATCTCTGACCTTCGCCAGTTTGCTCACGGTCGCCACATCCAGTTGGCCAGGGAAGACGCACCGGTACCGGTCATCGCCCTCATCAGCCAGCATGAGGACGCGCTGTGGCACAGCACAAGGAAGGAAGTGCCGACGCAAGTCACCGTGATGGAATGCGCCTTGCCCGCAGACCAGGCCACAGCCACGATCGTTGGACTGCTGATCGTCATGGCGCTGGTCGAGAAGATCGCTTCTGTCTTGAAGCAGGATCCCGGCCAACCCGCAGTTCCCGATTTTGCCCGCAGGATTCACGCGCTCGACACTTCCAGGCTCCTGCCGCATCCCGTTGGCGGCAATTCCAACCCGAAACTTGCCGCCTTGGAGGCTTCCATGAGTCGGGAAGCCGCTGCCCAAGCAGGGCTGCGATTCATTGATCGCTTGAAAAACGCTCGATTCGCTGCCTTGGTGCTCGATTTCGATGGCACGCTGTGCGAGACGCCCCGCCGGTTCGAAGGGTTGGACGAGCGCCTGGAGCCGATTGTCATCAGCTTGCTCAAGAGTGGCTTATCGATCGCATTCGCCTCCGGTCGCGGCAATTCCCTGTACGAAGACCTGCGCAAACGCCTGCCCGAGGAGACCCGGTCGAAATGCTTTCTTGGCCCCTATTCGGGGTCGTTTGTCATGCCGCTCACGGAGGCCTGGCCAGCCATCGCCGCGGACCCGCAATTGAGCGCAATCCGCGAGCGCCTGCAGGCGCTCGGGATCCGTAAAGAGCGCGGATTCAAGCTCAGTGCGCGTGTTGCGCAACTCACCATCAGGAGTACGAAAGGCGACGGCATCGACATCCTGTTCACGCTGTGTTCCAGTCTCGTCAGCGAACTTGCCGGCTGGCGGGTGTTCAGGTCCGCACATTCGGTCGATATCCTGATGCCCGCGGCCGCCAAGAATTCAGTGGCCAGCTTCCTCGGGGTCAAATTGGGCGTGGATCCGCTTACCGAGGTGTGCCGGATTGGCGACCGTGGCGAACAATTCGGGAACGATGCGGAGCTGCTGGCGGACGGGCTAGGCCTGAGCGTGGATGGTGTGAGCAGTGACCCGAACTCATGCTGGCTCTTCGGTGAACCGACATTGGGGCCCGTTGATCGTGCCGCCCAGTATCTGGGATCATTGATCGTGAAGGACGGACAAGCGCACTTCGACGAGCGGGTGCTCGAGCTCTGGCAACAACAGCTGGTTTGAACCGGCGTCAGGAGGACGGACATGAAGGCGATTCTGGCGAAACGGCTGGTGGCCGACTTGATGGAATGGGACGACGAGAGGGCCACTCAGGAGTTCGCGTGGCTCGAACTCATGGTCGACTACAAGTTCGACCACTACCAGGGATACAGTGCGGGACATCGGTTCTACGTCCATTTCTTGCGCTGGCTCTCTCAGTTCAAGTCCGTTCCGGATCGGGAATGCGCCTACGCCCTGCTGCGGAAGAGGCTGGTTTACGTCAGTCAGCGGGAGATGAACCACCTGGTGAACTTGTCCTGGCCCAGGATCGCGGGCCACATGCGCAGCGCCATCGCCCGTCGGCTCCAGGTTCCTGTCTACCAGGTCACACAGCTCGCGGAAGCGCGCCGGCAGCTCGAAGTCATGCAGACGCGCACCTTGTATGTAGGAGTCAGCGATGGCGCCCGGATCGATGTCTTCCGCCGGTACAACGAGGGGACCGTCAGTAATGAACAGGTCGTTTCCATGGCCGAGATTTCTGCTGGAAAGCAGCAAAGCCTGCGCGAGAAATTGGAAAAGAGACTCAAGAAGCTGGGCGCTTCGGAGCCGCCGGTCTTTGAATGGGTATGCCTGATCGATGACTTCACCGGCTCCGGTACTTCGTCAATCCGGTTCGACGCGTCCGGTTGGGATGGAAAAGTCGACAAGTTCATCAAGGACAACGCGCTGTCCGCGGAGCATCCCCTGATCGCGAAAGGCGGGCATATCCTGGTGCACCACTATCTGGCGTCGGCGTGGGCCGCGGCACAGGTGACGGACCTCCTGCAGCAATACCAAGCCTACCAAAGCGGTTTCGTGTTCATGCCCAGCTTCTCCCATGTCCTGCCGGCCGGCATCAAGATCGATGCACAAAGTGACCCGGCGCTGGAGGCGCTGCTCAAGGGCAGCTACGATCCAAGCATCCAAACCACCCACACCGGGACGGACATCTGGTTGGGCTACAAGCAGTGTGGACTGCCGCTGGTGCTGGACCACAACGCGCCGAACAATTCCGTGGCGACGCTTTGGGCCCGCAGCGACAAGACGAAGGAAAACTATGTTGCGGCCAACCACATGAGCCCCCTGTTCCCGCGACGCCAACGCCACTCGGATGCACGCTGATGAACCCATGGCACAAACGAGCTAACGAGTTCATCCGCGATCCGGCCGAACTTCTGCCGCTGATCGCTCCGCAGCCGATCCACCGGTTCTTCGAAGGTGACTGCGCCCGTCTGTTCGACCGCCTGGTGGTGGTGATCGGGGCGCCGGGCACCGGAAAGACCACGCTGGCTCGCCTGCTCGAGTTGCCCACCCTGCTGGCGATGCGCGAGTTCTCAGGCCGCAGCGCCGAGGTCAAGGCACTCGTAACCTCGCTGTCCCAAGCGGGCGTGCTCGATGACCTTCATCCCACGCTGCTGGCACTGCGGCTGCCGGCCGGTGGTCAGCTTCGCGCGATCTGGGAGTTGCCCTACGACGAGCGGCTGCGCCACCGACTGCTGCGGACCATGATTCAGGCGAAAGCCGTGCTGGGCTGGCTTCGACAGCTGGAAGCCGCGAGCATCGACCTGTCCACCGTCAAGGTCCAAACGATCGGCGTCGGCGACGCCGCGCGGGACGACGTGGGGGCAGACGACATCCCCGCTTTTCGGGAACGCGCGCGCAGCACCGAGCGCGCCATTTTCAAGCTGGTGGGCGCGCTTGTGCCTCCAACCGAAGCGCAGCTGGGTCAGCAGCTTGACGGTCTGGCCTACGAACCATTCGCGGCCATCGAGGCATTCGAGGTGCAAGGGCTGGGTCTGGGTGAGGGTCGGCGTCTGCGCCCCATGCTGATCCTGGACGATGCCCATGAGCTGCATCCCTCACAACTCGCAGACGTGGATCTCTGGCTGCGGGACAGAGAAGTCAAGGTTGCGCGCTGGATCCTGACCCGCGCTGACTCGCTGGACCTTTCCGACTTTCGGCGGGTGCTCAGCGAAGAGGACCGGCCCACGACACCCGGGACCCAGCCAGGCCGGGATCGAATCAGGTTCCTGCTGCAGGATCAGGCGAACCGCGATCGCCCCTCGTTCCGCTCCGTCGCCGAGGATGTCGCCAAGAGATACCTCGCGCCCCTTGCCGTCTTCAATCGAAGCGGCACCACCAACCTCAGGACGCTTCTCAACGCAGCCGCGGCGCCCGAGCTGCCCCCCGGTGATGTGCGCGAAATCGAGGCGGACATCGCGAAGTTGATGCGTGAGCTGAATGTGTCCACCGAAGCCCGACGCACGATGGAGGGCTCGTACCCGCAGGGTTTGACCGACGATGTCCGGGCGGGGCTCACAAGGATCATGCTGAATCGCGAACTGCGGCGAACGCCTCAACGCTCTTTGTTTGGCGGCGCGCCGCAGGAGGTCCAGGAGGTCGAAGAGCCGAAGCGCGTCAATCGGGCGGTCGCCACGGGTGCCGAACTGCAGCTTCTCGACAAGTACGACCGGCCGTTCTACTACGGGTTCGACAGGCTCGCCGAAGCCTCCAATGAGAATATCGAGCAGTTCGTCACGCTGGCCAGCGTTCTCGTTGACAACCTGGAGACGCAGATCATTCGCGGCCGGCCGCCGCGCATTGATGCGCGGCATCAGCACAAGTTGCTGCGTGAGCACGCCCGCAACCTCATCGCCGAGTGGGACTTCCCCTACGCGCCACGCGTGAGGAAACTGGTCAGCTTCATTGCCGAACGGTGCCTCGATATCACCCTGAGGCCGAGCGCGCCCCTGGACGATGGCGCGAATGCCTATGGCGTGCTGATCGCCGAACTGACGAACCTGGACCCGCAGGACGACATCGCCCGGGTCATTCACTACGCGCTCGCCTACCAGGCCCTGGTGCTGGTCGAGCCCTACGACTGCAAGGGCAAGACGTGGGGCCTGCTGGAACTCGGCGGCATTGCCATCATTGCGCACGGCTTGCCGCTGAGCCGAGGAGGATTTGCCGAAGGCACGATCGCCCAGCTTCGCAGCGCGATGGAGGTTCAGTGATGGAGCCTTCATTTCTTTCAGGCGATGACGTCGCCGAGTTCATCGAGCATCACTTCCGGACTGCCGGCCCGACGCTCTTCATTGGCAACATCGGGTTCGGGCCGGATGTTCTCTACTTTCCGCTACTGCTGCAGAAGAACGCGAACATCGACTTTCGGTTCATGCTGGAACAGCGACCCGGCGTTCCTTCGGCGATCAATGACATGGCAGTCGCACGCCAGGCGGAACTTTCGCAGGCACTCGGCGCGGCCATGGAGGTCGCCCTTGTGCCCATCATCGCGGTCGACGGCGCGGCGGTGGCGGGTCGCAGTGCGTGCTGGCAGGTTCACCAGTGGCTGCAAGCAAAGAAGTACACGGACATCGTCGTCGACGCGACAGGCATGTCCCGAGGCACCTGCTTCCCGATCGTGAAGCAACTGCGAGAAGGCTGCGCCCACAGTGGAGCCCGCGTTCACCTGCTCATCGCCGACAGCGCCACGCCGATCGAGTCCGTCAGGTCCGTGTCCAGCGACCGCGCGGACTGGATGCACGGCTTTCACGGCACCGTCGAGACCGACGACAACGCCAAGGCGCTCCGGCTTTGGGTCGTCCAACTGGCGGAAAAGCATGGTGTCAGCATGCAGACGCTGTTCAAGGAGCTCGGAACGCCGGACGAGGTCTGCCCGATCATCCCGTTTCCTTCCGAGAACCCTCGCCGGGGCGACGATCTCCTGTTCGAGTTGCGTAGCTACTGGCTCGACGAGTGGGGCGAGACGCCTTTGAGCCTCATTCATGCCCATGAATCCGACCCTATGGATGTCTACCGGTCGATTGTTGGGCTGCATCATGCCCGCCAGGAGGCGCTGGAAGGCGCTGGATTACCCTCACTGACAATTCTGTCCCCGATCGGCCGTAGACTGCCTGGGATTGGTATGCTGTTGGCAGCCCTCGACTACGACCTGCCGATGTTTTACCTCGAGACCGTGGGCTATGAGCTTTCGGGCGATCTTCCCCAACCCACCGCAGGCATTCCCGCACACCGCTGGCATTTCCGACTAGACGCAAATGTGGACCAAGGCTGAGACACAGACCATGCGGCCGAGCATTTCGGGCGCGGGCTTTGTCACGCTCGATGTAACCCTGGACCAAACTTCCCGCGTCACCTATCGCGGCGTGGGGGGCACCACCGGCAACGTGTTGTCCATTCTGGCCTTCTTTGGATGGCGAAGCGTTCCTGTTGTACGGGTAGGCTCGGATCGCATTGGACGGGAAGTCCTTCGTGAGTTCTCGGAGCTTGGCGTTGATGTCCGTTACATGGGCGCGGAATCAGCACTGGAGACACCTCTGACCTTCCAGTTTGCGACGCAGCCAGCAAGCCCGCCACGATACTCCTTCGAATGCCCGTCTTGTGGGAAAGCCCGCCGGTTCACCCGAGAGCTGATCGACACTGGTTTCAGGGCCGCAATGGATGATGTGTCCTCCACGAATGTCTTCTTCTTCGATCGCGTGACGCATGGTGCGGTCGAAATGGCAGAAGCGGCGCGCGAAGGTGGCGCCGTCGTGTTTTTTGAGCCCTCATCGGTGGTCGCCGATACGGCTTTGTTTGCCAAGGCGCTTCGGGCCTCACACGTTGTGAAGTATTCGGCGGATCGAATCGCGGGATCTCTGTCTGACCTCTTGGACTCCGGCTTCGTAGAAATCCAGACCATGGGCGCAAGGGGACTGCGTTTCCGAAAGCACTCCCTTGCTCCGGATTGGGTGACACTGCCAGCCTTGCACGTAAACGGCGTGGCCGACACTTCGGGCGCCGGCGATTGGTGCAGCGCTGGATTCATCCACGCCCTCGAGCAGATTGCCAAAGACTGTGCCCCGCAGGACCTCAGCTACAACGAGGTGTACGAATCCTTGCGAAGGGCCCAAGCCATCGCAGCCTTGAGCTGCCGGCATGTTGGGGCCCGAGGCCTGATGCGAGCCATTGAGGCTGACACAGCCTTGGCCGATGCGATTCGCATCCTGCAGGCCCATCAGTACAGTCCTGTCAACGTCGGGCTCGCGTCGGAAGCTACGGGCGCCCGAGAGATTGCGCCTGTTTCTCGCGCAAGCTCGTATCGGGACTTATGCTGCCAGACGCTCGTTTGATGAACGCCTGGCGCGCGGTTTGAGAGCGGCACTGGCCCCTTCGTCTTGCCGCAGCTGCGCGCGCAGGTCCATCAGCATCTGACCCAGCATGTTCTTGCCTTGACCCTTCACCTCACCCCAGAGTCGGTTGACGGGGTTATCGACCGTCGCGCTCTCCACTAGGCGCACGTCTCCGGTGCTCAGAAGAATCTCGCACAAGTCCTCGTGCTGGGTGAACTTGGCCTTCAGCACCTGGCGCATCCGGTCGAACTTGATCTTGGACCAGTCCGAGCGGATGTCCCACCAATAGAGTCCGTGGGCCGCCATGGCCACGAGGGCCGGGCTCGGCGCGGCCAGGATCCACTGCCGCACTTCCGGTTTGCGGGCCTTGCCCGCCTGGTATGCATGTTCGGCGGTATCAAAAACCTCGTTCTCGAACTCCATCGGCCGCCGGTACAGGTTGCTAAAGCACCCGTACATCTCATCACTTGCTCGATAGAAGCGGATTTCATCCATGGAGGTCTCCGAAAGTTCTGTTGATATTATCATTCAAATGATGATAATGTCAAAGCATGGGACGGCGGAAGCGGAACCAACACCTGCTGCGCGAGCAATGCTCGCGGGTCACAGCGTTGCTGTCGCTGATTGACCAAAGCGAAGCGGCGATCGGCCGCGAGCTTGGCCACGCCAACGCGTCGACGCTTAGTCGTGTTCGCGAGGGAAAGACGTTTCTGGACAGCGAGACGCTGGCAAGGCTCGGGGCATTAGACGTTCGAGGGCTGGCCGTGCCCAATCTGCACTGGGTGCTGACCGGGACTGGCGCGCCCGTCCTGGGCAAGCCCGGGCAAAAGCCCGCCCAGGTGGCGGCGCTGTGCGAATTGGCTTCGCACGGGCTGACCAACACCAAGTCCTAGACCGCCGGAACGGCAGGCCGCCTAGAAGGCAGGTGGCCCCGGCTGCGCGACGAGCGCGCCAAGCGCGAGGAATCAAGGAGTTATTCCAGAGGCTGCGCACACTTGAACCGGTAGTTTCAGCTGCGCTGGCTCCAGGTTGCAGCTTTAATAACATGTGCAAGTATTTTGGATATCGGCAGAAAAATCTTCGCGCCACCATGAAAGATGGTATTGCCCCTGCTGCACATGTTCCCCCTCCGGGCACCCCCGGGGGGGAAAGTAATTCTTTCCGGTGAACCGGCATACATGCCGTCATGTCACCTGATGATTCGCAGGCGACGACTGAGCCCAGGCGTGCGTCAAGCTCAGCCAACGTGGGAAGGGAAGCCGCTGGCGGCCGGGCTGATGTCCCAAATAGACAAGGGGACGAAATGGTGCGCTCTGACCTATAGTTGGCGGACGGTCGATCGTTGGCTGAAGTCGCGCGACGGCCCGCACGACACTTTCAGAAATGACGGTACTTGTGACGGTACTTCTATCCGACAACTGGGCGATCAATAGCATTCACGAGACATGCCGCCGATGTAGTGGGTCCGACAATCGCACCACTACTGCGGGAGATCAAATCATGAAGCTGGCCATGATCCTGGCTGTTGCCGCGCTGTGCGGCTGCTCCACATCAAAGTTCGGCTCATGGGAACACGGTTCATGGCTCGACCAAGTCGGCGCGCCCGCGCGGCCGCCTTTGGCGATGAGCGAGGAACAAGCGCGTGCCCTGTCGCAAGAGGCCGCGCAATTGCGAAATCGCTCAGAGGCCGTACGGGTGTTGCTTGCGCATGAGGCCGATCGCCGCCAGCGCTTTCGCCATTACGAAGAACTCCGCGACCTGGGCGACCGCCTCGCGCCGATTGAACGGTCTTTGAGGGACGCTGGCCGGCCGGTCAGATCCGCCGCCCTGCCGCCGCCGGCAGCGTGAACGGCTTTCAAATGCTTACTTTTGCCCTGATTGGACCTTCAGGCGAATTGAGGTAACCTGCCAACCCCGGTCGCAAAGATGAGCTACCAGAGCAGGGATCACCTGCCTTAGTTTCGCGGCCGCGGCGTTGCTGTCCACCAGCAGGCACCACGCGGGACCATCTATCGGTCCGGGCCTGACGGCGGAGCGCAGCGGTCCAGGGATCAAGGATTCGACAGCTTTCAGCCGTTCGCCCGATTCGCGCGCGAGCTGCGCCAGCCTCGCCAGTGTGGGCGAGTCATCGGCGGCTTGCTGCAGCGTGACGGGGTGCAGGCGTCGGGTGGGTGAAGGCGTTGACATGAGGGGATAGCGGTGCATTTCATTATCACGGATGCGTGGCTGGCCAAGAGCCGTGCGGTCCACCTCAGCGGCACCAAGCTCGTGCTGGCTTTCCTGGGGCTCTCCTTCGGCTTGATGGTGGCCGCGGCAGGCCTCTACCACTGGGTGTTCCTCAAGGGCGCACGCGAGGGCTGGCCGGTGGTCGGCACCCTCGTCAAGCTGATCGTGAAGGATGAGTTCGAGCAGCGTGATCGCTTTATGCGCGAGAACCTCGACGCCATGGCGCGCCGGCTCGGCGAGATGCAGGCCAAGCTCGTGCAGCTGGAATCGCTCGGTGAGCGTGTTTCCGGCCTGGCCGGCGTGAATTCCGCCGAGCTCAAGGTCGCGCCAGGTCGGGGCGGCGCCCTGGTATCGGGCCACCCGTTGTCGATGGAAGAGCTACAGGCAACCTTGTCCGACCTCGACCAGCTGACCAGCCAGAACACTGACTTGCTCACGGTGATGGAGTCGCGGCTGTTTGACCAGAAGATCAGGAACATGATGGTCCCGACCCAGCAACCGGTGCAGGGGGGCCATGTCGGCTCGTCCTTCGGCTGGCGCATCGACCCCTTCACCGGCCGCTCCGCGCTGCACACCGGGCTAGATTTCCAGGCCGACCCGGGCACGCCGATCCTGGCAGCCGCCGGTGGCGTCGTCGTCGCACAGGAGGTGCACCCGGCCTACGGCCACATGGTCGAAATCGACCACGGCAACAACCTGATCACCCGGTACGCTCACGCCTCCAGGGTGTGGGTGAGGATCGGCGATTTGGTCAAGCGCGGCCAGAAAATCGCGGACGTCGGCACCACCGGACGCTCTACCGGACCCCACTTGCATTTCGAAGTCATGGTGCAAGGCGTCCCCCAGGATCCGCAGAAGTTCCTCGCGGCCGGGCGTGACCTCCCAGCCGTTGCGGCGGCCAAGGCGCTGAAGACTTCCGCCCGCAGGTAAAATCCCAGGTTTGCCGCAGCCCTTCGCTCTTGCTTTGGGCGGCAGCAACCCCATTTCATCCTGACAACACAAGGGATTGCGCTGCCCTGCCGGCTCCAGTAGGCCCGGCAGGGCAGCATCGCATTCATGGCCAAGAACTTCCTCACTCAAATTTTCGGTTCGCGTAACGATCGACTGCTCAAGCAATATCGCCGGACCGTGGAGCGAATCAGTGCGCTGGAGCCGGAGTTCGAGAAGCTGACCGACGACCAGCTGCGCGAAAAGACTCAGGAGTTCAAGGATCGGATTGCCAAGGGTGAATCGCTAGACGACCTTCTGGCAGAAGCTTTCGCCGTCGTGCGCGAGGGCTCCAAGCGTGTCATGAAGATGCGGCACTTCGACGTGCAGATGCTGGGCGGCATGGCGCTGCACAACAGGAAAATCGCGGAGATGGGCACGGGTGAAGGCAAAACCCTTACCGCGACGCTGCCGGTTTACCTGAACGCGCTGACGGGCAAGGGTGTTCATGTCGTCACGGTGAACGACTACCTCGCCAATCGCGACGCCCAGTGGATGGGCAAGTTGTACAACTTCCTCGGACTCTCCGTCGGCGTGAATCTGCCCAACATGCCGCGCGAGGAAAAGCAGGCCGCCTACCGTGCGGACATCACCTACGGCACCAACAACGAGTTTGGCTTCGACTACCTGCGCGACAACATGGTGTACGAGGTGGCCGACCGCGTGCAGCGCGGCCTGAACTACGCCATCGTGGACGAGGTGGACTCCATCCTGATCGACGAGGCGCGCACGCCCTTGATCATCAGCGGCCAGGCCGAGGACCACACCGACCTCTACATCGCGATGAACCGCGTGGTGCCGTTGCTGAGCAAGCAGGAAGGAGAGGCCGACCCACGCACCGGCGAAGGCATCATCACGCCCGGAGACTTCACGGTCGACGAAAAGAGCCACCAGGTGTTCCTCACCGAGCAGGGCCACGAGAACGCCGAGCGCATCCTCTTCAATCTCGGGCTGATCCCCGAGGGCGCTTCGCTTTACGACCCGGCCAACATCACGCTGATGCACCACCTGAACGCTGCGCTGCGGGCTAACCACCTGTACCACCGCGACCAACACTATGTGGTTCAGGAAGGCGAGGTCGTCATCGTCGACGAGTTCACGGGCCGCCTGATGTCAGGCCGGCGCTGGAGCGACGGCCTGCACCAGGCCGTGGAGGCCAAGGAAGGCGTGCATATCCAGGCCGAGAACCAGACGCTGGCGTCGATCACGTTCCAGAACTACTTCCGCCTGTACGTCAAACTCGCCGGCATGACCGGCACCGCCGACACGGAAGCCTACGAGTTCCAGGAGATCTACGGCCTGGAAACGACGGTGATCCCGCAAAACAGGCCCAACATCCGGCAGGACCAGCTCGATCGCGTCTACAAGACGACACGCGAGAAGTACGAAGCCGCGATCAAGGACATCCGCGACTGCTACGAACGAGGCCAGCCGGTGCTGGTGGGTACGACGTCGATCGAGAACTCCGAAATCATCGACGAACTTCTGAACAAGGAAGGCCTGCCGCACCAGGTGCTCAACGCCAAGCAGCACGCCCGTGAAGCCGAGATCGTGGCGCAGGCCGGTCGGCCCAAGATGATCACCATCGCCACCAACATGGCGGGCCGCGGCACGGACATCGTGCTAGGCGGCAACGTGGAAAAAGCCGCAGAGGCCGTCGAGGCCGACGAGACGCTCGACGCCGCGGCCAAGCAGAAAAAGATCGCCGAGCTACGCACGCAATGGCAGAAGGATCACGAATTCGTGGTGGGGCAGGGCGGCCTGCGCATCATCGCGACCGAGCGCCATGAATCCCGTCGCATCGACAACCAACTGCGCGGCCGCTCCGGTCGCCAGGGCGACCCGGGCTCGTCGCGCTTCTACCTGAGCCTGGACGACCCGCTGATGCGCATCTTCGCGGGCGACCGCGTCAAGGCGATCATGGACCGGCTGAAGATGCCCGACGGCGAAGCCATCGAAGCCGGCATCGTCACGCGCAGCATCGAGAGCGCGCAGCGCAAGGTCGAGGCGCGCAACTTCGACATCCGCAAGCAGCTGCTGGAATACGACGACGTCTCCAACGACCAGCGCAAGGTGATCTACCAGCAACGCAACGACATCCTAGACGCGTCCAACCTGTCGGCGCAGATCGCTTCGCTGCGTGAAGGCTGCTTCACGGACCTCGTGCACCAATACGTGCCCGTCGAGTCGGTCGAGGAGCAATGGGACATCCCCGGCCTGGAGAAGGTGCTTGCCGACGATTGGAACATCCAGGTCTCGTTGCAAAAGGAAGTGCAGGCCGCCAGCAGCATCACCGACGACGACATTCTTGAGATCGTGATCAAGGCTGCCAACGAGGCCTTCGACGCGAAGGTCCAGCAGGTCGGTGCGGACAACTTCACCCAGTTCGAGCGCATCGTGCTGCTCCAAAGCATCGACACCCACTGGCGAGAGCACCTGTCCGCGCTGGATTACCTGCGCCAGGGCATCCATCTGCGCGGGTACGCGCAGAAGCAGCCGAAGCAGGAGTACAAGCGAGAGGCCTTCGAGCTGTTCGGCCAGCTGCTCGACTCGGTCAAGAACGAGGTGACCAAGGTCCTGATGACCGTGGTGGTGCAGTCCGGAGAGCAGCTCGAACAGGCTGCCGAGGACATCGAAAGCCGAGCCGAGCGGATCGCGAACGTCACGTACACCGCGCCCACGGAAACCGGCGAAGTGGAATCCAAGGTGGACGAAAGCACCGCTCGCCAAGCCCTGGCCTCCGCGCCGGGAGGGATTCCGCGAGTGGGCCGCAACGACCCTTGTCCTTGTGGCAGTGGGAAGAAATACAAGCAGTGCCACGGCAGGTTAGCCTGACCACTTGCCTAAAAAGGCCCCTTGATCGGGGCCTTTTTACTATGCGGATGTAACCTTTCGCACAATTTTCTGTTGTTTTGACACGACCCCCTGTCAAGGTTGACAGGGGGTTGGCGGCGCGGATTTTTGTTTGCCTCTTCAATGGCGGCACCATTTCCTTTCAGGTGCTCTCATGGACGTCGTCGAATCCCCCGTCAAATCTGCCATTCCCATCCTCGGCGCCGACCCGGCATTACCTGCCGCGCTGCGCGACCGCATCGCCCGAGAATTTTCCTCGCGATGGCAGGAGCAGTGGGGGGGCAAGTTCGTCCTGCATGGTCGCCCCACCAGCCGGGGCGCCGTCCGCTTGGACGGAAACGACTACCTGAGCATCACGGGCCACCCCGAAATTGTCCAGGCACAGGTGTCCGCCCTGCGTCAGGACACCGAGGCCGTTGTTCAGTCGGGTGTGTTCCTGCTGGACACGCACCCCGCCCATGCGTTCGAGAAGGCCATGGCGCAATGGGTGGGCAAGCAGGACGGGTTCCTCTGCCAGTCAGGCTACGCCGCCAACATGGGCCTGTTGCAGATCATCGCGGACGGCCAGACACCGGTGTACCTCGACAGCCTTGCCCATATGTCGCTGTGGGAAGGCGCGCGCGCAGCCAAGGCGCCGGCGCATGCATTCCGCCACAACGATCCGGCGCACCTGGAGCGGATGCTGCGAACGCATGGCCCCGGTGTCGTCGTCGTTGACTCGGTGTACAGCACGACCGGCGCGTTGTGCCCACTGCGCGAGATCGTGGAGGTAGCCGAGCGGCACGGGTGCACCATCGTGGTGGATGAGTCCCATTCTCTGGGCACGCATGGCCCCGAGGGTGCAGGCCTGTGCGCGCTGCTGGGCCTCACGCAGCGTGTCCACTTCATCACCGCCAGCCTGGCCAAAGCGTTCGCCGGGCGGGCGGGTTTCTTCACCGCGCCGCCGAGCATGCGCTACTACGTGCTGATATCGAGTTTTCCCAATATCTTCAGCTCATCGCTTCTGCCGCACGAGATCGCCGGGCTGGCCGCCACGCTCGGGGTGATCCGCCGCAGCGATGCCGCTCGCTGCCGCCTGCATTCCACCACGGCACGGCTGCGTGCCAGCCTCACCGACGCGGGCTATCCCATCCATCAGGGGACCGAGCAGATCATCTCGCTTGAAGCTGGTAGCGAGCCGGCCGCCATGGTGCTGCGCGACTCGCTCGAAGAGCGCGACGTTGTAGGCTCGATCTTCTGCGCGCCGGCCACCAGCAAGAACCGCGCGATGGTGCGGTTGACCCTCAATGCGTCGCTCACCGATGCCGAGATCGAGCATGTCGAAAGAGCGGCACGCGAAGTGGCGCCCCTGCTCAAGCCCTGGGAGTGGCCGATTGCGCGGCGCAACCGGGCCGCGGCCGCGGATCGCTGCGGCGCCTGAGTGCGTCGGCCTTCAGGCCGGAACCTCAGCCCTGGACGTCGCGCCGATCCTGCCGCGCGAGCCAGTTGGCGTAACTGTTGGCCACGTCTGGGCATTGAGAGGGTTCGACGGTGAACAGCGCGCCGAGTAGCCCTGCATCGTCGCCCACCGTGAAGGCGGCATTCAGCTCCACCGGCTGCCTGCGGCCGAGCGCCTGCCGCAACTCGAGGTCGGCAAGCCGGCGGCCCTCGCGGATTTCTTGTAGCCCGGCCGGCTTGACACCCTCGAGTTCGGCCAGCTCGGCCAGGGCCTTCAGGCCATCGGCGGTTTCAAGTTGAAGCCAGCTCACGTTGCCCATTGCGTCCATTCCCAGGACGCCGAAAGGATCCCCGATGACGACATGCTCGACCCAATGCTTCGCGGCGAAATTCGAGAGGTCACGGGTGACGGAAGGAATGCGCAACAACGCGTTCTGCTCGGGGCTGAGCGTGACCCTCCAGGTCTGTGCGTGACGCGCGTTCGGGGTGCCCAGCAAATGCTCCACGGCCTCGATCAGGCGGCGCGAGATGTCCGGCGTCTGCTTGGCGATGAACTGGTCGATGAGGCCGCGGTTGAAGGCACGTACCGCCACTTGTTCGTCGGCTTGACCTGTCAGCAGCACACGCGAGCCCGGCCAGTCGACCAGCTCCCCCAGTGCCTGCAGGCCGTCCATCGCGGGCATCGAATAATCGACGACGCACACGCGGGTCAGCGCATAACGCTCCGTGTACCTCGACCAATACCCCAGGATCTGCGGTATGAGCGGTTTGCCCTCGCGCCATTGGTCGATCAGCAGCTGCTGGTTCCACGCATCGGCCTCCCAGAAGGGGGGCTCCTGCTGCAGGTAGTTGATGCATTCCAGCGGCCGCAAGAACAGCTTCACATGCCAATGCCGGGGCAGCACCAGAGCCAGCATCTCGAGGTAGTCATGGTCATCATCCAGAAAGACGATGGTGCCGGGGCGGTGGAACAGTGGAAAGCTCATGGCGTGGGCGCGGGCGGCGCGGTAGAGGTGTTCATCGGGCTATCTCCGGATAGGCAGTTCGAGGGTGAACGTCGCGCCATGTCCCGGCTCGGATTTGACCCGGATGGTGCCCTTGGCGCTGTCGATCACGCGCTGGCAGAAGGCGAGGCCCAGGCCGTGGCCCGTGCCGCGATTGGTGGAGAAAAAAGGCTCGAAGACGCGCGGCTGCGCCTCCGCGCTGATGCCGATGCCCCGGTCCCGGAAGAGGATGCGGCCGTGGCGGGGCGCCGCATCCACTTCGATGGTCAAGTCGCCGGGGAGCGACGCGGTGCTCGCGGCGGCGAGCGAGCGCATGGCGTTTTTCATCAGGTTGTCGATCACCTGCGAGAACAGCGCGTGAGAGCCCTCGAAAACGAAGTCTTTTTTCACGTCGACGACGACGGACTCTCGCTCGCGTGCGCTGCGGAAAGGGTAATTCGCCACAGCCTCGCGCACCAGGTCAGCCGCTCGGACGGCTTCTTTATGGCCCGGCAGGCGCATCAGGCGGGCGTTGGCGATCTGCATGTCGATCTGGTGATTCATGTTTCGCACCAGCAGGTGCAGCCGCGCGGCCAGCTCCTCCAGCTTGGGGCGCGCGCCGTTGTCGCGCTCGGACGCCGCGCCGCGGACCGCGTCGCCGATCAGCGCCATGGTCGCGAGCGGGGTGCGCAGCTCGTGCGCCATGATCCCCATAGTGGTCAGGGTGTGGGCCAGGTGCTCGCGCCGCAGGTTCGCACTGGACACCCCCAGCAGCAGCCCCATGCTCACGCAGAAGGCGATCACCATCGTGTTGGTGAGGAGGATCTCCGTGGTCATGGGCACGGCGACAGGCGGTCCCCAGAACTCGAACAGGATACGGGCGATCAGGCCGCCGGCCGTGAGGCCAACTGTCGCAATGCGCCAGTCGGTCGCAAAATAATAGGTAAGGATCATCGCCGCCATGCTGGCGAGCCAGGCCTGGTTTCCCCCATTGCACAGGTACATCCAGCTGAAGAGAAACGGCAGCTCGAACCAGAAGACGGCAGTGAATACGTAACCCGACAAGCGGCTGGTCGGGTCGCTGCTGATCCGCTTGCTGAGCAGCAAAAGCCCCGTCGACGCGGTGAACAGCCGCAGCGGCAGGTTTTCGTAAGGCTGCGGGATCCACACCGCCCACACAAACCAGAACAGCGGATGCCCGAAGAGCGTGAAGAGTCCCAGGCCCTTCATGCGCAACGGCGACGGATGCAGCACCGGCACCAGCGGGGACGTCACGACCTCCTCCTTGAGCCATCGGGAGGCTCGATGCCACACGGACGGTCCTGCCGGCGGGCTGCTCCTGGCGGGGCCTGTGTCTCGGGCGCTTTCTTGTGGCACGTGGGGCGAAGTCAAGTGAAGTGAAGGAGCGTGCTATTGTCCCGGTTCTTTCAAAACACGTCGATGCAGCTACCTGTTAACTTTGACAGTGTCAGCCTGGACGGACTCCTCAGCGACTGGGTCGGCGCACTGCGCGAGTTTTCGGTGGAAGCTGTCGCCGTGCTCGGGCCGGACCCCTTCGGAAGCTCCGAGGACCGCCAGGTTGTCGCCGTCCATCCGCCAGTCGTCGCCGATGCGGCGCGTGCGCTTGCTGAAAGCCGCGACTTCGGTGCGCCCTGGCGCGACTCGGATGCGCCGCTGGTCGCCTGGCAGTACATCGCCAAGTCGGACCACCTCAGCTCGAGCCGCTGGCGGCTGTTATGGATGGCCCATGGTTTCCAGACAGTCGTGCGCGTGGAGTTCTCCCTGCCCGCGGGTCGCGCCTTCGAATGCTTCATGTTCAGCCCGCGCGAGCTGACGGACCGCGCCGAGGCTGCCTCGCTGGTGTGGTCCGCATTGAACATCTGGCCCCTCGTCAAACGCTGCATCGCGCAGGCCCGCTCGATGCTCAGCCCCCGCGAGCGAGAGTGCCTGGTGCTGGCTTTCCAGGGGCTCACGGCGCGCGAAAGCTCCCAGCGACTGCATTGCAGCGAGCGCACCGTCAACTACCATCTTGCCAATGCCATGGGCAAGCTCAAGGTCGACAACAAGATGGCCGCCATCCAGCGCGCTTGCTGGATTGGTGCGATATAGCCCCCACTCTCCCCCACTGCGTGGGGTCGCTGCCCCCCGAGGGGGCCACAGTCGCCTTGGGGCGGCCCGGCGTCGACTGGCCGAAAGGTTTATATTGCGGCTCACTCCCTCTTTCCGCAGCCATGGCCGATCCTGACCGCACCGCTTCCCTGATGACCCCTGCCAAGCTGGCGCAGGTCAAGCCGAGGGCGCCGGTATCTCCTGCGGCCTGGCTCGACCAGATGGCCGCCGATGCGGGCCATGTGCACGTGCGTCGGCTGACTGAACTTTGCCAGGAACTGCTCTGCCAGGACCGACTGCGTGATATCGCACCGGCCGCCGGTGCGCTCGCTGGCATCGCGGACGCGCTGCCAGGACTCGACTTCGGCCTCGTGCAACCCCGCGGCTGGTGGGCGCGCACCACGGGCAAGAGCAAGACCGCCGGCGCCGAATTCGCGGCGCAGTTCGAGCGAATCGAAGAGGTGTCGCGCAGCCTCGCCGCGCACGTGCAGGCACTGCAGAAGAAGCAGCAGGAGCGAGTGACGCTCAGCGAGCTGACCCTGGTGGAAATAGAGGTGGAAACGCGCGCCCTCGAGAAGATCCTCGATCAGGGCGCGCGCTGGCTGCAGGACATGCGCAACCAGCTCAAGGCCCGCGGTGCGAGCGCGAGCGACACTCAGAGCCAGCAGGCGATCAAGGACGACACGCTGCGATGCGAGATCCTCGTGGCAAGGCTCAAGATGCTGCGCGCCGTGAGCTCGGCCGCGCAGCACGCGCACCAGCAGGCGCAGGCGGCGGCGGTGCGCCGCGCGGCCGTGCTGCAGTTGCTGCAGCAGGCTGTGGCCACGAACGTGAAGAGCTGGCAGGCACGTTTGTCGAAGCTAGCCGGGGTTGCAGGTGATGGCGACGCATCCGCCACGAGCCTGGAAGGCCCGATGGAGAGCCACCGCGAGCTGCAGTTATGCATCAAGCAGGCGATCGCCGATTGTGGCCAGCTCCAGGCGCAGGAAAAGGCGCTCGCGGAAAGCCTCGCGGCGCTGGACTCGCAAGTACAGGCCGCGAAGAGCTAGGTGCCTGCCTTGGCCTTCCTCGCCATCGACATCGGCAACACGCGCCTGAAATGGGCGCTTTATGACTCGCCGCATCCGGGGGCCTTGCTCCGCGCGCATGGTGCCGAGTTCCTCGAGAACATCGACAAACTCGCCGACGGCTCCTGGTCCGCGCTGGCGCCGCCCGACCGCATGCTGGGTTGTGCGGTAGCGGCCGACGCAGTGAAACGCCGCGTCGAGGAGCAGATGGAAGAGCTCTGGGATGTGCCCGTGCAATGGGTCGTCGCAAGCGCCGCCGAAGCAGGCCTCGTCAACGGGTACGACCATCCCACGCGCCTGGGCGCGGATCGCTGGGTCGCGATGATCGGCGCCAGGCACCGCATGCTCGTGCAGGGCGAGGCTCGGCCGATGGTGGTGGTGATGATCGGCACGGCGGTGACCGTCGAGGCCATCGATGTACATGGCAAGTTCCTGGGCGGCTTCATCCTGCCGGGCCACGGCATCATGCTGCGCGCGCTGGAGTCGGGCACTGCGGGTTTGCATGTGCCCACCGGCGAAGTGCGCGAATTCCCGACCAACACCAGCGATGCGCTGACCAGCGGAGGCACCTACGCGATATCGGGAGCCATCGAGCGGATGGTGCAGCACGTGCGCCGCCACTGCGGCGCCGAACCGGCCTGTTACATGACCGGCGGGGCGGGCTGGAAGATGGCGCCCCACATGTCGGTCGGGTTCGAGCTGGTCGAAACCCTGATCTTCGACGGGCTGCTCGAGATCGCGCGTCAGCGCTTCGGCGGCTGAAACCCCCTTCAGGCTGCGAGGCCGTCCACCGCCTGGAAGAGGGCTTCACGCGCCTGGCGCAGCACCTGCGCCTTCCACTCGTCGGTGTCCGTGAAAAAAGCGTCTTTCACCTGTTGCTTGATCCGTTGAGCCAGCGCAGCCGAGGCGTCCGGATGGAGGTGCAACCAGTGATCGGCGCGCAAGGCTTCGATCACCTGCGCCGACGGCAGCGTGCCGTACTCCAGTGCCATGCCTGTGTATTCGGCTTGCGGGCACTCGTCATGAATCGAGCTCCACATCATGCCGGTGAGGAATGCGGAGGTGGACGAGCCGTCGTAGATGGAGGTCAGGGGCGTCGCGCCATTGCCAGCCCACCAGGCGCGTGCCCGGGAGATGTTGACCGCATCGTCGCGGCCCGCATAGATTCGTTCGCCCACGCCGCTGGGGCCCAGGCCGGTGTGAATGTCGATCCAACCGATGCTCGCAGCGTGCTGGCCGTGGGCTCGAAGCAATTCGCGAAGCGTGAGGTTGCTCCAGGTGGGCGCCGTACCGCCAAAGAACAGTCCCATCGGAAACTCGTGCTGGCCTCCCGATACGGCGGCCTTGAAAGCGGCTTCGCCCTTGCGCGTGATGTACTCCTGTATCGCGGCCTTGTTGGACTCGTCGGGTGGCCACTCATCGGGGATCAGGAGCGGGTGCAGCTCCCGATAGGCTTCGTTCACCGGCAGCGGCTTGGTGAAATCGTGGAAATTGCGGTTGAGGTCTACGTTCTCGTGCGTAACCCGCCGCAGGTGTGCGAAGCCATGGGGGTTGAGTGCGTGCACGTAAAGCACCGTGACCCCCTTGGCCGCGGCGTGCTCGCGCCAGCCGGGATCGAGCAGCGCAGCCAGCTGCACGCCGCTGCCGCAGAATCCCTCCACGCCATGGCACGCGCTGGAAAGGATGAGCAGTTTGCGTGCATCTGCTTCGCCGTCCAGCGCGATATCGATGGCGAGGTCCTCGCCCTCAGGGCCCTTGAAGGGGTGAAGCCTGCCATCCACCTTCAGCCCCGCCTCGCGCGCGGCAGCCAGGAACCGCTCGCGGGCCTCGATGTAAGTGGACGAAAACACGTCGCCGGCCGAGCGGCTCACGCCTTGTTCCTTGCCAGCCAGGCTTCAGCCAGGCGCACCCAGTAGGTGGCGCCGAGAGGGATCAGGTCGTCATTGAAGTCGTAACTTGGGTTGTGCAGCATGCAGGGGCCCGCGCCGTGCCCCATCTCGCGGTGGCTGCCGTCGCCGTTGGCGATGAAGCAGTACGCTCCCGGCTTGGCCTGCAGCATGTAGGCGAAATCTTCCGCGCCCATGGTCGGCTCCTGCGCCTCGACGTTGTCCGCGCCGACGATCGAGGCCATCACTTCGCGCGCGAATTGCGCTTCCGCGGCGGAATTGATGGTCGGCGGGTAATTGCGCACGAACTCGAACTCGCACACCGCGTCATGCGCCGCGCACACATGCTCGGCGATCTGCTTCATGCGCTTTTCGATCAGGTCCAGCACCTCGATCGTGAACGTGCGCACAGTCCCCTGCAACTCGCAGCTGTCCGGCACGACGTTGGTGGCCTCGCCCGCGTGAATCATGGTGACGGACACCACGCCGGCATCGATCGGCTTCTTGTTGCGGCTGATAATGGTCTGGAAGGCCTGCACCATCTGGCAGGCGATCGGCACCGGATCGATCCCGTTGTGCGGCAGTGCGGCGTGGCTGCCCTTGCCGCGAATCGTGATCTTGAACTCGTTGCTCGACGCCATGACCGGCCCCGCGCTCACGGCGAACTTGCCGACCTGCGTGCCGGGCCAGTTGTGCATGCCGAAAACGGCTTCCATCGGAAACTGCTCGAACAAGCCGTCCTTGATCATCTCGCGCGCCCCGCCGCCGCCTTCCTCGGCCGGCTGGAAGATCAGGTAGACGGTGCCGTCGAAGTTGCGGTTCTTGGCGAAATGCTGCGCCGCGGCGAGCAGCATCGCGACGTGGCCGTCGTGACCACAGGCGTGCATCTTGCCCGCGTGCTTGCTGGCGTGGCCGAAGGTGTTGAACTCCTGCATCGGCAGCGCGTCCATGTCGGCGCGCAGGCCGACGGCGCGTGAGCCGCTGCCGTTCTTCACGATGCCGACCACGCCGGTCTTGCCCAGGCCGCGATGGACCGGGATACCCCATTCGGTGAGTTTTTGCGCCACCACGTCGGCGGTGCGCACCTCCTCGAAACACAGTTCGGGATGGGCGTGGATATCGCGCCGGATGGCCGCGATGGAGGCCGCTTGTGTGACCACGGAGTCCAGGATTTTCATGGCAGGGTTTCTTGCGCTTTGGAATCCGCCAGTCTAGCCCCCCACGCAATCCGGCGTCATCAGGGGATATCCGCGAGAATCGTGCGATGGATGTCACCCCCACCGCGGTATCCCCGCGCGCGCTGGAATTCGCGCGCACCCTCGTGCGCATGAACACCGTCAGCGCCAATTCAAACCTCGAGCTGATCCATTTCGCGCGCGACGAGCTGGCGCGGCTTGGCGTCGTCAGCCGCCTTACCTACAACGCCGAGCGGACCAAGGCGAACCTCTTCGCTACGCTGGGCGAGGGCAAGCCCGCCGGAATCATACTTTCCGGTCACACTGACACGGTGCCATGGGATGGCCAGGACTGGTCGGTCGACCCCTTGAGCGCGACAGTGCAGAACGGACGGCTGTACGGGCGGGGCTCGGCGGACATGAAGAGCTTCATTGCGATGGCGCTGGCCCACGCCGGCGAATTCCTGGGCAGCAAAGCGCCGTTCGCGGTGCACCTGGCCTTCAGCTACGACGAAGAGGTGGGCTGTTTCGGCGTCAAGGAACTGATCGCGGACCTGCGCGATGCCGGTATCAAACCTGTTGCCTGCATCATTGGCGAACCCACCGCCATGGTGCCCGCCATCGCACACAAGGGCGTGTACCGCTACAAATGCTGCGTCAGGGGCAAGGAAGCGCATTCCTCGCTCACGCCCCGATCCGTCAACGCCATCGAGATGGCGGCGCGCCTGGTGGGCAAGCTGCGCGACATGGCGGAGGGCTTCGAGCGAGATGAGCCGCGCTACGAAGGCTTCGACGTGCCTTTTTCGACGGCGAGCGTGGGCCAGTTCCACGGCGGCATTGCCGACAACGTCGTGCCTCGCGACGCGGAGTTCCGCTACGAGTTCCGCGATCTGCCCACAGCCGATGCGCGGGCCATGCAGCAGTCAGTGGTGGCCCATGCGCGGTCCCTGGAGCCCGCGATGAAAGCGGTGGCCCCTGAGGCGGGATTCCGCTTCGAGACCATCTGCGAGATCCCGAGCTTCCTCGGCTCCGCGAGGGACCCCATCACGCGGCTGGCCCAGCGTCTGTCGGGCGAGCAGCGCACCACGCTGGTGGCTTTCGGAACCGAGGCCGGACTCTTCAAGAATTCAGGCATTCCCACGGTGGTGTGCGGCCCCGGCAGCATCGAGCAGGCGCACCAGCCCGACGAATTCGTGAGCCTGGAGCAGCTCGCCCGCTGCGAAGCTTTCATGCGCGGCCTGGCCAGGGTGCGGGAACTACCGGCCTGAACGAGCGAGATCCGGGGGCTATTCGCGGACCTTGCCCTGCGAATCGATCAAGCTTAATTCCACCAGCCTGGAAGCGACACGGTCGTCGGTAAAGTGGACCCGGAAGCCGCCGATGCTCACGTCGTCCAGCGCTTCCAGAGATTTCTTGAACTTGGCGCGGTTGACTTCCTTGGAAATGCGGCGCAGCGCTTCCGCGTACACACGAGCCGCGATATAGCCTTCCAGCATGTACACGTTGGTCTTGCCGAGTTTTGCAGCCTGGGCATCTGCCAAAAGCTCCCGCACCACCGCCACCTTGGCAGTGTCGCTCTTCGGGACGACCCGCACCACCACAACGCCGGCGCCGGCCGTCCCGAGCTCTTCGGCCAGCAGGCTTTCGCCGGTATTCGAGAAGCCGTAGATGGGGCCGCGGAAGCCCTTGGTGCGCAGCTCGCGCACAGAGCTGGCGGCGCCACTGGAGTCGCCGATCACCAGCAGCGACTCCGGCTTCGCGGCCAGCACCTTGTCGACGCTCTTGGCAACGCCGCTCGCGGTGACGGCCGCACTGGCCACCATGTTGGCGCCCAGGCCGGACATGGTGCGAGTCGCGGAGTCGAGCGCTGCCAGCGACTCGCTGTCGGTGGCGTGAAGGATCGCCGTGCGCCGGACGCCCAGCATTTCAGCGTGCTTGGTGATCGCGGCAGCTTCCTCGGCGTAGCCCGGACGCACCGAATAGACGTTGCCGTACATCGCCCCACGGAATTCGTCAGCTGCGGCCATGGGGGCGAATAGCAGGACATCGCTGTCCTTGATCTGGGGGTAGATCGCGGTGACCTGGGGCGAGCCATAGAAGCCGAACAGCGACAGAACACCCTGCTCGAGCAGTTTCTTGGTGTTGGCGGCGGCCATCTGGGCGTTGCCGCGATCGTCCAGAGTGACCAGCTCGATCTTGCGGCCGTTGATACCACCCGAGGCATTCACCCGATCGAAGTACACCTTGGCGCCCTGGTGGAACGGCACAGCCAGGGCGGAGCCGGGACCTGTCAGCGCGACCGACTGGCCGATGACGATGGTGGGTTTGCTCACCCCATCTTGCGCGTGGCCGGCCACACCCAGCGTTGCCAGTGCGGCTACCATCAGGCTGTGCGCCAACGATTTACGAATGCTCATGCTTTTGTCTCCTGCTGCCCATTGGAATAAAAGTTGGCTGCGCGCAAACTATAGCGTTACGCCATGAACAGCACTATCAGCATCTCCCCCAGCGTCAGTATGCTGAAAGAATCGCACGATCTCGTGCGAGGCGCATGCCCTCACGACTGCCCCGACACCTGCTCGCTGGTAACCACGGTGGAAAACGGCGTTGCCGTGAGGGTGGGGGGCAATCCGGAGCACCGTCACACTGACGGCGTGCTGTGTACCAAGGTGTCTCGCTACACCGAGCGCACCTACCACCCGGAACGCCTGCTGCAACCGCTGCGGCGCGCGGGGCCCAAGGGCGCAGGGAGGTTCGAGCCCATCACCTGGGGCGAGGCCCTGGACGACATCTGTGAGCGCCTGGCGGGGATCGCGGCGCGCGACCCGCAAGCCATCCTCCCCTATAGCTATGCCGGGACAATGGGACTCGTTCAAAGCGAGAGCATCGCGGCGCGGTTCTTCCACAAGATCGGTGCCTCGTTCCTGGACCGCACAATTTGCGCGAGCGCTGGAGCCGAGGCGCTGACGCAGACGCTGGGCGGCAAGGTCGGCATGAAAGTGGAGTTCTTCGCGGAATCGAAGCTGATCCTCATCTGGGGCAGCAACTCCATCGGCAGCAACCTGCACTTCTGGCGACTCGCGCAGGCGGCCAAGCGCGCCGGCGCGAAGCTCGTGTGCATCGACCCGCGCCGCACCGAGACCGCCGAGAAATGCCACGAGCATGTGCAGCTGCGTCCGGGGACTGACGCCGCGCTGGCGCTTGCGCTGATGCACGAACTGATCGTGAACGACTGGCTGGATCAGGATTACATCGCGCAGCACACGCTCGGGTGGGAAGGCCTTCGCGAGCGGGCCTTGCGATGGAGCCCGGAGCGCGCGGCAGCCGTTTGCGGCGTGAGTGCGGAGCAGGTGCGGTCGCTCGCGCGCGACTGGGGCACCACGCAGCCAGCCGCGATCCGCCTGAACTACGGCATGCAGCGCGTGCGCGGCGGCGGCAACGCAGTGCGGGCGGTGGCCTGCTTGCCGGCGCTCACCGGCGCCTGGCGTCATCGCGCCGGGGGCATGCTGCTGTCGAGTTCCAGCATGTTCCCGGTGGACAAGGCGGCCCTGCAACGGCCCGACCTGCTGGGCGGCCGCACGCCACGCACGATCAACATGAGCACGATCGGTGACGACCTGCTCCGGGCGGCATCCCCGGTGTTCGGGCCGAAGATCGAGGCGGTGATCGTCTACAACAGCAACCCCGTCGCGGTGGCGCCGGAGTCCTCAAAAGTGGTGGCTGGCTTCGCGCGCGAGGATCTCTTCACCGTGGTGCTCGAGCATTTCCAGACAGACACCGCCGACTACGCCGACTACATCCTGCCGGCGACCACCCAGCTGGAGCACTGGGACGTGCACATGACGTACGGCCACACCGACGTGCTGCTCAATCGCCCAGCGATCGCGCCGGTGGGCCAGGCGATGCCCAACACGCAAATCTTCCGAGAGCTCGCGCGCCGCCTGGGCTACGACGATCCGTGTTTCACGCAGGACGACGAGAGCCTTTGCCGCACCGCGTTCGGCGATCGCGTCGATTTCAACCTGCTGCTGGAACAGGGCTTCGCGACGATCGACATCCCGGATGCGCCGTTCGCGCAAGGCGGCTTTCCGACGGCCTCGGGCCGCTGCGAGTTCTTCAGCGAGGCGCTCGCGCGCCAGGGGCAGGACGGCCTGCCGGATCATCTTCCCAACTACGAGACGGCCGGAAGCTCCGCGCGCTTCCCGCTCGCGATGATCTCGCCCCCGGCGCGAAACTTCCTCAACTCCAGCTTCGTGAACGTCCGCAGCCTGCGAGACATCGAGGGCGAGCCCTTGCTGGAGATCCATGCCAGCGACGCGGCCGAACGCGGCATCGTCTCGGGCGCTGTCGTGTGCGTGTTCAACGACCGTGGCGAGTACCGCTGCAAGGCGCAAGTCTCTGCCCGCGCGCGACCCGGCGTCGTCAACGGCCTGGGCGTGTGGTGGCGCAAGCTGGGGCTGGACGGCACCAACGTCAACCAGCTCACCAGCCAGAAGCTCACCGACATGGGACGCGGGCCGGTGTTCTATGACTGCCTGGTCGAAGTTCGGGCGGCGTGAGGAAGAGGCTGCTCATGGCAACGGCAGGCCTGGCGGCCTTGGCGGGGACGGTGGTGATGGTGTGCCTCACGGGCTGCGCCAACCTGGGGTACTACTGGCAGTCCGCTACCGGCCATCTCCAGATGATGAGCGCCGCGAAACCGGTCGAGGACTGGATGTCGGCCGAAGAGTCGCCAGACCGCCTGAAGGCCCGCCTGGCCCTGAGCCAGCGCATTCGCGACTTCGCCGTGGCCGAACTGAAACTGCCGGACAACCCGAGTTACCGCCGCTATGCCGACCTTCGGCGTGCGGCGGTGGTCTGGAACGTCGTCGCGGCACCGGCCTATTCGGTCACGCTCAAGAGCTGGTGCTTTCCCGTAACGGGTTGCGTGACCTACAAAGGCTATTTCGACGAGGCGAAGGCGCGTGCCGAGGCGGCGGACCTCGCGGCGCAAGGCTACGAGTCCAACGTCTACCCGGTGCCTGCCTACTCCACGCTGGGCTGGATGAACTGGGCGGGCGGCGACCCGCTGCTCAACACCTTCATCCATTACCCCGAAGGCGAATTGGCCCGGCTGATTTTCCACGAACTCGCGCACCAGGTGGTCTATGCCAAGCATGACACCATGTTCAACGAGTCCTTTGCGACCGCGGTCGAGCGCTTGGGCGGCGCGCGCTGGCTGGCCACACAGGCAGCCGAGCCGGCCCGCAAGGAGTACGCGGAGTTCAATGCGCGCCGCAACGAATTTCGCGCGCTGGCGCTGGCCACGCGCAAGCGCCTGGAAGGCATCTACGAGAACACGCAGGGCCGGGAGCGCGACCTACAAAAGCAGGCAGCCCTTCGTGATTTCCGTGCCAACTATGCGAAGCTGCGCGACGGCTGGGGCGGCGATGCGGCGCGCTTTCGCGGGTTCGACCAGTGGGTGGAGCGGGCCAACAACGCGTCCTTCGGCGCGCAGGCGGCCTACGACGAGCTGGTGCCCGGCTTCGAAGCGCTGTTCCAGCGCGAAGGGCGAGACTGGAAGCGGTTCTATGATGCGGTCAAACGGCTGGCGGATTTGCCCAAGGAAGAGCGGCACAGGTTGCTGAAGGAGACGGGTAGTGCATGACATCATCATTTCGCGCGATCACCACCTGGGGCTTGCCGCAGCGCGCAAGCTGGCTTTCCGCTGGGCCGAGATCGCGGAGGAGAAGCTGGGCCTCTCGTGCACCTACGAGGAAGGCAAGACAGCCGACCTGGTGACCTTCACGCGCGCCGGCGCCCACGGTGAGCTCAAGGTGACCAAGGACCGCTTCGACCTGCATGCGAAGCTGGGCTTCCTGCTGGGCGCGTTCCGCGAGCGCATCGAGAGCGAGATCGTCAAGAACCTCGACGAGCTGCTGGCTCACCCCGAGCCGCTCAAGGCGTTCGACCACGCCATCGCCAAGCGTGACCACGCGAAGAAGGCGCCGGCCAGGAAGGCCGCGGCCAAGAAGAAGGCCTGAGCCATGGCAGGGCCCCTGGACGGCATCAAGGTGCTCGAGCTCGGGCAGCTGATCGCCGGCCCGTTCGCCGCGAAGACCCTCGCGGATTTCGGCGCTGAGGTGATCAAGGTGGAATCGCCCGCGGGCGGCGACCCGCTGCGCAAGTGGCGGATGCTCAAAGACGGCACGTCGGTCTGGTGGCAGGTGCAGTCGCGCAACAAACGTTCGATTGCGCTCGACCTCAAGGATGTCGAGGCGCAGGGCATCGTGCGGCAGCTGGCCTCCGAGGCCGACGTGCTGATCGAGAACTTCCGCCCCGGCGCGATGGAAGGCTGGGGGCTCGGCCCGGACGAACTGCTCGCGCAGAACCCGCGGCTGGTCATGCTGCGCATCAGCGGCTACGGGCAGAGCGGGCCCTATCGCGACCGGCCAGGGTTCGGCGTGGTCGCGGAGGCGATGGGTGGCCTGCGCCACCTCACCGGCGAGCCTGGGCGCGTGCCTGTGCGCGTGGGCGTGAGCATCGGCGACACGCTCGCGGCCCTGCACGGCGTGATCGGCATCCTGCTCGCATTGCACCACCGCCACCAGTCGGGACGCGGCCAAGTCGTGGACGTCGCGCTGTACGAAGCCGTGTTCAACTGCATGGAAAGCCTGTTGCCGGAGTACAGCGCGTTCGGCGCCGTGCGCGGACCGGCCGGCAGCGCGATGCCGGGCATCGTCCCGACCAATGCTTACCTGTGCCGGGACGGCGGCTACGCGCTGGTTGCCGGCAATGGGGACAGCATCTTCAAGCGCTTGATGACCGTGATCGGGCGCGCCGACCTGGCCGCCGATCCGCAACTCGCCGACAACGCGGGCCGCGTTGCGCGCGTGACGGAACTGGACGAGGCGATCGGCGCATGGACGGCAGAGCGGTCGGTGGACGAAGTCCTCGCGGCACTGGACGCGGCGTCGGTGCCTGCCGGCCGCATCTACACGGTGGCCGACATCGCAGCCGACCCGCATTACCGGGCGCGGGGAATGCTGGCCGAAGTCGAGATGGAGGACGGCACCCGGCTTGCTGTGCCGGGCGTCGTGCCCAAGTTGTCGGAAACGCCCGGCGGGCACCGCCGCAATGCACCTCACCTTGGCCAGGACACGGACGATGTGATGCGAGAGATCGGCCTCACGGCGGCGCAGATCGATGCGCTGAAGCGCCGCGGGATCGTGGCTTAAGCAGTGTGCTCTCGCACAAGTTCATAGTCTGCGTGCATGCATGCGTGAATACGTGCGGGATCAGGGCGACGGGGCGCTCTACTCCGCGGATGTCCCCCGCCGCCTGGAGGCGTCTCCTCCTTGATTCCGCTGCGTAGAGCGCCCCGCCGCCATGATCCATCCACCGTTGTGGGTGTTCGAAGCGTCGAACGCGATAACGCTGCCTAAGGGCTGTGGATGGCGGGTGGCCGACGCAGTGAGGTCAAGGAGGAGCCGCCCTCCCGGCGGCGGGGGACACGAACGGAGTCGGCTACCCGACGTCCACGGCCCGTCGCCCGTACTACGCCGCGTTTTCTCACTTCGCGATCGCGCAGTTACCCAAGGGACGGGACAGGACCAGGCCGTTAGCTGAGCGAGCCGATCAAGTCGATGTACTTCTGCATGGCATCCTCGCTCGAGGTGCCCTTCAGGCCGTTCCAGGCGTCCCACTTCGCGCGGCCCACCATGTCGCCGAAGCCCGGCTTCTTCTCCGCGTTGTCGCCCGCCGTCGCCTGCTTGTACAGCGCGTACAGCTTCAGCAGCGTGGCGTTGTCGGGACGCTCCGTCAGGTTCTTCGAGCCGGCAACGGCGGCTTCGAACGCGGCTTTGAGGTCGGCCATGGATGCTCCTTGGATTTGGCTTGTCGGTGGGGGCGGGCGTCTACCTATTGGGTGCGCCTGCGGGTAACTTCGCGGTATCTTACGGCCAGCCGACCGCCCAGAATAGGGGCCGCTGCCGAATAACATCGAGCTCTCTGGAGGCCGTCTTCATGGTTACCCGTATCGTTGCCCGCAAGGCCGTCAAGGCGGTGCGCAAGAACGCGACCCGCGCGGCCACCGGCATGCTGGGGCTTTCCGGCGAGCGTATGACCAAGGTCGACACGGCCTGGCTGCGCATGGATTCACCGAGCAACCTGATGATGATCGTCGGTGTGTGGACGCTCAAGCCCGGCATCCGCTACGAGGACCTGTGCCGGCGCGTGGAGGAGCGGCTGCTCAAGTACGCGCGGTTCCGTCAGCGAGTGGTGGAGGACGCGGCCGGGGCCACGTGGGTCGAGGATGCGGAGTTCGACATCGAGCGCCACATCGTGCGCGAGAAGTTGCCGCGGCACGCCAGGGGTCACGCGCAGTCCGCCTTGCAGGACCGCGTGGGGGAACTCGCGATGCAGCCGCTGGACCACCGCCATCCGTTGTGGCAGATGCATCTCGTCGAGGATTACGACGGCGGCAGCGCGTTGCTCGTGCGCATCCACCATTGCATCGCCGACGGCATCGCGCTCATTTCTGTCACGATGTCGCTCGTGGACGGCGGCGCGCCGCCGCCGGAGCGCAAGCACAGGGCAGCGCACACCGGCGCCGAGGACTGGATTGCCGATACCCTGATCAAGCCGTTCACCGACATGACCGTGAAGGCCCTCGGTGCCGCGGGGGAAGGTGCTGCTCGTTCGCTCGGCATGCTGCGCGATCCGCAGAAAGGCCTTGCCAGTTCGGTGGACCTGGCCAAACTGGCCTACCAGGTCGTGAGCGACGCGGCGGCGCTGGCGCTGATGCCAGACGATTCGAAGACGCGCCTGAAGGGCAAGCCCGGCACCGCCAAGCGGGTGGCGTGGTGCCAGCCGATCCCACTGGACGAGGTCAAGGCCGTCGGCAAGGCCCTCAACTGCTCGATCAACGACGTGCTGCTTAGCTGCGTCGCGGGCGCCATCGGCGAATACCTGAAGTCAATGGGCGACGACGTGGCCGGCCAGGAAATCCGCGCCATGATCCCGGTCAATCTGCGGCCGCTGGAACATGCGTACAAGCTGGGCAACCGCTTCGGCCTCGTGCCGCTGGTGCTACCCATCGGCATGGAGAACCCGATCGAACGCGTGTACGAGGTGCGCCGGCGCATGAACGCCCTCAAGGGCAGCACGCAGCCGCTGCTCGCCTTCGGGCTGCTGGCCGTGGCCGGCCTGCTGATCAAGCCCGCGCAGGAGGCCATGCTCAGTCTCTTCGGCAAGAAGACGACCGCCGTGATGACCAACGTGCCCGGCCCGCGGGAGAAGCTGAAGCTCCTGGGCTCCACCCTGGAGCAGAGCATGTTCTGGGTGCCGCAATCCGGCGACATCGGCCTGGGTGTGTCGATTCTGAGTTACGGCGGCGGGGTGCAGTTCGGTGTCATCACCGACACGCTGCTTTGTCCTCATCCTCAGAAGATGATCGACGAGTTCGAGCCGGAGTTCGCGAAGCTGTCGCTGGTCACCCTCATGCTTCCCTGGGACACCTTCACTCCGCCGAATTGATCGGCATCTCCCCCAGCCGGAAGGTGGCAAACTCGGCTTCGTAGTCCTTCGCCAACGAGTTCTTCTGCGCTTCGGTGAGCACCTTGCCGGCCAACTGGAAGATCGCGTGTTCCTCGTCTTCCAGGTGGTGGTACACCTTGTCGTGCAACTTCCTGAAGTTCGCCAGCCAGCCCGGCGAGCTGAATTCCATTTTGTTGAGGCCGTCGACCATCTCGTCCATCTCGTGGTGTTCCGCCATGCCGTGGCGGGCCTGCGCCATCGACTCGTCGAACGCGATCAAGGGGCTGTAGAAGCAACGCTCCTCCGCGGCGGCGTGCGCAGCGAGTTCGCGTTTGAAGTCGAGGAACAGCCGGCTCCGCTCGGGCGAATCGCCCTGCGTGCCCAGGATCTGGGTGGCCAAGGCTCGCTGGGTTTCGTGCGACAGGCGCAGGGCTTCGAAAATGTTCATGCGCGCCATCGTGCGCAAGAACAGAAAGTTCGTCTGTAGGCGGGCGGCGCGAAATCGGGCGCCGCTCCGCTCAATCGGCCAATTCCGCTTTGGCCAGCTCCACGTCCAGGCGTTCCATCGCGTCCATCGGCTTGCTGCCCGCAGCCTGCTCGTAGAGTTTCGTCGCTTCCTTCATGCGGCGATCGCCTTCGAGCATCACCATGCCATTGGCGTATTCGATCATCGCGATGGCGGAGTCCGGGTTGAGCTTGAGGGCGTCCTGGTAGAGCTTCAAGCCGGTCTCGCGCTTCGCCCCGTAGGTCATGCCGCCGATCAGGGAGCCGACCTTGTCGATCACCTCCGCGTGAAAAGCCGCCAGCGCGATGTGCGCATCCGCATGCTTCGGTTGCAGCTTGATGGTTCTTTCCAGCGCTTCCTTCACCTTGCTCCCCAGGCCCTGCGCCAGTGCCTTGGCCACGCTGATGCCCTGGCTGTAGCGGCCCAGGCAATATGCCTGCCAGTACCAGGCGTTGGGATTCTTCGCGTCCTCGGCGGCCTGCGTCTCGGCGCGCTGCGCCACTTCCATGAACAGGTCCAGCTTGTTCTTTTCCTTCTTTTCCAGATAGTTCGCGTAGATCGCCGTGGCCTTGTTTGTCACCGTGACGCCGTCGCCGCCGGCTGCCAACCCGGCTTCGGCAGCCTTCTGGAATTCGCCGCTGTGAAACAGCGCCCACGCCTCGAGGACGGCATGGTCCTTGGGAAGCGGTTCGGCGTCACCCGCGTGCAGCCTTGCCCAGTGCTTCTTCAAGCTCGCGGCATCGAACGGGTATTCGCCGAGGTGGGGGAACGCGGTCCACTTCGCCATGTTTGTCTCCTTTTCTAGTCAGCCGGGTTGCTGTATGCCGCAATCAGCCCCAGCAGGTGCATTCGCTGGCCCTGTTCCAGGTAAGGCACAAGTAGATTAAGCACATGATGCGCCCCGCGCAGCAAGGCCAGCTGGGCGCTCTCGGGCTCCAGCGCCCGCCGCGGATCGCGAACGTACTCGTAGCTCAGCCAGTAGGTGAGCAAGACCACCATGCTGGTGGCCGTAGCATCCACCTCCCGCGAGTCGATGCTTACGGCGCCGGCGCGGCCCATGCCGTCCAGCATGGCCTTGATGGCGCGGGTCTTGTTCTTGAGCACCCACTGGAAATGTGTCTCCAGCCGCCGGTTCTTGGACAGCAGGTCGTTCAGGTCGCGGTACAGGAAGCGGTATTGCCAGATCAGCTCGAACAGCGTGTGCATGAAGAACCACGCATCCTCCACGTCCCGCACGCCGTCGCTCGCGTTGAGCAGCTCGGTCAAGCTGCGCTCGTAACGGTCGAAGAGGGAGTTGATCAGCTCGTCCTTGGCTGGATAGTGGTAGTACAGGTTCCCGGGACTGATGTTGAGTTCGGCAGAGATCAGCGTCGTGGACACGTTCGGCTCGCCGAACCGGTTGAACAGGTCGAGCGTCACCTCGAGGATGCGCTCGGCCGTGCGACGGGGAGCTTTCTTGGCCATCTTCAGGAGGCGACCTGTGCCGGGGTGTGCAGCATATGTCCGAGGTCTTCCATCACCTCCTGCAGCGAAGCGATGGCGCGGCCGATGCGCGTCGGTGGCTTCGGCGCAGCGACCAGGTGCCTGCGCGCATCGTCCAGGATGTCCAGGTCAAGGCGGATGCCGTGACGCCGCAGCTTGCCCGACAGGCTGGTCCTGCGCGAGCGCAACATACTGCGCGTCTGCTGGTAGGCGTGCTCGGCCAGCTGGCGGCGTCGGTCATAGCTGAAGGTGTTGGCCAGGTACAGCTCGGGGTCGCGGTGGTCCGGCTCGATCAGCACGATGTCGGTGTTCGGGTAGGCGCGTTCGTAATTTTTCATGCCCAATTCCATCCGCGAATGGATCATGGAGCGGAATGTCTGGCTGAGCACCACCGGCAGCCCGCCATCGACGATGCGCGGGATGCCGCGCCTGTCGCTCGGCAAACCGCGCTGCATCACCCTGGCCGTTGCAGGCTCGGTCGAGTTGAACGGCACCAGCGGGTTCAGGCACAGCATCAGGTCCACACCATCGTCGAGCGCGACCGAAGCGTGCATCGTCTTTTTCAGCGCGCCGTCGACGAAGTACTGGTCATCGATTTCCACCGGGGGAAACAGGCCGGGCAGGGCGGAACTCGCCTGCACCGCCTTGGAGATCGGCACATGGTCCCAGCCCGGCCGACCGAAGGGCGCGGCATCGCCTGTGTCCAGGTTGGTCGCGACCAGCGTCAATCGGGTCTTGAGCTCGCGGAAGTCATTGGTGCGGCCCGGGCGGGAAAAGAGCGCGGCCAGCCGCCTGTCGATCTGCGCGTTGGAAAATATTCCCGTGGGCAGGCTTGGGCCCAGACGGTCGATCGACTGCATCAGCGTCTTGCGCCCGAAGGTCGCGCGCCACAGCGCGGACGCGGCCAGGCCCGGAAACATGATCGCGCGGCGCGCGAATTCGTCGTAGGCCGGCACCATGAGCCAGGATGGATCGAAGACTTCGCTCGCGCCGTCTTCGCATTCGATGAAAGACGCGCACAGATCGCGCGGCGACAGGCCGTTGGCCAGGCCCGCCGCGATGAAGCTGCCGGCCGACACCCCCACGTAGTGGTCGAGGTGCGTGAAGTCCACGCCTTCAAGCGCTTCGTCGAGCGCGCACAGGGCACCGATTTCGTAGATCGCGCCGAGCGGGCCGCCACCGGCCAGTGCCAATGCGATTTTCGGTGCCGTCGTTTTTTTCGTTCTCATGAAAAGCCAGTGTAGGTTGCTTGCATGGCGTTCTTTGTTGCGTTGCAGCAAACGAGCGGGCGGAAAAAAAGGCGCCGAAGCGCCTTTGGTTGCAAAGACAGTGGCCCCAGTCAGGCCGACTTGCGTGCCGATGCTCGTTTGGCGGCAGGCTTTGCGGCGTGATTGGTCTTGGCGCGCGTCGCGCCCGCGGACTTGGCGCTCAGCCGGGCCACGTTGCGATTGAGTTCCTCGATGCGTGCGATCAGCACGTCGATATCCTTGGCCGAGGGAACACCCAGCTTGTTCAACGCCTTGGCCACGCGCTCCTCGAAGATGTTTTCCAGCTTGTCCCACTGGCCGGACGCCTTGGAGGAAATGTCGGTGGCCATAGTGGCCATGCGGTTGGTGGCCTCCGAAATCTTTTCCTCGGCGGCTGCCTGGGTCTTGCGCTGGATGGACGTGCCTTCCTTCACCAGGGCCTCGAACACCTTGCCGCCTTCTTCCTGCGCCTTCGCGAATGCGCCCAGGCCGGCCAGCCAGATCTGCTGGGCCGATTCCTTGACGGTGCCGGACAGTTGGGCGCCGGTCTTCTTGTCGTCGGTCGTGGTTTTTCGAAGTTTCTTGACCATGGTGGCCTCCATTCGTGGGTTGAGGGCGCGCCGCACGGCGCGGTGCATGGTCGCAATGTAAGCCTGGGCGCGTCGCGGGTTTAGGGTCCGCCTCCTAAAGTGCTAGGGGCCGAGCCCCAACGCTGTCACGGGTTTGTGCGGAATGATCGGTTCCCGGCTTTGGGCAGAATGCCTACAAGCGATACCAACAAGCCACCTCGGAGAACCGCCCATGCAATATTTCGTCACCGGTGCGACCGGGTTCATCGGCAAGCGCCTGGTCAGGAAACTGCTCGAGCGCAAGGGTTCGGTGGTGCACTTCCTGCTGCGCAAGGAAAGCGAAGGCAAGGTCGCGGAACTGCGCGAATTCTGGGGCGTTTCCGCCGCGCGCGCCATGCCCGTGTTCGGCGACCTGACGTCCAGGAAGCTGGGCGTCGCAGCCGACGAAGTCAAGAAGCTGAAGGGCCAGGTCGACCACTTCTATCACCTGGCCGCGGTGTATGACCTGGGCGCCGACGAGGAGAGCCAGATCGCGGTGAACATCGACGGTACCCGAAACACCGTTGAATTCGCGAAGGCCATCGATGCCGGGCACTTCCATCATGTCTCGTCGATCGCGGCCGCGGGCCTGTACGAAGGGGTGTTCCGCGAGGACATGTTCGAAGAGGCCGAGAACTACGAGCACCCGTACTTCCTCACCAAGCACGAGAGCGAGAAGATCGTGCGCAAGGAGTGCAAGGTGCCGTGGTCCGTGTACCGGCCGGCGATGGTGGTGGGTGACAGCCAGACCGGCGAGATGGACAAGATCGACGGGCCCTACTACTTCTTCAAGCTGATCCAGCGCATGCGCCAGGTTCTGCCGCCGTGGATGCCCGCCGTGGGCCTGGAAGGCGGCCGCGTGAACATCGTCCCGGTGAATTTCGTCGTCGATGCGCTCGACTTCCTCAGCCACAAGGCCGACATCGACAAGCGCTGTTTCCACCTGGTGGACCCGGTGGGCTATCGCGTGGGCGACGTGCTCGATATCTTCAGCCGCGCGGCGCACGCGCCCAAGATGAACCTGTTCATCAACGCGGCGCTGCTCGGGTTCATTCCCAAGAGCGTGAAGAAGGGGTTGATGGCCGTGGCGCCGGTGCGGCGCATCCGCAATGCGATCATGAAGGATCTCGGGTTGCCCGAGGACATCCTCACGTTCGTCAACTACCCCACTCGCTTCGACAACCGCGACACGGCGGCCGCCCTCAAGGGCTCGGGCATCGAGGTGCCCAACCTGAAGGATTACGCGTGGCGCCTGTGGGATTACTGGGAGCGCCATCTCGACCCCGACCTGCACATCGACCGCAGCCTGCGCGGAACGGTGGGAGGCAAGGTGGTGCTGGTCACGGGCGGCTCCTCGGGCATCGGCCTGGCCGCAGCGCACAAGTTCGCCGAGGCCGGCGCCATCACCATCATCTGTGGCCGCGACCAAGACAAGCTGGACGAGGCCTGCAAGGAGGCGAAGACCAAGGGATATGAGTTCGTCGCTTACGCGGCAGACATCGCCGACATGGCCGACTGCGATCGCTTCGTCGGGCTGCTGGTGCAGAACCACGGCGGAGTCGACTTCCTCATCAACAACGCAGGCCGGTCCATCCGGCGCGCGATCGAGTCGAGCTACGACCGCTTCCACGATTTCGAACGGACGATGCAGCTGAACTACTTTGGTTGCCTGCGCGTGACCATGGGCCTCTTGCCGGGCATGGTGGAAAAACGCAAGGGCCACGTCGTCAACATCAGCTCGATCGGCGTGCTCACCAACGCGCCGCGCTTTTCGGCGTATGTCGCCAGCAAGGCTGCGCTGGACGCGTGGACGCGCTGTGCCTCCAGCGAATTCGCGGACCAGGGCGTCAGTTTCACCACCATCAACATGCCGCTGGTGCGCACGCCCATGATCGCGCCGACTCAGATCTACAAGAACGTGCCCACACTCGCGCCCGAAGAGGCGGCCGACATGATCGCCGACGCGTGCATCTCCAAGCCGGTGCGCATTGCGACCCGGCTGGGCACCACCGGCCAGCTGCTGCACGCGCTGATGCCGCGCGTCGCGCAGATTGCGATGAACACCAGCTTCCGCATGTTCCCGGATTCGTCCGCCGCCAAGGGCGACAAGAGCGGCAAGCCGACGCTCTCCCCGGAGGCGATCGCGATGCAGCAGATGATGCGAGGCATCCACTTCTAGGCTCAGCGCTTAGAATGGCGCCGCGCCCCGGCCGCGTGCATTTGCAGGGCCACAATGCGTGGCCCTATGAGAGTACTGCACGTCTATAAAAGCTATTACCCCGACACTGTTGGGGGCATCGAACAGGTGATCGCGCAGCTGGGAATGGGCCTGGCGGCCCTGGGCGACGAGAGTCGCATCTACACGCTCAGCGCCAACCCGGTGCCCACCGTGCTACGGCGCCCCGAGGGCGAAGTCCACCGTAGCCGCATCACGGCGGAGGTCGCGTCCAACCCGATTTCCATTCCCGCGTTGTACGAGTTCCGCCGTCAGGTCCAATGGGCCGATATCGTTCATTACCAGTTCCCCTGGCCTTTCGCGGACATGCTGCACCTGCTGCACGCGCGCGGGAAGCCCAGCATCGTGTCGTACCAGTCCGATATCGTGCGCCAGAAATGGCTGCTGAGGGCGTACACGCCCTTGATGAACCGATTCCTTGACACGGTGGGCATGCTCGTGGCCACATCCGCACAATACCTCGAAAGCAGTCCGGCACTGGCCCAACGGCAGTCGAAGGTACGGGTGATTCCCAACGGTATCGACGAGTCGTCGTATCCGTCCTGTTCGAACCAGTCGCTGGAGCGCTGGCGTGCGCAAGTGGGCGAGGGGTTCTTCGTGTTTGTGGGTGTCCTGCGCTACTACAAGGGCCTGGACACCCTGCTCGAAGCCGCCAAGGGTCTGCGCGCCAGGATCGTGGTTGCAGGTTCGGGCCCCGAGGCCACACGGCTTGAGCAGCACGCGGCGCGTGAGGGCCTGGACAACGTGCACTTCCTCGGTGAAGTCAGCGATGAGGACAAGATGTGCCTGTTGCGGCTTTCCCGCGGGTTTGTCTTCCCCTCTCACTTGCGGTCGGAGGCATTCGGCATGTCGCTGGTTGAAGCTGCGATGTGCGCGCGTCCCATGGTCAGCTGCGAGATCGGGACAGGGACGTCTTTTATCAATCTCGACGGAGTGACAGGCTGGACGGTGCCGCCGCAAGACCCCGACGCGTTACGCGACGCCTTGCACAAGCTCCACGAACATCCCGAGACGGCTGCGACCATGGGCAACGCGGCGCGACGGCGTTTCGAAGATCTGTTCACGGCGCAGAAGATGGTGCGCGCGTACCGGGACGCCTACTGCGAGCTGGTGGAAATGGCCAGTGCTAGCCGGCGCGGTTGAAAGGGGTCGCGGCAATTGCCACCGCGGTATCCACAAGGTCGTCTTGCCTCTCGGGCTGGCCCAACTCCGCGATTCTCTCAACCAACTGCCGGTAGACAGGGTCATGCGGGTGGGCCGCGAATTGCTCGATGGCATCACGGTATTCGCATGCGATCCGGGCAGGGTCGTGATGTCGTGCCACCCAGGCGCGGCCCGCGACGCTGAGCCGCTCACGTTCGGCCGGCGCGTCCTTTAGGCGCTCCAGTGCGTCGATCAATTCGTCATCGGTAAACGCATCCGGCAGCAGCGACACCAGCCCTGCGGGGTATTCCGCGGCGGTGCCATTGGCGTTCGCGATCAGCGGCACACCAAAAGCCAGGCAGTCGAGTATTGCGCCGGAAGTCTCACCGCGGGACATCGTTCGCAGTTGAACGGCCATGTCGGCTGCGCACAAATACCGCTCGTAGAGTTCGCGATCCGCGAAGCCGGTGATGGCAACCTGCGCCGGAACCGGACACTCACGCACGAGCTGCGCCACCTGATCCCCGTACGGTGGGCGTGCGTTCTTGCCCACCAGCACCAGGCGGCACTGCCGCTCCTTGCCCAGCGACGACCGCATCCAGGCCTGCAACAAGCGGTGATTGAGCTTGGTCGGCTGGATATGACCGAAGGAGCACACGAGGACATCCCCCGCCGAAAGCCCCAGCGCCGCCCGAGCCCGGGCACGGTCGGGAGCCGGCGGCACGGTCCGCAGGTGGGCGATCTGGCGCCACGAGCTGGATACGCCCGGCCCGTACCACTGGTCCGCCGCCTCCATGGCGTAGGAGGAGTGAACAATGACCCCGATCGCGCGCTCGATCACCAGACGGTTCGCGGGGTAGCGCATGACTGCCGCGTCCCTGCCTTCCACGCGATCGGTTTCCAGGGCCAGCGGGCCATGCGAGCCGAACAGCGCCTCGCGCAGGGCATCCGGCTGCATGCCCAGGCTTTCCATCCAGTTGAACACGCCACTGAGGAAGAAGTCGTGCAGAACCACCACGCCGGGGAATTGCCGCAGCAGCGCGAACATGTGGGCATGCAATATTGAGTTGCCGATTTGATAGACGACCCGGTCATACCCGTCTGCGTGCTCACGAAACCACCCGGTCGTTCGAACAGGCAGTGCAGACAATGCGGCAGGCAGCGCCACCTCGCGCTGGTCGCAGATCAGTTCGATATCGTAGTAGTCGATCAGCACCCCCAGCAACTCGGTCGTGTAGTCGGCGATGCCGGACTGGGTGGGCGGCAGCGGGGCATGCATGGCCAACAGGGGCCGGGCCTTTGACAGGGTTTGCGGGTCACTTGCCGGCCGGACGGCGCGGGAGCGATCGTGCAGTTCTTCAAGCGCCTCCAGCGCTCTCTTTGCCGTCAGGTCCCAGGAAAAACGGGCGGACTGAACGGCCGCATGCTCCCGGAGTGATTGACGGAAAGGCTGATCTTGCAGGGCGCGAAGCATCAGATCGGCGATGGACTGGAAAGAGCGCGGATCGAATAGCGCGTCGGAACGGCCGATCACCTCGGGAATGCTGCTGGTGTTGGAGCCGATGACGACCGCGCCGCACATCATGGCCTCCAGCGCGGGCAAGCCAAAGCCTTCGTGAAGCGAGGGAAAGACAAACAGCGCGCAGCTTCGATAGAGATCGGCCAGGTCTTCGTCCGACACGTAGCCGGTCACCACAACGTCGTCGTCGGTCAGTCCGGCCCCATGCGTCATCGCCAGAATCTGGCTTCGCGCGTACGGCTCGGCATGGCAAACAAGCGCGAGCTGGTGGGCGGACCGCACATCCCGGGGCAAAGCCGCAAACGCGCGGATCAGCCCGTCGATGTTCTTGCGCCAATCGATGCCGCCGGTGTACATCACGAACGCTCGCGTCAACCCGAATCTTGCTGCAGCGACGCGCGGCCCGTCCGGCCGAAACTGCGGGTCTGTGGCGGACGAAATATTGACGACCTTGCCATGCCGCTGGGGCAGTTCGGCGACCGCTTCCGCGCATGCCGATGCGGAAATGCCCAGCAACAGATCGGCTCGACCCAGCGACTCGATCTTGCGTGCATACCAGGCCTTCGTTCGTGAGTCGGCCAGGTAGCTCTGGGGATACAAGAGGGGAATCAGGTCGTAAAGCGTGACCGCGCATGGAACAGCTTCCGGTGCGCCTTCGACCGAAGTGGCACTGTCGTCCACGAGTCCCTCGAACAGGCTGCTGACGTGCACCACGTCTGGATTGACCGCCCTGATCGCGTGATGGCGAATCAATTCCGCGGCACGGGTACGCCAGCGTCGGGCATGCGCCACCTCGGCGCATCCTTGCGGCACGCTAAAGACCACGATCCGTTCAGGAGGGACGAGACCGAGGAAGGCCTCCCGGATCGACGCGAGCGTGTCTGGGAATGCGGCATTGAGCAGCAGCCAGAATTCGTGACCCTCTCCGTTGCGTATAAGGCCTTTTGCCAATGCCATCGAATAGCGGCCAATGCCACGGCTGCGGCTGCCCCCGGACTGGCAGCCCTGCAAGTCGAGCAGCAGTCTCATTCACGCACTCCGCGGCGCCCCGCCAACGCGTCGCGAAGGTCGACCAGCACGCGAGCCTCTTCGGGAGACAAGCTGCCTTCGCTACGGGGAGCCTGCATGACGGGCGCTGCGATCAGGCTGCGCAGATGGCGTTTGAGCGGGGGTACGACAACCAGTGCTCGCGCGGCGATCGACACCAGCAAAGGACGGCGGGACACAAAACGCGCCAGCGCTCGAAAGGCGCGCTTGATCAGAGGCTTCACCATGCGCGCGATTTCACGCGGCGTCGGACAGCATCCAAGAGAGTGTCTCCTTCAGGGAATAAGCCGGCAGCTCTCCGATGGTTTCACGCAGGCGGAACGGGTCGCCGCACAGGCGAAGGACTTCGTTTTCGCGCATGAGCGCCACGTCGGTGCGAACGTCTATCCGGTGTCCTGTCAGCCCCTCCAGCATGCCGATCACGCTGGCGAAGTTGTAGGTGACGCCGGTGCACACGTTATACGTGCCCCTTGCGGCCGGCTGTTGCAGCAGGCGCAGATAGGCCTCGCATACGAACCGCACGTCGTTGTATTCGCGCTCCACATCGAGGTTACCCAGCGTCACTGCCTGCGCGCGGCGGCGGAAGTGATCGACCAGCTTGGGGATGACGAAATGCGGCGCCTGCCCCGGGCCGGTGTAGTTGAACGGCCGCGTCACCACGAGCGGCAGGCCATCGGCGCGCGCGTAGGCCATGAGCTCCATGGCGAGTTTGCTCATGGCGTAGTGGTTGACGGGCGCGGGGGTCTGCGATTCAGCGATGGGCGACTGCTCGCAGTTGCCATAGACATTGGCGCTGCTGGCCACAAGCACTTTGCGCAGCGGGCGGCCGGCCCCTTTCACGGCGTCCAGGAGGTTGAGCGAGCCGAACAGGTTGACGTCGTAGAACGCTCGACTGTCCGAATGGCCGACGAAACTAATGGCCGCCAGGTGCACCACCGCATCGAAGTCCAGGGCGGCCACCTCCTCGCTCAGCGCGGATGGGTGCGTGAGGTCGGTTTTCAGCGGCAGCACCTCATGGCCTGCCGCCAGCGCGCTGCGCGTGAACTGGACGCCGGTAAATCCGTTCGCGCCTGTCAGGAGAATCTTCAAAAAGAGCGGCCTTCCTGGTTGCGCCGCAGATCGGCGGCCACCATCATCTCGCACAGGGATTCGAGGGTGGTTTGCGGGTGCCAGCCCAGCAGTTGGCCTGCCTTCCCCGGGTCGCCAACCAGCAGGTCGACTTCCGCGGGCCGATAGAACTTGGGGTTGATCCGCATCAAGATGCGGCCGGTTGCGGTTTCGATCGCCACCTCGTCTTGGGCGGATCCGCTGAACTCGACCTGGATTCCTGCGCTTGCGAAGGCCATCTGAACGAAATCGCGCACGGTTTCGGTTCGGCCGGTCGAGAGGACGAATGTGTCGGGCTGGTCCGCCTGGAGCATGCGCCACATGCCTTCGACATATTCCTTGGCGTAGCCCCAGTCCCGCTTCGCGTCGATATTCCCCAGTTCGAGCACGTCGAGTTTGCCGAGCTTGATCTTCGCCACGCTGTCGGTGATCTTGCGGGTAACGAATTCGCGCCCCCGCAGTGGCGACTCGTGATTGAAGAGGATGCCGCTACTGCCGAAAATCCCATAGCTCTCCCGGTAATTCACCGTCATCCAATGGGCGAAGAGCTTGGCCACGCCGTACGGGCTGCGCGGGTAGAACGGGGTATCTTCCTTTTGAGGAATCGCTTGCACTTTGCCGAACATTTCCGAGGTGGAGGCCTGATAGAAGCGGATTTTCGGGTTGACCAGGCGGATCGCTTCCAGCAGGTTCAGGGCACCCAGCCCGGTGATCTGCGCGGTGGTTGTGGGCTGCTCGAAGCTCACGCCCACGAAGCTCTGGGCCGCGAGGTTGTACACCTCCACGGGTTGGGCCCGATTCAGCAGGTTGAGGGATGCGCCCAGGTCGGTGAGGTCATATTCAACGAGGTGAAGGCGTTCGTGCGACGCCAGGCCAAGGTCTTCAAGGCGCCAGAAGTTGACGGAACTGGTGCGCCTGTAGGTGCCATAGACCGTATAGCCCTTTTCCAGAAGCAGGTGAGCCAGGTAGGCGCCGTCCTGGCCAGTCACGCCGGTAACAACGGCAGTTTTTCCCATGAGTTTCTTTCTTTACGTCCAGGGTCGGATGTTTGAATGAGAGCAACTCTCAATTTTGCCCCACAATCGCGACGCCGCTGGGCTGCACCGCCGAGTCAGGGTGTTGCAATTCGACAGCGGGGGGCACCATATTGACGCGCAGTCACGTAAAGTGTGCTGGCCGTCACTTTCTTAAGAATTGTTGCGTGTTATTTTGAGGCGATGAAGTTTTCCTACAGCTCCGTCCTTTGCGCTCTCGCGGCCTTGGCCGGGCCGCTGGCAACGGCCGCGCAGGCGCAGCCGCCCGTAACATATGTTGGCGGCGAGGTCATGTTCGTCTCGGGCCGTGCCGATCGCGTCAAGCAGGATGGCGGTGCCACCGCCGTGACCAAGGGTATGCAACTGCTCGAGGGTGACCTCATCAAGACCCAGCAGGACAGCCACGTCTATGTACGGTTGCGTGACGGCGGGTTGTTGGTCGTGAGGCCCGCATCCGAGTTGCACGTGGACTTGTGGCGGTTTGACGCGGGGCGGCCGCAAGATTCGCAAATCAGGTACACCTTGGACAGCGGTGTCGCCCGCCATGTGTCGGGCAAGGCCGCCAAGGCCGCCCGCGAAAAATTCCGTTTCAACACCCCGATGGCCGCCATCGGGGTGCGCGGCACCGACTTCACCGTGCTGGCCGACCCCGGCGTCACGCGCGTGTCGGTCCAATCCGGCGGCGTGGTAGTCAATAGCTTCGGCGAAGGCTGCCGGGCGGACGGGTTGGGGCCGTGCGAAGGGGCTTCGGCCGTCGAACTCTTTGCCAGTGCCAAGGACAAGCTCCTGCAATTGCGGGTGGGGGAGCGCCGTCCTGAACTGATCGAAGACCCCTCGGCGGGGCCCGACAAGGCGCGTCCGCCCACCGGCGCAGAGCCGACGGCTCGCCAGCCAATGAGCGGCTCGGACGTCGAGGTGGCCGAATCTCGGGGGTCGGAGATTCTCGCAGCGCAGGTGTTGCCGGATAAGATCCCCGTAGAGCCAGTCATTCAACCGCCGGTCATCCAGCCGCCGCCACCGGCAACGCCGATCGCGGTGTGGGGCCGCTGGGCGGCAATAGCGGCCAATGACGCGGGAGTCGTCTCGGCCCAGGATGTCTTGAGCGGCCGCAGCCTCGTCGCCATCAACCGCTTCTACGTGCTGGCCGCCAACAAGCCTGCAACCGCATTCGAGATGCCCGGAGCCGGCGTGGGCAACTTCACGTTGACTGCGCATGATGGCGTCATCAGTGACAAAACTACCGGTTCCGCAATTGCTTCGACGGCTTCGGACGCCAGGCTGAGCATTGATTTCGGCACGCGCCGATTCGAAACCTCCATGAAGGTCTCTGCCGGGGACGTGTCGACACAAATCAGCGGCAAGGGCGCCGTGGAAGCAAACGGCCGGTTTGCCTCGGACCTGTTTGCCTCGCCGAGCAGTATCAAGGGCCTGGTGGGTGGCGATCAAGCCAGCGAAGCCATGTACCTCTACCAGCGCTCCATCAATGGCCGTTACGACGCCTCCGGAGCCGCTTCCTGGCGCAAGTGACCGCGGCCGCCTGAGGCCGGGTCGTCCACTTTTGCGCAACCGTCGAGCATTGGTTCGGTGGGCACTGGTTGTCCTGGTCGCCGCCGCCTCCCTGGGAATCCAGTGGGCGCCAGTGGTCCCCGCCCCGTTCGCGGGCGCCGAGAACCTCGTCAAAGACCCTATTCATCAGCTCCTTGCCTCGAGCGAGCCGGAAAACCGGCTTGTCGTCATCGACCTGGACGAAACCAGCATCGCCCAAATCGGGCCGTGGCCATGGCCCCGATCACGGATCGCTGACCTGCTGGAGGCACTGGTAGGGCCTTACGGCGCCCGCGTTGTCGGGATGGATGTCGTTTTTCCCTCGCCTGCGGACGCGAGCGGCGATGCGCGGCTGGCAGCCCTGAGCGACTTCGCTCCAGTCGTCCTGGCGCAAGCGCTTGACTTCGTCGCGCGCACGCCTGCGCTCACCAGTGGGGAGCCCGTCTTCGCCGCGGCTGTGCCGTCCGTAGAGTTGCCCACCGTGAATGCAACCGGCTACATGGCCAACCACGCGGGCCTGGCCAAGGCGCGTTGCGTCGGCAACATCGGAATCCAGCCCGACAGCGACGGCCGGGTGCGGCGGGTACCGTTGCTGGCGAACTGGAAGGGGATGTCCTCACCCCTGTTACCCGCGGCGATGATGAGTTGCCCCCTGCAACGGGGCGCTCCAGTCGATGTCCTGGCGCAGTTGAAATCAAACGAACTCGCCACCGGGCAATGGCAAGTGCCGTTCGCCCGCCAATGGGATGCATACACAGTGATTCCCGCGGCAGCGATTCTCGATGGCAGCGCGCCGACTGAACTCGTGCGGGGGCGTTGGGTGCTCGTCGGGTCATCCGCCCTGGGGCTGAACGACCGGGCAGCAACGCCGCTTGCCGGCGCGACGGCAGGGGTCATGGTGCATGCGGCCGCAATGACCGGCCTGCTCGACCGGGTTGAAGGCAAGGCGCCGGCCCTGCCCATCGATGGCCGCTGGATCGCGACGATATGGACTCTGGTCACGCTGGCGGCAGGGGCTTGGGCGCTGGGCCGTTACAAGGCATGGTGGCTCATCCCCGGAATAGTCGCCGTCGTCGCCGGTTGGCTGGCCCTTGCGGCCTGGATGGTGCTTCAGCGCGCCACGTTCAGCACCGGCGCGCCGCTGCTGGGTTACGGGCTCATGCTCCTGGTGGTCTCGGTCGAACTGTGGATGATCCAGCGTGAGCAGGGCCAGCTCCTGCGATCCTTCGCATCGTATGTTGCGCCCTCGGTGCTCAAGCAAATGCTCGAGCAGGGATTGGAAAACCCCATGGTGCCGCAGCATCGTGAAATCACCGTCGTCTCCGCGGACATGCAGGATTACACGGGCATCACCAATCGCTCCACACTGCAGGAAGCCGCCGAATTGACGCGGGAATTCCTGCAATGCCTCACCGAACCCGTGCTCACGTGTGGTGGCACGCTGGACAAATACACGGGCGACGGGCTGGTGGCGTTCTGGGGGGCACCTCTTGCCAGCCCAGACCATGCCGACATGGCCTTGCAGGCGGCGCAGGCGATGGTCGCAAGTGTCCGGGACTGGAACGAAAAGCGGGTCCGCCTCGGGCAACTGCCCGCGCGTGTGCGCATCGGCGTGGAGTCGGGCTCCGTGCTGGTTGGCGATCTCGGAACAAGCTTCCGCCACACGTATACTGCCGTTGGCGATTGCATCAACACGGCAAGCAAGCTGCAGGCAGTCGCCAAGACACTTAGTTGCGACCTGGTTGTCGGGCCCGTGGCAGCACGCCTCGCGGGCCGCAGCGGACTGGTTCCAGTCACTCGGTCGCAGCTCCCGGGACATCAAGAGGCGTCAGTACTTTGGTCTTTTCCTTCGCTGAGCAGCTCATTGCCGCAAGCCGTGCCGCAGCAGCTCGCGCCGGCGGTCTCCGGCTAGCCTGTCGTCTCTTTTTCGTTTGCTGCGCCCTCGTCGCCGCGGGCCGTGAGGTCGCGGCGCAGGACAGCGCCGTGGAGCCGGAGGAACTGACCGCAGCGGGTGTCGCCGGTGAAATCATGGATCTGGCGGTGGAACACTGCCGCCGCGGCGAAAGCGCGCAGGCCCTATCGATGCTCGCGGCGATACGGGCTCAGCTGGATCCGCCGCCTGCCCTCCTGCGCCTCATCGAGGGCCTGGAAGCGACAGGCTGCAACAGCCCGGCTGTGGCTACCGGCCAAGCGCTGCGCGTGCAGATCGGCGGCGGATGGGACAGCAACGTAAGCCAGGGCATCACGGCGCGCAGCCTGGTCCTCGGGAGCGGCGACAATCTGCTCGAACTCGAGCTCGACCCGAGTTACCAGCCGCGCTCCAGTGCTTTCGCGCATGCCTCGATCGACTACAGCGCGACATTGCCCGCCTACGGGCTCAACCTGCAGGGCGGCGTGGCGCACCGAAAGAACGATCGGGCGTCCGCCTTCGACGTCACCACCGTTTCGGCGGCCGCGTCTCGCGAATTCGCATTGCCCAAGGGTAGTCTGCGCGGCCAGGTAGAGCTATCGGAAGTGTGGCTCGGCGGCGTGCACTACCAGCGCAGCCAGAGCGTGGCGGCGCAATGGCTCGACACCGGTCGCTCCGGCGCATTGCTCGCAACGTTGAGCGCCACGGCCGGTCAGTACCTGACCCAGCCGTCCCAAAATTCCTGGCAGCTCGAGGCCGGCGTGTTCGGGGAGTGGCGCATCAACGGTGCGCAGTCTGTACATGCGGGGGTTTCCCTGCTGCGCGACAACGCGACACGCACGCGGCCTGGCGGTGACCGGGACGGCTTTCAGTTGCAGGCGGGCGGCGTCATGCTGGCCGGGGGGTGGCGTTTCAAGCCGCATGTCAGCTACACACGCTGGAAGAGCGCCGAAGTGTTCGCTCCTGGCCTGCTGGACGTGCAGCGCAATAACCGGCTGACACAAGTTGCGTTTCAGGCGGAAAGGCCGCTCTCGGCCAAGACCAGCCTGGTGTTGGAATGGCGCGGGCGCCGGGCGCACGACACTGTTGCCCTCTATACGTACCGCGCCCAGGTGCTCAGCGCAACGCTGGCTCGCCGATTCTGAGCACAGCGCCGGACACTTGTTGCGTCGCAAGCCGCCGCAGCCGGTTGGGGTCGCGCACGATGAGGCGCTTGAAATCCTTTTCCACCACGCCCAGTACCACGAGATGGGCGATCGCCCGTGACACCGTCTCGCGGCTGGTGTTGATCATGATCGCGATTTCCTGCTGCTTGGGCAGGTTCTGGATCACCACCAGGCCACCGGGCATCTGCTGCCCCAGTTGCATCAGCAGTGCGTAGACCCGTTGCTGCGCGTTAGGGATCGCCAGCAGCGCGCGGAACGTCGACAGGTTGCGCACGAGCGCCGTCAGGTGGCGCATCATGGCTTCGGCGGTTGCCGGCAGCTTGTAGAAGGCCTCGCGGGCGGCGGCCTGCGGAATCACGCCCACCTGCGATGGCTGCAGGGCAACGATGTGCGCCGATCGCGGCAGGCCGTCGATCACGGACAGTTCGCCAAAAAAGCTGCCGGGCTTGATCAGGTTCAAGCCGATTTCGCGGCCGTCTTCCGCGATATCGACGGCCTGGAGCGAACCGGAAAAGAGCAGGTACAAGCCGTCCGCCGCCTCCTCTTTGCGGCAAACAATCTCGCGCCGGTTGTAGTTCTTCACGCGCAGCAGGCTGCTGGTGACCTTGAGCTCCTCCTCGGGTAGGTTCGCGAACAGCGGAAACTTGCGAAGGTCCATTGGCTAATGCTGAAGCCACCCATTGATTTCGTCAATGTTCTCGGGCCGGAAGCCGCCCGTCAGAGCCTTCAGGCGCACGCGTGCCAAAAGGTACTGGAAGCGCGCTTGCGCGAGATCGCGGCGCGCCAGCCCTGCCTGCTGCTCGGCGTTCAGGATGTCGATGCGTGTTCGGGCCCCTGCCTCATGCGAGCGCCGGCTGGACACCGCCAATTGCTCGGATGAGCGAACAGCCTGCTCGAAGGCGCGAACTTTCAGCACCCCTTCGGTCACGCCACGGAACTCCCCGTGAACGCGCACTCCAAGATCCCGCCGGAGCTCCTCCAGCTTGTTTTCGCTGCGCTCGAGGATGGCCAAGGCCTCGCGCACCTGGGAGTTCACGTAGCCGCCCTGGAAGATCGGGATCGCCAGCTGAAGCCCGATCTGCTTATTCTCGTAGCGACTAAAAAGCCGGGTCACGTTTTCGCTGTTGCTGCGCGAGATCTGCGCGATCGCGTCCAGTGTCGGGTAATGGCCGGCCTTGGCTTTCTCGACGTCGGCGCGCGCCGCTTCCACCTGGGCCCGTGCGGACTGGAGCTCGGGGCTCGCCGCTTCGGCCAGCGTTGTCCACTCTTCGAGGGCGGCAGGTGTGGGCGGGGTCAACTGGAGCTTGCGAACATCGACGGGCGCGAGCTGCGTAATCGGCTGGTTGATCAGCGTCTGCAAGCGGCGGCGAGCAAGATCGACGTTTTGCCGCGCCTCCAGTTCCTGCGCCAAGGCCAGGTCCAGTCGCGCCTGGGCTTCGTCGATGTCCGTGCGGGTGCCGGCACCGGCGCTCAAGCTTTTGCGCGCCGAATCCAGCTGAGCTGTATACGCTGTCTTCTGCAGCCCGATCAGCACGACTTGCTCCTCGGCCTGCAATGCCTCGAAGTACGCCTGTGTCACGCGCATGACCAGGTTCTGCTCGTCGCGCTCCAGTGTGGCGTTCGCATCCTCGACGAGCGCCTTGGCCTGCCGGTACTGAGCAAACAGCTGCTTGCGAAAGATAGGCTGCCGCAGTGTGAGGGTATCGTTGCTGCTCGTGTACTTGTCGTTGGTCGTCGATTCGATCCCCAACGCATTGGGCGCCGTCGTGTCCAGATCGTTCTTGTGGCGCGAGAAATTCGCCGAGATATTGGGCAGGAACTGCGCCCGTGCCTGGGGCAGGCGTTCGCGCCCCGCATCGGCAGCGGCCCGGGACGCGCGGATGGACGCATCCTGCTCACGGGCCAGACGATAGGCTTCGGCGAGGTCAATGGACCATGCGGGGAGTGCCGCGCAGGCGGCGGCCGTGATCGCGGCGATGGCCACGCGGCGGAAATTGTGCGACATCGTCATTCTTCCTTCATCGACGCAGCCATCCGCTTTGTCAGCGGCCCCAGCATATAGGTCAACAGAGAGCGTTCACCAGTTTTGAAGATTACCTCGGTGGGCATGCCGGGCTGCATCTGGCGATTGCCCAATTTCTTGAGTCCTTCCGGCGTCACGGTAACCCGGGCGAGGTAATAACTGACGTTGTTGGCCGGGTCCGTGAGCAGGTCGCCGGAGACGGAGAGCACCTTTCCGTCCACCACCATCGTCGGCGCGTGGGCGAAAGCAGAGAAGCGGATGTCCACCGGCAGCCCCGCGTGGACGCGGTCGATGAAGTTCGGCTGCACCCGGGCTTCGAGCAGCAGGGGCTCGTCATTGGGGACGATGTCCATCAGTTTCTGGCCGGATTGAATGACGCCTCCGGACGTCTGGACCGTCAGCCCGACCACCTGCCCCGTGGCCGGCGCCTTGATCTCCACGCGCGCCAGGTCGTTTTGCAGGGCGCGATATTTCTCGGCTTCGGCCAGGACCTCGCGGCTGACATCCGCCATCTGAGTCTCAATTTCCTTGCGGTACTCCTGCTGCCGGGAGATCGCTCTCTGCCGCAGGTCTCCGATGCTGCGGCGGGCACGCAGTGAGTTCCCAATCAGTTCGGCCATGGAGGCGTTCGCCTCCGCAACCGCGCGCTCCAGTTCGAGCTGCCGGTTGCGCGGCGCGTAGCCTTCCGCGACCAGGCCGCGGGTGTTCTTCAGTTCTTCGTTCAGCAGTGCCAGCTGGCTCTTGCGGCTTTCCTGCATGGAGTCGTATGCACGAATCGAGGCCTCCTGGCCCTGGATCTGTTCATTGAGCGATTGCAGGTCTGCGGCCAATCCGGCTCGCCGGGACGCAAGCAACTGCTCCTGCGTCATCATCTGCGACTTGATCAGCGGGTCTGCACTGCCGGCAACCAGGTCGGGGTGATAGGTGATCGTGCGGCTGCCCGACTGTTCGGCCAAAAGCCGTGCCTGCATCGCCCGCAGCGAAAGGTAGCGTTGGCGCGATGCCTCGTTATTGGCCCGCGCAGCGGCCTCGTCGAGCTTGATGAGGACCTGGCCTTCCTTCACGTTCTCGCCCTCGCGCACCAGGACTTCCTTGACCAGGCCACCCGTCAGGTGCTGAACCGCCTTGCGCTTCGTATCGATGGCGACCATGCCCTGCGCGGCCACCCCTTCATCCAGCGGCGCGAACGCCGCCCAGAGCAAGAAGCCCACAAAGCCGATTCCCAGGGCCCACAAGCCAATGCGGCCGGCGCGGCCTGAGTCCGCTTGCAGGGAGCCGTCGGCGAGGCTGACGACCGCACCTCCTTGAGTTTGAATTTCGGAAGGGGCGGGTTTGGTGAGTGCAGTGTGGGCCATGGCAGTCAATATTCAGGATGGATTGGGGGAGCGGGGGGCCACTCAGGCGGGCCGGGGCGTCAATGCGGAGGAAGGCTCGGCTCCGCGGGCCGGCCGTTGGGTTCTCTGCAATGTGGCAATCACCTCGTCGCGCGGGCCGCTCGCGACAAGCTCACCGTCTTTCAGCAACAGGAGCCAGTCGGCCGCGCTGATTGCTCCCGGCCTATGGGTGATGAGGAAAACGGTCTTTTTCTTGGCCTTCAACTGGCCGACGGTACTCATCAAAGCGGCGTCGCCGGCATCGTCCAGGTTGGCGTTGGGTTCGTCCAGCACGATGAGCGCCGGGTCGCCGTAGACTGCGCGCGCCAGCGCGATGCGCTGGCGTTGTCCGCCAGACAACATGCTGCCCGCCTCGCCGATCGGCGTGTCGTAGCCCTGGGGAAACCGCAAAATCATTTCATGCAGGCCGGCGCACCGCGCTGCGTCAATCACCTTTTCGGAATCCACTTCGCTGAACCGCGCGATGTTCTCGGCGATCGTACCGTCGAACAACTCGACGTCCTGCGGCAGGTATCCCACGTGGGGCCCCAGTTCCATCCGGTTCCAGCCCTCGATCGGCAGGCCGTCCAGCAGCACTTCACCCGTCACGTCCGGCCAGATGCCCATCAGAACGCGGGCCAGGGTCGACTTGCCCGATCCGGATGGGCCAAGCACGGCGACGACGGTGCCCGCCGGCACGGCGAGATCGATATTCTTCAGGATGGGTGTTTCACGGCCCGGTGCCTCGGCGAAAACACTGCGCAGTGTCACCTCGCCGGTGGGGGCCACGCGCGACAGTGCGGCGTCGCGCTCGGGGAAATCGCGCAGCAACTGCTCCAGGCGCTCGAAGGCCGCTCGCGCGCTCACGAAGCTGCGCCAGCTGCTCACCATCAGGTCTATCGGCGCGAGCGCGCGGCTCATCAGCACATTGGCGGCAATCATGCCCCCTGGTGTCAGCTGGCCGTCGATTACTAGTAGCGCGCCGGCACCAAGTGATAGCGACTGCTGGGTATAGCGAATGAATTTGCTCCAAGCCGCCACCCGGCCGTTGGCCGACTGGGACACGCTGGCGGCGACAAGATGCTTCTCATGCCGCTCACGCCAGCGGTTGCGCAAGTTGGGCACCATGCCCATGGATTCGAGTACTTCGGAATTGCGCAGCTTGCCCTGGACATAGATCGTGGCTTCGCTGCCCGCCTTGATCGCCGCTTCTGCGGGGGCCACCGTTCGCCGGTGGCCGAACCAGGCCAGTGCCACTTGCACGCACGCGAACACGATGGACATCACGCCCAGGAGCGGGTGCAGGAAGAACATGACAGCGATGTAGATTGGCGCCCACGGAGCATCGAAGAACGCGAAGATGCCTTGGCCGGTGAGGAACTGGCGCACCTGTAGCAGGTCGTTGAAGGCGCGCGCGGGGCTGGCGCCCGAGCTGCCGAGGCTCGCCTCGAAGCTGGCGTTGAAGACGCGCGTGCCGAGAATCTCGTCCAGCCGAACGCCTGCACGTACCAATATGCGCGAGCGCGTCCACTCGGACACGGCCATCACGCCGAACAGAAACAGGCAGATCAGCGATACGGCGACCAGCGTGAGCTCGCTGTAGCTCGACAGCACGCGGTCGTAGACCTGGAGCATGTAGATGGTCGGTGTGAGCATCAGCAGGTTCGCGACCGCGCTGAAGAGGCCGACCATCAGGAATTCGCGGCGGAAGGTCCACAGCGCCGCCGTCAGATCGCTGCGCTGGAAAAAGGCGGGAGTCTTCATGCTGCTAGTTCCGGAAGGTGGGGTGCGCCCATGCTCTTGCGCTGCTGGGCCGCCTGGGCTTTCGCTGCGGCTTCCTGCGCTGCCTTCTGCATTGCGGCAAGCACCTCGTCGCGTGGCCCGAACGCTTGCGTCGCGCCCTCGCGCAACAATAGGAGCTTGTCGCACACACTCATCAGGCTGGTGCGGTGCGTGACGATGACGAATGTCGTGCCTCGCGCCTTGTATTCGGCCACGGCGGCTGCCAGCGCGGTTTCGCCTGCCTCGTCAAGGTTGGAGTTCGGCTCGTCGAGCACCACGAACACCGGGTCGCCGTACAGTGCGCGGGCCAGGCCGATGCGTTGCCGCTGGCCGCCTGACAGTCGCGCGCCCTCCGGGCCCACCTCGGTTTCATAACCTTCCGGCAGTGACATGATGAAGTCGTGCAGGCCTACGGCGCGGGCGGCGTTTTCGACCTTGGCCTTCTCCAACTTGCCAAATCGTGAAATGTTTTCGGCGAGCGTGCCGTCGAACAACTCGATGCCCTGCGGCAGGTAGCCAACGTGGGGGCCGAGCCTGGACTTGTCCCATGCATACAGGTCTGCGCCGTCCAGGCGCGCCTTGCCGCCCGCCGAGGGCCACACGCCGGCCAGCACTCGCGCCAACGTCGTCTTGCCCGAAGCAGACGGCCCGATGACAGCCAGCACCTCGCCTGGCTGCAGCCCGAAAGTGACGCCGCGCAAGATAGTGGCCTGGCTGCCTGGGGCGATAGCGATGATGTTCTCTGCGGCGAGCCTGCCGCGCGGCACCGGCAGTTCCATGCTGTCGGACTTCAGCGGCACGTCCGAGAGCAGGGTCTCCAGTCGCTTGAATGCATCGCGGGCGTTCACGCCGGTGCGCCACTGGGTGACGATCTGGACCAGCGGCTGCAGCACGCGCCCCCCAAGGATCGACGCCACGATCAGCATCGCCGGGCCTCCATTGAGCTGGTTACGCAGCATCAGCCAAGCCGCCAGGCCGAGCAGCAGGGAGCTCATCACCACCTGAAGGAACTTGGAAATAGACGTGTACACGCCGGCCCGCTCCGACGCGAGTGCCTGCAAGCCGAGGAATTCGCGCTGCTTGGCGATCCAGCGCTTGTGAATGTCGGCCAACATGCCCATGGCCTCGATCACTTGCGCGTTGCGCAGCGACCCGTCCGCGTATTGCTGCGCGCCGAAGGCGCTCCGATTGGCCGCGGTGAGCGGTGGTTGCGTACTGCGCTCGTTCATCCACGCAATGATGGTCTGGATGATGGCGCCGATCAGCGCGGCATAGCCCAGGACGGGGCTGATCGCGAATATGAACGCCAGGAATACCAGCGCCACCGGCGCTTCGACCAGCGATTTCAGAAGAACCGAGGGAAGGAAATCGCGCAGCGTCCGCAGATCATTCAATGGCTGCACGCTGCCGCCGGGGAGCCGCTTGAGGTTGGCCTCAAAGCTTGCAGTAAAAACGCGCTCGCTCAGCAGGCGGTCCAGAACCAAGCCGGCTTCGCCCATCTGCTCGTTGTGGGCCCATTCCAGCACCTGCATCACCAGGTAAGACGCGAGGACGAGGACGGTGAGCATCAAGAGCGTCATGAAGCTGCGGCTGTTCACGACCCTGTCGTACACCTCCAGCATGTACCAGCTGGGCATCAGTGCGAGTAGCGCAGCGATCACGCTGAACCAGGCCGACTTGACGAAGTAGGGACGCAGGTCGCCCAAGGCATCTCGCAATTCGGACTTGTTGTTCTGCGGACCCTTGGGTTCAGGTGATTTCATTGTTTTCCTCGACCATCATGTATTCGGGCAATTCGTCGGCATGCTCCAACGGCGCCGCGCTGTCCTCGTCTCCGTCCGAGAAGAGGAACGCCAGCTCGAAACTGTCCGCGGCGGGCCGCGACAGGACGATCTCGCGCAGCTTCATCGTATGAAAATTGGATTCGTCCTCGGGCTTGAGGCCAAGCTGGAAGCGCATCCGGCCGTCCAGCGTATACAGCGAAAGCTGCCCCGCCTTCAGGCTCAGGGTGTGTCGGTCGAAGTAGACCGGGCAGTCATCACTGAAGCGCAGCAGGGGCAGGGGCTTGGTGCCGAGTTTGGCGAGGTTGAAGGGACTTCGCGGATTTTGGAACAGCAGGCGGCTGTGACGCGAAACGGAATAGATCGCATTGCAGATCATCTGCGAACCCATTTGCGGAAATTGCTCCCGCAACGGCTTGTACGCCATATGGTGCAAAGCGACGCGATTCCAGACCTTGGTCTTTTGGACCAGCGGCGCCAGGGCGTTGCACGTTTTGGCGAAAGCGGCTTGCAACTGGCGCAATTTCGCGGCCTCGTCGGGCGAGGTATTCAATGCGATTCGCAGGAACCTATTCATATAGGATGCGGATTCTCTTAGCTTCCTATATGAAAAGTCAATCCCCGCCACGAAAAGCCGATTGCTATCTATTTGAGAGCGGCATCGCCAACCTCAGTGAGGCAATTCACAGTTTTCGTGTGCGAATTGCGGGTGACGGACACGTTCTCCGAAAAGCACGGCCTAAACTTTTTCCCCAATGAAAACAAGAGGTTAGGGACGAAAACCGATGTGGTCGAAGCGCAACAGAATCTGAAGAAAAGTGACGCACATCACATGACACAGATGAGGACCCTCTATAGTCACGCCTAGCCCTAGTGGGGACTCAGCTTTATAGAGGCCGGGCAGCCCGCAAAGGCGAGGACAGCGATGTCCGAGTCTTCTATCGATAGACGGCAAATTTCTTTATTTTCAGGAGCTACTCCATGGCTGTTTCGCAAACACAGTTGACCCAACTGTATCTGGCTTACTTCGGTCGGCCCCCGGACTTCGACGGTCTGGTTTTCTATACGTCGAACCCCGATTACGACATCTGGCAAGTGGCTGCTTTCTTCAGCGAGTCGCCCGAGTCCATCGCCTTGTACGGCCCGACGTTCAACGCCGCGCAGATCAACGCGATCTACCAGAACCTGTTCAACCGTGACGCCGAACCCGCCGGCCTGCTGTACTGGTCGACTGAAGTCGCCTCGGGCCGCCTGACGGCCGCCGGCGCCGCCTACGCGATCTTCCTGGGCGCACAAAACGAAGACCTGGTCGCTGTCAACAACAAGATGGCCGTTGCCACCGCGTTCATAGCCGCGCTGGACACCAGCGCCGAGATCGTGGGCTACACCGGCGCTGACGCTGCCGAATCGGCACGCCAGTTCCTGGCCACCGTCGACTGGACCACCACCAGCCTCGAAGCGGCCCTGGCCGGCCTGGACGCTGCCGTCGCGGCAGCCACCGGCGTGGGCGGCATCATCGGCGAAACCATCGTGCTGACCGCAGGGATGGACAACGTCGTCATCGCAACCGGCACCACGATCGACACCGTCAAGGGCGTGATCGATGGCACGGCCACCGACACGTTCACCGTGGGCGACACGATCGACGGCAATGGCCTGACCATCGTCGAACTCGCACTCGCCGGCAACACCACCGCGCCGTTCACGCAGCTGTCTGATATCAAGTCCGTCGACCTGATCAACGCCACCACGGCCACCGTCACTTTCGAAGCCGCAGGCTGGACGAACGTCGGTGAGGTCAATCTGGACAGGGGCCTGGCCGGCGGCGCCGCCTGGTTCAGCAACCTGGCGACCGGTGTAGACCTCAACATTTCCGTTGCAGGCGGCATTGGCGCATCCTATACAGACGGCGAAGGCGCCTACCTTTGGGACCTGAAGGCTGGTGACAGCGGCTCCATTGCCGACGGCAACATCACGTTGAACGTTGCTTCGGGCCACACTGGCGCATCCGTTTCTGCTTATGGGACGGCGGACGTTACGCTCGGCGACATCAATTTGACCGTGGGCGACAGCTCGACGCTCGAAGCTACGTTCTCTGCGACCGCTGGCAGCATTGCCGTCGGCAACGTGTCCGTCGCTCTGGGTGACAGCTCGACTCTGGACCAGATGTACATCACGGCCTCCGGCGACGTCACCGTGGGAAACGTCACCTGGGTGCAGGGCGACAACAATGGCAGCAACGACCTCAGCATCAGCTCGACCTCGAGCGGTGATGTGACAGTGGGTGACATCAGTGTTTCGATCGGCGACTACACGACGTCGACCGAGTTCACGCTGGACATCTACGCCAACAGCGGCGACGTCACGGTGGGCAACATTACCGGCGCAGTGGGTGACTCGAGCACCGGCTTGAATGTCACGGTCGAAAACTACGTCGGCAACGTGACCGTTGGTTCCGTGGGCATGGTGGCCGGCGATGACTCCGAGCTGTACCTGAATGTCCAGAACAACTCCGGCACCGGCGACGTTTCTATCGGCTTCGTGGCGATGGAAGTCGGCGTCAGCTCCAGCCTCGACGTGAGCATCACGTCGACGGGCGTCAGCGGCAGCAATCTTGGCACCATGGCGATCGGCGGCCTGTCGTTCGTTCTGGCCAATGATGCGACCGGCGAAGTCGATATCGAGCACTACAGCTACGGCAGCTTGACCGGCACGTCCGCCGAGACCATCGGCGCGCTCACCGTCGGCGACATCGACATTACCTTGGGCTCGGACGCCAGCCTCTCAGTGTCGATCACGCAAGCCATGTACGGCACCAAGACGACCGACACCGCGACGATCGGCGACCTCACGGTCGGCGACGTGAACGCGACGTTGGCAATTGGCGCATACCTGAGCGTCGACGTTGAGGCATCGAACACCAACGGTGGCGGAGTCGGCAACGTTGCAGTGGGCGACGTAACCGTCGTCGCTGACGACGGTGCTTCCTTCGATTACTCCCTCAGCGTCACTGCAACCGGCGATGTCGGCTCGGTAACTGTCGGCGATGTCGACGTAACCCTGGGTGTCGCTGGACGTGGTTATTTCTCCCTGACCGTCACCGGCGCCGATATCGGCACCGTGGACATCGGTGACCAGAACTGGAACGTCGGCGTCGATTCGACGGCCAACCAGGGATGGTGGATGGGCATCTACGCCGATGGGGACATCGGCAGCGTGGGACGTGGCGACACGGACGTCGTCCTGGGCGCTGAGGCCTCCATGACGTACGCTGCGTTGAGCGTTACCGCCACTGGTGACATTGGCAGCGTGGCCAAGGGTGACAGCAGCTGGGTGCTCGGCGAAGGTGCTTACGCCAGCTACGACTACCTGGATGTCTTCGCTTCCGGCGACATCGGCACCGTGACCCAGGGCGACCTGGACGTGACGGTGGGTGTTGACGCGACCTACACGAACTCCAACTACCTGTCTGTGACGGCATCCGGTACGGTGGACACCGTGACCATGGGCGACATCACGGCCCAGGTCAATGCTGGCGGCGACTTCTACTTCTACGTCTCTGTCTCCGGCGACGACGGGGTAGGCGCCGTGACGGTTGGCGACATCAGCCTGACCACCGAGGGTGGCGATAGTGCCCAGGTGTGGGTGGAAGTCGACTCGACGGGCGGTGATATCGGCTCCGTGACGGTCGGCGACATCGAACTGGTTGCCTCCGATACGGCCGTGGCGTCGTTCTCGCTGGATGTGAATGCAACCGCCGGCGCGCTGGACTCCCTGTCCATCGGCAATGTGGACCTGAGCGTGACTGTGTCGTCGACGGTGAACGTGAACATTCTGGCGACCGCCGCATTGTTGACGGACGCGGACATCACGATCGATGCGTTCACCCTGCATGGCAGCGGCGCGTACGCGTTCCATGTCGGCAACGCGACGTACACGGGCGACATCACCCTCAACAACCTGGTGGTGGACGTGACGGCGACGGCGACCGGCGCGTATGACGTCTCGGACCTGCTGGTGGGCGTGCTGACCACGGGTGACCTGACCCTGGGCACCGTCGACTACAGCGGCTACTCATATACGGGTGGTTCCACAGGCGTCGCGATCGATGTGTCGGGCTATCTCGGCGACATCGTCGTGATCGGCTCTGACCAGGACGACGTGATCACCGACAACGATGAGACCAACGTGCTGACCGGCAACGACGGCGCGGACGTGTTCTCCTTCGTCGCGATGGACGCCAACAACGTCGGGCTGAGCCTGGCGGCGGCGGACGTGATCACCGACTTCGAGCATGGCGTCGACGTGATCGAGCTGGACACCACGGTCGCTTCCACGGCGGACCAGTACTTCGAAGGCACGGCGGCAACGTTCGCGGCGTTCGTGACGATGGCCAAGGCGCAGATGACTTCGGCACCGGAGGATAATGTGGTCGCGGTGCAGGTCGGCAGCGACGTGTACGTGGCGGTGGACATGAACGACGGCGACAAGATCGACACGGTCATCGTGTTGACGGGCGCCTCGATCACTACGCTGAACTTCGCGGACTTCGCCTTCATCTAAAATCTAGGCAGAGTGCGACGCACAGGGCCCGCTTCGGCGGGCCCTTTTTCATGAGAAAGGTCACAAGTTGGCAGACACAACATTACTCAACCAGGCGTTAGACGCCGAGAAACAAGGGCGCTTTTCCGATGCGCTGGGGCTGCTGAAGAAGACGTTGCGGCAAAGTGCGGGACCGACTCCCGAAGTGCTGATGCCCATGGCGCGCATTCACGAGCGGCTAAAAAAGTACCCTGAGGCACAGGCGATCTACGCCAAGATGGTCGAGCCCGGCGGCAAGATGAGCCAGCCGGTGGCGTTGGGGCTCTCGCACAGCCTGATCGGGCAGTCAAAGTACGAACAGGCGCGCAAGATCCTGGCAGCGCTGTACAAGCAAACGCCCAATAGCGTGCCAGTGCTGGTGGGCTTGGCGCAGTGCGCGCGGCACCGCGAAGACTACACCGATGCGGGCAAGCTGCTTGACAAGGCGCAATCGGTGGAGCCGGACAGCAAAGCCGCGCGCCACGAGCGCGCGCAACTGCAGATTGCCACCAAGGCTGACATGGAGGCGATCAAGACGCTGGAGGCCAACATCGATCGCCAGGACCCTTACGGTGACTCGATTGACCTATGGATCGACACGGTCAAGAAGCAGAAGAGGGATCTGTACCTGCGCGAGAAGCTGCGCGAGTACGCCAAGCGCCATCCCAAGCGGCCGGAGTTCATCTTCGGTTTGGGGTTGACCTACAGCCGCGCGGGCGAGGTGGACAACGCCCGGGCGGAGCTGGAAAAGGTCAACAAGATGCTGCCGGGCAACCACCGGGTGCTCTACGAGCTGGGTGTCCTGGAGCGTCTGGCCGGCAACATCGACAAGTCCCAGCAGATGTTCGAGAAGGTGCTGGAGATCAAGCCGGACCATCCGGCCGCCATCCGCACCTACGGGGTGGACTACAAGTACGCCTATGGCGATTCGGTGTTCTCGCGCCTGAACACCGAGGCGGCCAACCTCACGTCGCTGCAACCGATGGACCAGGTGCAGATGCATTTTGCGCTGGGCAAGGCATTCGACGACGTGGGCGAGCTTTCCTCGAGTTTTCGCCACTACGCCATCGGGGGGCAGAAGAAGCGCAAGAGCGAGACTTACAGCGAGCAAAGCAGCGCGCGCATGTTCCAGGTGATGAAGGCGCTGATCAACAAGGAGTCGATGGACAAGATCGCGCAGCCCGGCTATGAGGACGAGACGCCCGTGTTCATCCTGGGCATGCCGCGCTCGGGCACTTCGTTGATGGAGCAGATTCTTTCCTCGCATCCGGCGATCTACGGAGCGGGAGAGCTGAAGTACATGACTTCTGCCCTGGAGAATGTCGATGTGCTGGGGCGGCGCATCAAGCTGGGCGATGTGGAGGCGGCGTTTACGTATGACGAAAACGCGACTTTTGAGCAGCGCGGCAAATGGTTTGCCGACATGCTCAAGAGCCTGCCACCGGCGGGTAAGAAGTACTCGCGCATCGTGGACAAGATGCCGGGCAACTTCAACTTTGCGGGCCTGATCCACGCCATCCTGCCCAAGGCCAAAATCATCCACAGCCGCCGTCACCCGGTGGAAACCTGCCTGTCGTGCTATCGCATCCTGTTTGCCGAAGGCCACCAGTGGACCTATGACCTGGGGCAGCTGGGGCGCTACTACAAGCGCTACTGGGACATGATGAAGCACTGGCGAGCGCAGTTCCCCGACATGATGTACGAGGCGCGGTACGAGGACAACGTAGCGGACGTCGAGGGCCAGGCCAAGGCGCTGATCAACTACCTGGGGCTGGAGTGGCATGAGAACTGCCTCAACTTCTACAACACGGACCGGCCCGTGAAGACGGCCAGCGCATCCCAGGTGCGCAAGCCCATCTACACCACGTCGACCAACCGCTGGCGCAGGTACGAGAAGTACCTGGGCCCGCTGCTCGAAGAGATCGGCGACATCGTGGAAGAGTACGAGGCCGAGATCGCCCATCTCGCACCCAAGGCCTGACAGGCGTGGCCCTGCAAGCCAGGTACGACCCGCGCGAGGACCGGATGCAGCTCACGCTGCATCCCTCCGCCGGCGTCGTGCGCAGTTTCTGGGTCACCCGCCGGCAATGGCTGGCACTGCTCGATGCGGTGACGGCGCTGCGCTTGCCCGACGAGGCGCCGCCCGACACAGTCGCAGCCGCTGTGCCGGGCGCGAACAAGCGGCTGCCTGCTGCGGCCCTGGACAAGGCCGTTCCCTTGCAGTCCCTGCGCCTGCGGCCCACTGCGGACGGTGGCGCCAAACTGGCATCGGCTGAAGCACATGCTGCTCGAACAGGCCGAGCGTGCGCAGTGGGATGCAGTGGCCGCCATGGACCGGCTGGGTGCCCGTAAGATCGCAGGCGATGCGCTGAACAAGGCGCGCCGCGCTGACTGAGTGCACTTACGTATGAGCTTCCCACGCAGGCTCCTCTTGCTGCTATCGCTGCTGCTGCTGCCGCCGTTGACGGCGAGTGCCCAAGCGGGCAGTGGCCATGAGGAAAAGCTTTCACCCGGCACCTGGCCTCAGCGTGTCTATCGGTGGCACTACAACCCCCGACAGCAACCGCCCTGGCTCGACGCCGCGCAAGCGAGATCCATGGTGATGGATGCGGCGCGCCAGTGGGAGACTGCCTGTGGTGTGCACATGGACTACCAGGGTGAGACCGACCTCGCGCCCGGTGCCATGGATGGGACCAACGTGGTCGGCTGGCGCGGCCTGCCCCGCCAGATGCGCGGCATCACGCTGGGCCGGGCGCGGGCCGGGCAACTGCGTGAGCGTGATGTCGCATTCGATCCCCGCCGCGCGGAGTTCCAGCGCGAGCCGCGCCTTCTGCAGAAAGTGATCGTGCACGAGTTCGGCCACGCGATCGGCCTGACGCATTCTGCGAGTTGCGGCGATGTCATGACGCTTGCCGCCGATTGCCCGCGGGTTCCTGCCGCCGCGCTGCCCGTGACACCGACCGCCAACGACGTCGCGCGTTGCATGGCCCTTTACGGACCTCCTTGATATACCCTTCCTCCTCATGGAATTGAACCAGGCACAACTGCAAACCCTGTGTGATATCGCGAGGGCCGCGGGCCACGAGATCATGGCAGTCTATGGCACCGACTTCGCCAGCTGGCAGAAGGACGATGACTCGCCCTTGACGCAGGCCGACCTGCGGGCGGACGCCGTGATCCGCAAGGGCCTCGAACAGGCGTTTCCCGGCGTGTTCATCCTGTCTGAAGAGTCGTCCTCCCAGGGATCGAGTCAGGCGGGTGCATTTTTCCTGGTAGACCCGCTCGACGGGACGCGCGAGTTCCTCAAGCGCAACGATGAATTCACCGTGAACATCGCGCACGTCCTGGGCGGCGAGCCCGTTGCCGGCGTCGTATATGCACCGGCGCTGCGCGAAATGTTCTACGCCGCCCGGGGCCTCGGGGCGTGGAAGGAGTCTGGCGGCGCCGTGAGCCGGATGGCCACGGCCAGTGCGGATGCGTCGGCGCAGCTGCGCGTGATCGGAAGCCGCTCTCACGGTGGCGAGGCGCTGGAGGCGTGGCTCGCCCGCCTCGATCGCAGCTACAGCTTCGTGCCCGCCGGAAGCTCCTTGAAGTTCTGCCGCATCGCCGAAGGTTGTGCCGACATCTATCCGCGGCTGGGGCCGACGAGCCAATGGGACACGGCGGCGGCCCATGCGGTGTTGCTGGAAGCCGGGGGGGCGGTGGTGGACGCTGCTGGCCAGCCCCTTCGTTATGGACTCGAGAGGCCCATGCTCAATCCCCACTTCGTCGCCTTGGCGCAGCCGCGTATGACGTACCCCGCTTTGCTGTCAAGTGCGTGAATTTGTCGCGAAGATCGGCGCGCCGTGTGAAGCCCAGGGCGCGTGACGCAAGCACATGTAAAACCGCGCCGAACCGATCAGTTGGATAATTAAACTGATTCGGCAAGTTCCGCCACATGTACGAAGTCACCAATCGGCTTTCACCGCCGTACTCCTCCATCTGCTACATCCAGTGCCTCTGGCCGGATGGCAGCGCCACGCGCGCTTCGGGCGTGGTGGTGGGGTACAACGACGTGCTCACCGCGCTTCATGTGGTGTTTTCAGCAGATCGGGGCGGTTGGGCCAGCGAGATCACGATCGTCCCCGCTGCCGATACCTGGCCATGGAGCGCGCCGTACGGCGAGTTCACGAATGTCGGTACCGTGGTGGGGCGCGCGGCCAACTGGGATTTGGACGGCGATGGCCTTCTCACGAATGCCGAATCCCAAGGAGACCTTGCGCTGCTGGGCATGGAGTCTCGCATCGGGGACATCACCGGTTGGCTGCCAGTCAGCCAGATGCCCAACGATTTCTCCGGCGTGATGGCCGGCTACCCCGCCAGCGCCAGCGGGATGATGGTCGAATCGGTCTATGCGGACGCATCGTCAACGTACGGGGTGTACACGATGTCGTCCTCGCTTGGCGCCGGGGCCTCCGGCGGGCCGTTGCTGCAGACCATTGGCGGCGTCACGTCGGTGGTCGGCGTGCTGTCCAGCGGCAATTCGAATGACACCGCGGCGACATACGCGGGCCTTTTCCCGGCGGATACGTGGAACTGGCTCCTGAATGCCATGGCGGCGAACGACAGCCTGCTGGCGAGCAGCCTGCCTAACAGCGTGGTCACGTCGAACGGCACGATTTACACCGGTAGCGCTGGCAACGACACCTGGGTCGGCGGCCCGGGATGGGACTCATTCACGGGCAACGCGGGCAACGATTCGATCGATGGCGGCGCGGGCATCGATATGGCGATCTTCTCGGGATTGCGCGTGTCGTACAAGGTGATTGTTTCGGCCGATGCCATCACCATCGCGGACAGCGTCGTCGCACGGGATGGCACAGACACCCTGCGCAATGTGGAGCGTGCGAAGTTCGCGGATGTGTCGCTCGCCTTCGACGTAGACGGGCATGCCGGCCAAGCCTATCGCCTCTACCAGGCTGCGTTCAACCGGGCGCCCGACCTTCAGGGCCTCGGCTATCAGATGAAGGCGCTGGACGACGGCCTGCCGCTTTGGTTCGTGGCGGCCAACTTCCTCAGGAGCCCGGAGTTCGTGTCGACGTACGGGAACCTGGGTGATGTGGAGTTCGTTACGCAGCTGTATGCCAATGTCCTGCACCGCGCGCCAGACGCGGGTGGGTTGGCCTATCACGTCGATCATCTGGCGAGTGGGTTCACCCGTGCCGACATAGTCGTCGGGTTCTCCGAATCGCCAGAGAACCAGGCGGCGCTCATCGGGTCGATGCAGAACGGCATGACGTACACCGTCTGAGCCGTCGACCTTCCCGCCCAAAACCCGAAAGTATGTGCCAATCCGGGCCCTCCGTGGGGCGCGGCGGTAGTCTGAACGCGCCATTGGCCGAGCTACATCCCCTGCGTAGAGTCACTCTCACGATTCACCCCGGGACCTGGGAGGTCCCTCCATCAAGAGAGGTAGTTCATGGCTGACATCAACGGTACCAGCGGTAATGATGTGCTTTATGCGGGCGGCGGCACGGCCGGCCTGGTCCTGACGGTGAGTGGAAGTGTGGCCGAGGGCATCTGGCCGGCATTCAATCTGCTCGTCAATGGCGTGGTGGTGAGGGCTAACGTCAGCGTTACGGCCGACCACTTGCTGGGCCAGACTCAGCAGATTACCGTCGACGTGCCGGCCGGCACGACCAGCATCAGCATCGACTACTACAACGATCCCCAAACCCTCTACGCACAAGACCGCAATCTCTACGTCAGCAGCGTCACGCTGAACGGCACCTCGTTGCCATTGTCGAGCGCCAACTACACGCGAGACGGCGGCACGGCTATCACCGGGCAGGGCGACATGGTGTGGGGCGGTGAGCTCACGTTCTCGGGCCCGCTCGTGCAAGCAGCCGCTTCCTCGAGCCGGGGCAGCATGTCGATCGACGCCGGGGCCGGGCTGGACTTGTTGGTGTACGCCGGCTCTTCGTCGAGCTACACCATTGATGCGGTCGCGGGCGGCTATACGATTCAAACCAGTGCGTTTACGGATTCTCTGGTGAATGTGGAACGCCTGGCGTTCGACAATGTCCGCGTCGCGCTCGATATCAACGGCAACGCCGGCATGGCCTATCGCCTGTACCAGGCCGCGTTCGACCGGGCGCCAGACCTGCCGGGCCTTGGGTTCCAGATGAGTGCGCTGGACAATGGCTGGGCTCTCTGGCAGATCGCGCAGAACTTCATCGACAGCCCGGAGTTCTCATCGAAGTACGGCGCCGTGACGGACGCGCAGTTCGTCACGCTCCTCTACCAAAATGTGCTGGACCGCGCGCCTGATCAGGCCGGCTTCGATTTCCACCTGAACCACCTGCAAACCACTCACACCCGCGCCGACGTGCTGAGGGAGTTCAGCGAATCACCCGAGAACCAGGCCAACGTGATCGGCGCGATCGAGAACGGCATGCAGTACCTGATCTGAGCGGCCTCGGCCGCGCAGGCCCAGCGACGCCAGTAGCTCGGCCGTGGCCGCGTGCCAGTCGCGCCCTTGGCTGCTGCCGCCAGCGGTCCTGTGCTCCGCCAAGGCGGCTTCCAGTGCGCGGCCCAGCGCGGCCGGCTCGCCAGGGCACAGCGTCACCCTCGCGCCGGGCGCAAGGAGATGGCTGATCTCGCGGTGGACAGGTGTGTCGCTGGCCACCACCGCCGCACCCGCGCATGCGGCCTCGGCCAGCGGAAGTCCATAGCCTTCGCCGGCCGACGGGTACACCACCGCCGCCGCGTGCCGATAGCACCACTCCAGCTGCGAATCGGGGCATTCGGTCAGCCACCGAATTTGCCGCTGCCATTGCGGCAGCCGCGTCAGCGCCTCGCCGAAGGATTCCATCAGCCAGCCGCGCTGGCCGATGAAGAGGCAGCCGACATTGACGCCCCGATCCCACTGGCGCTGAACGGCTGCGAGGGTCAGCGCGTGGTTCTTGCGCGGCTCCACTGTGCCGACCTGAAGCACGAAAGGTGTTCGGCCACTGACCCAATCGGCAGGCAGGCCTGGCGGCGCCTCGGGCTGGCCGTGCCACACACGGTGCCCTGGCGCGATCACGCTGATGGCGGCGCCGGCGATGCCCTGCGCCTGCATCCACGCCTTCAGGTCGGCCGCCACGGCCTGTGACAGGCAAACGATGTGGTCCGCCCGCGGCAGGACCTTGCGCAGGTAGCGGCTGAAGCGCTCGCCGACGCCCTGGTCGAACCACCCGGGCTGCTGCATCGACAGCAGGTCATAGACGACCACGCTGATGCGGGCCGGGCTGGCCAGCAACGAGTCCAATGCGTCCCATGCGCCTGTGTGCCAGAACCGATCCGCCAGGAACACGTGGCTGTTCCGGTCGAAGCTGGGCGCGCCGGCACTCAGCTCCAGCGCAGGCAGGCCTTCCAGGGGATGTTCCGGCAGCCGTGGCAGGCAAGTCCATCCGGCCGGCCCGGCGGCTAGCGCACTGACTGAGGCGGCGCCCAGCAGCGCGTGCGCGTGCCGCAGGGTACGCCGCACATAACGCTGTATGCCTGTGTAGTCGGCGCCGGCGGCGGTGTGGCCGCAATCGATGTACAGCATGTTGCGGTGCTCAGCAGGATTGCTGCGCCGCGCCGAGTTCCAGCAGGGTCCTCTTGAGCCGTTCCGCGCTTTGCCGCCAGGTCAGCCAGGACATGCCGGTGGAGGCGGGGTGACGGCCGTCCTGGTAAAGCGCGAGCCATTGCCGGATCGCGTCGGCAAGTTGCTGGGGATCGTCGCTGCCGAAGTAGAACGCGTGCTCCCCCGCCACTTCGCGGAACACGGGCAGGTCGCGCGCGATGATCGGCATGCCCCTTTGCGCGGCTTCGACGAGTGGCAGGCCGAAGCCCTCACCGCGCGACGCGGTGATAAGGCAGGCGCAGGCTGTGTAGACCTGTTCGAGGAATTCGTCGCTCGCGTCTTCGAGCCAGATCAGGCGGCGCCCGCGTTCGGGATGGGAGCGCAACAGGCTCACCAAGTCGCTGACCATCCAGCCTGTGCGGCCCACGATGACCAGTGTCGCATCCACGCCTGCGTCCCACAGGCGCTGGAACGCGGCCACCACGGCGGCGTGGCTCTTGCGCGGCTCGAGTGTGCCGACCATGAGGAAGCTCGGCCGCTCGCGAATGATCGCCAGCACATCGCGCGCATCATCGGGCAGGCCTTCGGTTGCCATCGCGTGCGTCATGTCGGCGCCCAGGTGGATGGCGGTGAGTCGCGGCGCTCGCTCCTTGGCTCCCAGGTTCTGTTCGAACCAAAGCGCAAGGTCGTCCGCCACGGCCTGCGAGATGCAGATCGCCAGGTCGGCACAGCCCACCACGCGCAGCCATCGCTCGTGGTCTGCCGCGGCGCCGGGGCCGAAGCAATCGGGAAGCTGCAGGGGCAACAGGTCATAGACCATGAAGGCCAACCTGACGCCGCGCCGGCGCAAGCCCTCTAGATACCCTTGCTGCATCGGTACCACATGGGGCTGCAGGTCCAGGCAGAAAAACAGGTCGCCCGCGTGCGGCTCGATCACCCGGTCGCGTCGGCACGGCGGCAAGCCGCCTATCGCCAGCACGTGGTCTTGCGCTACGCGATAGCCCACTTCTCCGCGCGCCGCATATACGGGGACGACGGTGGCGTCGGCCGGCGGGTGCAGCAGCAATTCCACGAGATAGTTCTTGACGGCGCGCTGGATGCCCGAGCGCCAGTCGAAGCGCACCAGCTCGGAGATATCGACGAACCACTGGCGGCCGCGCCAAGTGCGTGCGGTCGCAGCAATGCAGGCCCACGTCATCGCGGCGTCGCCTTCGAGTGGCAGCACGAGCGATTCCAGCCCGAGCTGGGCCGCAGCATCCGGCGTAGGTGGTGAGTGCGCCGCCTCGTCCGCTGACAGCACGCACCACAGGTCTACACGGCGCAAGTCGAGTGGATCGTCAGCCGTTACGTGCTCGCCGCAGGCAAACTCGCGCTGTAGCAGCTTGCGGGCGTAGCGCCAGCCACCATCAGGCGCCTGGTAGACAGGCTCGGCCCGCCAGCCCGCCACCGGCTGCTCTACCAGGTCGCGAACCAGCTGCGGGAAGGGTGGTGCTTCACTGCCTTCGATCGTCCAGGCCGTCATGTCGACCACGAGCTGACGGGCCGGTCGCGGTTGCGGCATGTTGTGTGCAATGGCGTTCGCGATGTTGGCGAGCCGCGGCTCGGCCCATTTCGGCGGCAGTACCTGTCCGATCCGGCGAACGAGAGCGGCCGGGCTTTCGCGGCGAGCCCGCTCGGCGAACGACTCGATCGCCTGGGCATAGGCTGCCGCACAGTCCGCCGGCGAGTGCCGCGTTTCGATGATGCGGCGGCCTGCGTCGGCCATGGCGCGGCGGCGCGCCGGATCGCGCCGGAGCGCCTCGAGCGCGTGCGCCAGTTGCTCGTCGGAGAATTCGTCATCCAGCACCAGGGCTGCCTCCGGCGGCAGGTACGCCATCGAACCGTTCGCATTCGCCACCACCGGCACCGCATGGTTCATCGCATCCAGCACGGCGGCCGAAGTTTCTCCGCGCGACAAGGTCCGCAGCTGGACCGCCAGGTCGGCTGCGTTGAGATAGCGTCGGAAGACTTCGGCGCTGGCCCAGCCGCTGATGCTCACGCGGTCACCGGCAGCGCCGATGGCCTTCGTCATTCCACGGCCGTAGTCGCCGGGATGGTTCTCGCCGACGAAGACGAGGCGGCACTGCGAATCTCCAGCGAGCGCGGATTGTTGCCATGCGCGCAGCAACCGGTCGTTCATCTTGGTCGGGCCCATCAGCCCGAACGCGCAGACGAGAAAATCGTGCTCGCCGAGGCCGAGTTCGGCACGCGCCTGCTCGCGCTCAAGCGGCATGGCCACGCGCAAGAGGGGTATGAGCGCCCAGTCATCCGCAGCGCCCGGGCCATACCACTCCTGGGCCAAGGCCTTCGAGACGGGCGAGTGGACGATGATGCCCTGCGCCTCGCGCAGCACATCGAAGTTAGCGGGAAACTCGTGGATCACCGGCGTCATGTCCGACGCCCGGACGCGCCGCTCCAGTGCATGCCAGCCATGCGATTCGAAGAGCGCCAGGGCCCACTGCGGCCCCCGGCCCATCACGAGTTCTCGGTGTGCCTGCAAGCCGCTTAAGAAGAAGTCGTGCAGCACGACGGTGCCGGGGTGCCTCTCGAGCAGGGCCAGCATGTACTCATGGAACGCCGAATTGCCGAACTGGTAGAGCACGCGGTCGTATTCGTCGCCGTGCTCCAGGAACCAGGCGGCGCTGCGTTGCTGCGAATAGCAATTCGCCGGCAGGGCTTCCAGTTCGGGTTGCTCCAGCACCAGGTCGATGTCGTAGTGTGCCGCCAGCGCCGGAAGCAGTTCGGCGCTGTAGCCGGCAATGCCGCTGCGCTGCGGGGGCATGGGCGAGACATAGGCGAGGCGGGGTTTCGCGGCCGGCCGGGGTGCGGCCGGGCGCGGCGCCAGCGCCTCGAAAGCGGACATGGCGCGCGCTGCGCTGGCATCCCAGCTGAAGCGCCGCGCTTGTTCCAGGCCACGGGCGGCCAGCTGCGCCCGGCGGGCGTCGTCCTGCAGGTACTCGCCGATTCTGGCCGTCATCGAAGCTGGCGAGCGCGCGTCGAACAGGGCATCGGCGGATCCGATGACTTCAGGAATGCTGCTGTTGTCGGCGCCGATCACCGCCGTGCCGCAGCTCATGGCCTCCAGCGCGGGGAGCCCGAACCCCTCGTGCATCGAGGGGAAGATGAACAGCTTGCAGAGGCGGTACAGGTCTACCAGGTGGTCTTCGGGGACGAAGCCGGTGAGCACCATCTCGCCCGGGGCGAGGCCGAGGTCGGCCGCCAGCTTTTCGAGCCGGGCACGGTCCGCGGGCTGCACGGAGCAGACGATCGCCAATTGGTGTGCGTGGCGCACGGGCTGGGGAAGCGCCGCCCACGCGGCGATCAGGCCTTCGATGTTCTTGCGATGATCGATGCCGCCCGTGTACATCGCGAAAGGCCGCCACAGGCCGTAGTGCCGACGCAGCGCTGCTTCGCCGCGCGCGGGGAGGCGGCCGGGAGTAAAGTGCTCGTCCGCAGCCGACGAGATGTTCACCACCTGCTCTGAGGGCAGGCTTAGCCGGTCGATGCCTTCGCGCCGCGAGGCCTCCGAAATCGCCAGCCACAAATCGGCGCGGCACAGGTTGTCGATCTTGTCGCCATACTCGCGGGCCGCCTCCGGCCGGTGCAAGTAGATATCCGGGTAGACGTGCGGAATCAGGTCGTACAGTGTGACGGCTGTGCGATGGGTGCCGGTCCCCAGGCCGATGCTGGTGTAGGAATACGGTCCGCTTTCGAACAGGCTGGCCACGTGCACGATGTCGGGCTTGAGGCCGGCCAGGAAGGCTTCGCGCACCAGCTCCGAAGCGCGCCGCTGGGATGGGTGGTTCGCTTCGAGCGGCGGCAGCGTGGCATGCCAGGTGACGATGTCGGTCGGCGGCAGCAGGCCGGCGAATGCTTCCCGCACGGGTGCCACCGTGTCGGCATACATGCCATTCAGCGCAATCAGGATTTCATGGCTGCCGCGGCAGCGCAGCATGGCCTTGGCCAGCGCGATCGAGTAGCGGCCGATGCCGCGGTTTCGTGAGTGGGGCGATTGTGCCGCCTGCAGGTCGATGACGATGCGCAAATCAGGATTCCTTCCGCGTGCCGGGGCGCTCATGGGACGAGAGCGCGTGCTCCAGCGCTGCGTGCATGCGGCGCGCGGCCGCGGTCATGGCGGCGGGTTGGGCCGGCGGCGCGGAAGTCGCCATGTTCTGCGAGCGCCGTGCCTTCACGTAACTGGTCAGTCCCATCTTGTCGAGCGCGCGGATCGCGAGGCTGCGCATCTTCGGGTTGCCTTCGACTGCGCGTATGGCGGCACGCGGAAGGCCCGATACCTTGCGCACCAGGTGGCGCGTCCGGCCGACAATGCCATGCTTTCGCAGTGCCTGAACCTGGAACACCGCCCAGCGCAGCGGCGCAGTCACCTTCCATGAGCGGCTCTGGTAGACGGACTCGATCTGGCCGCGCAGGGCCGCAGCTTCGCCGCGAAGCCCCGCCACCTCGAGCATGTAGTTGCCGCGTGCGTGGAAGATTTCGTCCACGGCCTGCTCGCGTATTGCTGCGGCGCGCTCCAGCGCATCCGTTTGGGCGGACTGCGCTGCCAGGGCGGCGTCGCGGGCGATTTCGGCTGTGAGCTCGACTTCGCGCAATCGCGCGGCCCATTGCTGGTCGTGCCGGTCGGCCAGGGCATTGAGCGTGACGCCCCACTCGCGCGCGAATGCGGCGTCCAGCGCGCCGATGGCTTCGCTGCGGTTCGCATCGCCGAGGGAGTCGAACGCACCTTTCTGCGCCACCACGGCATAGTCGGGGCTCACGCCGGCCAGCACGTCGATCAGCGCCACTGGCGCCTCAGGCGCCTGCGAAACGCCTTCCTGCAGGCGCAAGGTCTTTACGCGACCGAACCCAACGAACTCGGGCAGGAAAGACAGGAGCAGCGGCGGCAGTGGCCGGGTGTGCGTCGGGTCCATGTAGAACCCGGACGACCCCACGACCAGGTTCTCGGGGTTCGGTGTCTCCAGCACCAGCAGGCCGCCGGGCTGCAGCACGCGCAGCGCTTGCGCGGTGAGTGCCTGCAGCACGTCGAAGGGCAGGTGTTCGGCAACGTGAAAAGCGGACACCACGGCCACGCTCGCATCCGGCAGGCCCTGGAGGTAAGCGAGCGCATCGCCTTGGCGCACGTCCAGGCCCAGTTCGCGGCAGGCCCGCAGCATGCCTTCGTCCATGTCCACGCCTTGCGCCGTCCACCCTTCGGAGCGCACCAGCTCCAGCCACTCGCCGCGGCCGCAGCCGAGGTCGGCCAGCACTGCGCCAGGCAGCAGCTGCGCCAACGGCCTCAGGAAAGCGAGGTAGACGCGCTGGCGCTCCTGGATGGACTCGCGGGTGCCGCGGTGCCGGTCCTCGAACGCGCGATAGAAGTCGGGATTCATGGCGCAGCCTGCACTTCGCGCTCTCTCTCGCTCGTGCTGACTTGCGCCTGTGTCGGCAGATACACAGTGCCGACGAAGCGCGGCACCGAAAGGTTCACAACCTTGAAGACCAGCGCCACATCGCGCCATTCGTAGTTCTTCGTCATATGGGTTTCCGAATCGTGCGCGGCGATGGCGACCGAGTAGCTTCCCTCACCCAGGCTGGCGCAAAAATCGAAGCGCACTGTCAGCACGTCGCCGGCCGCAAGCGGCCCCTGGGCCTGGCCCAGGTGGTACGTGTTGGTGCCGAAGACCGGCTGCCCGAGCCGGTCCTTGATCATGTAGCCCACGACAAGCTTGGCGATATCGTGCCGCACGTGCACGGTAACCTCAAGTGTCACCGGCGTTTCCACGTCCACGGTATCGACCGGGTCGCCGGCCCGGTCGAGCAGGCGCACGCGGCCGAGCGTCGCCTCGCCGGTGCCCGACACGGTCTGGATGCGGCCGTCGTCGAGCGCAACCTGGCGCACCGTGCTGTTCTCCTTCTCGGCGATCAGCGCGTTGTAGTAGTCCATCACGGCCTCTGGCTCGCCCTGCATCGCCAGCTTGCCTTCGTTCAGCAGGATGGCCTCGTCGCAGATCGACTGGATCGCGGATTTGTCGTGCGACACCAGCAGCAAGGTGGTGCCCTGCTCGCGAAACGACCTGATGCGGTCGAAGCTCTTGTGCTGGAAGTACGTATCGCCCACGGACAGCGCTTCGTCCACGATCAGCACGTCAGGGCGCAACGCGGTGGCCACGCTGAAGGCCAGGCGCATCTGCATGCCGCTCGAATACACGCGCACCGGCTGGTCGATGTACTCGCCGATTTCGGCGAAAGCCTCGATGCCGGGCATCAGCCTTTCGATGTCCTGCGGCAACAGGCCCAGCAGCTGCGCCGCCATGACGGCATTCTGCCGGCCGGTGAAGTCGGGGTGAAAGCCCATGCCCAGTTCCAGCAACGCGGCAACCCTGCCTGTCATGTGCACGGCGCCGGTCGTGGGCTGCGTCGTGCCCGTGATCATCTTCAGCAAGGTGCTCTTGCCGGCGCCGTTGACGCCGATGATGCCCAGGGCGCGGCCCGGCTGCACCGTGAACGAGATGTCGCGCAGCACCCACTTTTGCACATGCCGCTGCCGCGAGAACGGAACCAGCCACTCGGCCAGGCGCGCCCAGCGGCTGGTGTATTGCTTGTAGGCCTTGCCCAGGCCGGTGACGGTGATCGTGCCCATCAGAGCTCGTCCACCAGTTCGCCCGAGTGCCGGCGAAACAGGCGCCAGCCCAGCGCGCAGAGCAGGGCGGCAAGCAGCAACACGGGAATGAGGCGCGGCCAGTGTGGCCAGTGGCCATGCACCAGGATGTCCTGGCAGGCGCCGATCACGGCGGCCATCGGGTTCAACTCCAGCCAGCGCGCGACTCCCGGCGGCAGGATGTTCGCCGGATAGACGATGGGTGTCAGCCAGAACCAAAACTGCAGGAAAATGCCGAAGAACTGCCCCACGTCACGGAAGAACACGTTGAGGATGCCAAGTGTCACGCCGAGCCCGATGGCGAACAGCACGAGCACGCACAGCACGGGCACCAGGCCCAGAAACGCCCAACCCGGGAAGTTGCCCGTGGCCAACAGGAAAACCGTGAAAAGCGAAAAGACGATCGCGAAGTTGAGCAGCGCATTGGTCACCACCGTTACCGGCAGCGTCATGCGCGGGAAGTTCAGCTTCTTGAGCAGCCCGGCGTTCTCGATGAAGACGTTCTGCGCACGCCCGCAGATGTCGGCGAACAAGCCCCATGTCAGTACCCCGGCGCACAGGTAGATGCTGTACGCGAAGGTGCTGTCCACGCCCGGCAGGCGCGCGCGCATCACCTGAGAGAAGATCACCGTGTAGACCACGATCATCGCAAGCGGGTTCAGCACCGTCCAGGCCGCGCCCAGCAGCGAGTTCTGGTAGCGCGACTGGAATTCCCGCTTGACGCTACCCAGTATGAAACCGCGATAGGCCCACAGTGCCTTGAACATCACCATCAGGCGCGCCCATAGGTGTCCGCCAGCCGCACGATGTCGTCCTCGCCGAGATAGTCGCCGCACTGCACCTCGATGACTACCAGTTCCTCGGTGCCGATGTTGGAGAGCCTGTGCTTCTCCTTGACCCCGATGAAGCGGTATTGGCCCGGCTCGGCGCGCGTTTCCTTGTCGCCGACCTGAATCAGCGCCGTGCCCTGGACCACCACCCAGTGCTCGGCGCGCTGGTAATGGAACTGCAGGGACAGCGATTCGCCCGGTTTGACGGTGATGCGCTTGACCTTGTAGCCCGTCTCTTCCTTGAGGGTGGCGTAGGTTCCCCACGGCCGCTGGACGGCTGCGGGGAGGTGCGTGCTGTCATGTCCGCGCGCCTTGAGCGCCTCGACCACCGACTTGATTTTCTGGGCGGAGTCCTTGTGGGCCACGAGCAGCGCGTCGGGCGTGTCGACCACCACGAGATCCTTCACGCCCACGGTCGCCACGACTTTGGGGCCGTGGCTTTCCACCTGCACGTGCGTGCCCTGGGTATCGATGTCCACCACGTCGGCGTCGAAGGTGTTGCCGCTGGCATCGGGCGTGTGGGCCTGCGCGACCGCGGGCCATGAACCGACGTCGCTCCAGCCGAACCGCGCGGGCACGACGGTGACGTTGTCGGCCTTCTCCATCACGGCGTAGTCGATGCTGATGTCGGGCTGCAGGCCGAACAGGTGGGTGTCGAAGCGGGTGGCTTCGCCGGCGGTCTCGCGGGCGTCGAAGGCATGGCGTGCTGCTTCCAGCGCGTGGGGCGCGTGCCGGGCGAGCGCGTCCAGTATGGTTGCGGCCGTAAAGCAGAACATGCCGCTGTTCCAGTAATAGCGGCCCGTCGCCAGATATTCCTGGGCCGTGGGGAGATCGGGCTTTTCGACGAAGCGCAGGACGTGCTGGCTCTCACGCGCGACGTGCTCGACTTCGATATAGCCGAAGCCAGTGTCCGGCCCGCTCGGATGGATGCCGAACACAACCAGCTGACCGCGTTGCGCGAACTGCGCCGCTTCCATTGCACAGGCCACGAACGCGTGCGTGTCCGGGATGAGGTGATCGGCGGGCAGCACGAACATGACGGCCTCGGGCCCATGGACGGCAGCACAGTGCAGCGCGGCCATGGCAATCGCGGGGCCGGTGTTGCGGCCATTGGGCTCCAGCAGGAAATGCGCGTGGGGCGGGTCCGGCAAGTGGTCGATGACCGCCTTGGTGAGGAAGAGGTGGTCGTGGTTGGTAATGACCAGCAGCTCGTCCGTGCCGCAGGCCTGGCCGCGCAAGATCGCCTGCGCGAGCAGGGGCGATCCGCCGATCTTCATGAAAGGCTTCGGGAAGGCCTGGCGCGATGCGGGCCAAAGCCGCGTCCCCGCTCCCCCCGAAAGTACGACCGACACCAACTTCATGGGCTGTCCCTGTATCTGTATGTTTGTCAACCGGGCATTTTAGCGGGCGGCCTCGTTTCAACCTGTTCGCGCCCGGCGGGGCCCGCGGGGGCGCCGCCCTATGCTCGGCCGGCAGCGGCGAGTTCGGCCACCACGGCCTCGACGCCTAGTTGCCAATGCGGAAGTGCCAGGCCGAATGTGTCCCTCAGGCGCAGGGTGTCCAGGCGGGAGTTGGCGGGCCGAGCCGCGGGCCGGGGAAAGGCGGTCGAGGGCACCGGCTGGACACTCTCGGGCCCGGACTGCAGGCTCAGCCCGTGCAGCTGCGCGCATTGCAAGGCGAAGACGGCGAGGCCATACCGGCTGGCTTCACCGGCGGCCGCGACGTGGTAGGTGCCGGCCAGTTCGGGTCGCAGGGCACGCAACAGGTGCGCCGTGACGTCAGCGACCAAAGCCGCCCGGGTCGGCGCGCCATACTGGTCGTCGACGACCTCCAGGCCCTGCCGTTGGCGGGCGGCGCCCAGCACCCACTTCAGGAAGTTATCGCCCCAGGTGTCGAACAGCCAACTGCAACGCAGGATCAGGTGGCGCGGACACGCGCGCGCAATCGCCTGCTCGCCTGCCAGCTTGCTTCGGCCGTACACGTTCAGGGGAGCTGCCCTATCCGATTCGCGCCAAGGCGCTTGCCCGCTGCCGTCGAAAACATACTCCGTCGAATAGTGAACCACCCACGCCCCGATGCGCTCGGCCTCCGCGGCGAGCACCTCGCACGCCCGGTGGTTGACGGCAAAAGCGGCGTCCTGCTCGGTCTCGGCGCGGTCCACGGCGGTGTAGGCGGCTGCGTTCACGATGGCGTCGGGCCGCAGCTCCCTCACGGTACGGGCGATGCCCGCCGCGTCGGCGAGATCGCCGCAATGCGAGTCGCTTGTGCGCGTGAGGGCGGTGACGTCGCCGACAACGCACAGGCTGCGCCGCAGCTGCCAGCCGAGCTGCCCGTCGGCGCCGAACAAGAGGATATTCATGGGATGAGAGAATCGCCCCACAAGAGGAGACCTGAGAGGGCATGCTCATTCTATTGATTCTCTGCGGTGCGATTTCGGCGCTCGCCTGCGGCTTGCTGCTGCGGTATGGCCACTCCAATGGGCGCGCCTACAGCATGTCGATGCCGCAACGCTTCCATGCGGGTCACGTGCCGCGCCTGGGCGGCGTGGCGATGATGGTCGCCTGCACCGCGGGCTGGGCCTGGATCGTGGTGGCGGAACCTGTCCTCGCGGTGCCCAACACCATTCGCCTGCCGCTGGGCACGGCCATGGCATGGTGGGCCGTGGCAGCGCTCGCGGTCGCCGGCGGGGTGGGCGAAGACCTCACGCACCGGCTCACGGCGCGCTGGCGCCTGGCCTTCACGGTGGCAGCCGGCGCACTGGCCACCTGGCTCCTTGCGCTCTACATCCCCGGCCTCGGCATTCCCCCGCTGCAGTCGCTGTGGGCGGCGACGCCCTGGACGGGCATCGCCCTGGCCATCTTCGCGGTGGCGGGGCTGCCGCACGCATTCAATCTGATCGACGGATACAACGGGCTCGCGGGCATCGTCGCCCTGGTCTGCTGCCTTGCACTCGCCTACGTGAGCCTGCTGGCCGGCGACCGGCAACTGGCGGGCATCGTGCTGGTGCTGGCCGGCGCCACCGCGGGCTTCCTGCTCTGGAACTACCCGCGCGGGCTGATTTTCGCGGGTGACGGTGGCGCCTACCTGTGGGGCGTGGTGATCGCCATTGCCTGCATCCAGCTGGTGCAGCGCTACCCGCGGGTCTCGCCCTGGTTTCCCGTCCTGCTGCTGATCTATCCAGTTTGGGAAACCGTCTTCTCGATCTATCGCAAGCTGGCGCGCGGCCAGTCGCCGGGGGTGGCCGACGCGCTTCACTTCCATCAGCTGATCTACCGCCGCATCGTTCGTGGGGTGTTCGACGACGACGAAGCGCGCCGCATGCTCATGCGCAACAACCGCACCTCGCCCTACCTGTGGGGGTTCACCGTACTCACCGTGATTCCGGCCGTGCTTTTCTGGAACAACACGCCCGTGCTCATGGCCTTCACGGCCCTTTTCGTGGTGTCTTACGTCTGGGCCTACGTCAGCATCGTGCGCTTCAAGGTGCCGAACTGGCTGAGGCGATAGGCCCGGCGCCTCGCTTGGGGCACAATTTACTTTTCACCCTGCCCACCGACGCACCGCCATGACCGATGTCTCTTCAATCGCGCCGCGCGACAAGGCCGAAATCCTGGCCCAGGCGCTGCCTTACATCCGCCGGTTCCATGGCAAGACCATGGTCATCAAGTACGGCGGCAACGCCATGACCGATCCCGAGCTGCAGGCGGATTTCGCCGAAGACGTGGTGCTGCTCAAACTGGTGGGCATGAACCCCGTCGTCGTACACGGCGGCGGGCCCCAGATCGAGGCCGCGCTCAGCCGCCTGGGCAAGAAGGGCCAGTTCATTCAGGGCATGCGCGTGACAGACTCCGAAACCATGGAAGTCGTCGAATGGGTGCTGGCCGGCGAGGTGCAGCAGGACATCGTGGGCCTGATCAACCAGGCGGGCGGCAAGGCCGTGGGCCTCACCGGGCGCGACGGCGGCCTGATCCGCGCGCAGAAACTCAAGATGGTGGACAACACCGATCCCACCAAGCACCACGACGTGGGCCAGGTCGGAGACATCGTCTCCATCGACCCGAGCGTGGTGATGGCCTTGCAGGACGACCAGTTCATACCCGTGATCAGCCCGATCGGTTTTGGCGAGGACAACGAGAGCTACAACATCAACGCCGACGTGGTCGCGAGCAAGCTGGCCACGGTGCTCAAGGCCGAAAAACTGGTGCTGCTCACCAACACCACCGGCGTGCTGGACAAGTCCGGCAAGCTGCTCACCGACCTCACTGCCCGCGAGATCGACGAGCTCTTCGCCGACGGCACGATCTCCGGCGGCATGCTGCCCAAGATCGCGGGCGCGTTGGACGCAGCCAAGAGCGGCGTCAATTCCGTCCACATCATCGACGGCCGCGTGCCCCATGCGATGCTGCTCGAGATCCTGACGGACCAAGCCTACGGCACGATGATCCGGTCACACTAGGCAGATCACTTCATGCGCCTCCTTCTGGTTGAAGACGACGTGATGGTGGCGAGCGGCATCAAGCTGGGGCTCACTGACGCCGGCTACGCAGTGGACTGGGTGGGAAGCGGCGAGCGCGCCGAGGAAGTGCTCAAGACCGAGACCTTCGACGCGGCCATCATCGACATTGGCTTGCCGCACATGGACGGCCTGGAGCTGACCCGGCGCCTGCGCCGCCCGGACGTGGCCAGCCACGCGATGCCGGTGCTGATCCTCACCGCCCGCGACGCGCTGCACGACCGCGTCCAGGGCCTGGACCTGGGCGCCGACGACTACATGATCAAGCCTTTCGAGTTGCCCGAGCTGCTCGCGCGGCTGCGCGCGTTGCTGCGGCGTTCACAGGCTGCGACCACGGCCGTCCTCAGCTTCGGCCCGATCGAACTGGACACCGCGAACCGGCAGGCGACGGCGCGCCACGGTGCCCAGTCGACGCCGATCGAGCTGGGCCCGCGCGAATGGACGGTGATGGAGTACCTCCTGATCAATGCACCCAAGCCCGCCAGCAAGGACAAGCTGCTGCAGGCGCTCACCGGCTGGGACAAGGAGATCACGCCGAACGCGGTGGAGGTCTATATCTCTCGCCTGCGCGGCAAGCTCGAGCCGCACGGCGTCGCGCTGCGCTCGATCCGTGGCTTCGGCTACCGGCTGGAGCTCTGCGAGCCGATCGCCTGAGGCCGCCCGTGGCGCTGCGGTTCATCGGCACGCACGCGCGCCGCGCCACACGCGGCGCCGGCGCCCTCGGCATGACGTCCGGCCTGCGCCGCCGGCTGCTGGTGATGCTGATCATGCCGCTGATCCTGTTGGCACTGCTCAATGCCTGGTTCGACTACCGTTCCGCCGACAACGTGGCCGCGCAGCAGGACCAGCGGCTGCTGGCGCTGGTGCCGCTGCTGGCCGACTCGGTCATCGGTGAAGGCGTCCGGCCCGGCGATCCGCCCATCCTGCTGCTCGCGCCGGCGGTCGAGGAGTTCATCAAGGGCAGCGACCACGCGTTCGCGATCTCCGACGCTGATGGCAAGCCCCTGCGCGGGGATCCGTGGCTGGCTGCTTTGCCGCCCACGACGCCGGAGCCGGAATTTCACAGCGAGGAAAACCTCGGCGTGACTTGGCGCATCGTGCGCCAGCGCCAGCCAACGGTGTTGGGTGAGGTCACCGTGGTGCTGGCCGACGGCGCCGACCCGCGCCAGCAGTGGGCGCGGTCCGTTCTGATCAAGGTGCTGCTGCCCAACCTGGTGCTGTTGGCGGCGGCGGCTTTCGCCGTGCGGTGGGCGGTGGAGCGCGCTTTGAAGCCCCTGCTCGACCTGCGCGAGGCCGTCGAGCGCCGCTCGCCGCGCGACCTCACCGCCATCGATGCCGCCGCGTCACCGGAAGAAGTGCGGCCGTTGGTCAATTCGCTGAACCATCTGTTCGGGCTGGTCAACGTGCAGGCCGAAAGCCAGCGGCGTTTCATTGCCGACGCCGCGCACCAGCTGCGCACGCCGCTCGCGGGCCTGCAGGCGCAGGTGGAAGCGTGGGCGCAGGCCGCCAACGCGGCAGGCCCGGCCGACGGCACGGTGCGGCTGCGCATCGAGCAGGTCAACAAGCTGCGCGGCGCCACGCGGCGCACCTCGCAGCTGGCCAACCAGTTGCTGGCGCTCTCGCGCGCGGACGCCCGCACGATGCGCGTTCAGCCCATGCAGCGCGTGGACCTGAAGGACCTGTGCGAAGCCATGCTGGAGATGCACCTCGATGCCGCCACCGCCAAGCGCATCGACCTGGGCCTGGATGCGCACCCTGCGCAAGTCATGGGCCATGAGTGGCTGCTGCGCGAGCTCCTGGCCAACCTGGTGGACAACGCCGTCAAGTACACGCCGCAAGGCGGCACGGTGACGATCCGCTGCGGCCGTCATGAAGGCCGCGCCTTCCTGGAGGTCGAAGACGACGGCCCCGGCGTCGCTCCCGCGGAACGCCAGCGCGTTCTCGACCGGTTCTACCGTGTCAAGGGAACGCAGGGAGAGGGCAATGGATTGGGGCTGGCCATCGCGGAGGAGATCGCGCAGGCGCACCATGGGCATCTCGAGTTGTTGCCAGGCTCCGCGGGACGTGGCCTGAAGGTTTCGCTGACGTTCGCGGGGTAAGCGCGCACTTGGCGCGCAAGGCGCGGCAAGTGTTGTTCCATAGGCGCAAACCCTTAGCCGGCGCTGTGCGAGAATCAATTGAACACATATTTTGCACGCCATGCCCGACGCAGAGTTCAGCAGTCCCGACGCCCCGGTTGCCCAAGAAGCCGCGGCCCCGACGCGCAAGCGCCCCAAGCCCGGCGAGCGGCGCGTGCAGATCCTGCAGGCTCTGGCTACCATGCTGGAGCAGCCGGGCGCCGAGCGCATCACCACGGCCGCACTGGCGGCGCGCCTGGACGTGAGCGAAGCCGCTCTGTACCGCCACTTCGCGAGCAAGGCCCAGATGTTCGAAGGCCTGATCGAATTCATCGAGCAGAGCGTCTTCACGCTGGTGAACCAGATCATGGAGCGCGAGCCGGCCGGCGGAGAGCAAGGAGCTGACGCAGGCGTCAGGCAGGCCGCCAAGACCGTCACCATGCTGCTGCAGTTCGCCGAGAAGAACCCCGGCATGACGCGCGTGATGGTGGGCGACGCCCTGGTGTTCGAGAACGAGCGCCTGCAGCAGCGCATGAACCAGTTCTTCGACAAGATCGAATCCACGCTCAAGCAAAGCCTGCGCGTCGCGGCCGATGGCGACGGCTCCGCCACGCCGAGCCTGGACGCCCAGGTGCGCGCCTCCATGCTCACCGCCTTCGTGGTCGGCCGCCTGCAGCGTTTCGCGCGCTCGGGCTTCAAGCGCGCCCCCTCCGAGCACCTGGAAGCCAGCCTCGCCCGCATGCTCTGACTCCTCCCCTCTCCCTCTGGGAGAGGGTTAGGGTGAGGGAAAATTCCCCATGCTTCGAATCCGTGTCGCCGACTCCGACGTCGTGCTGCATCCCAGCGGTGCGGCACTGCTGTCCGCACAAGAAACGCTCTTGGTGGCCGACGCGCACTTCGGCAAGGCCGTGAGCTTTCGCAAGCTCGGCGTGCCCGTGCCCAAGGGCACCACCACCGAGACGCTGGATGGCCTGTCCGCCGTGCTGGCACAGACCCGCGCCAAGCGCGTCGTGTTCCTGGGCGATTTCCTGCATTCGCGCCGCTCGCACGCGGCGGGCACGCTGGATGCGCTGCAGCGCTGGCGGGCCGGCAACGCCGGCATCGACCTGACGCTGGTGCGCGGCAACCACGACGACCGGGCCGGCGACCCGCCGGCCAGCCTGGGGATCGACGTTGTCGATGAACCCTTGCCTCTCGGCCCCTTCGCGCTATGCCATCACCCGCAATCGCTCCCGGGCGCCTACGTGCTGGCAGGCCACTGGCATCCGTGCATCAGCGTGAGCGGCCGCGCCTTCGAGCGGCTGCGCCTGCCCTGCTTCTGGTTCGGCGACGACACCGGCGCCATGCCGCAGCGCGCAACCGGCGTGCTGCCGGCATTCGGCAGCTTCACCGGCATGCACCGCATCGAGCCGCGCGCGGGGGACCGGATTTTTCCGGTGGCGGATGACGTGGTGCGGGCGATTCCGGCCTTGCCGATCCCTTAAGTTGGTCGACTACTTGAGCACTCTCTGCGCCAGATCCATGCATTCATCAAATGACCGCTTGTACGCGATTCTGTCGATCTTGCTGAACTCTTCCCTGGTGAGTTCGCGGTAGTCGTTCAGACGCGCGAGGAATGTCTGTGCGTGGCGAGCCATGAACGGCCGCGCCTCATCAATCGCATCCGGTTCCAGATCTACCACCGCGCACAGGTCGAAGAGGTCGCGCGCCTTCGCCTGGTTACCTCTGTGCCACATCTTTTTCGCCACGATTTCGGCGCAGGTTTCCACGCAAACGCGGCGACCCTGGAAGTCGACGATCTCCCAGGGAGTCTGGGTCAGCGGCGTGCCAACTACCACATCGATCTCCCCGGTTGGAAGCAGCAGCTTGATATATTCGGCGGCCTCTTGATACTCCGTGGCAATGTTTTCCGCAGCCTCGGTCAGCCGCGGCGAAAAATGTCCGAGGTACTGGGGATCCGGCACGAACAGATCGATGTCCTTGCTGTGGCGGTGGTTCAGGCGAAGCATCAGGACGGTGCCGCCGCCAAAACTCCACGTCGGCTTCGCAACGACTGTTGCAAGATGGTCCGTCAGTGTCAGCGCCGCCGCGAACAGGTCGCGCCATGCGCCCGGACGATCGAATTGGACGGGGTTCAACTCCAGATGCCCCTGGTGCAAGCGACAGCTGCCGCCAGTTGGCGCATCTTCTGCCACGTTGCCTTGCGAGGCGCGCCGTTCTCCGATTCCAGCTGCGCCACCACCGCGGATAGCACGCTCAAAGGGGCTTCATCCAGCAAGGCTCGCAACTGTGCGATGTGGTTCGGTGGTATGGCGCCAGTGAGTAATGCGTGACGCAAGGTCTCCGGCGGGAGGGGCTCGCCGTAACTGATACTGGCCGAGCGTGAAGCTGTGTCAAGCGCAGTGCCGGTTGCCAGATCTGCCTTGGACTTCTTGACGCCCGTCACCCCTAGCCCGAAGCCCAACAAGTTGGCCAAGCGCTCCGCGCGAGTGAGACTCAGGTTGCTGAGCCTACCCGTTTCTAGCTCGTTGATCGTCGCACGCGACAACCCCGCCAGTTCGGCAAGCCGCTCCTGGCTGAGACCCATTTCGGATCTCTGGCGCTTCACTACTGCGGCGAGTTCATTGAGGATTGGCATGGGGCTAGGATAACCGCACGCGAAGAAATGTCAAATATACTACTCTATATAATGTCACTTATAATAAGCAAACATTAGGCTAATATATTGGACATTTCAGTCAAGTCAACAACGACACATCAGCGCGCACCTTCGCGCCCGCCGCGACGATCTCGGCCCAGGTCGTGTCATCGATGGCAATCCCCTCTTGCTCGCGCTTGACCCTCGCCTCGCGCTCCGGATCGCCCGCGATGCGCACGGCGTCGCAGCCGGGGGCGGGCGGGCTTTCCTTGAGCCAGTCAACGAAAGCCAGTGCTTCCTGCTCGAAGCTCGCGCGGGTCCCAAGCTTTTGCGGATCGATCAGGATGGTGAGCATGCCGTTGATCACGGACCGTCGGTTGTCGGCCGGCTGGTGCCAGGTGCCGGTGCCCGTGAGCGCGCCGCCCAGCAGCTCGCACGCCACGGCCATGCCGTAGCCCTTGTGTTCGCCAAACGCCATGAGCGCCCCGAACAATCCGTTGGACTGGGGCACGACCACGACGCCGGGGTTGGTTGTCGGCAGCCCCTTCTCATCGATCAGGTAGCCCGGCTCGACCTGGCGGCCTTCGTTGTAGGCCACGCGCATCTTGCCCTGCGCGACGCGACTCGTTGCGAAGTCGAGCACGAAAGGCTCGCGGCCCTTGAGCGGCACGCCGATGCAGCAGGGGTTGGTGCCGTAGCGTCCGTCCGAGCCGCCCCAGGGCGCCACCACGGGCCGCGATTGCACGTTGACGAAGTGAATCGTCACCAGCCCGTGCGCGACCGCCATCTCCGCGAAATGGCCGATCCGCCCGAGGTGGTGTGCATTCGCAAGGGCCATCACGCAGCTGCCAAGCTCCTTCGCGCGCGCCATGCCCAGCGTCATTGCCTGTTCGCCCACCACCTGCCCGTAGCCGCGCTGCCCGTCCAGTGACAGCAGTGCGCCGCCGTCCAACAAAACCTTGGCGCTGGCGTTGGGTTTCAATCCGCCCTCCAGCACGGCGTCCACGTAGCGCGGCACCATGCCCACGCCGTGCGAGTCGTGCCCGCTCAGGTTGGCCAGCACCAGGTTGTCGGCGACAGTGCGGGCCTCTTCGGCGCTGCTGCCGGCGGCGGCGATGATCCTGGTGACTTGCGCGCGCAGCTCGGCTGCTTTGAGTATCTTGGCCATGCGATTCCCTACATCACCGCGCCGACTTGCCACGGCACGAATTCGTTCTGGCCGTAGCCGTGCTTTTCGCTCTTGGAACTCGCGCCCGACGCGGTGGCCAGCACCAGCTCGAAGATGCGCTGGCCCATCTCCTGGATCGACGCCTTGCCGTCGATGATCTCGCCGCAGTTGATGTCCATGTCCTCCTCCTGCCGCTGCCACAGCGCGGAGTTGGTCGCGATCTTCAGCGAGGGCGAGGGCGCGCAGCCGTAGGCCGAGCCGCGCCCGGTGGTGAAGCAGATCAGGTTGGCGCCGCCGGCCACCTGTCCCGTCGCGCTCACCGGGTCGTAGCCGGGCGTGTCCATGTACACGAAGCCGTGGTCCGTCACGGGCTCGGCATATTCGTACACCGCCTGCAGGTTGGTCGTGCCGCCTTTCGCCACCGCGCCCAGGGACTTCTCCAGGATGGTCGTGAGCCCGCCGGCCTTGTTGCCCGGCGATGGGTTGTTGTTCATCTCACCCTCGTTGACCTCGGTGTAGTGCTCCCACCATTTGATGCGCTGGATCAGCTTTTCGCCGACCTCGCGCTTGACCGCGCGGCGCGTCAGCAAATGCTCGGCGCCATAAATCTCCGGCGTCTCCGACAGGATGGCCGTGCCGCCGTGCGCCACCAGCAGGTCTACCGCCGCGCCGAGCGCGGGGTTGGCGCTGATGCCGGAGTAGCCGTCCGAGCCGCCGCACTGCAGGCCGATCGTGATGTGTTCGGCGCTGCAGGGCTCGCGCTTCACTTCGTTGGCCCGCGGCAGCATCTCGTTGATGAGGGCGATGCCCCTCTCCACGGTCTTGCGCGTGCCGCCGGTGTCCTGGATGTTGAATACCTTCAGCGTCTCGCCCTCGCGCAGGCTGCTGTGCGCGAGCCAGGCATTGATCTGGTTCGCCTCGCAGCCCAGGCCCACCACCAGCACGCCCCAGAAGTTGGCATGCGTCGCGTAGCCGGCCAGCGTGCGCTCCAGGATCTGCATGCCCAGGCCCTCGGTGTCCATGCCGCAGCCAGTGCCGTGCGTGAGCGCCACGACGCCGTCCACGTTGGGGTAGGCCGCAAGCGCTTCGGGATGGTTCTGGCGCGAGAAGTGGTCGGCGATCGCGCGCGCCGCGGTAGCCGAGCAATTCACGCTGGAGAGGATGCCGATGTAGTTGCGCGTCGCTACGCGGCCGTCGGCGCGCTTGATGCCCATGAAAGTCGCCTGCCGTAACGGCGGCTGCGGCTTCACGTCGGCGCCGAAGGCGTAATCGCGTGCGAAGTCGCCCCCCTTGTCGCCCACGCCGAGGTTGTGCGTATGCACATGCTCGCCGGGCGCGATCGGCTGGGTGGCGAAGCCGATGATCTGGTTATAGCGGCGCACCGGTTCGCCGACGGCGATGGCACGCGTCGCCACCTTGTGTCCGGGCGGGATGAGGCCCTTGACGACGACGTTCTCGGCCTGCGCGCCGCCTACGAGCTGCGAGCGGGCAATGAGGACGTCGTCCTGCGGATGGAGTCGGATGAAAGGAGTCATGTCATTTCTCTATATTGCTTTGCGAAACCCGCGTCGGATGAACGCGCATGGCCGGTACGGGGGTCACCGCGGAGCCGGCTTTGCCGGGCCGCTGGTGACGCCCCCTGAGGGGGAGGCGCCGCAGGCGCTTCGGGGGGGAGCAATTCATTTCAGTAAAACATCTTGGGTAGCCACAGCACCAGGCTGGGCATGTAAGTAATGATCACGAGCGATGCGAGCAGCGGTACGAGCCACGGCAGGATCGCCATCGTCGTGCGTTCCACCGAGAGTTTGGCGACGCGCGCGAGCACGAACAGCACCATGCCCATCGGCGGATGCAGCAAGCCGATCATCAGGTTGAGCACCATCACCAGCCCGAAGTGCACGAGGTCGATGCCCAGCTGCTGGCAGATCGGCACCAGGATGGGCACGAGGATAGTGATCGCGGCGGTCGGCTCCAGGAAGCAGCCGACGAAAAGCATCAGCAGGTTCGCAAGCAGCAGGAACACCCAGGGTTCCTTGGTGAAGCCCAGCACGCCTTCGGCAATCGCGGCGGTGACGCCTGTGGCCGTCAGCATCCAGCCGAAGATGCTGGCGGCCGCGACGATGAAGAGCACGGTGGCGGTGGTTTCCACGGTGTCCAGGCAGATCTTGACGAACGATTTCCACTTGAGTGTGCGGTACCAGCCGAAGCCGAGCACCATGGCCCAGAGGCAGGCCGCGATCGCGCCTTCCGTGGGCGTGAAGATGCCGGTGGTCATGCCCCCGATCAGCAGCACAGGCGTCATGATGGGCAGTACGGCCAGGAAGTTGAAGGCCTTGTCCGCCGCGAACAGCACCACCAGGCCCGCGGCGACCGTGAGCTGTGCCGGCAGGCCGGCTTTGACGATCAGGAGCCACAGCGCCACCGGCCAGACGATGACCACCAGCGTTTCGGCGATGGCCTTGTTCAGGCGCGGCCACTCGAACTTGACGTCGCCGCCCCAGCCGTTCTTGTGCGCGAAATACGCCACGGTGAGCATCATCAGCAAGGCCATCAACGCCCCCGGCAAGATGCCCGCGAGGAACAGCGCGCCCACGCTGACGTTAGCCATCATCCCGTAGATCACGAACGGTAGGCTCGGCGGGATGATGGGTCCGAGCGTGGCGGACGCTGCCGTCACGCCCACGGCAAATTCGGTGCTGTAGCCATGGTCCTTCATGGCCTTGATCTCGATGGTGCCGATGCCGGCCGCGTCGCCGATGGCCGTGCCGCTCATGCCCGCGAAGACCACCGAGCCCACCACGTTCACATGGCCGAGGCCGCCCTTGAGCCATCCGACCAGTGCGAGCGCGTAGTTGTAGATGCGATTGGTGATGCCGGCGTTGTTCATCAGATTGCCGGCGAGAATGAAGAAAGGCACGGCCAGCAGCGGAAAGCTGTCGATGCCGCTCACCATGCGGTGGATCACCACGAATGCGGGCAGATTGCCCGACCACATGATATAGAGCAGGGCGGAGCCGGCCATCGCAATGGCCACGGGAATGCCGCCGCTCATGAGCAGCAGGAAGACGATTTTGAGCATGGTGCCTTTGTTGCGTTTCTTGTCTTATGTCTCGTCCATCTGCGTCATCGGGCGCTCCAGCGCGCTCCAGCCGCGCCGCCGGTGGATCCATGCCACCTGCACCGACCGCACCGCCATGGCCGCAAAGCCGAGCAGGCAAACGCCATAGACCCAGTTCATCGGCAGGTCCACCATGGTCATGCGCGAGTTGTTGCCCAGCTTGACCATCATCATCCCGGTGAGCACAGTGGCCGCCGCGAAGAACAGGGTGCGCAGCACGTCGACGATCGTGGACATCACACGGCCCATGCGCGCCGGCATGAAGCGGTAGAAGAAATCCACATGGATGTGGTTGTTCTTGACGACACCGATCACAGCGCCCGTGAAGACGGTGGCGATCAGCAGGTAGCGCGCGATCTCCTCCGTCCACGACGCCGAGTCGTTCATCACGTAGCGCGTGACGAACTGGTAGAACACGGTGGCGCCCAGCAACCAGAAAAAGCCTAGCGCCACCCAGGCCTCGAAGGGGGTGCCGGACAGGTCCACGGCTTCGTCCTGCGCGTGGAACTGCCCGTCATCCCCCATCACATGGGGCAGCTCGTCGATCGTGTGAATGGCCACAGGTGCCTACTTGATGGCGATGATGCGGTCCCAGTCCTTCTTGTCGAGCTTCATCGACTCGAAGGTGATGGCCTTCAGCACGCGCTGCTGGAAATCGTTGCGGTCGACCGTCACGACGTTGTTGCCCTTCTTCTTGAACTCCTCGACCAGCTCGCCTTCGCGCTTGCGGATGTCGTTGGTCGCCTTCTCGGCGGCTTCCTGGGAGATGTCGGCGAACAGCTTCTGCTCGGCCGGCGTCATCTTGGCCATCGTGCTGGGGCCAACGACCGTGAGCAGGGCATCGGCGATGTGGCCCGTGAGGATGATGTTCTTCTGCACTTCATAGAACTTCTTGGCTTCGATGGTGGGCAGCGGGTTCTCCTGCGCGTCCACGGTGCCGTTCTGCAGCGCGAGGTACACCTCGGCGAAGGCGATCGGCGTCGGGTTCGCGCCGCAGGCGCGGGGCAGCGCGGTGTAGGCCGGCGAATCGGGCACGCGCATCTTCAGGCCCTTCATCTGGTCGCAGTTGGTGAACAGCTTGTTGCTGGTCGCGTGGCGGGCGCCGTAGTAGGTAAGGGCCGTCACGGTGTTGCCGGTGGCCTTCTTGTAGCCCTCGGTCAGTTCCTTGAAGACATCGCTCTTGCCGTACTTGATCACGTGGTCGGCATCGCGGAAGGTGAAGGGGTAGTAGCTCACCGCCAGGCGGGGATAGGAATTGGACGCGAACGACGCGCCGGTGAGGATGATGTCCACCGTGCCCAGCTGCAGGCCCTGGTTGATGTCGCTTTCCTTGCCCAGGCTGGACGCGGGGAAGACCTGGATCTCGAATTTGCCGTTGGTGCGCTTCTTGAACTCCTCGCCCGCCCAGACCGACCACTTGTGGTAGGGCTCGGAGGTCTCGTAGACGTGGGCCCATTTGAGCTTGGTCTGCGCCTGCGCCACGCCGAAGGGCATGGCGATTGTTGCGAGCAGGGCGGTTGCCGCGGCGAGCTTGAGAGTGGTGCGTTTTTTCATTGATGTCTCCTGTGGATAGACGCTGGCGGAAACTGGGAAGAATTGGCGCGGCGCCAGCTCGCGCTGAATCGGGCATGGGACTTGTCCATGTGGACTTGCATGGCGGTGCGCGCGGCGGGGCCGTCGTGTGCGCAGATGGCGTCCAGGATGACCTCGTGCTCGGCAATCGCCATGCGCCAGGACGGCACGGTCTCGAAATAGTCGCCCAGGCGCTCGAACAGCGGGCCGTGGCGGGCGTCCCAGAAGGTCTGCACGGTTTCCAGCAGCACCACGTTGTCGCAGGATTGCGCGATGGCGGTGTGAAAGGCCCGGTCGCCGTCGAGCGGCGCCACGCCGCGGTCGGTGGCCTCCTGCATCATGTCGATCGCGTCACGGATCGCCTGGATGTTCCTGCGCTTGGCCTTGGCGGCCGCCAGCGAGGCGATTTCGCCCTCGATCACGCGCCGCGCGCGGATCAATTCGAGCGGGCCCCATTCGGCAGGCGGAACCTTGGTGCCGTTGCCGTTGGAGCGGCCCGCGCGGTCCAGCACGTACACGCCGGAGCCCGTGCGTACCTCGACCCAACCCTCCACTTCCAGCGCGATCAGCGCCTCGCGTACCGAAGGCCGGCTCACGCCCAGCTGCTTGGCCAGGTCGCGTTCCGCCGGCAGCCGGCTCCCGGGCTCGAACTCGCTGCCGGACATCAGCGCACGCAGCTGCTCGGCAATCTGCCGGTACAGGCGTTGCGGTTCGACGGGCTCGAGCGGCATTAAGGGTTTAGCCGGAAGTGGCCAAGTGGTAAGACCAATTAATATGGGGTCAAACGGTGCCGCAGGCATCGGGCAAAACCCTGAACCCGGCGTACTGCGCATTTTGGAGAACCCCATGAGACTCAAAGGAAAGACAGCCCTGGTGACGGCGGCCGGGCAGGGCATAGGGCGCGCCAGCGCGCTCGCCCTCGCGGCCGAAGGCGCGCAGGTCTGGGCCACCGACATCAACTCTCAGCTCCTGGAAAGCTACCAGGGCATCCCGGGCGTGCACGCGGTGACGCTGGACGTGCTGGACCCCGGCGCCGTCGCGCGGCTGGTGGCTACGCTGCCCACGCTGGACGTGCTGTTCAATTGCGCGGGGTTCGTCCATAGCGGCACCGTGCTGCAGGCCACCGACGAAGAATGGAACTTCGCGCTCAACCTGAATGTGCGCTCGCAGTTCTGGGCCATCCAGGCCGTGCTGCCCAAGATGCTGGAGGCCGGGCGCGGCAGCATCATCAATATGGCCAGCGTGTGCAGCAGCATCAAGGGCCTGCCCAACCGCTTCATCTATGGCACGACCAAGGCAGCGGTGATCGGGCTCACCAAGAGCGTCGCGGCCGACTTTGTTGCTGACGGTATCCGCTGCAATGCGATCTGCCCCGGCACGGTGGATACACCGTCGCTGGCCGACCGCATCAATGCCAACGCCGACCCCGAGGCGGCGCGAAAGAACTTCATCGCGCGCCAGCCCATGGGGCGGCTCGCGCAGGCCCACGAGATCGCGCCGCTGGTGGTGTTCCTGGCCAGCGACGAGTCCGCCTTCGTCACCGGCCAGGCCTACGCAGTGGACGGCGGCATCACGATATGAACCAGCTGGATTTCAATGGCCGCCATGCGGTGGTGACCGGCGGCGCCAGCGGCCTGGGCTATGCCGTCGCGGCGCGGCTGATCGCCTCGGGCGGCAGCGTCACGCTCTGGGATCGCGACCTGTCCGCTGCGCAGCGCGCCGCGTCGACACTGGGATCCATGGCACAGGCCGTACAGGTGGACGTATCGCAGCATGCCTCGGTCGTCGAGGCTGTGGCGGCCACCTTGCAGCGCGCCACTCGCATTGACGCGCTCGTCAACAGCGCCGGCATCACGGGACCGGTTACCAAAGTGTGGGAGTACCCGGTAGATGCCTGGCGCGAGGTGATGGATGTCAACCTCAACGGCTTGTTTCATTGCTGCCGCGAAGTTGTGCCGGCCATGCGCGAGGCGGGTTACGGACGCATCGTCAATATCGCATCGGTCGCGGGCAAGGAAGGCAACCCGAATGCAAGCGCCTACAGCGCGAGCAAGGCCGCCGTGATGGCGCTGACCAAGTCGCTCGGCAAAGAACTCGCCGACACGGGTGTCCGCGTCAATTGCGTGACGCCGGCCGCGGTGAAAACGGCTATCTTCGAGCAGATGAGTGAAGATCACATCCGCTTCATGCTGTCCAAGATTCCCATGGGCCGTTTCGGCACGCCCGAGGAGGTGGCGGCACTCGTGGGGTGGCTGTGCACCGAGGAATGCTCATTCTCCACCGGCGCCGTGTTCGACCTCTCCGGCGGCCGGTCCACCTATTGAATTCATCTCACAAGAAAGGCAACAACAATGAAACTCGTTCGCTATGGCAACCCCGGCAAAGAAAAGCCGGGCCTGATCGATCTGGACGGAAAGCTGCGCGACCTCTCGGGCGTCGTGCCCGACATCGGCCCGGCGCAGCTGGGCGCCTCTGCCATGGCGCGCATCCGAAAGTCGAACCCCGCCAAGTTGCCGCTGGTGCGCGGCACGCCGCGTTTCGGCTGCCCCGTCTCGCAGGTGGGCAAGTTCATCGCCATCGGCCTGAACTACGCCGACCACGCCGCGGAATCCGGCGTGCCGATCCCCCAGGAGCCGGTGGTGTTCATGAAGGCCACCAGCTGCATCCAGGGACCCAATGACGCGGTGATGCTGCCGCGCGGCTCGACCAAGACCGACTGGGAGGTGGAGCTGGGCGTAGTGATCGGCACGCGTGCCCGCTACGTCTCGAAGAAGGACGCGTTGGCGCACGTGGCCGGCTACAGCGTGATCAACGACGTGAGCGAGCGCGAGTACCAGCTCGAGCGCGGACCGCAGTGGGACAAGGGCAAGGGCTGCGACACCTTTGGCCCCATCGGCCCCTGGCTCGTCACCCCCGACGAGATCGAGAATGTGCAGCGCCTGGACATGTGGCTGGACGTCAACGGCAAGCGCATGCAGACCGGCAACACGCGCACCATGATCTTCGACGTCGCCAAGCTGGTGAGCTACGTCAGCCACTTCATGACGCTGCTGCCCGGCGATGTGATCACCACCGGCACGCCGCCCGGCGTCGGCCTGGGCATGAAGCCGCCCACCTACCTGCGCAAGGGCGACGTGATCACGCTGGGCATCCAGGGCCTGGGCGAGCAGCGCCAGCTGGTGGTGCCTTTCAAGGCCTGAGTGACCGGACAGCTCATCCATTCTTGACGCAGCGCAACGTCTAACCTACGGCGCGCTGTTAGCCTTCTTCCGCTGGTGTTTACCACGACACCAGCGGCGAGGGGCCAGGAAAAAAGACAAGCAATACGTCAGCCCGTTTCGCCTGAGGGGTGGTCCACAGGCACAACAATGAACGAGCACGGATCGAATGCGGCTGGGTCCTTGAGGGGCTGGCCGCAGGCGATGTCGCCCAGCACCGAACCGGACGACCGGCTGCTTCGGCCCTCCATCTTCGGCCCCAACGCCACTCCTCCCGTCGCCGCGCCGCGCGCGCCGGCCGCGGTAGCGGCCGCACCCACTGCGCCAGCGCTCAAGCTCTTCGTCAAGGGGCTGAAACCCATCGAGCGCCAGCTGCTCGAAGGACTGGTCAAGGTATCTCAAAGGCGCACGCCGCGCCTCGAGTTAATGGACGACACGCGTGCCCGCGCGGCCGATGTCTTGGTGATCGACACCCGCGACGCGCACGCGATGTCGTGGGCGCGCCGCCATCCCTGGCTGGTGCGCCGTGCCGTTATCTGGATCGACGGCACCGATGCATCGCCGGGACACACCTTGCTGCGCCGGCCGGTGCAGTGGCCGATTCTGCCAATGGTGCTGGCGCGAGCGCTCGAATCCGGGCCCGGCACGGTGGCGGCCGCCCCGGCGTCCAACCCGCCGTCGCCCTCGAAGCCACACGCGCCCGCGCCATCGCAGCCCGCGCATTCGCCGCAGATCCTCGTGGTCGACGACAGCCTCGCGGTACGCGCGCAACTGCGTTCGCTGCTCGAGCGGCGTGGCTACACGGTGACCGATGCGGACTGCGTCGACGTCGCGCTCGACAGCCTCGCCCAGCGCAGCTTCGACTGCGTCCTGATGGACGTACTCATGCCCGACACCGACGGCTACGAGGGCTGCCAGGAGATCAAGGCCCGCACGCGCGGTGCGCAAGCCGTGCCCGTGATCATGCTCACCAGCAAGTCATCGCCGTTCGACCGCATCCGCGGGAAGATGGCGGGCTGCGACGCCTACCTCACCAAGCCGGTCGATGCGCAGCACCTGGCCGAGGTGCTGGCCCAGCATGTGCGCGTGGCGCCACAGCGCCGGCCCGCACCGGCCACCGCGTCCCGGGAAGCGCCGCCGGCACCGCCGCCGGTTTTCGCCGATACCCGCCCGATATGAATCCCGCCTTCCAACGCAAGGAGACCCCATGTTCCGCAGAGTCCTGATCATCGACGACGCCCTGGCCGACCGCACGAACCTCGAGCGGATCATTTCCAAGGCGGGCCACACCGCGCTGCTGGCCGAGTCGGGCGCGCAAGGCATCGAGCGGGCAAAGCGCGACAAGCCCGACGTCATCCTGATGGACGTGAACATGCCGGACATGGATGGATTTGCCGCCACCCGCAAGCTCAAGGCCGACGATGCGACCAAGCATATCCCGGTGATCTTCGTGACCAGCAAGAACCAGAAGGCCGAGATGGCGTGGGGCCAGATGCTCGGCGCCAAGGGCTACGTGACCAAGCCGTACAGCCCCGAACAAATCCTCGCCCAGCTCGGCGCCTGACGGCTGCGGCACCATGCTGCTCGAGCCCACCGTCGCACTGCTGCGTGGCTTCGTCCTCGACGAGCCGGCCCAGGCGTTCGCGCCCTCGCTGCCGGCCACGCCGGCCGCGAATGACGCCGATGGCTCAGGCACGCTGCTGCGCGAGGGCTTTCGCATCGGCTCGCTGCGGCTGGCCATCCGCTACGAGGAAGGCAACGAGCTCACGGACATGCCGCCGGTGTACCCGCTGCCGCGGGCGCCGTCGTGGTTCCGGGGCATGGCGAACCTGCACGGCACCCTGGTGCCGGTGTTCGACACGGCGGCCCTGTTCGGCGCCGCGCACGCGCCGGATGCGAAGCCGATGCTGCTCGTGCTCGGGCACGGCGATGAGAAGGCGGGCCTCGTGATCGACGGGCTGCCGGTGCGTCTGCGGCTGGCCACCGCCGACCGCATCGACGACCCGGCCGCGCCCGCGGCCCTGGCCGGCTGCGTGGACCACGCCTACTGGAGCGAGGGCGAGGACTGGATGGAGCTGCGCGCGGGCGCACTGCTGGATCGCCTCGCGAGCGAACTCGCGGGTGCGGCGCCTGAAGGCCCCCGCCCGAACGAATGAAATGACTGGAGCTACCTCATGAAACTGAACCTCAAGATCCGCACCAAGCTGGTGGTTGCCTTCGGCATGGTGCTGGGGCTGACCGGCCTGTTTGCCGGTGTGGCCGCCTGGGAGATGAACCAGCTCAACACCCTGCAGAAACAGACGCAGGGCAAGACCGCGATGCTCGCGCGCGCCGACAACGCGATGTGGGAACTGCGCTTTCACCTCGCGCAATATGTCCTGTATCCCGATGCCGCCAACCGCCAGCGGATCAACGAGGCGGGCCCCAAGCAGCTGGCCGTCGTCGAGGAGAATTTCAAGGCCTTCGGCGCGATGGAAGGCCTGGCGCCCGAGGAGGTGCAGGCGCATCAGCGGATGGTGAATGGCTACGCGAAGTACAAGGAAAAGCGCCCGGCGTGGTTCAACCTGGTCGACCAGGGCAAGCTCGAGGAAGCCTCGGCCTACCGGGCCGCGCAAACGAACCCGGCCGCCGCGGAGACCGTGAAGGCGCTCAACGAACTCCTGGAGACCACGACGAAGGTCGACGTCGCCCGCCGGGAAGCGCAACAGAAGGCCGGCAACCTGTTCCTCGCGGTCGCTGCAACGATCATGGTGCTCGTCACCGGCGCGGCGGCCTACTTCCTGTACCGCGACGTGAACCGGCCCTTGGGCAAGCTGCAGGAAACCATCGACAAGGTCTCGGCCGGCGACTACGAGGCCCGCGCCGGGCTCACGACCGACGACGAACTCGGCCAGCTGGCCAAGAACTTCGATCGCCTGCTGGACGAGCGCATCGCCGCGCAGCGCAAGGCCGAGGACGAGAACCTGCAGCTGAACAACTCGGTAATCGCGATTCTCGAATCGGTGAACCTGCTGTCGCAGCGCGACCTCACGGTGCGCGCCCCGGTGACGCAGGACGTGCTGGGGACGGTGTCCGACTCGATCAACGCCCTGACGGACGAAACGGCCCAGGTGCTGCAGGGCGTGAACCGCATCGCCGGCCAGGTGGCCAAGGCCTCGGGCAAGGTGCAGGCGCAGGCGGCGCTCGTGTCCAAGACCGCCGAGGACGAGCGCGGCGACGTGGCCCGGATGGTCGACTCGCTCACCGATGCGACGCAGACGATGAACCAGATCTCCGCGCTGGCCGAGCAGTCGAACCTGTCCGCCGAGCAAGCCACGCAGGCCACGGACAGCGCGCTCGAGACTGTGAACGGCACCGTGAAAGGCATGGAGTCGATCCGCGAGACCATCGCCGAAACCGAGAAGCGGATCAAGCGGCTGGGCGAGCGCTCGCAGGAGATCTCGGGCATCGTGAACCTGATCAACACCATCTCCGAGCGCACGCACGTGCTGGCGCTCAACGCGTCGATGCAGGCCGCGGTGGCCGGCGAGGCCGGGCGCGGATTCGCGGTGGTGGCCGAGGAAGTGCAGCGGCTTGCCGAGAGCTCGCGCAACGCGACGCAGCAGATCGCCACGCTGGTGAATAACATCCAGCTGGAAACCAACGAGACCATCAATACGGTGAACCGCACCATCGGCCAGGTGGTGCAGGGCTCCGAGCAGGCGCAGCGCGCCGGCGAGCAGATGCGCCGCACGCAGGAGATCACGAGCCAGCTGGTGGCGCAGGTCAGGCGCATCGGCGACGCGTCGGACCTGCAGAAGACGATGTCGGCCGCGCTGCTGGGTTCGGTGCAGAAGATCGGCGAAAGCACGGCGCGCACGGCGCAGCAGATCGATGCCCAGAACATCGACACTGAATCGCTGCTGCAGTCCGCGCGCCGCCTGGTCGAGTCGGTGAACGTGTTCAAGCTGCCCGTGGCGGCGGCCTGACGGCACGCGCCGTCCGGAAAGCAGGCCCGTGAAACTCAACGAGCTGATCGAAGCGCTCGCCGCCGAGGTCGAGATGGCGCAGCCGCGGCTTGCGCGCAGCCTCGAGGAACTGGCCGTGCTCGACGCCGAGGATGCGGCCTTCATGGACGCGCTCGACGGCTACAGCGGACAGGCCCAGCGCATGGGCGAGGCCGCGGAGATGGCAGGCTTCCCCGGCCTGCAGGCCGTCTGCGGCCATGTGCTGCAGAACACGCTCGCCATGCCGATGCTGGAGGTGGCCGAGCGCGGCGAGTTGATCGGCTTTCTGCGCGGCTGGCCGCCGCTGGTCGTGTATTACCTGCGCCACAGCGCCGACCCCACCGCTGCGGCGGGCCTCGTGGACCACCTGGTCAAGGCGCCTTATCCGCTCGAGGAGGAAGAAGCGCTCAAGGTGATGCACAAGCTGGGCGCGATGCCGCAGCAAGTGCTGCCGGGCGCCGCTGAGCCGCTGCGCCCCGTGCTGGCGACGGAAGAAGACGTGGCGCTGGTCATGCCCGCGGACGCCGACCCGAAGCTGCTCGAAGGCTTCTTCCACGAAGCGCCGGAGCAGGCGCGCTACCTTGTGGAGCTGGCCCGCAACATGGTCGGCGGCCAGGGCGACAGCTCCGATCTCGTGGCCGCCAAACGCGTCGCGCATACGCTCAAGGGCTCGGGCGCGATCATCGGCCTGCGCGGCCTGGCGTCGCTCGGCCACCACTTCGAGGACATCCTGGAGCACTTCGAGCGCCAGGGCGGCGTCGTCGCCAAGCCGGCGGCGGACGCGCTGCTCGACGCCGCCTTCTGCCTCGAGCAGATGGTGGGCTATGTCGCCGGGAGCGACGAGTTCCCGAACCAGGCTCAGGCCGTGCTGCAACGCGTGCTCGACCTGGCCAACCGCATCGACCGCGGCGAGTCGCTCGAATCCCCGGTCGCCCGCGTGGATGCGCAGCCGTCCCTGGCCGGCGCTATGCAACTGCCCGCCGCGGCCGTACCCCTTGCGGCCCCCGGCGCCGCGTTGCGCATCACGGTCGAGCGCGTGGACGAACTGTTCCGCCTCTCGGGCGAGGTCTCGGTGCACAGCGCGGCGATGGAGTCGCGCATCAAGGCGCTGGCCGCCCGCTCGCACGAGTTGCTGGCGCAGAACCTGCGCGTGCAAAAGCGCCTTTTCGAGCTCGAGACGCTGGTGGACGTGCGCGCGCTCACCATGATGCGCGCGCGCACCCGCCGCAGCGACGAGCAGGCTTTCGATCCGCTGGAGATGGACCAGTACAGCGAGCTGCATAGCACCGCGCATGCGCTGGCCGAGGAAGCCGCCGACGCGCGCGTGATGGCGCTGCAGCTGGAAGAAGGCATCGCCCAGCTCGATAGCGTGCAGGCGCGCCACGAGCGGCTCGCCAAGGACTTGCAGCACCTGGTCATTGGCACACGCATGACGGCCGCGAGCGTGCTGGAGTCGCGACTGCAGCGCAATGTGCGCACGACATGCCAGGCCACGGGCAAGCAGGCGACGCTGGTGCTGACGGGCGGCGACACGCAGATCGACACCGACGTGCTCAACCGGCTGACCGAGCCGCTGTTGCACTTGCTGCGCAACGCGGTGGACCACGGTCTGGAACTGCCGCACGAGCGGTCCCAGGCCGGCAAGGACGAGGCCGGCCGCATCGAGCTGGCGTTCACGCGCCAGGGCCAGCAGGTGGTGATGCGCTGCAGCGACGATGGCCGGGGCCTGGACCTCGCCGCGATTCGCGACCGGGCCGTCGCCCGCGGTCTGGTGGCCGCCGACGCGGCGTTGGACGACGATGAGACCGCGCGGCTGATCCTGCTGCCGGGCTTCACGACCTGCGACGCCGTCAACGAAGTCTCGGGCCGCGGCATCGGCCTGGACGTGGTGCGTGAATGGGCATCCGCCATGGGCGGCACCGTGCGCTTCGAAACGCGCGTGGGCGCGGGCTGCACCGTCGAGCTGCGCTTCGCGGCGTCTTTGTCCACCATCCATTCGCTGATCGTCGAAGCCGGCGGGCACCGCTTCGCGCTGGCGTCGCCCTCCATCGAGCAGGCGCTGCCGCGCGGCGCCGGCGTGTTCGAGACCGTCGGCGAGCAACTGGTGTACCGCTACGGCAAGCGCGTGCTGCCGGCATTGCGTCTCGCGCAGGCCGTTGGCCTGCCGGATACGGGGCAACCGGGCGAGGAATGCGACGCCGTGATTGCCCGCGTCGACGACAAGCTGCACGCGATCGCCGTGGAGCGCCTCGTCGATTCGCGCGAACTGCTGGTCAAGAGCCCGGGCCGCTACGCCCGCCATGTGCGCGGGGTGGTCGGCCTGTCCATCCTCGGCGACGGCGGCCTGGCGGTGAACCTCGACCTGTCGCAGCTGCTCGCATCCGCGAAGGCCCAGCGCCGCGTGCTGCCGGAGCCGGCGGCCGCCGCGGTTGCGCAGGGGCGCACGCTGCCCGCTGTCCTGATCGTCGACGACGCCTTGTCCGTGCGCAATTCGCTGATGCAGCTGGTGCAGGACGCCGGTTTCCGCGCTCAGGCGGCGCGCGACGGGATCGACGCTATCGAGACGCTGCGCGACTTCCGCGCCGACATCGTCCTGACGGACCTGGAGATGCCCAACATGAACGGGATCGAGCTGACGGCGCATATCCGCGGCCGGCAGGACACGAAGGACCTGCCCGTCATCATGATCACGTCCCGCTCGCAGCAGAAGCACCGGGACCTGGCCACGCAGGCGGGCGTGGACGGCTATATCACCAAGCCGTACAACGATGGCGACCTGCTGCAAACCATTCGCGAGGCGCTTGCTACATGAACACGAACGAAGCGGGCGCCACGGCCCTGCGCGGTAATTTCGTGCTGCTGCGCGCGGATACGCTACGGCTGCTGCTGCCGCAGCCTGAGGTGGGCGCCGCCGAATACGTCGAGGGCTTGCCGGGGCCCGGCAGCGCGGGCGGGTTGTTCGAGTTCGGCCCCGGCGACGAGGTCATGGCCGTGGTCGCACTGTCCGGCCGCATGGAGCCGCTGGCGGACTGGCCGCAGGGAAGGTTCGTCGTGACGCAGCTGGCCGCGGGCGATGTCCGGCTCTACTTCGCCTGGAACGAGACGCGGGTGCTGATCGACGCTCAGCTCGAGCGGCGCCCGCTGCCTGCGGCCATGCGTGTTGGCGGCGCGCCCATTGAAGGCTATGTGGAGCACGAAGGCGAGTTGCTGTTCTGCACCACGGCCCGGCATGTGATCGAGGCCGCGTGCGCGGCCGCGAGGTGATCGCCATGGATGCCGTCCTGATGCACGAAACCACGGAAGCGGCCGAGGCCGCGCCGGCGCCTGCCGAGCCGCGCGCCCCGGCGCGCCTGCTGGAATACAAGTGGGGCAGCTTCGTCGCCTTTCCCGCGCACACTACCGTCGCGCTGATCGATAGCCCGCCCGTGGTCGAAGTGCCCGGCGCGCCGTACTACTGCTGTGGGCTGATCGGCTGGCAAGGGCGCTGGTTGCCGCTGCTGGACCTCAATGCGCTGCTGCGTGCGTACCCTGAACGCGAAGCGCCCGCGTCCGGCCATGTGCTGGTGCTCGCGTACCAGGAAGCGCCCGGTCGGCCGCTGGAATACGGCGCCGTGTGCGCACGGCTGCTGGTGCGGATGATCGAGGTGGCGGACAGCCAGCGCTGCGAGCTGCCGCGCGACAGCGATTTGTGGCCTTGGGTGTCGCTGTCGTGCTTCGAGCACGAAGGGCATGCCGTGCCCGTGCTGGACACACGGTGCCTCTTCGCCCAGCCGCCACCTTGAGGCCCGCAGGGGAAACCATGCACAGTTTCTCGTTCCTGGATGGCGCGGAATTCCTCACGTCGGAGCTGGGCCTGCCTGACTTGTCGGTCGAGGAGGCGCTCAAGGTGGTGCGCTTCATGAAACTGACGGGGGCCCGCCGCGACGCAGTGCTGTTTCGCGCCGGCAATCCCGGCAGCCCATTCCTGGTGATGCTGCTGGATGGTGATGCGGTCGTCGAGGGCCAGCTCACGGCCGCCAGCGAGGCGATCGTGCTGCGCACCTTGACGCCCGGCAGCCTGTACGGCGAGATGGGCGCGTCGGATTCGATGTCGCGCCTGATCACCGTGCGCGCGACATCGCAGGTATGCCTCGCGACGTTGGATTACCACGCACTGTCGCTGATCACCCAGACCGACCCGGTGCTGGGTTGCGCGCTGCTGCGCGCCACCCTGGCCCATGTCACGCGCCGGCTGCGCAACGCCGACACCTGGATCGAGACGCTCAACCAGATCAACCGCTCGCTTCAGGAGGAATGGACCGCGGCAATCCAATCGGACCGCGAGACTGTGGCGCGGCTGAACGTGCTGATGAAGCTGGAGCGCAAGACCGGTTTGCGCACGTACCTGGTCGGCGACCGGATCGAGGTCAGGCAGGCCGCCTGAGGCGGCTGCGCCGCTGTTGAGCTTCCGTTATCCAAGGGTTTACCCTTGGAGGCCTTAGAAATGTACCTCTAGAGCCCCGGGCCGCCGCTTGACTCACGGCGATTTCCTGCAAAATAGAACGACCGTTCGTTTTATTTTGCGTGGAATCCATGTCCGTTACTGAATTGCCAGTCAAGCCGCCGCGCCCGCCGCGCGAAGGCCGTGCGTTGCACAAAGGCCAGCAGACCAAGGCCGCCATCGTCGATGCCGCCCTGGGTCTGGCCACGCAGATCGGCCTGGAAGGCCTGTCCATCGGCGCGCTCGCGGAAGTCACGCAGATGAGCAAATCCGGCGTGTTCGCCCATTTCGGCTCGCGCGAGGAACTGCAGATCTCTGTCATCCGCGAATACCACACGCGCTTCGAGGACGAGGTTTTCTTTCCCGCGATGCAGCAGCCGCGCGGCCTGCCGCGCCTGCGGGCGCTGTTTGCGAACTGGATGAAGCGTACCTCTATCGAGATCGACTCCGGTTGCATCTACATCAGCGGCGCCGTCGAATTCGACGATCGCACCGGCCCCGTGCGCGACGCGCTGGTCGGCTCGGTGAAGACGTGGCTCTCCGCCATGCGGCGCGCGGTCGTCTCGGCCAAGGAAGAAGGCCACCTGCGCGCTGACGTGGACGCGGACCAGTTCCTGTTCGAGATCCACGGCCTCATCCTCGCGCTGCACTACGAAGCGCGCTTCCTCAAGAACCCCGGCTCGATCACGCGTGCGAACGCGGGCTTCGACAACATCCTCAGGCTCTACGGCGCGCAAGACGCGCTGCCCGCGCGCCTGCCGACCAAATCCGCCAAATCAACCAGATCTCCCAAGGAGTAACCATGCCCACCTATACCCCGCCCCTGCGCGACATGCAGTTCGTGATGCACGAAGTGCTCAAGGTCACCGACGACTACAAGACCATCCCCAAGTACGCTGAAGCGGATGCCGACACCATCAACGCGGTGCTGGAAGAAGGCAGCAAGTTTGCGACGGAGGTGACCTTCCCGCTGAACATGGTCGGTGACGAAGAAGGCTGCAAGCTCGACAAGGACACGCACGAGGTCACGACGCCCACCGGGTTCAAGGAGGCTTATGCCAAGTTCGTGGAAGGCGGATGGCCGGCCCTCAGTTGCGATCCGGCCTACGGCGGCCAGGGCCTGCCACTGGTGGTGAACCAGTGCTTCTATGAAATGCTCAACAGCGCGAACCAGGCGTGGACGATGTACCCGGGCTTGACGCACGGCGCGTATGCCGCGCTCGCCACTCACGGCACCGACGTGCAGAAGAAAACCTACCTGCCCAAGATGACCAGCGGAGAGTGGACCGGCACGATGTGCCTGACCGAGGCCCATTGCGGCACTGACCTGGGCCTGATGCGCACCAAGGCCGAGCCGCAGGCGGACGGCAGCTACAAGATCACCGGTAACAAGATCTTCATCAGCGCCGGCGAGCACGACATGGCGAGCAACATCGTTCACCTGGTGCTGGCCCGCCTGCCCGACGCGCCTCCCGGCATCAAGGGCGTCAGCCTCTTCATCGTCCCGAAGTTCCTGGTGAACCAGGACGGCACCCTCGGCGCGCGCAACGGCATTTATTGCGGTGGCCTGGAACACAAGATGGGCATCCACGGCAACGCGACGGCGCAGATCGTGATCGACGGCGCCGCCGGCTGGATGGTGGGGCAACCCAACAAGGGCATGCAGGCAATGTTCGTGATGATGAACGCCGCGCGCCTGGGCGTGGGCAACCAGTCGCTGGGCTTGACTGAAGTGGCATACCAGAACGCGCTGGCCTACGCCAAGGACCGCATCCAGATGCGCAGCCTCTCCGGCCCGAAGGCCAAGGACAAGCCGGCCGACCCGATCATCGTCCACCCCGACGTGCGCAAGATGCTGCTCACGGCCAAGGCTTATGCCGAAGGTGGCCGCGCGCTGGCGATCTTCTGCGCCGTGCTATTGGACAAGGCGCATTTCCACCCGGATGAGAAGGTGCGCAAGGACAGCGACGAGATGCTGTCGCTGCTGACGCCGATCGTGAAGGCCTTTCACACCGACAACGGCCACATCGCCACCAACGCGTGCATGCAGGTGTTCGGCGGCCATGGCTACATCACGGAATCGGGCATGGAGCAGTTCGCGCGCGACAACCGCATCAATATGATTTACGAGGGCACCAACACCATCCAGTCGCTGGACCTGCTGGGCCGCAAGGTGCTGGGCAACAATGGCGCCACGCTGAAAAAGTTCGGCAAGCTGGTCGCGCAGCTGGTGGAAGAGGAAGGCGTGAACGAGAAGATGGCGGAGTTCATCAACCCGATCGCGTACCTGGGCGACCAGATGACCAAGTTCACGACCGAGTTGGGCTTCAAGGGTTTCCAGAATCCGGACGAAGTGGGCGCCGCGGCGGTGGACTACCTGCGGGTGGCGGGGCACCTGGTGCACGGCTACTTCTGGGCGCGCATGGCGCAGACCGCGCTGCGCGAGATCGCGGCCGCCGAATCCGAAAAAAGACAGGCCGATCCGTTCTACCAGGCCAAGCTGCAGACCGCGCGCTTCTACTTCGCCAAGCTGTTCCCGGAAACGGCAACACTGATGCGCACGGCCCGCGCGGGCAGCAAGGTCCTCATGGACACGGATCTGGCACTCGCTTGAACCATTGATGAACCCAGTGGTTGTCATTGATGAACCCATTGGTTGTCATTGCGGACTCGATCCGCAATCCATGTATTCCGGGCGCGCGGCGATGGATTGCGGGTCAAGCCCGCAATGACATGCGCGCGCTGTAACCGTTTCAAGGAAGACAATGTACAAAGACCACGAAGAACGCGGCGGGGCCACGCCCGGCGCCAATAGCGAAAGGCGGAGCCCCATGAGCCGTTTCCAGGTGAAAAAGGTCGCCGTGCTCGGCGCCGGCGTGATGGGGGCGCAGATCGCGGCGCACCTCGTCAACGTGAAGGTGCCCGTCGTGCTGTTCGACCTGCCCGCGAAGGAAGGCCCCAAGAACGGCATCGTGACCAGGGCCGTCGACGCTCTGAAGAAGCAGAAGCCGTCGCCGCTGGGCGTGGCGGACGATGCGTCGCTGATCGGCCAGGCGAACTACGAAGAGCACTTGGAAGAGCTGCGCGACTGCGACCTCATCATCGAGGCCATCGCCGAGCGCATGGACTGGAAGCTCGATTTGTACCGAAAGATCGCGCCGTTCGTCGCGCCGCACGCGATCGTCGCGTCCAACACCTCGGGCCTGTCGATCACCAAGTTGTCCGAGGCGCTGCCGGAAGCGATGAAGCCGCGCTTCTGCGGCATCCACTTCTTCAACCCGCCGCGCTACATGTACCTGGTGGAGCTGATCAACACGCCCACCACCGACGCGCATATCCTGGACGACCTCGAGACCTTCGTCACCAGCGGACTGGGCAAGGGCGTGGTGCGGGCCAAGGATTCGCCCAACTTCATCGCCAACCGCGTCGGCATCGCCGGCATGCTGGCCACGATGAAGGAAGTGGAGAAGTTCGGCCTGACGTACGACGTGGTCGATGACCTGACCGGCAAGAAGATGGGCCGCGCCAGTTCGGGCACCTTCCGCACCGCCGACGTGGTGGGCCTGGACACCATGGCCCACGTCATCAAGACGCTGCAGGACAACCTGAGCGCCGAGACCGACCCGTTCTACGAAAGTTTCGGCACGCCCGAGGTCTTGAAGACCTTGCTCGAAATGGGCAACCTGGGCCAGAAGACCAAGGCAGGCTTCTACAAGAAGGTGGGCCGCGACGTGATGCGCTTCGACCTCGCGTCCAAGGAGTATGTCGCCGGCGGCGAAAAGTCCGATGAAGTTTATGCCCGCATGCTCAAGAAGCCTGCAGCGCAGCGGTTGAAACTGCTGCGCGAGAGTGAGGGCCCACAAGGCCAGTTTCTCTGGGCGATCATTCGCAACAGCTTCCACTATGCCGCGGTTCACCTGGCGTCGATCGCCGAGACCGCCCGCGATGTGGACTTCGCGATGCGCTGGGGCTTCGGCATGAAGCAAGGCCCCTTCGAGCTGTGGCAGGAGGCCGGCTGGCTGCAGGTGGCGAACTGGATCAAGGAGGACATCGCGGCAGGCAAGACGCTGTCGAAGGCGCCGCTGCCCGACTGGGTGTTCAAAGGCCCGGTGGCAGAGGCCGGTGGCGTGCACACCCCGCAAGGTTCATGGAACCCCACGACGAAGAAGTTCGAGCCGCGCCGCGTGCTGCCCGTGTACGCGCGCCAGCACTTCCCGGAAAGCGTCCTGGGCAGCAATGCGCCAGCGTTCGAGACCGCCGGCAAGACGCTGCACGAAGACGATGCCATCCGGCTGTGGACGCTGGACGACGAAGTGCTGATCGTCAGTATCAAGACCAAGATGCACGCGATCGGCATGGAAGTCTGCGAGGGCCTGCAGATGGCGGTGGAGATGGCAGAGAAGGATTACCAGGGCGTGGTGATCTGGTCCGGAGACGATCCGTTCAGCGCCGGTGCCGACCTGCAAGGCATGCTCACCGGCTATGTCGCCGCGGGCATCGACACGTTGAACGACGCCGAGCAGTTCATGCAGCAGACAATGTTGAAGCTGCGCTATGCCAATGTGCCCGTGGTCTCCGCGATACGCGGCATGGCGCTGGGCGGAGGCTGCGAGGTCGCGGTGCATTCCGCCAAGCGCGTCGCCGCGATGGAAAGCTACATCGGCCTGGTCGAGGTTGCGGTGGGCCTGGTGCCCGGCGCCGGCGGCCTGACCTACATCGCACGCCGCGCCGCGGAGAACCAGGCAAGGTCGGTGCACAAGGACCTGCTGCCGTTCCTGACCGAAGGCTTCACCGCCGCCGCCATGGCGAAGGTGGGCACCAGCGCGATCGAGTCGCGCCAGCTCGGTTACCTGCTGGAGAGCGACACCATCGTGCCGAACAAGGACGAACTGCTGTTCGTCGCGATCAACGAAGCAAAGGCAATGTTCACCGCGGGTTACCGTCCGCCGCACAAGCGCCTCTTCCCGGTGGCGGGGCGCAACGGCAAGGCCACGATCCAGGGCCAGCTGGTGAACATGCGCGACGGCGGCTTCATCAGCCGGCACGATTTCCACATCGCCTCGAAGATCGCGGGCGTGGTCACCGGCGGTGATGTCGACGCGGGAACGATGGTGAGCGAGGAATACCTGATGACGCTCGAGCGCCAGGCGTTCTGTTCGCTATTGACGCATGAGAAGACCCAGGAACGGATCATGGGGATGCTGTCCACCGGGAAACCTTTGAGGAATTGAAAGTTGGGAACCAAGAGCGAACAGGTCTCTGGTCCCCTCTCCCGCTCGCGGGAGAGGGCTAGGGTGAGGGGGCGGGCGCTTCGACAAACCCAGACAGACGCCGAAGCCTTGTTGTGGTCAAAACTTCGAGCAAGGCAGATGCTGGGCTTGAAATTCCGGCGTCAACATCCGTTAGGGAAATACTTCGCCGATTTCGCATGTATAGAGATCGGCCTGATCGTAGAGCTCGATGGCGGCCAGCATGGCGATCCCACTGCTGTGGAATATGACCGAAGGCGGAGTGAAGACCTTGCCGTGATGGGATTCAGAGTCCTACGCTTCTGGGACAACGAAGTACTGACCCAGACGCAGGCCGTCCTCGAAAGAATTTACCAGGTCGCGACGACCCTCACCCCAACCCTCTCCCGCTAGCGGGAGAGGGAGTAAGAGACATCGAACAGGACTATTCCATGAAACAAATCCAAGAAGCCTACATCGTCGCTGCCACGCGCACGCCCATCGGGCGCTCGCATCGCGGCTATTTCCGCAACACCCGGCCGGACGATCTGCTGGCCACGGCGCTGCGCGCGGCACTCGCGCAGGTTCCGGGGCTCGACCCGCACGCCATCGAGGATGTGATTTGCGGCTGTGCCATCCCCGAGGCGCAGCAGGGCTTGAACGTCGCTCGCATCGGCGCGGTGCTGGCCGGCTTGCCCAAGAGCGTGGGCGGCATCACCGTCAACCGCTTCTGCGCGTCGGGCCTGTCGGCCGTGCAGATGGCGGCCGACCGCATCCGCGTTGGTGAGGCCGACGTGATGATCGCCGCCGGGACCGAGAGCATGAGCATGGTGCCGATGATGGGCAACTCGCCTTCACTGTCGCCCACCATCTTCACCAACCCGGACGATATCGAGAGCTACGGCATCGCCTACGGCATGGGCCTCACGGCCGAGAAGGTGGCGCAGCAGTGGAAGGTCAGCCGCGACGCGCAGGACGAGTTTGCGTACCGCTCGCACATGAAGGCCGTCGCCGCGATGAAGGCGGGCGAGTTCGCCGATGAGATCACGCCGGTTGAAGTCTCGGAGCGTTCGGTGGATCTGGAATCCGCCGAAGTCGCCGTGAAGTCCCGCACCGTGAACCTCGATGAAGGCGCACGACCGGACACCACGGTGGAGGGCCTGGCCAAGCTCAAGACGGTGTTTGCCGCGCGCGGCTCCGTCACTGCCGGCAACAGCTCGCAGACGTCCGATGGCGCCGGTGCGCTGATCCTGGCGAGCGAAGCCGCCATCAAGCGCTTCGGCCTGCAGCCGCTGGCGCGCTTCGTCAGCTACGCCAGCCGCGGGGTGCCGCCGCACATCATGGGCATCGGCCCGATCGAAGCCATCCCGGCGGCGCTGCGCTACGCCGGGCTGAAGCACCAGGACATCGATTGGTTCGAGCTGAACGAGGCCTTCGCCGCGCAGTCGCTGGCGGTGATCAACACGCTCGGCCTGGATGCGAGCAAGGTCAACCCCATCGGCGGCGCGATCGCACTGGGCCACCCGCTCGGCGCGACGGGCGCTATCCGGTCGGCGACAGTGGTGCATGCCTTGAGGCGCAAGAATCTGAGGTACGGAATGGTCACCATGTGCGTGGGCATGGGCCAGGGCGCGGCAGGGATATTCGAGCGCGTGTAAGGCCCTAAGGAGACAGGCATGCACGCATTCGACGCCGCTATTGCGCTGGCGCCGCAAGGCGAAGGCGCCTGGCAGGGCCACACGAGCCCGGCCTACGCCAACATGATCGGGCCCTTTGGCGGCATCACCGCCGCGCAGGCGCTCAATGCGGTGTTGCAGCATCCCCAGCGCCTGGGCGAACCGGTGGCGTTCACCGTCAACTTCGCCGCGGCCTTGGGCGACGGGTCTTTCGTCGCGCTGGCGCGGCCGGCTCGCACCAACCGCTCCACGCAGCACTGGGTCATCGAACTCCGGCAGGGCGACCAGGCCGTTGCCACCGCAACCGCGGTCACCGCCTTACGACGCGAGACCTGGAGCGCCACCGAATCCCCCATGCCCGATGCGCCGCGCCCGCAAGACGTGCCGCCGCCGGACCGCGCCGGCCGCGTCGAGTGGCTCAACCGCTACGAGATGCGCTTCATCGAAGGCGGCTTCCCGCCGGCGTGGAACGGCGCCGATGAGCAGGACAGCCGCACCCGGCTCTGGGTATGCGACAAGCCGCCCCGGCCGCTGGACTTTGCGTCGCTCGCGGCAATCGCCGACGTCTTCTTTCCCCGCATCTGGCGGCGCCGTGCCAAACTGACGCCGCTCGGCACGGTGTCGATGACGGTGTACTTCCACTGCAGCGCTACCCAGCTCGCGGCCACCGGCACCGGCCACCTGCTGGGCCAGGCCCAGGCGCAGGCGTTCCGCGACGGCTATTTCGACCAGACGGCGCAGCTGTGGAACGAGGCCGGGGAATTGCTCGCGACTTCACACCAGATCGTCTACTACAAGGAATGACATGAATAAGGTGGCCTTGATCGTCGGCGCAGGCGACGCCACAGGCGGCGCGATCGCCCGGAGGTTCGCGCGCGGCGGCTACACGGTCTGCGCCACCCGCCGCAACCTGGACAAGTTGCAGCCGCTCCTGGACGCCATCGTCGGCGAGGGCGGGCGCGCACATGGCTTCGCCTCCGATGCGCGCAAGGAAGAAGAGGTGGTCGCGCTGGTCGAGCAGATCGAATCCACCATCGGCTCCATCGAGGTGCTGGTGTTCAACATCGGCGCGAACGTGCCCAGCAGCATCCTGGATGAAACCGCGCGCAAGTATTTCAAGATCTGGGAGATGGCCTGCCTGGGCGGCTTCCTCAACGGCCGCGAGGTCGCGAAGCGCATGGTGGCCCGCGAAGGCGAAGGACACAAGGGCACGATCATCTTCACCGGCGCCACGGCCTCGCTGCGCGGCTCGGCGAACTTCGCCGCCTTCGCCGGGGCCAAGCACGCGCTGCGGGCGCTGGCGCAGAGCATGGCGCGCGAGCTGGGCCCGCGCGGCATCCACGTGGCCCACACCATCATCGACGGCGCGATCGACACGGCATTCATCCGCGACAATTTCCCGCAGCGCTACGCACTCAAGGAGCAGGACGGCATACTCAACCCCGACCACATCGCCGAGAGTTACTGGATGCTGCACAGCCAGCCGCGCGACGCCTGGACGCACGAGCTGGATCTGCGCCCCTGGCTGGAAAAATTTTGAACCACCCCCGAAGCGCCTTCGGCGCCTCCCCCTCAAGGGGGCGCCACCAGCGGCCCGGCAAAGCCGGTTCCGCGGTGGCCCCCGGTTTTGGATGATCGCGATGACAAGTCATGTGGAGTTCTATTTCGACGTGGGCAGCCCGGCGGCTTACCTCGCCTGGACGCAGATGCCCGCCCTGTGCGAGAGCGCCGGCGGCAAGCTCGACTACCGGCCGATGCTTCTCGGCGGCGTGTTCCAGGCCACGGGCAATCAGTCGCCCATGAACATCCCCGCCAAGTCCGCGTACATGAAGGACGACCTGGCGCGTTTCGCCCGGCGCTACGGCGTGCCCTTCCGCCACAACCCGCATTTCCCGATCAACACGCTGATGCTGATGCGGGTAGCCGCGGGACTGCAATTGCGTGACCCGGACAAGCTGGTGCCGTACGTGGACGCGGTCTATCGCGCGATCTGGGTCGATGGCAAGGACATGAACGATCCGCAGGTGGTCGCGAGCGTGCTGGAGCAGGCGGGCTTCGACGAAGGCGCGCTGCTGGCGCTCGCATCCGACCCCGAGGTGAAGGACCGCCTGAAGTCGCTCACGGCCACCGCGGTGGAGCGCGGCGTGTTCGGCGCCCCCGCATTCTTCGTTGGTGACCAGTTGTACTGGGGCCAGGACCGTCTCGATTTCGTCAAGCAAGCACTGGAAGCCCAATCATGAGCGACATTCTCACCCACGCCGAGAACGGCGTCATGACCATCACCTTCAACCGGCTGGAGCGCAAGAACTCGATCACGTCCGCCATGTACGGCGCGATGGCCGATGCACTGGCGCAGGCCGGCAGCGACCCGGCCATCCGCGTCGCGGTGCTGCAGGGCCATGAGACAGTGTTCAGCGCCGGCAACGACATCGGCGATTTCCTGAACCAGCCGCCGGCGGGCGCCGACTCGCCGGTCTTCCTTTTTCTGCGCGGCATCGCCACCTTCCCCAAGCCGCTGATTGCAGCCGTGTGCGGGCCGGCGGTGGGGGTGGGCACCACGATGCTGTTCCATTGCGACCTGGTGTACGCCGGCGACAACGCCGCCTTCTCCATGCCCTTCGTCAATCTTGGGCTGTGTCCAGAGGCGGCTTCGAGCCTGCTGGTGCCGCAGATGTTCGGCTACCACCGCGCGGCCGAGGCGCTGCTGCTCGGCGAACCCTTCATGGCCGAGGCTGCGCTGGAAGTGGGCCTTGTCAACCGCGTGGTGCCTCCGACCGAGGCCAACGGTGTCGCGCAGGCGGCCGCGCGCAAGCTCGCCGCCAAGCCAGTGAACTCGCTCGTCGAAACCAAGCGTCTCATGAAGAAGGGCCAGCAGCAGCTGGTGCTTCAGCAGATGGCCGACGAAGGCCAGACCTTCTCGCGCATGCTGGGCGAGCCGGCGGCCCGCGAGGCCTTCGGCGCGTTCATGGAAAAGCGCCTGCCGGATTTCTCGAGGATCTGAGGCGACTTGTCAATCGCTCAAGTGCTGTAGGCACGATGTGCGGTGGCTACCGCACAATACCGCTCTTCCGAACGGTACGAAACAGTTCCCGTAGTACCAAGAACAACGAGGAGCAGACAATGCCGCAGCACGAGATGTTGGTGTCCCACCGCGAACTGCTGGTGGAAGGCCTCAGAAAAATTTTCGGAGACTTCAACCAGGAGATGCTCGAGCGAGTGCTGCCGCGTTTCGAGTGGATCGAGCTGTCGGGGGGACAAGTCCTCTTCCGGCAAGGCGAGCGGGACGATAGCCTGTATTTCGTGATCAGCGGGCGCTTGCGGGCCGTTCGATCGAGCGAAGAGGGCGAGCGCGCCGTACTGGGCGAAATAGCAAAGGGCGAGACCGTCGGCGAGCTGGCATTCTTCACCGGCGAGCCTCGCATCGCCACGATCGTGGCCGTGCGCGAGACGCTGCTCACGCGCGTGAGCAGCGAAGTCTTCAGGGAGCTCCTGGTCGCTTACCCGCTGGTCTCGCTGAACCTCACGCGGCTGGTGATTGATCGCATGAAGCGCAGCGGCGTCCAGAAGGGCGGCACCAAGCCCGTGACACTCGGCCTCATTGCGGCCACGCAGGGTATCGACGTGCGCGAAGCCGCCGACCGCCTGGCGCAGTGCCTGGGCGATACCGGGACGACGCAGATCGTCACGTCGCAGCAGGTGGACCAGTGGCTCGGCGAGCCAGGGGCGTCACAGACGCCGCGCAACGACATTGACGGCTCGGCGCGCCTGGTACAGAAACTGGAGCAGGTGGAGATCGACAACAAGTACGTCCTGTTCGTCGCCGATGACGGCCCGACAGAGTGGACTCGCCGCTGCCTGCGGCATTGCGACAAAGTGCTGCTGCTCGCCGACGCAACGCGCGACCCGGCGCCAGGTGCCATCGAAACCGAGTGCCTGTCCAACGTATCGCTCGACCACCAGCCGGCGTCCGTTCTGGTGCTGTTCCACCCGCCCGGCACGCGCGCGCCCAGCGGTACCGCGCACTGGCTCGCGCCTCGCAAGGCGGCCGGCCATATCCACCTGCGCAGGGATCAGCCGCGGGACTGGGCGCGGCTCGCACGTGTCGTGAGCGGCACTTCTACCGGCCTGGTACTGTCCGGCGGAGGCGCGCGCGGGTTCGCCCACCTGGGCGTGATGAAGGCGCTGGACGAGGCGGACATCGGCTACGACCTGGCCGGAGGCACCAGCATCGGCTCGGCGATGGCGGCGTTCGGCGCCATGGATGTGCCCATCGACGAGGCGATCGAGCGGGCCCGCGCGGTGTTCCGCGCGAATCCCACGGGGGATTACAACGTGCTCCCCGTGGTGTCGCTGATCGGTGGCAAGCGCCTGCGCCGTGCGATCGATGATGGTGTGCATTCCATCATGGGCGAAGGCTGCGGTATCGAGGACCTCTGGAAGGGCTACTTCTGCGTCAGCAGCAACTATTCGGCGGCCCGGGAGGCGGTGCTCACGCGCGGTCCCCTGGCCAAGAGCATCCGTGCGTCGGTGGCGATCCCCGGCGCGCTGCCGCCGGTGATGCTCGACGGCGAGCTCCACATCGACGGCGGCACCTTCAACAACTTCCCTACGGACGTCATGGCCCGAATGGGGGCTGCTCGCATCATCGGCGTGAACCTGCTGCGTGACGCCGGGCGCAAGTACAGCATGGACGAGCTGCCCGGGGGCTGGCAACTTGCGTTCGACAAGGTTCGCGGCAAGCGCCACCGCTTGCCTGGCCTGATCCCCCTGCTGTTGAACGCCAGCATCATGAACAGCTATGCTCGCCAGGCCGAATCCCGGCGGCTGGTTGACCTGTACTTCTCGCCGGGCGTGCACGGCTTTGGCATGCTGGACTGGAGCAAGTTCGACCGCATCGTCAAGGCGGGCTACGAATATGCGCGCGGCCAACTGGATGGGGATAAGCTGGGCGTGCTCACCGGTCCGCAAACCGGACCGGTCCTCGGCGGGACACCCGCCACTGCATAAGGAATGCACATGAACCTCAAAGGCAAGACCCTCTTCATCACCGGCGCTTCGCGCGGCATCGGCCTGGCCATCGGCAAGCGCGCCGCGGCCGACGGCGCCAACGTGGTCATCGCGGCCAAGACGACCGATCCCAACCCCAAGCTGCCCGGCACGATCTACAGCGCGGCCAAGGAGATCGAGGCCGCCGGCGGCAAGGCCCTGCCGCTGCAGGTGGACATCCGCGACGAGGAGGGCGTGCTCGCCGCCGTGGCGAAGGCCGTGGAGGCGTTTGGCGCTATCGACATCCTGGTGAACAACGCCAGCGCGATCAGCCTCACCGACACCGAGCACACGCCGATGAAGCGCTACGACCTGATGAACGGCATCAACGCGCGCGGCACCTACCTGTGCACGCAGGCCTGCCTGCCCGAGCTGAAGAAGTCCGCGGCTGCCGGGCGCAACCCGCATGTACTGAACATGTCGCCGCCGCTGTCCATGAAGCAGCACTGGTTCGAGCACCACACCGCCTACACCATGGCCAAGTACGGGATGAGCATGTGCACGCTGGGCCACTCGGGCGAGTTCAAGAAATACGGCATCGCCGTCAACAGCCTGTGGCCGCGCACGGCGATCGCCACGGCGGCGCTTCAGATGATCCCGGGCGTGGACATCAACATGTGCCGCAAGCCCGAGATTCTTTCGGACGCGGCCTGGTTTATCCTGACCAGCCCGGCCGGCAACAGCGGCAACTTCTTCATCGACGACGAGCTGCTCGCCGCCCATGGCGTGACCGACCTGGACAAGTACGCCGTGAAGCCCGGCACGAAGAACTTCATCCCCGACTTCTTCGTCGACTAGGAAACGTGTCGTCATGCCGGACTTGATCCGGCATCCATGACTCAGACAGCCTTCGGCGCCATCGCCTCCCACGCCTTGGCCGCCTCGGCCGCGTACATCAGCGCGGGACCGCCCCCCATATAGACGCACACGGCGAGCATATCGTCGAACTCGGCCCGGCTGCAGCCCAGCTTGACCAGCGCCTTCACGTGAAAGGCGATGCAGCCCGAGCAATGCTGGCTGATGCCGATCGCCAGCGCGATCAGCTCCTTGTGGCGTGCGCTGATGGCACCCTCTGCCAAGGCCGCGCGCGAAAGCTGGGTAAACGCCTGCATAGTCGCAGGCTGGCCCTGCCGCAATGTCGCCAGCCCCTCGTTGATGTCGTGCATCAAGCCGCCGTGGTCGAATGTGCTCATCGAAACTAGCCCTCCTGTCGTTCAAGCACCCCAGTATCCAGCGGCAGCGCGGCTCACGCCTTGATGAGGATCATGGTCGCTTGAAATGCCCGGACGCCCCATCTATAAATCAGCGGCCTCGCATGGCGCACAAAGGAGAGCATTCATGATGGTCGCCCGCTGGAGTATTGACGCGAAATTCGGCTACAAGCAGGCCGTGGTGGAGTCGATGAAGCGCTGGCTGCAGGAGATCGGGCCGCAGGCCGGCGTCGATGCCAAGAAAACGCGCCTGCTCACCGGATCGATCGGCGCGCTGGAAGCCACGATCGTCACCGAGCATGACATCGAGGACTTGGGCGAGCTCAACCGGATCTGGGACAAGCTGGCGACGTTGCCGGCCCACCAAAAGTGGAGCAAGGAGCTGGAGCCCAACGTGGTGTCGGGCACCAGCCGCTGGGAGATCTACAGACTGCTGTGACCGGCGCGCAGGCGCCCTGTTTATGATGCATCGCTGGCCGCCGGGGTGAACGCGGCAGTCAACCAAAGGGGGCAGGCGATGTCATTCATGCTGTTGATCCACGAGCCCGTCGGCCAGCGGCAAACCCGCACATTGGCCGAGGGGCAAGCCGCCTACGAGCGCATGCTGCAGTTCGCCGATGAGCTCAAGTCGCGCGGGGTGCTGCGCGCGGTGGAGTCACTCGCATCGCAGGACAGCCGGGCCGCGCGCATCAAGGTGCGCGAAGGACGCGCGCAAGTCGTGGACGGCCCCTTTGCCGAGGCCAAGGAAATGGTCGGCGGCTTCTTCCTGCTGGATGTCGCCAGCCGTGACGAGGCCTTGGCCATCGCGCGCGAATGCCCGGCTGCCGAGTGGGCGATGGTCGAGGTGCGCGAGGTCGCTCCCTGCTATACGTAGCGCATTAAGTAGCCGGCGGCTGTCGATCCCGGCCGCTTTGCTTCGTCGTGTAGTCAGAGGCGCGGTCTTCGGGCGCCTCGCTTATCCCAACAGCAAGGAGCACTCCATGAAATTCATGATCATCGTGAAGGCCACGCCCGATTCCGAGGCCGGCCGATTCCCGCCCGACAGCGACAAGATGTTTGCGGCGATGGCCGACTACCATGAGCAGCTGTCCAAGGCCGGCGTGCTGCTGGACGGCTCGGGCTTGCAGCCTAGCAGCAAGGGCTGGCGCATCCGCTATGACGGCGACAGCCGCACCGTGATCGACGGGCCTTTTGCCGAGTCAAAGGAGCTGATTGCCGGCTACACCCTGATCCAGGTACGCAACCGCGCGGAGGCGCTCGAATGGTCGCGCCGCTTCCCCAACCCCGTCGGTGAGAACAAGCCCGCCGAGATCGAGGTGCGGCAGCTCTACGAGATGGAAGACTTCAAGGACATCGCACCGCCCGACCAGATCGAGCGGTTCAAAGAAATGGGCATGGAGTGAGGAGTTGGCCATGTTCAAGACCATCGCCCTCGCCGCCATCGTCGCACTCGGCGCGCTGTTGATCTTCGCAGCCAGCCGCCCCGACACCTTCCGCGTGCAACGCACCGCGACCATCAAGGCGCCGCCTGACAAGCTGCACCCCCTCATCAATGACATGCGTGTCTTCAACACCTGGAACCCGTACAACCTGAAAGACCCGAACATCCAGGGTGAGTACCAGGGGCCGCAGGCCGGGCCCGGCGCCGTCTACCGCTTTGCCGGCAACAAGGATGTCGGCAAGGGCAGCATCGCCATCGTCGACACGGCGCCCACGCGGGTGACGATGAAGCTGGACATGATCGAACCCTTCGAGGGCCACAACATCGTCGAGTTCACCCTCGCGCCCAAGGGTGACGCCACCGACGTCACCTGGGCCATGCATGGGCCGAGCCCCTTCATGGCCAAACTCGTGGGCCTGTTCATGAACATGGACACAATGATCGGCCGCGATTTCGAAGCGGGCCTCGCCAACCTGAAGTCGCGCGCCGAGCGCGCAGCCTGAACCGCAAGGAGCCATCGCCATGACACGCCAGATCTTCGTCAACCTGCCCATCAAGAACATGGAGCGCAGCAAGGCGTTCTTCTCCGCGCTGGGCTTCACGTTCAACCCGCAGTTCACCAACGAGCAGGGTGCCTGCATGGTGATCAGCGACACCATCTACACCATGCTGCTGGTCGAGCCGTTCTTCCAGACGTTCACGAAAAAGCCGATCGCCGACGCGACCAAGACTACCGAGGTGCTGGTCTGCCTCTCGTGCGAAAGCCGCGCCGAAGTCGATTCGCTGGTCAAGAAGGCGATTGCCGCCGGTGGCACGTCGCCCAACCCGCCGCAGGATCATGGCTTCATGTACGGCCACGGTTTCACCGACCTGGACGGGCACATCTGGGAGCTCGTGTACATGGACCCGAACGCGGCCCCGCCGAAAGCATGAAGCTATGTCATTGCGGGCTTGACCCGCAATCCATCGTGGAGTGCTCGCCTACATGGATTGCGGGTCAAGCCCGCAATGACTGGTAGCAATGCATTCAGCCACGCACCAGGCGATCGACGCGGTCTGGCGGATCGAATCCGCCAAGATCGTCGCCACGGTCGCGCGCATGGTGCGCGACATCGGCGTGGCCGAGGAGCTGGCGCAGGACGCGCTGGTGGCCGCGCTGGAGAACTGGCCGGGCAAGGGCGTGCCCCAGAACCCGGCCGCGTGGCTGATGACCACCGCGAAGAATCGCGCGCTGGACCGGCTGCGCCGCGACAAGTCCCTGGATGCGAAGCTGGAGCAGATCGGCCAGGACCTGGAAGCGCAAGAGGCCTTGATCGTGCCGGACTTCGTCGATGCCCTGGACGATGCGCGTACCGACGAGATCGGCGATGACCTGCTGCGGCTGATCTTTACCGCGTGCCACCCGGTGCTGTCGACCGAAGCGCGCGTGGCGCTCACGCTCAAGCTGCTGGGCGGCCTGACGACGCACGAGATCGCGCGGGCCTACCTGGTGCCCGAGCCGACCGTGGCACAGCGCATCGTGCGCGCCAAGCGCAGCTTGAGCGAGGCGCGCGTGCCGTACGAAGTGCCGCGCGGCGATGCCTTGCACCAGCGGCTCGCGTCGGTCCTGGAAGTCGTGTACCTGATTTTCAACGAGGGCTACACGGCGACGGCGGGCGAGGACTGGATGCGCCCGTCGCTGTGCGATGAGGCGCTGCGCCTCGGGCGCATGCTGGCCGAGCTCGCGCCCGGCCAATCGGAAGTGCACGGCCTCGTTGCGCTGATGGAGCTGCAGGCCTCGCGTGCCAAGGCGCGTGTGGATGCGGCGGGCCGCCCCGTGCTGCTGCTGGACCAGGACCGCGCTCGTTGGGACCACCTCCTGATCCGCCGTGGCCTGGCGGCGCTGGAGCGCGCTGCGAAGCTGGGTGGATCGCTCGGGCCCTACGCGCTGCAGGCAGCGATCGCGGCCTGCCATGCGCGCGCTGCGGAGCCGGCGGAGACAGACTGGCAGCGCATCGCCGCGATCTACGACGCGCTGGCGCAAGTGTCGCCATCACCCGTCGTCGAGCTCAATCGCGCCGTGGCTGTCGGCATGGCCTTCGGCCCGGCAGCGGGCCTGGAAATCATCGACAAGCTGCGAGGCGACAAGTCTCTACAGAACTACCAGTGGCTACCCAGCGTGCGCGGCGACCTGCTCGCCAAACTCGGCCGCCACGACGAGGCGCGCGCGGAGTTCAGGCGCGCCGCGGAGCTGGCGGGGAATGCGCGCGAGCGAGAGCTGCTGCTCGCGCGCGCGAAGAACCCGGTGTAGCGCCTGTTGGCCGAAGACCCGCCCGGCGTTGCCGGCCCGCACCGCCTTCATCTGCTCCTCGGGCAACTGCGGGAAGAGCTGCTCCGCGAGCAGGCCCACGCTGTACACGTCGAACAGCGTGCCGTAGGCGTCAAAAGGTACGGCCATGGGGGATACTATGGCCGTACTGTATTGCTAACCTGCCGCGTTATTGAGTCGCTTCAGGGCGGTTGATTTGTGACCTTTGTGAGGGTAACCGGTGCGTCGGGATTCAGATGATCAGGAAATCCGAGGCTACTACGAGTGCCGCGGGGGGACTCCCCAGCACGGCGATAAGCACCGCCGCACCACCGCCGCTTCCGTCCGCGTCGTACTTCAATTCACCATTGCTCGTGTTGTAGATGATGCGAGTGCTGGCCGTGATGGCGCCGGAGGACGTGAAGGCGCTGGCGGCCAGCGCGCCCTCCGTCAGCGCGTTGAACAAGCCGGTGCCCGTGTTTTCCAGCACGATCTTGTCAGTGCCGGAAAGGAAGTCACTGATGAAGTCCACGTTGGTGCTGCCCATCGGTGCGCTGAACACAAATGAGTCGGCCCCGGCGCCACCCTTAAGGTAGTCGGAGCCCGAGCCCCCGGCGAGCCAGTCGTTGCCTGCGCCGCCGAAAAGCCGGTCGTCACCAGCTTGGCCGAAGAGCCAGAGATTGAAGGACGTTACCTCGGGGGAGTTACCGACGTCATCCGCTCCGCTACCGCCGAATTCCAGCGTGTCGTGGGCATACGACGAATTCGAAGTGGTGCCGGTGTCGTCCCGGAAAGCGACGTCAAACGTGCGCGTGACGGACGCTCCAGCGGCGTCCGTACTCTTGACCTGCAGGCTGCCGCCTGCGCTGACCGGGCCAGTAATCACGATTTCGTTGCCCACGAGAGTCAACGAGTTGCTTGTACTGGAAACGATCGAATAGGTGTGGCTGTCGCCGGCATCCGGGTCCGTCGTGCTCAACTTCACGATGGCGCCTGCCACCGGCAAGTTGTCTCCGGGCTCCACGGGTATGAGTTCGATGCTCGTCGGCGTGTGGTTGACGAGGTCCGTCGTGCCCTCGATGGTGATGTTCAGTGTCTGCTCGGTGCCGTCCACGCTTTGCACCGTGAACGAGTCCGCGAGGCTGCTGCCCGTATCCAGCGCGTTCACCGTCGGGTTCGCGTTATTCAGCATGTAGGTCCACGCCCCGGATGCGGACATCGTAAAGCTGCCATAGCTGCTGTTGCCGGATGCGGCGACGAACAGGTTGGGCGTGTTGTCGACATCGGCGGCCTGGAGGATTCCAAGGAATTGCGGAACTCCAGGGCTGCCGATTGCACCGGCTTCCGTCACGATGCCGTTCGTAGCGCCGGTGATTACCGCCGCGTCATTGGCCCCGTTGATCGTCACGTTGATGACGAATTCGGCACCGTTCCCAGCCGTGACAGCAATAGTGTCCGTCAGCGTGTCGCCATCGTTCAGCGCCTCTACCGCCGAGTCGCTGTTGTTCAGGTTGTACGAAAAAACCCCATCGAAAAACAGGAGCCAGCTACCGTGGCTCGAATTTCCGCCGAGTAGCACCACTCCGCCGGGCAATCCGCCGCTCAAGGCGAGATGAGCATCCACGGCGAACGTTTCGTGGCCCGTGTTGTTCGCGCCTGCCTCCCAGATCGAGAGCGGCACGGCCGTGGCGCTCTTGCCCGTCACGGTGATCGTCGCCGTGCTGCTGGCTGTCGCGCCGAACTCGTCCTTGATCGAGTAAGTCACGTTCACGTCCTCCGTGACGCCTTGCGCGAGGTAGTCGAAGGCGCTGCCCGTGTCGAATACCAGCCGGTTGTCCACCACGCTCACGGTGCCCTTGCCAGCGGGGGCCGTGCCGCTCACCAGTGTGAGGGTGTGCCCGTCGTCCGGATCGGTGTCGTTGGCCAGCACGTCGATGGTGACGGAAGCGCGTTCCGTCACCGCAGCGGTGTCCGCAGCAGCAACCGGCGCGTCGTTGGTGCCGGTGATCGTGATCGTCGCGGTGCTGCTGGAGGTGGCACCGTGTTCGTCCTGCATGGAGTAGCTAAGCGTCACCACCTCGGTGGCGCCTTGAGCCAGGTAGTCGAACGCGCTGCCGGGGGTGAACACCAGCTGATTGCCCATGATGCCGGCAGTGCCCTTGCCGGTGGGCGCGGCAGCGCTCACCAGCGTGAATGCATGCCCATCGTCCACGTCTGTGTCGTTGGCGAGCACGTCCAGCGTGAGCGTCGCGTTCTCCGTCATCGCGCCCGTATCGGCCACCGCGACCGGGCCGTCGTTGGTGCCGGTGATGGTGACGGTCGCGGTGCTGCTGGAGGCCGCGCCGTACTCGTCCTGCATGGTGTAGCTCAGGGTCACCACCTCGATGGCGCCTTGTGCCAGGTGGTCGAACGCGCTGCCGGCTGAGAACACCAGCTGGTTGCCGGCCACGCTGGCGGTGCCCTGGCCCGCAAGCGCACTGGCGCTCATCAGGGTGAAGACGTGGCCGTCGTCCACGTCGGTGTCATTGGCGAGCAAGTCCAGCGTGAGCGTCGCGTTCTCCGTCACCGATCCCGTATCGGCGACTGCCACCGGGCCATCGTTGGTGCCGGTGATGGTGATCGACACCGTGGCCGTCGACGTGTCGCCGTCCGCGTCCGTGACCACATACGTGAAGCTGTCCGCGCGTGTCTGGCCCGCGGCGAGCGACTGCGCGTCGGCGTTGCTCACCTGGTAGTCGAAGCGCCATGTCGAGGGATCCAGGAGATTGGGCTGGACCAATGTGGCCGTGCCGTGGCTAGGGCCGGTGCCCAGCGCCACGCTTTTCACCAGGTCGGGAACGCTGTCGTTCGCCAGCACGTTGATCGCAAGGGCGCTGCTGTCTTCGGTCACGCTGGCCGCGTCGTCGGCCGCCACGCAAGCCATGTCGGCCGGGTCCTGGAGCACGCCGTCCACCGTCACCATCAAATTTTCCATCATCTGCACCTTGAGCGTCGAGGTGCCGAAGGTGAAGGTGAAGTCGCTCGCGAAGCCGTTGGACACTTCACCCGTGACGAGCTTCGTGTACGTTGCAAGGTGTGCCAGGTAGGCGGCGATCTGGGCCTGGTTCGAGGGCAGCAGCCATTGCTGCAACGTGAACTCGATCATCACCGTGTCGATGCCTGCGCCACCGGTGTACACATCCACCGTGCCGGCACTGTTCTGGCTGATGTTGTAGACCAGGAAGTCATTGCCGGACGTGCCGTTCAATGTGTCGCTGCCGGAGGTTCCGCTGCTGCCGGTAGAAGTGGTTGGAGTGCTCGTGGTGGAAGTGGCCATGACGTCGATCCATCGGAAGTTGTAGGGACCACCAATGTGATCCTCACTCGATGAGCTGAGATCGGCCAGTTGGCCTACGACGGGCGTATTAGTGCAGATGCACTACGCGTCTGTTTCAAACCGTACGCGTCACCTTGGCAATGTGCCGCGGCCGGTCGGGATCGAGCCCGCGCGCGCGCGACAAGGCTTCCACCATCGGGTAGAAACTTTGCAGCACGGAGATCGGGTCGAGCTCCGTCGCACCGGTCTCCACGATCGGAAGGCTGGTGCGCGGCGTCGCGCCCGGCGCGGCCAGCAGCACGCGTGCGCCGCGCGCACGCAACTCGTCGGCCAGTTCGAGCAAGCCCGCCTGCGCCGGGCCGCTGGGCGCGAGCACGAGCACGGGGTAGCCCTTGTCGATCAACGCCATCGGGCCATGCTGCACCTCGGCGCCCGAAAACGCTTCGGCCTGGATGCCGCAGGTTTCCTTGAACTTGAGCGCCGCCTCCATCGCCACGGGCAGTCCCAGGCCGCGTCCGATGACCAGCAGGCGGTCTGCTTCCTTCAGCACCGGCACGGCGGCGGACCAGTCGGCGTTCACGGCGCGAGACAACACTTGCGGCAGATTGGACAGCGCGAGTTGCAGCGACATGTCGTTCTGCCACGCGGCCACCAGGCGCGCCGCCGCGGTCATTTGCGCGATCACGCTCTTGGTCGCGGCGATGCTCGCTTCGCCGCCCGCATGCAGGGGGAAGACCCATTGCGCAGTATCGGCGAGCGGTGACGTTGCCTCGTTGACGAATGCCGACGTGATCGCGCCGCCCTCGCGGAAGTAGCGCGTGGGTGTCACCAGGTCCGGGCTCTGGCCGGACTGCGAGAACGCGAAGGTCGCAAGGCCCTCGCAAGCGATCTTCGACTGGTACAGCGTCACCAGCGACATCGGCAGCGATGTCACCAGCCTGCCCATGCGGGCCATGATCAGGTAGGCGGCGTAGTGCGCGGCGTGGTCGGAGCTGCCGCGCGCGATGGTGAGCAGCGATCCGGGCGGCTCCGAACGCAGCAACGCGCCGAACTCGCGGTAGGCCAGGATGTCGTGCGCGAGTTGCCGCGCCACCGCAGTGGGCGCGTCCCGGGCTTCAATCAGCATGCGCGAGCTCAATGGACACTCCTTCCACGTAAACATTTTTCAGGTTGAGGTCGCGGTCCAGCACCACCGCGTCGCCCCAGGCGCCGGGGGTGAGCCGCCCGCGGTCGGCGAGTCCGAGGTGGTTGGCCGCATGAGTCGAGACGCGCGCCGAGGCTTCCGCCAACCCGAGGCCCAGCTCGCCGGTCAGGTTGCGCAGCGCGACATCCATGGTGAGCGTGGAGCCGGCCAGCGTGCCATCGGCCAGGCGCACGCCGCCGAGGCACTTGGTGACGGTCTGGCGGCCGAGTTTGTAATCACCGTCGGGCATGCCGGTGGCAGAGGTCGAGTCGGTCACGCAATAGAGGCAGGGGATGGCGCGCAATGCGACGCGCAACGCGCCGGGATGCACATGCAGCAGGTCGGGGATGACCTCCGCGTACTGCGCGTGCGCGAGCGCCGCGCCCGCAATGCCCGGCGCGCGATGGTGCAGCCCCGTCATCGCGTTGAAGAGATGGGTGAAGCCGCGGGCGCCCTGCGCCAATGCCTCGACGCCGTCCTCGTAGGTGCCCAGCGTATGGCCCACCTGCACCAGGTACCCGGCATCGGCCAGCGTGCGGATCGTGTCCATGTTGCCGGCCACTTCCGGTGCCAGCGTGATGAGCCGGATCGGCGCGATGGCGTTGAGCTGCGTGATCTCCGTCAGGGACACCGGCCGCGTGAAGTCGGGCTGCGCGCCGAGCTTTCCGGCGTTGATGTAGGGCCCCTCCAGGTGCACGCCCAGCACGCGCGCCGCTCGTGGCTGGCGTTCGGCCACGCTGGCTCGTAATCCTGTGAAAGCTGCTTCCAGATCGCCCAGTGGTGCCGTCATGGTGGTGGCCAGCAGGGCAGTCGTGCCGTGCGCAGCATGGCACTGCGCCACGTGCAGCGCCGCGTCGGCGCCTTCCATGATGTCGTGGCCGCCGCCGCCGTGCACGTGCAGGTCGATGAAGCCGGGCAGCACGATGGCCTGCGCCGATTCGCGCACGGCGTTCTCATCCACGGGCGTACCCGAAACATCGAGCACGCGCCCGGCTTCGTCGAACGCCATGCTGCCGTCGACGAATCCCTGCGGGGTGAGGATGTGGCCCTTCAGTGTTCGGTTCACTTCGGCATGGTAGCGGCCGCCCGCTGCCTCAGCAGTAGGACAAAAGCCACTGCAGAACGGCGTCATGGCCGACCGTGGGGATCGCGCGCCCGGCATAGGCTTCAGGAGCCTGCTGCGAATCCGCTCAGTGCGAGGAGACACAACCATGACCAAACCACCGCTGCGCCAGCGCATCATCCCGTCGCTTTTCGCGATTCTCTTTGCCGGGAGCGGCTGGGCCCTCGCGGACCCGCCGTCGCGCGTCGCCCGCCTTGCGTACGTCAGCGGCGCCGCCAGCTTCTCGCCGGGCGGCGAGCGCGACTGGGGACGAGCCGTCGTCAACCGGCCTATGGTCACCGGCGACCGCCTGTGGGTGGACGAAGGCGCCCGTGCCGAGCTGCAGCTGGGCGCGGCCGCGATTCGCGTGAGCGGGGGCACCAGCATCACGCTGCTTAATCTGGACGACCGCATTGCACAAGTGCAGCTTTCGCAAGGCGTGCTCAACATCCGCGTGCGCCAGCTGCAGCAGGGCAGCACGTTCGAAGTCGCTACGCCGAACCTCGCGTATTCGATTCGCCGCCCAGGCAGCTATCGCATCGAGGTGTCGCCGGATGGCAGGACGACGACAGTGGCCGTGCGCACCGGCCTGGCCGAGGTCTATGGCGACCGCCGGGCGTTCATCATCAACGCGGGTCAGACCTTCCGCTTCTTCGGCAGTGGCCTGCGTGAGTACCAGACCTTCGCCGTGTACCGGCCCGACGAGTTCGACAACTGGTCCGCGCAGCGCGACCGCCGTTGGGACACCTCGCCCTCACGCCGTTATGTTTCGCCCGAGATGATCGGCTACGAGGACCTCGACCAGTACGGTACTTGGCGCAAGGTTCCCACCTACGGCAATGTGTGGGTGCCGCGTCGCGTCGCCGCCGACTGGGCGCCGTATCGCGACGGGCATTGGTCATGGGTGGAGCCGTGGGGCTGGACCTGGATCGACGACCAGCCGTGGGGATTCGCGCCCTCTCATTACGGCCGCTGGGCCCGCATCGACACGGGCTGGGCCTGGGTGCCCGGGCCGGCGACCGTGCGGCCGGTGTACGCGCCGGCTTTGGTTGCGTTTGTCGGCGGTGAAAACTTGCGATCCGGCAGCGGCAACGCGGTCGCGTGGTTCCCGCTCGGTCCGCGCGACGTGTACCGGCCCTCGTACACCGTTAGTCGCGAGTACTTTACGGCGGTCAACACCAGCAACACCGTCGTGTACAACCGCTCGAACATCACGACGCTCTACGACAACCGCAACACGACCAACGTCACGTACGTCAACCAATCGATCCCCGGCGCCGTGGTGGCCGTGCTCGCTGCGGCCTTCGCGCAATCGAGGCCCGTGGCGCGCGAGACAGTGACCGTGACGCGCGAGATGATCGCAAGCGCGCCGGCCAGGACGTTTGCCCCCGTCGCACCCGTGCAGGCCAGCGTGATGGGCACAGCGGCGGCTCCGGCCGCCAAGCCACCGGAAGCCGTGCAGACGCGGCCCGTCGTGGCGCAAGTGAAGCCACCGGCGCCGCCAGTGCCGTTCGAGGCCCGGCGCAGTGCGCTCGCGGCCAACGCGGGCAAGCCGCTGGACACTGCCGCCATTGCCGCACTGAAGCCGGCCGCGCCGGCGCCCGCGCCCGCTGTCACGGTAGTTGCGCCGGAGAAGGCCGTCGCCGCGCCGCCTCGGCCCGCCAGCGCACCGATGGCGGCCCTGCCGGCTTCCACGGCGCAGGCACCCGCACCGGCACAGGCAGCCGCACCCGCACCCGCACCCGCTGCGGCGGCCTCCGCGGCGCCGCCCGCAGTACAGGCACCTGCGGCATCGCAACCCGCGGCGCCCGGCCGTCGTGAGGGCAGGGCGTCGGGACCGCGCGAGCGGCCGGCACTCGCCGCATCGGCACCGATGGCACCACCCGCTGCGGCGCCTGCGCCCGCACCAACTCCGGCGCCGACGCCGGCACCTGCGCCCGCTCCAGCACGCGCTGCGAGGCCCGCGGCACCTGCACCGGCACCCGCGCCCGCACCCGCGCCCGCACCCGCACCCGCACCCGCACCCGCACCCGCACCCGCGCCCGAGGCGGCGA